>Ga0210026_1000060_pt1 | contig 138078 bp, 121 predicted proteins | sample CryGeymeta201509_FD_183977 | JGI IMG/M metagenome (GOLD analysis project Ga0210026, IMG submission 183977) | Groundwater microbial communities from Crystal Geyser aquifers in Utah, USA - Crystal Geyser metaG 2015-09 (SPAdes) (version 2) | ecosystem: Environmental > Aquatic > Deep subsurface >...
TTGAACGAGCGTTAAATACCAGACCGAGAAAGTGTCTCGGCTTTAAGCAACCTGTTGCAGTATTCAATGAATTACGCAAGGCTGCTTAATTTAGCGAGTGGTGCACTTCGGAGTTGAATTCGCGAATCGTTAATAGCTTTTTCTTTTTTCACAATCGATACGCAAATTTACACACCTCATACATAACATTCTTTAAAGCAAGTGAAACTCAAAATAGAATTTACAATTGAAAAATCTTAGCAATTTCCTGTTTTATCTGGCAGCGAAGTCAATATTTTCCAACGCTTCGATTTCACATGTAGCAATACAAATTTAGTCGTTTATACACTTACAGGTATCGATATAACTCGAATTAACTGTCTGCTCAAACGCGACAAGGTGGCTAATTCGAAAAATTTGATTGATTGCTTAAAAATCCACTTTACATTGCATTTTAATAACCTAATTTGGAGATCTAATGACACCTTGTAATTCTTGTTTGGTGCAAAAATTTAGGCTGACGTTCAAATTATTTCTAATCTCGTTCGCAGCACTTATTTTAGCCGCGTGTGGCTCGAGTGACAGTGAGGATGGCGCAGGTGTAGTAAAGTTTTACAACGCCTCGCCGAACTCACCCTCAGTGTATTTAACCTTAGACGAAAACCTTGATTCCGACGAAGACGATGAATTTGAACAAACGTTTTTAAGTATTGGCTATGGAAATGCACTGAAGAATGTAGAGGTGCCAGACGGTCAGTATTTTTACGAATTGGCCTGGAAGGATGGTGATAGCAACGAACGAAGCGAACTGGAAATTATTGCCGAGAGTAACCTTCAAATCCGTAATGAAAGCATTACTCTGGTTGTTTTAAGTAATGACATTGAAACTCCGGAAGTTACGTTGTTCGATATTGACATAATCGATGACGAAAGTGATGTGGACAACGACTTGTTTAATCTACGTTTTTTGAACGTGTCACCCGAATACGCCAAAATAGACCTGTATATGTCGAAATCGGATGAAACCTTCAATCAAGCTGTGTTAATGGGAACCCTGGATTACTTGAGTTTGACGGACAATGTCAAAATTAAAGAAGACGACTACATTTTCTATATAACAGCAGCCGGCGGTAGCGATATTCTATTTCAGTCAACAGAGGTGTCATACCAATATAACGGCCAATACATTATTACTGTGCGACCAAATGATGGCGTTAGCAGCTCACCATTTGTAATAGATAATGTTGGTAATACTTTTGTCGCCACTTATCAAACTGTTGATGCTGAAGCTCGTTTTCGTATTTACAACGGCTTACAAGAAAACGAATTGATGCCAGCATATACCGGTGCTATTGATATAACTGTTGAAAATGGCTCCGCTACCACATCGGTCAACATTCAAGACCTGAGCCTTGGTCAATTTAGTGCCGCGTTTGTTGTCGCTCAAGGTGACTACAGTTTGTCAGTTCACAATGCTGATGATGACGTTAACTTAGTCAACAGCCAGTTATTTAGCTTGCCTGAGAATACTGACAGAACAGTGTTTTTTTACATTATTGAGCAAGATATTGACGAAGATGGGGACGGAGAAATTGAAGAAACTGAAGCAAAGTTGGTTTCTGCCATTGTTGAAAATAGCACCCGTGAACGTATTTATGAACACGAAGTTAAGATGCTTAATTTAGCCTACAATGCTGACATAACGAATGTGACTTTTTCTTTTGTTAAAAGTGATGAGGTGATTGAAACAGCGACTTTGCGCCGTTCAACCACTATTGGAAAACCGCAAGCCCTCGTGTTAGTGAACAACACCTATAATGTTTACGCAATCGGAAAAGTTGACGGGGTAGATTACATTCTGGCCAGCCAACTACTCACCCTTGACGAAACGTCAGGCGAACTATTTCTCTTGTTTGAATCAGATGTTAGTTCAGCAACGGGCTATCAGATGCGATTTGTTCCTCAAGGGGGTGAGTAAGAGTCAGGAGCAATACCGTTTTCTAATTAAATACTTGAGGAAAAGGAGTTGGAAGGAAAATGAACATTCAAATGCCTTGTGCAAAACGATATGCATTTGCGCTGATCTCGGCCATATTAAGTGGATGTTCATTGGTCCCAGCTGCTGATCCACCAGAAATTATTCAAGAAATACGAAACGTTGGCCAATATCAGGGCGCTGAAACTGCGACAAACAATACTACAACGGAGTATAGGTATTGGTGGCTCGGCATTGGTGGCAATGAGTTAGATCAGTTCGTCTCAAGATTGATGCTAAATTCAATCAGTCTAAAAGAGTCGAGACTCAGGGCACAACAAGCCAATCACGCCGCCAGGGTTGCTTTTGGTCAACGTCTTCCTTCGGTAAATCTGATAACCGATATTTCTTCATCCCGTCGGCAGGACCCTACCGGTGAATATGCAACCTCACAGAACTATGCTTCAGCTTTAAATGTTGATTTTAATACAGACATTTTCGGCGGCTTAAGGTCATTCGAGCGTGCAGCGAAGTTAAATGCAATCGCCAGCGAATTATCGGTTATCGCAAATGAGCAACGCGAAATATCAAATCTGGTAAAGAACTGGATATCCGCAGCGACACTTCAGCGACGTCTTCAGCTGGCCATTAAAATTGCAGATAGCTATCAGGCGACGTATCGATTAACCAAAAAAAGATATGAAGCAGGTTCGAACACTGTCTCTGCCACGGACGTGCAAATTGCATTGCAAAATTTTGAAACTGCGATGATAGACATTCCTTCGCTTGAAACGGACTTAACACAACAACTACTCAGTATTGATGAGCAACTTTCGTACTTACCCGGGACTGTTCAGCAAACTTTCGCGGGAAATTTCCCCATGGTTGCAGAAGACTTCATCCCATTAGGTGTTCCAGCGACACTTCTGCGTGCCCGTCCTGACGTTGCAATTGCAGAATTAAATTATCTTGCAGCTCTTCAGGATGTCGGTGCTGCGCGAGCGAGTCTTTATCCGTCAATTTCACTAAGCGCATCGCTGACATTTCAGGCTGACACTCCCTCTGTTCTCTTTGATTGGGACCGGCATGTTGCCAGTTTAGCTAACTCACTGCTTGCTCCTATCTTTCAGGGCGGCCGACTAAGAGCTCAGTTGAAATTTGAAGAGGCCAAGGCAGAAGAGTTAGCACATAGCTTTGGCAAAGCGGCGCTGGCGGCCATTACCGATGTTGAAGTGACGCTTGCTGAAATAAAAGGCCTGCAAGCACAACTTGTGCGACTGAAAACTGCGCGTGACACTGCCCAACTCTCTAACGAGTTAGTGCAGGGACGCTACAATCAGGGCTTAAGTTCAATACTTACAGTATTAGAAACACAGCGTAGCTATAACGCCACTCAACAAAATATACTGCTGACAGAACAAGCGATTGCAAATGCCAAAGTAGACCTTTTTTATAGTCTTGGCGGCAACTGGGCAGGTCAAGCCTCCCCTTCTATTACGGAATTGGAATAATGGATAAGATGCAAAACGTTAACAATAGCCACCAGGCTGAGCCTCGCAAACATCAGGGCGTACTGCAGATAATGTTGGTAATAGCAGTGCTTGCAGCCGGTATAATGGCAAACCACTTACTGTCAAATAACCAAGCAGCTTCCGGGATACAAATTGCCGGCAACCAATCGGCCAGTGTCAGTGTTATTCGACCACAGATTTCTGACGCTCAAATTACTCTGGACGAAACGGGTACGGTGCAAGTGCGAAATTCAATTGAATTGAGTCCGCAAGTTACCGGGAGAGTCGTCTATGTCAGTGAGTCACTGGCTTCTGGTGGTACTTTTAAGCAAAATGAAGTGTTATTTCGTCTCGAAGATACAGACTACAAAACAAACTTAGAAAGAGCGAAAGCAGATCTATCCGCAAGACTGGCAGATCTTCGTGTTGAACAATCAGAGGCTGATATTGCAAAAAAGGAATGGAATCTGATTAATCCAACCGAGCCGGTGCCCGCTAATGTAGCGCGTGAGCCGCAACTGGAACGGGCGCGGGCAGCGGTAAATTCTGCAGAGGCAATGTTGGCTGACGCGCAGCTTGACCTGGAACGTACAAAGTTCTCATTGCCGTTTGATGGCCGGATACTGGCAACAACAATTGAAATTGGGCAGAATTTAATAGCAGGCCAGCCATATGGTAAAGCATACGACCCTGCTAGCATTGAAATATCAGTACCTGTTACAACCACAATGTTGCAGGCACTTTACCCTGCGGTTGGCAGAGATGCGCAGGTTCGGCTAAGTCAAATTCATGGTGCTCAGCGCCAACTGACTTACCCTGCTGTGGTCATTCGTGAAAATGCGGAGCTTGACCCCACCACCCGGCTTGCCAAGTTAATACTTCAGTTCACAGATGCTGTACAAATACTTCCGGGCGAATTCGTCAATGTTGAAATAAATGGCACGGTCGTCGCTGAGACTTTTACCTTCCCAGATATTGCCTTGCAAGAAAACCGCAGCGTATGGGTAGTTGAATCACAAACCCTGGTTAAACGACAACCAGAGATTATTTTTGCCAGGGCTGGAAAGATTGTGACGAGGCGTTTCGATATTAGTGATGGCATTGTGGTTACACCGTTGAATAACCCTAAACAAGGTATGGCAGTGACTATATCAGATAACAATGTCGGCGTAGAGTAACAAAAATGAACTCAAATCATCCCCAGACTGGCATCATTGCCTGGTTTGCACAAAATCCGGTTGCTGCCAATTTGCTCATGTTTGCACTGCTGTTTGGCGGCATACTGGTGATTAAAAATACCAAATCAGAAGTATTTCCGGAAATTGATCCAAGGACAATAACTATTACTGTCGAGTACCCCGGAGCCACCCCTCAGGAAGTTGAAGATGGCATAACCAGACGTATAGAAGATGCAGTTATGGGGTTAGAGGGCATTGACCGCGTAACGTCTGCGGCATCAGAAGGCATGGGTACTGTTACTTTGGAAGTGAGTGACTTCATTGATAAGCGCTCGGTTAAAGAAGAGGTTCAGGCTGCTGTTGAACGATTAAAAAATTTCCCACCAGAAGATGCTAATGAGCCAAGAGTCACCATTGTAGAGTCCGTTTCCCCAGTAATGAAACTCATCGTGTCAGGCGATGTGGGGGAAAGCAAGCTTAAACAAACCGCAGAGCAACTTCGACGGGATTTGTTAGCTGACGAGGAAATCAGCATAGTCACCTTACAAGGTGCGCGCGATTATGAGATTGCAATAGAAGTATCCCAGGATGTGCTCACTGCCTATGGCCTTAAATTAGAACAAGTCGCAGCGGCTGTACGTGCTTCTTCTGTTAATTTATCACTCGGAACGGTTCACACCTCAAGTGGTGATATTCTACTGCGTACAAATGCGGAAGCCAAAACTATTGATGCGCTCGCAGATATTATCGTTCTTAGCGACAGCAGCAGCCAAACAGTTCGGTTAGGCGATATTGCAGAAATCACCGACAGCTTTGTCGAACAGCCTCTAAAAAATACGTATAACGGTAAAGCGGCTGTTTTTTTGCAAGTGGACAGGGCGCAGGATGAAGATTCGTTTGAGGTTAAACAGGCTGTTGCGCAGAGATTAGCCTCATATTCACTACCCGCAGGTGTTAGTGTAACAAGCAGCATGGATACCACTGAAGTGGTTGGAGACAGGGTTAATTTGCTGGTAAGAAATGCAATAATGGGTCTTGCTCTGGTGTTTGTATTCCTCGCATTGACGCTAGATCTGCGTCTTGCCGTTTGGACAAGCATAGGCATTCCCTCCGCATTCCTTGGCGGTTTCATACTTTTTGGCCAATTTACAACGATAAATATGACATCATTGCTTGGCTTGATTGTCGTGTTGGGGATTGTTGTTGATGACGCCATAGTCGTTGGCGAAAATATTCATGAACAACAGACGAGATATGGCAGCGGTATTCTCTCTGCTATCAACGGCGCGCGCGGCGTTTTTATTCCTGTTTTGGTTGGTGTGACCACGTCGATGGTCGCTTTTGGCTCATTATTACAATCTTCAGGCATTATTGGTCAGCTACTACAACCTGTAGCACTTGTTGTGCTGGCAGTATTGTTTGTGTCCCTGGTAGAAGCCTTTCTGATTTTACCGGGGCATCTAGCGCATGGTGGTGATTGGAGTACGGGCCCGATGCTACAGGTAAAAAATGCCGTGGGCAGCGGGCTTAATCGTGTTCGGGATACCGTATTTGTGCCACTGGCCAGTTTAAGTGTCCGATTTCCTTATGTTGTGATTGCTGTTGCATTTTCACTTTTGCTTGTCACTGCCGGAGTGTTAAGCGGTGGGCATATTCGCTTCATATTTTTTCCCACTGTAGAAGGTGATGAAATAAAGGTATCGCTTGAGATGCCTGCGGGCACTCCCTATGCACAAACTGAGTATGCAATGCAGCGGGTTATTAGTGCGCTTGATACTGCTGTTGGTGAGCAAGGCTCAGGGCTATACCGTTCTTTATCGGTAACGGTAGGCGGGCGTTTGTCGTCTAACTTTGGTTCCAGTGGAACTGAACAACGCTCTGAAATTGCTAATGCGACTTTAGAATTGTCACCAGCAGGTGCCAGAGATTTGACATCGGCTGAGATAGAGCGTCGCTGGCGGGATGCTATAGGACAAATACCCGGCGTGAAATCACTGACATTTGAGTCCTCCGGTATATCAAGTGGTGCTGACATCAGCTATAACCTTTCTCATCCACATGATGAATTACTGGTAGCGGCCTCTTCTCAGTTAGTAAAAGACATTGAAGCAATAACTGGCGTAGGTGATATTGAGTCAACGGGACAGCCCGGAAAAAGACAGATTGAGTTTTCTTTGACGGCAGCCGGAGCCGCTGCAGGGCTGACGGTGGACGATCTTTCCAGAAGTATCCGTAGAGCTTACTTTGGTGAAGAAGTCCAGCGGTTTCAGAGGGATGGAGAAGAGGTTGAAGTTTTTATAAGATTTCCAAAAACGCAGAGAGATAGCCTGGTTTCATTAGCCAGAATGAAAATTCCTACAAAAAATGGTGGCGAAATAGCGCTTGGCACTGCCGCAAGTATTCGGGAAACGCGCAGCTTTGTCACTATTGATCGTGTCGACGGGCAACGCGTTATTACTATCAGTGCAGATGTCGATGAAAATATTACGACATCCAATATGGTAAACGAATTGCTGCAGGCTAGCGCGCTCGCAAAACTAAAATCCGACTTCCCGGGCATTAGTGTTACTTCAGAGGGACAAGCACGAAGTCAGAAAGAAGAGATGGCCGTGCTTTTACAAAACTTCCTCATCGCCATGCTGATTATTTATGCACTTATTGCAAGCGTACTAAAATCCTATCTGCAGCCACTTATCATTATGGCAATAATTCCATTTGGGTTAGTGGGCGCTATTGTCGGTCATATGTTGCTGGGTTTTGATCTGAGCTTTTTGTCATTGTTTGGTGTTGTCGCGCTATCGGGCGTCATTATCAATGATAGTATTGTATTAATTGACTATTTTAATGAGTTGGAAAAAGCCGGAGGGGACCGGCTGCACAATATCGTCGAAGCAGTTAGGCGCAGGTTCAGGCCAATTCTGATCACCACTTTAACAACATTTATTGGCCTGGTTCCGATGATTGCAGAAACCAGCATACAGGCTCAGTTCCTTATTCCGATGGCGCTAAGTATTGCATTTGGCATTCTGTTTTCCAGCTTCCTTATTTTGGTGTTGGTTCCAGCATGCATCTCATTAGCAAAACGATATTGAAATAACCGATCAGCAAAAAATTGGCTCTGTGTTAAGACACAGGGCCGAAACTTCTTTTTTAAAATCATATAAGCTAGCGGTTGCAAGGAGAGAAAATAATTGCCAGGTAACTTTACGACGGCAACTATTTTCCTTACACCTTAGCGGCAATAAATTGCCGCTACACTTTTTCATCAATCTCCGGGAACAACTTATTTAGCAAAGCTTCTGGAGCATATTGAGTATCTCGCGAACCAATACTACCTTGTAATTCTTTAAGTCGTTGTTGTAGAGCTTGTGAGCTTGCAATCCCATCACTTTGACCGAGTTTATTCAATATAGAATCAAATGAGTCGAATGATGAGTCCATTCTTGTTGACAGCGAGGACATTATTTTTTGCGCTCTCTGCTGAATCTGTTCAATTGCCTGCTCGCGTTCCTCTTTTGTTATTGCCCCGCTACCATCCTTATCAAGCCTTTCAAATGCGTTCTTTGATAAGGATGAAGAAACGCCTTTATCGGCAAAAATGCTATCAAACTCAGTTTTGCTAATCTCGCCGTTAGAATCACCATCAGCCGTTTTATAGCGCTCTTGCATTGATTGTGAAGATATATCTGAGTTAATACTGAATGATCTAATATTTGTTTCTATCATTTTATTCCACCTTTAATTAGTTTCAGAATTAGCCGCAATTTAATGATCGAGTTTGCAACTAGTTCAATCTCCCTCGAACACAATCTGTAGCCGCTGGCTCAGGACTTAGGGTATTGTTGTGATTTCCTCCGTTTAATGGCATATACCCAAAACAGATTTTATAGATAACAGTAAAATCAACCCGCGGTATTTCATCTTCTAAGCCATGATCTGGAGCTTCAACGTAAATTTTGCTGCAAACCTCGAGGTTAACGTTAGAGCCTTTATGTGTCGATAACAGTTAAAAGTGTATCAGGCGTGCAATTTAGGGAATGAATGGTGTAATGAAGCGCTTTTTACTAATGTCTGGTGGAAGTTTCAAAAACGGCTCGTAAGCTATAGTGTTTCTTCAAAAATATTTCTAAAAGTCAATTTGATACTTAAAATGAGCTATCTCTTATTGCGAATCAGATGTTGACATCCATACCTACAACGGAAACACTTGTGTTTTGAGTTAGATGCCTCAGCTCTTAAGTTGTGAGTTACACAATGATGCTAACCTCCTCTGGGTAAACTTTTGGTTTATACTGCACAAACTAAATTTATCGTTTTCGGCAGTGAAGCAGATGTAACAACCTGAGCTGTTCGCTTTCGCGATAAATGTGGAAGCACATTTCATACACTACTTTGTACGTTTCAGACCTTTTAAGGTGTTCTCAAAGAACCGCTGCTGTTAGCTTATCTGCATTAACGTTAGACGCTGCTGCGTTTACATTGATGAAAGTTGTTAGGCCTCATTGCCCTCGGGTGTTTGTGGAGATAATGATCATGAAATTTGCAAAACTCATTTTTGCTCAAAGTATTTTAGCGTTGTTATTTGGTTGCGCTAACTATACTAAGCAGGAAACTACAACCTTTGATAAAAATTATGATCCTCGCATTGGAGAGGAAGTTCGGCAGCTATGTTTTACCCGGTCGATATCTGGATGGCGTGCTGTCGACAATGACCGCAGTGCCCTGTTGGTTAATATGGGCAGCAACGAAACTTATAAAGTTGCTTTAGTGGGTGCATGTGATCCTGATTGGGCCACTATGGAAATTGCTGTCATCAGCCGTGCTGGTTGCATGAGTGCAGGTGACAAAATTGTCACTGATGCGCAGCCCAAAAGACACGCTGCGTGCACTGTAAGCCGCATTTATAAGTGGAATGATAAGGTTGATTCACCAAAGCAAGTCGAAATGGTATCCGAAAATAATTAAGCGGCTTTTGCTTTCAATATGTTTGAAAAAGGAAATATTTAAAATGAAAAACTTACGCACTTTATTTAGTACATTATCGTTGTGTTTTATGCTTAATACTGCAGTTGCTGAAGAGCTTTCAACGTTTGAGACAGAGTTGTTGCAGACACAAATAGCAACTGCAAAATCAACTCTTAACTTAACTCCTGAACAAGAGCAGGAATTTAATAAGGTTTTGCAGTCAGCGGCAAAACAGCGTCAGCAGACATTAAAAAAATATAATATTTCTATGGGCGATGAGAAGAAAGCCCGGCTCAACCTACGGGAGAAACGTGCTCTGATGGAAGATATGCAAAAGCACAAAGTTAACCTTGAAGAGCAGCTTGAAGAAATATTAACAGCAGACCAGTTGCGTCTTTTTCAGGAGATGCAGGAAAAAAACCAGCAAGTATTCAGAGAGCGACTGCGTAGTAAGATAAATTGATGTTTCATCAATATAGCTATTGCATACTGTATTATTTTATTTTTACGATGTAAAAAACGAGAAAGGTAAGAAGTAATTTAATAATGAAAAAAGAAGCAAAAAGAAAAACACCATATTACCTTGTAGAAAGCCAGCTGCAAAAACTTTCTTTTCTTTTTGTATTTCCTATAGTCAACTGGCTATTTATGAGTTCTACTATTTTTGAAATGGGCGAAATTAATGAAAACGTCATTATTTCTGCAGGCATTAAAATTTGGTTAATATTCGCAATTTCGTATTTAATAATACACTTAACTGAAAAACACCTTTCGGCAATACTAAAGCTTAAACAGTTCTGGCGTAAATTAGCACTTTACAGCTTGGTGGTAATTGCAGTTTCAATGCAGTTTTCACCGATGATAGAATTCGCCGTACAACTGCCGTCACCACGCTCAGTGTTTGGCCCACGTTTAATAATTTTAATAGAGGTCATCCTCTATCTCTGTATTGTATATATTATCAATCAGCAAAAACATGCTTTTGAAATATCTTTAATATTAAAAGAAACCGAGCTAAACAGGCTTAGATCTCAAAGTAACCCTCATTTTTTATTTAACACTTTGAATATGATAAATGCTGAAATTGGCAATAACCCTAAAAATGCAAAAGAAATTGTTTTCGATCTATCAGATTTGTTGCGAAAAAACATCAGAATGGCGCAACAAGGTCATACAACCTTGCATGAAGAGTTACACCTGGTGTCTTTATACCTGACATTACAACAAAAGCGTTTTAAGGATCGTCTTACCTTTGTAATTAATGAATCAACTGAGACAAAAAGCTTTCGCGTACCTGCACTGATATTGCAGCCGGTTATTGAGAACACTGTTAAACATGCAGTTGCTCCTTATGCTTCAAAAGCACATATAACAGTCGAAACATACCGTTCAGTTGAAAATGTCGTTATCGAAATTAGAGATACGGGGCCAGCATTTCGCGATAAAGATATAGTTGAAGGTGACGGATTTCGAATTTTACGCCAAACCTTAGAGCTTCGGTACGGTGACGCCTATTACATGATGTTAGAGTCGACACCGAGTGGAGGTCTTTTTACGCTCTGCCTGCCTGTGGCAAATTAGGTGAACATGTGATGCATGACAAAATACCAGCTAAAACAGTAATGATTATTGATGACGAGCCGGCGGCAAGAAACAATCTTCGTGAAGTTATTGAATCGTTTCCTGAATTAACTATTATCGCGGAAATAGGTGATGGTAAATCGGCCATAGAGGCAATTAATCAACATAAACCTGATATAGTTTTTCTTGATATCGAAATGCCAGAAATAAGGGGGTTTGATGTAGCGCGAGCAACATCACACATCAATTATCAGCTGGTGTTTGTCACCGCTCATGAGCATTATGCATTAGATGCGTTTGATACGAATGCAATCGACTACTTGCTGAAACCCGCACGTCCTTCATTGTTGGAAAAGTGCATCAATAAAATTCTGCATCAAGAAGAGATAGCGCTTGAAGCCCTGCAAAAGCAAAAAACGCCAAGTCATAATCTGGTTTTGTCGGACGGCAATGCTTTAAGAGTGCTCGAACAACGTCATGTCGCCTATATAGAGGGCATAGGGCGATATCGACGCATACACCTCTCCCAGGAAGGGGCAGAATTAAATCGTATGTCGACTATAATATCCGGCACCACACTGGATGAATTTGAAATACAACTTCCAAAGCTAAATTTTGTAAGGTTGCATCGAAGTTACATTGTCAACAGTGATTACATTACGATGCTAAGTACTGAATCAAGACGATACTATGTGAGTTTGAGAGGATTTGGAATAAAAATACCTGTTTCCCGTGAAAAAGTTACCGAGTTGAAACAAAGGTTTCAGTAGCCTTCTAGACCTTTATTTTAGTATTTAAATAATCCGAACTGGAAGTACGGTTTTGCGGCAAATCGGACTTTCGCATGAGCACTATAATGCCGAGATAAATTTCCGCTATTCGCTCTCAGCAGTCTGTCGGTTCAGGGTGAAAGCTATCCACTCAGAGTGGCAACCTAGCTGAGAGTGTCTACACACAATCTGCCCGATACTAACGTGACAGGCGCTTTAATCTTACTTATGTACTTAAAACAATGGCCTGTCTTGGCTTGGGTTGGTGCAACAAAATTGTTACATCAACCTTGAATTTTTCTGATTCATCGCAAAATAAAGACAGTATACTTATTGCTCTTAAACTACTTGCCGCTAAGGATCTCATTTGTCGATTAAACTCGGTATTGTGATGGACCCCATCGCTTCCATCAATATTAAAAAAGACACCAGTTTTGCCATGTTGCAGGCCGCCCAAGCGCGTGGTTACGACATAAGTTACATGGAAATGGCAGACCTATATCTGGACAATGGTCGACCCATGGCATTGATGCGTAAGCTCAAGGTCGAGAATGACAATAAACAGTGGTTTAGTTTTCATGGTGAAGTTGAACAGTCGTTAGCTGAGCTAGATGTGATTCTGATGCGCAAAGATCCACCCTTTGATGGTGAGTTTTTGTATGCTACCCAGATGTTCGAATTAGCCGAGCAAGCTGGCACCTTGGTGGTTAACAAAGCCCAGAGTTTACGAGACTTTAATGAAAAACTTTTCACCTCTTGGTTCCCTGAACTCATTCCTGACACCTTAGTGACACGCAATAAAAAGCTCATCAAAGCGTTTCACCAAAAACATAAAGATATTATTTGTAAGCCCTTAGATGGCATGGGGGGAACGTCGATTTTTCGGGTAAAAGAAGATGGCAACAACTTAGGTGTGATCATTGAGACATTAACCGAACTTGGTAGTCGCTATGCCATGTTTCAGCGGTATTTGCCTGCCATTAAAGACGGCGATAAACGTATTTTAATTGTTGATGGTCAAGTTGTACCGTTTTGCTTGGCGCGTTTACCCAGTGAAGGTGAAAACCGAGGTAACTTAGCTGCTGGTGGCACAGGTCGCGCGCAACCTTTGTCAGATTCTGATCGGCTCTTAGCTGAAAGCATTGCCCCTTTGTTGGTTGAAAAAGGCCTAATCTTTGTTGGCCTTGACGTGATTGGTGATCGCATTACCGAAATTAATGTAACCAGCCCTACCTGTGTGCGCGAAATTGAAGCGGCTTATGATGTTGATATTACCGGCATGTTATTTGATGCCATCGAACGACGTATCGTGCTGCAAAAATCGGAGAAAAACGTTTGACCATGCAAAGCTTGCAGAATCATTTATTGATCGCCACACCCACCATGGATGATCCGTATTTTTCGCGCAGCGTCACCTATATTTGTGAGCACAATGAACATGGGGCCATGGGGTTGGTGATCAACCAGCCCGTGGGCATGACCCTTAAACAACTTATTGAGCAAGCTGACGAAAACGCCATTGTGTTAGATGAAAAAGCTAATGGTATCGTGTTAGCGGGTGGCCCCGTGAGTCAAGAAAGAGGCTTTATTCTTCACACCACTCAGGCGGGCTGGACCTCAAGTTTGACCCTAAGCAGCGAGATCATGGTCACCACATCAAAAGATATTTTATCTTCTTTGGGCAATACCGGCGCGCCAGCTAAATCGTTGGTGACCCTCGGTTATGCTGGCTGGTCAGCTGGGCAACTGGAAGAAGAACTGCAAACTAATTCTTGGTTGATCATTGAAGCAGATTTAGAGCTGCTATTTGATGTGCCCATCCATAAAAAATGGCAGGCCGCTTTGCATAAAATTGGCTTTGAAATCTGGCAACTAGGCCCTGATGTTGGCCATGCTTGATGACCTTTTTATGCAGTGGTGGCTCAGTGACGATTAAAACTGGGCAACGCACCCTATTAATTTTTGATTTTGGTACCAAAAGTATTGGTGTGGCCGTTGGCCAAGAAATAACCGGTACGGCTTCCCCTTTAAATGCCTTAAAAGCGGTTGACGGTATGCCCAATTGGGATGTTGTGGCCGGTCTCTTTGCCGAATGGTCTCCGCAATTAGCGGTAGTGGGCTTGCCTCTGAACATGGATGGCAGTGTTCAAGAGCTTACCTTTGCCGCGAAAAAATTTGCTAATCGACTTAACGCAAAATATCGCTTACCTGTTGAAACGTGTGACGAAAGGCTCACCACAGCAGATGCCAAGGCGCGTTTGTTTGAACTGGGTGGCTTTAAAAAACTCGACAAACAAAAAGTCGACAGCGTGTCGGCTTGTTTGATTTTTGAAAGTTGGATGGCGCAGCAATACGCTGGTTGATCAAGGCCTTAAGTTTTGGGCAAACTTCGCGAGTACCAATAAGGTTAAAGCCTAAGGATTTTTGATCTTTACGCTTTCTAAATCACTTAATATCTGGTATTGTCTTCGGTAAATAGACGTCCAGATGTCTCAATTTTCTACCATAACACAGTAGACCCATTAATTTTAAGTACTGCGGAATTCCTCATGAGCAAAGTGTCGCTGCCAAAAAATAAGATCAAAATATTGTTATTGGAAGGCTTACACCAAAGCACTCTTGATACCTTGAAAGCAAATGGCTATGAAAACATTGAGTATTTGAAAACGTCGTTGCCAGAAGACGAGTTGATTGAAAAGATCAAAGATGTGCATTTTATTGGCATTCGCTCACGCACACATCTCAGTGAAAATGTGATTGCCGCCGCCAACAAACTGGTGGCGGTGGGGTGTTTTTGTATCGGCACAAATCAGGTAGACCTTCAAGCGACGCAGCGTCGTGGCATCCCAGTATTTAATGCGCCGTTTTCTAATACCCGTTCAGTGGCTGAATTAGTGCTCGGCCAGCTTATTTTATTATTACGCGGCATTCCTGCTAAAAATGCTAAAGCGCATCGCGGTGAGTGGGACAAAAGTGCGGTTGGCAGCTACGAAGCGCGGGGTAAAACTCTGGGTATTATTGGTTATGGCCACATCGGCACGCAGTTAAGCATTTTAGCCGAACACTTGGGTATGCGTGTGCAGTTCTATGATATCGAAGATAAATTGGTATTGGGTAACTCCACACAAACTAAAAGTCTTAAACAGTTGCTTAAAACCTCTGATGTGATCAGTTTGCATGTGCCTGAAACCGCACAAACGCAAAATATGATTGCCGAAAAAGAATTTAATATGATGAAAGACTGCGCGATTATTATGAACGCTGCGCGTGGTACGGTTATCGATATCGACGCACTAGTAGCGGCGCTGAAGTCTGGTAAAGTGGCGGGCGCAGCCATTGATGTATTTCCTGTGGAGCCAAAAGCAAATGATGATTTATTTGAATCGCCACTCACCGCGTTTGATAACGTCATCTTAACTCCACACATTGGTGGTAGCACTCAAGAAGCACAGCAGAATATTGGTATCGAAGTGGCTGGTAAGTTAGCCAAGTACAGTGACAATGGGTCCACCCTTTCTGCAGTTAACTTCCCAGAAGTATCGTTGCCTGAACATACACATCGCTCACGTTTATTGCATATTCACCACAATACCCCAGGCGTGTTAACCAAAATCAACCAAGCCTTTGCTGAGAAAGGCATCAATATTGCGGCGCAGTATCTGCAAACCAATGCCAATATCGGCTATGTGGTTATCGATGTTGAAACAGATGATGCAGATGAGGCTTTTGAGCAACTGGCCTTGATTGAAGGCACCATCAAAACGCGGATTTTGCACTAAGACGCTATATAGGCTTAGCAGCTTGATGACACACAGAAGGGCTTAATGCCCTTCTTTTTTATTTAAGGGGGAAGTTAATACTAAAATGCACCCCTTTGCCCAGTGCTGAAATGCAGTCTATGTTGCCACGCAATACCTTCATCACAATATTATTGCAGATGTGCATGCCTAAGCCTGTTCCACCCGTTTCACGGGCCAAGGTGAAAAATGGTTTGTAGATATTTTCGATGGTGGATTCACTCATACCAATGCCGTTATCCAGATAATCTAACTGCAGGTGTCGCTGTCCTCCTGCTTCATGAATGCGGGCTTTAATGGTAATTCTACCCCTGACCCCGTGGGGGAAGGCATGCTGCACGGAGTTCATGATGAGGTTGATGAGGATTTGGCTCAGGGCGCCGGGATTGCTCACCAACATCAATTCGCTTTGGATATCAATACAAAAACCATGGCGACTTGCTTTTAAATGCGGTTTAAGGGTTAAGAGGACTTCAAAGACATAATCACATAAGTCAAAGGCACGTAAATCTTGACTGTGTTGGTCAACCGACAATTGTTTGAAGGTTTTGATCAGCTCTTCGGCGCGACTCAGATTACGCGCAATAATTTTGGACGCTTCGGCGCTGTCTTGAAAATACGTTTCCAATTCAGATTTTTTTAACTGTTCATTTTGCAGCTTGAGAAGGGCTGCGTGCTGCAAGTCAGCCAAGTAGCTTGCTGCGGTGATAGAGATGCCTATCGGCGTATTCATTTCATGGGTAAGACTTGACATCATCGTGCCCAATGAAGCCATATTTTCTAATTCAATGACTTGGCTTTGCACTTCACTGCGCTGAGCCAGTGCTTTTTTCAGTATGCTGTGGGTTTCATCTAACTCATTTTGTTTGGTGGTCAACTGTTGGTGTAATTTAACCCGCTTTGTTAACTCTTGCGTTTTACTTTTTGAGTGAGCAATTAACGCGGCGATGGTGCGTCCCGCTTGTTGCAAAATAGCCAAGTCTTCATTAGTCGGGGATTTTACTTTATTAAAAAATACACTTACCAAACCCACTGCCACACCACCAACCGACACTAATGGCAGTGTCCAATTCGCTCGTATTTCTTGCATTTCGCTGTGTTGTAATATTGCTGGCCAAATTTCAGTCAACGTGACATCCGCGCTGATCACCATCTCTTTATTCAGGTCGTGGTTTTGCGCATTGATGTGTTTAACACAAAAATACGCCTCAATGGCTTTAGTGATAAAGGGATTAAAGTGCACAGCCGCGTGGCCTAGTGGCTTAAAGTGAGGTGCTCGTTTAGTAAGCAGCAAAACCTGGCAGAGGCTACATTCAAGGATTTTATCCAGCGCTAAGGTCAAGCGTTGCACACTTTTATCGAGTGGTTCCCCAGATAAAATGCTTTCCATGGCCAACACTCGGGCATTGTCGAGCATCTTTTGTTTGCTGGGTTGGATTTTTTGTTGGTTATTACTAACTAGCTGTAATGAATGCATATTTATTATTTTTTTAAGTGCAAGCCTTTAAAGTACCAGATTATCTTTACAAGTAAAGCCCGTATTAATTGCATGGTCTTTCTGATTTATAAATCACCATGGATTGTCTGCAAGGCAGTGATAGCAGCGAGTGCCGCCGTTTCGGTACGTAAAATACGCGGCCCAAGTTGCACTGCTTGAAAACCATATTCAGTGGTGGTGTATACCTCTTGGTCAGAAAACCCACCTTCCGGACCGATTAATAATCTTACGCCACTGGCTGGTACTCTGATATGTCGAAAAGCCTGTTCTGCACGGGGATGCAAGGTCAGGCGCAATTGGTCAGTGGATTGATGTAACCACGATGTTAGCTCCAGTACTGGATTGAGCTTGGGAATAATATTGCGACCACACTGTTCACACGCTGAAACGATGATTTTTTGCCACTGTTCATGTTTCTTTAACCAGCGCTCTGGGCTTAACTTTACGCCACAGCGTTCGGTTAACAGTGGGGTAATTTGCGCCACGCCCAACTCAACGGCTTTTTGCAGCACCAGATCCATCCTATCACCACGTGATACCCCTTGACCTAAATGAATGGCAAGAGGGGATTCAAGTTCCATAGATAATTTTGATTCAACCAAGGCGACAACTTTGCGTTTACCCACCTCGCTTAAGGTACTGCAATAATCGCTGCCATCGCCATTAAATAAAATAATGGTTTGCCCTTCTTTCACGCGCAGGACATTAACGAGATGATTGCAAGCGTCATCGCTGAGCACAACGTGTTCATCGACAACCAACAAGTCTGGGTGGAAGATCCGAATAATTCGCATAAGAAATACTACTGCAGTCTTTTGAATATGGTAACAAGTCGTTCTGATGCTTACCAGATGCAATGGCTGCTAGCCACTGCTGTTACGCATAAAAGATACCAATAAAAAACCCGGCAGTGGTTCCAATCTGCCGGGTTCTAAGATGGTTGTGTGTAGTTTAGTTGATTTCTATCACGTTAGTGGTGTTCATGCGGCGTCTAACCTGGGGAAGTTCGGTCAGTGAAGAAGCACCTCGTCTAGCGTGTTTTGTGTTTTTTCCTGTTTCTTTTGATAATGCAAATGCCAGCAAAATAACAATAGAAATGCCTAAAAAGTAGATTAGCAACATTTTCAATTCCTTTAAAAATATTATGCTCCCGAAAATCGGAGCCAATAGTATAGCATCAAGGTTTTTTAAATCTCAAAGTTTGTTTTGCTTAAAAAGTAAACAGTTGTAGGTTTGCCCCCTGTTTACGAGGGGGAGTATAGAGATACAAAATGACGAATTTATTACTTTTGATGTTTAAAGTGAAAGATTAAGGCTGGCAACCCGCCTCGAATTTCTTGTACTCTTAAACACGGAGGCAAGGGCATTTGTTTATCATATAGTTCCCCCTGCCATGTGTATGTTGTTCGTATAACGGAGAAAGTTATGTTTGGATTAGATGCTGAAAAAATTCCTCAGCTTGTGGATACCTACGTGATCCCCTGGTCAATTAACATCGTGATGGCTTTGGCTATCTATATCATTGGGCGGTTTATTGTTGGCATTATCGTCAACGTATTTGGCAAGGTACTTGCCCGCTCAAAATACGATGACATGTTAATCGATTTTGTTAAGGCTATTTTAAACGCGGTGCTCATGTTGTTTGTGATTGTTGCCGCCTTGGATCGTCTGGGTGTTGATACCACCTCTTTGGTGGCCATTTTAGGTGCTGCCGGTTTGGCCATCGGTTTGTCGTTGCAAGGTTCCTTACAAAACTTTGCGTCGGGTGTCATGTTATTGGTGTTTCGCCCCTTTAAGGCCGGCGATTTTGTTGAAGCAGGTGGTACGGCTGGTGTGGTTAAAAGTATCAGCATTTTTACAACCATCATGACTACGCCTGATAACAAAGAAATCATTGTGCCCAATGGGGCCATCTACGGTGGCAACATCACTAACTTTTCAGCCAAACCAACCCGCCGAGTAGATATGGTTGTGGGTATCAGTTATGACAGCGATTTGAAGAAAGCCAAAAGCATACTGCAAGAAATGGTGGCGGCGGATGAACGCATTCTAAAAGACCCAGCCCCTACGGTAGCCGTGGCGGAGTTAGCAGACAGCAGTGTCAATTTTGTCGTGCGTCCTTGGGTAGCATCTGCCGATTTTTGGGGGGTTAAATTCGACTTCACCGAAGCGGTTAAACTGCGTTTTGATGCGGAAGGCATCACCATTCCATACCCGCAAATGGATGTTTACTTGCATAAATCTGAATAGACGCTATTCAAGACTATCGACCCATAAAAAAGCCAGGCACTTTGCCTGGCTTTTTTTATGCGTATCTCAGGGACATTTATTTTTTCAATAAATCCCGAATTTCAGCCAACAATACTTCTTGTTTGGGTGGCTCAGCAGGCGCTGGCGGTGGAGCAGGTGCTGCTTCTTCTTTTCTTTTCATGGAATTCATGGCTTTTACACCAACAAACACAGCAAAAGCGATAATAATGAAGTCGATAACGGTTTGGATAAATTTACCCCATGCCAACACAACGGCTGGTGCATCACCTTGTGCTTCCTTTAAAACAAAAGCCAAATCAATGAAATTTACACCGCCAAGGGCTAAACCCAATGGAGGCATGAGCACATCACCAACAAATGAGGCGACTATCTTTCCGAAGGCGGCACCGATGATGATACCAACAGCCATATCCACCACGTTACCCTTCATCGCAAACTGTTTGAACTCTGACGCAAAACTCATAATGCAATCCTTACTTAAAATGAAATCTGAACACTGCTGACTGACTATTCATCAGTGAATTGAGTCTATCTGATGCGTATTCAGGGCACAAACAGAATTGTTACAATTCTGTTTTGCTTGTCTTATGATTTTGTACACTTAGGTTTAGTACCTGATTTTGCATACATTTTATCTGCTTCGGCCATGTTCTCTTGTAATGTCGCAATGCGAGTACTGGGTAATGGATGGGTTGACAATAATTCTGGTTGACGTTGACCACCGCTAGCTTTGGCCATGTTTTCCCATAAATTGACAGCTTGTTTGGGTTCAAAGCCAGATTCAGCCATAAGCTTTAAACCAATAAGATCCGCCTCCGTTTCATGGGTACGACTGAAAGGCAGTTCTACACCAACTTGTACACCAACACCGATGGCCGCCATGATTAAATTATTGTTGGCGATTTGATTGGTTTTAAGTAGTTGGTTAGTCACTTCCATACCAACGCCGATCAAGGTACTGCTCGACATCCTCTCGTTACCGTGTTCAGCGATAACATGACCCACTTCATGACCAATAACGGCGGCTAACTGTGCCTGATTTTCGGTGACGGCTAACAGCCCGCTGTAAACACCTATTTTTCCCCCCGGCAGGGCAAAGGCATTGACTTGAGGATCGTCGAAGACCACCACTTCCCAAGCGCCATCAAATACTGATTTTGGCACATGTTGGGTAATGGCTTCCGCCACGCAAAGTACAAAATGGTTAGTGACTACCTTGTCGGAGACTTTCTGTTCAGATTTCATGCCATCAAATGCTTGTTGTCCCATGCCAGCCAATTGTTGGCTGGAATACAATTTGAGTTGATTACGTCCGAGGGGGGATTTGGCGCAGCTAGTGCTGAGCAAAATAATGGGTAGCAACAACAAGATTTTTTTCGAAAAAGCCATGACGATCATTCCAGCAATATTTTAGAGCCTGAATCTTACCCTGCAATGCCTGTGTCGTTAAGCGTAAGTTCAGATAATGGCGACTATTTTCCTTGTCATAGCTGGCGAAACACACTCACTACATGGATTTCTTATGACAGCCAAATCACGTTTTTTCATTGCCTCAATGATGGCCTCGAGTTTATTGAGTTGTGCAAGTAATTCACAAGTGGATGTGCAAGCTAGAAACCAATTTGTCACGCAATTTTATGCCTTGGTTACGACGGTGGAAAAAGTGAAATTTAAATCGTATGCGGGAGAGGGGGCGGCCATTGGGGCACTGGATGGCGCATTGAGTAATGCCAGAGGTGATGCCGGCGATATGTTAGCTGGCGCCATAGTAGGTGGCTTTTTTGGCGGCATGCTCACCGCTTTACTTGAAGGCAGTAATATTGGCTATGAGTACCAACTGCAAGCGGTTGACGGTGATAGCGTGAATGTCATTATTGATGAACGTGCCGCTGACATTGGCGATTGCGTTAGGGTAAGAGTGGCAGGTGATGTGCGCATCAGCAAACGACCCATGTACCAATGTGATGATGCAAGCGAGGATGGCGCAGACTAGTGTTTATCTAACAGGCTGGGTTTATTATTCAACCAAAAACGCCCAATCGGGCGTTTTTTACTACTCAGAATTGCTACGCAATATTTACGCGTCAGCGCGCAAGGCTTCAGCTTTATCGGTTTTTTCCCAAGGGAATTCATCACGTCCAAAGTGGCCATAGGCTGCTGTTGCCTGATATATAGGACGCTCCAAGTCGAGCATTTTAATCAAGCCATAGGGGCGCAGGTCAAAGTGCTGGCGCACCAAGGCAATAAGACGCTCATGTGATACGTTGCCTGTGCCAAAGGTTTCAATGTTGATGGAAGTCGGCTCTGCCACGCCAATGGCATACGAAACCTGAATTTCACAGCGCTCGGCTAATCCTGCTGCCACGATGTTTTTTGCTACGTAACGACCGGCATAGGCCGCAGAGCGATCCACTTTGGATGGATCTTTACCTGAAAATGCCCCACCGCCGTGACGCGCCATACCACCATAGGTGTCCACGATAATTTTTCGACCAGTCAAACCACAGTCACCCATCGGGCCGCCAATCACAAAACGGCCAGTCGGGTTAATAAAATACTTGGTTTTTGCGTTTAACCATTTGGCTGGCAGCACGGGTTTGATGATTTCTTCCATCACCGCTTCACGCAAATCAGCGGTACTGATGGAATCACAATGCTGGGTAGACAGTACTACCGCATCGATACCAATGGGTTGATTATTTTCATAGATGAAGGTGACTTGGCTTTTTGCATCGGGTCTTAACCAACTGAGCTGACCATTTTTACGCACTTCAGCTTGTTTTTTTACCAGCAGATGGGAGTAGGTGATGGGAGCGGGCATTAATACTTCTGTTTCGCTGCTGGCATAACCAAACATCAAGCCTTGGTCACCGGCACCTTGTTCTTCTGGTGTGCTGCGGTCAACACCTTGATTGATATCGGGACTCTGCTTACCAATGGCATTTAAGACCGCACATGAATCAGCATCAAAGCCCATATCTGAATGGGTATAACCGATTTCCTTAACCGTTTTGCGCGTTAGTTCTTCAATGTCTACCCAGGCTGTGGTTGTCACCTCACCACCGACTAAAACCATGCCCGTTTTGACAAAGGTTTCACAGGCGACACGGGCTTTAGGATCCTGAGTCAAAATGGCATCTAATACGGCATCAGAAATTTGATCCGCTATTTTGTCGGGGTGTCCTTCAGACACTGACTCAGAGGTAAAAAGATTCGTTGTCATGGTGTTACCTTGGATTATTAAGTGGCGGTATAGCAACCGAAAGTCGCTATTTTAACGCATCAGTTTAAAAATACCAGTCTTTCCGTCTAGACGTCCAAACGGCCGTGTAAACTAATGCGCACAAGTAAAAAACAACAGCCAAAAATCATCTATGATGATACAAAAAGCATTGAAGTTGGCGGAAGCCTAATACAGAATGCAACACTTTTTGGATCTATCACCTTATTCATGTCAAGGGTGATAGTGTTAAAAATTAACCAGTCAGGAGACAACATGCCTTCACGTCAACAACTTGCCAACGCCATTCGCGCCTTGAGTATGGATGCCGTCCAACAAGCTAATTCTGGTCACCCCGGTGCACCCATGGGCATGGCAGATATCGCTCAAGTACTGTGGGGGGATTTTTTGCAGCACAACCCACGCAATCCAAAGTGGCCGAATCGTGACCGTTTTGTGATGTCGAATGGGCATGGGTCGATGTTGGTGTATTCGTTGCTGCATTTGACTGGTTATGATTTGCCTATTGAAGAGTTGAAGAATTTTCGTCAACTGCACTCTAAAACCCCAGGTCACCCTGAATATGGTTATGCCCCCGGTGTGGAGACAACGACAGGCCCATTAGGGCAGGGGATCAGCAACGCGGTAGGTATGGCGATTGCCGAAAAAACCTTAGCCGCGCAATTCAATCGCGACGACCATCAAATCGTTGACCATTTCACTTATTGCTTTTTAGGTGACGGTTGTTTAATGGAAGGGATCAGCCACGAAGCATGTTCGCTTGCGGGCACCTTGGGCCTAGGTAAACTTATTGCCTTTTGGGATGACAATGGTATTTCTATCGATGGCCATGTAGAAGGCTGGTTTACCGACAATACCCCAGCTCGGTTTGAATCCTATGGTTGGCATGTGATTGCCAACGTAGACGGCCATGATGCACAAGCCGTGAGCGCTGCCATCACGGCTGCAAAAGCCCAGACCGATAAACCCACCTTAATTTGTTGTAAAACGATTATCGGTTTCGGTTCTCCGAACAAATCAGGTAGTCATGATAGCCATGGTTCACCGCTCGGGCAGGATGAAATTGCGGCAACACGCGAATTTTTAAAATGGCCACACGCCCCTTTTCATGTGCCAGCCGATATTTATGCACAGTGGGATGCAAAAGAAGCGGGTGAAAAACAAGAAGCTCAGTGGCAGCAAGCGTTTGCTGCCTATAGCCAAGCCTATCCTGAATTGGCAAGTGAATTTACCCGACGTGTGAATGGCCAATTGCCAGCCGATTTTGCGGCAAAAGCTGATGAATTCATCGCCTTGTCACAAACCAAAGCTGAGAATATCGCCAGTCGTAAATCGTCACAAAATTCAATTCAAGCCTTTGCAACTTTATTGCCTGAAATACTCGGTGGATCTGCGGATCTCGCTGGCTCAAACTTAACCTTATGGTCAGGGGCAAAAGGCATATCTGCGCAAGATCCCAGCGGTAACTATGTGTATTATGGCGTGCGTGAATTCGGCATGAGTGGGATCATGAACGGTATTGGTTTACATGGCGGATTCCGTCCTTTTGGTGCCACCTTTTTAATGTTCATGGAATATGCGCGCAACGCCGTGCGTATGGCCGCATTGATGGGTATCCCCAACATTTTTGTTTACACCCATGACTCTATTGGGCAAGGGGAAGACGGACCAACACACCAACCCATTGAACAGGTGGCTAACCTACGTTTGACTCCAAATTTAAGTACTTGGCGGCCATGTGATGGCGCTGAAACAGCGGTGGCATGGAAGGCCGCTATCATGCGCACTGATGGCCCTTCTGCCCTGATTTTTAGCCGTCAGAACCTCGTTGCCCAGGCTCGCGACACAGAGCAAGTGGCTGCGATAGCAAGAGGTGGCTACGTGCTAGTGGATTGTGCGGGACAACCGCAGGTTATTTTGATTGCCACGGGCTCTGAAGTGAACATTGCAGTAGAAGCAGCCAAAACATTGGCGGCAGAAAGCGTGAGCGCACGCGTAGTGTCGATGCCAAATACCGGTGTATTTGACCAGCAAGATGCAAGCTATCGTGAATCCGTGTTACCCAAAGCAGTGAGCAAACGCGTGGCTGTGGAAGCGGCCCACGTGGACTTTTGGCATAAATACGTCGGCTTTGACGGTGCCATTGTTGGTATGTCTACCTTTGGTGAATCTGCACCAGGCGGCGTATTGTTAAAACACTTTGGCATCACCAGCGATGCGGTGGTTGCCGCCGCCAAATCCATCTTGAATTAACAATAAAATGCCTTTAAGTCAGGCACAGAGTTCTATATTCTAAGGCGCTTTTTAGCGCCTTATTTTTTATTTTGACCTTAAGTGAAGTGGGTTTCGGTTTTTCTGACTTAAACTGAAGTAGACCAACTTGGGGCTTGGTATTAGCAGAGAAGATATAAACGGGCACTATGTTAAGAATAGCGATAAATGGGTTTGGTCGGGTTGGGCGCAGTGTGTTGCGGGCCCTGTATGAAAGTGGCCGCAATCAGCGTATACAGGTGGTGGCCATCAATGAATTAGCCGGGCCAGAAGGGATCGCCCACTTACTTAAATATGACACCGCTCATGGTCGCTTTGCTTATCCGGTGTCCCTCAATCAACACACACTTACTGTAGCAGGCGATACCATTAGCTTGTTACATCACCGTGATATTGCCAGTCTTCCTTGGCAGTCGATGGACATTGATTTAGTGCTGGAATGCTCTGGGGTACACGCAGACCGTGCGGCAGGCCAACAACACTTAGAGCAAGGCGCCAAAAAGGTGTTATTTTCACAGCCGTGCACCCCTGATATGGATGCCACGGTGATTTTTGGCATTAATGACAAGCAACTGAGCGCACAGGATCGCATTGTGTCCAATGGTTCCTGCACCACCAATTGCATTGTGCCGGTTATCCAGGTGCTGGATGATGCCTTTGGTGTACAAAGCGGTACGATCACCACCATCCATTCATCCATGCATGACCAACAAGTGATTGATGCCTATCATCCAGATTTGCGGCGTACCCGCGCCGCCAGTCAATCCATTATTCCTGTGGATACTAAGCTGGCAGTCGGGATAGAGCGCATATTGCCTAAATTTGCCGGGCGCTTTGAAGCCATTGCGGTACGCGTGCCAACCATCAATGTCAGTGCCATGGATTTAAGTGTAACTCTCGATGCCGCCGTGAGCATTAAAGACGTTAATCAGGTGTTTAAATTAGCCAGAGACGGCTCCCTAGCCGGGATCTTAGACTATATTGATGAGCCTTTGGTTTCAGTGGACTTTAATCATGATCCACATTCCTGCATAGTGGATGCAAATCAAACGCGGGTGAGCCACAAACATTTGTTGAAAACCCTAGTGTGGTGTGACAACGAATGGGGATTTGCCAACAGAATGTTAGATACCGCATTGGCCATGTTTCCTGAGGCCTAGGTGGGCAGAATTTTTGTAACTTTGATAAGGTGAATTATGACAATTTTAAAGATGGTCGATCTGGACCTAAGTAACAAACGAGTATTGATCCGTGAAGATCTGAATGTGCCGGTGAAAGACGGCAAGGTTACCTCAGACGCGCGTATCAAAGCCGCGCTACCTACCTTAAAAATGGCCTTAGACGCGGGGGCAAAAGTGATGGTCATGTCACACTTGGGGCGGCCAGTCGAGGGTGAGTTCGATGAACAATATTCCTTACAACCTGTGGTGGATTATTTGGCTGCAGCCATTAATTATCCCGTGCGCCTAGCCAGTGATTATCTTTCAGGCCTTGAATTAAATAGCGGCGAATTAGTGATTTTGGAAAACGTGCGTTTTAATCCGGGTGAAGGCAAAGACGACATAAGCTTGTCGAAACAATACGCGGCGCTGTGTGATATCTATGTCATGGATGCCTTTGGTACAGCTCACCGCGCTCAAGCCTCAACCCATGGTGCAGGCAAATATGCCCCCGTCGCGTGTGCAGGGCCATTGTTGGCTAGCGAGCTCGAGGCACTTGGCAAGGCCTTAGATAATCCAGCTCGCCCCATGGTAGCCGTAGTAGGGGGCTCTAAGGTGTCCACCAAGTTGACGGTACTTGATGCATTATCGAAAATAGCTGATCAACTCATCGTTGGCGGGGGCATCTCCAATACCTTTATCGCCGCTCGTGGTTTTAATGTGGGTAAGTCTTTACATGAAAAAGACTTGATCCCCGAAGCACAGCGTTTAATGGCAAATTTAGACATCCCCGACGCAACTGATGTAAGAATAGGGAAAGAGTTTTCTGACACCGCCCTAGCGGTAGTGAAAAATGTTGACCAAGTCGCCGATGACGAAGAAATCATGGATTATGGGCCTCAGACGGCCGAGGCGGTGGCCGAAGTATTGAAAGGGGCAAAAACCATTTTATGGAATGGCCCATGTGGCGTGTTTGAGTTTGAAAATTTCGCCAAAGGCACTGAAGTTGTTGCAAGGGCGATTGCCGCCAGTGATGCATTTTCTATCGCCGGAGGTGGTGATACCTTGGCCGCCATCGATAAATGGGACTTAGCCGATAAAATATCGTACATTTCTACTGGAGGCGGTGCCTTCCTAGAATTTGTGGAAGGCAAGGTACTGCCTGCTGTGGCGATGTTAGAAGCCAGAGCTGCTGGTAAATAAACGCATTTTTAATCCAATAAGAAGAGTTAAAAACTCTCAAACTTTACCTATGTAACCTACCCGTCACACAACGTGGCGACTACAAGAAGGAGTGTTGTACATGGCATCACCAGCACAAATGGCTATGCTTGAGAAAATTCGTCGTGAGCTTGGTTTTATTGCCGCGCTAGACCAAAGTGGTGGTAGTACGCCCAAAGCATTGAAACTCTATGGTGTAGACGAATCTGAATATGCAGGGGAAGAAGAAATGTATCGCAAGGTACATGATATGCGCACACGCATTGTCACTTCACCGGTGTTTAATGGCAAACGCGTACTTGGGGCCATTTTATTTGAAAATACCCTAGATCGTTCCATCGAAGGTTTGGCGTCGGCCAATTACTTGTGGCAAGTAAAAAATGTTGTACCGTTTTTGAAAGTGGATAAAGGCTTAGAAGCCGAAGTAAATGGTGCTCAGTTGCTCAAAGCCATGCCAGACTTGGATGCACTGTTGGCCAAAGCCAATCAACAAAACGTATTTGGTACTAAAATGCGCTCAGTGATCAAACTCGCTAATGCCAAGGGAGTAGAAGCGGTGGTTGCGCAACAATTTGCGGTTGCCAAGCAGATCCTTGCTGCCGGTTTGATGCCCATTATTGAGCCAGAAGTCGATATTCATAGTCCTGAGAAAGCGGCCGCAGAAGCCTTGTTAAAAGCTTCGTTAATCAAGCACTTGGATAGCTTAGATGCTGGCCAGCAAGTTATGTTTAAAGTGACTTTGCCAGAAACGGCAGACTTCTACCAAGAACTGGTTAAGCACCCTAAAGTACTGAAAATGGTTGCTTTGTCAGGAGGTTACAGTCGCGACGAAGCAAACCAACGCCTTGCGCAAAATCATGGCATGATCGCCAGCTTCTCTCGCGCGCTAACGGAAGGCATTAGTGCCAAGCAAAGCGCCGCAGAATTTGACGCTGCCTTAGATGAAACCATTGAAAGCATTTATCAGGCCTCGCGTAGTTAAGCTTGAGGTTGAGCATCAACGACACAACCGGGCCTGGCCCGGTTTTTTATTTTTTACTTTGCAGTGCAGTATTTTACGCTATGATTGAGCCAGTCATTGTGATTGATTTGGGATCGTGAGCTGTTTATATGAGTTTTGAATTACCCTTGCCCCTGTATAAAAAACTGACGGTGACATTTCGGGTTGAGCCGGGATGTTTAGGACCTGACGGCATTGATCATATTGAAGGTTTTTGTAAGTTTGCAAAGAAAGAAGTCGTGAACTTAGATGCTGATTTTGTGCGTTGGGTGATTACCCCACGTTATGATAAAACGCTCTTAGAAACAGAATATAAAACCAACAACAAGCGCCTTGATTACGACAAAGCGCAGAAATACCTGCGAGTGTTTGGTAAAAACCTCGATGAATTTGAAGAGCACCTGCAAGACAAACTCGCTTTGTTAATCGACCAATACTTAGGTCGACTCTAAGCAAAACGAGTCTCTGTCATCGCTTAATTCACCACCAGTTTAATCTCAATATCTTTTAAATAATCCGCTTCTCGCTCGAGGTCAAGGGTGAACACGGGTTTTTGTGATAACCAGCCCTCAGGCAAGGTGAGACTTAATATATTGTCGTTAGCTGCTAGCACCAAAGGTGGCAAAATATCATCCTGACGTTTTATGTTTAATAAAATAGCCAGACGCAATAAAGTCAACAATCGAAAAAATTGTTGTTGCGGAACCAAGGTAAATTCGGGCACTTCACTTGGGCGTATTTTTTTGCGATGAAAGCGCACTAAGTTAGCCAGTATGTTCTGTTGTTCTTGACCAAAGCCCGGCAAATCAATGTTTTGCAGGATATAGGCAGAATGCCGCTGCACACCACGGGTATTAATCTGCAAACCTACTTCGTGTAATAAAGCTGACCAAGCCAACAGACTTTTAAACTCGCCGTCGTTAATTTGCCAACTTTTGCGGGTTTGTTGATACAAATCCATGCAAGTTGCCAGTACCCGTTTCGCTTGTGCTGTATCCACATCATATCGTGCCGCCAAACTGTCAGCACTGCGTTGGCGAATGTCTGTATGAGCAAGTTGATCTTCCATCTCATACAACACTCCCTCACGCAGGGCAGCGGATGAATACTCCATTTCTGAAATATTTAAGCTTTTGAATATGGCCACCAGAATCGCTAAACCCGCGGCAAATAGGGGTTTGCGGTCATCACTGAGACCTTGCAACTTCAAATCACTACTGTTACCGGCAGCACAGCACAAGGCCATCAAGGTATTCAAGTCAGTCATCGACACCCGGTTTTCACGGTTGGTACTATCGAGTTGAGATGCAAGTTCAATGATGCTACGAATGGTGCCAGACGTGCCGATGCAGCTGTTCCAACCAATTTGATTGAACTTCTTGTCAATCATTTCCAGTTCTTGCTGGGCGCAGACGATGGCTTTACTGAAGGACTTGGCTTTTAACTCGCCATTTTTAAAAAAACGCCCAGTGTAACTAACACAGCCCATTTGTAAACTGCGCATTATGCGCGTTTCAAATCCTTCACCAATAATAAATTCTGTTGAGCCACCGCCGATGTCGACGATTAAACGTTGCCCTGAACTATGATTGGTGTGGGCTACACCTTGGTAGATTAAGCGCGCTTCTTCGGCGCCGGAGATCACCTCGATGGGGAAGGGAAAGACTTTCTTCGCCGCATTTAAAAATGCCTTAGCATTGTTGGCTTTTCGTAGTGTATGGGTGGCCACCACACGGACTGAGTTCGGGGCAAAGTCTTGCAAACTTTCAGCAATCACTTTTAATGTATCAAGACCACGTTGTTGGGCTTCCTCAGATAAATTGCCTTCTGGGCTCAGACCGTCGGCGAGACGCACTTTTTGTTTAACTTTATGCAAAATTTGCACAGAGCCTGCTACTACTCTCGCCACCACCAAATGGAAACTGTTTGAGCCCAAGTCTAGGGCGGCGATTTTTACCGACTCTCTGACCTCGGCTGAGTCAAAGGTATTATTGAGGTTTAACATGCTGGGTTTCCAAGGCTTTAATGTAGTCGTAAATTTCAGTTTGTGAACGCAGTTGTCTGCGATTACCTCGGCGCACGTATTTGTTGGTTTGTTCGGCATCGATGACCCGCGCTTTAATGGTATCGCGCCATTGCATGGTCATAATGTCGAGGATTCGGTTTTTCAAATCTGGATCATAAATCGGACAACCCACTTCGATGCGGTGATCCATATTACGCGTCATCCAATCGGCCGAAGAAATAATAACTTTTTTATCGCCGCCATTTTCAAAGACCAAGACCCGCGGATGCTCAAGAAAGCGGTCGATAATGCTGATAATCGAGATGTTTTCACTCAGACCTTTCACGCCTGGAACTAGTGAGCATATACCGCGCACAATTGCCTTCACTTTTACGCCCGCTTGACTGGCTTTGTATAAATCGTCAATCAGCAACTCGTCATCCAGATTGTTAAGCTTCAAGAATATTTCGGCTTTAAGGCCTTCTTTACAGTTCTGAATTTCTTGGCGCACTAAAAGTTGGATTTTGGTGCGGGCATTGATAGGCGACACTTGTAAGTGTTGAAACTTCTCGCGGCGATAAGGCTGTTGAATAAAGGTGAACAAATTTTCAGCCTCATCGGCTAAATCCGGGTTGCGTGTGAACAAACTAAAATCGGTGTAAATCTTGGCGGTTTTTTCGTTGAAGTTACCGGTGCCTAAGTGAGCGTAATTCACCAATTTGCCATGTTCTTCACGGGTGACCAGACACACTTTACTGTGAATTTTCAGAGCGGGCATACCAAATACCACTTTCACGCCGGCATCGGTGAGCATTTTCGACCACTCAATATTTGCCTGTTCGTCAAATCGCGCGCGCAGTTCCACCACCACGGTTACTTTTTTACCATTGTCTACAGCATCGATGAGTGAACTGATGATGCGTGATTTTGAGGCAACTCGGTAAATATTCAGACGAATATGTTTTACCTGGGGGTCAAAGGCTGCTTGGCGCACAAATTCGGTCACATGCAAAAAGCGGTGGTAAGGGTAGTAAAGCAAAATATCTTTGGCCGTGATCGCCTCAAAAACGGTGTTGTAGCCCGCAAAGTCACCAGCAGTTAATGCCGGTAACGGTGGGTTTTCCAAGTATTCTCGACCAATATTGGGAAAGCCAATAAAGTCTTTGAAGTTTCGATACGGACCACTGGCAATTAAACTGTCGTAAGAGGAAATTTTTAAACGTTTTTGTAAATCTTTAACCATCACCTCAGGCATACGACTGTCATATACCACACGCACTGGCTCAGCGATGAGACGTTGCTTCATGCTTTCTGACATCTTATCCACGTAACTCTCGTCAATTTCATCGTTGATGGAATATTCAGAGTCACGAGTCATTTTAAACGAGTAAGCGGCGAGGTGATCAAACTGCACAAAACCTTTAAAAATGCTCTCCAAATTCAAACGAATGATGTTATCGAGCAAAATGATGTATTTCTTTTTACGGCTCTTCTCAGGGGGGATTACCACAAAACGTGACATGGCTTGAGTTGGGACTTCGATGCAAGCGTAAGTCGTAATTTTACCCTCGCTGTAGATGGCCACATACAAATAAGTGGCGGAGTCGTTAAGACGTGAAACTAACTTAGTTTTGCTATCCATAATAACCGGGGCCACATGACGCAAAATTTTATTTTTAAACAAATCTTTTAGCCATTGGCTGTGATAAGGGCTGAGATCTTTTTCGTCCAACATGAAAATCTTATAACGCGCCAAACGGGCAAAGACGTCTTCGTAGACCTTTTCAAAATCTTTGGTCATCTCCAGCACACGTTGTTGGATCTTTTCCATCAAAATCTTGGTATCTTCGGCGCGTTTCACATCCCCTTCATTGAGGTGGATGTAGATTTTCCGTTTAACGTCAGCCACGCGTACGCGATAAAATTCGTCCATGTTGCTGGAATAAATGCCTAAAAAACGGATCCGTTCAATGATGGGATTTTTTTTATCAGCGGCTTCCTGTAATACACGCTGATTAAACGCCAACCAACTGAGTTCTCGTGGGTAATAAGTCGCGGTTTGTAAAGGCATAGCTTGATTCTGAATACTGCTCATAGTGGAAGCCCATGATCCTCAAGTGCTTGTGTGACAATTTAATGACATGGGTCAACTAATTCTCGATTAAGTCGAGGTCAACCATTAAATCATTGGCAATATTTTCAAGGGCTGTGCGCAAGGCAAATAAATCGACATCAGCGGCCACCGCTACTTTGGCTTTGGCGGTAAACAACATACTTCCCCAGTTGGGTGCACTGCTGCAATTAGAATCAAATTTGATGATATTAAGATTAAATTGATTTAGGGCGTGAGTGAGCTCTTGCACGATCCCCGCTTTGTCATTGCCGGTGATCGTCACTTCAACGGTTTGCATGGCTTCATTGGTGGCAGCTTGGCCCTCTACCAAATGGATATGCAAATCGGGATGGCGACTAAATAATTCGAGAAGATCGGCATGGTGCTCAGCGGGAAGGTCGATGTGCACAAAGCCGGCAAAATGTCCGGCCATGTGAGAAAAGTTACTGCCTAACCAATTGCCGCCGCGTTGATACACCGCTTTGGACACGCTGTTGAGAAGCCCTGGTTTGTCAGGGCCGACTAAAGTAAATATCATAGGTTTCATCGACTTACTCACTTTTTTGTTGGGTAGATTGCCCAGCATAGCCTAAAGTTTGGGCAAACTGCTCAAACTTTTTTGTGCTTAGCCACGCCTTGCGATACATCGCCGCGCTTGGCAAGGCAAAGCTAAGATACACAATTGTTGGCAATGGCCAGCATAGGCACGCACAACATGCTCACATAATGCAACATTATGCAGTACTATATATAGCTATGCTTCGCCCGCCATCAATTTGTTAAGGCAAATTTTGCCAAGCATACCGAGATTCTATTAGCGTCGTAACAAAACTGTCTTACTTTTGTAATACAATCCTCGCTAATAGCGGTTTGGTGTGTGTTTATGCTTTGAGCTGGCACATCAATTAACTAACGAGAGCTCACAATTATGCCGATGAATTCGTTTTTAGGTGTGTTTGCAAAATCACCTCTAAAACCCTTAGAAGACCACATTAATTTGGTGCATCAATGTAGCCAAGGCTTGCTGCCATTTTTCGAAGCGGTGTATGCCGAAGACTGGAAAACGGCCCAAGACCGTCAGCAAACTATTTCAAAATTAGAAAAACAAGCTGATGTCATAAAACGCGAACTGCGCATCAATTTACCCATTGGCATTTTTATGCCCATTCAACGTCAAGATGTGCTGGATCTATTGACCCAGCAAGACAAAATCGCCAACAAAGCCAAAGATATTTCTGGGCGAATTTTGGGCCGTCAATTGACTATCCCTGAACAGTTACAAAGTCAGTTTTTGATTTATTTGCAGCGTTGCTTGGATGCCACCGAACAAGCTAAACAGGTCATCAATGAATTGGATGATTTACTTGAAACCGGCTTTAAAGGTCGTGAAGTAAAATTGGTTGAAGATATGATCGAACGACTCGACAGCATCGAAGACGATACCGATAAATTGCAAATCAGTTTACGACGCAGTTTATTGTCTATCGAAAAAAATCTTAATCCAGTGGATGTGATGTTTTTATACAGCATAATCGAATGGGTCGGCGAGTTGGCTGACATATCCGAGCGGGTAGGGTCCAGACTCGAATTAATGTTAGCCAACTAAGAGAAGCACAGCATGGATATATTACAAACCTACGGTTTTATGTTGATCGTAACTGCCGCCGTGGTCGGATTTTTAATGGCTTGGGGTATTGGGGCTAACGATGTGGCCAATGCCATGGGTACGTCTGTAGGCTCAAAGGCATTAACCATTAAACAAGCAATATTAATTGCCATGGTCTTTGAATTTGCCGGTGCATATCTAGCAGGTGGGGAAGTCACCTCAACAATCCGCAATGGCATCATCGACCCGACTTATTTTGCTGATACACCAGAACTCCTTGTCTACGGGATGATTTCGTCGCTGTTTGCCGCAGGTATTTGGTTAGCCGTGGCTTCCTACTTGGGCTGGCCTGTGTCTACCACGCATTCCATCATCGGTGCGCTAATTGGTTTTGCCTCAGTCGGCGTTAGTAGCAATGCGGTGGAGTGGTCAAAAGTCAGTGGTATTGTTGGCAGTTGGGTCATTACCCCTGGTATCGCCGGTTTTATCGCTTATTTAATCTTCCAAAGTGCCCAGAAACTCATTTTTGATACCGAAAAACCCTTTGAAAATGCCAAGCGTTATGTGCCGTTTTATATGGCCTTTGCGGGTTTTATCATGTCCTTGGTCACCATCAAAAAAGGGCTCAGCCATGTTGGTCTGAATATCGGAGATGGGATGGGCTACATGATCTCTATTGCCATCGGTATTACCGTTGCGGTAATTGGTAAAATTATTATTGGTCGCATCAAATACGATCCCTCAGCGGTGTGTGCCGCCCACTTCGCCAATGTCGAAAAAGTCTTTGCAGTTTTAATGATCGTCACTGCCTGTTGCATGGCTTTTGCTCATGGCTCAAATGATGTAGCCAATGCCATAGGCCCTTTGGCTGCGGTTGTCAGTATCGTCAATAAAGGCGGACAAATTGGGACTGAAGCCCCCATCAGCTGGTGGATTTTGCCCATGGGTGGTATTGGTATTGTGGCTGGCTTGGCCTTGTTTGGACATCGAGTGATTAAAACCATCGGCAACGGTATTACCCATTTAACTCCCAGCCGCGGATTTGCCGCTGAATTGGCCGCAGCCAGTACCGTGGTCATTGCGTCTGGAACGGGTTTGCCTATTTCCACCACACAAACCCTGGTTGGTGCAGTGCTTGGTGTGGGAATGGCGCGGGGTATTGCGGCACTCAATCTTGGCGTGGTGCGCAACATCGTCATATCGTGGGTGGTAACACTGCCTGCCGGCGCTGGTTTGTCTATTGTGTTTTTCTTTATGATCAAAGGCATCTTCGCGCCTTAAGTCATGGGTAATTCTCAAGGGCAAGTCTTAACCGACTTGCCTTATGAGTGTTTGTCTCAGGGAATGTTGCCCGCGATATTTCACTATCTGGAAAATTAATTTAAACTTGGCCTATTAATCGTTTTAGTAGATGAAAGAATGAAGTGGCCAAATCTCAAACACCTGCATTATTTAGTGGTGTTGCATCAAGAACAGCATTTTCACCGCGCTGCGCAACATTGTCATGTGAGTCAATCAACCCTCAGTACAGCCATTCAGAATTTAGAAGAACAGTTTGGTACTCAGCTGCTTGAGCGCGATCATAAAACCTTTGTTTTTACCCCCTTTGGCCTAGAGTTGGTAGAACGCAGTAAGGTGTTGTTAACAGATGCGCATGAGTTAGTGGACTTTGCGCAAAGTGCCGGGAATTGGCAAGCTGGTAAATTGAAGTTAGGGGTTATTCCCACCATCGCCCCCTTCTTATTTGAAGGTTTAATTGACAAAATTTCGACGCACTTACCGCAAATTAATCTGCAACTCCAAGAAGACACCACCTCGAATTTGCTGGTGCAACTTAACGAAGGGGCTTTGGATCTGCTGATTTTGGCCTTGCCCATGGAAACCCCGGGCTGCAAACAGCTGGTGTTAGGTCACGATCCTTTTCACCTGATTGCTCACAGTGATTTGGTGACAACCTTGCCTTCGCCTCTGGATGTGTCGGCTCTTCCCAAACAAAGTATCTTTTTGCTGCAACAAGAACATTGTATGACGGGGCACGCAGTAAGTGCCTGTGGCCTGAGTTATAAAGAACAGGTAAGTTCGTTGTCAGCCAGCAGTTTGTACACCCTGGTTAAATTAGCCAACAGTAAATTGGGTTATACCTTTATGCCCGAGTTGGCCATTCAACACCACATTCTCGGTACCAGCCAATTAGTGTCCATGCCAGCTGAAGACAAAGCCTACCGTGAAATTGGTTTAGTCTGGCGCAATGGCACAACACGGGTGCGCTTGTTCCGACGTTTAGGGGAGTTATTAGCACCTCTTTTGCCCATTCCTACACTCGAACGTTAACAACATGACGCCCTGTTTGTTGACCATGCGCAGCAGGGCAGAAAAAAAATAAAATTTTTTAAACTTTATTTTTATCACCACCGACTTAATCAACGAACCACTAAAAACCAGGGAACAGACAGTGTTTGAGAAAAGCGACGAACAGCTCATCGCTAAAGCACTGCAAGGCAATACACAGGCTTGGGTTAACTTGCTCAAGCGCTACGAGAAAACTCTGTATAACTATGGCATTCGAATGACAGGTAAACGTGAAGACGCCCTCGACTTAATGCAAGAAGTGTTTATCTCGGTGTATCGCAACCTTGCAAGCTATCACAATGAAGGAAGCTTCAAAAGTTGGCTATTTCGCATTGCTCACTATCGCTGCATTGAATTTTATCGACGTAAAAAACCAATGCAGGGTTTAGATGATGCACCAGAAATTGAAAGCGAAGCGCCAGACAGTGACGACGTCATGGTTAGCCAACAAGAAAACCAACAATTAATCGCGGCGATGCAACAATTGCCTTTGGCGCAAAAAGCCGTCGTCGAGTTGAAATTTTTTGGGCAATTTACCTTTGATGAAATTGCCGAGCAAACCGGCATGTCAGTGAATACCGCTAAATCACGACTGTACGGTGCATTGGAAAAGTTAAAAACCCTGATGGAGGTTGATTATGCATAATCAAAGCAACGAACAACTTCTCGCAGCTTGGCTAGAAGGCCAATTGAACGAGCAGCAAAGACTCGCTTTTGAGCAACGTTGTATCAATGATCCTGAATTTGCCAAACAAGTTGAGACAGCCAATTTGTTCAGTATGCAGGTGCAACATTTTGAACAACAAGAGGTACCTAATTGGGATCGCTTGGCCACATTTGGCGCTGCTCCCAAAGCCCGCTGGTGGCAGTGGTCAGGCTTACCAGCAGCCTCACTTGGTTTGTCGGCGGTGGCGATTGTGATGGCACTCAGTGGCATGCAAATAAAAATGGACGAAGGAGCCATGACCATCAGTTTTGCCGGCAAACAAAGTAGTGCTGAGATAGAGCGACTGGTGAATGAAAAACTCGACAGTTTTGAGCAAAAGCAACAATTGGCCCTGGCGCATTATCGTGACGCCATGCAACAACAACAATTGGACACCAGCACTCAATTAACACAATACCTGTTGACTTCAAGCCGTCAGGAGCGACGTGAAGATTTTGCTGAGCTTATTAAATTTATCAATCAACAACGCAATGATGACCAATTGTTTTATGCTCGGCAGTTGAACGAATTACAACAAGAATACAGTAACCCCGTGCAACCGGGTGTGAATAGCAGCAATAAGTGAGGAAAAGAATATGAAAACTGTAATCAGAAAAACCCTGTTAGCGTTAACGGTGGCTGGACTCAGTATGAGTGCTGGTGTAAGTCAAGCGCAAGCGCCCAGTAATGTCACAGAAGTGCGCAATGAATTGGGGATTATGCTGAATATCTTGCAAGCAAGTTTAAAGCAAAACTCCCGAGACAATATCCGCTTCCGGGCGAAATCAGTGACTTATCTAGCCCAACAAGGCGTGGTCTTTGATATTGATAGTGGCTCAAGTCGAAAGTTCTTTGGCTTCGATTTTGGCAATATGTTCAATAACCTCCCTGTTGCCCCCGTCGCCCCGGTTGCCCCCAACGCGCCAGTGGTATCCGGTAGTGCGCATTTTGACTTCGATTTTGATTCTGAAGAGTTAGAAGATGCCCTGCGTGAAGCCTTTGGCCGCGATGAAGAATTTGCCCAAGACTCACGGGAAAAAATGCGTGAGTTGAGCGAACGTCAACGGGAGTTGGCATGGGAACAACGAGAATACGAACGCAATCGCCGTGACCTGGAATTTGAAAAACGCAACGCCGATGGTGAGCGCCGTAAAGAAATAGAAAAAGACTTGAGTGAATTGAGCGGCGAATTGCAAAAACTGCAAAACAAACGTGCGGAACTCGAGAAATACAGCGCGGATATGGCCGAAGAGCAAAGTAAATTAGCGCAAAAACGTGAAGAGGCGAAAAAGCAACTTTACAGTCAGTCATTGGCCTTGTTTGAAGATACAGTAGGTGACATGTTGTGCCGTTACGGCGCTGGGGTAAAATCACTGCCTGATGATGAAAACATTAACTTTGTGCTTAGCGATTTCACCACCGCAGACAATGACAGTGTGATTGGCACCCATGATAAAGTGTATGTATTTAAAATGAAGGATATTCGCGCCTGTGTGACAGGAAAAATTAACAAAAACAAATTGTTGGGAGAAAGCACCACCTACATGTTTTAAGCTCAGCTGTTGGCTTAAATGCCATTGGTGATGGCCTTAGCAGGGTGCAGTCTAAGCATAAGCTAGGACCCAATAATCATGCCTCAAAAAAGTCAGCCTAGTGCTGACTTTTTTATATCCTTAGCGGCTATTACCCAGCGACTTTTGCCCATGACAATCGCCTTGCAATAAGGTAATCTAGCCCGATAACAACATTGTTGGATCCAACATGACAAAGTCAGTAGTAATCAGTGGTACCGGCCTGTGGACGCCAGAACACAGTATTTCCAATGAAGAATTAGTGGCGGCATATAACGCCTATGCCACACAATTTAATGCCAGCCATCAAGCCGCCATCGCGGCTGGCGAGTTGGCGGAGAAACCCTTATCGAGCGCCGAATTTATCGAAAAAGCCTCAGGCATTCGCAGTCGTTATGCGTATATCAAAGATGGCATCCTTGACGTCAATCGCATGCGTCCACGCATTCCTGTGCGTGGAGATGATGAATTGAGCGATCAAGCAGAAATGGCCGTCCATGCCGCCAAAAAAGCCCTTGCGGCAGCGAAAAAACAAGCCAGTGACATCGATGCCGTCATCGTGTCTTGTGCTTATACGCAGCGCTCTTATCCCGCTTTAGCCATTGAAGTACAACAAGCCTTGGGTATTGTCGGTTTTGGTTTTGATATGCTGGTGGCCTGCTCTGCGGCTACCTTTGCCTTGCATCGCGCCTATGAAATGATTGCTTCGGGCACGGCCAAAGGGGTGTTGGTCATCAACCCTGAACTTACCTCCCCGCAAGCAAACTACTGTGATAGAGACAGTCATTTTATTTTTGGTGACGTGGCCACTGCTATCGTTGTCGAAGCCGCTGAGACCGCCCAGTCTGACAATGTATTTGAAATCCTTAGCACCAAGGCGGTAACGGCCTACTCTAACAATATTCGCTCTAACTTCGGGTATGTGAGTCGGGCCACGGATAGTGATCCCTTTGCCGATGACATGTTATTTCATCAAGAAGGTCGCAAAGTCTTTAAGGAAGTATGCCCAATGGCGGCAGAACACATCAATGAACACCTCGCGCGGCACTCACTGAGTCCAGCTGACATCAAACGTTGGTGGCTACATCAAGCCAATATCAATATGAATACGCTGATCAGCCGCAAGTTGTTGGGTCGCGAACCCGATGCGACGGAAGCACCTATCGTCTTAGATACTTATGCCAATACCGCTTCTGCAGGTTCAATTATTGCGTTTAATTTGCATCAGCACGACCTGGTTGCTGGTGAACTAGGTTTATTGTGTTCGTTTGGTGCAGGCTACTCCATTGGCAGCTTAGTGCTCAGAAAAGTCTGAGTCTGCGTTCAGCGTTTTAGTACAACTATCACACCATAGGATCCATCATGCTGGACATAAGCGGATATGCCATCAGCACCATAGGCTATGCCATCAGTGCGGTTGGTTATGCCCTGTTATTGCTGCTCATCCTTACCGTTAGAAAGTCAGGCTTGCCCAAATACTTATTGATACTTGCCAGTGCGGCCACCTGTGTCTGGTCGTGTGTGCCGTTTTTTGTGAGCGATTGGTCCGTTGATAAATTGCTATTGTTCGACAACCTTAAAAATGTATTTTGGTTGTTGTTTCTGGCGGCGTGCCTAAAAGATAATTTCAAAAATATTCAACAGGTTTTTGCCCGCAAGGAAACGTGGCTGATTCTGTTATTGCCTGTTTGTGCCTTGGCTTTGATCCAGGTAGACAATGTGCCAGATACTTGGAAATATTTGCTACAAACGGTGATTGCCTTGGAGTTTCTGGTGCTCTTAGAGGTTATTTATCGCCAAGCAGGAGAGACCCGTTGGGAGATAAAACCCATGGTGGTGTTTTTGGCCGTGATCAGCATTTTTGACTTTGTGACCTTTGCCAATGCCTTAATGGTGGAACAAATCCACGTGTATTATTTAGCCGCGCGCGGTTATATCTACGCCGCCCTGATTCCCTTACTGGTATTGTCGATTCGACGCGTGCGCAACTGGGGCGTCGAAATTTACGTCAGCCGCGAAGTGGTGTTGCATAGTACCTTGTTATTGGTGGCAGGGGCTTATTTGCTGTTTATGGCGCTGGTGGGTTATGCGGTGAAGTATTTTGGTGCTGGTATATGGGACTACACCATTCAAGTGGTATTGATCTTCTTATCCCTGACCTTGCTCGCTACGTTGTTTTTATCCACCAGTTTTCGTACTCGTATTAAGGTGTTTATTACCAAACACTTTTTTGCCAACCAATTTGACTACCGCCATGAATGGCTCAAGTTGACCCACTGTCTAGAAAACTTCAAAGACAATAACAATGTGTATTTAACGGCTTTGCAAGGTTTTTTGCAGGCCATTGATTATCAAAGCGGTCGTTTATTCAAATTTAGTCACGGTGATTTGACCAAGTTGGCCGAACAAGACGCACCACCCATCAACCCAGATGAGCAACAATTGTTGAGTGCATTGACGGACTTTTTTCAAGACAAAGCGTGGATTGTTGATATCGCCGAGCTGCGCACAGAGCCTTACAACTATGAAGGTCTCAAGATTAATCATGCCTTGCTCAATAGCGCCTCGTTTCAAATTGTGGTGCCGATTTATCAGGACGATCAATTCTGGGGCATGGTGGCGTTAAAAGGCAGTGACAACACCACAAAACGACTAAATTGGGAATTACGCGATTATATCAACGCTGTGACTGCGCAAGTGGCCAACTTTTTATTCCATCAGCAAAGTGCCAAAGAGTTAGCTGAAAACGCCCAGTTTGCTGCCTTTACGCGCATGTCGGCCTTTGTTTTGCACGATCTTAAAAACGTGTTGGCGCAAATTGACCTGATTTTATGCAACGCAGAGCAACATAAAAATAATCCTGAATTCATTGAAGATACCTTTGAGACACTGCATCATACCAAGGCGCGCATGGACAAGATGCTCAATCAGTTGACAGAAAAAAATTCAAGTCCTGAAAACAGCGCATCCCTAGTGGTCTTGTCTCAATGTGTGCAACAAGTCATTGATCAACGTTGTGGCAGCTTTTTACCCAAGCCGAATTTAGTCTTGGTGTCTGAGACTGACGTTGTTCTCGACCGAGAAAAGTTTAGCAATGTCATGTATCACCTGATCAGCAATGCCCAACAGGCGACAAGTGATGCGGGCAAGGTTGACGTTGTCATTGAACTGCCAGCCAGTCAAAAACATGTGCTGGTCAAGGTTGTGGATAATGGTTCAGGCATGAGTGAAGAGTTTATTCAGTCACGATTGTTTAAACCTTTTGATACAACAAAAGGTAATGCCGGCATGGGCATCGGAGCCTTTGACGCTAAAGTATTTATGGATAAAATTGGCGGGCAACTGCTGGTAGAAAGTGAAGTGGGTGTTGGTTCAACCTTCACGTTACGGATTCCCATTTAATCGACAATCATCACTCTTAAGGTAAGCACAACATGGAAAATATTTTAGTCGTGGATGACGACTTAGGTATTCAAAAACAGCTGAAGTGGAGTTTTGCTGGGTATGAAGTGATTTTTGCCGAAGACCGAGCCTCTGCCATTACTCAATTGCGTCGGTTTGAGCCCAAAGTGGTGACCCTCGATCTGGGTTTGCCACCGGATCCGGCCAATGCCACAGAGGGCATGGCTACCTTAGAAGAAATATTAGCCCTGGCACCCCAAACAAAGGTGATTGTGGTAACGGGCAATAATGACAAAAAGAATGCACTTAAAGCCATTAACCTTGGTGCTTACGATTTCTATCAAAAACCCATCGATTCGGACACCATTCAAATATTGGTAAGCCGGGCGATTAATCTGTTTGATTTAGAAAAAGAAAACCGTCATTTGGCTGCTGTGGCGCCGTCAATGGACAAAATCATCGGGCAAAGTGAAGGTATCCTTGCGGCGAGCCGCAAGGCCGAGCGCATCGCGCAAACAGATATCAGTACCTTGTTGTTGGGGGAAAGCGGTACGGGTAAAGAGGTATTTGCCCGTAGCATTCATGAACACAGCTTGCGCAAGGACAAACCTTTTGTTGCCATCAATTGTGCGTCAATTCCAGAAAACCTATTGGAAAGTGAATTGTTTGGTTATGAAAAAGGCGCATTTACCGGTGCCAATAAAACCACCCCCGGAAAAATTGAGACGGCCCAGCATGGTACCCTGTTTTTAGATGAAATCGGTGACATGCCCATTGGTCTGCAAGCCAAGATGTTGCGTTTTTTACAAGAGCGAGTGATAGAGCGGGTGGGGGGACGCAGCGAAATTCCGGTGGACATTCGTGTTATCTGCGCCACCCATCGAGATGTACAAGCCATGGTTGCGGAACAAACCTTTCGTGAAGACTTATATTACCGCATAGGGGAAATCAGCATTGTAATACCCCCTCTGCGTGATCGAGGCAATGATGTGGTATTGCTGGCTCGCACATTTTTAAGTCAGTACAACAATGAATTCAAAACCAAAATTAAAGGTTTTAGTGAGAGTGCCATCAAGGCCATGACTCAACATAAATGGCCAGGCAATATTCGTGAACTGCAGAATAAATTAAAAGCGGCGGTGATCATGGCTGAAGGCTCACATATTCAAGCCGATGATTTGAATTTGCATGTACTGAATGATGAGCCCACCACGAATACCCTTAATTTACGAGAAGTACGGGAATTGGCTGAAAGTCGAGCCATCCGTCATGCCTATCAAGTGGCCGAACAAAATATGTCGCGCACCGCCGAGTTACTCGGTGTGACGCGGCCAACCTTGTATTCGTTAATTGATAAATACCACATGGATGACATTAAAACCGGTTAGTCACTTAAAACCACTGGAAGCATTATTCAAGCCGCTGCCTGTGTCAGCGGCTTTTTCATTTTGGCTAAATGACCAAATAAATGGGTAGCAGATTCTGGCTGACCTTAGCAGCTGGTACAGTATCTGCATGTAACCCGTTATGAGTGTTCAATTTGACTATTTATGAGCTGCTTTCCTGATTTTTTACGCCACCTTGGTCTGCGATTTAGCGCGCTTGCCCTGACACTTTTACTGTTAAACGCCTGTTCAGGTGGGGGCTTAGACAGCGACACCGACGGTCAGAAACCTTTAGTGGTGGTGAACGCCGGAGCGAATCGTAGTGTCGACGAAAATACCACCGTCACCCTCTCAGGATCGGCGGTAGGGCAGAGCGCCACCTTGACGTATCGCTGGCGCGCCGTGCCCAATATTGCAATTGTGCAAGAGGATGTTAACAGTGCCACAGCCAGTTTTCTGGCACCGAGTACGACGGTGCCTTTGACTTATGTTTTGACCCTTGAAGTAAGCGACGCACAAGGCAATAAAGGCACTGATAGCCTCGATATTCAAGTTTTGCCCGTTAATCTTGCACCCATTGCCGACATCAGTGTTGAACCGTTTAAGGGTTTAGCCGTGAATCAGTTTCCAGCTGGCGTCGAAGTCACCTTAGATGCCTCGGGCAGTTATGATCCTGACAATCTAGACGATAATGGCGCGATTGTTAGTTATCAGTGGCAACAATCTGCCGGACAAGCGGTATTAAACGGCATCAGTACTGAGGGGGCAACTATCACCTTTGTTACCCCAATATTGGTGAATGACCATCAATTGAGTTTTGAGGTAACGGTAAGTGACAATGAACAAGCAACCGCCAGTCAAACTATCACCCTCAACATCCAAAGTGCCAGCCATACCTTGCCACAGGTCAATGCCGGCATTGATCATCAAGTATCCAGTGGTGAATTGATGTTGCTCAATGGCATCGCCACAACCACCGTGCCTGCGGCCTTGCCACTTAAAATTCGTTGGTTAACTGATTCCGAACTGGGGCCCGTTATTGTGCAATCACAAGTTAGCCAAACGTATGCCATTGCCCCCGCAGTAAGCAGCGCTAAAACGGTTACTTTTACCCTCGAAGTCACTGATAATTTCGGAAATGTAGTGGTAGATGCACTTAATGTCGGCATCCGTCCACTGCTTATTCGCCCTTTAAACGACAGTGGTGTAACCGCACAAGCAACGGCGAGTGTTGTAGACCTTAGCTATCAACCTGATTATCCCGGACAAGATGGTCAACGTGGTGCCGACATTATCGCCGCGAATGGACAATTGGAAAAAGCGGGACGAGGTGAACAGGGCTTTGATTTTACGCGGCTTGATGCCATTGGTGATGAAGTAGACGACACCGCCTTAGATTGGGCTTGTGTGCGAGATAATGTGACCGGTTTAATCTGGGAGGTGAAAACGCCAGCCAGTGATCTCGGTTTGCACAGTCGTGCCCATACTTACTCTTGGTATCTAAGTGAAGTGGAAGATGACCCAACTGGCACACAAACCAGCACCACCGCCAGCTGTAGCTTAACTGAATGCAATACCACTAACTTTGTTGAGGCGGTGAACAACCAAGGTTTATGTAACTTTAATGATTGGCGCATGCCTAGCCATCAAGAATTATTGTCGTTGGTGCATTTTGGCCGAGCAACGGGGCCGATGTTAGACGATTTTTATTTTCCGAATACGGTAGCCAGTGCATCAGGCGCTGTCTGGTACTGGACAAATCAGTCAAGTGCCGACGGTGCAGCAGGGGAGCAATCATCCACCGCTTGGGCGGTCGATTTTAATAGTGGCAACGATAATTTCTTAGCGAAATCTACGCCGGTCAACATTCGTTTGGTGAGGGCAGGACGATGAACACACCTTCAATTTTTTCGTTACTGTTTCTGTTGTTGAGCACCAGCGCGGTGGCGCAAACTTGTTTAGAGAGCATTGCCCCCACCACACCAAGCAGTAATTTTACCGATAATCTTGATGGTACGGTGAGTGACAAAAAACTCGGACTCATGTGGATGCGTTGCAGCATAGGGCAAACCTGGTCACAAGGTACTTGTTTAGGAGATGCCACTGAATTGAGCTGGCAGGAGGCCTTAAATATTGCCCACGGTTATGAATATGCCAATCAACTGGGTTGGCGCGTGCCCAATGTCAAAGAGTTGGCCACCATCACCGAGGGTCAGTGTGTTCGACCAGCAATTAATGAAACACTGTTTCCCAATACACCAGCCGATGATTATTGGACATCCACACCTTCGGTGACTGATAGCCAAAGGGCATGGGTGATTGCGTTTTTTAATAGCAGCAACTCACTCAAACAAAAAAGTTTGTTTGTTTACACCCGATTAGTGCGCACTGCAAATTAACGTAAGAAACCTGAGGCTTGTCTGATCCATTCTTGCTATTTAGTGGGTATGAGGCACACTAGACTCTCGTCATATTAGTGGAATCATCATGCGTTTAGGCGGCTTACTTTTGCTGTTGTGCTGTAGCACTGCTCAAGCAACCTTAGATTGTGAAGTTGCGTTGCACTACGGTGTAGTGGTGACCAACAATCAGATCCGAGTGATCCAACAAAGTGGCACCGTTTATCAGATCAATGGTGACAATCAATTGTTTGTGGGGGGTAACTGGATAAGCCTCGACGATGCGCAGCAACAACAACTCACTGAACTGTCTAAAGGGCTGCATGTTGTGGTGCCAAAAATGATTTTGTTGGCTAACGAGGGGGTTGAACTCGCCATTGTCACGGTGGAGCAAGTGTATGCCGGTTTGATGGGCAAAGATCATAAAAGCCAACAAAAGCTGCAAGATAGTTTAGAAAAAGTTCAAATGAGCGTGCGCGAAAAATTCATCCATGCCAATGATAATTATTATATGGGGCCGGGGCGACTCGAGAACGTGGATGATTTTGTGGACAGAGAACTCGAAGCGCAAATTGAAGAAGCCATGAACACATCGGTGGGGGGCATTTTGTCGGCCATCGGTGGTTTAGTCAGTAGTGAGCAAAGTACCGAGCAAAAAGTCGAGGAGCTGGCGTTAAAACTGGAAAATATGGGCACTGATATCGAGCAGAATATTGCACCCAGAGCACAGTCTTTAAAACAAAAAGCGGAATGGTTTTGTAAGAAATTTAAACAACTTGATCAAGTCGAAGACAAACTACGTTCGACTATTCCTGAACTCCAGCCTTATAACGTGCTCGCCACCGAATAACACTACGGCAGGGCTGTTGCTTTGTCACTCTCAGCCGGTGTGGCTCTGCCACCCTTAGCCATACATGTTTAGGCAAAGTGACGATAACAAGCACGTCGATAGTCATTACATCTAGCGGCCACCACACAAAACATTGCGCCCCTTGAGTGCTTGCAGAGCGAGCAGAGTTACATCAATGTGTGAAGTTCCAACGCCACGCTAAGTGCAAAACCACCATTAGGCCTGTGTTTCCGACAACCAGCGTTTTCGTATCCAATAATCGACACTCAAATACCGCCCTGCGCCAGTAAAAAATAAGCTGACCAACATGATTAGGTAGGTAAAAGCGAATTCGATACCATTGTTAAGGATCACCAAACTGCCACTTGAGGTCAGATAGTCATAGTCTGCATGCTCACGTACCACATCTTTGATATACGCCAATTTATCTGCGGCATCCATCACGCGCTCGGTGGCAAACGGTGCACCAGGATCGGCGATGGCTTGCCAGCCGAACTCAAGATGAACACTAAAAATAGCCACCACCATGGTGACGATCAAAGGCACACTGATCCAGCGTAAAGCCAAACCCAGCGCTAAGGCGATGGCACCGATGATTTCTGTCCAGGTGGCTAAAAAAGCCAAGACCATAGGAAAGGGTAAGCCGAGGCCGTAGTCGGGATTGGCAAACCAATCCACGGTGCTGTCAAAATGTTGCCATTTTTGCATGCCAGCCATCCAAAATACTGGCACTAAGTAGACACGCAGCAACAGTGGGGCAATAAAGTCGAGGTGCCGGGTTTTATCCAACATGTGTTGCAGTTGGCGAGGGAGATTCAACATCTTCAGTCCTAAAGTGACAAGGTTTAGTCACTAGAACCAAGATCCATCGATAAAATTCCACATCCACGTGATTTTATCCCACAACCCTCAACACAGGTCGCTACCAATCTAAAGCAAACCTAGGGCATCACTGGTCAGGCTTTGCCTCAGGATTGGCGGCAACTGACCCCAGCAACGCCGTGTTGGGATGTGAAATAATATGTAAGTCGCGCTGCGGGAAGGGGATCTCAAAACCATGTTTACCTAACGCTTCATTGATTTGTGAATTGATATCGTGAGTGACAGGCAGGCGTTTCGACGTGCTGTCGACAAATAAACGTAATTCAAAATCTAAAGAACTTTCTCCATGGGCCATAAAAAATACACTGGGGGCGGGAGTTTTTAAGACATCGGGATGCTGTTCAACCACCTCCATCAGTACCTCTCGTACCTTGCGGATGTCGGAGCCATAGGCCACGCCGACTTTGAGCAGCAGGCGAGTTGTGGCATTGTGTAGGGTCCAGTTAGTGACATTTTCCGTGATGATGGCTTTGTTTGGCAGTAATACATCACGATTCTCGAAATCGGTAATGGTGGTGGCGCGAATTTTAATATTGCTGACGGTACCACTGAGGTTACCGATGGTGACGATGTCACCCACCCGCACAGGACGTTCAAACAAGATGATTAAACCCGAGACAAAATTAGCTACAATTTCTTGTAAACCAAAACCGAGCCCCACCCCAAGTGCCGCAACAATCCACTGCAATTTTGACCAGTCGATACCTAATTGGCCAAAACCCAGCACCAGGCTAGTGCCAAAGAGTACATAACTTAAGATAGTGACAGCGGCGTAGCGGGCGCCGGGGTCTAAACTCACTTGTTGAAAGAAACTGACTTCTAAAATGCCCCGTGCATTTTTAGCCGCAATGTACCCACCTACAAGGAAAAACAAGGATAAGAGGATGTTCCATAACGTCACGTCGACGGTCATCTCTATGCCATCAATGTTAGCGGTTTTGTGCCACAACACGATTTCGTCGATAATACCCAGTGCGGGCAGCAGCGGCATCCAGATATACCAGAGTCCAAATAAAAACAAGACGGTAGACACACCGGTGGCGGTGCTGCGCATTTGTTTGATGACACTGGCTTGATCAGAGGGTTGATCCTCAATAAATTCAGGAGCGGCATCACCACTGGCGGCATTTTGCTGATTCTGTTTTGCCTGCTCCAGTTCCGCTTGCATGGCTTGTTCTTTGCGCAGCAAATAACGTTGGTAGGCCACCATAAAACCACGCATCAATATGCCATAAAAAATCGCCACAAAAATTAACACTACCCCAGACTGGAATAATTTTGATTGCAGCTCTACGGCGGTGTCAAAGAAACCGATGAGTGGTAACAGGCCAATTAACAAGGGAGCGGCCACGGTGCCAACAAACGCGAGTATGGTCTTGGCCGTGGTTTTTGCATGGCCGACGATATTTAATACCACGCCATTTTTGGGATTAAAAAAGTTGAAGCTGAACAGGGCAATACCACAAGACATCACCATGAACGCGACTATCGCTATGCCGTAGCGCAATTCCAATTTATTGCTTGCTAGGGCCGAGGCAAAGATAAAGGTGGCTAAACCCTGATACCACACAAACCATGACAGCAAATGGCCTAGCCTGTCACGCGCCATATCACTCCAACCAAAATGCCCAACAAACATGCCGTCACGGCGACACATGGAGCGGAAAAATAACAAGGTCAAACTTAAACTAGACACCGCGGCTAGGCCGGTGGCAATGGCTCTGGAGAAACTGCCAGATTCAGAACCAATGGAGATAAGGGCGGCCAATGAAAAGATTAAAATGGGTAGCGGCAAGGCTAAGATCAAGGTTTCTAACAGTGCCAGTGGGGTGGCCCAATGGGTGTCACGCTCTACTTTGCCGATGCGCTCAATTTGCACATTCAAAGACTTTTTCAATGGGCGTCGTAAACTCACCACCACACTAAATATCACTAAGGCCAGCAAGGCATACAGGGGTTTTTGCTGTATGCCTTGCCACATATCTTGGAATAACCTCAGCCAAGCATCGCCGTCAGCATACCAAGCAACACTACGGGCCAAATTACGCCCAATATTGTCAGATAATTTTGTATAGGAAGGCAACCAAACCAGGCGACGGTCTAACAATACCTTTAATTCTTGAGCATTATTCAACACTTCGTTGAGCAGAAGTTTCTCATCGGTGAGTTTGTCGATAAGAGAGGAGGCGGTTTCTAGCAGTAGCAGCAAGAGTTCGTGTTGCAGTTTATTGAGGCTTTGACTGGTTTGCTGCTCGCCTTGTTGTGTGCGCTTAAGTTCATCCAGCACACGTAGTTTGTCTTGCCAAATAATCAGATTTAATTGTTGGTTAATACTCAGCTCATCCACTTGTTCTAAGCGATTTTCCAGCGGTGCTTCTTTTGGCAAACTCGAACGCAGGCGGAACAACAGCACACCTAACTCATCGGTGATTTGCCCTGTGGCTAACACGCGGTCAACGGTTTGCGCTGATTGCTGCATGTCCTGACGTTGCTGGCGCAGACGAACAATATTTTCATCGATTTGCGGGGCCAACTGAGCCATGTCCGCTAAGGTAGAGGCAAGGTTAATATTGTCTTGAGCCGCCGATTGTAACTCGGGTTGTTCAATGGTTTGAGCAAGTTGCTGGGCATTTTGCAAGGCCAGTGCAGCTTTATTGCTCAACACGTTTTGCAGGCGCTGTTGCAGATAGTCCAACTGTTGTTGCGTTGCCTCAATTTGCGCAGAGGATAAAGCAAGTTTTGCCTCAACCAACGACTGACGCGCTGGTACCGTGGCAATTTCACGCTCATACAGGGTAATTTGTGTTTGCAAACTTAAGCTTTTTGCCTGCAACGCCAATTTAGCTGCAGCATTAGTGGGATCTTCCCCTTGGGCAGGCTCAACTTGGCGTTTTAAATTGTCTAATGCTGCGCTGGTTTTTTCGAGGCTTTCCCGGGCGGCGTTGATTTCACTGGCAATACTGCTGGGCCGATTGGCTAAATCAGACTTCTGTTGTTGCAGTTCAGCAAATTCGCTTTGCAAGCTACTGAGTTTGGCACTGATCACTGGCTCAGCATTCGCCAGTTGGCTGACACTTAAACTGCGTACTGACGCCAAAACTGAGGACAAGGCTTCAGCTTGTTGCTTATTTAAGGTGTTGAGTATTTGCTGGGCTTGTGCGGCATCTTGTTCATATTGGTTCAGTAGGTTTTGGAAGCGTTCGGCCTCTGCTAGGGCGCTACGAGCGCGCTCCAGTTGATTTTTAACGGTTTCTTGCTGCTCAGCAGAGAGCCCTTCACCGTCTACATTCTGACTAGCGGTGGCGATGGCGGCTGTTAAACTGTCTACGCTGACATTTTCATTCAACGCTTCAGCCGGTGCGCACAGCACGAAAAAAAAGACGACAAATAGTGTTCGCGATAACCACATAATGAGCTTCCAGTTGAGTAGGCTTAGACCAACAATTCTAATAAGGTATTGAGATAACGACGACCCAGCGGGGTCACCTGCCAAGTGTTTGCAGTTTCAATGAGTAGGCCTTTATCAATGCCTTGTTGTAAGCTGTTTTGCAAGCTTGTGCTCAGCTCTTTTCCAGTAAAATTAGGGTAATCAGCTTTGGGGCAGGGTTCAAGCAAACGCAAACGATTCATGAAAAATTCAAAGGGTAACTCATCTTCTGCCACAACTTTATAATCACTGCGATAGTCTTTGCTTAAATCCATGTAGCCTTTGGGGTGTTTGACTTTCACCGTGCGCACAATGTGTTGTTCATCGGCCAAGGTAATTTTGCTATGTGCACCACAGCCAATGCCTAAATAATCACCAAAGCGCCAGTAGTTAAGATTGTGCTGACACTGTTGTCCAGCTTGACTAAATGCAGAAATTTCATATTGCACATAACCTGCCTGTTCCAGCAGTTGTAAACCTTGTTCTTGAATATCCCACAGTACGTCGTCTTGCGGCAGTTTGGGCGGCTTTGAATAGAACTGCGTATTCGGTTCGATGGTTAATTGATACCAACTCACATGGGGTGCCTGTAGGGCAATAGCGGTTTGCACATCGCTTAAAGCATCGGCCACACTTTGCTGAGGTAGGCCGTGCATTAAATCAAGATTAAAACTGCCCAAACCAATCTTACTGGCTAATTGAGCAGCAGATTGCGCTTGAGCACTATCATGAATACGCCCGAGGCTTTGCAGCTTTTCCCCTTGAAAGCTTTGTACACCAATGGAAATTCGATTAACCCCTGCCGCCACGTAAGCTGCAAAGCGTTCACTTTCCACAGTGCCTGGGTTGGCCTCTAAGGTTATTTCGGCATGCTCAAGCAGGTTTACGCGCTCTTTTACCCCAAGTAACAAACGCTTAATGCCTGCGCTGCTGAATAAACTTGGGGTACCACCACCAATGAAAATGCTGTGTATCGGGCGGTCTTTCACCAAACTTGCGTCGCGGCTAAGATCCTCGAGCAGATGACTAATGTATTCGGCTTCAGGTAGTGGCTGCTGTTTTTGACCGTGGGAATTGAAATCGCAGTACGGACATTTTTGCACACACCACGGGATATGGATGTAAAGAGACAGCGGCGGGAGTTGTAACACCGCTGGTCTAGTGAGGGCTTCAAGCAAGGTCTTGACTCAAATGTTGCAATAAAAGTTGTAAAGCTTGGCCACGATGGCTGATGCTATTTTTTATCTCAGGGCTGAGCTGGGCTGAACTGCATTGGTGTTCGGCCAGCCAAAAAACCGGATCATAACCAAAACCTTGCTCACCACTTCTGTGTGGCGCAATACTGCCGTGCCACTGACCTAGGCATATCACTGGTGTGGGATCATCCGCATGACGCATGTAAACCAAACAACAAATAAAGCGCGCCTGACGTGAATGCATAGGCACTGAGTCGAGTGCTGTTAACAACTTATCAATATTGTCACTGTTGCTGGCCTGCTCGCCGGCATAGCGAGCTGAATACACACCCGGTGCACCGCCTAAGGCATCTACCGCTAAGCCAGAATCGTCGGCAATGGCGGGTAAACCAGTTTGTTTGGCTGCGTGGCGCGCTTTAATGATGGCATTTTCGACAAAGGTAGTGCCCGTCTCTTGTGCATCACTGACTTTAAAGTGACTTTGCGCCACAACGTCGATGTTGAGCCCAGCCAACATACTGCTGAGTTCCCTTACTTTGCCCTGATTACCGGTGGCGAGCACAATGGTTTTATCCACGCAGGCTTCCTATTTTAAAACTATGTTGTGATTAAACGACGGGGCTTTTTTTGCCACGGCCTTTTTTCTTTTTAGGTGGTTTTTTGCCCAGCGCCTTTTTGACTTTGGCACTGAGTTTTTTCTTTTTCACCACTTTGGCTTCTTTGTGTTTAGGGCGCAGCTCCTCAATCACCCGGCGTTTTAAGGCCTGTTTGGTGTAGCGCTCAATTTTTGCCACTACTGCCATGTCATGCGCTTCAACAATAGAAATGGCGGTGCCTTTTTTGCCCGCTCGACCGGTGCGACCAATACGATGCACATAGACATCCGCGGTGCGCGGCATGTCGTAATTAATCACGTGGCTGATGTCTTCAACATCAATGCCGCGTGCTGCCACATCCGTCGCCACCAGTATTTTAACTTCACCATCGCGAAAACGTTGCATGGCACTGTTGCGTTTGTCTTGGGGCATTTCACCTTGCAACCAGCTAACCGCAAAGCCATCGCGCTCCAGTAATTGTTTGAGTTCATTGAGGCGGTCGCGGGTTTTCACAAATACCACGGCGCTCTCTACTTGATGTTCAAGAATGTGGCACAGCAAGGCGTATTTGTGTTTGGCATCGTCAGCCAAATGCAGCCATTGGTGAATTTTGGCGTGCTCTTTGCGGCTGGGATCGGCGTTAATTTCAACCGGTTCGTTCAGTAGGTCTTTGGCGAAACGAGCGATACCACCACCTTCCAACGTGGCAGAAAACAACATGCTTTGTTTGCGCCAGCGGGCTTCGGCGGCAATTTGGTTGACGATGGCGGAAAAACCCATGTCGAGCATGCGATCCGCTTCATCAAGAATTAAACATTCAATGTCTCGGCAATCAAACTTTTCTGTTTCAATGTGCTCAAACAAGCGACCCGGTGTGGCCACTAAGATATCCAATTGATTTTCCAATAAATCCAAATCGGTGCCGTAGTTGATACCACCGGTGATCACACCGCAGTGGATATGCTCACAATAGCGGCTGATGGCCTTGGCTTGTTCGAAGATTTGCAGGGCTAATTCGCGGGTCGGACTTAATATCAGTATGCGTGCCGAACCAGGCTGGCGACGCGGGTAATCCAATAAAAACTGACACACGGGCAGCAAAAATGCCGCCGTTTTTCCTGTACCAGTGGGGGCTGAAGCAAGAATATCCTTGCCTTCCATTGCCGCTGGGATCACTAATTGTTGAATACTGGTGGGCTCTTTATAACCCATCTCAGCCACGGCGCGACATAGGTCGTCGTCTAAATCGAGTTGCTCGAACATGCTAAATCTTTCTCTGTCAAAATTGCCGGAGATTATAAAGCACTGACGGGACGAAGGGCAGTGTTAATCCGCTTGCCGTGTGCAAAGATGATGACTGTTTTCCTTAAACTACACGAGCCAGATCAATACGTTGCACATAGTGGTTGAGGTGAGCTCGATGTTTTTCAGGTAAGACAGCCTCGTTGAGCTGCTTGCAACACTCATCATAGAGTGATTTTTGTGCAGTATCTAAGCCATCTTGTTCAGCAAGATTGGCCAATACTTTCAAAATGGACAACGCGATTTTGTCATTGTCAGGGCTTAATTGCCGAGCCTTATTCAACAGATTGAGCGCCGGAATATAGCGTTTACCTTTGTAGTGTGCCGAGGCCATCTCGCCGAGCTCTTTGGGTGAATAACGAATATCTTGTCGTTCTTGGGTTTCTTGCGCCAAGAACTCGGCCAACACTTTACCGTTAAATGAGGTATCCAAACCATCTTCTCGAATTTGCTCGAGCAACTGCATCGAAGCCTGCCATTCACCTAATTCATGCAATATTTTCATGTGATCTAGCTTGTCTTCGAACGAAACGGATTTTATGCCACTCGGATGTTCCTTGATCAGTGTTTCAGCCCCTTTTTTGTCTCTGCGCGCGGTGTAAAGACGGGCACGGGCAATAGTAATTTGTGGGCTTAAGAGCTCTGCTTGACTACGTTGAGTTTGCAGTGCAGTGATATCGCGTTCGACTCTAGCCAGTAGGGACTGGCTCTCTTGTTCCCCCAAAGTACTAACTAAGTCCAAGGATGATCGAATGATATTGAGGGTTAATTCCGGTGAGTCATGAATGGAATTTTTGGCGTAACGCGCCATATTACATGTCGCGATATATTGGCCTTGACGATCATGGTTGAGTCGCGCCAGATACCAGCATTTTTTATTCCGCTCTATGCTTCGCGGAGCCAGTTTGCAAGCTTGTTGCATGATTTCATAGGCTTTGACGTAATCTTCTTTGGCAAGATAATGTTCGGCGAGTAAGTCGTAAGCACTGAAGCGCGCATCGTCGCGCTCAACTAAACTATCGATAATTGCCATGGCTTCTTGGATTTTACCCAGGCTAAACAGATTGCGGGTAAGCTCTATATGCACCCAAGCAAAATTATACTGTTCAATTAAACCCCGATAAAACTGCTCCGCTTCAGCATGTTCATGAATAAGAAAAAGGGAACGACCCATTAAACGATTAATCTGTGGGTGGTAGGTTTTGAGTTCTTCATCTGCTATGTGGCGCTGAGCTAAATAAATGGCGGTGGTATATTTTTGCTGATCAAAACAATAATGCAATTTGTAGAGGCGTTGATAGAATTCAACGATATGCTGAATGCGTTTTGCCACCTTAGATTTATCCAAGGGTTTAACCCAGAAGTCATTGGGTTGCAATTCAATAACGCAGTTCACCAAAGTAGGTGAAGTGTCTGAGCTTAAAAATATCACGATGGTATTGCTGTTGATGTGCCCTTTGAATTTCATTTCTTCGAGCAAATTAAAGCCGTCTTTATCGCTTTTTACATCAAAGGCGATGAGTACCATATCAAAATGCATTACTTCACACAGACGCAAAGCAAAAAATGCGTTTTGGGCACTTTTAACCTGCTCAATGCCCAGATCTTTAAGGCTCGCTTTAATCACATCATGGGCATAGGATTGCTCGTCAATGATCAGAACATTTAATTGATTTAACTGTTTTTTTTCAGGTATATACAGCAAGTGCCAATTCCATGGTTAGCCAGTGGTAAAAATAGTTTCACGCTATGTTCAGGGTAAAATTATTTTCAAAGCACTGCAACACTTGTTGCTATCGCATCAAGTGCTAAAAGGCTTTTTTGGTGTTTTATAGGTAGGGTTAAACCTAGTTTCAAACGAAGGCTATCTCAGTTTTGCTGAAATAGCCTCTTAGATAATTAGTACTGTTGCTGCTTGTCTACTAGGCCAAGCATGGCTTGCTGGTTTATATAACGTTTTACATTTTCAACTAACACCTGTCCGGCGGTGTCATTTTGTGTGATGGCAGCAATGTGTGGGGTGACTAAGATCTGCGGGTGTTGCCAAAAAGGGTGATCGTTGGTTAGCGGCTCTTTGTCAAACACGTCTAAGATGGCATAACGCAGATGCTGTTCTTTCAACAAGATTAATAAATCGGCCTCGACCAAATGCTCACCACGACCCACGTTAATGATACTTGCCCCGCTAGGTAACATGGCCATATTACTCAGATTGAGAATGCCTCGGGTATCATCAGTCAGTGGCAGTAAACACACCAGTATATCGGCTTGTTGTAAAAAGGGCTGTAAGCCACGACTGCCTGCAAAACATTGAATGCCTTTTACCGTTTTAACACTCTTACTCCACGCACTTACTGTAAAACCAACAGACACTAAGGCTTGGGCTGCCGCTTGGCCTAGATTTCCCAGCCCCATGATCCCAACGCGGCGTTTGGCGGCACTGCGTGATTTGAGGGGTTGCCACTGTTGTTGCAAGTTTGATTGAGCATAAGCCAAGGTATCGCGATGAATGTTGAGCACTGACATCAAGACGTATTCTGTCATTTGTTGCTCTAAGGCAGGGTCAAGCATACGCACCACGCTGACGTGTTCTGGCACGCTGGCTAAGCCCAGTTGATCAACCCCAGCCCCCACCGAAAAAATGACCTTAAGATTGGGGTAATCTTGCTGGTAATTGCGTGGTGGGATCCAACACACCAGCACATCGATGGCACTTTTGTCTTTAACGTCAGGCCAAGTATGCCAATTGACCTCAGGCAGGTTTTGCGCAAACAATTTTTGCCAGTGTTGTCCGCGTGCGGCGGGGCCACGATACAAAATATTCAAACTCATACAGCGTTAATCCCAGTGAAAATAGTACGGTGAATAAACCCAGAGCCAGAGTATAAACTTAGCGCGGATATCGCGCCAACAGCCCGGAATAAACAAGATCGCTGTAGTCAGGGGCACCCATGTCAAGGCTAGCCAATACTTCAACCAAGTGTTCATTGTCTTCACGACCTTGCCATAATTTTTGATAAGTGCCTGCTTTATAACCATGATCTTGACGGAAAAAATTTAACACATTTTTACCCACATACTGGCGATAGAGTTCGCTGGCATCCATCTCCGCTTGGGCAACGATGGTCATAAATAAACTAACATCAAAGCGTTTTGCTGCGCACAAACCGGTCATCAGTTCGAGGTTGTCGAGGATCCCTTGTTCGGCAAAATGATAGGTCTTGGCGTCAAATGTTAAGGTACTGCGCTGCTGGGCCAATTGTTCAGCAATAACCAGAGCAGACTGGTGAATATCGCCGTTAAATTCGATGATGATGTGCGACAGAGCAAAGTGCCAAATGTCCACCAGCTCCATTTGCAATTGGGGCAAATCTTTATGCTGTGCTTTCCACCACTTCCAGCCATGGTGCTCGATACCTTCGACGGCTTCAATCATGGCGGCGCGCAGATAGCCATAACCTGCGGTTAACCACGCGGGATTAACCTTGATATTCATACCGTTTTGTAAATTGAGCATGGTACTCAGTTGGGTAGATGTAAACATAGTGGGTCCTGTGAGCGAATGGCGTCATTCAGCTGGTGAAAAATGTAAGGTGACTCGTGGCTATGGTAACTGTCTGCTCGCCGCTTGTCAGGTGAAAACTGGTGGCGTGCATGGCGGTCTTGTTAGGCAAACTGTCCATTGATTTAGCGACGGCCATGCAGGGCCATTTATGCGCTGGGCTTGTGTCAATCAGCCTGATGCTCACCATCAGTCTGCTCATTTTTTGGCTGTTGCCACGCATGTTTGAAATCGTCCACAGCCTGCAGGCGCTGAGTTTCCAAGATTTTTTTAATGGCTTCGCCCTTCGCGCCACTGGCAACAATAGCTTTAATGTCGACCTGTAACGCTGCCTGATATGCTTGCCAAATATAGTCACGATTTGGGTAGTCACGTGTTTCAAAACCTGTTCTACCCCGCGCGTCAGCCTCACAACACAACAACAGGTCCATAAAACGTTCGGGTTTGCGCCACACATCACAACGGTTGAATAACTTCAAAATCGTGGCGGGTTTTAAAACAAAGGCTTGGTGCAAGTGGGTATGAAATTCACTCATCAATAAAGCCAGTTCGCGGCAATCATTAGGTACCTTTAAGCGGTCGCAGAGGCTGGTAATTGCAGCAAGCCCAAGTTTTTCATGCCCTCGATGAGACGGCCAATGTGCTGGGGGAGTAAGACCTTTACCCACATCATGGACTAGGGCAGCAAAACGCACGCTGAGTTTATTTGACAACGCCGCAGCTTGCTGCAACACCATGATGGTATGCACCCCGGTATCAATTTCAGGATGCCACTTGGGTGGATTGGGAATACCCCACAATACAGCCAGTTCAGGGAACCATGCGGCTAAGGCGCCAGTTTCGCGTAATACCTCAATATAAACATGGGGATTGGCAGCCATTAAACTGCGTGCTGATTCTTGCCAGACTCGCTCAGCACTGAGGTGCTGCAGCTCCCCTGAGGTGCTGATTTCTTGCATCAGCGCCAAGGTCTCAGGGGCGATGCTAAAACCGAGATGCTGGAAGCGGGCAGCAAACCGCGCCACGCGTAAAACACGCAGAGGGTCTTCAGTAAACGCCGCGGATACATGGCGCAAACGTTTTAACTTCAGATCGGTTTGGCCACCGAAGGGATCAATAATTTCGCCGTTTTTGTCCATGGCCATGGCATTGATGGTGAGATCTCTACGTTGTAAATCCTCTTCGAGGCTCACGTCGCTTGTGGCATGGCAGGTGAAGCCGCCATAACCTGGGGAGGTTTTGCGCTCGGTGCGCGCTAAGGCATACTCCTCATGACTTTTTGGATGCAAAAATACTGGGAAATCTGCTCCCACTTGTTGATAGCCCAAGGCTAACATTTGCTCAGGCGTCGCGCCCACCACTACCCAATCTCGATCTTGTACGGGCAGTCCGAGTAAGGTGTCGCGTACTGCGCCACCCACCAAATAATTTTGCATCATCTACAGACATATTTTGTGAAAATTGACCCAGCTATTATGCATTATTCCCATGTAATACATAAGTTTATCCAAGAAAAAGCAGCGCAGGGGCTTTGTGGCCTTTGACAAGCTCCACATGACTGGGTAGTTTAGCCACGCCCCCTATACTTTGGCTTAGCACTTACTCACTATGTATCTCAGTTATTTTGGTTTATCTGACAATCCTTTTTCTATTGCGCCTAATCCAGACTACTTGTACATGAGTCCACGGCACAAAGAAGCCTTGGCACATTTGATTTTTGGTCTGCGTGAAAGTGGTGGTTTTGTTATGCTCACCGGTGAAGTAGGCACGGGTAAAACCACCGTGTCGCGCAAGTTAATGCAACAACTGCCGAGTAATACCCATGTTGCCATGATCCTCAATCCTACTCTCTCGGCCATCGAACTGCTGGCCACTATTTGCGACGAGTTAGCGATTGAACATCAATCTGACCATCCTAGCCTGAAGTACTTTACTGATTTGATTTTGACTAAGTTACTGGCAAATCATCAACAGGGCATTAATACCGTGCTGATCATCGATGAAGCACAGCATTTGCAACCAGAAGTGCTGGAGCAACTGCGTTTACTCACCAATCTTGAAACACATCGCGAAAAACTCCTCAAAGTGGTATTGATTGGCCAACCTGAATTACAAATCTTGCTTAAACGCAATGAATTGCGGCAGTTAGCCCAGCGGATCACGGCCAGATATCATCTTTTGCCACTCACCGCTAACGAAGTGAAGTCTTACATTGCTCATCGTTTAAGTGTCGCCAACGGTGACATTAATCTGTTCAGCCCCAGGACCTTAAACGCCGCGTTTCAGATTACCGCCGGTATTCCCCGCGTGATCAACTTATTATGTGACCGAGCCCTGAGTTTAACGTTCAGTAAACAATTACCTGTGGTCAATCAACGTTTATTTTATGCCGCCGCAGAACAAATCCTCGGGGCTGATGTAGTGAGTCAACGCGTCGGCAAACGCTGGAATTATCTGTTGGCTGGCGTGTTTTTGGCTGCCGTCGTGTTAGGTTTTTATTGGGGGCAATACCATGGATAATTTGCTGAGCACCCTTGACCTCAAACCCGGCATGGTGATTGTGCAAGTCACCCAACAGAATGGGCCAGTTAAGATCCGTAAGTCAGGGTTAGTGACCAGTATGGCCATGGTGCAGGGACTAGTTGAAATGGGCATTCAACAAGTGCAAATTGACCCCGCACAAACCGTAGAAATTGAGCAAAGTGCAGTGGCGGTTCAGGTGCAAAAATCGCCGACTGTGCAGTTACTGCAGACCAGTTTGGGTTTTAATCAACAAACAGATAGCCACCTAAACGATCAATTCAATCGCAGTCTATTTTTGACTTCAGTGCAAGATATACCGTCGGCTTGGCAATTTTACGGCAAACCTTATGTGATATTGGTGCTGATACTCGTGGGTGGATTAGCCTTGGGTTTTAGTGGCGCCAAATTATTCACCTTATTTCAGCAACATCAACCGGCAGTGCCAAACCAAGTTGTCGAACCTGTGCAAAACGCTGTCAGTTGGTCTAAGGATGATGATCCATCAGGCTTAACCAGCGCTGTGCAACAACCAAGCACAGCAGCTACACAAAGCACTCAGTCAGATCCAAACGTGTTGCCAGCAACCAGCCAGCAAGGCAGTGCAAATGCCCAAGACGTACAGACGCGAACTGCCGAGTTGCAAACTGATGAGTTCCAAACTGATGAGTTCCAAACCACAGGCAAACCTTCGCGAGACAAAGAAGCGACACAAAGCAAACAACTCGCTGCCGACAACCAAGAACAAAATATTGTTAGTGATGCCCGAGCACAGCAACGTGCTGAAGCACAGGATGTGTTATCGCCAGAATTAGTGAAGCGTTTTGAAAAAGTCTTAGACCAAATGAATAATGAAACGCCGTCAAACACAAAGCCAAAGACAGTTAACCCAAAAACAAATGGCGATGAAGGCGTGCCCCGCATTGATCAACTGCCTGCTTGGGTGCTGACAGAGTTACCGAATATGGCCTTTTCTGCCCACATGTATGCGTCTGAACCTCAGGATCGCTGGGTGCGGGTTAATGGCATGCGTTTGGTAGAAGGAGACTTGATCGCTGATAAAGTGGTAATTGATGAAATTCAAGCTCAACGGGTGATCCTAAATTATGCTGGACACCAATTTAGCATGGCGGCGCTTACCGACTGGTAAAAACCGCCAAGTGTTTTGCTTGATTAATGAGCCAAAAGCGTTTGCTGTAAAAACTGGCTCAAGCCCAGATTAAAATCGGCAGGATCAACACTGCCAACTATGGCATCGTCATTAGTGGCCAGGTCAAGTTGTTTAACCATATCCTGGCGTTCAAGCAGATCATAAAAGATCATTACCACTGGTTTGAGAGGTTGATGACGATTCAATCGCATCACTACTGCCAGTTTGTCACTGGCGAGTTTGACTAACGAGCCAACCGGGTGTGCACCCACACATAAGATAAATTGATTGATTAAATCGCTATCTAAACCACTGATGTCCACTGCCATGTAGCGTAGAGCTTCACTGGGTTTCATGGCGTCGCGGTAGGGACGTTGTGAGGTCAGGGAATCATAAATATCGACAATGGCCGCCATTCGCCCGTAAACATTTATTTCATGGCCTTGCAAACCCTCGGGGTAGCCTGAGCCATCTAAGCGTTCATGATGTTGCTCAATCACATCAATACTCACCTGACTGATGGATTCCACTTTGCTAATCAACGACAGCGCATGATCAATATGTTTGCGCATGCTCTTGGTTTCTTTTGCGTTAAACGTATCAAGCTTGGAAGTCAGCAGTAAGGGCAGTTTCATCATGCCGATGTCCATTAACAAGGCACCGGCACCCAAATTCTCTAGGAGCGCTTCGTCGTAACCTAAAAAACGTCCAAATAAAATGATCAGGATGGCACAGTTAATACTGTGTTCGAGAAAGTAACTATCGTTTTCACTGAGCAGGGTCAAAATACTGATGGCTTCATCACATTCAAACACTTTTGCCACCAGTTCTTTACTGATTTGCTGCACGTCTTCAAGGTTGGCGTGTTTGCCTTTACTAATTCTCAACATCAATTGACCATGAATGGTTTTAGCTTGGTCATACACTTTGAGCGCATGGGCGAGTTGCTCACTGTAAGTGAGCCCCGCCGCATTGACTTCATCTAGTGGAGCGGCTTCATCATCGGCCGCTTCTAAACGACTTTTCGCTAAGTCGATTTCAAGTTCGATAATGCCTTTGTCATGTAATTTTTGGATGGCTTCAGGGTTTAAAATTCGACCACTGGACTTAACACGAAAGGTGCCTTCTTGTTTGACCACTTGGGTGACATACATACCAATTTGAAGTTCACTAATGTGGATAGTTTTTAACATATGCCGAGTTTCACCTATCTATAGACAATCAACGGATGTTGATGAGTATGATTTATATTTTTGTCGATGTAGCACCACAGACAACCGTTTAGTTGCACTGCAACAGATTATGTTCACAAGATAGGTCAATCCATGCTGCTTGCAAACTATAAACTGAGCCTTTTAAACATTGATACCACAACGGGATACAGCACTGTATAGTAGCGGGCAATGCTTTACTAGGGCGATAAATCATCCCTTGCAACACTTAATTATTCAATTTACAACTTTTATACTGATCAGCGTATTGGTCTTAGCCATTTAAGCAAATTTAAACTACTCTTTAACGCGATTAATTTTTCCTGCATGGATGATTCGGATGCTTGAACCCACCCTCCCACTTAAAAACTCACATTTTCTAATCATTGTGATGGGAGTCAGTGGGTGTGGAAAGTCAACGGTTGCCTCTGCCTTAGCAAAAGACTTGGCGTTTCGCTACCTTGAAGCGGATGACTATCACAGTCGTGAAGCGAAAAAATTGATGTCAGCAGGCAAACCACTCACCGACGTGATGCGTGAACCATGGTTGCAACGTCTGTGTGATGCCATCTCGGTTGAGCCAAAACGCAATACTGTCATGGCCTATTCTGGCTTGCGCCGTCGTCATCGGCAGCGTTTCCGAGACCTCGGCTTCGATACCTTATTTATTCATTTGGCGGGGGAAGAGGCATTGATTCAACAACGTATGCAAGCTCGGCAGCATTTTATGCCGGTCAGTTTGCTAAGTAGCCAATTCGCCACATTAGAATTACCCGATGCGGAACCAGATATCGTTACATTGGATGTAGGCATTGATATCCAACATATCATTGACCGTGCTCATGCTGCCGTGAGGCTGCGTTTACCCAAACCACTCTTACCGTTGGCACAGTGAGGTTAAGCATAGTATTTGCCGGTGGCAAAACTTTGCCGCCTTGCAGCGTCAGTGGGCAATCGCGACCAAAGTAAGATGGCATCAGGCAGCGCGAATACAATTCCGCCCATGGGTTTTTGCTTGATAGAGGGCATGGTCGGCGCGTTCAAATACACTGAATGCAGAATCGTTGGCCTTAAACTCTGCCGTACCAACGCTGCAAGAAACCTGATGCTTTTGCAACATGTCTGATGATGCAATGGCATGACGAATGCGTTCAGCAATTAGATTAATGTTGTCACTGTTGGTGTCTGGTAACAAACAGCAAAACTCATCCCCGCCAAAGCGGAAGGCAAAATCAGATTCTCGCAAGCAATGCACTATCGTATTGGCGGTGGCCACCAACACTTTATCGCCTTCATGATGACCAAAGTTATCATTGACCTGTTTAAAATTGTCGAGGTCTAAAACCAACAGCCCAAAGGGACCGTGTTGACGTTGTGCCTGATTAATTAAACGAGTGACAGCTTCATTAAAACTGGCACGATTACCTAAAGACGTAAGAAAGTCCTTCATGGCAAATTGTTTGATCTTGTGGTGTTCTAAGGCATTTTTAAAGGGGTTACTAAAATACAGATGCATCTGTTGCAAGACCTGCCAATCCCGCGCAGAAAGGTTACGTTTAAACCCATAGTGCAAGGTGGCAATACTTTGTCCTTGGCGCATGCAGCTCAAGGTTTTGATTTTATAACTGCTGTGCCAATCGCCCAATGATTGTTGCTGATCTTCATATTGGATTTTCAGGGCACTCAAACCCAAACTGGTCACAAGTTGTTGAAAGTACACGTCACTTAAGCGCGATAAATCAATGGTTGAAAGCAATTTATGCATAAACTGATTGATTTGCAGTTGGCTCATTCCCTGACTGAATTGTTCTAGATTAAAGAAGTTATCACTGATACCTTCATCATAAAACGGATTGAGTTGTTCCAAGCTAAGCTCCTGCCAAAAATTTGGCGTGTATCAAAATAAATCATCACTGGTTTAGCTTTGAGCAAATAGTGTGCCTATTTTGAACAGCAAGCTGTTCGTCGCTAGCTCAACGTGTTGAAGTCACCTAATCCAAAGCCAATGTGGGGGAATATGCACGGTAATCTCAGTAACATTTTGATCTTAATGGCGGTGGCCGTTGCCGCGGTTTGGCTGTTCAAACGTATCAATTTACCGCCAATTTTGGCCTATTTGTTTTGTGGTATTTTGGCGGGGCAGGACGCACTGGCCTTGTTTGCCCACCCAGAAGCCATGCAGAATTTCGCCGAGCTGGGCATCGTGTTTTTGTTGTTTTCTCTCGGTTTAGAGTTTTCACTGCCTAAAATGCTTGCCATGCGCCACCTGGTGTTTGGTGTTGGACTGGCGCAAATGCTCCTCACTTCCTTGGTATTTATGGCGATTGCTTGGGGCCTAAATTTTTCTATCCAAGCTTCCCTGGTCATTGGTGGCATGATTGCCTTGTCTTCCACCGCCATCGTCATCAAACAAAGCAGTGACATGGGGATCCTCAATACACCACGTGCGCAAATTGCCGTGAGTATATTATTGCTGCAAGATTTAGCGGTAGTGCCTCTTTTGATCCTCATCCCTTTGCTATCGGGAGACAGCACAGAAAGTCTGTGGTTGGCCATATCCATGGCTTTTTTAAAGGGCATGGTAGTGGTGGCATTGCTGATGTCAGTAGGCAAATGGCTACTGCCTAAATTATTCAGTGAAATTGCCCGTACCCGCACCGACGAACTTTTTGTGTTGACCACCATCATGGTCACGCTCATGGCAGCTGGCCTTGCGTATTGGTTTGGTTTGTCGATGGCTTTAGGGGCGTTTTTAGCCGGTATGATGTTGGGGGAAAGCCAATATAAACATCAGCTGGAAGCGGATATTCGACCTTTTCGCGACATATTAATGGGGCTGTTTTTTATCACCATTGGTATGCGTTTGGAATTACACAGCCTACCGGGTCAACTGCACTGGGCCTTGCTTGGCTTAGTAATTATTATTGTGCTTAAAGTATTGTTGATTCGCCTTGCTGCGGCCCTTGTTGGCCTCAACAAACAAAATGCTTGGGCCACCGGCATTAAACTCTGCCAGTTGGGTGAGTTTAGTTTTGTGCTGGCTGCCTTGGCCGTGGATCATCATATTCTCAGTTCTGAACAGGGTTCTCTACTACTCACCGTGGGGGTGATGAGTATGGCCCTCACACCGTGGTTGGTGAATAAAAGCCAATACTTCGCTCAGCGTATCGCCCCTGAACCCTTGCCTCAGGTAAAAAGTGTTGAGCAAATTTCCCTCGAACATCAAAGCATGCGTGATCATGTGCTGATTTTTGGTTATGGCCGTGTTGGCCAATCGGTGAGTCGATTGTTAAAAACGGAAGCTATCCCTTATTTGGTGGTAGATGCCGATCCGGTGCGGGTCAAAGAAAGTCAAAGTGCTATGGAGCCAGTGTATTTTGGCGATGTGAAACAAAAAGATATCTTACGCGCAGCGGGTATCGACAAAGCCAAACTTGTCTTGATCACCTTTGATGAACACGAAAAAGCCAAGAGTGTGATTGAATTGATAGCCAGTCTTTATCCCAGTTTGCCCATCGTGGTGCGCACCCGCAAAGATTATCGTATGGAAGAACTCTATAAAGCGGGTGCGTCGCAAGTCGTACCTGAAATACTTGAAGGCAGTTTGATGTTGATCTCACAGGTCATGCATCTGTCGGGTGTGCCGATGTCGCGGATCATCAAGAGAGTGCAAAAGGAACGCAAAGGCCACTACGGCAACATGCATGGATTTTTCCCTGGCGAAACCACAGAAATGGATTGCGTCAAACAAGACAAACTGGAATTTATGCATGCGGTTATTCTGACTAATCAGGCTTACGCGGTGGGCAAACCTTTGCAAGACATGAATATTGATCGCTTGCGCATCAAACTAAAGGGTTTGCGCCGGGACAATATTGAATTAGCCGAACCCGCAGCAGATACAGTATTGGCCGCGGGTGATGTATTGGTGATAGTGGGTAAACCACGACGAGTGGAACGCGCAGAGCGTTGGTTATTAGAGGGTAACTAAACCCTACAAAGAAAAAGGACACAATGATGTGGCATGAAATGCAAGCACTTTGGCTGCAGACGCTTAATGCCTTACCGCTGATCGGTTTGGGCTTGGGGTTGTTTTTGGTGATGTATTGGTTGGCTAGACCGCTTTCTCGATTACTCGTAAGACCTTTGGCTTTGGTGACCGATAGTCAGTTGATTTTAGTGGTGGTACGGCGTCTTGTCAGCGTGTTGATTATGTTGCTGGGTTTATACATATTTTTGCGTTTAGCGGGTTTAACGCAGTTTGCTGTGGCCATTGTTAGTGGCACAGGGGTAATGGGTTTAATCATTGGTTTTTCGTTTAAGGACATTGCCGAAAACTTCATTTCAAGTTTGTTGTTGAGTGTGCAAAAACCCTTCAAGCTTGATGATGTAATTGACGTTGCTGGGCAAATGGGGGTGGTTAAACAAGTCACGGCACGGGCCACCACACTGGTGGACTTTGATGGCAATCATATCCAAATTCCGAATGCGGTCATCTACAAAAGCATCATCCGTAATGTCACGGCCAACCCCAAAGTCAGGGGACAATTCAAAATTGGTATTGGTTATGACTCGAGTATTGTTGAAGCGCAAAAGATTGCCATGCAGATCATGCAAGACGCAGACGCCGTGTTAGACGATCCAGAGCCTCAGGTTCTGGTTGCTGAGTTAGCCTCAAGTTCTGTGGTGTTACAGGTGTATTATTGGGTGGATGGACATCAATATGCCCTGGCCAAAGTCTCTTCTATGTTGATGCGTTTAATCATGCGTGAATTTGAAACTAAACAAATTAGCATGCCTGATGATGCCCGTGAGGTGATTTTCCCCCAAGGGATTGTGGTTCACCAAAGCACGGCATCCCCTGAAAAAAGCCCGTCGGTGGAGGCCTCTCATGCAGAACTTCAAGCGACTAGCCTTGTTCAGGATCAAAATACCGCTTCTCAAACCGAAGAACTGAGCAGTGACGCACAGGATATCCGCAAGCAGGCACGGCAAGCGCCAACGCCGGAAGCCGGCCAGAACATATTATGAAATTACATAAATCCTGATAAATCTTAGCCTGAGTAATCGATTCTTTTGCTTAACATATTGAAAGTCATAGTAAATATGTAGTTGTGATAGACTTGGCTTTTGTTTGTTTTTGTCAGCTATGCACATGGAAGGTATCTATGTTTATTATTCCTTATTACGTCGCCGCCGCTGCTGTGTGTTTTTGTTTGGCCGCGCTAAGTGACAATCTTCTCCTCATCATTTTGCTTGATTGGATTGGGGCTTCACTGACCGCAGTGAGCCTCGCCTATGTATTAAAACGCCCACAGGTTTTCAGAAAGTCCCAGAACGGCACCATCCCTTTTTACATTCGTTGGTTGTTTGTGCCATTTTTGCTGGGGGTGCAATGTTACAACCTGTGGGAGCGTAAAAACGACAAAGTCCCACCCATCCAAAAAATCGATGACAAGTTGTTCCTGGCGTGTCGACTTTCCCCCAGTGATATCGCTGAATTACAAAGCCTTGGTGTGCAGGCCATATTAGACGTTACCGCTGAATTTGATGGCTTGGATTGGTCAGCCACAGATGAAGATCTGCATTACTTGAATATTCCCGTGTTAGACCATCAAGCGCCGCGTCACAGTGATCTGCATCACGCCGTAAATTGGATTAACCATCACATTCAGAATGATCGCGGTGTGGTGATTCACTGTGCCTTAGGGCGCGGTCGTTCGGTATTGGTGATGGCAGCGTACTTACTCAGTCAACAAGACAATGTTGAAGTACGAGAGGTATTGGAACGTATTCAAGGTGTGCGCAGCACCGCTGGTTTAAACAAAACGCAACTCAAAGCCTTAGTCAAAGCCAGAAAATCAGCGATCCTCAGATTTGTAGAGCCACTGTGTATCATCGCCAATCCGGTGGCGGGTGGCGGTAAATGGGTGCAGAACAAGGCGTTGGTGCTACAAATGCTCAGCCCACATTACAAAGTTGAAGTGCTGGAAACCTCAGAGACCACATCAGCTGCCAAGCTCACTCGTCAAGCTGTGGCAGCAGGCCATCGATTTATCGTAGCCTGTGGTGGCGATGGTACGATTTCTGAGGTCGCGAATGAACTGGTGGGCGGTGATCTGTGTTTAGGTTTATTGCCCATGGGCACCGCCAATTCCCTTTGCCATGTTTTCCTTGGGGTGAGTACTAAAATATTACCAATTGAGACGGCCTGTGAAGCCTTGATTGATCGGCATGTTCAACGCATCGATACAGCCCAGTGCAATGACGAATTGGTGTTGTTGGTGGCTGGCATTGGTTTGAGTCAAAAAATGATTGAACAAGCCGACCGCAAGCACAAAAACGCTGATGGGCAATTTGCTTACTTGCAAGCCCTGTACGAAGCGGTGGTGCAAAATGAAACAACGACATTTAAGGTCAGCACAGATCATCAAGGTATGCAGGATATCAGCACAGCCAGTTTAGTTGTTGCCAATGCCGCTCCTTTCACCTCAGTATTAGCGCAAGGCGGTGGAGAGCCAGACTTCAGCGATGGTCTGTTGGATATTACTTGGTTACCCGGCGAAGAAGACGTAACCAATCAATTTATTAATTTAAGTACCTTGGCCATGAAAGCCTTGGGCATAGACATCGCCGACAACAGGTTGGGGTTTATTCAAGCAAAAAGGGTAACGATCAGCAGTGATAAAAAAATCAAATACATCATTGATGGGGAAAATCGTGAAGCGGATAAAATCGAGATTTCGGTTAAGCCAAGTTCACTGAATGTCTGTTGTAAGCCTCGTGACACAGACAGCAAAAAAGAGGCGTAAATAGTTGCAGCTGCGCACTTTTGGTTAAGTCTTATTTTTCATAGCTTGGCAAACTAGCAGGCAAGAGATATTGGAAACGCAACATGGCAAACCATCAACAGCGCATAAAAATTGCCATCGACTACATCGATGAGCATCTTGATCACATGATTACCCTAGAGCAACTGAGCTCCCTGTGTAGCTTTTCAAATTTCCATTTTCAACGGGTATTTAAAGCTCAGATTGGCATCAATCCGGGTAAATACATTCGCTTAAAACGGCTCAAGCAGGCCGTGCACCAATTAGCATTTAGACTTAACATGCCGATTGTTGAGATAGCCATGGCCACGGGCTTTGACAATGCATCAAGTTTTACCCGTGAATTTAAAAAAGTAATGGGGATCACACCAAGCCAATTCAGGGCCGCACCAGACTGGGCGCACTGGCAAACACAATATGCACTATACATGTCTAAGGTGATCCCCAATGAAAACGATGGTTCACCTTACAACTCGCTTGCTGTGTCAGCGGTAAAAATAGTTGATTTCCCCCAGACTGCCATTGCCTTAACAATCCATCAAGGGCCGCCACATGAACTTGTGTATGCCTTGCAACGTTTTATTGTATGGCGACAGTCGGTGGGCTTAAGGCCACCAAGCAGTCGCACCTTTAACATCTTGTATGATGATCCAGAGAGTGTGCCCGCCCAAAGTTTTCGCTTTGGTTTGGCCGCCAGCTTAAGCAAGTCAATGCCAACAAATGCACAAGGGGTGTATACGACAGAAATACCTGGTGGACGCTGCGCCTATCTGCGCTATAGCGGCAGCGATGATGGTTTGGCTGATCACATACACTTTTTGTACGGCACGTGGTTAAGCCAAAGCAACGAGACACTGCGGGATTACCCCTGTTTTATTGAGCGCTGCAATTTATATCCCGACGTCAGTGAAGGACAGAGTATTATTGATATTTATTTGCCGATTGTTTGAGCACGCATTTTGAGTTGGCGACTGTACAACCAAGCCATCAGCCATAGCCATACTGCACCAATGGGCACTGTCCAAAATGCAGTAGTGAGCGGCGCGAAGTGCGCCCAAAAGCCAGTGCCAAAAGACGCTATTTGTACGCCGATGGATGAACCAATCACACATACACCGGATAGTACGGGTCCTTTATCACTGTCAATGTCCATGGCACTAGAGAGTAACAATGGAAACAAGCCACCCAATCCCAGACCTAGGAGTAAGTTGCCAACCGACATTAAACTTGGATCACTCGCCAATTTTACCATAAAGGCACCAACGGCCATGATAGACGCCAAGGTCGCCATCAAGCGATGTGGACTAAACCAGCGTAACAAACTGGCAAAGGTTAAACGGCTGATTACCATGCCCGCCGTAAAATAAGCAAACACTAGGCGTGCATCTTCACCAGTAAACCCTCGTCCTTGTTGCGCATAACTGACAAACCAATTTGCTGTGCCAAATTCTACTGCGCCATAACCCAGAGCAGCCAACGCCAACAATAAAAAGATTGGCTGTTTGATGACCTCAGCATAAGAGAGTTTATTCCGCAGTTGAGGGGCGGTCACGGCACTGAATTTTTTGCCGCGTCGAGCCGCATACCAGGCGTAGCCTGCTTGTAAAATTATGGCAAGCGCCAACCAACGCAGAGGCCAGCGCCAGTCTTTTTCGAGTAGATATAAAGCAGAGATGTAAAAAGGCGCGGCGAGGGTACCTAAACTGAACATGAAATCCATCAAGCCCATCATTTTAGAGCGTTTGGCGACATGCAGGCGGGCGATAACGGTATGACCGATAGTGAATAAACTTGAGCAAATCATGCCCATGAAGAGGGCGCCAGCTAATAACCATGCCCAATGGGTAACCATAGACATGGCCATCAATAAACTGGCGATGCCAAGCGACAACGTGGCAAAACTCGACATAAAATCAAACTTTTGAATGTGCTTTCCACCGATAAACGCGCCAATAATGGCACCCACCGAGATTAAGGTGAAAAAGACCCCGCTTACCACCTCACTCATGGCTAAACTTTGCGCGAGGTCCGGTAACAAGATCCCCCATAAAATAAACACCATACCCAGCAGGAAAAAGTTAATAAAAATCACTGCGGTGGCGGTTTTACGGTTCATGGCGTCTCCCTGTTAGGCTGTGCTATTCTATCCCCTTCTAATAGGCCATGAAAGCGCAAAACACTTGGTGTTAGATTCAGTAAATGCTAAACAAGCATTTCTGAATCATGACGAGGACAAAAGATGCCACCAAGCCCGCAAACCAATCAATGGTGGGTTAGCATTCGTGAGGCCCGCTGTGCCGACGCAGAAGAATTGACGGATGTTGCCGTGGCCGCCAAAGCGTTTTGGGGTTACGACCAAGCGTTTATGTTGGCGTGTCAGGCAGAGTTACAAGTCACAGCCAATGATATCGCACAGGCGGATAAGCTTGTGTTTGTGGCCGAGGTGCAAGGACAGATTGCGGGCTTCTACGCCCTCACCAAGCTAAGCGTAGACTCGGCGGAATTGCATGCTTTATTTATTAAACCAAGGTTTATGCGTAAGGGCATAGGGGCAGCCTTACTCAAACATGCTAAAGCCACGGCCAAGGCCCAAGGATTGCCTAGTTTGCACATTCAAAGCGACCCCAATGCTGAGGCGTTTTATCTGGCCATGGGCGCCAAACGGATTGGCACCCTCCCATCTAGCAGTATCCCCGGGCGGTCATTGCCTCTATTAAGCATTGCGTGCAACACATAACCAAGATTTCTAAGCTATTTTTTACAAAAGCCGTAAACTATGCAGATTCAATCTGGCTGTTGCGAGTTGCAGCAAAGCCGCTTTTTTAGAAACAGGAACAATATGATTAATAATGATGTGATGCGTCGTGTACGCTATATCTTTGACTTTAACGATGCGCAAATGATCGAGGTGTTTGCTCAAGCTGAATATCCTGCCACGGTCGAGCAGTTGCATGGTTGGTTACGTAAGGACGATGATCCGGCCTTTGTGGCCATCACTGATTTACAATTTTCGTTATTTTTAAACGGCTTGATCAATTTAAAACGCGGTAAACGTGAAGGTGTAGAAGCGCCAGTGGAAAGGCGTTTAACCAACAATATAATTTTCATGAAATTAAAAATAGCCTTAAATATGCAAGCTGAAGAGGTGTTAGAGACCATGGCCTTGAGTGGGTTTAAAATTAGCAAACCAGAACTCAGTGCGCTGTTTCGTAAACCAGAGAATCGCCAGTATCGTTTGTGTAAAGATCAAATATTACGCAACTTTCTTAAAGGTCTGCAGATCAAAATGCGTGGCAACGGCGACGAGTAGGATTGAGCTCCATGAAAACCATTGGTTTGTTAGGTGGCATGAGTTGGGAATCAACCGCTAATTACTATCAAGCAATCAATCAAGAGGTGAAACGCGTTTTGGGTGGTTTACACTCGGCAAAAATTTGTCTATTCAGTGTGGATTTTGCCGAGATTGAGAAGTTGCAACAACTGGGGCAGTGGCAACAGGCTGCTGAATTACTGGCAAAAAGCGCACAGGCAGTTGAAGCAGGTGGGGCCGATTTTTTGTTGATCTGTACCAATACTATGCACAATGTGGCGCCGCAGATCAGTGCGGCCATCTCCATTCCGCTGTTACATATCGCCGATGCCACCGCGGAACATTTAGGTAGTGATGGGCTGCAAAAAGTTGGTTTACTGGGCACACGGTTTACCATGGAGCAGGATTTTTATCGCCAACGCATCAGCGATAAATTTGGTATTGAGGTCATCATTCCTAACCCCGCACAACGCCAATTTATTCATCAGGTTATCTATCAAGAACTGTGTTTAGGCAAACTACTAGCCAGCTCTCGCCAGCAGTTTGTTGAGATTATTTTACAGCTACAACAACAGGGTGCACAGGGGGTTATTTTAGGCTGCACAGAAATTGCCATGCTGGTACAACAAAGCCATTGCACTGTGCCTCTATACGATACTACGCAAATTCATGCTATTGCGGCGGTAAAACGCGCATTAAGTTAGGCGCGTTTTGAACGGGACAATACAGCGGAAATATTCATGGCCCGTACATTTCAGGGAAGGTGCTAATCTAGTGTGTCAGGTGGAAGGCGGCAAACACCGAGGCTTAAAAAGTAAAACTCATGCCCTCAGCGGCGGCATAAAGTGCCAAGTCTGCGCCACCAATTTCGATCACTTCTCGGCAATGTTCTTCGATCGCAGCAATTTCATCATCAGTGCGAATATGATCATGGCTATACAAAGCCATACGTTTGGCGCGACTACCCATGGCTAACTTCACTGCTTCTTCAGCTACAGAATGCCCCCAACCCGCCTTGTGTGGCATGTCGGCTAACATATATTGGGCGTCGTGGATGATGAGTTCAGCATCTCGAGCGAATTCTACCCAATCTAGAAAATCAGTGGATTTTTTGTAAGGAGGATAGAGTTCATTGTCAGTGATGTAGGCAACTTTTTTACCATTTTCTTCAATACAAAACGAGCTACCGCTGCCAGGGTGGTTCATTTTCAAACGACTGATGCGGGCACTGCCTAATTGCCAACTATCGGTGCCCACTGGTTTGGGCACAATTTCAATATTTGAGCTCAGGGTTTTATAGTCTACCGGGAAATAGCTGCCACTCATTTGTTCTAAGATCGCATGGTGTTCCACCAGATTAGTTTGCCCTGGGGTGATAAAAATATTTCGCTTTGGTTGGTAAATGGGGGTGAAAAATGGAAAGCCTTGGATATGATCCCAATGGTTATGGGTTAATAATAAATGGATGTCAGTGGTTTTTTTGGCCAATTTTTGACCGAGATTTTTAATGCCGGTTCCGGCGTCAAGTATGATGTCTGTTCCGTCATCCAGTTCAACATGGACACAGGCTGTGTTGCCACCATATTTAATGAACTCTGGGCCTGGCGATGGACATGAACCGCGCACACCATAAAAAGTTACCTGCATAATTTATCTCGTAATGTCAGTGCCATCGTTCTCAACAGTTTCAAAGCTAAGGTATTGTAAAATTTAACATTTTTACTTGGATAAAAACGTATGATTTTTGTGCTTTGGGTATCTCAATGCTGATCAACGTCGACATTCAGTCTCGAATAAGCATAACCTAGTTTGCGACTAAGCCTAGTAAATAGCCAATAAACGGCGTGAATATGACTAGGCTTAGCGGACAGCGTGGACTGACTACAATTGTTTGATGAAATCAGCCAAGTTATCAATGTCCAACATGATTTTCTCACCACTTCGACGGTTTTTGTATTCCGCTTTGCGCTCATCCAAATTGCGCTCACCAATCACTATAGTGTGAGGCACACCAATGAGTTCCATATCATTAAACATCACGCCGGGGCGCTCTTTGCGGTCATCGAGTAATACGTCAATGTTCGCGGCTTTCAGTTCAGCGTATAACGCCTCAGCCACCGTCTGAATGCGGGGTGATTTATGCATATTCATGGGAATAATCGCCACTTTGAAGGGGGCAATGGCGTCAGGCCAAATAATGCCATTTTCATCATGGTTTTGCTCGATGGCTGCCGCCACAATACGTGACACCCCGATACCATAACAACCCATGGTTAATATTTGGAATTTGCCATTTTCATCCAATACACCACAGTTCATGGCCTTGGAATATTTGTTACCAAGTTGAAAAATATGACCCACTTCAATGCCACGTTTAATTTCTAATTGACCCTTGCCATCCGGTGAGGCATCGCCTGCCACAACGTTGCGGATATCCGCGATAACAAAGTTGCTGCAATCACGTTGCCAATTAACACCGGTGAAATGCACATCGTTTTCATTGGCGCCACACACAAAATCAGCCAGTTGCGCTGCATCGCGGTCGACAATAATAGGTATAGTTAAACCTACTGGGCCAATGGAGCCCACTGAGCAGTGCAAGGCGGCTTCAATTTGACTGTCGTTTGCCATCACCAAGGGACTGGCAACCAAGGTTTGTTTCTCAGCTTTCACGGTATTGAGCTGATGATCGCCACGCAGCACCAGGGCGACCAAACCTTGCTCACCGTTTTCATCGGGTTTAGCCAACACAATCAGGGTTTTGACACACTGGGTGGCGCTGACATTTAAGTAGGCGGCAACCTCTTCAATTGTGCGTTGTTTTGGTGTGGCTACTTTGCTTAAGTCTTGAGTGGCCGCGGGGCGCTCACCTTGAGGGGCGGCGGCTTCTGCCATTTCAATATTGGCGGCGTAACTTGAGGCATTGCTAAAGGCAATGTCGTCTTCTCCTGACGCAGCTAAGACGTGGAATTCGTGTGAACCACTGCCGCCAATCGAGCCGTTATCAGCAATAACCGGACGATAATCTAAACCAATTCGGTCAAAAATATTGCAGTAGGCTTGATACATACCATCGTAAGTATGTTGCAAACTCGCCTGATCCATATGAAATGAGTAGGCATCTTTCATGGTGAATTCCCGGCCACGCATTACACCAAAACGCGGACGCACTTCGTCACGAAACTTGGTTTGTACTTGATACAAATTTAAGGGGAGTTGTTTGTAACTGCTGATTTCGTTTTTGACTAAGGCAGTGATGACTTCTTCATGGGTTGGACCTAAGACGAAGTCGCGTTTGTTGCGATCTTGCAGGCGCAGAAGTTCTGGGCCGTATTGCTCCCAACGTCCTGATTCCTGCCATAAATCAGCGGGTTGCACCATGGGCATCAGGATTTCTATGGAGCCGGCTTTATTCATCTCATCGCGCACGATGTCGGCGATTTTATTCAATACCCGTAAACCAGTCGGTAACCAATTATATAAACCCGCCGCCACTTTACGCACCATGCCAGCGCGTAACATAAGTTGATGGCTAATCACCTCAGCATCGGCTGGGGTTTCTTTGAGGGTCGATAGTAAATATTGGCTAGTGCGCATGCAGGTTTAAGTCTCGCTAACTGGATTAAAATACGGATTAAAAAAACGGTCGCCATTCTAGCAGCAGCTGTGCACTGGCTAAAAGGCATAAATTGGCTTAGTGTTATATTTTCGTGATGGATTCCACCACACAGGTGGCAAATACGACACGCCATTGAATATTGTAATCGTATAAGTGCATGCCATAGCTTTTGTTGTTGTCAGTGTTGCCATGATAGGCAGGGCGTGGATCTTGACTTAATACTTGTGTAATCAAGGTTTCAAGGCTTGCATGATCCTGACTAAACCTCGTGAGGGCTTGGCGAGCGGCTGGCAAAAAATCAACGGCCATTAAAGGCGGCGCTTCGTCGGCAAAGCCGCCTCTTGCCGCGACCAGCGCATCAACATAAGGCACGTAGGGTTTGATATCAAAAATAGGGGTGCCATCGAGTAAATCGATACCACTTACCACCAAGCTTAACTTTCCAGACTGCTGCCTGACCTCAACAAATTCCACAACGGATAAACCCAAATTATTGGGACGAAAGGTCGACCGCGTGGCAAATACCCCCAATTTTTTGTTTCCCCCCAAACGGGGTGGGCGCACCGTGGGGCTCCAGCCCTGTGCAGTGGTGTGATGAAACTGGAAAATCAGCCATAGATGAGAAAATTGTTCGATGCCCCGCAGACTATTGGCATCAGCAAATTCAGGGCAGAACTCAATGGAAGCTAAGGCACTTTTCACCAATCCTGGCTGTCTGGGTATGGCAAATTTTTGTTTGTAGGGGCTGTGGATAAAGCCAATAGGTGTGAGGGTGTGGGTCATGGAATAAGTACGTGGCTCAATTTTTTTTAATATAACGCGAATTGCTCATGAGCCAAAGTCTGAAACTTAATTCGCCCAACACCACGTGTTGGACACCAAGTGTTGGACATCACATGTTGGACACCACGTGTTGGGTATCCAGAATCGCATGTGGCACATCGCATGTGGCACATCGCATGTCGCACATCGCCTGTTTGGCCACCAGTTATGGGTCATGGATTTATCATGATCCATTGGGTACACTGCCGCACAAATGTTACAAGGGAAGCTCTGTTGTGTTTGAACGTGTTTTAAGGCCTGCTCAGCTGGCGTCGTCACTTTTTTTACAATCTTTGGTCGAGCAAGATCAAATCAAACAGTTTGTTTTGAAAAACGCTATCTTGCTGAGTCTTGAGCCCAGTGAAGATGCCCAACAAACCGAGCACAACGCCCGCTATTTTGCTTCAGAGGCCCAGCATCACAATTTACTCGTGAGGGCTGAAGGACTGTGTCTAGAGCAAATACAAAAGCTCAGCACCGCCTTAAATGCTTACCTGAAAGTCGCTTATTGGCAAATTGTTAAGGTGGCTGGCTTAGCCGGTTTTGCTTTAAATGCCAAAGTGATGCTCAAAGCAAACCCAGAAAAGTCCGTGTTGGAAAAGCTTGCGACGCAATTCAGCCTGGATGTGTGTTTGTTTCAGCAAAAACCCAAGCTCAGTGAACCCGGTTTATTGGTGATGGACATGGACAGCACGGTCATCGCGGTTGAATGCATCGATGAAATCGCGGCCTTAGCCGGAGTGGGAGACCAAGTCGCGGCAGTCACCGCCCAGGCGATGTTAGGTAAATTAGATTTTGCCAAAAGTTTACGCACCCGGGTTGCCTGTTTGGCCAATGCAGATGAGCGTATCTTAGCCAATGTGCGTGCGGCCTTGCCCCTTATGCCTGGTATCACTCAGCTAGTTCGAGTCTTGAAGCAGCATCAATGGAAATGCGCCATTGCCTCAGGCGGTTTCACCTACTTTGCCGATTATTTACAAGAACGCTTGGAATTAGACGCTGCCGTCGCCAACGTCTTGGATATCAAAGACGGCAAACTCAGTGGCAGTGTGGTCGGGGATATCGTCGACGCCAAAGTGAAGGCACAAACCCTCAGCAATCTTGCCAAGCAGTGGTCTATACCACCGGAGCAAACTGTCGCTATGGGGGATGGTGCAAATGACTTAGCTATGATGCAGGTGGCAGCCTTGGGTGTGGCTTTGCATGCCAAACCGGTGGTGAGAGAACAAGCTGACATCAGCATTCGTCGTGGCGGTTTGGATAGCTTGTTGTATGTCTTGGCCGTGAAGGCTTAGGTTGTCTCACTGGCAGGTAATTAAGATATAGATCCTCGCATCAAGGTCTAGCGTTATGCACATCAAATACAAAAAGCCGTGTTGATCAACGGCTTTTTGCATAGTGCAGACATGGCGACACAAGATGCTAAGTGATTATCCAAAGCTTAGCGGTCAAAACGCCCTGACCAATCGGCAGCTATTTTCACAAAGATGGCCCAGGCAGCAACGTTTTGCGCTAGCTGTTCAGGGTGCACTTTATTGAGGGTATCGTCGGGGGTGTGATGAATATCAAAATATTCACTGTGATCCTGTTCTAAGCCTACGGCAGGCATACCGGCTTCAACCATGGCACCAAAATCGGCAGAACCGCTGGCTACTTCGTCACTGCGCACAATACCCAGTGGCGCCATCAGCGCCAACATGGCGTCAAGGGCAGGTAAGGCTTGTTGACCAATATTGCTAGAGAGGGCCAAAACAGAACCCGCACCACCATCAGACTCTGCACCAATGATGTGGTTGCTTAGCTCACTGTGATGATCCAATGCATATTGTTTTCCTCCATATACACCGATTTCCTCTGCGGCAAACATCACCACGCGAATGGTGCGTTTAGGGCGCTGTTGCTCGGCAATCAGCTTGGCCGCAGCGACGGTGATGGCTATCCCTGCGCCATCGTCCACCGCACCGGTGCCCAGATCCCAAGAATCCAAATGCCCCCCGATGGCAACAATTTTCTGCGGCCTTTCACTGCCGGTGATTTCGCCAATCACGTTATAAGATAGTGTCTGGGCTGCTGTCTCGGTGAGTAGGTCAAGTTTGAGCGTCACCTTTTGCTGCCGTGCCAAAATGCGGTCGAGTTGATCGGCATCAGGGTTGGACAAGGCCGCTGCGGGGATTTTCACCACGCCGTCCTGATAGTTGGTCATACCGGTATGCGGGGAACGTTGGCTGTCGGTGCCAACTGAACGAATAATCAAGCCCAAGGCGCCTTTTTTCGCCGCTTCAGCCGCCCCTAAAAAGCGCCCTGGCCCGACTTTTCCATAGCCACGTCCAGAAGGATGCCGTTCCATTTTATTGGAGATATAAACAATTTTACCGTTGGCACTGCCCGCCGGTGCAGCGAGCAGTGCTTCATAACTGGCAAAGTGAACAATATCAGCCATCAATCCACCTTTAGGTGTACTCACTGAACTGCCAAGGGCAGTGACAGTGACGGCTTGTGGGAAAGGCGCCACGATGGCCGCTTTTTCATGGATACGTCGCCAAACAGGGATCGTGACTGGCTCGGTCCATACTTTGTCAAAACCTAGTTCCTTGAATTTTGCGACACCCCAAGCCACCGCCTTAGCATCAGCAGGGCTGCCAGCAAGACGCGGACCGACTTCAGTGGTTAATGATTCTAATACATCCCAAGCCAGTTCACTGTTTAAGGCTTGTTCACGCAACTCAGCGGCTTGATTTTTAATGGCTTCGCTGACTTGTTGGGCGTTCAAAACACCCATACAAGCAAGATTGAGTAGGGTAGCGCTGGCTAGGGCGCGGGACAGGGTAGAAAGCGTGATTTTCAAACGTTAGCTCCAAGTGTTAATAAGCAGAATCCATGAAATGAGTAGCCATCTTACCCGAGGGTTCAAGGGCTTGAAACAGCTTGTTTAAAGCAAAACGAGGTTAAGTCGTAAGCAAAGGTAATTTTGGGTAGATTTAGGCCTTGAGCAGTTGTTCAATGCCAATTTTTTTGATTTTATGGGCCGCCGGAAATTTATTGTTTTCAGCAATTTTTTCTTCAGAAAATTCATAACGACGCATGACTTCGTCGGTGACATCAATGATGTCGCCAACTCCGGCGACATTCCAGAGTTTTTCCTCCAACTGTTTGGCTTTATGCACGGCATAAACCCCGACGTAGTTTAATTCAGATTGCATTTTCTCAATATCGGGACGCCCTGTTTTGGCAATAAACACTTTCAAGGCAATAAATTGGCCTTGGGCTAGCGCTTGGGCGATAAATTGGCGGCGTTTTTCATGGCGGATAAATTGCTCAGAGACCAAACTTTTTATGCCATCACTCAGCTGTTCTTTGCTCGGATCGAAGGCGACAAATATTTCACGCATCACCGGTTTATCACTGGGTTTTAAACTGCTCATGGCACTTGGAATAAAGTCATGTTTACTCAGGGCGTTGCGGTATAAAGGGTATAAATTCAGGTGTCCAGGCTCAGCTTTGTATTGCAGTAAATTAGTTAAACGGGTTTGACTCGACCACGTGGCGGCGGCATCGGGCACAAAACCAAGATCTTCTTTGCGCAGGAAATACGCGACGTTTAATACGTTGTGGGCGTAAATGTTACGCAGCGCCTCACCAATCCCCGGTACTTCTTCTTCGACATCAAACGCTCGGAGTTTGGAGCGGTTAGACTTGATCAGCGCCTCAAAAAATTGTTTGGCCGTCGCATTCTTTTCATTCACCAATGCTTGCAGATGCAATACTTTGCCATCTTTTGACAAATGCCGAACAAAATATGGCAGGTCAGCGAGCACGTATTTGTTAGTGACTTTTTGTAAGACCGGAAAACTCACCATGATCATGGTGTTGTCGCCTACCGGAAAAGCCTCAGTTAATTCAACCCTTAAACCAAGGGTTGATACGTCTTCTGTCGACCCTTCGAATTGTTTGCCCTCAGAATGAATGGTGACGGGGGAGCGCAGCATAAAACGGGTTTCACGCCGTTGATTAAAGTATTTAAAGCGATATACCGTGACGTAGTCGGGCTGCCGATTGCGCGGATGACCAAAGATCTTTAACTGTGGCAGTTCATCACGTTTTATCTTAATACGTTGATAGTATTCAGTACTGGTTTCATCGGTAATATTGGTTAACAGCGCCACATGAGTTAACAGTTTTAACCGCGACATCAGGCGTGGTGCAGGCTTTTGATTCTGCCTTTTTACTGTGTCGTTGACGTTATTGGAAATCGAAAGCGGGCGATAACTCTGTTCTGGGGAGATATCGGTTAGCTGGAATTTATAGACTCGCCAGCTGAGTTTGCGCGCACCGTAACCAAGAAATAGCTGCTTTAGGTGAGGGGCGGCATTCAGTTCTTCAATGCTGGCTGAATAAAAATACATCTTGTCACCTTTTACATGATGAAAGGTATAGATGTAGGTTTCTTGTTGTCCTTTTGGCAGCGCCAAACAGGTTTTGATACGGCTATCAGTGAATAAATAACCGATTTTTAACTCTTGAATTTCATTCGCCCAATATTGAATTTCTTCGCGGTTACAGTCGTTGGCCAATAAATATTTCGCCCTAAATACCCCTTCTTCTTTTTCGACGAAGATAGGCATAGAGGTAAAATTAGGAATGTAGTATTGCTCGTAAGTTTTGTTTTGGATCGCGTTAAAGGTGTTTTCTAAATTGACTTTATAACGGCGTTTATTGCCATGAATAAAACGCTCAAAAAACTTATCAAAACTGGGATTTGGCACATCATACAAACGCTGCAGATTAAGGCGTTGATCCTCTTTGCTCCGCTCCACGCTGGTGACGCTGTAAGCAATACCGTGGCGTTTATCTAATGAGTACTCTTTTTCTAAACCACGGAATTGGATGGTGAGTTTGTCTTGTGCCTTAATAAGATGTTCTTTACCCACTTTCACTTTTAAACCACTGACAGATACATCAATAGTGGTGGCTTGAATGCTCTTATTTTGCTCGGTAAACATTTCAATATTCACCGCAAAATTCATGCGCTCTTCGCCACGTTGCGGAAAGTTACCAAACTCAATCAGTGGGGCTAAGGTGCTTTCTTTTTTTACCGGTTCGGGTTTTGCCTGAGTTTTGCGGGCTTTGGCGTTTTGCTGCTCTTTTTTATGCATGACCCGGAAATTGTTTTCGGTGTTAGTAACCGCTTCATACACGCCAATGGTGTACTGACCAAAAATCCTAACTTGCCGTTCCAAGGTATCGATGGCGATGTCGTCAAGAAAGTGATCACGCCCCTCGTGGGTATACAAACGACATTTACCATCCACTAAACCACGTAAGTCAATAAGGCGAATACAGGGGCGGGCTAAGCGCTTTAGTTCCATCTTCAGCAGAAAGCGTTTTTGCGCGGGCACATTCGCCGCAACCTGCAACAGCACCTGATTAAACTCAGGTTCGTTGATCATGGGCTTCAGCGTTTCGATTATGTCGTGATATTCTTCTAGGTCTTGGCTCATGTTATCTATTAATAGCGTTGCTGGTTAGCCAATACACGGCGATAAAATGTTATCGGCAGAACAACTAAATAGTTGATCTTACAACTAAATAAGCTTGCGGTAGAGGAGTTCTTTACTTGCTAAAATACGTCATGCACCTGCCTTCAATCAAGGGCAAAACGAGAATTTAACTACCATGGTAAAACGTAAAACCTCTTTTGTCTGTGCCGATTGCGGTGCAGAGTTCCCGCGTTGGCAGGGACAATGTAATGATTGCCAAGCGTGGAATACCATCACTGAATTTGTGGTATCAACCGCCAAATCAAGCCCGGCAAGAACTGGTGGTGGCTACGCAGGGCAAACCTTAGCCAAGGTTGAAACCTTAAATGAGATCGATTTGGCGGCGCTGCCCCGCATTACCTCTGGTTTTAAAGAGCTCGATCGAGTGCTGGGTGGCGGCATTGTGCCGGGCAGTGCCATGTTAATCGGCGGTTCTCCGGGGGCAGGTAAAAGCACCTTGTTATTGCAAGTGATGTGTCTGATGGCTGCTGGTCGCAGTGCCTTGTATGTCACTGGCGAAGAATCTCTGCAACAAGTCGCGATGCGCGCGCAGCGTTTGGGCCTAGCCAAAGACAAGTTAAAGTTATTGGCAGAAACCAATATTGACACAATTTGTGAGTTGGCCTTGCAACACAAACCAGACATTATGGTGATCGATTCTATTCAGGTCATGCAAGTTGCCGATGTGCAGTCGGCGCCTGGCAGTGTATCGCAAGTACGTGAAAGCGCTGCCTACCTCACGCGCTTTGCCAAACAGCAACACATTGCGATGTTTTTGGTGGGGCATGTGACCAAAGACGGCAGTTTAGCCGGCCCTAAAGTTTTAGAGCACTGCATCGATTGTTCCATGATGTTGGAAGGGGAGAGTGACAGTCGCTTTCGCACCTTGCGTAGTCAGAAAAATCGTTTTGGCGCGGTAAATGAGTTGGGGGTCTTTGCCATGACTGAAAAAGGTCTGCGTGAAGTAAATAATCCTTCAGCAATCTTTTTAAGTCGCGCAGAACAACAGTCACCCGGCAGTATTGTGATGGTGGTGTGGGAAGGCACTCGGCCATTGCTGGTAGAGATACAAGCCTTGGTGGACTATTCACAAACCGCTAATCCTCGCCGTGTCGCCGTTGGCTTAGAGCAAAATCGTTTGGCGATGTTGCTGGCCGTCTTGCATCGCCATGGCAATGTACAAATGAACGATCAAGATGTTTTTGCCAATGTCGTAGGCGGTGTCAAGGTGGCAGAGACAAGTGCTGATTTAGCCTTGTTATTGTCGATTGTGTCGAGTTTTAGGAATGCACCTCTGGATCGCGAGCTTATTGCTTTTGGTGAAGTGGGTTTGGCCGGAGAAATTCGTCCCGTACCTAATGGCACAGAGCGCATCAGTGAAGCGGCCAAACACGGTTTTAAACGCGCGATTGTGCCAAAGGCCAATGTGCCCAAACAAAAAATTGCTGGTATCGAGGTGGTAGGTGTCAGCCGTTTGAGTGAGGCCTTAGAAGCTTTATAACACCATACCTACAAGGGTGTAATAGCCGCTACACAGCAAGTGGAATGAATGCTAACACAGGGCTCATGACTTTTTACCTAGGTCTGGCCACACAAAATCTGCACCTTGTTCTTTGCTGGCTGACGCGGGTCGCACACTGAGCTTGTCGGCAACCGGCTTGTCCGCCTCAACGTGACGTTGCGTGGTGGTTTTGGCTTGAGGTTGTTTGGCAATTTCGCTTAAGTACAGTTTCTCTACTTGTTCACGTGCCCACGGGGTGCTGCGTAAAAATTTCAAACTGGATTTCAGCGATGGGTCCTGGCTAAAACACTTTATTGGTACTGCCTCTGCCATCTTTGGCCAGCCGAGTTTAGCCACAAGTTGCTCGATAATGGCTTGCAGAGTCAGGCCATGTAAAGGATTGTTCTGTTGTGTTGTATGCATAAACGAGTCTACGTTGACTTGACTTTTTCTAGCTGTACTGCGCGTTAAGCGTCATAAAAAAGCCCTGAAATCAGGGCTTTAGATGGTTTATTGCTTAAGCGAAGTTGGCTGCTGCAAATTCCCAGTTTACTAGCGCCCAGAAACCTTCTAGGTACTTAGGACGCATATTGCGATAGTCGATGTAATACGCGTGTTCCCATAAATCGACAGTCAACAAAGGTGTCACACCCGCTTCTGTTAGTGGCGTGCCAGCGTTACTGGTATTGACGATGTCTAAACTGCCGCTTGCAGTTTTCACTAACCAAGTCCAGCTAGAGCCAAAGTTGTTCACCGCTTTATCGTTTAAGGCAGCTTTAAAGTCAGCAAAAGAACCCCATTTTGCTTTGATGGCGTCGGCGAGGGCACCTGTTGGCTCACCACCACCATTTGGACTTAAACAGTGCCAGTAAAACGTATGGTTCCAGATTTGTGCCGCGTTATTAAATACACCGCCTTCAGAGGTCTTGACAATTTCTTCCAAACTTTTGTTTGCTAAATCAGTCCCTTCAACCAAGCCATTTAACTTGGTGACGTAAGTGGCGTGATGTTTGCCGTAGTGGTATTCCAAGGTTTCTGCAGAGATATGCGGTTCGAGGGCATTCTTGGCGTAAGGCAGGGCAGGAAGTTCAAAAGCCATGTTGTTTCTCCATATTGAGGTTAGGTTGAGCGTTAAGCAAAGTCTATCATGCGGACGTAAATCCTAGACTTTTATGACCAAGAGTAAAGGATACACGCGTATTAATACTTGAAACAACTTTCACATGATCACACTAGTTCTTAGTTGTTGTGGCAAAGTGATGCCAATTCAAGTGTTTAGTGCACAAAAATCCCTGAAATTATGTCACACAGATTCCCCCTTCACTTGAAAAAAGTTAGACTAGCACCCACTTATGGGCGAAGACTTTAACGAGGCAAACCAATGGACACTATTGAAAAAATTCAACAACAGATAAAAGAAAATCCCATTCTGCTTTATATGAAAGGCTCACCGAAATTTCCCAGTTGTGGTTTTTCAGCACAAGCGTCACAAGCCTTGATGTCGTGTGGTGAACAATTTGCCTATGTGGATATTCTGCAAAACCCGGATATCAGAGCTGAGTTGCCCAAGTACGCGGATTGGCCAACGTTTCCACAACTGTGGGTGGATGGCGAATTGATTGGTGGTTGCGACATCATTTTAGAAATGGTGCAACAAGGTGAGCTGCAGGGCATTATCAAAGAAACCGCAGCTAAATATGCTGAAACTAAAGCTGAATAATTGTTGGCTTAGTTGTATAAAAAAATAGAGCCTTAGGCTCTATTTTTTTGTCTGGTTATTACCTGTGGTGCCTACGCTAAGGCGTTGTAGTCGCTGGTGTTGGCAGGGCATTGATGCGTTTTTCCAGTGCCTTAATTTGCCGATTCAGATCTTCAACCTTGTTAGTTAGATTATTGTTACCCAATGCACTGGATATCAATTTTTCCTGCATACTGGCTAACTGCTGTTCATTATTCTGTGCCGCTAACTTGGTATCAGCCACGGTATCTTGCAGTAATTGTTGACTGGTACTTTGCTGTGCCAATTCAGTTTGCAAGCCTTGCAACGATTCTTGTAATTTCGTTAACTGGCTACTGGTTTGTTTAAGTTGTCCTTCGGCAGCGCCTTTGTTAGTGGTCACCACTTTAGTTAAGTCAGCAATGTCTGACTGATTGCGTCGCCAAGCAGAGGCCCACAGCTTATCCATTTGTTCCCACAACTCATTGGTTTTCTGAGTTAATTCAGCGACTTTGACCTGCAAGGCCACGGCTGACTGATCCATTTCCTCACCTGTCGCCGATAGACGGCGTTCAAGGTCGGTGATCCTTTGTTGAGCTTGGTTGAGCACCTCGTATTGTTGTTTTGACCAATACACGGCCGCGCCACAGATAACGGTGAGTAATAACAGTAGCATTAACCACGAGGGACCGCGGGATGTGACCCCGGCGCTCTCTGTCGTGTCTTTATTTTTGCCGGGTGTTTTGAGATTCTGCGCTCGGGTGCGTTGAAAACTCTCTACATCGTCTTTTTCTAAGACTATTTTAGGTATGTCGTCCAAAGGTTTATTGACCATGATGAATCGCTATTTCCTGGTTATGATGCTGTTTAATTGGTGGCGCTCGCTGACTGAATAAGATATCAAACTTATTGTAGATTGGGAGACTAATTCGTCATGAATAGACAATTTATCGCACTTTTTTCCGTAATATTCGTATCCGAGCTCACATAAAATGCTGTGAGAGAGTCAATTGCCCGACCATCCATTGGCTCAAGAGTGTGAACAATGACAGGCAGCCTATGTAAATTGCTGTTTTACAACAGTTATAATTCAGCATACTCTAGCACTAGCCCAAGGTACTTGATTAGTCCGTTGCCAGAGACATCGTCGGCTAAAGGTAAAATTCACGTAATGAATAAAATAAGAGAAAAATTTGCGCGACCTTTAAGCAATGCCATAATTTTGATAGTGGACGATGAAGAAATAAATCGCACCATTATTGTCGAGATGTTGAGCCCCTTGTATCGGGTTTTGACCGCCTCATCTGGCGAAGATGCCATTGCAGCCTGCCTACAAACTAAACCTGACATGGTGCTGATGGATGTCATGATGCCGGGCATGAGTGGTCTTGAAACCTGTCGCCAGATACTCACTCACGAAGACATCGCCTACACACCCATTATTTTTATTACGGGTCTGCAAGCGCAGGAAGAACAAAATAAGTGTTGGGAAGCGGGGGAGTGGATTTTGTCAACAAACCTGTCAGACAAGAAGAATTGAACCACCGTGTACGGGCTCATTTAACCCACAAGTTTCAAACCGATTTATTATTGAAATTAACCTACATCGATAAACTCACGGGGCTGTACAATCGTCATTACTTGGCCGAAGAATTGATGAAATTTGAGAGGCAAGCCATGCGCAGTGGCCTTGAGCTCAGTGTCTTGATGATGGATATCGATTGGTTTAAGCCCTACAACGATAGTCTTGGTCACCTGCAAGGCGACATTTGTTTGCAACAAGTGGCTGACGTTATCAGTGGCTGTCTTCACCGTCCCGCTGATGCCGTCTTTCGTTTTGGTGGTGAGGAGTTTTTATGTTTATTGCCAGACACAAATATTCACGGCGCAAAACACCTCGCGGAAACCATGAACAAAGCCATCGCTGACGCGGCGATTGCACATCCTACTTCTCCACTGGGTAGGGTATCAGTCAGTATTGGTTTGAGTTGTTACCCAGAAAATACCAAACAGTCGTTGCAAGCGACTATCAAGGCTGCAGATGCAGCGTTATACCAAGCCAAGCAAGGCGGTCGCAATCAAGTATGCGGTTGAGCGCAACGGCATCTTTGATGTGTTGGCGGCCCATGTATGTCTACTTATTTGTCTCGAGCCTGATTAATCTGCCAAGCTCAGCCCCCCCATCAACTCGCCATACTGCCTCGCTGGCTGACTCCATGTTTGTATCATAAGGGAAAAAGATGAGCTCACTTCGCACATTCACCGTGTTTATCACCTGGCTGTTTTGCGTTCACAGTGCAGCGCAACAAGCAAATTTAGATGTTAGCCGCTGGCACAAAACCATGGCCGGTAAACCTACACAGGTGATGGTTCTTGGTAGTAGCCATTTAAGTCAGTATGCCAAAGGCTTTGACCCCGCCAGTTTAACTGCGTTGTTAGACAAGTTAGCAGCGTTTAGCCCACAGATTATTACCATTGAAGCCTTGTCTGGGCAGTAATGCGCATTTTTAAAACAGGCCTCGGCGGAATATGTTGGGGTGGCGAATCAATACTGCATGGACAATCACCTCGCCGCCCAAGCAACTGGTTTGTCTGAGTCACAAGCCGCCATCAAAATTTACGAAATCCTCGACGCTTGGCTTCTATCACCCAATACAGCGCCAAGCCCTGCACAACGGCGAGAATTGGCGGCGATATTCTTAGCTGCCAATGATTATTACTCAGCACAGGTGCAATGGCTTAGATTGCCAGTCGCTGAACGGAAAATCGATGCCAATATAAACCAAGCGCTTTTTGATCAGCTAAACCGCGACGGTAAAAAACCTAATGAAAATTTTGAGATAGGCGTGATGTTGGCTGTACGCTTGGGGCTTGAACGGGTATATGCCATTGATGATCATACAGCAGATAGGATCCAAGTATTTGCCGAAGAAGGTTTTGGCCAAGCCATTAATGAGGCGTGGGCTCAAGTGGTATCCTAGGCACAACGCCCTAGCCAAGAGGATAAAATCAAACACGGCACGGCCTCAGCAGAAGATGTACTGGCGGTCTATCGGTATTTTAATGATATGAATAATTTGAATCACTCGCTGGATGCAGATTTTGGTGCTGCCATCGCGCATAAAAGTCCCCAGTTATTTGGCCGACAGTACCTAGCGTGGTGGGAAACCCGCAACTTGCGCATGGTGGCGAATATCCGCGAGGCCTTGGGCAATCAACCAGGAGCCAAGGTGCTGTCCATCGTCGGTTCATCTCACAAACCTTACTTCGACGCCTACCTCAGGATGATGCATGACGTTATCGTGGTGGATAGTTTGCAAGTATTAAAGTAATGCCCAGACCATCGGAGACAGTGTATTTGCCTTTTTAGAGCGAGTCTGACTCGATGCACGTTTCCATGCATTTAGCTGGTTTAGCGTTAGATCAAATTTATGGTCCATGCTGTTAATTTGCCTTAATTATTGCTGGAACCATAAAAGTTGGCGTTCACTGCATTTTGTAGCAGTTTAGCCAATTAGGCCTGTCGTGATTCTGTATAACATCGAATAACAAACGTGCTGGCTGCATAGTCCGCAGCATTAAGTGGGGGGATGGCAATAGATGCAAACTCAATAAGGTGAATTAACGCCATAGGTTTGATAAATGTCACTTTCAATGGTTTTCGAAGAATTTTGGCTAATTAACACTGTGTCGCCAGTCAATGAAAAATGACCTACTTGGCTGTTTAAGGTAGCCACAGGTCTGTCTGCACCAAGTTTATAAATCTCAAGTTGTTGCGCTTGCCACGCATAAAAAGCTATATATTCGCCACTTTTTTTAAGGTTGAATTGTCTGCCATAAAAAGCCGAAAGGTTGGGACTGGGCGGTGTTAATGGCTTTGCTTGGGCACCTTGATACCAATGGCCTGCTTGGTCTACCCACAACCAATCATCTGGCTCGATGTGGTATTGCACACTTTGCCAGCGGGGGTCGAGACGCACCATGGAGTTATCCAACAAATCAAATTCTACAACTTGCCAGTTTGCGCCTAATTGCATGCTAAATGCGAGCTGATGCGATGATTTAAATGACATGCCGCGAAATTCTTTTTCGGGTAAGGGCAATATTTGGGCTTTACCTGTGCGCAAATCGATGAGATGGATAGCATTTAATGAAAGTGCGGCCACTTTCAACTCATCCGGCGACCAAGCCAAATCAACATAGTGCCGACCATCTGCAAATTGGGTCACTTTTTTCTTTTTGTCTGTCTCACGATCATATAGCCACAGTTCTTCGTTCCCCGAGGATAAACTGATGTAAGCCACCTGATTTCCCTGAGGTGCCATCACCGCCAGATTTTCATCAAAAGTGTCGTTTAACAGAGAGCGTGTTTGTTGCTTGGTTATACTGAATTCATCAACGTTTAAGTCATATTTAAAGGCCGTGAAGGCATAGTCAACACCGTTGCTGTGACGCTCTGGTCTGTGCAATGGTAGCGCGCTGTCAAATAGTACCGTTTTGTTACTGCCATCAAGCGCATATTGCACGATTTCATGAGCTGGGTGCTCGCCCATCAGTACTACGTGTTCACCATCATGCGACCAAATCCCACAACAAATGTAAGAATTAAGCTTAAACAACAAGCGTAATTGTTGGGTGTCGAGATCCAACTGATAAAACTCTTCCCACTGTTGTTCATTTGGCGAGGAGATCAGTACCTTGTTTTGCTTAGGGTGGATGTCAAACTGGCTGTTGCCGCCCAAGTGAATATCGGGCTGCACAAGCCACTGGATTTTGCCTGTTTCACGGTCAAGGGAATACAGGGAATAAGGTTGTCCTGTTTCCGCAGACTCAGAAAAAATAAGCGTGTTGTCATCATGGGTGAATTTGATGGCGCCATAGCTGCCCGGTCTGCAGGTATGGATTAGTGTTGGCTCTGACATGAGCAAACCATTAAACTCGCGAATAAAGTACTCACAACTTTCCGCTGTCGCCACCAGATAAACAAGCTGGTTGCCTGCATCGTTCCAATTGCCTGGCCCAGTGCTACTGCCGCTTCCATGAGAGACTTCAATTTGCTCACCAGAGTACATATTTTTCACGTACAGCTTGAAATTTTCACCCTCATTATTCATGTAGGCGAGTCGAATCCCATCAGCTGCAAAACTTGGCAGATATTCAGCGCCTTTATCCGACGTTAAGGCCTTGGCCGACAAAAAGGGGGTGGGAGAGTCGTTATTGTTTAAGGCAAACCATGTCAGTGCAACAATCGCCAGTAACACACAGCTGAGTACGATAATTTTTTGAGTGAAGTGCGATGACGTTGACGATGTACTCGGTGCAGTCGTTGCAGGCGTATCGTGTAGAGCTTGGATCGCCTCGACAGCAGTAACAAAGCGATAACCTCTTTTGGGCACAGTGATGATAAATTCGGGGGCGCGTGCATCATCTCGCAACACTTTTCTGAGTTTGGTGATAAGTTTGCTGACGGTATTATCGCTCACATAACGGCCATGCCATACATCTTCAAGTAATTGCTCTTTACTGAGGATCTGGTTTGGATGACGGCAAAAATACGCTAATAGATCGCTCATCATGGGTTCAATGCGTAGCGTGTTTTGTCCTATCACTACGCTTTGTTGTTGCTCGCAAAATACCAAGCCTTTAATTTTCCAACGCATATCCATCCAATTATCTTTTACGCAGCCCAGTAAAATTAAGGCAGTCATAAGAAGTCACAACTTGTCATCGGTTTGTCAGGACTTCCCACGTTCAAACTCATACTGTGTCAACACAATTTATTACACTGCTTATACATGGAAACACAGATGAAAAAATTGAGTCTAACGTCAGCGCTTAACTTGCTGCTCATCATGATACTAAACTTCTTAGCCAATACCTATGCAGCAAACGGTTTTGAGTATGCAAAACCCGCTAGCATCGTTAATGGGAACCTAGACACGGTGCAAGGCGCGGATAGTGTTTTGTCTTCTGAACAGCTCAAACGTGAGATCAAAGACTTTGCCTCTTCATTGACAGAACAAGACATTGCCGAGCAAAACATGTTCAATAAAATGGCCTTACTGTCTTTACGTGACGACCTAGCCGCTATTGCAAATAACATTAGTCAGCAAAGCAATACATTGAAGTTTTTGCACTATCAATTGTTTCAGCAAATACGCCTTGCTTTAAACAGTAAAAATGTCGGGGAGCCACTTGATACCACCAGTGCCGTTAATTTGATACGACAAAATTTTGCACTACTTAGCGATGAAGCCTTTGTACAAATGTCTTTGGCGCTGACTTGGTCAGTGCCAGACGCCAAGGACTATGTGCTCAATGTATATAAGCAGTTGCAGGATAAAACAGTGTTGTCCCACCAAGAAATGCTCAGTCTGGTGGCGAATACACATCTATATCACGTATTAGCTGCGGTTATGCCAATCGCGAATCAAGTGATAGAAGAAGAGCAGCAACGGCGCTTCATCATCCAAGCGGATGTGCTAGTCAAACTTAAAAACGGCATAGAATTGTCCACGACTATCGTGCGCAGCCGCGGGCAAAGCAAAGCACACAGCACGGCATTACAGTTTACTATTTACGCTAATGAAGCTTCACACATCAAAACCGCCATGCATGCTGCAGCCCATGGTTATATTGGCATAGTCGCTAACTCACGGGGTAAACGTTCAAGCCATAACAAAATAGTACCGTGGGAGCATGATGGTGAAGATTCTGCACAACTCATCAACTGGATCAGCGAGCAAGTATGGAGTGATGGCAAGGTAGTGATGTACGGAGGCAGTTACAACGGCTTTACCCAATGGGCAACAGCAAAGCACATGCCAAAAGCATTAAAAGCGATGGCCCCCTATGCGGCCGCTAACCTTATCACTGGCTTACCCTATGAGAATAATATCGCCTTAACCGGTAATTTTGAATGGCCATTGTTTGCCACCAACAATACTACCCTGGATGATAGTGTTTATAGCGATTGGCAACGTACTGAGCAGATAGTAAATGAACTGTATAAAAGTGGGCTGCCCATCGTTGATATTGACAACATAGCCAAGCAACCCAGTCCTTGGTTACAAAAATGGCTCGCACACCCAGAAGACGATGCCTACTACCAAAGCATGGTACCACACCAACAAGAATACCAAGCAATTAACATTCCTGTGCTCACCATCACTGGCTATTTTGATGGCGGCCAAATTTCAGCGCTGCACTACCTACACGAACACTACAAGTACAATGCACAGGCCAACCACACGCTGCTTATTGGTCCTTATAATCACTTGTCAGCGCAAAATAAACCAGGTTCACACCACAGTAATTACGCCTTAGATCCTGTGGCTCTTGAGAAAGATACAGAAGAAGTAGTGTTTGCGTGGTTTGATCACGTGTTAACGGGTAAACCGCAACCCAAACTGCTGCAGAATAAAGTGAACTACCAAGTTATGGGCGCTAATGAGTGGCGTTTTAGCCACTCGCTGCAAGCACTGAACCAGCAAACCGTCAGTTTTTATATTCAAAATACACAAGGCAATGAAGGGCAGAATTATACCTTGGCGCGAACACCATCAACCCATGCAAATGCTTTTATCGAACAAACCGTCGACATGGCAGATAGAACAGAACAACGTAACCTTGCCCCATGGCCAATTATTCAAGACAGTATTGATCAACAAGGCGGCATCCAAATTGAAACTGCTGCCATGCAGCAAGATATGGAACTGACTGGGTCGATCACAGGTTTTTTTGACATTGCCATCAACAAAAAAGACGTGGATATTGGCTTTAACTATTACGAAATAAATGCGAGTGGAGAGGTATTTCATTTGAACAATTACCGCAGCCGCGCCAGCTACGCGGATGATATGGGACAGAGGCATTTATTGCTTGCTAACGAAAAACGTCGCGTGCCCATCGTTAACGCGCGTTTTACTTCTAAGTTAATTAAAAAAGGCAGCAAAATAGTGTTGGTCTTAAACGTGAATAAAAACGTTGAAGCCCAAGTAAATTTAGGTACAGGGGCGCCAGTTAACCATGAGCACATTAAAGACGCGGGAGAAGCATTGAGCCTAAAATGGTATTTGTCTTCACAAATTAACTTACCCTTAAAGGCTTATCATCCGGCTAAGCAATAGCCAAACGCTTAGGTAAATCATGGTGTCTAGCGAGCTGACAATCTACTGCTTTAACCCAAACCAGTGGAGAGAAAATATTAGCGCTAGCTTATTTGGTGTAATTTTTAAGTGCGATTTATATCCACTAAAATTTTTATATATCAACAGGTAAGAGAGCTCATACCGCGGTGGTGGTCCGGCTCAATACGCCAGTTCAACGTTGATAAAACCATATCCACCATGGTGAAAGAGCAGCTTAGCGTCAACCGTTTCGGTTGGCGAGCTGTCCGTTGAACGATACCAAATAGCAGAGAGCCGACGGTCAGAAGTTATCACCCAATAACTCACGAGTTTACCTACACGCGTAGATGCGAATACAACGTCCATGAGCCGATAATTATTACGATAATGCCTCCAACCGCTTCAGCCTTTTTCCCGACTAAGACTCCCAAGCTTGTTCCTAGCAAAGCTCCAATAGTCACCATGATAGCCGTTGCAAGACCAATTAATGCGGCAGCCACAACAATGTTTACGTCTAAAAATGCAAATGTAACACCCACTGTCATTGCGTCAATACTTGTGCCCAACGCAGTTAATATTGTGGCAGCTAGCGCTCGTTTTTTACTTGCAGGACTAACAGATATTTCTGTTTCTCCAGGTTGGAAACTCACATGTAACATATGCAGACCAAGTGACACCAAGAGGATAAACGCTATCCAATGGTCTATTTCCTGAACGTAAGAAGAGCCTGCCGAACCGAGTGCCCAACCGATGATAGGAGTAATCCCCTCAATAACACCAAATATTAGCCCCATTTTCAAGGCATTTAGAATACGTGGGCTTTTAAGTTGTGCTCCTTTACTAATCGAAGCGGCAAACGCATCACTAGACATAGCTAAGGCGATAAGAATTAATGCAAAAACACTCATAAATGATGACCCTTAAACCAGAAATCTAAGCTCGACTACCGACTCTGACTCAGATTTTATTAACTTCGATAGTTAAGTGAGACAGAGCAACATGACGACGAATAATGTCTTTAAAATCATCTGGGGTTTTTTCTAAGGGGGTGGCAACAGAAACAATTGCACTGAGGTGTTTACTCGATAGTTTCCATACATGTAAATCGGTTACTACTGACACGCCATCTTCTTCTGCATACGATACTATTTTGTTACCTGTAGATTCACCAGCTGCTTTATCAAGTAATATTTCGCTACTGTCGGTCAACAAATTATAGGCCCATTTGGCAATGATAATGGCACCGACGATCCCCATCAGAGCATCAGCCCATAACCAGTTAAAATACGTACCCGAGACAAGCGCAATAATAGCAAAAAAGGATGTCAGTGTGTCGGCAAGCACATGAAAGTAAGCCGCTTTTAAATTATGATCGTGATGGTGGTGACTATGGTCTTCATCGTCGTGGTCATGGTGTGCGTGCCCATGATGGTGGTGATTGTCATGAAGGAGAAAGGCCGATACGACATTAACTATTAGTCCAATTATCGCTACGCCGATAGCTTCATCGAAGCGTATTGATTGTGGAGAAAAAAGTCGGCCTGTAGACTCTATAATCATCATTAATGCAACAGTTCCAAGCGCGACGGCACTAGCAAATGCACCTAGGGTATTGACTTTGCCAACGCCAAAAGAATACTGCCGATTGCTTCGGTGCTTTCTTGAATACCAATAAACGAAAATTGAAACAGCAAAAGCGGCAGAGTGAGTGAACATATGCCAACCATCAGCCAATAGTGCCATTGAACCAAACCAGGTTCCTGCCACTATCTCTAACACCATGGTCAATGTGGTGATTGCAAATACAATTGTCACTTTCTTCTCAGATTGTGCAGTATCAATGGCAAAATGATGGGAATGCCCCCACTTTTCTAACGCTTGCTTGCGCATTTCAATATCTCTTAATTATTTACCATCTTTGATATACTATACCCCAGTATACTATATTGAACAATTGAGGATTGTATGGCTCATATCGAAAAGGATAAAAAGGCCTTACTGACCAGGATAAAAAAAATTCGTGGTCAGACTAACGCACTAGAAAAACTATTGGAGCATGAACCTGACTGTATTGTTGTATTGCAACAAGTCGCTGCGATTAGGGGAGCGGTCAACGGTCTGATGAACAAGATATTGGAAGATCACATAAGACATCATATTGGTTTGGCCGAATTGAGTAATGAAGAACGAGCCAATGAAAGTGAAGAGCTAATTACGATATTAAAGTCTTACTTAAAATAAATCGAACATGCGAAGTACGACTTAAATTGAAAGACAGACAGAAAGACTGGTAGGTCAATATCAAAGTTAATTTCTGAATCTTCAATAATACACGAACCACAACGGGGCCTGCGGGCGATGCAGGTATAGCGCCCGTGCAGAATTAACCAGTGTGTTGCAGCCATCGATTGATTTTACTGCTCAAAGCCGACCTTGCTACTCTGTCTTATCTTTAAACTCACACAAATCTTCAATAATACACGAGCCACAACGGGGCTTACGGGCGATGCAGGTATAGCGCCCGTGTAGAATTAACCAGTGGTGAACGTCTACTTTAAATTCTTTTGGCACGACTTTGAGCAGCTTTTGCTCTACCTGATCGACATTTTTGCCTGGTGCTAACTTCGTTCGGTTTGAAACACGGAAGATGTGCGTGTCTACGGCGATGGTGGGCCAACCAAAAGCGGTATTGAGCACTACATTGGCGGTTTTACGCCCAACACCTGGCAAGGCTTCTAGGGCTTCACGACTCTCTGGTACCTGAGAATTATGCTCATTGATCAATATGTAACAGGTTTTCATCACATTTTCGGCTTTTGCATTAAACAAACCGATGGTTTTGATGTAGCTCTTGAGTCCATCCAACCCTAGGTCGTAAATCGCTTGTGGGGTGTTTGCCACGGCGTAGAGTTTACTGGTGGCTTTGTTTACACCAACGTCGGTGGCCTGAGCCGATAAGATCACCGCAATTAGCAACTCAAAGGGGCTGGAATAATTCAGTTCGGTTGTGGGGTGAGGGTTTTCATTGCGCAATCGGCTGAGTATTTCTATGCGCTTGGTTTTATTCATTTGGCTAGTCTTTTTGTTGAAGTTTGCTGCTTGCTTAGGTTTCAGCGGTAACACGGGCGCGCTGCACATTTTTAGGTTTTGGTTTTGCAGCAAATACCGCTTCCATTTTGTTGTCACCTAAGTTTTTCAAGGCAATAAGTAAACCCATGCCTAAAAATGCCCCAGGGGGTAAGATGGCCACCAAAAAGGGACTGTCAGTGGTGAAAACTCGGATTTCCAACTGGCTTGCCCAATCACCAAAGAGCAAATTAGCCCCACTGAATAGGGTGCCGTAACCCAAGATCTCGCGCATGCCGCCCAAGGTCATTAATACCAAGGTGAAACCCAAGCCCATCATTAGGCCATCATAGGCAGCGAGACCCACGGGGTTTTTCGACGCATAGGCTTCTGCACGGCCAATGATGGCGCAGTTCGTCACAATCAGCGGAATAAAAATACCCAAGGATTGATATAGAGTGAAGGTATAGGCGTTCATTAAAAGCTGCACCACGGTCACAAAAGCGGCAATGATCATCACAAAAATTGGAATGCGGATCTCATTAGGTACCCAGCGCCGAATAGCCGAGACAGCCGTATTCGAACCGATTAACACCATGGTGGTGGCTAAACCTAAACCTAAGCCGTTGATCAATGTCGCGGTGGTGGCTAGCAGAGGGCAAAGACCAAGAAGTTGCACTAAGGCTGGGTTGTTTTTCCACAAGCCTTGCCAACTGAGTTGTTTCAATTCATGCATGGTCTTATTCCTCCGCGGTTTTGAGCGTTAAAACAGTTGGTTTGTTTTGCAAACAGGTATTGCTCGCGGCAAATATTTGTTGTTGGTATTGCTGATAAAATAAGGCACTACGTTTTACAGCATTCACCACGGCACGAGGGGTGATGGTAGCACCAGTGAATTGGTCAAACTGACCGCCATCTTTTTTAACGGCAAAGTATTTGAGCTTATCTGACTCAATGGTTTTGTCGGCAAAACTTAAGATCCAGGGGCTAACACGCAGGTCGATTTTATCTCCCAGCCCCGGCGTTTCATTGTGTTCAAGTATCCGCACCCCTTGAATATTCACGTTGTTGCTATTGTCGGTGGTCAAACCCACCACCAATTTTATTTTGCCGCTGTAACCGTCTGGAGCGGTTGTTTCGATGGCTACACCCACCGGCTGCGAATTTAAGGTGGCACGGTATATACGCTGTGCATCATGACTACCTAAGGCAGGTTGATCGCTAACCACTACACAGTCGTGCACCAAGTTATTGTCATACAATTGACTTGGCATAATGGCGTTGAGAATACCCTGAAGTTTGGCTTGTTGTTGCTGATTGATCTGCTCAGCTGTGCCGAAGTAGGTTAGGGCAATCAATCCTGAAGTCACCAAGGCGAAGGCAGATAAAATTAAGCCATTGCTGGCAATCGAGCGCTTCATTCTTTGGCTTCCTTCTTATTGCTACGCTCACGGTGTCCATAAACCCGAGGTTGCGTGTAATAATCAATCAGTGGCACGGCCATATTCATGATCACCACCGCAAAAGCCACAGCATCGGGATAACCGCCCCACGTACGAATAATGTATACCCATAGACCAATGGCCGCGCCAAATACCAGCCGACCTTTATTGGTGGTTGAAGCAGAGACTGGATCCGTAGCAATGAAAAATGCGCCAATGATGATACTGCCGTTAAAAAAGTGGAACAGCACCGAGCCAAAACGGTCACCGTCAACCAAGGCCATGAATAACGTGATGGCAAATAGACTGACTAACATGCTCAGTGGGATATGCCAATTGATGACTTTTTGCCTGATCAACAATAAACCGCCCAGTAGGTAAGCAAAGGCAATCCACGACCACGCTACATTTAAGCCACTGACTGTGCTATCAAAGATAGGTAATTGTAAGCTTTCATGGTAAGTCAGGCTCTGCGCCAAGCTGGTTTTGACGGTGTCCAAAGGGGTAGCCATGGTGGTGCCGTCTATTCCCAAGCGCAGTTGGCTTAAGCTAAAGCCATCTTGGCTATAACCGGTAAAAATCGTGTAAAAGGCGTCAAGCCAATTATGACTATACTGTGCCAACGACTGGGCGGGCAGCCATTGGGTCATTTGCAAAGGGAAGGAGACCAGTAACAACACGTAGGCTGCCATAGCAGGATTAAATACGTTAAAACCCAAACCACCATAGAGTTGTTTGACCACCGCAATGGCAAAGAAGCTACCAATCACAACTAACCACCAAGGTGCAAACGGCGGCAAGCTTATTGCCAATAATACCGCCGTTAACACGGCACTATAGTCTTGCAAACTGCGTTCAAAATCACGTTTGCGTAACTCAAGGATACAGGCTTCTGTGACTAAGGCTGTTGACACGGCGAGGGCGATCTGGATGAGCGTGCCAATCCCAAAGAACCAAGTTTGCATGGCAATGCCCGGGATCAAGGCATACAACACCAAACGCATAATTTGCCCAGTCGTGCGCTTATTGTGTTGATGTGGTGAGCTGGCAAGCAATAGATTCATGGTTTGTTATTCACCCTTTTCAGCCGCTTGTGCAGCTTTTTTGGCCTTGGCTTTAGCAACCGCTGCGGCTATCTGTTGTTTCTTGGCGTTTAAGGCATCACTTTGGGTATCGTCTTCGCTGCTGTCGATTTGCTCAGCAGCCCTCACTGACTCAGCCTTGTTTTCATCGGTGTCTGGCTTGGCAGCCTTGGTTTGACTACTCTCAGCCTTGCTTGCGTTGTTAAGGCGCTTCGCTTTTGCTTTTGCCACCGCAGAGGCAATTTTTTGTTGTTTTTCGTCTAGCGGATTGCTCACTGAAGCCTTGGGCAGCGCCTCGTCGGCAATGCCTTCATTTTCCACTCTATTGGTGTTTTTACTAGCGTCTACCCTATTTTTAGGTTTCTCTTTGGACTTTTCTGCACTGGCAGCTTGAACAGCAGATGGCTTGCGAGCACTGGCAGATTCTGTAGGCAATGGCGTTTCAATGTTTTGGCTGCTTGGCGCATTGGTGCCTGAGGCAGGCAAGGTTGCTTCTGCATTGAGCTTGTCATTGGCAAGGGCGGCACTGGCTTTTTTGGCTTTAGCTCGGGCGATCGCCGCTTGCACGCGATCATTTGCACTGGCTCCTGTGGCGAGCCTGTCGTCAGCAGAACCTTGCAGTGTAGAGGGGGTATCGCTGGGCTGTTGCTCAGGGGTGTTTGCTTGGGTGACAGCCGCTGACTTTGCTTGATTGGCTGTTGTGTTTTGCTCTGTGTTGTCAGCCAATTGAGCCTTTTTCGCTTTTGCGCGGGCAAGGGCAGCGGCAATTTTGTCTTTTGCGTCGTTACCCTGTTGCGCCATGGCTTGTTTGCGTGCTTCAGCCGCCAAACGGTGTTTTTCTTCTCGTGCTTGTTGTTCGTCTAATAAGCGTTTTGCACGGCGTTCAAAGCGTTCTCTGGCTTTGTCGCTTTTTTGTTTTTCTTGCTGTTCTATGCGCACATCAGCTTTGGCAATGCGATAGTAATGCACCAGTGGAATTTCACTGGGGCAAACATAAGCACAGGCGCCACATTCTATGCAGTCAAACAAATGATAGTCTTGCGCCTTGTCAAGTTCTTTTGCCTTGGCATGCCATAGCAATTGTTGAGGTAATAAAGAGGCCGGACAGGCATCGGCACACGCGCCACAACGAATGCAGGGCTGCTCTTTGTCGCCGGTGATACTGCCCCCTAACTCGCGATCTGCAGGCACCAAAATGCAGTTAGTGGTTTTCACCACCGGCACATCGTTGTTGCGCAGCGTAAAGCCCATCATCGGCCCACCCATAATGGTCACAGGGTGTTTTTGTTTGATGGCTTTGTAGTCACTGTGAGCAAGTAAATGAGCTACTGGTGTACCTATCAAGGCCCAATAATTACCGCGCTTGTGCACTGCTTGGCCCGTTACCGTTACCACTCTTTCAATCAGGGGTTTACCGCTAAAGATGGCATCAGCAATGGCGAAACACGTGCCCACATTGTGCATGATAATACCCACATCAATGGGCAATCCACTGCTGGGTACTTCGCGATTGGTGAGCACCTGAATAAGCTGTTTCTCGCCGCCCGCTGGATATTTTGTAGGAATGCTGCAAATTTGATAACGCGGGTTTTCCCGACACGCCACATTCATTGCCTCAATGGCTTCTGGTTTATTGTCTTCTATCCCGATTAACACTGCTTGCGGTTCGAGCAGGTGACACAACACGTCGATGCCCTGGCGAATTTGCCAAGCATGCTCGCGCATGAGGCGGTCGTCAGCGCTAATATACGGTTCACATTCAATGCCGTTAATGATTAAAAACTCAACCGTTTTCTTGGGTGATGATTTGATGTGAGTAGGAAAGCCAGCGCCACCCATTCCACTGATACCAGCATCACAAATGGCACCCAGAATCGCCATTTTACCGCGTTGTTGATAATCAGGCATGGGCTGCAAGGGGATCCATTGGTCTTGCTGATCGCTGGCAATTTCAATACTTAACTCAGGTAAACCAGAAGGGTGGGCTGCCACATGCGGCGCAATATTAATAATCGTGCCAGAGGTTGGCGCATGCACAGGCACCGCAAAGGGGTTCATGCTTTTAGTAAGAGGCTGACCTTTTAATACATGCTGGCCAGGTTCAACACACACATGGCCTTCCAGCCCAATATGCTGTTTGAGTGGCACATATAAGCGCTCAGGCAAAGGCAATTTATCAATGGGGGTTTGATTGGAGAGCTGTTTATGCTGCTCTGGTTTAATGCCGCCGGGAAAATCCCACAGTTCTTTGGCATTCAATTTGGTCATGACGTCTTCAAAAGCACTTTGCATGGTCGTCAACTTAACTCACTTGTTTGATGTCGATGGGTGTCAACTGCCACCGCCATGCGGCACTGCTATTTGGTCTGGGTAACATGTCAATACAATCCACAGGACAAGGTTCAACACATAAATCGCAACCTGTGCATTCGTCAGCAATGACGGTATGCATTTGTTTGGCTGCGCCGACGATGGCGTCGACTGGGCAGGCTTGAATGCATTTGGTGCAGCCGATGCACTCATCTTCGCGGATCACCGCTACTTTTTTAACATCTTCTTGACCGTGGGCACTGTCTAGACTGGTTGCCTCAACCCCCATTAAATCCGCGAGTTTCTTGATGGTGGCATCACCACCTGGTGGGCATTTGTTGATGGCATCACCCTCTGCAATGGCTTGCGCGTATGGTTTGCAACCTGGGTAGCCACATTGCCCACATTGAGTTTGCGGCAAAATGGCGTCAATTTGTTCCACTAGAAGGTCGCTTTCTACTTTAAAGCGGATGGCTGCATACCCGAGGATGGCACCAAAAATCAGGGCGAGGGCAGCCATTGCCAATAGTGCAATACTGATGCTCATTACATTTTCACCAAGCCACTGAAGCCCATGAAGGCCAAAGACATCAAGCCAGCCGTGACCATGGCGATGGATGCACCTTTAAAGGGTTTAGGTACGTCTGCCACGGCTAAGCGCTCTCGCATGGCAGAAAACAGCACTAACGCTAACGAAAATCCTACGGCGGCCCCAAAACCATAAATAACCGATTCTATAAAATTATGCTGTTGGTTGATGTTGAGCAAAGCCACACCGAGTACCGCACAATTGGTAGTGATCAAGGGTAAGAAGATACCGAGCAAGCGATAGAGGGTCGGGCTGGTTTTGTGCACCACTAACTCGGTAAATTGCACAACAACAGCGATGACTAAGATAAAGCTCAAGGTACGCAAATAACCAATACCTAAAGGTAACAAAATATAGTGCTCAACCAGGTAGCTAGACAGTGAAGCGAGGGTCAGTACAAATGTAGTAGCCATCGACATGCCGATGGCAGTTTCGAGCTTGCCAGACACACCCATAAAGGGGCACAAACCAAGAAATTGTACCAAAACAAAGTTATTCACCAGCACGGTGCTGAGCAACAGCAAAAAAAATTCAGTCATGCTACCTTGATGTGTTTGATGGCTATTTTAGACAGACGGTATTATCAGTATTTCAAGGGGTATTAACAACTTACAACGCAAAACTTTATGGCTGATTTGCCATTATTATTGAAATCCACAGCTATAAGCCTTACTGATAGTCCAAGGACTAAGCGATAGATCACAGCGTGTCGAAGAAAATACGCACAATAAGGTGAGGGTAATGCAGTGTTGCCTAGTTGGCTCCCCCTCCCCGACTCGAACGGGGGACCTGCGGATTAACAGTCCGTCGCTCTAACCAACTGAGCTAAGGGGGAATCGTAGAACTAGAAGAAAAGTAGAGCAGGCTTTGATGGCTCCCCCTCCCCGACTCGAACGGGGGACCTGCGGATTAACAGTCCGTCGCTCTAACCAACTGAGCTAAGGGGGAATCAAATTATGTGTGTTTCACTCTGCATAAACAGGGTTAGACAGCCGTTTTTCAACGGTGGCGAATGTTAATGAGCCGATGGCCCACTGTCAACACTCAAAACAACAAAAACACTAAACTTTTTGGGATTTGTCGGCCTACTGTACAAAAGCTGCTGCTAATTTAATCACTTGCAAAAAAAAGCCTAAATATGCGGAAAAAACCCTTGCTAATCGGCAGAATTTCCAAGGTAGTAGTAGCTGAGAGATTAGTTATCAAAGATTGAAATAATATATTAAAAAGGTATTAAAAATTTATTGATTACTGTGTATTTGCACAGCATTTAACAAAAATGTAACCTAAGCAGGGGAACTAAATGGTTAGTGATTGCTAACCAAAGGTTTTTGCTCAAATCCAGCAAGCTCACGTCCTGTCTGCATCTTGACTAGTTATCCACGAAAGCTGTGGATAAAGCTGTGGGTTAATTGTCAGAAAGCCAAATAATGTGGCTTGCTTACTTGTCAATAGTTTATTCGTTAGATCATTGAAATATAAATAAATTCAATAAAAACAATGGGATATAATTTGTTTAATCTTTAACTAGAAGAGACAGTATTTTGTTTGCTTACGATCTTTGCGCTTGTGTGTTGTTTTACAAGGAAAAAATGAAATCGTTTCAATTTTACGATAATTCGAATTATTAGAATGGAATTTGCACCCTTGAATTTTCTTCACTTGCAAACTGCAAAACCCTTATTTTTCAGCTAACTAAGCCTTATTCGGCGCATGGGTGTAGCAAATTAGTGACGTTTTTGGTTTTTTTTCGTGACACAAAGAGATTGCGCTCAAGCTGCTAACTTATAGGACTAAATTATGAACTCAACAGAGCAAAATTCGCGTATCATTGGATTAGTCAAAATATGATGCACAGCGCTTTTTTGTATTCATCTTCGACCGCCAATACAGGTCTATTTTGTGAATGATAGATAAATGATGATCGATTTGGTCGCTACGAAGTAGTCGCCACGACGTGGTCGCCACATAAACTGTTAAGTGAGAACAAAGTTTGAAGAATTCCCCAACAAAACGCCCTGATTTATTAAATCAAAATATTGCTAACACACTCAAATCCATGACCTTGCCGATGATACTGGGCATGATCATGTTGATGACTTTTGGTTTGGTTGATACCTTTTTTATCAGTATGTTGGGTACACAAGAACTGGCCGCTATCAGCTTTACCTTCCCAGTCACCTTTACGGTAATTAGTCTTAATATTGGTTTGGGTATAGGCACATCTGCGGTGGTGGCGAAATTTCTCGGGGCTGAACAACATGACAAAGCCAAAGAAACCGCCACCGGCGCTTTGATGTTGGCCTTTGTCTTTGCGGTCATCCTCGCCATTGTTGGTATCAGCAGTGTAGAACCGATTTTTACCCTGATGGGTGCCAGTGAAAATTTGTTAGTTTATATCAAAGATTACATGTATGTGTGGTACGGCGCAGGCGTATTCTTAGCCATGCCCATGGTGGGAAATAGCGTCTTGCGCGCATCTGGAGATACCAAAACACCCAGCTACATTATGGCCATGGGTGGACTGAACAACGTGATCCTCGACCCTGTGTTGATTTTCGGTTGGGGGCCTTTCCCTGCTATGGGCATGCAAGGTGCGGCGCTGGCAACACTAATTGCCTGGGCGGTAGGTTTGTTTTACATCATTTATTTATTGGCGGTGAAACGCCAACTAATGGTAGCGCGACTGCTCAATTGGACAGAGTTACGCCGCAGCAGTGGTGGCATCTTAACGATTGGGTTGCCCGCTGCGGGTGCCAATATGCTAACGCCTATTGCGGCAGGTGTTGTGACTTCGATAGTCGCAGGCTTCGGACCAACGGCTGTGGCTGCCTGGGGCGTAGGTGGCAGACTAGAGTCCATCGCCAGTATATTGGTATTGTCTTTATCGATGTCGTTACCCCCATTTATCAGCCAAAACTTTGGGGCGAACAAACTGCTTCGGGTACAAGAAGCCTACCTCCTATCCATTAAATTTGTGCTGGCCTGCCAGTTTGGGGTGTTTCTGTTGGTTGCCATCGGGGCGGGTGGTTTGGCGGCCATCTTTACTGACGACCCGAAGGTGGCAGAGCTTATTCAACTGTTTTTAATCATCGTGCCTCTAGGCTATGGACTACAGGGTGTGGTGATCCTCACCAATTCTTCTTTTAATGCTATCCATCGGCCAATGTCAGCCTTAGGGCTGAGCATCATCCGCCTGTTTGTGGTAGTGGTGCCTTTTGCCTTCTTAGGTAGTTATTTGGATGGATTGCGCGGTTTGTTTGTTTCGGCAGTATTGGCTAATTTGGTTGTCGCCAGTGTGGCCTATTTATGGTTTAAGCACGTACTTCGCACGCAAGTAGCCCTCATGCCCGTTGCAGCGACACAGAGTTAACCATGGACAGACCTTTTGATTTAAACGCTAAATATTCCCCCGCAGGTGATCAACCGCAAGCCATCGACGCCCTTGTCAGTGGCTTGGAAGACGGACTGGCTCGGCAAATTTTATTGGGAGTAACTGGCTCCGGTAAAACGTTCACCATGGCAAACGTCATCGCCAAGGTACAACGCCCCACCTTGATTTTGGCGCACAACAAAACCTTGGCTGCCCAGCTCTACGGCGAAATGAAAGAATTTTTTCCAAATAACGCCGTGGAGTATTTTGTTTCTTATTACGATTATTATCAGCCAGAGGCCTATGTGCCCTCCAGTGATACCTTTATCGAAAAAGATGCCTCCATTAATGCCCACATAGAACAAATGCGTTTGTCGGCCACTAAGTCATTAATGGAACGCCGCGACGTTATTATTGTTTCCAGTGTGTCGGCTATTTATGGCCTGGGTGATCCTGAGTCGTATATGAAAATGTTGGTGCATTTTCGTGTAGGGGACGTGATGGATCAGCGTGATATTTTGCGCCGCCTCGCTGAAATTCAATATACCCGCAACGATGTGGCCTTTGAGCGCGGCACGTTCAGAGTGCGTGGCGATGTGATTGATGTATTTCCTGCCGATTCTGAGCGACATGGCATTCGTGTTGAGTTGTTTGATCAAGAGATTGAGCGCATCAGCATTTTTGATCCCTTAACCGGGGCAGTGGAAAAAACGGTGGCTCGCACCACCGTCTTCCCCAAAACTCACTACGTGACGCCGCGGGAAAAAATTCTCGACGCCATCGAAAAAATCAAAGTTGAGCTACAAGAACGCAAAACCCAGTTGTTGTCGTTGAACAAATTGGTTGAGGAGCAGCGTATTACCCAGCGCTGTCAATTCGATATTGAGATGATGCAGGAATTAGGGTATTGCTCGGGCATAGAAAACTACTCTCGGTATTTATCGGGGCGCGCCCCCGGCGATCCACCGCCAACCTTAATTGATTACTTTCCTGCAGACGGTTTGTTATTCATTGATGAAAGCCATGTCACGGTATCGCAAATTGGTGCCATGTTTAAAGGAGACCGTTCACGCAAAGAAACCTTGGTTGAATATGGCTTTCGTCTGCCCTCTGCACTGGACAATCGCCCCCTTAAGTTTGATGAGTTTGAACGCATCGCGCCACAGACTATTTATGTGTCAGCAACGCCGGGTAAATTTGAATTGGCCATGGTGCCAGATGACATTGTTGAGCAGGTAGTGCGGCCAACCGGCTTGGTTGATCCACAAATCGAAGTGCGTCCAGTGGCCACCCAAGTAGATGACTTATTGTCTGAAATCCACAAGTGTGTGGCCGTTGATGAGCGGGTTTTGGTTACCACCCTCACCAAACGCATGGCGGAAGATCTCAGTGATTATCTGGATGAACACGGGGTTAAGGTTCGCTACCTGCACTCTGATATTGATACCGTGGAACGCATTGAGATCATTCGTGATCTGCGCATTGGCAAGTTTGACGTATTAGTGGGAATTAATTTATTACGTGAAGGTTTGGACATGCCAGAAGTGTCCTTGGTTGCCATTTTGGATGCCGACAAAGAGGGCTTCTTGCGCTCTGACCGTTCGCTCATTCAAACCATTGGCCGGGCGGCGCGGCACCTTAACGGTCGGGCCATTTTGTACGGTGACAAAATTACCGGCTCGATGCAGCGTGCCATTGAAGAAACAGACAGACGTCGCGAAAAACAAATCGCCTACAACTTAGCCAATGGCATTACACCAACCCAACTTTATAAATCCATCACTGACATTATGGATGTGGGTGATGGCAGTGATAATGGCAAGGTCAAACTGCGCAAAGTTGCTGAAGCAGGGCGTAGCTATCAGGCAATGAACAGCACGCAGTTGATGCAAAAAGTGAGCGAGTTGGAAAAGCAAATGTTTAAATTTGCTAAGGACCTGGAGTTTGAAAAAGCCGCCAGTTTACGTGACGAAATCGAAGCATTGCGTGTGCAGTTAGTCAAACTCGCTTAACACTGGGTACTGGTGGATTTTGGGGGGAGTGCCTTGCCCCCAAAATTTCTGTTGTAATCTGCCTATCTCTTTTCTAAGATGTGGTTTAGTATCAATAAATATACCTATAAGTGGTGCTGCCATGTTAAACCGTTTACAAGAATCCGATATCAAATTGCTGCGGGTCTTTTATGCTGTTGCCTCGTGTAATGGCTTTACTGCGGCAGAGCCAGTGTTGCGCATGCAACGCCCGAATATCAGCGCAGCCATCAAGAAGCTAGAAGAGCGCTTAGACTTGGTATTGTGTCATCGCGGTCGCGGTGGCTTTCAAATGACCAAGGAAGGGGAAGTGGTCTTTCAAGAAACTAAACGTATCTTTAACTCCTTCGATAACTTTGTATTCAACTTAAAAAGTTTGCATGACGACTATTCGGGGCATATTACCCTAGTGATGATGGCAGGTTTGCCTTTGTCTTATCACCTAGCGGTGAGTAAAGCCGTGAAGAGCACCATGAAAAAATTTGCCGACATTCACGTGAATATTCAAACGCGTTTATACAACGAAGTGGAGCACGTGGCTTTATCCGGTGAGTGCCACTTAGTTTTGTCGATGTACGATATGTTGAAACCAGAGTCGGTGACCTTTCATGCCACCGATGTGGTGTGTAAAGGGCGCTTATACTGTGCACCTTCTCATGCGCTGGCCAAATATCGTGACGGTTTACCCAGCAATATTCGTATTGAAGATTATCCGGCCATCGGTATTTCGGGTTTGTCATCGGCCAATTACATCGCCGACGATAGACGCATGTCTATTCAAACCTTTTCCGATTCCTACGACGCCTGTTTGTCGGCCATTATGACCGGTGAATATGTAGGCTTGTTACCCGATTACGTATTACTAAACCAAGGCAGTGGTTTAGGTCTCGTGCCAGTGGGTGGCAGCATGTTTGAATTTAAACATGAGTTGTTCATGATGAACGGTAAAAATACGCGCCTGAATCCGGTTTTGCGGCATTTAATTAAAGAAGTGAGTTATTTTATCCAGCAGGTAGAGAAGCAGTAAGTGATTGGCGCGCTACATGCCACGAGTAAAAACCTACAACAAAAAGCCCTCAATTGAGGGCTTTTTGTTGGTATGCGTTTTAGTCTGATTGGGTTTGTCATCTATAGTGCGAGTTTTAGCCCTCGTATTGCAGAGGATCGGTTACCCCATTGTGTGCAAAGGCTTCGAGTCGCTCTTGGCAGGCCCCGCATGCACCACAAGCCAATTCTCGACCATTGTAACAGGTCCATGTCTGACCATAATCAAGGCCTAGGGCTAAGCCAGCCTTGAGAATGGCAATTTTACTCTCATGTAAAAAGGGCGTGACAATCTCTACCGCCTCATAGTTGGCGATGGCGCAGACATCATTCATACGCTCAACAAATTCGGGTCGACAATCCGGGTAGATGGCGTGGTCACCTGAATGAGCACCGTAAAACACTTGGTTTGCACCAAGTGACACGGCATAACCAACTGCCATAGACAATAAGATCATATTGCGATTTGGCACCACAGTAGACTTCATGCTCTCTTCGGCATAATGCCCTTCGGGTACAGCCATATCGCTGGTTAACGACGAACCACCAATTAATTCATTGATAGCAGAAATATCGATAATTTTGTGACTGATGCCTAAGTTTTTGCAGACTCGACTGGCGTAGTCCAGTTCTTTGCGATGACGTTGTCCATAATCAAATGACAGGGCATAGAGTTCCTTACCTTGCCGATGTGCTACATTTAACACGGTAAAGGAGTCCATTCCTCCGGAAAAAATAACCACCGCTTTTTGTGCCATAATGTTTCGCTTCTTTATCCACTGACTATTGGGTAAGATCTTACGGTATCAGCTCAGCAATACCAAGTTGTATTGGCAGTGTGCAGTGCTCAAGAGCCTGCAAGTTTTAGCCTTAAACTAGGCTAAACAAAGTGAGCCAACTAATAGGAAGGGCAGTGACTCAGTATAAAATTAATGAAATTTTCGAATCGATACAGGGCGAGGGGAGTTATACCGGCGTGCCCGCTATTTTTATTCGTCTGCAAGGCTGCCCGGTAGGTTGCTCGTGGTGTGATACCAAACATACCTGGCACATCGATCCAGAACTTGAACGCAGTGTTAAAACTGTGATGGCTGAACAGGGCGAATCGGCGCATTGGTTTGCATTGTCCAGCGAGCAAATTTTACAAGTATTCAGCGAGCAGGCTTACACTGCCAAACACGTGGTATTAACAGGCGGCGAGCCTTGTATGTATGACTTGCTTCCTCTATCCTCGCTCTTAATTGATCAAGGTTATTCGGTGCAAATCGAAACCAGCGGAACGTTTGAAATTAACACCCATGCCGCGACGTGGGTCACTGTATCGCCTAAGGTTAACATGCCAGGGCGTTTGCCTGTATTAGCCAGTGCCATGCAACGCGCCAATGAAATCAAACATCCGGTGGCGATGCAAAAGCACATCGCTGAACTGGATGCCTTGTTACAAAACTTAGTAGTAGACACGATGCCGCTGATTTATTTGCAGCCCATTAGCCAGCAAACCCGCGCCACCCAATTGGCGATAAAAACCTGCATTGCGCGTAATTGGCGTTTATCATTGCAAACTCATAAATTTATTGGAATAGAGTAAGGAACGTCACGCCACCATGTCAATTTTAAACCCCGCTGTTTTTTTAAATGCGTATGCCCAGTCACTCAATAACCAAGACGCCGTGCAAGCTGCCAGCTTTTTTATGCTACCCACGGTCATCATGAGCGACCATTTACGCCGAGTGGTGAACGAGCAAGAAAAATTAGAACAATTATTGGGCACGTTTATCGGCAAGCTAAAGGCCGGTGGCATTAGTCAGTTTAAACCCATGATCAACCAAACGATGCGTTTATCAGACACCCTATTGTTCACCAATATTCGTTGGCAATTATGTGATGAAAATGGCTTGTCTTGTATTTCCTGTGCGGCTTCTTACACCATGCAAGAAATGCCAAATGAGCAGTTAAAAATCATCATTGCCGTCATCGACGATGATAAAAAACAGTTAGAACACATTTTTCCTGTGAGCCAAGGACTGTTATGAAAGCGTGGCGCTGGTTAGCCTGTTTAAGTGTATTTTACGGTCTTACCTGCGCCGCTGCCTCGTGGCGGATCAACTACCCACGGCCCTTATCAGACAATGATAAAGGCACCGAATACCCCCTAAAATTACTGTCTTTAGCCCTCGATCAAACAGGGGTTAATTACCGTTTAATTGCCTCAGAACGCATCATGACTCAAGGCAAAGCAATACAACGTTTAATGGCCAACCGCGAAGTAAACGTGGTGTGGAGTATGACCGACGAACAGCGCGAAGAACAAATGCTGCCCATTCGCATCCCCATCTATAAAGGTTTAATTGGTTGGCGTTTATTGGTGATCCGGTCAGACATGGCCTCACGCTTTCAATACATCCAATCCCTTGAACACTTGGTTAAATTGTTCCCCTTACAAGGCAGTGATTGGCCTGATACACGTATCTTGCAGTCTAACGGCTTTGATGTCATCAATGGTGCTGATGCTGAGAGCATGTATGGCATGTTAAGTGGCGCGCAGGGCGATTTTTTCCCGCGCTCAGTAGTAGAAATCTGGGATGAAATGACCAATTATGATGGCCATGACAAGCAACTTGTGATTGAGCCAAAATTGGGTTTACGTTATCCCTCAGCCATGTATTACTTTGTAAATAAAAAAAGCGTGCCCCTCGCGCATCTCATCAACACCGGCTTAGAAATGGCGATTAAAAACGGCAAGTTTGATGAGTTATTTATGCAAGAACACCAACAACACTTGACTGACGCCAAGATTAATGAACGCACGTTTTACCCGCTATTGAATGGATTTTTGCCCATCAAAACCCCCTTACACCGCAAAGAACTGTGGTATGACAATCCACAACCTCAGCAAGACGCAAAAACCGCTGAGGCTGTCAGCGCGCAATAGTCAGCATTTTTTTACAACTTGTTGTACTAAGTAAAAACCAAACATCGTGGTGTGACAAAGAGGATGCACGGAGCAACGTGAGTCGAGTGGACATGGCCTGCGGCCACTAGGATTATCGCTACGCGCCACAGCATACGCTTCGCTTACGGCATCCCTGCCGATTTTTCAAACCACGTCCCGTGGCTGGACTTACTTCTTTCCAACAGCTGAAAGAAGTAAGCAAGAAAAGCCGCTCTCCAACCAACTTACTATGCCAATTTAAGCCTCAACTTGCTGTGCCAACCGGAACGGAGAGTACATCCATGTACTCACCTCTCCTTGTGAAAACCGAGTAGTGAAATTGAAATTAGTTGAAAACTAAACAGTGTCATTCACACGTCCATGATGATCGGCACCCAGTCTCGCCTTCCTTGGCGAGCCGTTCAACTGGGCGCCACTGCGTCGCTAAAGAATCCAGTTTCACCCTGTATGGACATTCGCCAAGTTGTGGCTTAAATCGGGTAAGTTGGAGTCGAGAGGACATGGCCTGCGGCCACTGAGATTATCGCTACGCGATATTACATGCGCTAACGCTTACGCCATCCATGGCGGATTTCAAACCACGTCCCGTGGCTGGACTTACTTCTTTCCAACAGCTGAAAGAAGTAAGCAAGAAAAGCCGCTCTCCAACCAACTTACTATGCCAATTTAAGCCTCAACTTGCTGTGCCAACCGGAACGGAGAGTACATCCATGTACTCACCTCTCCTTACCCAGACATCCTGTCTGGACATTGGCAAAGTTGCGGCTTAGTTAATTCAAGCTACTCAGGAATCGAACGTTTAGTGGGGGCGGCCCTTCTTGGTTACTTCTTCTGGCTGTTGAGAAGAAGTGACTGGCGTGTCATGGATGACATGTCATATCCGCAATGGATTGCGGTGCGCGAAGCGCATAATCTTGGTCGCGTAGCGATAAATTAGGCGCAGTGCATGCTCCGCCGCGCAGCGCAGTAATAACAACAAAAAAGCCAGCGTAGTCGCTGGCTTTTGTTTGTACAGTGTAAACCTACTTATTCGCTTGTAAGTGAACGTTGCGCATAGCGCGTCCTGAAGGGTCAGCATTGCTTTTGAAACTGGCATCCCATTCGAGGGCTTCGACGGTACTGCACGCAATGGATTTGCCGCTGGGTACACACTTGGCCGCCGTTTCTTGGGGGAAATACCCTTCAAAGATGGTGCGATAAAAATACCCTTCTTTGGTATCGGGCGTATTCACTGGGAACCGGAAGGCAGCGGCTGCCAGCTGTTGGTCAGTGACTTGGGTTTCTACATATTCTTTGAGCGAGTCAATCCATGAATAACCGACGCCATCACTGAACTGCTCTTTTTGCCGCCATAAAATCTCGGCAGGCAAATATTCATTGTTATCAAAGGCTTTGCGTAAAATCCATTTTTCCATTTTACCGTCAAGACACATTTTGTCTTGGGGGTTTAGGCGCATGGCGACGTCCATAAAATGTTTATCTAAAAACGGTACGCGGGCTTCTACACCCCAAGCCGAGGTGGATTTGTTGGCGCGAGCGCAGTCAAACAAGTGTAAACGATTGAGTTTACGCACGGTTTCTTCGTGGAATTCTTTGGCGTTAGGGGCTTTATGGAAATATAAATAGCCACCAAAAATTTCGTCAGAGCCTTCACCCGACAACACCATTTTGATGCCCATGGCTTTGATTTTACGGCTCATCAAGTACATGGGGGTAGATGCACGAATAGTGGTGGTGTCGTAGGTTTCAATGTGATAAATCACGTCACGGATGGCGTCTAAACCCTCTTGCACAGTAAAGTGCACTTCATGGTGCACGGTGCCAATCATGTCTGCCACTTTCTTGGCGGCAATAAGATCTGGGGCGCCTTCTAAACCCACCGCAAAAGAATGCAAACGTGGCCACCATGCATCACTTTGGTCACCATCTTCTACTCGCTTAGCCACATACTGTGCGGCCACTGCCGATACCAAGGAAGAATCGAGGCCACCAGACAACAATACGCCATAAGGCACGTCTGACATCAAGTGTGACTTAACGGCTTTTTCGAAGGCGACTTTTAATTCTTCTAAACTGCTGTGGTTATCTTTAACCGCAGCATAGTCCATCCAATCACGTTGGTAATAGCGGGTTAATTTACCCGTTTTACTCCATAAATAATGGCCTGGGGGGAATTCTTGCACGGTTTTACACACGGGCACTAAGGCTTTCATTTCTGACGCCACATACAAACTACCGTGTTCGTCGTAACCGGTATACAGGGGGATGATGCCCATGTGATCACGGGCGATGAGGTAGCTATCAAGTTCTTCATCATACAGCACAAAGGCAAACATGCCTTCGAGTTGGTCGATAAAGTCCACACCGTGTTGCTGATATAAGGGCAAAATCACTTCACAGTCTGACTTGGTACGAAAATGATAGGGGCTGGGTAATCCCTGCTCTAAGGCTTTGTGATTGTATATTTCACCATTAACGGCAAGTACTTGATTATTATTTCGGCTAATTAAGGGCTGAGCACCAGTGTCTACGTCAACAATGGCTAAACGCTCATGACATAAAATGGCATTATTATTATTCCAAATACCTGACCAATCAGGGCCGCGATGACGCAGCAATTTGGAAAGCTCTAACGCTTGTTTTCTAAGTTCTGTGACATCACTTTTGATGCCCAGAATGCCGAAAATACCACACATAAAAAAGATTCTCTTGAGTTACACAGCCGATTGAAGATTGAAGCTAATATTTGCAGGGTGCCAAATATGAACCGCTAAGGCGTGTTGATGATGTGGTCAACACGCCCTTGAATTTGCCAGCCTGAGTAAAAAAAGCAAGTGGAAACTGTAATTTTTTTACACTATTACAGCATTGCAAAGCATAAGCCCCCAAGACTGCTGTTTTATTGCGCTACTTGGCCACTCACGTCTTAAATTTTTGTGACTAAATCACGACTTTTTGCGCTGAAATTCAGCATTCGGGCTCCACTGCGGCCAATCACTGCTGTTGGCCACCGCATGGCCCACTTCAAACAGCAGTTGCACATCTTGCACCATGCCCGATAAGTCCCAGTTCTCACGATAGTGATCACACAGTTGGTGGTAACATCCAGTAATGATCACATTAGTCCGTTTGCGGTATTGCGCGGTTTCTTCGTCGATGGCTTCGCTACCTCCTTTAGCATACAAAGCAGGCACACCTTGTTGGGCAAAACTGAAGTGATCAGAGCGGAAATACGAACCACGCTCCGGGTTGCTTTCCTCTACCACGTGACGCTGTTGGCGCAGCGCTGCCTTGGCCAAGTAGTTTTCCAGTTCTGATTTACCCATGCCTACTACCGCCACATCTTTGGTACGGCCCAAAACGTTCATGGCATCCATGTTGATGTTGGCCACCGTCTGCGCTAAGGGCACAAGCGGGTGAGCAGCGTAATACAAAGAGCCGAGTAAACCTTGCTCTTCAGCCGTAACAAATAAAAAGCTAACAGAACGTAGTGGCGCCACACTTAATTGTGAAAAGGCTTTTGCCATGCTCAAATTGGCGGCGATGCCTGTGGCATTATCGTGGGCACCGTTATAGATTTGATCCCCGTCTTTGCTTGCATCCATACCAAGGTGATCCCAGTGGGCACTGTAAATAATGTGTTCTTCTGGGTGTTCACGCCCTGGCAGTGTCGCCATCACGTTGTAACTGGTGGATTTTTTCAGCGTGTTGTTGATCACCACCGAGGCTGTTTGCTTGAGGTCTTGATTGTAAGGCCCGGCAATGGCTAAGGCTTTTTGCTCGGCGAAGATCAATTCAGCCGCCTTAAACAATTGTTCTGCCGCCTCAAAACTGATCCAACCTTCCACGGCTACGCGATCCGCATTGCCATTCGAAGAAACCAAGCCATATTGTGCGCCGCCCCAACTATTGGCCACCACCGACCAGCCATACGATGCCGGTGCAGTTTCATGCACAATGATCGCGCCAGCCGCACCTTGACGACTGGCTTCTTCATATTTATAGGTCCAACGCCCGTAGTAAGTCATGCTTCGCCCCTGAAACTTACCACTGGTGGGGTCTTCAAAACCTGGATCATTGACTAAAATCACCACGGTTTTGCCTTTTACATCAAGCCCTTGGTAGTCATTCCACGCATATTCTGGCGCGTTAATGCCATAACCCACAAACACCAATGGGCTATCACTTAGGCTCACCTTTGTTTTCTCGTGTTTGCTGGATACCACCATGTCTTGTTTATACGTCAAACTGGCCTCACCCAGCTGCAAAACCATATTAGGTTCAGCGGTAATTTCAAGGAGTTCAACGGCTTGTAAGTAACTGTCGCCATTGCCCGGTTGCAAACCCAAACTTTGCAAACGCTCGACCAAATAATTCAAAGTGCGTTCTTCACCTTTGCCAGTGGGGGCACGGCCCTCAAATTCATCAGACGCTAGGGTTTGAATATCTACCCGTAAATCTGCATCGTTAATGCCTTGGTAAGTGCCGATGAAATTGTCACCCACCACAGGCTCAGTGGTGGGGGCATCTTGACAAGCGCTGAGTAACAGCAGGCTGGTGCCGATGCATAACAAGGATAATTTGTGCATAGCAAACTCCATTAATGTGGTCTTTGTGGCATTATACGGCTCAGAATAAGTTTGCCTATCCCTAATCTTCATGACAGCAACGTGGCATCAGCCCTACTTAAATCGACTTCAGCACGCCCCGTTTCAATCCCTTGAGGATTTGTTTGTTTTATCAACTTTGTCTGAGTGGCCAAACGCTGCAGGTTTAAATCAATTGAGGCGGCAATGGGGAGACGAAAAACACTGTCCAGAGTTTATTTGTCAAAGTGAGGTGAACGACGAATCTGTTTATTACGAACAATATATCGCCGCCTATCAACAAATTCCGACGCGCCCTAACTCCTGGCATGACCTGTTTAACGCACTGATTTGGCTGCAATTTCCGCAAACTAAACAGGTATTGAATCAGCAGCATGTCGCCGACATTACGGCCTTCGGCTTACACCCGCGTACAAAACGGCGCAATCGTTTAACCCATTTTGATGAATGTGGGGTGATCCTAACGATTGAGCAAGGTAGTCAAGGGCCATTTAGCCAGCTGTGTGAAAACTTGCAGCGCCACCAGTGGCACGAGGTATTTGTTAACCAACGTGGCCACTGGGGGCATGGTATTCAAGCTTTTATCTTTGGGCATGCCAATCTTGAATCCCTGTTGCAGCCTTTTATTGGTCTTACCGGAAAATGGCTAGCCATTGAAGTGGCTGCGAATTTTAGTCAACTCACTCAGCGCCAACAGCTACATGAAGTAGACAGTCGCCTGGCTAGTCAACTCGAACAAGACAATCTGTTGGCCAAGGACAGTGCCCTTTTTCCCATGCCCTTGTTGGGTATTCCGGGGTTTTGGCCGGCCAACAACCAGCCTGAGTTTTACCAAAATACTGCCTATTTTCGCCCCCCTCGGGTGACGTAGGCTCACGCCCTATTTGAATAATAAATAGACAAACCAAATGCCCCAAATGACAGCATAGGGGGCGAGGGCAAAAACGTAACAGCGATTTTTTGGCAGTTGAGTCCACTGACTCAAACCCACCGCAATTAAATAGATGGTCCAAAAGGTATCCAGTCGCACGGCTTGTGTTAACCCAAACCAGATAGATTTCATGTCAATGGAAAATAAATACGCTACAGACAGGGTATTTAAACTAATGGGGGCGAGTTGCGGGTCATTCATGGCAAGCACTCTGAGCAAACTAAAGGCGCTGGCGAGAATCACCGGTAAATTCACCCACCAGGTAAAGCCATACCAGTCAGTGAAACCTTGCACACATTCAGAGTCTGATTTACCCACAACATGTAAATAAAAAGCCAGCACCACATTGCCAATAATCAAAGAAAACACCGCGCCAATTAACGAGGCCCATTCAATGGTGGCGGGCTGCATGTTGTCGCGCATCATTTTCTGCTCTGCAGGGCTTATGTCACCAGCGGAAGTTTGAATGATCAGGTCGCGATACCAATCAAAATCAATGCCTTTGAAATAAAAATAAATGGGCAATACACTGCTGATCACCACTAATAGGAAGGGGATCCATGACCAGTTGTCTGTTTTAGCCAGTTTGGCGAACACTCGATTGGGTGTAAGCACAATATCAAGGCAGGCTTGCAGAGGGTTAGAAGGTTTATCCATTAAATAGACTCCATGCTGAAGATGAGTGTTGAGCAACATAGGCACAATAGTGCCATGGCTCAGTCCAAGCCGCCAAGTAATGGAAAAGTTTGTTACATAAAAAATCTCGCTACAGGCCTGATTAAGCGATTTTTGAGTCGCAGTTGCCAGGTTGACTCAGTAAGATGGGGCGGTCACTGATACAACGCTGAGATTTGTGCGTGTACAAGCAAACTCAGCGCCAGACTACAAGGAACCAGGGAATGATAAAAATAACGCAATTAGCTAAGAAATTTGCTGTAGAAAACCCGAAAAAACTCAGCGAACAAGAAAAGAAAGATCCACGTTTAAAAGGGCGCTTTTTTCACTCGGTGCAAGACGTATCGTTTAGTTGCGCACAAGGCCAAGTCTTAGGCTTGCTTGGCCCCAATGGTGCAGGCAAAACCACCACCTTACGCATGCTGTCTACCGCCATCAAACCAGATGCCGGCAGTGTCGAAATTAATAATGTTGATGTGCTGCGCAATCCAATTATTGCTCGGCAGAAAATTGGTTTTCTGTCTGGCTCTACTGGTTTATACGGTCGCTTAAGTGGGCGCGAAAATATCGCGTATTTTGGTCAACTGCATGGCATGTCGCCACAAGCCATCAGCAGTCGCATCGATGAATTAGCTGAGTTACTCGATATGCACAGCTTTTTAGACCGCCGCTGTGAGAATTTTTCCACGGGCATGAAACAAAAAACCGCTATCGCCCGGGCGGTGGTGCACAGTCCCGAGGTGGTGATCCTTGATGAACCCACCACAGGTCTTGACATCATGGCCACCCAAACGGTGTTAGATTTTATTCGTCGTTTAAAAGCCCAAGGTACACCGGTTATTTTCTCTACCCATCACTTAGATGAAGTAGATGAGTTGTGTGACCGCGTGACGGTGATTGACAAGGGTAGCAGTATGTTTGATGGCGATATTGCCAGCTTTCGCGCCTTGGCTGACGGTTCGTTACACAAGGCATTTTTAACCAGCATTGGCCAAGTACCAGCTGCGGTAGTGGCATAAGGAGAGCACTATGTGGTTAGTATTTTTAAAAGAACTAAAAGAACTGTTACGCGATCGTAAAACCCTGTTTTTTATGATTGCGCTGCCCTTACTTATTTTCCCGCTGATTTTTGGCGGCATTGCATTTATGACCAAACAAGCCATTGAAAAAGCCGAAACTAAGGTGCTCAACTACGCTGTGATTGGCGAGCAATACGCACCAGACATTTATGCCGGTCTGCAACAGCCTGACAAATTTAGCCGTGTTGAACTGGCCGCAGATGCAGATTTTGCCGCGCTTATCCGTGATGAAACCGTGGATTTTGTGGTGGTCATCCCGGAGAACTATTCGTCAGATGTGCTCAGTGCTGGTCAAGCTACCATCAAACTGTACTTAAATGATGCGGGTTTAAACTTGGTGTATAAACGAGTTAATGAGATTGTTGAACAGCAAGGAGAGTTATTTCAACGTGCTGCCTTTAATCAACTCGGCTTAGATGAAAATCAGCAGGTGGCCTTGCTTGAACCCATCGTGTTAGAAAAGATAAATACTGCCGATAGCCGTGAAAACTGGGGTGAAAAAATTGGCGGTATGTTGCCTTACCTGTTGTTTATTTTGTGTTTACAAGGGGCCATGGCACCGGCCACGGATATTGGCGCAGGGGAAAAAGAGCGTGGCACCTTAGAAACCTTGCTGATTTCACCCATTGAACGCAACAAAATAGTGCTTGGTAAGTTTTTAACTATTGGTTTTGCTGGCACCATGACGGCCCTCATCACCGTCGCCAGTATGGCGCTATGGGGAATTGTCCTCAGTCAGGGCATGGCTTTGAAATTTGTGGCGGACTTTATGGGGCAAATTGGCATCATTGATTTTGTATTGATCTTTTTAATGCTGGTGCCGGTGGTATCAATTTTTGCGGCGGTACTCCTGAGTATTTCCATCTATGCCAAAAGCTTTAAAGAAGCGCAAAGTTACATGGTGCCACTTGTGTTTTTAGTGATAGTACCCGTTGTGATGGCCTTGATGCCCGGCGTGGAATTAAAAGGCGGTTGGGCTTGGGTACCTTTGACTAACGTGGCCTTAGCCATGAAAGAATTAGTGAAAGGCACCATGGACTATTTCCAATTGATTGCTATTTTTGGCTCTACCATGGTCATCGCTGGTGCGGCTCTAGCGTTTTGTGTTTACTGGTTTAAACAAGAGAAAGTGTTGTTTAGATAAACACCCTCAGCGGGTTTTAAGTCACGGGTGTTTATCCCAAGACTCGCTCCATCTGCAGCCACTGCCCTCAAAAGCAGTGGCTTTTTAGCTGTCAAATAAGCTTTTTTGCTGACCTTGCACAGCGGGCAGCGGCAGATCAGCCAAACCCAGTTCTGGGTAACGTTGATTAAAATCGTGCATAAAGGCGGCGGCCAGCCACGGTGCGTCTTTGTTGTCTGGCATATGAAAAAACAGGCTTGGACTTAAACCCTCAGTTAACCACTGCTTGATTTTACCTAACCAGGGCTGATAGAAGTCTTTGGTTTTTTCAATATCAGCATGGCCAACAAACCTGACGATGGGGTATTTGCCGGTGGCAATCACATTGGTTGGTACCTGTGGTTTTTTGCTTTGCACTTCGCGAATAAGCCCGGCTTGTGGCGCAGGGAAGTGACTGGCATCACAAGCAAACAAGGCGCGAGTGTCCATGATGATGCGATCTGCCTGATGCTGGTTTAATAGCTGATTTAATTGTCGTTCAGCCTCACCCTTGGCAAAAAAGTCGGGGTGGCGCACTTCAACGGCTAAACACTGGTTTTTGGGGAAATGCGCGACAAAGTGCTGCAAACTTGGAAATTGTGTGGGACCAAATGAGGCCGGTAACTGCAACATCACCGAACCGAGTTTGTTACCAAGCACACTAAAGTGCTCCAGTGCTTGCTGCAATAAATCGCCACACTGTCGCAAGTCACCTTGATGACTAATGCTGCGGGGCAGTTTTAAGGTAAAGCGAAAATGTGCGGGAAGCAGATTGGCCCATTGTGCCAAGGTGGATTTATCCGGCAAGTGGTAAAAACTGCTGTTACCTTCCACACTGTTGAACAATGTGGCATAGGCACAAAGCGGCACAATCCCGCTGGATTTTGCTGGATACAAGCTGCCAAACCAAGACGGATGGTTCCAGATAGGGCAACCAATATACAAGGTGTTCATCATGCTTAATGCCTAAAATTAATGCCGAATGACTGATGGTGTTCACCCAGCACACTGGTTATAACGTTGTGTACTCAATCTGCTTGTGCAGCGCCCATGCTTTTTACAGCAAGGCAATGGCACAGATGCAACATGCAAGAAAATGAGTCTGTTTATCAGTGCATTGTTGTGCACTAATCCTTAGGGCTTAGTCAATAGAAATCATTCTCCCCGGGCAGCTAAGAGAGCAACGTGCGAATGCCACTTAGTCATGGATAGATATCACCCATTACACACTTTATCGATGTACTTTGCATAATCGATAAAAAACAGCCCTCAATTGAGGGCTGTGAGCTTTTCAAACAATGGCAATCATTGTTACAACTTGATGATATTGTTGCCTGTATCACGGTCGATGAAACGCACAAAAGGATCAATGCCGGCGTAGGCGGGCAGCTTATCTAGGGTAAATTGTAAAACCGTTTCACCACTTTTGATGTGTTCAACCGCTTGCAAGATCACCTCGGCATCTGCCGAAAAATCATTGGGGTCAGCACTAAAAAAGGCGATTTCAACCTCTTTATCGAAGTTTTGTTCACTTTCTTGACCCTTGCCATCAGCGCTGTATTGCGCTGCAGACACCGTTAAACTCACCTGCACTTTGCCATCTTCTAAGGTTGTTGCCTCGACCTTGGTGGCACGCAGATCGTAAAGCGTAATTTGCGCAAACAGTTCTTGAATGAGGGCCTGCTGTGCCTCGTTTGCCACACTGTTTAAATGCCGAACTAAGTCGAGGGTGGTGGGGTACAAGTCTTCGCGAAAGCGAAACTCGGCCAATAAGTTATGCAAAGCTAAATTCAGCGCTGCCTCGCCCAACTCATGTTCCAAGGCCATCATCACCACCGAGCCTTTTTGATAGTGAATATACGCTTGACCTTCGGCGCGCATTAAGGGCATTTCTTCGAGTAATTCACTGGTGCGTCCCCGCAGATAACGATCAAGCTCGTAGGTGAGAAATTTACGTAAGCGGGTTTCACCGTACTGCTTTTTCATCACCATGAGCGCGCTGTATTGCGACAAGGTTTCCGACAAAATAGCACTGCCTTGCACGTTAGCTGCACCGAGTTGATGGCCCCACCACTGGTGGGCCACTTCATGGGCAGTGACGTAATAAACCGGATCGATGTCTTTGGGATCGCGTAAATCAGTAATAAAACCAATATCTTCCGAGTAAGGCACCGTGTTGGCAAAACTCTGAGCAAAACCACGGTAGCCAGGAAATTCGATAATCCTTAACTGACGATGTTGATAAGGGCCAAAGGCTTGCTGGAAATAATCCAGTGAATCCTCAGCCCCCTGGATCATGCGATCAACATTCCAATGATGAGTCGGGTGGTAATACACCTCGATATTCACCCCATTATGGACGGCTTTTTTGCTGTCTAACTTGGCCAACATCACGCTGTAAAAGTTGACCATGGGCGAATCCATGACATAACGGTAGTAGTTGCGTCCGTCTTGCTGCCATGTTTTTTCAAGGTAACCGGGGGCAATAGCAAATTGATCGTCACTGGTGGACAAGGTTGCACTGAAGTCGATGAATTCAATGCCTTTGCCAAAGAAATTTTCGCTGTAATGGCTGCTGTCTTCCAGATCAAAAGCGCGTTTTAGTGGCTCTAGGTCACGCTTGCGCCTTTCATGGCGGTCATTGATCTTGTAATCGATATTGACGCCAAAGGTGGGGAACAAGGCAAAATTATCGATAAACGTGCCATTTTTCACCAAGGTGGCGTCTTCCCCCGAATTTTTGAAACCGACATGCCGACGCACTACCGCCAGCTTACCCTTGCGCTCCTCTCCCGGGGCTAGGGGCTGAGTAAACTCGAACCAAGCCGTATTAAACTTACTGTCAACTTCACCTAAGCTACCGCCCTCGATAAGCACTTGCTCATCCACACTGTGTTGTGGCAGGTTGACTAAGAAGCGCGAAATTGCTTGTTCGCTGCGGTTAACCACTTTGATGTTTGCAAGGGCTTCGATGCGTCGTTGTGCTGGGAACATATCCACGTTTAGATCAACACTGACAATGGTAGGGAAGGGATCATTCTCGAAGCCACTGTAGGTTTTTTCATAGTCTGCGCGAAGGTCTAACAATTCTTCTTGGCCATAAAAGGTATTGATTACCTTGGTGTTGTAATAAATGACACCAGCCAAGCTGACAAATGCCACAGCTCCAACCAGTGCAATAGTGGTGCCCCACGTGCCAATTTGGTAGCGCAACATACTAAAACGCGCGCTTAGGCTGGCACTTGGACCGCGTTGCCACAGACCATAACTAATGACCCCCAATAAGACAGCAAGCGCTAGCCAATAACTCATGAACCAGGCCTGCGTGGTGAGGTACCAGCCATAGCCGTTTAAATCGGAATAACTTAAACGCGGCGCGTCTGCAAAATTAAACATGCTGTGTTCGATGCCTAGCTGACTGAAGGTCAAAGACACAAAAAAGTAGCCAACAAACAACAACATACCAATGTATTTATTGGGGCTTAAGGCTTGTAGGAAAAACGCAAACACTCCTAACAAACAAAACGGTAGGGCATCGAAGTACAGTAATGAGACTAAGTATTGGCCTATTTCTAGATGGCTATATCCATCAATCAACTGACTGACAATGGCGACGCCCATGCCGAGTAAGTACAGGGAAATGATCACTACAAACAAGGACAACAACTTTGACAACCAAAACGTTAGGTTGTGAACTGGCATACTGTCGACAATGTCCCCCATGCCCACAGAACGCTCACGCCACACTATCTCAGCACTGTAATAGGTAATAACGATGATAAACATCAGCGAAAACTGACCAGTAATCAGGCTCACCATGGTCTGTGTCAAAGGCCAGTTGGGTGTGCCAAACATACCCGTGATGCGGAAAAAGCTGGCGATGAGTTGAAAGCAGGAGAACAACAGCAAAATCAAAAATGCAGGGCTTTGCACCACTTGTTTGACTTCAAATGCGGTGCGGCTGATAAATTGGTGAAAGCCACTGCCTCCAGCGCTTTTGTGACGGATATTCAGCTGAAGGATAGTCGCTGGGACTGCTTCAGGCAGCGCTTTGCGTTTTGTTTTGGCGTGTTGCAAGGCCAGCGGTTTAAATAACCTGCCCCCAGCAAAGAGCGCAATAGTACCCACCGCCAACCAGATCAGCCGATTATGCAAGATAAAGCCATCAAGACCGGGCACTAATGTATTTTTTTCAAAGGCTGTCCAATAGCGGGTGTGTTCACTGAAGGCATTTAAGGCAAAAGGGTCAACAAGGGCGCGAATACTGCGTTGGTCTGGCTCATTAAAGACTTGGCTCGCCACCACATAAGCGATGAATAAACCTAGGGCACACAAATATACCGCCATGGTGCTTCTGAAACGTTGGGCTGCGGCATAAAACAGGGCAGCCAAGACAAACAGGGTAGGCAGGGCAAAAATAACAAAAGGCATGACATACATGGCCAGAGAATTGGGCCCTAAACGTTCACTGTCTAACCATGGCATGATACTGCCGAGAAACAAACCCAGCGGCACCATGGCAAACACAAATACACACATGAGGTAGGCGCCTAAAAAGCGCCCAAGATTGTAGCCAAAAGGCTTAATAGGTTTGGTTGAAATAATTTCCGCCATCAGCGATGTATCATTGCGAGTGGCGGTATTGGCCACAAAATTCACTACCATGAACATGCCAAAGATACCCAATATCAGCAGGACTTGGCTGATGGCATAGGGACTGTTAAACAACACATTTCCACCGGAACCAATTTGGATCTGATCCACTACCATGGCTAAAAAAGGCAGCAGGAAAAACACCATACAGGTCACGATGAACGAGGGCTGGCGGCTGAAATAGCGCCATTCAAAGTTGAGCATTGAGAGCATCATTGGCAGGCCCTCTATGCTTGTTTAACTAAACGTGAGCGATGCAAGCTACTGAAATACACATCTTCCAGGCTGGCTGGAGTACTGTCGAAGCCAGCTGGTGCCTCGGAGGCCAGCACATGCAATACGGTACGCCCAGCAAACAAACGTTTGGAGATGACAGCCAGTTGGCTTTCTATTTCCGCGGCTTCCTCAATACTCACCACTTTTCGCCAAATTTGCCCGTTCAATTCTTCAGTCACGGTTAAAGGATTACCTTTGAGGAGGATTTCGCCGTTGCCCAACACCGCCATGTTGGCGCACAGTTCAGACACGTCATCTACGATGTGGGTAGACAGTATCACTACTTTTTCCTGGCCTAAGCTTACTAGCAAATTGTGGAAGCGATTGCGCTCTTCAGGATCAAGCCCCGCGGTGGGTTCATCCACAATGAGTAAATCAGGATCACCTAACAAGGCCTGAGCAATGCCAAAACGTTGACGCATGCCACCAGAAAAACCACTGACGGCTTTTTTGCGGTGTTGAAATAAATTGGTGTGGGCCAGTAGGCCGTCGACGGCTTCTTTGCGCTGCCCCTTGTTATCAATACCTTTGAGAATAGCTAGGTGGTCGAGTAAGTCGTAGGCACTGATCCGTGGATATACACCAAATTCTTGGGGTAAGTAACCCAGGCGTTGTCTTAATTCGTTGGGTTGGCGTAATACATCCACTTGGTCAAAGGTGATACTGCCGCTGTCTGGTTGCTGCAAGGTAGCGATGGTGCGCATTAGACTCGATTTACCTGCGCCATTTGGCCCAAGTAAACCAAATAAGCCTTTTTCAATGCTTAGGTTGACGCCATTAAGGGCTTTAACGCCATTAGGGTAGGTTTTAGTGATTGCCTGGATAGTGAGCATAGTGAGTTCTCAGTCATTATTATTTTTCATTTCACAGCCTAGCAGGGCAGCATAACCTCGTAAAGCAGCGAAACACTGCCTGCAAAATTATCTTAATATATTGATATTTAAATGTTTTTATTGTGTTTTGCGGGTTTAAGCAACACTTTCTTACGAATACGTTGGGCACGCTGTTTTTTGCAGCAAACGACAAAAAACTGTCGATTAATTGTGGCTACGCTATGCATCTGTGCGAGGTTTACGTATATACTACGCGACCGTAAATTTCATCATCACTCATTCGTTTTAAAGGCGGTTTTCATGCGCACAGATTATTGTGGCAATATCAATGCATCCTACATCGGACAGACTGTAACCTTGTGTGGCTGGGTCAACCGTCGCCGTGATTTAGGTGGCGTTATCTTCATTGATTTACGCGACCGCGAGGGCATCGTGCAGGTGGTATTTGATCCTGACTTAGCCGAATTGTTTGATGTGGCGAATAGCTTACGTAACGAATACTGTGTGCAATTAAGTGGAGTGGTGCGCCCGCGTCCAGCTGGTCAAGTGAACCTGGACATGTCTACCGGTGAAATTGAAATGTTGGGTAAGTCGTTAACTGTACTCAATAAATCAGCGCCACTGCCCTTAGATTGGAACCAAGAAAACTCGGAAGAGCAGCGTCTCAAATACCGCTATTTAGACTTACGTCGGCCATTGATGAGTGATCGCTTGAAGTTTCGCGCCAAAGTGACCAGTGCGGTTCGCAGTTACATGGACAACGCCGGATTTTTAGATATAGAAACACCCATCTTAACAAAAGCCACACCGGAAGGTGCCCGTGATTATTTGGTGCCAAGCCGTACGCACAAAGGCCAGTTTTTTGCCCTTCCTCAGTCACCGCAATTGTTCAAGCAGTTGCTGATGATGGCGGGCATGGACAGGTACTACCAAATTGTTAAGTGCTTCCGAGACGAAGATTTACGTGCGGACCGCCAACCAGAATTTACCCAGATTGATATTGAAACTACCTTTCTCGATGCTGATGGGGTGATGAAAATCACCGAAGGCATGATCCGTGACCTGTTCAACAAAATGTTAGGGGTTGAGTTAGGGGATTTCCCCCGCATGACTTATGCCGAAGCCATGCAACGTTATGGTAGCGACAAGCCAGATTTACGTAATCCTCTTGAATTAACCGACGTAGCAGACCTATTAAAAACCGTTGAGTTTAGTGTTTTTGCTGGCCCTGCCAACGATGCAAAAGGACGAGTTGCCGTCATCCGTGTGCCCGGTGGTGCAAGTTTGTCGCGTAAACAACTGGATGATTACACCAAGTTTGTTGGCATTTATGGAGCAAAAGGTTTGGCGTGGTTGAAGGTAAATGACCTCAATGCCGGCATGATGGGTTTACAATCACCGGTGCTCAAGTTTTTAACTGAAGACGTGGTTAACGCCATTATTAGCCGCTGTGGCGCGCAAAGCGGCGACTTAATTTTATTTGGTGCGGATTCCAAAACTGTGGTCACTGAAGCCATGGGCGCATTGCGTTTGAAGCTTGGTGAAGATTTGCAGTTATTGCAAGGTGAATGGCGTCCGTTATGGGTTGTAGACTTTCCTATGTTCGAAGAAGTCGACGGCCAATTCTATGCTTTACACCATCCGTTCACCGCACCACGAGATATGGGCCCTGAGGAGTTGGCCGCTGATCCTGCCAATGCCTTATCAAACGCTTATGACATGGTGTTAAATGGTGTCGAACTTGGTGGTGGCTCAGTGCGTATTCACCAGCAAGCGATGCAAGCGAAAGTCTTTCAATTACTGGGGATCAGCGATGAAGAAGCCCAGGTTAAATTTGGCTTTTTGTTAGAAGCATTAAAGTACGGCGCGCCGCCTCACGCAGGTTTGGCCTTTGGACTGGATCGCTTAGTGATGTTAATGACTGGTGCTACATCAATCCGTGATGTTATGGCCTTCCCTAAAACAACAACCGCAGCCTGTCCCTTAACCAATGCGCCGGGAGAGGCCAACCCTGAACAATTAAAAGAATTGGCGATTCAAACTGTCAAAGAGGCGGTCAAAACAGCGACCAACAAGCCTATGGCACAATAGGTTAGGGCGTGCAAACTTCGTGGCGAATTCCTGAATCTGCCCTGTGCGTGATTTATAATCAGTCGGGGCAGGTGCTGGTATTGCAGCGCTTAGATGATCCGGATTTCTGGCAGTCGGTTACCGGCACGCGAGAGGCGCATGAATTGCCATGGCAAACGGCTTTACGTGAAGTGCATGAGGAATGTGGTATTGATATTCATGCTAAAGCCTACTCACTGCGAGATTGCCAACAGACCAACAGTTATTTAATTCGGCAACGCTGGCGACATCGCTATCCACCGGGCACAAAAACCAATACAGAATATGTGTTTTCCCTCGAGGTGGCCGACGATGAAATCATTACTTTAACGGAGCACAGCGCCTATCAGTGGTTAGATAAGGCACAAGCCATGCAAAAAGTGTGGTCGCCAACCAATCGCGATGCTATTCGCGATTTTGTCCCCGATAGTGTTCCACTTCACCCTGAGCCACCCCGTTAATGGCCATTATTCTTGGCATCGATCCAGGGTCGCGCTTGACCGGTTATGGTGTGATTAAACAGCTTGGCGCCAAAGTAGAATATTTGGGCAGCGGCTGTATTCGTTTACAAGGCGATGCCTTAGCACCAAGGTTGCAGCAAATATTTGCCGGGATCAGCGAAATTATTAGCCAATTTCAACCAGACGAGTTTGCCATTGAACAGGTTTTTTTAGCCAAAAATCCCGACTCAGCCTTAAAGTTAGGGCAGGCCAGAGGGGCTGCCATTGTGGCCGCCACAGCCCAAGGATTACCTGTGGCGGAATATTCAGCACGGCAGATCAAACAGTCCGTGGTTGGCAAGGGCAATGCCGACAAAAACCAAGTCCAGCACATGGTAACTTATTTATTAAAACTCAGTGCCAGCCCACAAGCTGATGCGGCCGATGCCTTGGCCGTAGCGCTGTGCCATAGCCATACCCAACAAAGCCTGATAAAAATGTCAGGGCAAGCCACCAAAACCGTCAGAGGGCGCTTGCGCTAAGAAGGAATCAACATGATAGGCAGTATTCGTGGTATTTTGCTGGAAAAACAAGCCCCTGAAATTCTCATTGAAGCAGGGGGCGTGGGTTATGAAATCCAAGTCCCGATGACAAGCTTTTATCAGTTGCCAGAAATTGGCCAAGAAGCGCATGTTTGTGTGCATTTTGTAGTGCGCGAAGATGCTCAGTTATTGTTTGGTTTTGCCAATAAACAAGAACGTGCAGTGTTTAGAGAGTTGATAAAAGCAACAGGTGTGGGCCCTAAACTTGCGTTGACGATTTTATCGGGCATGAATGCGCAGCAATTCATGCAGGCTGTGAGTCACGATGACATCACGGCTCTGACAAAATTACCCGGAGTGGGTAAAAAGACGGCTGAGCGTTTGGTCATAGAAATGCGTGACCGTTTAACTAAATTAGTCGTGGCACCAGATTACAGCAGCGCTGCCAGTCGTATTGCCAACCTGCCCATCGAAAATACCTTCCTACAACCGAATGATGTCAAAGATGAGGCCTTAAGTGCCTTGGTGGCCTTGGGTTATAAACCCGCACAAGGTAGCAAGGTGATTAACTCGGTGTATAAAGAGGGGATGCGCAGTGAAGAATTGATTAGAGACGCATTACGAGCCATGGTGTAAATTCAGCTACGACGTCAGTGAAAATTTCTGTTACTGTATAAATAAACACTATTCTGTGCTGTTGTAGTCCACACTATTACGAGGCACAGAGGCCCATCACCACAACTAGATAACGATAAAATGATAGAAGCAGATCGCCTAATTCAAGCTACCGCGAGCCGTGAAGATGAAGTCATCGATCGCGCTATTCGCCCGAAAATGTTGGCGGATTACACGGGGCAAGACCATGTTTGTGCGCAAATGGAAATCTTTATTGCCGCAGCGCGCAAACGCAATGAACCACTCGATCATTTATTGATATTTGGGCCGCCGGGTTTGGGTAAAACCACCCTTGCCAATATCGTGGCCAATGAGATGGGGGTAGGCATCAAAACCACATCCGGGCCGGTATTGGAGAAGGCCGGCGATTTAGCCGCACTGCTCACTAATCTTGAAGAAAACGATGTCTTGTTTATTGATGAAATCCATCGTTTATCGCCGGTAGTAGAAGAAATTCTCTATCCAGCCATGGAAGACTATCAATTAGATATCATGATTGGTGAAGGGCCGGCCGCGCGCTCCATCAAATTAGAGTTGCCGCCGTTTACACTGGTGGGTGCCACCACACGTGCCGGGTCGTTGACCTCACCACTGCGAGACAGATTTGGCATCGTACAACGCTTAGAGTTTTATAATATTAAAGATCTCACCACAATTGTGCGCCGCTCAGCGAGCTTTCTCAATTTATTGATGGACGAGGCAGGGGCGGTAGAAATCGCGCGTCGTTCCCGCGGTACACCGCGGATAAGCAACCGTTTGCTGCGCCGGGTAAGAGATTTTGCTGAAATTAAAGCCGATGGTCACATCAATCTAGACATTGCCAGTCAAGCATTGGATATGTTGGATGTAGATGGAGAAGGTTTTGACTATATGGATCGCAAGTTATTGACGGCCATCATCGACAAATTTTCAGGTGGGCCAGTTGGTTTAGAAAATTTGGCTGCAGCGATCGGTGAAGAAAAAGAAACCATCGAAGACGTCATTGAACCTTTCCTCATTCAACAAGGATTTCTCCAACGTACTCCACGTGGCAGGATTGCCACCCAACGTGCCTTTTTGCACTTCAGTCGCGAATTTAAAGCGTAAGACAAAAAAAGCCCACGAAATTCGTGGGCAAACAACAAAAAACTGTTGAAGGGAAATATCCAGGGAACATAAAAGCCAACGTTAAAATTGACCGGAGTATCTATCAAAGGCAAGCAGTTAACACCGTGGTGTGCCATTGCCCTTGACCAGAAAACGAGACGAATTATAGAGAATCAAACACGTTGTGCAATTGAGTATTTTTGTGTTTTCGGATTAGTTTAATTAATGTGTTAAAAAAATGTTGTGTTTATATTTTCCGCAAAAAATGAATATTTCCCAATAAAATATATATAAAACAATGGCATATAAATTTGTCTAATAATTAAACGATAAATAATTGTATGGCAAATGTGTAGTTTATTTGCGCTGGTGTCCTTGGTTTTTTAATCACTTCGCTTGAGTATTTTGATTAAATCGTCAAAAAAGCTAAATTTTGCCGCCCTTCAATTTATAAATGCTTGAATTGGCTAAAATATATATTTACGTCTGTGCATTCATTTTAGCTTGCTGACAATGCTAGACTAGGTCACCACAACGGTTTTCTGCTAAACAAGCTGTTACGCTAGTCTTTTGTTAACAACTACTCTCATGAAACATCAACATACAATACGCGTGTATTATGAAGATACCGATGCTGGTGGCATTGTGTATTATGCTAATTATCTTAAGTTTTTTGAGCGGGCACGTACTGAGTGGTTACGCAGTGTCGGTGGCGAACAAGATGAACTTATGGAACATTCTGTGGCTTTTGTCGTCAAACGGGTGGAAATGGACAATCACGCGCCGGCACGTTTTAATCAATTGTTGTGTATTGAAAGTGTAATAGTAGAATTAAAACGCGCCAGTCTGGTGTTCAAACAACTAATAAAAAGTCCAAGTGACCAGGTGTTGGTCAGTGCGTTGATAAAGGTAGCCTGTGTCAATATTTCAACTATGAAACCACAAGCTATACCAGCAAAAATTTTAGGGGAATTTGCGCGTGTCATCTAATTTGTCGTTTTTTGATCTGTTTTTACAAGCCAGCATTCTTGTGCAATTTGTGATGTTGTTGCTGTTAGCAACTTCAATTTTTTCTTGGGCGTTCATCTTCGAAAGAAGTAAAGCACTTAACTTCGCTAGAAGCGAAATGAAAAAATTTGAAGATAAGTTCTGGTCTGGTGTTGATCTCAATAAACTGTATCAAGAGCTTAACGCTCGTCAATCAGTGCAAGGCATGGCCAGCATGTTTTGTGCAGGATTCAAAGAATTTGTCAGGTTACGCAAAAGTACCTCTACATCAGCGGAAGCCACCATGGAAGGGACTTACAGAGCAATGCGTGTGGCGCTATCTCGAGAAATTGATAGTCTGGAAAACCGTCTACCCTTTCTGGCAACGGCGGGTTCAATAAGCCCGTATATCGGTCTTTTTGGCACGGTATGGGGCATCATGAACGCCTTCATCGCCCTAGGCGAAGTGCAACAAGCAACCCTCGCCATGGTCGCCCCTGGTATTGCTGAGGCATTGATTGCCACGGCCATGGGTTTATTTGCGGCTATTCCAGCGGTTATCGCTTATAACCGCTTCAGCCATCAGGTGGAAAAATTAGAAAACAGCTATGGCAATTTTATGGAAGAATTTTCTAGTATTTTACATCGCCAAGCCCATGCATCAAATGCTGATACTGCATCACGTGTAGCGAGCTGAGGTGGCTATGGTGGTATATACACGTAAACGTCGGCGCCCTGTTTCAGAGATCAATGTAGTGCCTTACATCGACGTCATGTTGGTGTTGCTGATTATTTTTATGGTGACTGCGCCGTTGATTACCCAAGGTGTAAAAGTCGATTTGCCCAAGGCAGAGGCGGCCGCCCTAGACAAAGACAGCAAACCACCCTTGATTGCCAGTGTAGACGCACAAGGACAATATTATTTGAATGTGGGCGATAGTCAGGACCAATCCATGTCTGCTGTAGATCTCGCCACTTTGGTGGCTGCACATTTGCAACTTGAACCAGAAACCCCAGTGGTGGTTAAAGGCGATGGTGCTGTTCCTTACAGTGAAGTGGTACAACTCATGGTGCTGTTGCAGCGAGCAGGCGCACCCTCGGTTGGACTCATGACCTCACCCCCTGAGAAAAAGCGCTAGGCGATGAAAATCAAGCCCTTTTCTGTCCCCCTTTCCTTATCGGTATGTTTACACCTAGCCATTGGGACCGCGCTTTCGGTGAGTCTGGCTTTACATACTCCCCTGGATAACGCCGCAGCGGATGTTGATGTACCCATAATTGACGCGGTAGTGCTTGATCAAAAAGCCTTAGAAAGTCAGGTGAAAAAGATTAAAGATCAGCAAGACCAGCAGCGTTTAAAAGAAGAACAGCGTGTTAAAGAGCTTGAGAAACGAGCGGAAGAAGCAGAAGAAAAACGCCAACAACAAGAATCTGAAGTTGCCAAGTTACGTGAGCAGACCAAACAGCAACAAGCGGATAAGAAAAAAGCAGAGCAGGCAGCGGTTGAAGCACGTCAACGTAAAGAGCAAGAAAAAGCCAAGGCGGCACAACTAGAAGCTGAGCGCAAACGCAAGGAACAAGAAAAGGCAAAAGAAGAAGAAAAGGCACGGATTGCCAAGGAAAAACGTGAAAAAGAAGAAAAAGCCTTAAAAGAAGCTGAGCGCAAACGCAAGGAACAAGAAAAGGCAAAAGAAGAAGAAAAGGCACGGATTGCCAAGGAAAAACGTGAAAAAGAAGAAAAAGCCTTAAAAGAAGCTGAGCGCAAAAAACGCGAAGCTAAAGAACAGGCAGAGCAAGAAAAAGCACTACAAGAGCAACTAGCCGCTGAACAAGCAGCAAGACAGCAGCGTCGTAACAAGCAAGTGCTAACAGAAGTGCAAAAATATGAGGCATTAATCCGACAAACTATTCAACGTAACTTGATTGTGGATGATGCGATGAAAGGCAAGTCTTGCCGTTTGAATATCAGACTCGCCTCTAACGGTTTAGTGACGCAAGTTAACGAATTGTCAGGCGATCCGATTCTGTGTCGTGCTGCCAAATCTGCCGTGTACAAATCGGATACCCTACCGGTATCCCCAGAAGCAGATGTATACGAAAAACTCAAAGATATTAATTTAACTGTAGAGCCAGGATTATAATGTTTATTAAAAAATCAGCCTTGATTGGATGTTTGTGGTTAGCGGTGTGTTGTAAAAGTTTTGCAACCTTAGAAATTGTGATTACCGAAGGTATCGATACATCTCGGCCCATTGGCATAGTGCCATTTAAGTGGGTGGGCAATGGTACTTTACCAGATAAACTGACTAATGTTATTGCTGCTGACCTTGCTCGAAGTGGGAAGTTTAACCCCATTGATGCGGCCAAAATGCCTCAGTATCCCAGCACAGACAAAGAACTAGACTACAGCGCCTGGGTACAAACCGGTGTTGAAGCAGTTTTGGTCGGTAGGATTGAAGCCAGCGGGATTGATCAATATACCGTGTCGTTTGAACTCATTGATGTGGTGCGAGGACAAATTACCGGTGGCAAAACCCAAATGCTGATTAACGGCAAACTCGCGGTGAGTAATGACCACGTATTAGATAGTCGCCAAGCGACAATCAACGGCAAGGATTTCCGTCAATACGCGCATCGCATCAGCGATGTAGTATACGAAAAACTGACCGGCGAGCGTGGCGCTTTTCTTACCAGGATTGCCTATGTCATCGTGCGTGATAGAGATGTACATGAATTTCCGTACCAACTCGTGGTGGCAGACTACGATGGTGCAAATGAAACCACCTTGTTACGTTCCAAAGAGCCCTTGATGTCGCCTTCGTGGTCGCCAGATGGAACCAAACTCGCGTATGTCAGTTTTGAAAACAAACGGCCACAAATTTTCATTCAAGATATTTACACCATGAGTCGAACGCAAATGTCTGATTTCAAAGGCATTAATGGCTCGCCTGTGTTTTCTCCTAATGGAAAACAATTAGCCCTTGTTTCGTCAAAAGATGGAAATCCGGAACTGTATGTCATGGATATCGCCAGTAAACAGGTACGTCGCATTACTGACGATCGCTCTATTGATACCGAACCAAGCTGGACGCCAGACGGTAAGAGTCTGATTTTTAGTTCCGAGCGGGGTGGTAAACCTCAATTATATCGAGTAGATTTAACAACTAACAAAGTTCGGCGCTTGACTTTTGAAGGCGAAATGAATTTGGGTGGTACCGTAACGCCTGATGGCAAACAGTTAGTGTATGTTAATCGTACTCGTGGCGACTACCACATTGCCAAACAAGACATGATCAGTGGCAATATGCAAGTATTAACCAAGACATTTTTAGATGAGTCACCCAGTATTGCACCGAATGGCAGTATGATAATATACAGTACCTTACATAATGGAAAGCAAGTTTTATCGCTGGTGTCATTAGATGGAAGGTTTAAAGCGCGCTTGCCAGCGGCAGATGGTCAAGTAAAAGCGCCAAGTTGGTCACCCTATTTGTTGTAAGTGTCATTAATTGAGTTAGTTTCGATAAAATAAGGAAAAAAAATGCAATTTAATAAAGTGTTAAAAGGGTTAATCATCGCTTTACCTCTGGTCACCATGGTTGCCTGTAAGTCTGGCCCGACAGCAGAAGAATTGGAAGCGCAAAAAAATGCACAAGCACAAGCACAAGCCGAAGCAGAACGTTTAGCGGCTGAAGCGCGTGCTAATCAAGTGCAAACTGGTACTGTTGAGCCCATGCTGTCTCCTGCTGAAAAAATGAAAATGGAAATGCAGGCGCTGATGAGTGAACAGACCGTATACTTCGATTTTGATCGTTCAACGGTTAATGCTGACTTTTATGCAATTCTGGATAAACACGCTGCGTTCTTAGCAAAAAATCCTGGCCAGTCAGTGGTAATTGAGGGGCACTGTGATAGCCGCGGTACACCAGAATACAACATTGCTCTGGGTGAATTGCGTGCCAAGTCAGTACAAACGTATTTGTTAAATGCTGGCGTGAGTACCTCACAAATGACAGTGGTATCGTATGGCGAAGAAAAACCCGCAGTAAATGGCAGCACTGAGTCTGCATTTGCTAAAAACCGCCGTGGTGTTCTCGTTTATCAATAAAAAGTAGTTAACATGACTAAACTTACGCTCGCAATAAGTTTGCTAGCAATTTATGGAGCCGCATCAATTGCGGCTCCTGCGCCTGTAGCAGACCTAAATCAGGGTAACAGCGAACAACGTATCGAAGCATTAGAGCGAATGTTTGCCGCCCGAACCGACGCTCAGCATCGCATGCAGCAGCAACTTGATAACCTCCAGCAAGAAGTCACAGAATTACGTGGCAATATTGAAACACATAACTATCAACTAGAACGTATCCTGGAAAGACAGCGCGAGTTGTATGCAGAAATTGATAAACGTTTAAGTGGCATGTCAGCCGCTCCAGCGCCTACCGTTATCGACAATAGCCCACAAAACGCAGCCACAGCGACATACTCTGGTAATGAAAATGAAGCGTATGACAAAGCCGTAAACTTGATTTTAAAGGATAAACTTTATGATCAGGCGATTCCCGCGTTTCAGTCATTTTTACAAAACTTTCCTTCATCCTCTTACTCATCAAATGCGCATTATTGGTTAGGTCAGTTGTTGTTTAATAAACAAGATTGGGCTGGCGCCAGCACTCAGTTTGAAGCGCTTATAAACAATTATCCAGACTCCAATAAACGTGCAGATGCCATGCTCAAACTGGGGATCGCGCAAAGTGAACGGGGTAATGCTGCGCGTGCAAAACAACTTTGGGAACAAGTAATGAAAGAGTTTCCCGATTCACCGTCAAGTAAATTGGCTGACAAACGCCTAAAGGGTTTGTAAAAACACGCGGTTTATTGTCAATGATTGGTTAAGAAGCAGACAGTTAATTGTTTGAATTGTCTGCTTTTTCAGCATAAGAACCAAATTCTGAAAATAAAACCGCTTTTGGCTTGCACAGAAATTTGAATTGAGTATTATATGCGCCCGTCGCAGTGAGGCGGGTGGAAATGGGTCGTTAGCTCAGTTGGTAGAGCAGTTGACTTTTAATCAATTGGTCGCTGGTTCGAATCCAGCACGACCCACCAATTTCCTTTTTATCACTGCATGTCAATTAGATGGGTCGTTAGCTCAGTTGGTAGAGCAGTTGACTTTTAATCAATTGGTCGCTGGTTCGAATCCAGCACGACCCACCATCTAACTCAAGAAATCCCCTATATAGTCACTACTATTTTATCGCTAACATCCTTGAACAGTCGTGAGGGATGAGAGCCAGTCGTTCGACCAACTGTCTGGAACAGTTGGGACAGCCGCAGGCTGCGCGTAGCGGGCAAGGCAGGATGCCTGCAGTCAATCCAGCACGACCCACCATCTAACTCAAGAAATCCCCTATATAGTCACTACTATTTTATCGCTAACATCCTTGAACAGTCGTGAGGGATAAGCACTGTGTCTGCGGCGCTCGTATTAAATTAATTTATCTACATAAAGCCTTGGTCATGTTAGCCAGTACAGCCCGCTTACTCGCTTCGCTACACGCCAGTTTAATGCTCACTTCCACTATGCGCACTGCGTTGATTTTTGCGGTGTCGAATTCGATACACGTAGCAATTTAACGACACAATTTCATCGTGTTATTGTGCTATTTATTTGTTTCACTTAGTATTTTCGTTAAGTAAGCTATTTTTTATGCACAAGATAAAGTCATGGTTTACACTGTAATTAACTCATGTTTAGGGCTGATTTCGATGGATGCTAAGGCATACGCAAAAAACGCTGGTGATATTTTTGTTTTGCCAGAGGCAGTAGTAAAAATTAAGCAATTGATCGATGACAGCACCACTTCTATGCATGAGATTGCTGAAGTGATTAATTAACCTGAGATCGGTTTAAGCAGCCACCATCGCATTTCTCTCAACGTCGCTAATATTAAGGGATGGCTTATTTTTCTTGAGGCAATATGCCACTAAGCCAGCCATTAGATTGAGCATAAAACCGTTC
>Ga0210026_1000062_pt1 | contig 137267 bp, 152 predicted proteins | sample CryGeymeta201509_FD_183977 | JGI IMG/M metagenome (GOLD analysis project Ga0210026, IMG submission 183977) | Groundwater microbial communities from Crystal Geyser aquifers in Utah, USA - Crystal Geyser metaG 2015-09 (SPAdes) (version 2) | ecosystem: Environmental > Aquatic > Deep subsurface >...
GCAAGCTTCCAAGTACGATATGCTGTAACTGGTGCAAACGGAACATTTGCTCAAGTGAAAATCACTTCAGCTGCAGGACAAGAAGTTGAAAATTCAAAACAAACTTCTCCAACTGCTGTTCGAAACGTACAGTCATAGTCTAAGAAGATTATTCAAAAAAACACCCTCGGGTGTTTTTTTGTTTTCCTCACATAAAGATATATACTATAGCTATGAAACCATTTATTCTTATCACCATTCTTTTCCTTCTTGGTACTTCATCTACTTCAGCTCTTGAATATCAAGGAAGATTAATGAAACTAGGTATGCAGGGAGATGATATTAAAGCATTGCAACAATGTCTTCTTGATATGGGATTCCCTAATGCATACGGAGCTGATGGATGGTATGGTACCCAAACATATCTGCAAATTACTGAATATCAACGATCACAGGGTCTACAGTATATTGATGGGGTAGTGGGCCCTGAAACAGCTTCTGCACTGACGTGTAAGCCAGAAGGGATATCATCTAACGTTGAAATGAAAGCAGAGGTGTTGGAAACTGAAGGTGGGTATAATGATAGGGCTCAATTCTTCTTTGGTTTTGATCTTGATATTGATGAAGTACTATACCTTTCTGAAAATGCAGAAGAAGCTATTGATTTCTATATCACTGACATGAGTACTGGTACCGTAATATACGATACACAGAACGATGAATCAGAAGCTGATATAACATTAACCTTATGGACATCTGGATTACGTGAAAATGGATACTACATGCTTTCAAAAGACAATAGTGAACGTGCAGAACTTACCGTTATCTTTAATCCATATGGTGAAACAGCATTTGGATATGGATCATATTCAGTTCAGTTAACAGGTATTAACTTTAAAACTGAACCTAATGGAACATCTGAAACACGTGATGTATCAGAAGAAGCTGAACTGAAGAGTAACGTGGTTGATATTATTAATTAAAAAACACCAATGAATTGGTGTTTTTTAATAGATACTTAATGTTTCTCATTTACTGTTGCTAAGTGTAACAAAATTGTTACACTTTACTACATGGTAACAAAATATAACAGAACAATGGTAACCTTATCAAAAGAAACAAAAGAAGTTCTTGAGCATGTGGCTAAAGAAAAAAAACAGTCAATATCAGCAACCGCTTCTGAATTACTAGAATTTGCTTTAGATCTACAAGAAGATATGTATTTTAGTAAACTTGCAGATGAACGAACAAAACAACCTTATGAGACCTTGTCACACAAAGAGGTGTGGGAATAGAAAAGTATAGCATTCGATATCATAAGGATATTCCGAATGATCTTAAGAAAATAGAAGGTGAAGTAAAAAAGAGAATTCAAGCATCATTACTTTCAAAAATACAAATGAATCCACTTCTTTTGGGAGACCCTCTACGTAGTACCTTAGCAGGGTATAGGAGATTAAGAGTTGGTGATTATAGGATTATCTACCAGATAGATGGGGACATCATATTTGTACTTATCATTGTTCATAAACGAAATCTTTAATTTCTTGCAATAAACAGAAAGTAATATATATTCAATACGTCAGCCGGCGACCGTGGGTGTACTTAGGTACTTAATTTCCTACGTAGGTAGATACGATATTTTTATCGTGACTACACTATCGGCTCATACGAGCCGATTTTTCTGTATCCTGACAACACTTATTATTATGGCAATTACCAAAGCACAAAAACAAGAAATTTCTCAGAAACTTGATAAAGCGCTTAAAGATTCAGCAACGGTAACCTTTGTATCATTCAAGGGATTAGCAGTTGAATCTAATAACGTTCTTCGAAAGAATCTGAAAGCAAATAATTCTGATTACTATGTTACTAAGAAGTCACTACTAAAACGTGCTCTTACTAACTCAAACATATCAGGAACACATCCAGATTTAGGAGAAGGAATGGTAGCAGTTGCTTTTGGAACTGATCCAATGGCTCCTGCTCGAGAAGTCTTTGAATTTTCAAATAGCCACAAAGGGCAAATTGAAATTCTTGGAGGAATCTTCGATGGGAAGTTTGCACACCGTGAACTGATGCTTGAAATAGCAACAATCCCTGGATTAGATACACTACGTGGAATGTTTGCAAACGTGATTAATTCACCTATCCAACGTTTCGCTATTGCACTGCAACAAGTAGCAGAGAAAAAATCTTAATTACTATTTATTAATCTATATTTATTATGTCAGAAGAAAATACAACACCAGAAGTAGTTGAAGAAACTACTGAAGAAACAACTGAAACTCCTGTTGAAGAAGTTAAAGAAACAGTTGTTGAAGAAGTTAAGGAAGAAGTTAAAGAAGTAGAAGTTCCAGCTGAGTTCGCAAAACTAATCGAACAAGTTGAAGCAATGTCAGTTCTTGAACTAAACCAACTTATCAAAGTTATCGAAGCTAAGTGGGGAGTTTCAGCTACTGCAGTTGCAGCAGCTGGACCTGCTTCAGGTGGAGATGATGCTGCAGAACAATCAGAATTCGAAGTTGTTCTAGAATCAGATGGAGGATCAAAGATCCCTGTTATGAAGGCAGTTAAAGAACTTCTAGGTCTAGGTCTTAAGGAAGCAAAGGAATTCGTAGAAGGAGTTCCTGCAACTCTTAAAGCTGGAGTAAAGAAGGAAGAAGCTGAAAAGATGAAGGCAATGATTGAAGAAGCTGGAGGAAAAGTAGCTTTGAAATAATCATCATGAACAAAAAAACAATAACGGAAACGTTATTGTTTTTTATATTTCCTCTAAGGCAAAACTGTTTACAACAAAATAAATTTAAAATATAATGCAAGTACATTAAGACGAAAAGGGGCTTCAGTTTACTGACGCCCCCTTTCATTTCTTATTTTTTGTATTCAAGAAGTTCACGGACATTTTTTCTTGAGAGAGACAATAACAAATTGTATTATTAATATCATTAGCTTAACCTAAAACGTTGTTGTTTTTTTATATGAAGATTAATATAATTAACACATGAGAAAACGCTTCGTTAAAACCTCATTAATATTTTTAGGAATTATCTCTTTAGGGGTAATAGTATTTTTCTTTAACGAAGAACATGAACTTTTTGTTATTTCTCCTGATATTTGTGAAACAGAACTTTGTTAGGTTCAGATTTTCGTTGTATACTATATAGCATCTATGGAACTACTAGGAAAAATATTTGGTAATCCTCAACGAGTGAAGGTAATGCGTTTGTTTTTGTTTAATCCAAAAACTGCATATAGTATTGATGACGTTTCACAACGAAGTCAGATAAAAAAGGACCAAACAAAAAAGGAACTAAGTCAGTTGGAACAGATTGGTTTTTTAAAGAAAAAAAACTTTAAACAAAAGGTTCTCTTGCCAAAAACAAAGAAAAAACCAGAAGGAGATGTTAAAACAATTTCTTGTAAGGGGTATTTATTAAATCGAAATTTTGAACTGATTGCTCCCTTGAGAAACCTTGTTATCGATACTGAATTAGTAAGTAGCAAAGAGATGGTACGAAAATTAAAAGATATTGGTGCTCTTAAGCTTGTCGTACTTTCAGGATTATTCATGAGAGATGATAACAGGAAACTTGATATTCTTGTTGTTGCTGAAAAGGTAGATGCAAAAAAGCTAAAGAAGGCAATTGAACAAATTGAATCAGAAATTGGAAAAGAGTTATCATACGCACAATTCTCACAGGAAGAATATGAATATCGTATTAGTATGTATGATAAATTGCTACGTGATGTTCTTGAGAATAATCATCGTATTTTGTATAAAAAACTACCAGAGTAGTTTTTTTGTTTGTTTGAATAATGGTATACTAAAGGTAGTCGATTACACCTAACTCAGGTGAAGACTGTTATTAGCATTAATATCATTATTATGAATAGAGAAATATATATCCGTCCGTTTCAAGAGCTATGGGCAACCATTGCTATCGGACTACCAAAAATTATCCTTGCTATCTTAGTATTTATCATTGGGTGGATTATCGCTCACTTGATGTACAAGGCGGTAGTAAAGGTTATCAACTCAATGAAGTTAGATGAGGCACTAGAGCCAACAGGATTAGGAAAAGCACTTGAACGAACAGGGCACAACCTACACGTTGGAAAAATCATTGGATTCCTTGTGCAGTGGTTTATTATCATCGCTTTCCTTATCCTTTCACTAGACCTTCTTAATCTAGAAACAACTAAGCAATTATTAACTGGAATTGTTTCATACATTCCTCAAGTTATTCTTTCTACATTTGTTCTCTTTATTGGATTCATTGTTGCAGACTTTGTAAAGAAGCTAGTTTCAGGATCAAGCAAGATGGTTAACTTTAAATCAGCAGGAGTTGTTGCATCAGTTGCAAAAACTGCAATCCTTGTATTTACCTTCCTTATCGTGTTGAACATGTTGGGAATCGGACAGGAGATTATTAACATCCTATTTATCGGAGTGGTTGCTATGCTTTCACTTGCAGGAGGACTTGCATTCGGACTAGGAGGACGAGATGCAGCTGCAAAAGCTATTGAAGATATTAAGCACAATATGCACAAATAGTGTTAAATAAAATACCCTTTTAGGGTATTTTATGTTGCCTCTTTCATGCTTTATGCGAATGCTTGACGCTTTTGTGAACATGAGTATACTGAGCGACATGAAAAACTTAAATTCAAAAGCTTTTCGGTAACGACGGTTCAATCTTTAAGCATCTTTCGCGAGATCTGATTGGGCCGCCGTTATGGTGGCTTTTAATATCGCGTTTTTCATAGGACTGTACATTAACAAGTAAAGACTCAGGAGCATTTTTAAAAACCGAGAAGTAGAACATTAGTTCTACTAACTCAACTTTAAATATGCGGTTATTTATATTTAGATTTCCTAATAGAAATCTAAGAGCACAGGGTGGATGCCTTGGCTGTAGAAAGCGATGAAGGACGTGGAATATCTGCGATAAGTTTCGGGGAGGTGATAATCAACCTTTGATCCGGAAATTTCCGAATGAGGAAACTCACTAAGCGTTAGCTTAGTACTGTAGACAAGAAGCTACAGAGCGAACGGGGGGAAGTGAAACATCTCAGTACCCCTAGGAATAGAAAACAATAGTTATTTCCTTAGTAGCGGCGAGCGAAACGGAAGGAGCCCAAACCAGAATAATTCTTTTTAAGTTTTATTGTGGGGTTGTAGGATGCTAACGTCTTTACGAGGACAGTTACAAATTGTGTGGTTAGTCGAATGAGATTGAAAGCTCATCCAAAGAGGGTGCCAGACCCGTAGACGAAAATTACACAACTGTTTTGTTAGTATTCCTGAGTACCTCAAGACACGAGTAGCTTGGGGGAATCTGCCAGAACTAACTGGTAAGGCTAAATATTTCTACAGACCGATAGTGAACTAGTACCGTGAGGGAAAGGTGAAAAGAACCCCGGAAGGGGAGTGAAATAGATCTGAAACCCTGTGTTTACAAGGAGTCGAAGAGGACTTGATCCTCGACGGCGTGCCTATTGAAGAATGAGCCAACGAGTCTATATATGCAGCAAGCTAAGGGGGTGAAGCCCCGGAGCTAGAGGGAAACCGAGTGTTAATAGCGCGAAATAAATGTTGTATGTATAGGACCCGAAACCAAGTGATCTTTCCATGTGCAGGGTGAACCCTTGAGAAATCAAGGGGGAGGCCCGAACCGGGTGGTCGTGCAATTCCATCGGATGACGTGTGGAAAGCAGTGAAAAGCTAATCGAACTTGGTAATAGCTGGTTCTCTCCGAAATAGCTTTAGGGTTAGCGTTACGTGTTCCCTCTGGGGGTAGAGCACTGATTAGATCTTGGATAGCCCTAACGGGCGCCAGACTTGTCAAACTCCAAATACCAGAGATTAATAACGTAGCAGTTAGACTACGGGCGCGAAGGTCCGTTGGTCAAAAGGGAAACAGCCCAGATCTCCAAATAAGGTCCCAAAATATACACTCAGTGCACTTAAGGAGGTGAAATTTCTCCGACAATCAGGAGGTTGGCTTAGAAGCAGCCATCCTTTAAAGATAGCGTAACAGCTCACTGATCTAGAGATTTTGCGCCGCAAATAATCGGGGCTAAGTGTATTACCGAATTTGAGGACTGTACTTTTAGTACAGTGGTAGGAGAGCGTTCCTCTCTGCGTTGAAGCCAAAGGTGTGAGCCATGGTGGAGCGTGAGGAAGTGAGAATGTTGGCACAAGTAACCGCAACAGGGGTGAGATCCCCCTGCGCCGAAAGAATAAGGTTTCCGTGGCTATGATGATCATCCACGGGTTAGTCGGTCCTAAGCCAATGGCAAACGCCGAAGGTGATGGACACATGGTTAATATTCCATGACTATTATATGCTGCGATGGAGTGACATAGGACATATACAAGAGCGAATTATTGGATTTTCGTTGTTGGTGGTAGATGCGTAACTTAGGAAAATCCGGGTTACACAAGCATCAAAACAGACAAAATTGATATCTACGGATTGAGAAATTTTTGTTAAGAGCCTATCGAGAAAAACTTCTAAGCATAAGCATGTGATATCCGTACCGCAAACCGACACAGGTATTCAGGTCGAGTAGACCAAGGCGAACGAGTGAGAGGTCCTTAAGGAACTCGGCAAAATAGCGACCGTAACTTCGGAATAAGGTCCGCCCCCCACTACTTTGGATAGTTTATCTATTTCAAAAGTGGGATTGCCGTTTTTATTATTATTTTCTTTGAAAATAAGTAATAAAACCAAAAGGTTTTAAAAAGCAAATTGAATGAGAAAATGAGATAGAAACGACTCTCTATTACTTTGATCAAAGTATCTAAAGTAGTGGGGGGCCGCAGCGAAAGATCCCTGGCAACTGTTTATCAAAAACACAGCTCCCTGCGAACTCGTAAGAGGATGTATAGGGGGTGACGCCTGACCAATGTCAGAAGGTTAAATGCGGACGGTGTATGCAACTTTGTTGTATATGCTGAGCTGTATAAGCCCTGATCAATGTCGGCCGTAACTATAACGGTCCTAAGGTTCCCCATATCATTAATATGGTATGGGGAATGACTGGGACGGTTATAGGGTATAAACAGACGCAAGCTGCCTTACTCTTTGGTAACAAAGAGATTAGTCAAAAACATTGCGATATGCGGAAAAATCTTCAAAAGATTTTAGTACTCGTTGTATTCATACAGCAGTAACAATCTAAAATACACGGAGAAAATTCGCAGGCAACCTAGCAATAGGAGCCTCAGAGACGATGTGCAATGTATCCAATATCTAACTATTCATAAACATATGAACATACATCCTCAATGGATTTCAGGTTTTGTAGATGGTGAAGGTACCTTTTATGTAGGTATCAACCAAAACGAAACCATGAAGCATGGTTTTCAAGTATTACCAGAATTCAGGATTGTACAACATAAACGTGATGTTGCTTTACTTCATGCCATTAAAAAATATTTTAAGGCAGGTGTAGTAAGAGTAAATCATGGTGATAGGTACGAGCTTAGAATTAGAAAATTTGAAGCGTTAAAAGATATTATTATTCCTTTTTTTGAACAACATTCATTGAGAACACAAAAAAGAATTGATTTTATTAAATTCAGAAAAGTGATTCAATGTATGGATAATAAAGAACATCTTAGTAAAGATGGTCTTGCTAAAATATTTTCAATTATTGAAGATATGAATACAGCAAATAAAGAAATTACAAGAAATATGTTATTGGATAAAGATATCGTCCGATCTTCATTGAGAAATGAAGAGTAATATAAAAATAGTTATATTCAACAGTAATGAGCGAAATTCCTTGTCTGGTAAGTTCAGACGTGCACGAATGGCGTAATGACTGGGGAACTGTCTCAAGGACTTGCTCGGTGAAAATGCAATTCCGGTAAAGATGCCGGATACCTGCAGTTAGACGAAAAGACCCTAGGAGCTTTACTATAGCTTCATATTGGACTTATTAAATATATGCGCAGCATAGGTGGGAGACTTTGATGCAACCCTTTTGGGGGTTGTTGAGTCGCCAGTGAAATACCACCCTTATGTTTGATAAGTCCTAACCCTTACGGAAAAAACGTAAAGAGACAGTGTGTGGCGGGTAGTTTGAGTGGGGCGCTTTCCTCAACTTTAGCGTCACAGCTTATCGCAAATATCTTCCGTAGATAAGCAAAAACAAAAAAAGGGGGCCTTTCTTAGTAATAAGAAAGAGTACATTGAGCTATATGCTGGAACGTCTGGGAATTATGATGACTATATTTTCTTAGTTTGGAAAAATATGGCAAATCATCATACGTTCACATAGGTAACTATGTGTAGCAGATAATCAGCAGGGAAGTTAGTATACCTATACTAACCCCTCAGAGACTATACGCTTAACATCCATAGCAATATGGATGGTGATAGAGTCCGATCTTGGTGGCGACATCAAGTATTAAAACAGGCAATTTATTTACACGTTTTAATAATCAACATTTATATGACAAACAAAACTCCTACTTCGTCTTCTTCTACTAAACTTTCAAAGCGTCAGCGAGAAATATTAGTAGGACTTCTTCTAGGTGATGGTCACTTAGAAACTCAAAATCAAGGACGTACCTACCGACTTAAGGTAGAACACTCTTTGAAACAAAAAGATTATACCTTTTGGTTATATCAAGAGTTTCGTGACTTCATTCCAGGAAAAGTATATACAAGAAAACGAGGTAATTATGAGGTTGTAGGTTTTAGAACCATTTCGCATCCTACGTTTAGATTTTATGGACAGCAATTTTATCCAGAAGGTAAAAAAGTTATCCCTAATACTATTCACAAGATGTTAAAACCATTATCACTTGCCATTTGGTTCTGTGATGATGGTTCAAGAAAATCTATAAAACATTCAACCTTCAATATCCATAGTCTCGGATATACCAAAAGAGACTTGCAAAGGGTTCAGGAAGTGATGAAATCAACCTTAAAAATTGAGACAACACTTCATAAACAGGGAAAACAACATCGAATCTATATTCCACAAAGAAGTGCAACATTGTTTGCATCAATAGTGAATCCTATAGTTCGACTGTTTCCCTCAATGAACCAAAAATTAGTTGATAACAATATGCCTAAAGAGTAACGGAGGAGCATACAAAGGTTCGTTAGGCGCGAATGGAAATCGTGCTGATAGTGTAATGGCATAAACGAGCTTAACTGCGAGTCGTACATGACAAGCAGATGCGAAAGCAGATCATAGTGAACCGACAGTGGCCATTAGATGGCGCTGAAGATTAACGGATAAAAGCTACCCTAGGGATAACAGGCTAGTATCGCCCAAGAGTTCATATCGACGGCGATGTTCGGCACCTCGATGTCGGCTCATCTTATCCTGGGGCTGGAGAAGGTCCCAAGGGTTTGGCTGTTCGCCAATTAAAAAGGTACGCGAGCTGGGTTCAGACCGTCGAGCACTGAAATAATATTTCAATGCTCGACCAATCTGAATCCTTCAGACATAACAGATACAAACAATCAAGGTAATTTCGTCTTTCAAGAAATATCAATCTAACTTACGGCGGTGTGTCATAGCAATATGGCATATTAAGTCAACTAATATCGGTGAAACCCTATTCGTGTGAATTTACCACGAAGGGCAATACCGAGGGAATCTTTTATATAAAGGAGCCCGTAGAGACTGAACGTTGACTTACCTCTTTTGAGGTAAAAGCTACAGTCCATTCCACACAGTAATGTGTGAAAAGAAGCGTAAGACAGGTTGGTCTCTATCTACTGCAGGCGTTGATTCTTGAGAAGATCTGCCCCTAGTACGAGAGGACCGGGGTGGACTGACCTCTGGTCTATCGGCTGTCACGCCAGTGGCACTGTCGAGTAGCTATGTCGGGAATGGATAACCTCTGAAAGCATCTAAGAGGGAAGCCAACTTCAAGATGAGGAATCATAGGGCCCTAGGAGATGACTAGGTTGATAGGTTTTAAGTGGAAGCACAGCAATGTGTTGAGCTGAGAAATACTAATTGCCCATATCTATTAGGAAATCTGGATATAAATTTCAGTTTTCTGATGACCGCATATTTAAAGGTTTTATTAATGCATCCTGAGTCTTTACTTGTTCGTGTACGAACAATAATATTTGAATATTTACATCTGGTGCTTTGTCAGTGGGGAAACACCTCTTCCCATTTCGAACAGAGAAGTAAAGTCCACCAGAACCGATGATACTCTTTATGGGGAAAGTAGGTAGGCGCCAGTTCTAAGTATTCAAAAAGAAAACACCGAAAGGTGTTTTTTTTGTGATATAATCAACCAAGTATGAAATCAAAAGGATTCACCTTAATTGAATTACTGGTAGTAGTAGCCATCATTGGAATACTTGCAACCGTGGTACTAGCATCATTAGGAAGTGCACGAAGTAGAGCTCGTGATGCAAAACGAATTACTGAATTAAAACAAATTCAAAATGCTTTAGAGCTGTATTATCTTGATAATAATAGCTATCCGGTAGCTAATGCGGTTGCAGATTGTAATGCTAATACTACACTTGCTCCTTTGGTATCAGGTGGTTATGTACCAAGTTTACCTACCGAGAACACTCTTCCTTTTTGCATTAACTATTATTCTCAGGGAGGAAGTGCTTGGACATGTAATGGTGAAAATAGAGGACTCTTTTCATATGCTTTCTTTTTCGCTCTTGAAAATCCTAACACTAGTTTGACCCAAACAATATCTAATTCAAGCGGATTTACTCACTGTATAGTGGGGCCTCGTTTGTAACACCATTTATGGTATTTTTTTACGTTTCACTATTTGGTATATACTGTACCTATGAAACAGAAAAAAATAGACTTTCAGAGAGATTCAATTGCGTTGCATAAAAAATTACAGGGTAAAATTGAAATCTCATTAAAAACCAAAATTAATAACAAGAGAGACTTATCAACGGTATATTCTCCAGGTGTTGCTGGACCTTGTTTGGAAATACAAAAAAATCCAAAAATGTACAAGAGTCTTGTCTCAGCAGGGACAACTGTCGCTGTAATTAGTGATGGTTCTGCTGTTCTTGGTTTGGGAAATTTAGGTGCATTAGCATCAATGCCAGTAATGGAAGGAAAGGCAGCATTATTCAAAAGATTTGCTAATGTAAATGCTATTCCAATTATCCTTGATACTCAAGATACAGAAGAGATAATACAAGCGATTAAGCATATAGCTTCTTCATTTGGAGGGATAAACCTTGAAGACATTTCAGCACCTCGATGCTTTGAAATTGAAGAGCGGTTGAAAGAGGAATTGGATATTCCAGTATTTCATGATGATCAGCATGGAACAGCTATTGTAGTTCTTGCCGGATTAATCAATGCTCTTAAGGTGGTAAAGAAGAAGAAAGAAAAGATAAAAGTAGTGATTAATGGGGTTGGAGCAGCAGGAGTTGCTATCACTAAACTTCTTTCACTGTATGGAATTAAAAATATTTTTGTAGTTGATTCTAAAGGATTAATTTGTGACCAGAGAAAGGATTTGAATAGTGTGAAGAAAGCACTTATCTCAAAACAAGCTCAATCACAGGTATGTGGAACACTTTTAGACACCCTCAATGGCGCTGATGTTTTCATTGGTGTTTCACAAGCTAATCTTCTTGGTGAACAGGAGATACAGGCAATGGCTCCTGATCCAATAGTTTTTGCTTTGGCTAATCCTAACCCTGAAATTAACCCAGAAGATGCTTACAAATTTGGAGTAAAAGTACTTGCAACAGGTAGATCTGATTATGATAATCAAATAAATAACGTACTGGTTTTCCCGGGAATTTTTAAGGGAGTTTTTGAAAAGAATAGGAAGCAAATTACTGATACTATGAAACTAAAAGCTGCAAAGACCTTAGCTTCATTGGTAAAAGAACCAACAACAAAAAAGATTATCCCTGGACCTTTTGAAAAAGGTATTGCTGAGGCAATTGCTAAAGCAATGTAGAGAGAAAATATCATATATGATATACTCCTTGGTATATGAAAACCAAAGGATTCACCTTAATTGAATTACTGGTAGTAGTAGCCATCATTGGAATACTTGCAACCGTGGTACTAGCATCATTAGGCAGTGCACGAGAAGAAGCTAAAGAAGCAAAAGCTTTAAGTGAGATGAAGGCAATATATGATGCATTTAATCTGTATCTTTTAGATACTAATTCAAGAGGGATTAATTTCCCTCCTGCAGCTGCAAACGGGGTAACAACTTGGGCAGAGCCAGATTGTAGTACCACAAATGATATTTCAGTAACTGGAAATGATTTCCCTAATGCGGCATTCCTTTCAACCTTTGCATCAGCGCTTGATCCATATATTGATACTTCAATGTTAAATCCGTGGGGCTATCAATATGAAATTGATGCTGCATATGTTTGTGGAACAACAGGAGCTCGAGGATGTACGACAAACAGAACTCTATTTGCAATTGTCGCAAACAAAACATCTGAGGGGGTAAATATATATAGGTCTACGGATATTGTATTTCCCTTATGTATGCATCCATAAAACAACTCGCGAGAGTTGTTTTTTGCTATATAATATTTATATATGTCTAACTGGGCTGAAAAAAGAAAAAAGCGAATATTACTACTTACAGGATTGGTTTTTGTTGTTGTGGCAGGAACTATTCTTTTCTTTGTCTTTAACAAAAAACCTACTTGTTTTGATCAAAAAATGAATGGAACTGAGGTTGGTATTGATTGTGGTGGGGTGTGTCAGCGTGTATGTCGAGATGAAATTAGAGATATTGTTGTTTGGTGGGAACGACCTTTTAGGGTAAGTAATGGGGTATACAGCACGGTTGCTTACTTTGAAAACCAGAACCTTGATGCGGGATTGCAGGAACTTACCTATGAATTCAGATTGTATAACTATGATAATGTTCTCATTTCTGAACCAATTTTAGGAACCACTTTTATCGAACCAAACAAAAGATCAGCTGTTTTTGAATCAGGGATAACTACAGGAAGTGAAGAAGCATATACCGCATTTTTCAAGGTATCATCAGTTCAGGATTGGAAAAAAACAGATCCAAATTTTGCCTACAGTTTATTTGAAATAGGTGAACCTAGTCTAACAAATCAGGATATTTCTCCTCGATTGTCAGTTGAGATTACTAATACAAGTCTTCAAAATTTCATTGATATTCCAGTGATTGTTGTTCTTTATAATCAAAAGGATAATGCAATTGGAGCATCACAAACCTATGTTGAAAGAATTAATCAGGGAGAATCTGCACTTGCATATTTTTCATGGCCTGAACCTTTTGGGGATACGGTTTCTCGTATTGAAGTACTGCCGCGTGTGAATCCTTTTAATCAAAATTAGTTATGGGGAAATACATATCATCAACGCTACGAAATATCGATTGGTATCTTGTTGCTTGTATTATCCCTTTGCTAATAATGAGTGTACTGACCATGTCATCCTTTGAAGCAGGTGGTGTCTCATATGCAGGGCGTCAACTCATATGGATTGGTGTGTCTGTTTCAATGATGTTGTTTCTTGCACGTTCAAATTTAAGTATTCTTAAAGAATCTAATATTGTACTAACAGCATACATTTCAGGAATTCTGCTATTAATTGGTTTGATATTTTTTGGATCAACGATAAATGGTTCAACAAGTTGGTATTCATTTGGTTTTTTCTCTTTTCAGCCTTCTGATTTAGCAAAACTTTTTTTGATTCTTATCCTTGCAAAATATTTAGCTCGTAGGCATGTGGCGATAAAATCAATGAAGCACTTACTTATTACTGGACTGTATTTTGTTCTTCCTTTTTTCCTTATTTTCATTCAACCTGACTTTGGATCTGCTGCTATATTTATTGCTATTTGGTTTGGAATGATTCTTATTTCAGGAATTTCAAAAAAGCATATTACCTTACTTGCTATTATTTCATTAGTACTTGGGGTAGGTTTATGGTTTGGTGTTTTGAAGGATTATCAAAAAGCTCGTATTACGAGTTTCTTAGATCCATTATCCGATATACAGGGAGCTGGTTACAATGCATATCAATCGATGATTGCAGTAGGTTCAGGTGAAGTGTGGGGAAAGGGAGTTGGATATGGAACACAATCTCGTTTGAGTTTCTTACCTGAATATCAAACAGACTTTATTTTTGCTTCAGTCTCAGAAGAATGGGGATTTATAGGGTCAGTGGTATCTTTGCTTTGTCTTTTAGGTATTATTGCAAGAATTCTCTATTTGGGATTACAAATGAATGGTAATTTTGAACTGCTATATGCTGTTGGGGTTGCTGTATATTTCTTAGCACATGTGGTTATTAATATTGGAATGAATATTGGAGTACTTCCTGTAACGGGAGTTACCCTACCATTTCTTTCATATGGTGGTTCACACCTTATCATAGAATTTATGGCTCTTGGTATTTTAATGTCATTTAAAGGAGGAGCTAATAGGATATATGCAGATGAATCACCTGAACTATTCCTTAGGTAGCATTGCATGATACTTAATAGTTTATATACTTTAATTATCATATGACAGTTCACGTAGATGGAAAAAGAATAGCTCATGATATACAAGAGAAACTAAAAAGAATCGTTGATCAGTATGACGGATCAATGATTTTTCATATGGTTTATGTTGGATCAGATAAGGTAATTGATAACTATCTGAAGTACAAAGAGGAATTTGCTTCATGTATTGGAATAAGGACTCATATTCATCGTTTTCCTGCTGATATTTCAACAGAAGAATTAGAAAAAGAGATTCATTCAATAGTATTGAGTAACGAAGCAATGATTATTCAACTACCACTTCCTAGTCATATCAATACTCAAAAGATACTAAACATGGTTCCATCTCATATAGATGTTGATGTACTTTCAGAAGAAGGTAGAGAACTCTTTTCACAGGGATCAAATATATTTATTCCTCCTGTAACAGCTTCTATTATTGAGATTTGTTCACGATATACCATATCGTTATCAGATTTGAATATAGTACTTATAGGAAAGGGAAGACTTGTGGGAAAACCATTTTCTCAATGGCTGGATTATCATCATATTTCCTATACCATTATTGATATTGATACCCAAGTAGAAGAGAGAGTGAAATTATTATCATCAGCTGATATGATAGTAACAGGGGTTGGTATACCGCAACTTGTTCTTCCGCATCATGTTAAAGATGGTGTTATCATCATTGATGCTGGAACAAGTGAATCAAATACAACCGTTGTTGGAGATGTCCACCTAGATATTGCAGAGAAAAGTTCATTGTTTACCCCTGTTCCTGGTGGTATTGGACCCATAACTATTGCAAAGCTCTATACCAATGTTGTAAATTTCTATGTTTAATATAATTCAACAATTTAATAGTCAATTGTTCTTCAATCTTCATCAGCTTGTTGGATATTCTGAAACAACTGATCTTCTTATTTACTTCTTTGCACAAATAGCTGATATGTATGTCATTGCAGCAGCAATGCTGTTTATTTTGTTGTATCAACACAAGCGAAGTATTAAAAGTAATGAACGTCATTTTCTCATTAAGGAACTATTTCTCATGACCTTTGCAGTTATGTGTGCATGGTTTGTTGCTCATTTTTTGAAATTAACCATTGGAGGATTAAGACCTTTTGAATTTTATGCCAGTTTAGAACCTTTATTTCTATATGCTGGAGGAGATACCTTTCCTTCTGGGCACGCCACATTATTCTCAGCACTGTCACTCATGTTAACTGCTTTTCATCGAAATGCTGGACTCATATTTATTGTCGTTGCGATGCTTATTTCGCTCGCACGTGTTATATCAGGAGTACACTTTCCAATTGATATTCTTGCTGGATGGATTATTGGAGCAGGAGTTTCGTATGCTGTATATTTCTTTTTCAAAAAACAACCACTTAGATAGTGTGTTTTTTTATTGAAAAAAAACATAAAGAGCATATAGTATGAGAATATGTGGAAAACAAGAATTATCGCGCTTAGTATTCTAGCGCTTGGTGTATGGGCAGGAGCTCATGTATATACAACAGAAGTTGAAGGGACTAATCCTTTTAGATTAGGTTTAGATCTTTCAGGTGGAAGTTACCTTGTATATCAGGCAGATGTTTCTAAATTAGAAGGAGAAGACATCGGTGACTCGATGGATTCTCTTCGTGATGTTATTGAACGTCGTATCAATGCCTTTGGTGTTGCTGAACCTAATGTACAAACAGAAGTACATAGTATTGGTATTGAAGGAGAAGAACATCGACTTATCGTTGAGTTACCTGGAGTAACTGATATTGATGAAGCCATTGAACTTATCGGGCAAACACCAGAACTTGAATTTAAAATTGAGAATCCAGAATTAAATACCTTAGTTCTTAATGCTCAAATAAATGGTGTGTTAACTACCTTAGAATCTACTACTGATGAACAGGAAATGCTTGCATTAGCTCAAGAGATTCAAGATTTAGAAAGTACACGGTATATTAGTTCATCATTAACTGGTGCATATCTAAAAAAAGCTCAACTCCAATTCTCTCAGGCTGGAGCAGGAAGTTTCCAATCGCAGCCAATGGTTGGTATTAGTTTTGATGATGAGGGGAGTAAACTTTTTGAAGAAATTACCTCTGAAAATGTTGGAAAAACAATTGCTATTTTCTTAGATGGTCAGCTTGTTTCAGCTCCGATGGTCAATGGAGCAATTTCAGGAGGTCAGGCTGTTATTGAAGGAAATTTTGATATAGAAGAAGCAAAGACTTTGGTTGGAAGATTAAATTCAGGAGCACTTCCTATTCCAATCAGTCTTATTTCAACAAGCTCAATTGGTCCAAGTTTAGGGCAAGATGCTGTGGCTTCTGGAGTATTTGCAGGAATAGTTGGAATAGTTCTTGTTGCTCTTATTCTTATACTTTGGTATCGATTACCAGGACTCATTGCTGTACTTGCATTAGGTATTTATACCGCATTCATGCTTTGGATGTTTAAGTTTATTCCAGTAACACTCACGTCTGCTGGAATTGCTGGATTCATTATTTCTATTGGAATAGCTGTTGATGCAAATATCCTTATTTTTGAAAGAATGAAAGAAGAACTTGCTTCAGGAAAACGTATTTATGAAGCGGTATCTCTTGGGTTTACTCGTGCTTGGGATTCTATTAGAGATGCAAATGTTTCTTCAATTATTTCAGCAATCATTCTCTTTTGGTTTGGTACTGCTTTGATTAAAGGATTTGCACTTACCTTTGGTTTAGGAATACTTCTTTCAATGTTTACGGCAGTGACCTTTACCCGTTTGGTTCTTCTTGGTCTTGTTTCAAAAGAACCACAATCAAAGATTATGAGATTCCTTTATATGTCAGGAATTAAAAAATAGTATTATGCATATCATCAAAAACAAAAAAATATTTATTGGTATTTCTCTAGCATTGGTAGTTTCATCAATACTCGCTATCTCGATACGAGGACTATCATATGGAATTGATTTCACTGGAGGAGCGATAACTGAAATCTCATATCTTGAAACTCCAGATATTAATGAAATTAAATCAAATCTTGCATCAGCATCAATTGATGCACAGGTTCAAGCTATTGGAGAAACTGGAGTTGTGATTAAGACAAAAGAGTTAAATGAAGAACAACGAAAGACTATCGCTACTCTTGTAGTTGATCCATATGAAGGAGCTTCGATTGATAGGTATAATTCAATTGGACCAAGTGTAGGAAAGGAATTACGAACAAAATCACTCTACGCGTTAATCCTTGTTTCTTTAGGAATCGTACTATTTATCGCATACGCCTTCAGGAAAATATCAGAACCAATATCTTCATGGAAGTATGGTTTTGTAGCAGTGATTACTCTTCTTCATGATATTTTGATCCCTGTTGGTATCCTTACTCTATTAGGTGTTGAGATTGATACCCTGTATGTAGTTGGACTCTTATCAATCCTTGGACTTTCAGTTAATGACACCATTGTTGTTTTTGACAGAATAAGAGAGCAATTAAGTGAGCAAAAGGAACAAGATTTTGATAAACTTGTAGGTGATGCGATATATCAAACAATTGCCCGATCACTATTTACTTCTCTTACTCTCATTGCGGTATTGCTAGCATTGTATGTAGTTGGTCCAGATGCAACACAAAATCTTTCTTTAGTGTTACTACTTGGAACTATTGTTGGAACCTATTCATCAATGTTTCTTGCTTCACCACTTCTTACCTCATTGGTTTCAAAAAAAGGCACACAATAGTGCTTTTTTTTGGTATACTAAGAAGGTATTATTAGCATAATATATATACCTATGAATATTTTAATTATCATTATTATCCTTGCGGGAATCATCCTTGCTTTTGTGTACAACCGTCTTGTTAAATTTCAAGTACGTACTGAAGAAGCTTGGGCTGATATTGATGTACAACTTAAACGAAGATATGACCTTATCCCTAACCTACTTGAAACGGTAAAGGGTTACGCACAACATGAGCGCGTTACCTTACAAGAGGTAATTGATGCACGTTCAAAAGCAAGTAGCATGAGTGTAGATATCTCATCAGCTTCAGTTGAACAAATGCAGGCATTAGCCGGAGCAGAATCAAGTTTAAATGGAGCATTGAATAAGTTGTTTGCTTTATCTGAAAATTATCCTGATTTGAAAGCAAATGAAAATTTTCTTGAATTACAGAGAGAGCTTTCAGATACTGAGAACAAGATTCAAGCAGCTCGAAGATTCTTTAACGCAACAGTAAAAGATCTTAAAACAGCACTACAAACATTTCCTACCAATATGATTGCATCACTCTTTGGATTTAAAGATAGAAATTTCTTTGAACTTCCTGAGAACTCAGTTGAAAGAGAAGTGGTGAAAGTTAGTTTCTAACAAAAAAAGAGGCATTGCCTCTTTTTTTGGTATACTAATGGCATGAGTACATTTTATACACACGAAGAAAAAAATACATGGAAGACATTCTTCCTCATGCTTGTTTTTATTGGAATGATTGTTGGTATTGGATGGTTTTTGAGTTATCAATTCCAGGATTCTAGTATCCTTTATATCGCTATAGGAGCATCAGTCCTTATGAATTTTTGGGCATACTGGTTTTCACATAAAACAGTCGTTCGCATTACAGGAGCCAAAGAAGCTTCAATACAGCAATATTCTGAACTTCATAATCTCGTTGAAAATTTAGCTATTACTGCAGGACTACCAAAACCTAAAGTATATGTTATTGAAGACCAGTCACCTAATGCCTTTGCAACAGGAAGAGACAAACACCATGCAATTATTGCAGTAAGTACTGGATTGCTTCAGGATCTTAATAGGGTTGAATTAGAAGGAGTAATTGCTCATGAGTTAGCCCATATTGGGAATAACGATATGCTTCTCTCAACAATGGCTGTTGTCTTTGTTGGAGTACTTACCATGATTGCTGATTTGTTTATTTACTCAGGTTCATCACGATCAGAAGGGAATAATCAAGGAGCAGGAATCATTGGTATGCTTGTTATTGTTATCCTTATGCCTATCATTGGAACTCTTCTTCGTATGGCAATTTCACGAAAAAGAGAATTTCTTGCTGATGCAAGTGCTGTGAGATTAACACGATATCCAGATGGTTTAGCTTCTGCTCTTCAGAAAATATCAGATTCTTCATATCAGTTACGACAAGCTCCAGAATCTGCAGCACATCTATTCATTTCAGATCCTAAGAGAAAGACATCAAAGGCAAGTATGCTAAAAAAACTCTTCTCTACACACCCACCGATAGAGAAACGAATCACAGCACTTCGATCAATGGGAGGGACGGTATAATAAAAAGAACCAAATGGTTCTTTTTATTTTCTCGTTGTTCTTTTTCTATCTGATTCCTTTAGGTATTCTTTTCGCAATCTAATTGCGTCAGGAGTAACTTCAAGGTATTCATCATCTCCCATCATTCCTAATCCTCGTTCAAGACTTAGCTCAAATGGAGGGATTAGCTTAATAGATTCATCAGAACCTGATGCTCGCATGTTGGTAAGTTGTTTTCCTTTGGTAGGATTTACCATTAATTCTTCACCCTTTGAGGTATATCCAATTACTTGCCCTTCATATACTTCAGTGTTTGGGTGGATATAGAGTACTCCTCGTTGTTGAAGGTTTGCGATAGAAAAGCCAAGAGCTTTTCCTGTTGCCATAGATACCATTGATCCATATTCAGATCGTTCAATGTATCCAACATGTGGAAGGAATGAATGGAATACTGAGGTAAAAATACCTTCTCCCTTAGTATCAATCGTAAACTCATTTCGGTATCCCATAAGTCCACGAGTAGGAACATGGAATACTAGTTTTGTTCCAGCATCCGTAGGAGTCATTTCTTGCATAATTCCTTTTCTCTTTCCTAACTTTTCAATTACTGTTCCTGCTGATTCATCAGGTACTAGAATAGTTACTTCTTCAAATGGTTCAGATTTCACTCCATCAATTTCTTTGATGATAACTTCTGGTTGTGATACTGCTAACTCAAATCCTTCTCTTCTCATATTTTCGATAAGTACAGCAAGGTGAAGTTCTCCACGACCAAATACTTTGAAACGTGCTTGATCAGAGAAGTCTACTCTTAATCCAACGTTTACCTCCAGTTCTTTTTCTAAACGTTCTCTAATTTGTCGAGAGGTAAGTAGTTTTCCTACTCTTCCTCCGAAAGGAGAATCATTTACAAACATTGAAAGGGAAATAGTAGGTTCATCAATGGTAATAGCAGGAAGAAGATCTGTTGCTACTTCTGTCATTACTGTTTGTCCGATAAAGATATCTGGGATTCCTGCAATCATAGCAATATCTCCTGCAACAGCTTCTTGAGTTTCAATTCGTTGCATTCCATGGAAGCTAAATAATTTACTGATTTTTCCTTTTACCTCATTTCCTTCATGGTCTTTAAGGATGATTGCTTGTCCTGACTGTACTGAACCTTGATAGATTCTAATAATTCCCATACGTCCTAGGAAATTGTCATATCCAAGGTTGAATACCTGAGCTTGTAGAGGTAGTGCACATGCTTCAGGAGTAGATACGTTTGGAATGTGTTCGATGACAAGGTCAAGAATTGGATCAAGATTATCCATGTTGGTGACATTGTTCTTGTCTCGTGTTGATTTAGCATCACGACCAATTGCATACACTACTGGAAAATCTAATTGTTCTTCAGTTGCTCCAAGGTCAAAGAATAGTTCATAAATATCATTTTCTGTACCTTCGATATCAGCAGCTGGCTTATCAATCTTATTTAAAATTACCATTGGCTTTAGTCCAAGTTCAAGAGATTTTTTCAAAACGAACTTTGTCTGAGGCATTGGTCCTTCAGCAGCATCAACGATAAGGTATACCGAATCAACAGAACGTAGAACTCGTTCTACTTCTGATCCGAAGTCAGCATGCCCTGGTGTATCAAGAATATTAATTTTTGTTCCTTTGTAATCAACTGAAGTGTTTTTTGCGTAAATGGTAATACCACGTTCTTTTTCAAGATCGTTTGAGTCCATTGAAACTCCTCGTTCAATCATTCCTGTGTGTTCTAGAAGACCATCTGTTAGGGTTGTTTTCCCGTGGTCCACGTGTGCTATGATAGCAATATTTCTAATTTCCATAATGTTGTTAACATTACTATATATATAGGAAAAGGGAAGGATATTACCATTATGAACATCACTATTATCGCTCATCCAAATTCAAAAAAACCAAGAATTGAAAAAGACCTATTTGGAAGACTCCATGTTTATATAAACGAGCCTCCTCTTGATGGAAAAGCAAATAAGGCAATTATAAAATCACTTGCTTGGTATTTGGATATTAAAAAAACTAATATCATCTTGGTCTCAGGAGAGAAGTCAAAAGAAAAAAGATATGAAATAAGTGAAAACTGATATAATTCATTTATGAAACAAGTTATCCTCATTCATGGTCTTCCAACTAAAGACGAATATTATACAAGTGAAGAGCCATCACCATCAAATGCACATTGGTTTCCTCAGATACAGCAAGAAATCTTAAGGAAAGGAGTTTTATGTCAGTCACTTGAAATGCCTCATCCATACAACCCGTCATATAATGAATATTGTAAGGTATTAGATCAGATGAATATTAGTGAAGATACTATCCTTGTTGGACATAGCTGTGGTGCAGGTTTTCTTATTCGATATTTTTCAGAGAATAAAGGATTGAAACCAAAGAAATTAATTCTTGTAGCTCCATGGCTAGACACTGAAGGATATCTTAAAGAACTTAATGAAGAAAACGATTTCTTTGATTTTCATATTGATTTTGAATTATCACAAAGAACTAATATTGATCTTGTATATTCAACAGATGATGAAAAAGATATCCTAGAGTCAGTAGAAAAAATAAAGAAAGAAATACCTGATATAAAAGAGTATATTTTCTTTGATAAGGGTCACTTCACTGAAACAGACCTAGGAAGTAAAGAATTTCCTGAGTTAGTAAAGATATTATTTACGTAAAAAGAAATTAATGCGGACTCTTTCTTATGTATTTTGAACTTTTTAACAAAAGCACGGAAATGCGTAGATCACCAAGCGATATAACACTTTCATACTGCAAAATAGATAATACAGAATATACAAATAACCTAGATTATATTATGAGCTTGTTTCTGTATAAAGATGATTGCTTTTAAATTATAGATGTATAATAATTATATTATGAATTTTGAAAAACAATTTGAAAACAATCAAAAAGTTGAAAGTGGATTAGAAAAAGCAGAAAAAATAATCAAGAATGTAATTGAACAATTAAAAGCCAATCCAGAATATAGTTCAAATGCAAATAAAAAAGCTGAAATTATAGAAGATAAATGGAAAAAATTAAAAGCTTCTGCAAAAAATGGAAGAGCTAATAATCAAATTAAGGAGTTTATTCAAAATGGACTAGCTGAAGAATTATATAAAACAGAGGAATTTGATCCTAGTGATCCGGATGTCTATGTTTCTTATATGGAAAATGGCTACAGAATAAACAATAATCCCGTTTATGGTGATCATGAAGATGAAATTATTTCACAGCGATATATTAAAACCCCTGTAAGTCCTAACCCTGAACAAATTGCTATTTCTAATGAAATAAATACTAGATACGAAGAAGAAAGTCATAAATCTTTTGCTAATTCGTGGAAAATAAAAGAAGCATTATTTGATGAACAAATTGAAAAAGGAGAAATGGTATTCTTGGGAGAAATGGCTTTTGATGATTATATAAAAATGCGAAAGGATAATGCCCCAGAAGCTCACGAGATTAAATATGAACTAACTCCTGTATTTGATGAGAATGAAATCACTTGGAGTAAAGATAATAATAAGATTTACGCTTATACTGGAATTAAACCAGAACAACCTACAGAAGAAATTGAAAATATATAAAGGAATTAAAAACAAGAAATATAATTATTTCTTGTTTTTAATTCTTAAAGCTAATAAAAAGACATTTGAAACACAAACGTAACAAAGATAATCTCACAGATCTTGTTGAAGAAGTTGCATTATCCTAATGTAAAAGTTCGTCTCTTGTATCTTTGAAAGAGAAGTCAACAGGCCTTCTCTTTAGGAATTATATTTATTCTCCTCCTTTTCGTTATTTGCAGAAAATTTCTCCATAAGTTTATTTTAACTGAATATAAACAAAAGCATCAGGTCACCCCGATACTATGTTTTCTTGGCGGTGTACTCGGGTTCAGTACCAGAGGGGTGAGACACTGTGAGAGTATTTTAGCGACTTTCTTGTGGCTTGCCTGAGGCACTCAGGTCGGTCTGCTTTTTCAGGGAATCTAGCCAATCGGAGTGGCTTCGTGGAAGAACATCTGCCAGCCCTTATCAGTCTTTCTCCAATGAGAACTTCTTTGGGAGATTACTCTATCTTTACCATTTGTTGTTCTATCCGTTTTGAATGTTACCACTGCTACATCTTCTGACGACATCTCCACCGAAAAATCGCTCATCAGATATTCAACCTTTTCAAGGGTATTTGGGAGCCTTTCAAGAATATCTGCTTTCGTATACTTATTACCCGACGTTCCAAACTCAATGAAGTCATCGGCCAACAGCCTATCAAGCGCCTCTTTTGAAGATCGTATCTCTGGTTTCAGGAGTGAAAGTTCAAGTTCTTTGATTGTGTTAGTTATGTCGTTCATAGTGCTTTTGAGGCATGTGGGTCACACCGATACTTTTTAATGCGGGCCATGTGGGTTCAGTACCAGAGCGGTGAGGCACCGTAAGGATATTCTAGCAGAGTTTCGAAGACTGAAATGAGGTGTATGGGTCAGTGTCGGTTATTTGAAAGTTACAGTATTCTTGAAATGATCCAAATAATATACAGGTAGTCCTGTTGTAGCGAGCTTTTCTGCTGAATATCTGTTTATTTCATCAATTGCAATTTGAGAACCATCAACATTGCGCATTTCAGTTCGACCAAGTATGAAACCTTTCGGCATATTATCTTTCAAGACATATAGCAATTGATCAATGTAGTATCCAAGATCATCCAGATCTTCGCCAACTGCTCCAGTGTGGTATTCAATAAACACAAAATGGTCTTTCAAATCCATTTTTAATTGACTTTGCATCAGTGTAAAGATAAGCAAATGCCCACCAATTATTTTTTCATTAGCAATCTCTAAAGAGGTCTTACTATTTTCAAGTGGCTTAGCGTGTTCGGAGACAGGGTTTCCGCTTGTAAGAAAGTCGACAATAAACTGCCTTTCAGAAGGATTTGGGAAGTAAGATTTGATGTTTGTAAGGCCTTGGCCGTAATAGCATGTAACACCTTTAGATATCGCCATTACGGAGAAGTGTGTGAAGTCACTCAAGCCGTAAAATACCTTTTTCGAATCAACAACTTTATCCCAATCGATTTTATTGAGAGTTTGTATGCACTTATTTCCTCCGCGAATAACCCAGATTAAATCTACATCAGAATTGAGTGCATCATGGAAAGATTCTACCATTTCAGCAATCGTCTCAAGCCCTGAAGCAAAATCAAGAAATTCAATATTGTTTTCATTCAAAAATGAAATCGAATCACTATACGATTTATGTTTAGTGAAATCTTCGGTTTTACATAAATTAACTAAAGCAACTTTCATAGATTCATTTTAGCTTAAATATCTGTTTCTGGGTAATCGGGTCGCCCCGCTTACCTAACTACTCGGATCATGCCGATACTAAGTTTTCTTGGCGGAGAAGACAGGATTTGAACCTGCGGTAGGGGTTACCCTACACATCCTTTCCAAGGATGCACGTTAAACCACTCCGTCACTTCTCCGTTAAAGTAGTGTACAATATAGTAGCTATGATTGACTACTATTTTAAATCGCTAAAAAAAAAAGATATCCAGAAGCTAACAGAGGCTCGTGCAGGAGTACTTATTGTTGCTCATGAATTGAATAAAGGGGACATGCAAACATTACTTTCGTTAGGATATAACGAAGCACTTCTTGAAGATGCTAATGATTATTTTGAAGTTCCTCGTTTTGAACATGAACAAGGGGTGAATTATCTTTTTACTCGGTATGTAGTTTCTACATCCACAGGTGAACTATCAACAGCCCCTTTGTTAATTGCAATTTCAGAAGAGCATGTACTATGTGTTTCTAATGAAGAACCTGATTTTCTCAAACCATATTTTGATTACAATATAGAGGGTTCATTTATAACTACTCAAAAGGTAAGGTTAGTTATCAATATGGTTGAAGATATTCTTCGAAGATATGATAAGACAATAATGAATATTAGAAGAACCATGCTGAAACATTTCAAGCAGGTTGAACATATTGATGAAGCAGATATTAAAGAATTTGTTATTTTAGAAAGCACACTCGCTGACTATTTAAGTGCTTTAAGTCCAATGCAAACAGCACTTACTCAAATGCTACGAGGAAAAAATGCTTTAGTTTTACATCAAGAAGATGCTGGTTTGGTTGAAGACCTTATTCAAGATATGAATCAGCTTATTGAAAGCGTAAAAGGTATTTCAAATACCATGCAAAATATTCGATCAGGACATTCAAGTATTATAGCGAATAAGTTGAACATCACGATGAAGAGACTTACTGCAGTTACTATTATCCTAACCATACCAACTATCATTGCTAGTCTTTTTGGTATGAATACATGGGTACCTCTTTCAAAAGGACCAATTTCATTTATTTTGATATTATTAATCATCACAGCAATCTCATATTCAGTTGGACGATTCTTTATTAAAAGTAAGTGGATATAGTATACTTATCACCTATGAATCCTTTTTTTATAATCTCCATTATCCTTTTCACCATAGTAATCTTTGGCTTACCTACATGGAATATTGCAAGGCTTGCAGGGAAAAAGCATTGGCTTTTCTTACTCATCCCTCCTATATTCTTTTTAGGTGCTTTTTGGCTAGCTAATATTTTTGAATCACAGGGAAATATTTTCTGGTACCAGATACTTAGATCTGTATCTTTCTATGTGTTAATTGTCGGGATGATGCTTTTTGGAATATCAATATTAGCATCACTTTTTTCAATTGCCTTTAGTCTAAAAAAGAAGACAACATTGGTGTTAATTCTTGTTTTGACCTTCTCTTATGCAGCATATGCTCGTATTAATGGAGAGCGTATCGTAACAAAACAAGTAAATCTTGAAACAAGAAATATCACCAGAGACTATCAGTTCGTTCATATTAGTGATCTTCACAGTGGATCGACGGATGTTCGTCATGCGCAGAGGGTAGTTGAACGTATCAAGAAAATTAATCCTGAGTTTGTGGTGATCACTGGTGATTTTATCGATGAATTCTATGTTGGTCCCGCTGATATCGCTCCGTTTAATGCGCTTGATATGCCTATATATCTAGTTACAGGGAACCATGAATACTATTTGCCAGAAGGAAGTGTTCAACGTGTTATAGAAGGCTCTGTGATTCAGCTAATTGATAGTATGAAGATTCAGTATGATGAACTTGATATTATTGGTGTAGACGAACTTCAGACCGTTGATGCAACTCTAGAATTAGTTGGTGGGGTAGATGAGAATAGATATACTATTTTGCTAGATCACCAGCCACTTGAAGATGAAGCTCTTGTTGCTTCTGAGAATGGAATATCTTTGATGCTTTCAGGACATACTCATAAAGGTCAGATTTGGCCAATGGGGTTGTTACTTTCTTTAAGGTATCGATATATTGGTGGTTTGTATGAAATAGGGAAGATGTTTCTTTATGTTAATGCTGGAACAGGAACCCTTGGACCTAAAATGAGACTAGGAACAGCAAATGAGGTAACCCACATTACCTTGTCTCCTTCTGAAGAATTATAAAGACTTATGAGCACTACTGTGCTGATAAGTTTTTTTATATATACTGTATGTATGACTACAAAAAACAAACCAATATGGCTTATCATTGGGTTGATCGTAATTGCAGTAATTGCAGTACTTTTTTCAGAGTTGATTGTACGTGATACTCAAACTGATAATATACGTTCACAAGAGTTAACTAATTTCTAATAATATGTATACACAAAGAAAAATCGCATATGCACTGGTCTTTTTTTGTGCACTTTTATTACCTATCTATTCACATGCTCAATCGGTGAATACTGGGCTTATTGAAGGAATTTGGTTTTCAAAAGATGTATATAACGTAGGGGAAACAATTCGAATATATACTGCGGTACAGAATAACAGTGGGTCTGAAGTATCAGGTGAAGTGCATTTCTTTGACAACGGGGAAACCGTTTCTATTGAACCTTTTACCGTTGCTGATGACCGTATCGCTGAAGTTTGGACAGATACTGAGGCTTTTGTTGAGGGAGAACATACTTTTACTGTTTCTGTTGAGGAATTAAAAAAGAGTGGAAGAGAGGGGGGAGAAGAATTCACTCCAAAGAAGCGAGTAAGTAGAGGAACCATCCTTGTTATCAGAGATACTGATAAGGATGGTATTCCAGATGAGGAAGATAAAGATGATGATAACGATGGTTTTTCAGATAATGCTGAAGAAAAACAGGGAAGTGATCCCCTTGATCCTAACAGTGTTCCTAAGATTGAAGATATAGATGATGATGATGATGTAGAACTGGTATCATCTGAATATGCAGAAGGTGAAGTACCTCAAATTGTTCAAAATTTTTCAGATGAGCTTCCTTTAGTAAAACCGGTGGTAAGTTTTATCAGTAACACTCAGAATAAGGTTGTTGAAGCTGTTGAAAAAGAATATCAAAAACAAGAAGAGGCAACAGAAAAAGCTTGGTATCACCAAGCTCTTCCTACTGTTTCATGGATATTTTCTTGTTTTTGGTGTGTTTCACTACTACTTCTTTCACTTATCTATCTCGCTATTGTTATCATTATGAAAGTAGTACGTAGATCTTAGGCATTAATTCCTGCAACATAACCAGTAGTCCAGCATAGTTGTAAGGAGTATCCTCCAGAAGGTCTATTGATATGTAGCATATCACCTGTTAAATACAGGTTAGTTATAATTTTCGATTGCATGGTTCGAGTATCTACTTCTTCAAGAGGCACTCCTCCATCTGCTAATACCGCTCTGTCTAATCCCATAAGGCCATCAATAGTAACAGGTATTTTTTTCAGAATATGAACCAGTCTTTTTCGATCTTCTGCACTCATACTGTGAACCTTCATATGATGATCTTGAATACGAAGCATTTCAAAGATAACTTCAGCTAATTTTTTAGGTACTAGTTCTGAAATTATATTTTTCACATCCTTATTCTTCGTGGTATTAAATAAATTAACCACTCGCTTATCTAAAGCACCTAATTCAGTATCAGGAAAACAATCAATTTCAGCATGAACATGTCCTTTTTTAAGGAGCTTACCTACTTCTCGTGAAGCATTAAGGATAAGTGGGCTTGAAAGACCAAAGTGAGTAAAGAGTAACTTACCAGTTCTTGAGAACGCTTTTTCATAGTCACAAAAGAAGGTAATTTTCATAAAGGTAAGTTTAGTTCCTGATATTCTTTTAACCCATCGATCTTCTGAGCGTAGAGGAACAATATCTGGACTTGGTTCATATACTGAGTGTCCCAAGTTCTTCATCCATGCAAAACCATCACCCGTTGAACCAGTTTCAGGATATGAAACACCTCCTGTTGCAATGATGTAACTATTGGCTGAAAATCGTTCTTTTTTAGTATCCACAGAAACAATCTTGTTTCCATTCCTGTTAATACTTACCACCTGATGATTGTAGAGGATCTTCGATCCTTCTTTTGAAGCAAATTCTTTCATTACCTTGTACACATCATATGCTCGTTCTGTTTTAGGGAATACTCTATTCCTTGCTTGTGTTACTAAAGGAAGTTTTCTTTTCTCAAAAAAGCTAAAAGTTTCTTTAACAGAAAATTGTGAGAATGGAGAGAATAGAAAAGGAGCACTTTTCCCATAGTGAGAAAGAAGCTTCCTGTTATCTAACTCGTAGTTGGTGATATTGCATCTTCCACCTCCAGTAATCTTTAATTTTTCACCAGCGTCTGCATTTCTTTCTAGTACGAGCACCTTTTTTCCATTCTTCGCAGCGTATCCAGCTGCCATCATTCCAGAGGCACCAGCACCAATGATAATTACATCGTAATGTTCAGGGTGTTGTTTCATGGAATTAGTATACGAATTTTATAGATTAAAGCTAGAAAATCGTATATGATACAAGCTATGTTTGTATTACCAAAATTAAAAAATGAATATAGTGCATATGAACCTTATCTTGATACGAAAACCATGGAAATTCATCATGGAAAACATCATGCAGGGTATGTAAGCAAACTTAACCAAGCGATGATTGATATTGATATTCAAAAAGAACGCGTTGAGGATTTTTTTGAGAATATCAATGACTACCCACAGGTAATACGTAATAATGCAGGAGGACATTATAATCATACGGTATTTTGGTCAGTAATTAACCCCTCTTCAGTGGCTACACCAAATGAACAGCTTACAGAAGCAATAAATCATTCATTTGGTTCTCTTGAACAACTCAAGCATGAAGTACTTACTAAAGCTGCTTCAGTATTTGGGTCAGGATGGTGTTGGTTAGTTGTTGATGATAAAAGAACATTGAAGGTGGTAACCACAAAAAATCAAGATAACCCACTTATGAGTGATATTGCTGAAGGATACCCAATTCTTGGAATTGATGTATGGGAACATGCATATTATCTACAATACCAAAATAACAGGGGAGAATACTTAGATCGTATATGGAATCTCCTTAATTGGCAGGAAATTTCAAATAGGTTTGAAAACATGCCAGAATTACTTGATCTTATGTAATTAAAAAAGAATATCGTTTGATATTCTTTTTCTTTATATACAGAGCTTTTTCAGGAAAATTCTTGCATAAAAAATAATTGATGTTGTTTTTTTGGAGATAATTTGCAGGAAAGTTAGTATCGCTGATATAATGAAATTATCTTAATAATTGTTACATGAAAAACAAGGAATCAGCATGATTCTGGAGATTTTGATTGCTTAAAGTAACAATTAATAGTGTTATTAGATTTAATTATTACTGATCATGCAAATTACCCAAGTTCAAAAAAGAAATGGTGATATCAAAGATTTTGATATTCAGAAAATTATTAGCGCTATTTTCAACGCTATGCGTGAAAGTGATGCTGGTACAAGAGAAGATGCACAGAAAGTAGCAGAACTTGTACATCAGGAACTTTTAAATAGGGCAGAGATGATTCCAAACTACATTCCTAATATTGAAGAAATTCAAGATATTGTAGAAGAGGGATTAATGGTAAGTGGATATCGAGATGTAGCTAAGGCATATATCATCTATCGACAAGCCCAAGCAGCAAAACGAAAAACTAATATTTTTGAACGGAGAATTGTGTTGAAACCATATGAGTATCCTCAACTTACCAAGTACACTGATGCTATCAGACACTCATATTGGATTCATACAGAGTTTAATTACATTTCAGATATACAAGATTTCAAGGTAAATCTTTCAGATTCTGAACGAAATGCTATTAAAAATACTATGCTTGCTATTTCCCAAATAGAAGTTGCGGTAAAAACATTTTGGGGTGATATATACAAGAAGATGCCAAAACCTGAAATTGGTTCAGTTGGAGCAACCTTCTCTGAATCAGAAGTTCGTCATCACGATGCCTATTCACACCTCCTTGAAATTCTTGGTCTTAATGAAGAGTTTAAGAATCTTAAGAAGAATCCAGTTATCATGCAACGAGTTCGGTATTTAGATGAAGCACTTCGTAACGCAAAGAGCGTGAATAATGAAGACTATGCACAATCAATTATGCTATTTTCATTATTCATTGAACATGTATCTCTCTTCTCACAATTCCTTATCATCATGGCGTTTAACAAACACAAGAATTACCTAAAGGGTATATCTAATGTTGTTGAAGCTACTTCAAAAGAAGAGCAAATTCATGGAAATTTTGGAATTGAAATAATTAAAATTATTAAAGAAGAAAATCCTCATTGGTTTACCAAAGAATATGAAGATGCTGTACGTGAAATTTGTATTCAAGCCTATGAATCAGAAAGTGAAATCATTGATTGGATTTATGAAGATGGAGAACTTGATTTTCTCCCATCTGCAGTGGTAAAAGAATTTATTAAAAACAGGTTTAATCGATCACTAATAAGTATCGGTATAAAACAAGTATTCGAAGTTGACGAACAACTAATCGAACAATCTGATTGGTTTGATGAAGAAATTATTGGAACAAAACATGTTGATTTCTTTGATAAACGATCGGTTAACTATAACAAACGATCAAAAAGCATTACGAGTGCTGATCTCTTCTAACATATATGAAATGGTTAAATGAAAATAGTCGAAAGTTCTTAGAAGGAGGCTACCTTCTTCCTGGAGTAGGTCCTGAAGAACGAATTCGAGAAATAGCAGATCATGCAGAAAAGCTTTTAGGAAAAGAAGGTTTTTCAGATACCTTCTATGCATACATGGAAAAAGGTTATTACTCTCTTTCTTCACCGGTATGGTCAAATTTTGGAAGAAAGCGAGGTCTACCTATTAGTTGTTTTGGGTCATATATCGCAGATGATATGGGAAGTATTCTGTATACCCAAGCTGAAGTTGGGATGATGTCTAAGCTAGGAGGAGGTTCTTCAGCTTATTTCGGAGCGATAAGAGGGAGAGGTGCTGAAATAAAAAATGAAGGTCTTGCATCAGGAGCTGTACACTTTATGGAACTTTTTGAAACTCTCATTGGTGTAGTATCACAAGGTTCTGTGCGACGTGGACACCTATCTCCATATCTTCCTATCGAACACCCTGACATTATGGAGTTTTTGGGAATTGGAACTGAAGGACACCCTATTCAAAAACTTACCCATGGAGTTACTGTAGGAGATGAATGGATGCAATCTATGATCGAAGGGGATGAACAAAAACGAGCTCTTTGGGCAAAAGTGATTCAGGCTCGAAATGAAGTTGGATATCCATACATCATGTTCTCTGATAATGCGAATAAGAATACAGTTGATGTATATAAAGATAAGGGACACACTATTTATGCAAGTAATATGTGTTCTGAAATTATGCTCCCTTCGAATGAAGAATGGTCATTCGTATGTTGTTTAGCTTCTATCAATCTAGCTCACTATGATGAATGGAAAGATACTGATGCTGTTGAAATCCTTACCTACTTCTTAGATGCGGTAATGCAAGAATTTATCAACAAAATGGAAGTGTATCGAGATTCAGATAGAAGAGAAGATAATGATCGCTTCGAATTTATGAAAAGAGCATACAAGTTTGCTGTTGAAAACAGAGCACTTGGACTTGGAGTACTTGGATGGCACAGCCTTCTACAATCAAAGATGTTGCCTTTTGAGCACATCGAATCAATGAAGCTTAACACTGAGATCTTTAAACTTATCAAAGAACGATCATATAAAGCATCAGAACAAATGGCAAAAGAATATGGAGAACCTAAGGTACTTGAAGGATATGGAAGAAGAAATACTACCACTATGGCAGTAGCTCCAACCACCTCATCCGCATTCATTCTTGGACAGGTATCACAGGGTATTGAACCTATTTGGTCTAATTGTTATGTTAAAGATGTTGCAAAACTTAAGGTGACGATAAAAAATCCAGTACTAGAAAAACTTCTTGAAGATAAAGGATTTAATACAAGAGAGGTATGGCAAAGTATTCGTGATCATGATGGGTCAGTACAGCACTTGGATATTCTTGATCCAGAAGAAAAAGAAGTATTTAAAACCTTCCCTGAAGTAAATCAAATGAATATTATTCAACAGGCAGCTGCTCGACAACGATATATTGATCAAGGGCAGTCACTTAATATCATGATTCACCCTGATACTCCGGTGAAAGATATTAATAAGATTTACGTTGAGGCATGGAAGCTCGGAATTAAAACTCTATACTATCAACACAGTATGAACGCAGCACAGCAATTCAACAGGGAACTCCTTGTGTGTGAAAGTTGCGAGGCATAAAAAACAAGCATTTGCTTGTTTTTTATTTGATATACTAGGAATATGAAAAAAACCAATGATGAGTGGAAAAAAGAATTAACTGAAGAACAATACAGAGTACTTCGTGAGGCAGGGACAGAAAAACCTTTTTCAGGAGAATTCACTATGTTTAACAAAGAAGGAGAATATATTTGTGCTGCTTGTGGAAATAAGCTTTTTGATTCAAAAAACAAATTTCAAAGTAGTTGTGGGTGGCCAAGTTTTGATGACGTAAAAAGTTCAGAATCAGTATACACTCGCTTAGATACTTCTTTTGGTATGGAACGTGAAGAGATTATCTGTGCAGGATGTGATGGTCATTTAGGACATGTTTTTACTGATGGTCCAACAGATACTACTGGATTGCGATACTGTATCAATTCTGTTGCTCTTGATTTCAAGCCACAAGACGAATCAAGATAAATTGATATACTCTTGATATGGACACAAAGTACCTCTCTTTTGTAAATACCGTTATGGAATACTATGGGGAATATGGCCGACATGATCTTCCTTGGAGAATAAATCAAACACCATATAGGGTGCTTGTTTCAGAATGTATGCTTCAACAAACCCAGGCATATAGAGTAATACCTTTTTTTCTTAATTGGATGAAAAAATTTCCTACATGGAAATCACTTGCAGAGGCTCCACAATCAGAAGTACTGAAATCTTGGAAAGGCTTGGGGTATAATTCTCGAGCATTACGATTACAGAAATTAGCACAAATTGTTGTAGAACAATACAAGGGAAGATTGCCTAAGGAATATAAGAAACTTTTAGAATTACCTGGAATTGGTCCATATACTGCAGGAGCAATACAGGCATTTGCTTTCAATATCTATACGCCAATTATTGAAACGAATATTAGAAGAATTTTCATCTATCATTTTTTTGAGCCTGATGAAGAAGTGCATGATCGAGATATTCTTCATGTAATGGAAGATCTAGGAGATATTGAAAATCCACGAGAGTGGTATCAAGCCCTTATGGACTATGGATCTTCACTTCCTAAACAAATAGAATACAATCCGAATATTAGGAGTAAACACTATACTAAGCAATCAACCTTCAAGGGTTCAGATAGAGAGTTACGCGGAAAGATACTTTCGTTACTTCTTGAACATCAAACACTCACTCTTAAAAATTTATATACTCTTGATGAAACAAAGAGAATACAAGAAATTCTTAAGACTATGCAACGAGATGGATTTCTTTCTTTGGATAAAAAAAACGCCACCTTGTTATAAGATGACGCTAATTACTAAAGTACCCCTACCCGTAATTTATTCTGCTAAAGGTTTTAGCATAGATTTTTCATTTACTTTGTTCGAAAGAATGAATTTTCTTTCAGCTATAAGTGATAAGAACTCTTTATGAAGTTTTTCGTTCTCATGTAAAATAGAGATATTCATTTTAAATCCTGTTTCTTTAAGATCTTTAGGCAGAGTATTACCTAAAGCCTTGTACATATTAACAAGTGCCTCTTTTGCTCCTGTTTGTTTTGTTTCAAGAACTTTTTCTTTTATTTGATTTACGTTTAGTAAATCATTCTCTACAAAAAATCTTGCAGTATTTTGAGCACGGTGGATAATTTTACCCTCGTCTCTCAAATCAGTAATGAATTCCTTTGTTGAATACATATTATTTGGTTTTTAAGTTAAACGTTTCAATATATATAATAAAACTTATTACAAAATTGTCAATACTTCATACATGATAACTCATTGATGGGGTATAATAGAAATATGGATGCATTTAAACAACAATACGAAAGATTAAATCAAGAACAGAAAAAAGCCGTTGACTGTATAGAAGGACCTGTTTTTGTTATGGCTGGACCAGGGACTGGAAAGACACAAATTCTGAGTCTCAGGATTGCTAATATTCTTCAAGAAATTCCTGGTATTGAGCCAGAAAATATCCTAGCACTAACGTTCACGAATCAAGCTGCATATAATATGAGAGAACGTTTAAGTAAGTTTGTTGGACCTCAAAATGCACACAGAGTATATATATCAACCTTCCATAGTTTTGCAGAAGGAATGATAAAAAAGTATCCAGCATATTTTGAACGTTTTTCTCAATCAAGATTGATATCTTCAGTTGAACAAATTCAATTACTTACTGAACTTACACAGACTCATGGGGGATCGAGCTTCTCTGTTTTCAAGAGAAGAGAAAATACCATTAATAGCATTGCTTTTAATATTGGAAAGGTAAAAGGAGAAGCTCTTTCTCCTGACAAGTTAAGAAAGAATATTATTGATGAATATGAAGAAGAAATGGAATCTCCAGATATGTTTTATAAAAGAGCATCAGGAGATAACAAGAAGGGTGATATTAAGAAACATAAGGTCAAAACATTAGAAGATAGAAAAGAAAAAAGTTTAGCTTTTGTTGATGTATATGAAGCATATGAAGAAGCTCTTCTTTCAAGAAATTTCTATGATCACAATGACCTTATCACTTCAGTTCTCAATGAGATTAATAATGACTCATATTTCCAAGCTGAGCTTCAAGAACAATTTCAATATATTTTAGTTGATGAACATCAAGATACTAATGATGGGCAGAATGCAATTTTACATGGACTTATCGATAATCCTGTATGGGAGGGGAAGCCAAATATTTTTGTCGTTGGTGACACAAAACAATCTATTTTTAGATTCGCAGGGGCTTCACAAGAAAGCTTCACTGAATTATTCAAAAATCTTAAAGATGTAGTTACTATCTCATTACAGAAAAACTATCGATCTGATCAAAAAGTTTTAAATCATGCACATACACTTATCTCAAAGAGTGAACATCACGCAGAAGAAACACAGTTGGAAGCATTTTTTGAATATGACAGTCGCTTCGAATATCGAGAATTTTCTAATTACAAAACAGAATCACTGTGGGTAGCTTCTGATATACAAAAAAGATTCCAAGAAGGAGAAAACTTACAAGAAATTGCTATTCTTTTTAGGAATAACAAGGATATTATTGAATTAAGAACTTTACTTGAAATCTATGGGATTCCTTACCAAGACTTCACAAAGAAGAATCTACTTGAAGATGTAGATATGAAAAAACTCTTCTTACTCCTTCGATGTATATATCAACATACCGATGATGATATTGTTGCTAAGGTACTGTTCATTGATTTTCTTTCCTTTAACCTTATCGGTGTTCAAAAAGTATTGAAAGCTTTTCGTGCTCAGAGATCATCCACACTATCTCTTTTTGAAATGATTGCTGATGAAGAAAGAATGTCTTCATTATCAATTCCACAGCAAGAAATACAAAAGTATATTAGCTTTACTTCAACCGTTCTGTTGTTAAAGGGAAAGAGTGAAAATATGGATTTCGTGAGTTTCTTTTCTGAAGCTGTTCGTGAACTTGGATTCCTTTCTTACGTAGTATCAAAACCGGATTCAGCAACAGGCTTAGCAAAAGTTGAAACCCTGTTTGATGAGATTAAAAAGGAACAAGGTTCTCGGAAACTTTTCTCTATTCATGATTTTATCGAATACCTCAATGTTCTTTATGAGAATAATATTACTATGAATATCTCTAACCCTATGAATAAGGGGGTATCATTAATGACCTTTCATGGGTCTAAAGGTCTTGAGTTTGAAACGGTGTATATTATCAAAGCATTAAAAAAGAGATCTCAGGGTTCAGAAATTCACATACCTCTTGATTCATTCGTCGATGGGGATACAGAGGATGAAAGAAGACTCATGTATGTTGCCATAACCCGTGCAAAGAAGAATTGTTTAATAAGTTCATATTTGTACAATCATGAAGGGAAAGAACAATCACGATCCTTACATATTGATGAAATTGAAGAGCTATCGCATATAAGTATGGATCAATGGGAACAAGAGCATAGTAGTGCATTTGCAGATTTCTTTGGTGAATCTCATGAACAACTAACTTCACTTATCGATCAAGAATATATTCAAGAGAGATTCCTTAAATCAACATTGTCAGTTACTGCATTGAATAACTATATCGAATCCCCGTTACTCTATTTCTTTAGGAATCTTGTACTTCTTCCAGAAGCGAGAAGTCCATTTCTTGAATTTGGTAACCTTATGCACAAATCCTTAGAAAGATTTGCTAAAAAGGAATTACAGCAAATGAAAGTGCTTTCAATATCAGAACTATTAGAATCTCTTGAGCAAGAGGTACAGGAACATCCAATATATGAACAGCACTATGAAAAGGCAAAAGATGCACTCATCACATATGCAGAACATCGATTGGTTGATGAAGTAGTTCCTCTTGATGTTGAATTTAGAATACCTGCAATTTCTTTTGAATCTGATCGAGGTGAAATACGTCTTTCAGGTGCAGTTGATAAGATAAGTAGAGATGAGGATGGGTCTATCATCGTTTGGGATTACAAAACTGGACGTTCAATTTCAGACATGGATAAACATCGAAAAGAAAAACTTAAAAGACAAGCTGTTTTCTATAAAATGCTTTTGAAAAGCTATAGTGGAGGAAAATATAATCCACAAAAAGTTATTTTCGATTTTCTTGAACCTTCTAAAAAAACAGGAACCTTTGAACGATATGAATATATTGTTCAGCCTGAAGATATAGAAGAGCTGAAACAAGAAATTAATCGATTAGTTAATGATATTTTTGAAGGGACATTACTTTCTTCTGATATAGTGAGTGACAAGGTACCAAAGCAGTATCAAGATATATTAGAGATAATAAAGGGACCAAGGACTTTTGAACAAAAAACACTTTTATAGTGTTTTTTGTTGGGAATAGTAGCTAAATATTGATATACTATTGTGCATATGAATGATAAAAAAATAACAGTAGCCATTAATGGTTTTGGAAGAATTGGAAGAGCTTTTATGCGATTAGCATATGCGCAATATCCTAATATTTCAATCGTTGCTATCAACGATTTAGGAGATATCAACAACTTAGCATATCTTCTTAAATACGATACGGCACAAGGAAAAAGTGGACTTGAAGTAGAGGCAAGCAGTGATGGAGCACATTTGATAGTTCAAGGTAATGATGTGAAGATTTTTCAAGAAAAAGACCCAAGTCTATTACCATGGGGAGAACTTGGTGTGGATGTTGTTATTGAATCAACTGGTTTCTTTACTGAATATGGAAAAGCAAAACTTCACCTTGATGCTGGAGCAAAGAAGGTAGTGATATCAGCACCTGCAAAAGGAGAACAAGTTGAGGGTGTAACAGGGGCAACGGTAATTATGGGAGTTAATAATAACGAGCTTGGAACATGTAATGTTTCTTCTAATGGTTCATGTACCACCAATGCTGGTTCACCGGTTGTTTCGATTTTACATGAAACAATTGGAATTGAGAAAGCATTACTTAATACTACTCATGGATATACTTCAACACAGAGTTTAGTTGATAGTCCTGTAAAGGGTAGTGATTACCGAAGAGGTAGAGCTGCAGCACAAAACATCATTCCTTCTTCTACAGGAGCTGCTATTGCTGTTACAGAAGCAATTCCAGAACTTGCAGGTAAATTTGATGGAATTGCGTGTCGTGTACCTGTTGTTTCAGGTTCAATTGCAGATATCACTTTCTTAGCAAAGAGAAATACTACCGTTGAAGAAGTAAACGATATTCTTACTAAAGCAGCACAAGAAGATCGTTGGAAGGGAATATTCACAGTAACAAATGAACAAATTGTTTCTTGTGATATTATTGGAAACACTCATGGTTCAATTGCTGATCTTGATATGACCCGTGTTGTTGATGGAAATCTAGTTAAGGTTATGGCTTGGTATGATAACGAAATGGGGTATACCAATACGCTATTACGTCATGTTGTTGAAACAGCAAAGCATATTGCATAATTATGAATGCTTCACCTCTGAAAACTAAAGGATTCACATTAATTGAACTACTTGTGGTAGTAGCTATTATTGGAATACTTGCAACGGTGGTGCTTGCTTCACTTGGTTCTGCTCGAACACGTGCAAAAGATGCGAGAATAAGAACACTCTTAAATCAGATGCGTGTTCAAGCCGAGGTGCAGTATCTTGAAAATGGTAATTATAACGATATTTGCGAAGCAACTTCTGATTCTGGAAAGTTATATCGACTAGCATATCAAGATGCTGGATCTCACAGTGCAAACAGTATTTGTAGAGATGAAAATTCGGTATATGGTCAACATACCCTAAACACAAGTAACCCATATTCAAGTACACCAACTGGTACAGGTACCTTTCAAGGTTGGGCAGCTGAAATCAAATTGAATAATGGAAATTTCTGGTTTTGTATTGATGGAAATGGAAATATCATTGAAGCTGATACAGGGGCAGAGGCTACGGGTCGACAAAATCTTGAAACAAATAATACATGTGGAGATCAATTATAAAAACCAGTAAAAAACTGGTTTTTTGTTTATAATATCGTTACACTATGGATATGAACTACACAATACATTTAGCAACTGATCATGCTGGTTTTGAAATGAAAGAGTTTCTCAAAGATGCTCTTCTTGAACTTGGATATACCATCATTGATCACGGTGCAGATATTTACGATGAGGATGATGATTACAATGATTACATATCACTTGCTGCACAAGCAGTAGCAAATGGAGATGATGATCAACGTGCCATTATTTTTGGTGGCTCAGGACAAGGAGAAGCCATGATGGCAAATCGTTTTCCTGGAGTACGTGCAACAGTATATTATCACTTTGATCCTGAGATTATTAAAGTATCTCGTGAACATAATAATGCGAATGTACTTTCTATCGGTGCACGTTTTCTCTCAGAAGAAGAACTTATCGAATCAGTTCTCTTTTGGTTAGAGATGGAGTTTCCAGGCGAAGAGCGACATCAAAGACGTATTGAAAAATTAGATGCTTTTGAGCATGAAGAACAGTAAAATGAGTTTAACAAAAGATTTTAAACATTATATTTTTCATCATACTGATTTAAGTGTCTCTGACCGTGAATATGTACATAGAATTTTTTCTCAGAGTCATATAAAGAAGACGGTACGTATTAGTCTAATTTTATTAACCTGGACATTCTTCGCTACCTTTTTCGATTCTGCGTTATTCAGCGGGGCTATTGTTGCTTCTGCGGTAACAGGAATACATGCAATTCACTTCCTTCCGAATTTCTTATTCTTGATGGTGAATTTAGCTGCAAAACTTCTATTCATTTCTTGGTTTGATTCTGAAAAAATACTTAATACAAAAGAAAGAATATTAGCATCTCTTCCAAGTATTGGTATTATTCTATTTTTAGGTTCTGTGTTTAAGAAAGAAAAAATATTCCTTAAAGCACTTCGTGGCTATTTAGGATATGTAAGAAAAAGAGGTATAAAATCTATTCTTTCATTGTTGAATATAAAAAACATCTCTTAGGATGTTTTTTTGTTGAGGTAATCAAGAACTTCTTGAGGATGGGATAGGGGATTTACCTTAGGCCAATGCATCTCAATGTTTCCTTCAGGATTGATAAGAAATGATTCTCTGTTGATACCAATATACTTTTTACCAAACATAGATTTTTCTTTTAAGACACCATAAGCTTCTGCAATGTTTCCTTCAGGATCAAGTAATAGAGGGAAGGTAAGCTTGTGAGTATCACAAAATTTTTGATGACTTTCCTTGGTATCTTTTGAAATTCCAAGAATCTCACATTGATTATCAAGAAAATCAGAATAACGTTCCTGAAATCCTAATGCTTCAATGGTACATCCAGGTGTACTATCTTTTGGATAAAAATAGAGAAGAACATATTGACCTAGATATTTTGTTAAGGATTGTTGGTTACCTAGATTATCTAAGGTGTTGAATGATGGTGCTTTATTCATATGTTTCAGAACTAACCATATCACATTGTAGTAATTCAGATCCAAATAACGGACTAATATATACCATTCCAGCGAATGTTGAAAAAGCTGTTGCAGGAGAATCAATTATATTAATGTAATCCTTACAAACAGGTAAATCTGGATTATCAATACATTTTCGAAAATCTATATCCTCTGTTACTTCACATATGATATTAAAGAATCCTTCCTCATTACTATTCTCTACCCCGACAAAACATTTTCCATTTTCATTTTTAGTGAATTGTTTCATTACTGTATCATCTTCAGTAAGTACTGTAATTTCAGCATCTTTACACCCATTAACAAAGGCATCACCTATACATTGATATTGTTGCACACTTCCATAGTCTGGCATTGATGAATTTGATGTCGCGCTTCCTGTTACTTCACCCTGGTCATTTTTGAGTTCAGTTGTTTCAGTTTCTTGAATATAATTCAAATTTTTCATATCAAATTCTCCACAATTAAGGGCTCCTTTTGACGAAAGAGAAATATTTTCATTACTGTGTTTTATCTTAATATCTTCTTGTTTTGCTGGAACGCTAATTTCTTCTTCTATCTTAGTATTCTCCTGAGAATTTGTTACTTCATATACTTCATTTTCTTCAGCTTTATATGTTTCTGAAATCGGTTCAACATCAAAAATATCATTCTCTGGATTTTCAGGTGGAATAACAAAGTTTTTAATTTCCTGGCTAACTATTGAAGTAAGACTTTGTTCTCCTTCTAATACATAAGTATTTACCCCGTATGCTGCAGCTATGATAAGGAGGGTAGTAAAAATAATTGTTTTCATAGTTATTCTGTAGTTTGATATCTATTAATAGCTTCTTGAACATGATCTAGTATTGCTCCGCCTAAACTCGGTTCTGTAAAATCAACAATATACTTCCTAGTATCTTCAGGTAGCGCCATCACCGTTATGTTATTTTCTTCAAACCAAATAGGGTTATATACCTGAATATTTCTTGATTGAAATACTCGCATCTCACCTTCTTTTTCCTGAACATAAAGACGATATGATATTCTCGTTATGTTATTTTCTCGGGTAGTAATTTGTTCATAGGCAAGAGGAACGGTTGGAATTACTACTCCTTCTTCATATATTTTCTTTTTACCTAGTACAGGGATAATGAATGCAGGTTTTATCAGATTAAATTCCAAATCAACAAAGTAAGTATCTTCATCATTTCCTAAATACACAGTAAAGGTTTTGTTTCGTAACCATGATTCAGAAAAACGATATTTAGTTCGATCACTTTTGAATATACGTCCATCTTCTGTTTGAACATACACAATATCACGAAAATCTTCTTGCTGTTCTAGTCTCACAAATTTTGCAGTGAGAGTGATATTTCCTTTTCTCAGATTATTAATGGTACTGTTTCGTATTATTTTTTTTATACCAAAAAAAAGAATTACAGTGATAATTAAAATTAAAATAATGAATACTTCCATGTAATACATGATATCACGAATATTCACATAGTTTGATATACTATATCTATGCAGAAAGAAATTATTCCGGCAGTTATGCCGTCATCAATACATGATATTGAATCAGCAGCTATTTCAGTGAGGCATGTAGCACAAACCATACAACTTGATCTTATGGATGGAAAGTATGTACCTGAAAGTACTTGGCCTTTTACCACTATGGGTAATCATGATCTTGAAATGGCAAAGAAGGGTGATTTTGAATTAGCACTTTGGGAAGAACTTAACTACGAACTTGATCTTATGGTTGCAAAACCTGAAGAAGATCTAGAAACCTATATTTCTCTTGGAGCGTCAAGAATCATCTTTCATTTTGGATCAGTTCATCGTTGGGACAATATCCAGAATCTTGATCCTGTAACACGTAGTTTTCTTGAGATTGGAGTTGCGGTAACCATATATGATGATTTAGATAAAGTCTTTCCCCTTATTGAAAACAAGGTTGTTGATTTCATTCAGGTAATGGGAATAGCTCGTATTGGATTTCAGGGGGAACCTTTTGAACCAAAATGCTTAGCATTGATTCATCGTATTAAAGAACAATACCCTGAACTTCCAATAAGTATTGATGGAGGTGTAAGTGAAGATACAATACCTCTACTTAATGAAGCTGGAGTAACTCGATTCGTATCAGGTTCAGGAGTATTTGGATATGGTATGGCTGATGAGAATGTTGAATATTTCTATACACTCGTGGAATAACATAAAAAGCTCGTTTGAGCTTTTTATGTTACCCCAACCATTTCTCTACATGTTTGACTACATGTTTCTTGTGTCTTTTCTCTACAATCATCGCATTGTAGAAATAACTTATTACATTGAGTATGTGAACAGTTGATATGAAGATCACAAGGAGCACCACAATCTTCACATGAGCTGATAATATCACCTGAAATTTGTTCCCTTGTTCTTCCATCGAATACAAAGTTTGCTCCGATAAACTTATTCTCTAAACCTTCTTGTTCTACTTGATGCTTGTATCCAATAATTCCTCCATAAAGTTGATGGACTTTCTTGAAACCTTTTGATTTTAGGTAGGCTGATGCCTTCTCACATCGAATTCCTCCAGTACAGTAAAGAAGAACGTTCGCATCTTCTTTTCCTTTAAGTGTTGATACTACTTCAGGAAGTTCTTCTCTGAAAGTTTTTACTTGTGGAGTAATAGCATTTTTGAAATGACCAATATCAGATTCATATGCATTTCTCATATCAACGACGATACTATCTTCAGCATCCATTGCTTCGTTAAATGAGCGAGCATCAAGGTGAGTCCCTACATTTGAAATATCATAATCATCGATATTTAGTCCGTCTGCAACAATCTGTCTTTTTACCTTTATATGTAATTTCCAAAAAGATTCTCCTTGATCTATTCCGATTTTGAAGGGAACATCTTTAAAGAAGGTAATGGAATTAAGATATTCCTTAAACTTTTCAAAATTATGTTCAGGGATAGACATCTGAGCATTGATTCCTTCTTGGGCAAGGTATATTCTTCCAAGACATCCAAGACCTTCAAAATCTAAGTACAGAGTATCCCTAAGATCATGTACTTCATCTGAAGTACCTAGATTAATATATTTATAAAAAGAGATGGTAATCCTTTTGAAATGTTCTGAACGAAGTTTTTCTATAGCCTCTTCTCTTGAAAGACGATTTAACAGCCACCGATCTTCTTTTTTTGTAGGTCTTTGTTGCATTGTTAAATCGTATCGCATGTACCATATTTTTCAACATAAATGCCACAACGTTTGATTATGAGCATATCATTCTTTGATTTGGTATACTAGATGTATGACAGATCAACAGTTACAAAGTCTTCAATTGAAGGCGAACGATATTCGTATATCAATAATAGATATGCTTGAGGATGCAGGGTCAGGACATACTGCAGGACCTCTTGGTATGGCTGATATATTTAGTGCCTTTTATTTTCATATTTTACATCATGATCCAAAAAATCCTGATTATGAAGATAGGGATAGATTAATTCTTTCAAATGGTCATATTGTTCCTGTACGATATGCAGCTATGGCTCATGCTTCATATTTTCCATTAGAAGAACTCTCTACATTACGAAAATTTGGTTCACGATTACAGGGGCACCCTGAACGTCATGCACTTCCTGGAGTTGAAAATACTTCAGGTCCTTTAGGTACAGGTTTAGGGCAATCTGCAGGAATAGCTTATGCTGCACGCATGGATGGCAAAAAGTTCCATACTTTTTGTTTAACAGGAGATGGGGAATTGAACTGTGGAAATATTTGGGAATCAGCAATGTTTGCTTCACATCATAATCTTTCAAACCTTACCGTTGTGGTTGATAGGAATAACATTCAGATTAATGGAACAACTGAAAGAACTATGAGATTAGAACCATTGGCTGATAAATGGAAATCTTTTGGTTGGCATGTTATTGAGGTTGATGGTCATAACATTGAAGCTTTTGTAGATGCTGTAAATCAAGCAAAAGCAATTCAAGAAAAACCAACCTGCATTATCGCTCACACTATTCCTGGAAAGGGAATATCTGAAATTGAAAATGAATACGAATGGCATGGGAAACCACCAAGTACAGAAGAAGAGCAAAGATTTTTGAAAGAATTAAGAAGCCTGCGAGGTAGGATAGAAGCAGGACATACAGATTAATATGATACATAAAGAATTAGCGTTACATCCTCAGATTTTCAATACTGAGATGTTAGAAAAAAAAGCAACACGAGATGGATATGGAAGAGGTTTAGTTGAAGCAGGAAAGCGAAATGACAAGGTTGTTGCATTATGTGCAGATCTTGCTGAATCAACAAGAGCTTTATGGTTTAAAGAAGCATTCCCTAATCGATATATTGAACTTGGAGTTGCTGAGCAAAATCTAGCAGCAGTTGGTTCTGGTATGGCTAACTATGGGAAAATACCATTTATCATGTCATATGCAGCATTTTCACCTGGAAGAAATTGGGAACAAATTCGTTCAACTATTTGTTTAAATAATGTACCTGTGAAAATTATTGGATCGCATGCAGGGGTGTCAGTTGGTCCAGATGGAGCAACCCATCAAGCCTTAGAAGATATTGCTCTTACTCGAGTACTACCAAATATGACTGTGGTTGTTCCTGCTGATGATGAACAGGCATACAAGGCAACACTTGCAATAGCAGAAAATGGGAAACCCACATATCTTCGATTGGCACGTGCAAATACTCCAGTATTTACTACAAACTTAACTCCATTTGAAATTGGAAAGAGTCAGTTGGTATATGACAATCCTGAAGCAACTATTGGAATTATCGCTTGTGGTTCACTTGTATATCAATCAATCCTTGCAGCAGAATCTTTACAACAAGAAGGAATACATGTTTCTGTTTTAAATTTACATACGATAAAACCAATTGATGTTGAAGGTATCGTATCATTTGCTACTCATATGAAACATATTGTTACGGCCGAAGAGCATCAAATTAATGGGGGAATGGGTTCAGCTGTAGCTGAAGTACTATCACAACATAAGCCAAAGAAAATGTCATATATCGGAATGCATGACAGGTATGGAGAATCAGGAAGTCCTGATGAACTACTTAAGTATTTTGGTATGACAAAGGATGGAATTATTGAGCATATTAAAAACGAAGCCTAGGCTTCGTTTTTAATATGATTTTTGATATACTTCCTCGTATGAAACCAAAAGGATTCACCTTAATTGAATTATTGGTAGTAGTAGCTATTATTGGAATACTTGCAACGATAGTATTAGCATCGCTAGCAGATGCACGAACTAGAGCACAGGTAGCTCGAGCAAGAGCTGAAATGAGAGAAATATATACCCTCATGGATACTGCTCGCATTTTTGAAGGTACAACATTAATGGGAGTAACAGGTTCAGGGTGTACTCATTGTAGTAATGCCTGGAATACCTCAATTGATAGGATAGTAACTAAAGCTGATCCTACTGCTACAAATGGTTCACGATTCTATACTGATTATTGGGGTAGCCCATATTCTCTTGATGAAAACGAAGGTGAGATTACCACAAATCTTTGTAGGGTAGATCTCTTTTCATCTCTCGGACCTGATAAGGTATTAGGTACCGCAGACGATATCTCTTATCCGATACCTTTTTCACTACCACAATGTCTCTAACATCAAAAACAAAAGGATTTACTCTCATTGAACTACTCGTAGTAGTAGCCATCATTGGAATATTGGCAACCGTGGTGTTGGCATCACTTGGAAGTGCACGGGAAAGAGCCCAAGATGCAAAGATTAAGGCACTTATGAATCAAATGAGAGTCCAAGCTGAACTTTTCCAATTGGAATATGGATCTTTTCATGGAACACAAACTTCAGGACAGTATGATGATTCAATAAATGAATGTTTGTTTTCTAAATTTGATACTACTGTTTTTGATGATGGAACCGCAAGGAGTATTAGTCCGCTTGTAGCTCAAGTCACAGGAATTACCAGCAGGATGACAGTGCGAATTAGATGTGCCGTGGGAGGGAGTATAGCAGACAGCTGGGCATTTAGTGCTCCTTTGTTTAATCCAGCTTCAGGAACTACCGGTTGGTGTGTTGATAGCTCTGGAAATTCAAAGGCAGTGAATATTGATTTTACAACATTTGGGCAAGAGCTTGGAATACCTCCTGCATTAGTAGATTGTCCATAAAAAAACGAAGCTTAGGCTTCGTTTTTGCTTTCTGGTTCAAACAATCCTTGATAGTCAATTTTTGATCCAGAATTTTTAAGAAAAGTTTTTAGTTCATCTTCTAGATATTCAATTTTTGAAATGAGAACTTTTTGAGCTTCTTGGTTTTCTTCTAGCTTAAGAACTTCCTGAGTCAAATCGTCTATCTCCTGGGTAAATTCTTTGTAGGTAGCAAAGATTTCTCGTTCCACTTCAGATTTGTTTAACAACATCATTGTTTCTATTTCCTTCCTTGATTGTAATTGTTCTAAATTAGGTATTGATTCCATATTATTATATTTTTTGAGCAACATAATGCTCTGGTTTATTTCTAAGAAAATCTTCTAATTGTTCTTTTGTTAAAAGACCTTCTTGGGCTCCTATATATTGTACTACATTCATGGAATTAATTGGTCCCCATGACAGTGCTTCTTCTACAGATTTCCCAGCTGCGATTGCTGCTGTGAAGGTTGAAGAAAACGAGTCTCCAGCACCAGTTCTTTCAACAGGAGGTTTTGGATCAGGGTAAATAGGGTGGAACCAATATTGATCGGTATATGAATCATATGCATACGCACCATCTGGTCCATCAGTAACACATACAATTTTTGGTCCAAATGCATGAATGTTTTTCATAAGAACTTTTACATCAGTTTCTTCTGTATCAAGAATTTTTTGTGCTTCTTCTACGTTACAAAAAAATATTTCTGTAGCCTCATATACATTTTTAAGCTTTTCAGGTCCAAGATTAATTTGAAATGTTCCAGGTTGAAATGCCATATTAATTCCATGTTCTTTCACCCATGCTGCAATATCTTGATGGTACTGCATAGAATTTTCTCCTACTGAACTGAAGTATACCCAAGATGGTACTACTTCTTGTACTTGTTTCTTCAAGTCATAGCTATATTCCTCATGTTTGATAAGGATAGTACGTTCTGCTTGAAAAGAGAGAACATAGTGATAGTTAGTTGTTTTTCCTTCTTCGGTGGTTACCAATGAAGTATCAACACCTTGTTCTGTAAGAGCATCTAAACACTCTTTTCCAAAATCATCATCTCCTACGTGAGTCATAACGGCTGAATGAAGACCTAATCGTGCTGCTGATACTGAAGCATTAGGAGCATTTCCTACAGCCTTCACCACCTTCACACTTTCGTATGGAAGTTTTTCTCCAAAACGCATTTCAAGCATAGTAACTCCGTTTTCTACTTCAATTTCTGCTTCCTTTAATTTGATAAAAGCATCAATGACAATATCTCCAATGGCTAAAAAATCAATTTTTGAATTATTCATATGTTTTCAAGTATATCACATGAGGTATGTGATATACTGTTTTGTATGAAAACATTACGACAATATATTATCGAGGCGCAGGAGAATAAGCAGGCTATTGCACATTTCAATGTTGCAAATTCAGATATGCTTTTAGCAGTCTTCAATGCTGCAAAAAAGGTATCAGGAGAATATGGTTCACCTATTCCTTTAGTAATAGGGGTAAGTGAAGGGGAAAGAGATGCTTTTGGGGTAACTCAGTTCGTTGATTACGTGATAAGTTTACGAAATGAACATGATTATCCAATATTCACTAATGCTGATCACACGTATAGTGTTGAACGTACAAAAGAAGCAATTGATGCAGGTTTTGATATGGTTATCTATGATGGAAATGAGGTAAGTAAAGAAGAAAATCTTAGAAATACTAAAGAGGTAGTAGCCTACAAAAATGAAATTAATCAAGATTGTTTGGTTGAAGCTGAATTTGGATATATTGGTTCAGGATCAAGTATTAAAGATGAAATTCCAGATGGGGTATCAGAAGAAACCATGACAAAACCAGAAGAAGCGAAAGAATTTGTTACGCAAACAGGAATTGATCTACTTGCACCTTCAGTAGGGAATGTTCATGGAATGGTAAAGTCTGGAAATCCAGCTCTTGATCCTAAGAGAGTTTCAGATATTCTGCTTCTTACACAAACACCATTAGTATTACATGGTGGATCAGGTTCTTCAGATGAAGACATTGATGCTGTAATTGATGCAGGTATCTCAATGATTCACATTAGTACTGAATTACGAGTTGCATACAAGGAGGGTCTCCAAAAAGGTCTTCACGAATTTGATAGTCTTGCACCATACAAGTATGCACAATATGCAATGTCACAAGTTCAAGAGATTGCAGAACAAAAACTTAGAAGATTTTTTAGAGTCTTTTAGTGTAAATATGGTATCTTGACAAAGTTCAAATAGTTGTGGATAACTAATTGACATATTGTCTGGATGACATACTCTTTATCTTAGCTCTCCGGTATCGGGGATTTTTGTTTGAAAGAACATACGTCCTTGCTACTGCTGTGAGTGTATATATTGATACGGAGTTGATGGAGCACATACCATCATTTATGACGAAATTTACACATACAACTATTACAAAACCACTACAGCATCCAGTGTATAAGATTGCGGTACTGGTATACATTATTTACTTTATTTTTTCACCAAACGTGTTTGCGCAAACTGTGCAAGCTCCAGATGAATTACAGGTTCAACAAATTCTTGAAGAAGAAAAAGAAACTGAAATTGATCCACGAGTGGAAAAAATTGAAGCATATTACAAGACTCATAATCTACCCCTTGCAGCTTACGCTCAGGAATTCGTAGATGCAGCTGATACCTATGGTATTGACTGGCGATTACTACCAGCGATTGGATTCATTGAATCAACAGGAGGAAAGTTCGCATGTAAAACAGCTACGTATAGTCCGTTTGGTTGGGGGTCATGTAAGATTAACTTTGATTCCTACGAGCATGCCATTGAAGTGACCGCTATGAACTTAGGGGGACACAACCCAAGAACTGCTCACTATTACAAGGATAAAACCTTGAAAGAGAAGTTATACGCATATAACTCAGTTATTCCAACGTATCGTCAAAAGATTTTACGTGAGATGGAAAAAATTGAGGGATAAAAAAATACCGGAGCAATCCGGTATTTTTATATTGCCAGTTTGTACCGAACTGACGTTTTTGCTTTCAAACGATCGATTGTTTTTTGAAGTTGTGACTGTGTCATTTTGTTTCGAAATCTTCTTTCTTTAACAATATCTCTTTCAGGACCTCCTCTTCTGATGAGGACCCAAGAGAAATCATCTGATTCTCCATGTTGTGCGAAATCAACATAGAAATTAACTTTTTCCTTCCTGTTGAAAATTTTCAGTTTTGAAAAAAAATTATCTTTTTCTCGTTCGCTTATTTTTTTTGAAGGTAATAATTCCTTGGTAAGTTTGCTAAGTGCTTCCATTTTCTAAGGTTTTTATTTTGAAAATATTATACATTATATAAATATATTAAGTCAATATTTGTTCAGGTAAAAATTGATACACTTGAATCTATGAATATTCCTGAACATGCATATATTGAAGAGGATGTACTTCTGGTACATAAGCCAGTAGGTATGAGTTCTTTTGATGTAATTAGAAGATTACGACCTATCCTTGGTATACGAAAATTAGGTCATGCAGGAACCCTTGATCCATTAGCTCATGGCTTGATGATTATTGGAATACAATCTGGAACTAAAAAAATGGATGATTATCTTAAACTTCCTAAGGTATATACAGCATCAATTATTCTTGGAAAATCTACAACCACAGGTGATCAAGAAGGTGAAGTTCTTGAGGAAAAAGCAGTTATCAAAGCAGATATAAAGGCAAATGATTTAGAAGCAGTAGTTTTGGGTATGCAAGGAGAACACTCACTTACCGTTCCTATTTATTCAGCGATAAAAGTAGAGGGAAGACCTTTATATTGGTATGCAAGGAATAATCAAGAGCCACCATACATACCCAAAAAGCCAATGAACATTGAAAGTATTCAACTGCTTGATCACTATAAATCAGGAGATACGTATATCGTATCTATTCGCTTTGAAGTGAGCTCAGGAAGTTATATCAGGACGCTTGCAGAAGAATTTGGAAAGAGAATGGGATACCCAGCATCTCTTAAATCATTGTATAGGGTTTCAATTGGCCAGTATCAAGATCAACATGCATACCGATTATTAGAGAATGACTAGTGTGATATACTAATAGTATTACAAGTAACAAAAAACATGTATGAATATTTTTTTTCAGGCAAGAAACATTGATATTAATCAATCCTCAAAAGAGGGTATGGCAAATAGGATGTATGGATTAAATAAATTCTTTTCTCCACATGCACGTGCCTTTATTGATGTAGAAAAAACAAGAGCAAGTCACAATGGTCACGACCTTTACTATGTTTCAATTCACATTGAAGATGGAAAAGACCGATACTTTACCGAAGATTATCAAGAAAATATAAGAAAAAGTTTTGATCATGCTTATGGTGAAATATTTAGACTCGTGAGAGACGATCGAAGTAAATCAAGAAGTCTTGCTAAAAAAGCAGGTGCACAATTAAAAAAAATATTTAAACGAGGATAATTACATTATGAAACCATTAATAACGTTATTCGTACTGATAGCTGTTGCTTTGGGACTACAAGCATTGCTACCTCAGAATCAAGAAGATACGAATATTATCAATACTAATCAGGAAACTATGAAAGCAATCATTACCACAACAAAAGGAGAAATCGAATTAGAACTACTTACTGATTTAGCACCAAATACGGTAGCAAATTTTGTAAATTTAGCAGAACAAGATTTTTACAATGGAGTTAAATTCCACCGAGTAATCAGAGGATTTATGATTCAAGGAGGTGATCCACTTACCAAAGATGATGCATCTATCGATCTATGGGGAACAGGAGGTCCTGGATATACCTTTGAAGATGAAATTCATCCAATGAATGAGAATAAGGTAGGGACTATTTCAATGGCTAATGCAGGTCCAAATACTAATGGTTCTCAATTCTTCATTAATACGGCAGATAACGATTTCCTAAATGACAAGCACACTGTTTTTGGAAGAGTAATCTCAGGAATGGATGTAGTGTCAGCAATTGAATCAGTACAAACAACGCCAGGATACGATCGACCAGTAGAACCAATATCTATTATCAGTATAATCATTGAACAATAATATGGACTTTGAAAAAATGGAAGCGCGAACATCAAAGCAGATGCTTGAAGAACTTGAAAGAGATATTGCAGAAGCAAAAACTCATGCAAGTGATGTAAAAAAGGTATAAGAAAGTGAAAAAGCAACATTTACCAGAGAAAATATGCATTATCTGCAATAGGCCATTCTCCTGGCGAAAAAAATGGGAACGAAGTTGGGAAGAAATACGATATTGTAGTAAATCATGCAAAACAAAAGCACCTCGTTAGGTGCTTTTGTTTTGCAAATATTGCTGATATGACATTTCATTTTTTCCTTCAGGTATAACAGAGATAATATTGAATTTCATTTCTGTACATTCCGCTTCAGTAACCTTTATTCTTTTTCCATTATCAAAGAAGAATACGCCAGGCCATCGTTTGAATGCTTTATATTTCCTTATCTTTTCGATATCAGTATCGTTACTAATATTACCATCAGATTTTTCTATCTTGTAACAATAGCTTGCTTTGTCGTGATCTTGTTCTTTTGGTGATATTTCACCTGAAACCCAAGGAACAATAGTGGAAGCAAGTAATGTTCCTCCGTGGATTGAAAGTTTTTCAAAGAGGGTATATTGATCATCATCTGCTTGAATTGGAAGTATTTCTTGAGTGATAATAGGGCCATGGTCCATTTTCTCATCCATAAGCATAATGGTTGATCCAGTTATTTCATCACCTGCTTTTAATGCAGATTCAATAGGTGAGGCTCCACGATATTTAGGTAATAATGAAGTATGTACATTCAATGTTCCATATTGAGGAATATCTAGAATATCCTTCTTAAGGATGTATCCATATGCAGCGACAATATTGAGATTGATATTTTTCTCGTTAAGTATTGAAGCTATTTCAGATGGATTGTGTGGTTGAATAACTTTAATATTGTTTTCTAGTGCCCATTGTTTTACAGCACTGTAGGTAATGACTTGTTTTCTGCCAACTTTTTTGTCAGGAGCTGTGACAACGATTGTTGGGAGTAAGGCATGTTGTTTGAGTACCTGAAGTATATTTGCTGAAAACTCAGGAGTTCCAAAAAAAGCAAAAGATATATGATTCATATTATTCTTGTGATTGATTAATTTCTTGTTCTGTCATATCTCTTACATTACGTGCTTTGTCTACAAAGAGGATTCCATGGAGATGATCAGTTTCATGTTGAAAGATATGTGCTAGAAGACCAGATGCTGTTTCTTCAAATAGCTCTCCTTTCTCGTTATATGCACGAATACTGACTTCAACATGTCGCTTTACCTGACCCAATTTCCAGCGACAAGAAAGACATCCTTCATCTAACCATTTTGTCTTTTCAGATTCATAGGTAATTTGAGGGTTGATATATACCAAATTATGGTTTTCTGCTTTTTCAAATATACCAGGAGAAACAACAAAAATCTGCAATGATATTCCAATTTGTGGTGCAGCTAAGGCAACACCATCTTTTTGTGTAGCTAATGCTAATTTCATTTCTTTGATTGCGTGTTGAATTGAAGCTGACCCAATTTCTTCTGTCCTTACGTAATGTGCTACTTTCCGTAATACTTCATTTCCTTGTTGTACAATTGCTTTCATGCTTCTAGTATAACGGTAAGTAGTGAAGGTTCAAGTAAAATAACAGCAGAAAGTGCTGTTATTTTAGTTGCTTGATATATTTCTTTAATTCAGATATTGTGACAATATCTTGTTTCCTTGTCTCTAAATTTCTAACTATTACTGTTCCATCAAGAGCTTCTTTTTGACCAAAGATGATAGAGTAGGGAATTGATAGTTGTTCTGCATTTGCAAGTTGAGCACTTAGAGAATCTTTAGAAAGAGAGTGTTTTATCGGAATATTGAGTTCTCGTAATACTTCAATTATTCCAAGAGCTTGTGCACGAGCTTCAAAACCTAATTGGATAAAATAGAATTTTGCAGGTTTCCTAATTTTAGGACTGAAAGCATGTTCATCTGCTATTTCAAGAATCCTATCAACACCTAAGGCTAATCCAACAGCTTCAACGTTCTTGTTATGTCCCATTGCTTTTGCAAGTCCGTCATATCTTCCTCCACCACCTAAAGCTAATACTTTTTCATTCTCATGTGTCGCAACTGTGAAGAATTCAAATACAGTGTGGCTGTAATAATCAAGACCTCGCACTAAGGTGTGATCGATTTCATAGGGTATATTACTTGCATCTAAGTATTCAAGTACTTTTTTAAAGTGTTGCTTACTTACCGTGTTGAGTGTCGATAACAGTGTTGGAGCTTCTTTGTTAACAAGCATTGTTTTAGGATCCTTTGAATCAAGAATTCTCAATGGATTAGTCACCATTCTTTCTTGATCAGCTTCACCTAATTTTTCTTTGTGTTTTTTGTAATATGAGACTAACTCTTTAAGATATTGCTTCCTGTTATCTGCATCTCCTAAGGTATTTATCCTCACTTGAATTTCTTTTCCGGTTTCTTTGAGTATTTGATAACCAGTTTGAATAACAATGGCATCTAATACTTCTTTTGGGGAACCAAGTACTTCAAGACCAAATTGATAGAATTGTCGATATCTTCCTTTTTGTGGTCGTTCATGACGAAAGAAAGGTCCACCATAGTATAGAAAGATTGGTTGGGGTAATGAACCCATCCCGTGCTCTATGTATGACCTCATAACAGAGGCAGTCCCTTCTGGTCGTAACGAAAGCACATCACCTCCTTTGGTAGTGAATGAATACATTTCTTTGACCGCATCATCATCGGCATCTAATCCTTTAAGAAAAACACCAGAATTTTCAAGAACTGGTGTTTCTATTCCAGAAAAACCATAATACACAGCAATTTCTTGAGCTTTCTCAAAGAATCCTTGTTTTTTGTAGAAATCATCACCCGCAATATCACGCATACCCTTTGGGGTTTGAAGGAGATCTTTTGTTGTTTTTTCTTTACCCATATTATTCAATTACTGAAGTTACTTCATGGTTATGTTCACCAGGGTGCATACCAATTCCAGAGAGAGGGAACAGTCTTAAGAATGTTTTTCCGATAATTCTATCTTCTGTAAGTACTCCCCATGATCGTGAGTCAGAACTTGCGTTCCGATTGTCTCCCATTACAAAGTACTCATCATCAGAAAGTGTCCATTCACCATAGGTTGAATATTTTTTCGTTAAATATGGTTCATCAAGAACAATTTCAGTTCCATCTTTTTTGATGGTAATGGTAGATCCTTGTAAATTAAGGGTTTCTCCTGGAAGTCCAACAACTCGTTTGATAAGGAAACGTTTGTCATCCGAAGGAAATCTAAAAACAATTACATCTCCACGTTCTGGATTACTATTCCTATAACTTATCTCATCAATTATCAAATAATCTCCATTTGCAAGAGTAGGATGCATTGATTCACCATTTACAATGAAAGGTTGAGCAACAAACATTCTAATTGGAATAACAATGATAAATGCAATAAATGCAAATCTTAGGAGTTCAAAGAATTCTTGTCTTTTTGTTTTCTTCACTATATTCATGGTAACATCATATCATATGAGAAATAAACGAACTAATTGGCTATTTGGAATAATTATTATTGTTTCTGCACTAGCTTTTTTCTTTTTTCCACGATCCATATCAAATAATTTTCAAGGATATAGTATTAAAGAAGTTACTTTCGAAGAAAATATGTTTAGCATGTGGGTTGCAGATACTCCTGTAAAACGATCACTAGGGCTTTCGGGAATTTCAAAACTTAACGCTCATCAAGGGATGATTTTTGTGTTTACAGAAGAAAGTAATTATCCATTTTGGATGAAAGATATGCTCATCCCATTGGATATCATTTGGTTAAATGAACAGAAAGAAGTTGTGTTTGTAAAAGAAAATGCAATGCCAGAAGATTATCCAAGTAGTTATATTCCTGATACTAATGCTTTGTATGTTATTGAAGTGCGCGAAGGGACGATACAATCATTGAATATTGAAATAGGGGATTCATTTGAATTGTAAAAGCATTCACATTGTAATACAATCATAAGTATGAAATCAAAAGGATTTACCCTCATTGAACTACTCGTAGTTGTTGCTATCATTGGAATACTTGCAACTGTGGTTCTGGCTTCACTTGGAAGTGCGCGAGCAAAAGCAAAAGACGCTGCGGTAAAAGCTGGACTTATGAGTTTTAGAAATCAGGCTGAACTCCGATATTTAACTGACGGAAATTATAATAATATCTGTAATTTCAATCCAAATAGCGAAACTCTTAATTTATTCATAGATACTCTTTCAAAGAATGGAAGTGCGAATAATTCTGCCAGTGTATGTATCGATACTAATTCAGAATATTTTGCAACAGTTTCAGCACCGACAGCGGGTTCTAATTACGGTAATTCTGTAGGCCCAGATGCTTGGTTAGCTACTATTTCATTAAGCGATGGAACTTGGTTTTGTGTTGATTCAGAAGGCTTTTCTGAGGTAGTTTCTGGAAGAAGAAATGATAATGTAAATAATAATTGTGCATTGTAACTCTGAGTATTACATATGAAAATAAACAGCTATTAGCTGTTTATTTTCATATGTTTGTATCTATAAGCCGGATTCTGTAATCGATGACTATTTATCTTGATTTCTTGTTGCCAAGAAATTCTTTGCGGCACGAATGCTCAAAGGCAAACTCGACCTTGCATACTGGTAAGGGTTTAGCCGTTTCACTGTATTGTTACCAATACACTATCCCTAAGAAGGGTTCCTCTCCTTTCGGATTAGACGTCTCTGCTCGCACCTCTTGAATTACTTCAGACGGGGGTTACCCGCTACCGTACTCCTTATATAAATAAGGGTATGTCCGGACTTTCCTCACACGTGGTGCAGTCATCCGATACAAACAATATAAGACTATGATGTTTTAAAGATAAAGCAAGGATATTAACAAGTTGGATCATTTGTTGCGAATGAGTGACGAGTTGTAGTAGTAATTGCAGATCCTGAGCTATCAACACAAAACCATCCAGGACCATTGAGTTTTACCGTTGCTAGCCATGCTGGTGTGGTAAAAACTGTTCCATTTGTTTGTGCTGGTTCAGGTGCTGAACTTGGGTCATAGTAACCACCATTGGTATCTCTACATGCATTATTTACGGTTCCACTATCTCCTGACTTATAAAAAGCTTCTCTAAATAGCTTTCCAGATTCTGAATCTGGATCACAGACTGTGTTGTAGCTTCTTGTGTATGCATATTGTGTTTCAGCTTGCACAAGCATTTGTGAAAGAGATGTTTTGATAGCTGAGTCAGCTGCATTTGTTTTGGCACCACCTAATGATGCTAATACTATCGTTGCAAGTATTCCAATAATGGCAACAACTACTAATAGTTCGATAAGGGTAAATCCTTTGGTTTTCATATATGCCAATTATATATGAACACACAGCATCTTGCTATTCCATATACCTTACGTATCATAAAGATATGACCTTTCATGTTATTACTATTTTTCCTCAACTCTTTGATTCATATTTAAGTGATTCAATTCTTAAACGTGCTATTTCTGAAAAAAAAATAGTTGTTAAATTTTATAATCCAAGAGATTTTACTAAGAATAAACATAACAAGGTTGATGATGTTCCATATGGTGGGGGACCAGGCATGATTATGCAAGTTGATCCAATAATAAGAGCATACAAGAAGGCAAGAGGTCGAAGCGAAAAGAAAAAGTTTAAAACAATCATCCTTTCACCAGGAGGTGAACTGTTTTCAACAAATTATGCAAAAAAATCTGCAAAAACTTACACTGATATTATCCTTATCTGTGGACGCTACGAGGGTATTGATTCACGGGTAAAGAAAATAACTAAAGCACAAGAGGTATCTATCGGTGATTATATTCTAACTGGAGGAGAACTTGCGTCTATGGTTATCATTGACTGTATTGCAAGACAAATTCCAAGTGTACTAGGGAATAATCAGTCACTTGAAGAAGAAAGAATATCTTCTCATGAAATGTACACTCGACCAGCAATATATGAGCATGAAAAAAAGAAGTACAAGGTTCCAGATGTGTTAATGTCAGGTGATCATAAGAAAATTGATGAATGGCGAAGCCAACACTAGTTATTTACTAATTAATTTTACGTGTTAAAATAATAATCGAAAACTTAAACTTTGTATTATGAAAAAAAATTTAGCTATTGCTATGATTAAAAACATTACAATTTCATCACGTTCTGGTGACTACAGAAAACTGTATTTCACAAGAAGAAAAACTTTTTAATAACCTTAAAAACATAAAAAGAGCCTGTTTCAGGCTTTTTTCTTGACCTACCTTAAAAAATGATTAATATCAGCTTTAACTAAAACGATTGAGTTACTGCTGGGTTTGGTTGCTGTTATTAGATTCCAACATGGTGAGTATGTCTGCTTACATAATCACTATTTAACTACATATATATTGCCAGGGTTTTTCTCTGGTTTTGTTACGTTATGAAAACACGCGAAAAGAAGTACTTTTCAAAGTACAAGAAACCGCTGATTGAAATTCCTGACTTGGTTGAAAACCAAGTTGCTTCATATGAAGATTTCATCACCAAAGGACTGAAAGAAGCTATCTTAGAATTCTCCCCTATATCAGATTACTCAGAAAAAAAGTTTGACTTAGCATTTCTAGGTTTTGACATTCAAGAACCTGAATTTGATGAGTACTATGCTCGAGAGAATAAAGAAACATATCAAGGAAGATTAACTGCAAAAGTTAAACTCCACAACAAGTCACTTGATTCAAGTAAGGAAGAAGAAATTTTTATTTCTGAAATTCCTTACATGACTCCTCACGGTACTTTTATCATTAACGGAATTGAACGAGTTATTGTTCCTCAGTTAGCAAGAAGCTATGGGGTATTTTTTACCGATGAAGAAACAGCAAAAGGAACCTTTTATGGTGCAAAAATCATTCCTGCTCGAGGAGCTTGGATTGAATTTGAATCAAGTAAGGATGGAGCTGTGTATGTTCGTATCGACAAGAAACGAAAATTCCCAGTAACTTCATTGTTAAGGATTTTTGGTTTGGAAACAAATCAAGAAATTACAGAATTTTTTGCAAAAGATGAAATCGTTGCAAAACAAATTGCCCAGACACTAGCTCAAGACAAAACACAGAATAAGTTATCAGCATATGCTGATGTATATCGAAGGATTCGAGATGGGGAAGTTGCTTCACCTGAAGCACTAGAAGAGTACTTCACTGCTATTTTTGGTGAAACCCTTTATGACCTCTCAGAAGTTGGACGATATCACTTTAATAAAAGATTTGACCTTAAGCTTCCTAAGAAAGGAGGATCATACGATCAAACTCTTTCACTTGAAGATATCAAAATAATCGTAACTAAAATTGCACATCTAAATGCTGATCCATATGCACAAGCAGATGATATTGATCACTTAGGATCTCGACGCGTTCGTTTCGTTGGGGAGCTTTTGGAACAAAAAGTTCGACAGGCAATGTCACAAATGAAGCGAAATATTAAGGATAGAATGTCTACTATTGATAGTGATAACGTAACAGCCGTTAACCTTATCAACCCACGACCATTTCAGGCTCGTGTAAAAGAATTTTTCGCAACCAACCAGCTATCACAATACATGGATCAAGAGAATGCTCTTTCTGAGATCTCTCACCTTCGAACCCTCTCTGCACTAGGAAAGGGAGGACTTACCCGTGAACGAGCTGGTTTTGAGGTACGTGACGTACACCCATCTCACTATGGACGTGTTTGTCCTATCCACACCCCTGAAGGTCAAAACATCGGGTTGATTTTACGTATGTCAGTGTATGCACGTATTAATCACTTCGGAATGATTGAAGCCCCATACGCAAAGGTAGTTAATGGAAAGGTAACGAACGAAATTGAATACCTAAATGCAATGGATGAAGAAAAAGTTGTCATCGCTCACGCATCAAATGCATATGATGATAACGGTAATTTCAAAAATGAAATCGTAGAAGCACGTATCAAAACGAAACCTGGAATCGTTAGCAAAAAAGATGTTAACTATATAGACGTAGCAACTAACGCAGCATTTTCAGTTGCAACTTCACTGATTCCTTTCTTGGAAGCAGATGATGCAAACCGATCATTGATGGGATCAAACATGATGAAGCAAGCAGTACCATGTATTATCTCAGAAGCCCCTATCGTAGGAACAGGAATGGAAGAAAAAGCAGCACTTGATACTGGTCGTGTAATTATTTCACGTGGTTCAGGAACTGTTGTTGAAGCTGATGGAAAACACATTGTAGTAAAGGATGCAAAAGGGAATAAAGAGGAATATAAGTTAATTAACTTTATTCGAACAAACTCAAACTCATTCTTCCACCAACGATTAAACGTTACGGTAGGTGACAAAGTGAAAAAAGGAGATGTTCTTGCAGATACTTCAACTACAGATCGTGGTCAACTTGCTATTGGACAAAATGTTCTTGTAGCTTTTATGTGTTGGAATGGTCAAAACTATGAAGATGCGATTATCCTTTCAGAGAAACTAGTTAAAAACTCAATCTTTACCTCAATCCGTATCGATGAATATGAATGTGTCGTTCGTGATACAAAACTAGGAGAAGAACAAACAACTATTGATATTCCAAACGTTGGAGAAGCTCGTTTGAGAAATCTAGATGCAGATGGAATTGTTAGAGTTGGAGCACAGGTAGGTGAAAACGATATTCTTGTTGGAAAAGTTTCACCAAAAGGAGAAACAGAATTAAGTCCTGAAGAAAAACTTCTACGATCAATTTTCGGAGAAAAATCAAGAGATGTAAAAGATACGTCACTACGATTAGGATATGGAAAGAAGGGACGAGTAATTGGAGTTAAAGTATTTTCACGAGAACAAGGACACAAACTTGAGTCAGGAGTATTAAAGAAAATATATATTGAAGTAGCTCAGTTACGTAACATCAAGGTTGGAGACAAGTTAGCAGGACGTCACGGAAACAAGGGAGTTATCTCTGTTATCCTTCCTGAAGAAGATATGCCATACATGGAAGATGGAACTCCAATTGATGTAATTCTTACACCACTTGGAATCCCTTCACGTATGAACTTAGGGCAAATTCTTGAAATGCACTTAGGACTTGCTGCAAATACCCTTGGGTACCAAGCAATCGTTCCTTCATTTGCAGGAGCAACAGCAGAAGAAATTGCAGAAGAACTTAAAAAAGCTGGATTCTCTGAAACAGGAAAAGTTTCATTGTATGACGGTCGTACAGGAGAAAAATTTGATCAGGATGTTGCAGTTGGATATATGTATATCTTGAAACTGCACCACATGATTGATGACAAGATGCATGCTCGATCAATCGGACCATACTCACTAATTACCCAACAACCACTTGGAGGAAAGGCACAATCAGGAGGGCAACGATTTGGAGAGATGGAGGTATGGGCGCTTGAAGGATATGGAGCAGCTCACACCTTACGTGAGATGCTAACTATCAAGTCAGACGATGTTACTGGTCGTTCATCAGCTTTTGATGCAATCATCAAGGGAAGAAATATTGAACAAACCAATACACCTGCCTCATTTAACGTACTTGTTAATTATCTACGAGGACTTTCTCTTGATGTTGCACTAGGTTCTCGATCATTTACTGATGTAAGTGTAGAAGAGGATGAAGAGCCAAAAGAGAAAAGAGAAATTGAAATGGTATTAGAAGAAGAGACTAACGAAGAAGCATAATCATATGAGTATAAAAGATATTGAAAACCTAGAGCGAGATATCAATCACGGAGAGATTGCTTCTATTCGTTTAGCAGCACCTGATACCGTTCGATCATGGTCACATGGTGAGGTAATTAAGCCAGAAACTATTAACTACCGAACTGGTCGTTCAGAACGTAATGGATTATTCGATGAGCGTATTTTTGGTCCAGAAAAAGATTACGAATGTTACTGTGGAAAGTATAAAGGAATTCGATACCGTGACATTGTTTGTGAGAAATGTGGTGTTGAAGTAACACGTTCAGTTGTACGAAGAAGTCGTATGGGACACATTGAACTTGCTTCTCCTGTCGCACATATTTGGTTCCTTCGTGGAATTCCATCTCGAATGGGATTACTATTAGATATTCCAGTATCACAACTAGAGAAAGTAGTATACTTTGCAAATTACATTATCATAAATGTTGATGATAAGGCAAAAGAAAACATTCTTCGTGATTTGCACAAAGAGTATAAGGCAAAGCTTAAGACTTTAGAAAAAGATGAGGACAAGGAACGATTAAAAGAACTATTCTCGCAAACGCAAAGAGATATTGAAGGTATTGAAAAATATCGAGTTATCACCGAGCAAGAATTTAACATTTATTCATTGAAATTTGGAGCAATGTTCGAAGCAAGTATTGGAGCAGAAGCAATCTACCAGATTTTCAAAGAACTTGACCTTACCGTAATTGAAACAGAGCTAACAAAAGAAATCGAAAAAACGAAATCATTAGCTAAACGAACAAAGTTAGAAAAGAGAGTTTCACTTATCCGATCTTTGGCTCGAGAAAATCTTCGACCTGAGTGGATGTTCCTACAAGTTATTCCAGTTATTCCTCCAGCACTACGACCTATGGTTGCACTTGAAGGAGGGCGATTTGCAACTTCTGATATCAATGACCTATACCGAAGAGTAATCAACAGAAACAATCGACTTAAAAAGTTGATGTATATTGGAGCACCTGAAGTAATTTTGAGAAATGAAAAACGAATTCTTCAAGAAGCAGTTGATTCAATGATTGATAACACAATCAGAAAGCATTCAGGAACTGTTGCTATGTCACAATCACAGCGACGTCCTTTGAAATCACTATCTGATAACTTGAAAGGAAAACAAGGGTTATTCCGGCAAAATCTTCTTGGAAAACGAGTAGATTATTCTGGACGTTCAGTAATCGTAGTTGGTCCAAAACTTGCACTTGATCAATGTGGACTTCCAAAAAATATGGCACTTGAACTATTCCGACCTTTTGTTATTTCAAAAATAATCGAAAGGGAACTTGCTTTCAACGTTAGAGGAGGAGGAAAACTGTTAGAAGAACCAACTGATGAAATTTGGTCAATTCTAGAAGAAGTTATTGATGGAAAATATGTTCTTCTTAACCGTGCTCCAACTCTTCACCGACTATCAATTCAGGCATTTAAACCTATCTTGATTGAAGGAAAGGCTATTCAACTACACCCATTGGTATGTAGCGCTTTCAACGCTGACTTCGACGGAGACCAAATGGCTGTACACGTACCTCTTTCAGATGAGGCACAGTTAGAAGCAAAAGAATTAATTGCATCAAACAAAAACCTTCTAAAACCTTCATCAGGAACACCAATTGTTTCACCTTCACAGGATATGGTCCTTGGAGTATTTTGGATGACCAAGGCAATTGAAGGAGCAAAAGGAGAAGGAAAGATTTTCTCATCTCCTAATGAGGCAATTACCGCATACGATTTCGGAAAGGTAGATTTTAGAGCAAAAATTAGAGTACTTGGAACTGAATCAGTACGATACAGTGAATTTGAAGGAAAACCTTTTGAAACAACCGTTGGAAGACTTTTGTTTAACAGTATTCTTCCTAAAGATTATGGGTATTTAAACCATGAGATTAAGAAAAAAGATCTTTCTCGAATTATCTTCGATTTAATCAATCAATACGGTATTGATGCTACTCCTGCTGTATTGGATAAGATTAAGGATTTCGGATTTAAGTATGTGACTTACTCAGGTTCAACTTTTGGATTTTCAGATGCGATTGTTCCTCCAAAGAAGAACGATATTATCGATGAAGGAAAGAAACGTTCACTGTTAATTCAGGAGCAATTTGAAGATGGACTTATCTCAGAAGAAGAACGATATCGAAAAACTATTGAACTTTGGGAGGGTGTTAAGGTTGATGTTCAACAAGTTATTACTGACAACATCGGATCATCAGAATCAATTTATGACATGGTGGTATCAGGAGCTCGAGGATCAGCTTCAAACATGCTACAGATGGCTGGTATGAAGGGGGTTATCGTAAACGCTGTTGGAAAGGCAATTGACTTCCCAATTCTTCATTCATATAAAGAAGGACTTACTCCTATTGAATACTTTATTACCACTCACGGATCTCGTAAGGGACTTACTGACACGGCACTTAAAACTGCATCAGCAGGATATCTAACACGACGACTTCATGACGTAGCTCAAGATGTTGTAGTTACTTCAGCTGATTGTGGAACTAAAAGGTCTTTGTTGGCAACAGAACAGAATTTTGACGGAGTAGTAAAACCACTTCAAGATACTATCGCAGGACGAGTTGTAGCTGATACCGTTAAAGATGCTAAAGGAAATACTTTGTACAAGAGAAACGACCTTCTTTCAAGAGAGGATGCACAAAATATTGTAGATGCAGGAGTTACTGAAGTTCAAATCCGAAGTTTACTGACGTGTGAAAATATTCACGGAGTATGTCAAAAATGTTACGGACTTGATCTAGGAAGAAATGCAATGGTAAAGGTTGGAGAAGCTGTTGGAACTATTGCTTCACAATCAATTGGAGAGCCAGGAACACAGCTAACGCTTAGAACCTTCCACGCGGGAGGGGTTACTGGTCTTGATATTACAACTGGACTTCCACGTATTGAAGAAATTTTTGAAAAACGATCAAACCTTAAATCACCAGCAATCATTGCTGAAGTTGACGGTATGATTTCAGATGTAAAGAAGGTTGATGGTACTACTATCATTGAACTACTTGCAGAAAAAGAAGTTAAATTGAAACATGCTGATGGAAAAACAATCAAGTATGAAATTGATGTAAGAAGAACTCCAATAGTAAAGAAAGGGGATATGGTAGAAAAAGGACAACTCCTTACTGATGGTTCAGCTAACATGATTGAACTCTTTGATATTGCAGGAACTGAACGAGCACAACAGTACATTGTTTCAGAAGTAGCAAAGGTGTACGAGCTAAACTCAGCTCCAGTAAATCAAAAGCATATTGAAATTATCACTCGTTTGATGTTCTCAAGAAGACGAATTACCACACCAGGTGATACCCGATTCTCAACTGGAGAAATTGTAGAAAATTACGTACTTCAAAAAGAAAATGAAGCGGTAAAGGCTATGGGTCTTCTTGAAGCAAAAGGAGCTGTGGTAATCCGTGGAATTTCAGAAGTTGCTCTTTCTACTAAATCTTGGCTTTCATCTGCTTCATTCCAACATACAACACGTATCTTGGTAAACGCTGCTTCAGCTGGAGAACAAGATGAACTAAGAGGACTTAAGGAAAATGTTATTGTTGGAAACCTAATCCCAGCAGGAACAGGATTTAGATCAGACTTTATCGACTTTAGTCAAATTAAGAAAAGAAACTTAAACGATACTGATCTTGAGGCACTTGAACGAGAACTTTCAGAAGAATAAATATATATGACGACTAACCACACTGATTTAATAAAAGAAAAATTAAGCATCTTGGATGTGGTTGGTTCGTACGTCAGCTTAGAAAAGGCAGGGAAAACTTGGAAAGGGAAATCACCTTTTACCAATGAAAAAACCCCGTCTTTTTTTGTATCACCAGACAAGGGATTCTTCTATTGTTTTTCATCAGGAAAAGGGGGAGACATGTTCACCTTTATACAAGAAATTGAACGTGTGGATTTCAGATCAGCACTTTCTCTTCTTGCAGAAAAAGCAGGTGTTTCACTTGAGCAACAAGGTGATACTGACAAAACAAAACGTCTGTTTTCACTTATCGATGATGCTGCTAAATACTATGAAGTACATCTTCGTAAGGACACCAAGGTAGTTGAGTACTTATTGAATCGCGGTTTAACGAAACAAACTATCATTGATTTCAGAATTGGTTTTGCACTTGATTCATGGTCAGATATGTATGATTTCCTTAAGAGAAAAAAATACTCTGATGAGGAAATTGAAGATGCAGGACTAACTATCAAAAAAGAAAAAGGTGGATACTATGACAGGTTTCGATCTCGTATTATGTTTCCACTCTTTGATGCACAATCACGTATTGTTGGTTTTTCAGGAAGGATTTTCACCGAGAATCCTGATGAAAAAGGAGCAAAATATGTAAATAGTCCTCAAACAGTACTGTATGACAAATCAAAGATATTATATGGATATCATCGTGCCAAAGGTGACATATCAAAAGAAGACTTTTGTATCATCACTGAAGGTCAGTTTGATGTCATTATGGCTCAGCAGATAGGTTCAGTGAATACTGTTGCTGTTTCAGGAACAGGATTAACTGATGATCATATCTCACTTGTCAAACGCTTTACCAACAATCTCTATCTTGCTTTTGATTCTGACAGTGCAGGGATAAAGGCAACAAAAAGAAGTGTTTTGAAAGCATATGAACATGGAATGAAGGTGAAGGTAATTGCCTTACCTGAGGGAAAAGATCCAGCAGATATTATCAAAGCAACACCTCCTTTGTGGCATGTATTAATTAAAGATGCTAAAGACTATATCGATTTTCGTCTTGATGTATATGTAACATCAAATCCAAATAGTGATTTCGATCACAAATATGCTTTTGTCACCACTGAAATTTTTGAATTCGTATTTCTTCTTGAAAGTCAGGTTGTTCAAGATATGATCTTACAAAAGCTAGCTTTGTTTGTAGGGGTTCAAGCAGAAGCCATGAGGAAAGATTTCTCTTCATTTACACCTCAAGAAACATTAGTGTTTCAAGAGATAAAGACACCTGAAACTTTTGAAAAAAAAGACAATTTGGATATAGAGGATATGATCGGAAGCTATCAATTACTCCTAAACTCATATGCAACTGAATTTGTTGAAGACAAATCAAATATTGATGAGATGATATTGCTTGGTTATGAAAGAAACATCAATGACATCATTAATGAATTCGATACTACTAAACTTGAGATGCTAAGTTTCAAAATGGAAACTCAGTATGCTCATGAAAAATATGATCGGGTATATGATCACTTGTATCAAACACTAAAGAAGCAATGTATTAAAATATTGAATAAAGAATCAGAAGAAATAAGTAGGCACATACGTTCCAAAGAACAAGAGAAAGATCAAGAAGCTCTATTTATGTTAATAAAGAAAAGCCAAGAGATTAGAAGAAAAATTGACCACCTAATTAGTAATGAATAACATACCTATGACTGCTAAAAAAACAAACAAAAAAATATCAACAGAACATGAAATGTTTACCTTAGATGATATGAATAATCCGATTCTCATTAGTAAAGAAGAAGAGGAACGTGATGCAAAAGCAAAAGAACTCATTGAAAAGGGAAAGAAAAGAAGATTTTTAACCTATGCTGAAATCCTTAAAGAGTTTCCAAATATTGAAGATGACATAGCTTTTCTAGATGAACTGTACACTCGTATTTCAGATGCAGAGATTGAGGTAGTTGAAGGAGGTCATTCATCAGGAGGTGGTGGTCTACTTGATCTTGATATGACTGATGAGAAGCTCCTTGAAAAGGATTTCAATACAAAGAAAGCTCCACCAACAAAAGATTCAATTCAAATGTATTTGCGTGAAATTGGACAATATCCACTTATCAAAGCAGCAGAAGAAGTTTCACTTGCAAAACGTATTGAAGCAGGAGATGAAGAGGCAAAGAATCTTCTTGCAAAAGCAAACCTTCGTTTGGTAGTTTCTCTTGCAAAGAAGTACGTTGGAAGAAGTCCTGACCTTACTCTTCTTGATTTAATTCAAGAAGGGAATATTGGACTTTTCAAAGCAGTAGAGAAGTTTGATTGGAGGCGAGGTTTTAAATTTTCAACATATGCAACATGGTGGATTAGACAATCAATCACTCGTGCACTAGCTGATCAATCACGTACCATTCGAATTCCTGTACACATGGTTGAAACTATTTCAAAATACAAGCAAACCTTCAAAAAGATGTCACAAAGTTTAGGTCGTGAACCACTTCCTGAAGAAATTGCTCTTGAAATGGAACTTGATGTAGAAAAAATCCACATGATTGGGAAAATTAATCAAACAACAATGTCACTTGAGGAATCAATTGGTTCTGATGATGATGGAAAATCTACTCGAGGAGAATTCATTGCTGATGAAATGATGCCTTCACCTGATCGTGATTCATCAAAGAAAATCCTTAAAGAACAACTAGGTGAAATTCTAGATGAACTTACCGACAAGGAACGTACCATTATTGAACTTCGTTACGGACTTGAAGATGGAATTAGTCATACTCTTGAAGAAGTAGGAAGAAAGTTTGATGTTACTCGAGAACGTATTCGTCAAATTGAAGCAAAGGTACATGAAAAAATTAGAGTAAACGACAAGATTAAAAAGCTTCAGGATTATTAAAAAGCGCATAAAGCGCTTTTTTTCTTAACGTATATGATGGTATAATCGAGATATGAAAAAATATCTGAAAGGAAAAACATGGATAGATTGGGTGAAGGTCTTACTAGCTTTGGATATTGCCATTGTCGGTATTGGATTAATCTTTCAAGAATCACTTCAAATTTTAGCTAATTTGCTTGGACCAGTTTCTCGAATAATATTCGGTATTCTTTACTTGATACTTGCAGCTCGAATAATAAAAAATGTATTTCCTGATCTATATAATGATCTTAGAAATCCATCACCTGCTTCTGATACTGATAAAGTAATACAAGAAAAAAAGAGTGTAGGGGAAATAGTTGATATGACTACAGAAAAAGTAGATCGTTTTGTTCAAGACAGAACAAAGGAGGTAAAAGATGAAATAAAGAAGGTACTTGAAGAATAAAAGCAATGCTTTTATTTTTTTATTACCTGAAACAAATATCTTTTAGAGATATGCAGCAAAAAGAAATTCAATGGTTTGAGTCAAAAGAAGTATGGATTACCTTCATATCAGGAGTAATAACGGTATTGATGAGTATTCAAAAATATTCTCACAAAGAAACTACAGATAATGACATATATGTAATTCATTCAATACTGAAAGGTTTGCTAGGTTCACTTCAATTACAATAACAAAAACACTACAGAATGTAGTGTTTTATTATGAGCCACCTGTCGGGCTCGAACCGACGACCTACGGTTTACAAAACCGTTGCTCTACCAACTGAGCTAAGGTGGCAACATGTAGGTTTCCCTACATAAGTTGATATAGTACCTGAACTTTATTCCTTACGCAATCTCGTACCGAGTAAACTCAGAAACTTCAATTCGTTCACCAATTTTTAGAGTTTTCTCATCGATAAGTTTTGCAATAGTGATTTCTGGATTCTTTACGAATGGTTGATCAAGAAGATCTTCCACTGTTTCAGGCATCATTGCTGCAATATGCAAAGAGATATCGTTTGCAAGGTCTGTGAAGTCTTGGTTACGTGCAACGTAATCAGTTTCACAACTTAGCTTTACTAATACTCCAACAGCATTATTAGGATGAATATATGATCGAATTACTCCAGAGTTTAGTTCACGATCTGCTTTCTTCAAAGCAGCTTTCGCTCCTTGTTCTCTTAGGATTTCACGTGCCTTATCCATATCTCCTTGAGCATCAGTTAGAGCTTCTTTACACTTCATAAGTGAAACTCCTGTTTCTTCTCGTAGTTCTTTAATTTGTTCTGCGCTAATTTCCATATGACTATTTTAGAGTATCAGCTACCTTTTGAGTGATATAGGTAATTGATGACAGGTTAGTATCATTTGCAACGATAGGGTGGGTAACAACATTGATATCACAGTCAGTGTTCGCAAGAGCAATAACTGGAATATTCATTTGACGTGCTTCGTTTACTGCAATGTATTCCTTTTTAGGATCAACTACAAAGAGTGCTGAAGGATTCTTCTTCATGTTTCGAAGACCTCCAAATTTTCGTTCTAGTCGTTCGATTTCACGTTCAATCATTAGTTTTTCCTTCTTTGTTTGGTATACCAATTCGTTGTTATCTTTCTTTACTTGTAAATCCATTAATCGATCTACTCGTTGTCGTAATTCTTTTGAGTTAGTTAATGTTCCTCCTAACCATCGTTCAGTTACGAAAGGCATGTCGATTAGTTCTGCTTGTTCTCGTACCATTCGTTTTGCTTCTGGCTTTGTTGCAACGAAAAGAATTTGTTGTCCTTCTGCCTTAAGTTGTGCAATGAATGAAAGAGCTGAAATAAGCTGTGTTGCTGTATCTTCAAGATTAATAATATCTTTCTTTTGTCGTGATTGAAAAATGAAAGGAACTGTTGATGGATGACGTCGTGTCTTAGTGTATCCAACATGTGCTGCTGCTTCGTACAGTTCTTGTACGAGAGTATCGTTATGTGCCATAGTTATGTTTCGTTAAAATATTAAAATGTAGAAACTGCTTGCACAATAGCATTATGCTATCGTTCTATCTCACGTACGTGAGGGGTACCTTACCCACAAGTTTGTACAAAGGTGATACTATCATAAATAGGTAGGGTATCAAGTAATTTATTTGAAAATTTCTTGGTTACGCGTACTATACAGGATATGAAACAATCACGACTTTTTACTAAAACAAGAAAAGAAGCACCTTCTGATGAAGTTGCTAAAAATGCACAACTACTTATACGAGCAGGGTATATCTACAAAGAGTTTGCAGGGGTATATACCTTGTTACCACTTGGTGTACGTGTGGTTGAAAATATAGCTAATATCGTTCGAGAAGAAATGAATGCTATTGGAGGAATTGAAACCCAATCAGCAGCTTTGCAAAAAAAAGAAGCTTGGGAAAAGAGTAATCGATGGGATGATGAGGTTCTTGATGTCTGGTTTAAGACATCATTGAAAAATGGAACAGAACTTGGATTAGCTTCTACTCACGAAGAACCTCTTGCTTCTATGATGAAAGACTACATTTCTTCATATAAAGATTTACCACGGTATGTATATGATATCCGTTCAGTATTCAGAAATGAAACACGAGCAAAAAGTGGGTTAATACGTGGTCGAGAATTCTTCTGGAAAGCATTATATTCTTTTTCTGAAAACAAAGAACAGCATGATGCATTTTATGAACAAACAAAAGTTGCATACCATAATGTATTTTCAAGAGTTGGACTAGGTGATACTACTTTCCTTACCTTTGCTTCAGGAGGTAGTTTTTCACAATACTCACATGAATTTCAAACATTGTGTGATGCTGGAGAAGATACTATCTATCTTGATACAGAAACAGGAATTGCTGTTAACCATGAAGTATATCAAGATGAAGTCCTTAACGATTTAGGTTTGAAAAAAGAGAATCTTGTAGAACATAAAGCAGTTGAAGTTGGAAACATTTTCTCTCTAGCAGAAAAATTCTCTGAACCACTTGAGCTTTCATATACGGATAAAGAAGGGAAACAACAATTGGTATACATGGGTTCATATGGAATTGGTATTTCAAGACTATTAGGGGTAATTGCTGAAAATTTGTCTGATGAAGATGGATTAGTGATGCCAGTATCAGTAGCACCTTTTTCAGTTCACCTACTAACCTTTGGTAATAATGATGCGTTATATACAGAAGCTGAAAGTTTGTACCATGATTTAAAAAATGCAGGTATTGAGGTTCTTTTTGATGATAGGTTAACCGTAGGTCCTGGAGAAAAGTTACGTGATGCTGATTTGATTGGAATTCCATATCGTTTAGTTGTTTCTGAAAAAGCTTCTCAACAAGGAGGAGTTGAACTAAAGGACAGGAAAACAAAGAAGGTTAGTTTTATTGATCCTTCACTCATTATTTCACATCTATCAGAACTTCTTAACTAATATTATTATGTCTATTTTTTCACAAATATATGATAGGTTTTCACATGATATAGGTATTGACTTAGGTACAGCAAATACCTTAGTACATGTTCGTGGTCATGGTGTTGTTATCAACGAACCTTCTGTTGTTGCATTAAACACAAAAACAAATCGAGTGGTTGCTGTAGGAAGTGAGGCTCGAGAAATGCTAGGGAGAAATCCTCACCACATTAGAGTGGTTCGCCCATTGGTTGATGGAGTAATTTCTGATTTTGATGTTACCCAAGAGATGCTTGCTTACTTTATCAAAAAAGCACAAAAAGTTTCCCCACGTTTTTTTCCTCCGCGAGTTGTTGTTGGGGTTCCATCAGGAATTACTAACGTTGAACATAGAGCGGTATATGATGCAGCACATAATGCAGGAGCTCGTGAGGTATATATCATCGAAGAACCTATGGCTGCAGCTGTTGGTTTAGGATTACCTGTTTCAGAAGCTGTTGGTTCTATGGTAATTGATATTGGAGGAGGTACTACTGATATTGCTGTAATATCTCTTTCAGGTGTTGTTCAGTCTAAGAATCTAAAGATTGCAGGGGATAAATTGAATCAGGATATTAGCCTTTACCTTCGTGATGAGTTCAAGATTCTAGTAGGTGAAAAAACTGCTGAAGAATTAAAGATAAAAATTGGAGCAGTTACTCATGATGAACATCTTGAAACTCAAGTTCGAGGAAGAGATATGGTAACAGGGCTTCCTCGTCAGATTTTGGTAAATAACTTTGATATCAAAGAGGCAATTAGTCCTTCTATTGCTATCCTTATTGAAGGGGTAAAAGAGGTTCTTGAAAAAACACCTCCTGAAATTGTATCTGACGTTATGCAAAAAGGAATTTATCTTGTTGGTGGAGGAGCAATGATTCGAGGTCTTGATAAATTAATTGAAGACGCTATTGAAATACCTGTATATGTATCTGCTGATCCTCTATATTGTGTTGTAGAAGGAACGGGAATTGTTCTTGATGACATTGATTCATATTTAGAAGTTTTAATTCACCAAGATGATGAACTCCCGTTACGATAACAAGCATCAGTGGCTGTGGGTATTTGTGATATTCATTGGTATTTCTTTAACTTCGTTGCCAACGAAAGTATACGATCTTTTTGAAAAACCAATACAAAGCATACAACAAAATGTTTCAGAAAATTATATTGAAACAGGTAATTTCTTTGAAAGAATGTTTCAAAGAAAAAAACTTCAAGAAGAGAATGCCTTACTTAAAAAGCAACTACGTACTCTTGAAGTTGATGCTATGAGAACAGATTATCTTCAATCAGTACTCTCATCATATGAGGTACTTCAATCACAGGAATTGATTCCAGCATTAGTGCTTTCTCAGTATCCATTTACACCATCAGATCATTTTATTATTGATAAGGTGGCTGAGGTTGGAGATCTTGTAGTCACTGATACTTCAGTTCTTTTAGGAGAGGTTGTTGATGTATTTGATGCAAGTTCACTTGTTCGATTATATACTCACCCAAAAAGTGTTATACAGTCAGTTACCTATCCTGAAGCTGAATTAATACAAATTCAAGGATCGTCAGTTACCTATCGTGCAAAAGTCTCACGAGATAGTGAAATTGTAGTTGGAAGTTATCTTTACTCACAAGAATATCCGGGTTATTTACTTGGTATTGTTCAGGGTATTAACTTTGATCCACGAGATCCTTTTAAGGATGTAGTAATCTCACGTCCATTAAGTGGAAACATTACAAGTGTAGGAATAAAGAAAAAGTAGCATATGCTACTTTTTCTTTATCTATTAATATCTATGAGTATACTATCGATATGTCAAAATCATTTTCATTTGAAATAACTTCAAAGTTAGAGGGAACACTTGGTCGTACAGGTATCATTCATACTAAAAACGGAGATATTGAAACTCCTTCTTTTGTAGTTGTTGGAACAAAAGCAACGGTGAAGGGTGTTACTCCTGAAATGCTAAAAGATCTTCATGCTCAAGTAACTCTTGCAAATACATATCACCTATACTTTCAACCAGGTGATGAAATAGTAAAAAAAGCTGGGGGCTTTGGAAAGATGATGCAGTGGGATGGTCCCACAATGACTGACAGTGGGGGATTTCAAGTGTTTTCACTTGGAGAAGCATATGGAACTGGAGTTTCAAAAGTAGCTTCTGGAAATGAAGACGTTGTTTCTGAAAGGAAGGGATATAGTAAGAATAACAAGCGTGCATTCATCGATGAAGAAGGAGTAACTTTTAAGTCAGTAATTGATGGATCAATGCATCGATTTACTCCAGAACGTTCAATGGAGATTCAATGGAATTTAGGTGCTGATATGATTTTTGCATTTGATGAATGTACAAGCCCATTAGCGCCATATGAATATCAGAAGCAAGCAATGGAAAGAACGCATCGTTGGGCACAGCGATCATTAGATCGACATGAAGAACTTGATCCTGAAAATATTCAAGCACTTTTTGGTGTGGTGCAGGGTGGGCGTTTTCAAGATCTTCGAGAAGAATCAGCAAAGGTATTAGCAGAAATGGATTTTGATGGTTTTGGTATTGGTGGTTCTTTTAACAAGGAAGATATGGATATGACTGTTGGCTGGGTGAATAAAATTCTTCCAGAGAATAAGCCACGTCACATGCTTGGTATTGGAGAGCCTAGTGATATTTTTGGTGGTATTGAGCAGGGATGTGACCTATTTGATTGCGTATCTCCAACTCGGGTGGCACGTCATGGTCGTCTGTTTACAAAAACAGGACCTATCAATGTACAAAATGCACGATTCAAAGAAGATTTTAATCCTATTGAAGATGATTGTGCATGCTACACCTGTAGTCATTACACAAAAGCATATATTCACCATCTCCTACGTTCAAAAGAAATGCTTGGTCAAACATTGGGTTCTATTCATAACTTATATTTCATAGTTGGACTTGTTGATGAAACAAGAAAGCATATGAAAGAAGGAAGTTTTCATGAATTTAAGGATACATTTCTTAAAAAATATTATGGATAGGAAAGTTATTGTTTTTGATTTTGATGGGGTTCTTCTTGATTCTATTGAACTGATGTTTCAGCAACATGTAAGGAGATTTCCTGATTCAAGTTGAAAGGAATTTGAAATATTGTTTTCAGGTTCATACGATACTGAACTTGAATTGCTATTAAAGAAATATGAAGCTACTGAAACCTTAGAAGAAAGGGATAAGAGAAAAGAAGATTACACCTATCTCAAACAAACAAAGGCTGAGCTTTATGTTGGTGTATATGATCTTCTTTATCTTCTTTCAAAAGAATATACTCTGACGATAAATACCTCAGCTTCTTATGTTAACTGTATTCCAATATTAGAACGATTAGATATTATCAACTATTTTGACTTGATACTTACTCGTGATGATGACATGGGTAAGGTTAAAAAATTTGAAATCATTGCTAATCGATACCAAATAAAAACATCAGAGCTTCTTTTTGTTACCGACAGCTTATCTGATGTTATCCAAGCTCAAGAAGCAAATGTCCCAACTATTGCTGTAAGTTATGGAATTCATGGAAAAGAATATTTTAATTTATCACAATATTCTTGTATTCTTGATGTAGCTGATTCTGTTGATGAAATGTTGATGGTAATAAAAAATAAGCACTAGGTGCTTATTTTTCATTAATAACGTTTACACGTTTTTTTACCACAGTCTTTCCATTGAAATGTGTTTTTCGCTTACTGTCGAATTTAATAATTCCATCAGTTAGTGAAAATAGAGTGTGATCTTTTCCAACTCCAACATTTGCTCCAGCAACAATTTTTGTTCCTCGTTGTCTTACAATGATTGATCCTGTTTGTGCTTTTTGTCCGTCATAGAGTTTTGTTCCTAAATATTTAGGATTTGAATCTCTTAGGTTTTTTGCGGAACCCCCTGCTTTCCTATGTGCCATAGTAGTTTAATGTAACCTTAAGGTGATAAATGAATAATGAATCGCATGTACGGGTAATGAATCCTTACACACTGAGTAACATGGCGATTATAATCACAAGTAAGCAAAATATCAAGAGGGTCCTTCTTGAATTAACCTGGACTCTCTTTATTGTTTCTTTTCTATTAATATCATTTTCCTTAGGAGCATTGTATGAAAGAAAGAGATATCAAGAAAAACATCCAATAGAGCTTAAAAGAACTAGCTTTTTTGATGGTCTTTAAAAAAAAGCCAATTAGCATATGATGTATGATATATGCCAGGATTTAAACTTATCTCAGAATACAAACCAGCAGGAGATCAACCAAATGCTATTTCCTCATTGATTGATGGGTTACATAGCGGAGAAAAGAAACAGACACTGCTAGGAGTAACTGGTTCTGGAAAAACTTTCACCATGGCAAATGTTATCCAGGCTGTACAAAAACCTACTTTAGTTATTGCACATAACAAGACCTTAGCAGCACAATTGGCACAAGAGTTTAAGGAATTCTTTCCTGAAAATGCGGTCCACTATTTCGTATCATATTATGATTACTATCAACCTGAAGCATATGTTGCTGCAAGTGATACCTATATCGAGAAAGATGCACAGATAAATGAAGAAATAGATCGTCTTCGTCATGCCTCTACTCAGTCACTTATTTCTCGAGAAGACGTAATAATCGTTGCTTCTGTTTCTTGTATCTATGGGTTAGGTTCACCAGAAGAATATTTAAGAAGAAATTTTTTGATAACGGTAGATGAACAAATATCTAAAATTGATATTATGAGAAAGCTCATCGATATTCATTTTGAGAGAACAAATGCAGATTTAACACCGGGATCTTTTCGTTCAATTGGAAACGTAGTTGATATCATGCCAACGAATGAAAAGATTATCTATAGTATACGATTAGCACTCGGATCTATTGATCAAATTCTTGTGATCGATGCCGTTTCTGGAACGGTTCTTGAAGAGGTAAGGGAAGTACTCATATTCCCAGCAAAGCACTTTCTTACTGATGGAGAAAAGAAAGATCAAGCAGTACAACTTATTGATGCTGAATTAAAAGAACAGCTTGCAAAGTTTACCAAAGAGGAAAAGATACTTGAATACGATAGATTGAAACGTCGTACTGAATATGATTTAGCTATGATACGAGAAGTCGGATATTGTTCTGGAATTGAAAACTATTCTCGACATCTTTCTGGTAAGAAAGAAGGAGAGGCTCCTGATACCTTACTTTCATATTTTCCTCATGACAAAGATGGTAACCCAGAATTTCTAACAATCATCGATGAGTCTCACGTAACTCTTCCTCAAATTAGAGGTATGTATAGAGCTGATGCGTCTCGAAAACAAAATCTAATAGACTATGGTTTTAGATTACCAAGTGCAAAAGACAACAGACCATTACGATTTGATGAATTTGAAGAACGTGTAGGTCAACAAGTATATGTGTCTGCAACACCTTCTGACTTCGAACGTGAAGTATCTTCACGTGTTGTTGAGCAAATTATTAGACCAACAGGACTGCTTGATCCGATAATACTACAGCGTGGAGTGAGGGTTGATCCAGAAACTGGATATGAAGGACAGGTACAGAATTTCATTAACGAAGCAAGTCATGAAATTACAACAGGAGGAAGAGTTTTAGTAACCACCTTAACTAAAAAGATGGCAGAAGATCTTTCTGAATACTTAAAAGAAAAAAATATACGTGCCGCATATATTCATAGTGATGTAAAAACTATGGAACGTATAGAAATCATAACGGACTTTCGAAAGGGAACCTATGATATCCTCATTGGTGTTAACTTATTAAGAGAAGGTCTTGATATGCCAGAAGTTACCCTTATCGGAATACTTGATGCCGACAAAGCAGGATTTCTACGATCAGAAACCTCACTTATTCAAACCATTGGAAGAGCTGCTCGAAATGACAGGGGAAGAGTTATCGTCTATGCAGATACTATGACTGATGCTTTGAAAGCAGCTATTAGTGAAACAGATCGAAGAAGAAGTCTTCAAGCGAAATACAACACGGAACATGGTATTACTCCTCAGACGATACGAAAAACCATACGAGATATTACCGATCAGTTAAGAACAAATCATGTGAAAAATGTACTTGCTGAACTTGAAACAGATCTCAGTGCATTTTCAGGTAATATACTGAAGCTAATAAAATACAAAAAAAGAGCGATGAACGATGCAGTAAAAGATTTAGACTTTGAACGTGCTGCTATCATTCGAGATGAAATAATTGAGCTTGAACATATGCAAGAAAAAAAAGGAATATAAGTTATATTCCTTTTTTATTTTTATTAATTCCCCATATACATATGTGAAGTATAAGCAAGATAATATTAAGATACATAAATATTCTAATGGCCAGAGCGTTTTGAATATTCATATGCCAATCTGCAAGCATGATGGCACTCGTTGCGTTTCCTATGAGAATTACATTATGTATCCATAGATAGAAGTTTCTTTTTGTGAATTTTACAATAATTACCATAAAGAAACCTAAGAGTGTACAAAGAAGTACAATGATTTCTTTTCTTTCCATATGATCTGATGTTTGTTTGTATAACAGTATATAAAGAATATTCAATATGTAAAATAACAAAAGATACCATGATATACTGTTAATATCTTGTTATCCTTGAAAGATAACGTAGACTCCACATACTATGGCAATAAATAACGAACATAAGCATAATCAAGAATGGATTACCATTAAAGGTGCGCGAACGCACAATTTAAAGAATATTAGTCTGGAAATTCCTCGGAATAAGATGACCGTAATTACAGGTCTTTCTGGTTCAGGAAAATCTTCACTTGCTTTTGATACTATTTTTGCTGAAGGGCAACGAAGATATGTTGAATCACTATCTTCATATGCTCGTCAATTTTTGAATCAAATGTCAAAACCTGATGTTGATGAAATATCAGGACTTTCACCTGCAATCTCTATTGATCAAAAATCTCGTTCTAATAATCCTCGTTCAACCGTTGCAACCATCACTGAGATTTATGACTATCTTCGTGTACTTTTTGCACGTATTGGACAACCATATAGCCCTATCTCAGGAAGAAAGATTCAAAAACTTTCAAACCAGGAGATTGTAGAGTTTATCAAAAAGACGGTATATCCATATCAGCAACAAAAAGGTGAGAAAGAAATCATGGGTGTTGTTATCAATGAACTTCAGGTACATGTACTTGCTCCTGTTGTTCGTGGAAGAAAGGGCGAATACTATCAACTTCTCTACGATATGCTAAACAAAGGGTATACGGTTGCTCGTGTTGATGGGGTAATGCATAAATTACGAAATCAGATAACACTTTCAAAAACTAAGAAACATGATATTGATTTTCTTGTTGATACCTTTTCAGTTCATGAATTCAATGACAACGAGGAAGATGTTTCTCTTCGACTTCATGAAGCAGTTGAAAGGGCCATTAATCTTTCAGATGGAATGGTTCGACTAGTTATCGAAACAGATCCTTCCTTACCTAAATCAAAACAGAAAGTCTTAGAAGAATCACTTCTTTCAGCTCGATTAGTTGATCCAGAAGATGGTTATGTATTTCCAGAAATTGAACCAAGAATGTTTTCATTTAACAGTCCATATGGGGCTTGCCAAGATTGTAATGGATTAGGTACTAAACATATGTTTGGTGAAGAACCATGTGCAGGGTGTATGGGAGCTCGATTACGTCATGAAGCGCTACATGTATACATTGGAAACAGAGATACTAATGGGGAATTAAAAAAAGAAACACGGATTAACATCATAGATTTCGTTTCAATGAGGATTGAAGATGCGTATGAATACATGGCAACCTTAGATCTTTCAGAAAAAGACAGACAAATTGCTGCTGTTTTACTTAGGGAAATTGAAAATCGTCTTGAATTCATGATGAATGTTGGACTTGAATATTTGAGTTTAGATAGAAAGGCACATACCTTATCAGGAGGAGAAGCACAAAGAATTAGATTGGCTTCACAACTAGGTTCTCAATTGGTAGGAGCATTATATGTTCTTGATGAACCTACTATTGGACTACATGCAAGAGATAATCTTCGGTTAATTAGAACCCTTAGAGAACTTTGTGACAAAGGAAATACCATTATTGTAGTTGAACATGATGAGGAAACTATAGCTGCTTCAGATTATCTTGTTGAAATTGGTCCTGGTGCTGGAATTCATGGAGGAGAAGTAATTGTTGCTGATGAAATTTCAAAATTAATGAAAAGTAAGAAGGATATTGAAAAATCATTAACCCTTAAATATCTAACTCAGGAAATGAAGATTGAGGTTCCTAAAATGAGACGTCAGAAGGATAAAGGGATTATCGAGATAAAAGGTATTGTTTATAACAATCTAAAAAATGTGAATGTTACCATTCCTTTAGGAAAGTTAGTTGCTATCACTGGTGTTTCAGGATCAGGTAAATCATCTTTCATGCATGGAGTACTCTCTAAAAATATGGATGCACGTTTTAACAAGAGGTATAAATCAAATGAAGTTATTCGTGCACACACAGCTCATGGTTTTTCAGACATTTCTCGTGGAATTGTTATCGATCAATCACCAATTGGAAGAACTCCACGTTCTAATCCTGCTACGTATACAGGAGCCTTTGATCATATTCGTGATCTCTTTTCAGAAACTACCGAAGCACAACTACGAGGGTGGGGTAAAGGTAGATTTTCATTTAATACAAAAGGGGGTCGTTGTGAGGCCTGCCAAGGAAGAGGTTCAGTTGCTGTTGAAATGGGATTTCTTCCTACAGTATATGTAACCTGTGATGTTTGTTTAGGAAAACGTTTCGAAAAAGATACTTTGTCAGTAACTTATAAGAATAAGAATATCTTTGAGGTACTTGAGATGACCATCGAAGAAGCTCATGATTTCTTCAAGGATATTCCTGCAATTGTTGATAGAACAAAGACACTTCTAGAAACTGGACTTGGATATATTACCCTAGGACAACCAGCTAATACTCTTTCAGGGGGAGAATCACAACGTGTGAAGATTGCTTCAGAATTATATCGGCCACAACTTACAAAAACACTCTATTTACTTGATGAACCAACGGTAGGTCTTCATTTTGATGACGTAAGGAAACTTTTACAGATTCTTCAACGATTGGTAGATAAAGGGAATAGTGTTGTGGTTATTGAACACAACTTAGACCTTATCAAATCAGCTGATCACATTATTGATTTCGGTCCAAAATCAGGAGATGAAGGAGGGAAGGTTGTTGCTTATGGTACTCCTGAAAATGTAGCTGATAATGAGAAATCTGTTACCGGGAAGTATCTAAAGAAGCATTTATCATAAAACTTGCTAGATATCATCTTACATGTTATTATAATTTCGTATTAAAAAGCAGGTATTTGCTTTAACATACCTACCACACCTTATGAAAAAACAACGAAAGATTAAATTAACATTCAAACCAAAGCAATCATCTACAAAATTGCTTAAAGATCTAAAGGAACGAGATCGATATGTTCTTGAGAGTCGTTTCGGGTTAAATAGCCCAAAGAAAAAAACTCTTGAATCTATTGGTCAAGAATATGATATTACTCGGGAACGAGTTCGTCAGATTCAAGATGCTGCACTTAAAGCAATTAGAAAATCAGACAGCTACGGGGAGGCAAAGGAAATTTTCATTGAAATTGAAAAATTCATCCATGATCTAGGGGGTATTGTAGCTGAAGACAATCTGCTAAATCACATCTCAGATGATGAAGTAATTCAAAATCATATTCATTTTCACCTTGTAGTTGGTGACAAATTTAAGAAGCATAAAGAAGATGGAAAGTTTAAAAGTAGATGGTCAGTAAATGGTGATCTTGCAAATAAAGTTCATGCAGCCCTTGAAAAACTTCACCTTAATCTTGATGAAGATGATTTGCTTTCAGAAGAACATATGATCCTTCGATTCCTTGATCGTCTTGACGGGGTTGAAGATGGATATGTTGATGATGATGTTGCACGTCAATTCCTTTCTCTTTCAAAAAAGATTGATAGGAATCCATTAGGAGACTGGGGTCTTAGCTCATCACAAAATATTTCAGTACGAGGAATTCGTGATTATGCATACCTTGTTATGAAAGATAATGGTTCACCAATGCACTTCAGAGAAGTTGCAGCAGCTATTGTTGATACTTTTGGAAAAAAGGCACATTCAGCTACTACTCACAATGAGCTAATAAAAGATAATCGTTTTGTACTTGTTGGACGTGGTATGTATGGTCTTAAAGAATGGGGATACCGAGCTGGTGTCGTTAAAGAAGTTATCAAAGATCTCATTGAAGAACGTGGTCCAATGACCAAGGAAGAGATTATTGACGCTGTTCTTAAAGAACGATATCTCAAAGAAAATACTATTTTAGTTAATCTTTCTAATAAGGATTACTTTAAAAAGAATAAGGAAGGGAAATATACTTTAGTAAAGACAAAAAAATAAGCAGAAATGCTTATTTTTTTGTCATACCATGTGATATGATATATCTAATGAATATTGCTATCAGTTTTCTCCTTAATACAGCATTTGTTTGGTTACCAATAATACTTTTTTTTGTTTTTCGATTTTTGTATCTTGAGTACAAAATACAATCATATGCATTAGGGAAATTGAGTTTCAAACATTACACAATGCTTGAAATCAATGTACCAAAGGAAATATATAAACCTCCACAAGCTATGGAGTTTGTTATCGATGTACTTCATCACTTAGGAGGAGGAGCTATGGATTGGAAACATAAGTATTGGTTTGGAGCAATTCTTTGGCCTTCATCTCTTGAAATTGTTTCAATTGAAGGTTCTATTTACTTTTTTATCCGTGTGCCTAAAAAATTAGCAGACTTAGTTAAAAGTACTATATATTCACAATATCCTCAGGTTGAAGTAAGTGAGGTTGATGATTACACAAAGCATGTTCCTAACTATCTTACTAACCATAATTCATGGGAGTTATATGGTGTTGATTACAAATTAGCAAAAGAAGATTTTCTTCCTATCAAAACCTACATTGATTATGAATTAGATAAGAATGTTGGAAAAATTGATGAGAATCAAAAAATAGATCCATTGACTCCAATGATTGAATTTTTAAGTACCCTAGGTCCAGGTGAACAAGTTTGGATCCAGTATATTATCAGAGGAGATGCATTTTCAAATTGGCGTAAAGATGCAGAAGCTTTTGTTCAAGAGAAGATGTCTAAAACAGGAAAGAAGACTGACGAAGAAGATATTTCAGATCCACGACTTTCACCAGGAGAACAAGAACAAGTAAAAGCGGTACAACGTAGTCTTTCTAAATTTGCTTTTGAAACATATATTCGTGCTTTATATATTGCAAAGAAGGACAAAGAAAATCCAGGGGTGAAAGGTTATTTCAAGGGTCCAATATTTAAGCCCTTCGCTTCTTTATTTCACAACAGTATAAAGAAAAATGATGATACGGGGTTTGATTGGATTTGGGAGGATTTCACAGGTAAAAAAGATCTTGAAAAACGAAAAAGCTTCTATGCTGATTATGTAAACAGAGAAGGTTTCTATCGTCCACTTTGGAATAGAAATCCTGTTAATCCAATTATCCTTACTTCAGAAGAACTTGCTACCTTATTCCATCTACCAGGATCAGTTTCAGAAACTAATACCTTCAAGCGTATCGATGCAACAAAGTCGCAACCACCACAAGATTTACCAATTTAATTGGCTTGGTATGATACAGATGTTTATGGGAATAAATACATCGATAAATTCATATCTTGCTAGGAACTATGATAAAAAGAGTACCTACGTGTTAGTGGTACTTCTTTTTTTTGGTGCATTATTTCTACATGTCCAAACACAACTTTCTTCATATATTAATGAAGAAAAAATTATCACTATTGAAAGTGGTTCAAGTGCAACTACTATTGCAAAGCAACTTAATGAACATGGAATTATTTCATCAACATATTTATTTATCCTTTTACACCGTGCAAACAATGATGTACTTAAATCTGGTACCTATGAGTTTATTGAAGGAAGGCATACAATAGCTGGTGTTTTAAAGCGTCTTGAGGATGCAGACTATGGTGATGTTTTCAAGAAAGTCACAATTCCTGAAGGAAGTACTATTCAAGAAATAGTTGATATTTTTTCATCACACGAGATGAAAATCTCACCTGATACATTTATCAACTTGAGTGAGGGGAAAGAAGGATATCTTTTTCCTGATACCTATTTCTTTCTTCCACATGATACAGAAGAAGACATTATACAACGATTAGAAAAAGCTTTTGATTTAGAATACGAAGCTAAAGCAAATGAATTCAATCCTCGTTATTCAAAGGAAGATATTGTTATTATGGCCTCAATTATTGAAAAAGAGGCAACAAGAGACATTCAAGAAATGAAATTGGTATCAGGAATACTGTGGAAGCGATTAGAAGAAGGTATTCCTCTTCAGGTAGATGCACCCTTTTTATATGTTGAAGGAAAAACAAGTGCGCAATTACGTATTAGTGATTTAAGAAAGGATGGTCCATATAATACATATACGAGAACCGGCTTACCTATAGCACCAATTGCTAATCCGGGTAGTATGGCACTTGAAGCTGCTATGGATCCAGTTTCTTCACCCTATTACTTCTATCTTCACGGAAACGATGGTGTGATACGCTATGGAGTGACACATGATGATCATATTACTAACAAGAATAGATATTTACGATAACTTATGAAAAATAAAAACCTTGCATTTATAGATATTGAAACAACTGGATTCGACATTGAACGACAGGAAATTATTGAAATAGGTTGTGTCATTGTAAAACAGGAAGATGGGGTACCTACATCAATTATCGATGAATTTGATATTAAAATAAAACCTGTTCGTTTACATGAAGCTGATCCTGAAGCTCTTGCTATCAATGGGTATAATGAAGCATCTTGGATGTTTGCATTAGATTTGTCTCAAGCTATGGAACTTTTTGCGTCAAAGACAAAGGATTGCATTATGGTAGCTCATAATATTGCATTTGATTACTCATTTCTTGCAAAGGCTTTTGCTGTAACTGGAGTTGAGAATAAGATGTTCTATGCAAAATTAGATACCATTTCATTTGCATATGCAAAACTATCAAATGACGAAACAGTAACTCGCTATTCTTTGGGTGCGCTGTGTGAGAAGTTTGGAATTGAAAATACAAAAGCACATACCGCATTAGCTGATGCACGAGCAACCTATGAGGTATATCAAGAATTATTAAAAGTATAATATGCTACAATGTAATCATGAGAAAAGAACGATCTTGTGGTGTAATTGTATTTCATCGTGATCAACATGCTCATATTCAATTTTTACTTGTTCAGGGGTATGGAGATTATTGGGGTTTTCCTAAGGGTCGCGCGGAGGGGAATGAAAGTCCTCTTGAAACAGCACTTCGCGAATTAGAAGAAGAAACATCTATAGGTAAAGTGAATATACTTCCTGAACTTTGTTTCAAAGAATCATATGTGATTCAAAAAAAGAGAAAGAGTGATGTTGCAAAATCAATACTCTATTTTGTGGGTGAGGTAGATACAAAGGATGCAAATCGGCAGAGATCAGAAATTAAGCAACTAGCATGGTTTGATCTTGAGCATGCAAAGCAGCGTGTCGTACCTGACAAAAAAGAGATTCTTGATAAGGTGTATGCATTAATAGCATGATACAAGGAAGAAAAAAAATATTCGTTGGAATTTCAGGAGGAGTAGATTCTTCTGTTGGTGCCGCATTGTTACAACAGCAAGGACATGAAGTCGTTGGTGTTTTTATACGTACCTGGCAACCTGATTTTATCGCTTGTACATGGAAAGAAGAACGAAGAGCTGCTATTTCAGTATGTGCACACTTAAACATTCCATTTGTTGAACTTGATCTTGAGGATGCATACAAGCAAGGTGTTGCAGATTATATGATACAAGAGTATCAAAGGGGAAGAACTCCAAATCCAGATGTTATGTGTAACAAAGAAGTAAAATTTGGTGGTTTTTTAACATGGGCACGTCAACATGGAGCTGATTATATTGCAACTGGGCACTATGCACAGGTAACCCATGGGGATACTCATTCAGTAATGTTGAAAGGAGTAGATGAAAAGAAAGATCAAAGTTATTTCCTTTGGACCCTTACCAATGATCAATTATCACAGGTATTGTTTCCAGTAGGTTCATTACAAAAATCTGAAGTTCGTGATCTTGCTCGCTCTTTTTTGTTGCCAACAGCAACAAAAAAAGATTCTCAGGGAATCTGTTTTATCGGTGACATAGATATGAAAGAATTTCTAAAGCATTTTCTTGATATCAAGGAAGGCGATGTTCTTAATGAAGATGGCGAAGTTATTGGAAAACATGAAGGTTCACTGTTGTTTACCATTGGAGAGAGACATGGTTTTCATATCCTACCAAGATTTAAACAAGCTGATGATAAGCCATATTACGTATGTGCTAAAGATACTCAGAAAAATACCATTACTGTGTCGCAGGTTAAACCGGTATTTGATATTAGGAAAAATGATTCAATTAATCTTGTTTCAGTTGTTGATAATCAGGGGGTATTTGTCGAAGGAGGTACTTATGATGCTCAATTTAGGTATCGTGGAGAACAACACGCTATCACTATAAATAGTTACGATTCAGAAAAAGGAACTATGAATATTAGTTTAGAAGGAATCGTTGATGCTGCTGCACCAGGGCAGTCAGTTGTTTTGTATAGGGGTAATGAATGCTTAGGAGGAGGAATTATAGAATAGATGATATACTATTTCCATGAGTGAATATGACATTATTATACGTTTAATACTCGCGTTAGTATTAGGTGCACTTATCGGAATAGAACGAGTACACGCCGGAAAGAGTGCAGGGATTAGAACCTTAGGTCTTGTTTCAATGGGGGCTGCATTATTTGTTGTAATTTCAGAAGTTATTGTTGAACGATATGGTGCTTCTGTTGACCCTATTCGTATGGCATCAAATATTGTTTCTGGGGTTGGATTTCTTGGTGCAGGTATGATTATCCTAAAGGATGATAAGTTGGCTAATTTAACGACAGCAGCAGGAGTATGGGTATCTGCAGCTATAGGAACCGCTGTTGGATTTGGTATGTATATCTCATCAATAGTAGTAACTGTACTTGTTATCGTTACCTTTACATGGATGTGGTATTTAGAAGAATGTTTAAGAAGACATTTTCATAAAGAATAACAACGTGAGACGTTGTTTTTTCATATACCAAATGTATACTCATAGGTATGTTAAGCTCACAAGAAATTAGAAAAAGATTTTTAGCTTTTTTTGAAAAAAGAAACCACGTTATTCTCGATTCAACTTCAGTGGTAAGTACTGATATTGCACAAGAAACAAATGCAACTCTTTTTAATACTGCAGGGATGCAACCACTTGTTCCATATCTATTAGGGAAAAAACATGAGTTAGGAACACGATTAGCAAGTTCTCAAAAATGTATTCGAACAGGAGACTTAGATGAGGTTGGAGATAATACGCATTTAACTTTTTTTGAGATGTTGGGGAACTGGTCACTTGGTGATTATTTTAAAGAAGATGCAATTAAATACTCTTGGGAATTTCTAACGAACAAAGAAGAAGGTCTTGGGTTAGATGAGAGTAGAATATATGTGACTGTTTTTGCTGGAAATGATCTTGTTCCGAAAGATGATGAGGCCATTGAAATTTGGAAACAATATATCCCTGAACATCGAATTTATTTACGAGATAGTAAAGATAACTGGTGGACAGCAGGAAGTGATTCACCTGCAGGACCATCAACTGAAATGTTTTACGATTTAACGGGTACTTTAGGTGATATGTCTCAAGAAGCTTTTGAGCAGGCAGACGAAGAGCAAAAAGTAGTTGAAATCTGGAATGATGTATTCATGGCATATCGACAGGAAGGAGGAGAAATTGTCGGTTCACTGCCTCAGAAAAATGTTGATACTGGAGCAGGATTAGAACGAGTTACTGCTGTTGTACAAGGAGTTCCTCATGTATTTGATACTGATTTATTTATTCCAATAATGAATATTATCAAAGAACATGCTACTTCATACCGTGAACGTGAAGCACGTATAATTGCTGATCATATAAAAACAGCAGTGTTTATGCTTCAAGATGGTGTTGTTATTTCAAATACTGGTAGAGGATATGTCTTAAGAAGAATCCTTCGAAGAGCATATGATGCGATGGAAGTAATTTCTTTTTCAGAAAAAAAAGTACCTCTATTAGTTCATGCTGTTGTAGCAATGTATGGAGACTTATATTTTGCAAATGCTAATGAAAAAACAATTGCGATAAAAATAAAGGTGATTGCAACTGAATTAGACAAAGTTATTCATATTATCACTCAAGGAAATACCCTGTTTAAAAAGCTCTCTCTTTCAGGGGTGAAGCGAATTGATGGAACATTTCTTGCAGAACTGAGACAAACAAAAGGACTTCCTCTTTCTGTTTCACTAAAGCTAGCAAATAAATACGAGATTTCTCTTACCGATGATGCTCTTGATGAATATCATCATATAACAAAGCAACATCAAGAAAGTTCACGAAGTGCAGGGGAAGGAAAATTTAAAGGAGGACTTGCAGATGATACTCCTAAAATTCGAGCGTTACATACCGTAACGCATCTTATGTTAGCCGGTTTACGTAAATATCTTGGTGATTCTGTTCATCAGAAAGGTTCAAATATTACCGAAGAAAGAACAAGATTTGATGTTACTTTTGAACAAAAAATTGAACCTGAGATTTTGAAGAAAGTAGAAGATTATGTAAATGAAGCTATTGAAGCAGGAGCTTCCGTTGAGATTGAGATTCTCAAGAAAACCGATGCTCAACAGCAAAAAGATATCACTGCTTCATTTTGGGAACGATACCCAGATGAGGTGAAGGTCTATTCAATTCGTTCAGAAGAAGGTCAAACCTACTCACGTGAATTATGTGGAGGACCACATGTACAATCAACTACAGAGATTTCTGAATTTGGAAGATTTAGAATTGTAAAAGAAGAATCTTCTTCAGCTGGGATAAGAAGAATTAAAGCAGTACTAGAAAAATAACCTTTGGGTTATTTTTTTGTTATACTATTAGTATCAATGTCTAAGAAAGAACAAATGCATACCTCAGTACTTTTCGAACTCGACTCAGGATCAATAGCTGTTTCTGTTTGTGAATTTCAACAAGGATCTTCTTTTCCAAAAAAAGAAAGAATGAGTAAGAGAATAGCACTTACACAAACAGATTCTTTTGATCGGTTTTTTGCTCAATCTCTTAAAACCTTAGAAGCACTTGCACATGAAGCACAACGACATGCTTCACAAATTGATAGTATTTATGTTTCGCTAAGTGCTCCATGGGTTAGTTCACAAAAGCGGGTAATACGTCACGTAAATGAAAAAGGTTTTGAGGTTACAGAATCACTTTTATCAAAACTCATTAAAAAAGAATTAGAGTATCCACTGTCAAAAAATCTAGATTATCATAAGCATCATAATCAATTAGAGATTTTCGAACGCCGTACTATTGATGTGTATATTAATGGATATCCTACCTTGCATCCTATTCAAAAGAGAAAAGTTAGAGATATTGCCATTCATTCACTTGTGAGTGTTATAACTACCACCACAAAAGATGCAGTAGTTCACACTATTGAACGAGTATTTCATCGTCAACCTGATCTTGTTTCAAATACCTTCATATTGTACCAAGTAATACGAACCTTCTTACCAGAAGAAAATAATGTAATGATTTTGGATATTGGAGGTATGCATACTGAAATGTATACAATATATCAGGATCATCTAACTGATATTGCAAGCTTTCCAGTTGGTGAACATCATATTCTTGAAGAACTTACAAAGAAAGCTTCGGTTTCAGAAGATAAGGCTCGAAGCCTTATGACCTTATTCATTCAAGAGAAGCTGCATGAGGAATATCATCAAGAAATTAGCTTACTTATGAAAAAAACATATCAACTTTGGCTCTCTGCTTGGTATGAGGTGTGTAATACTCTTTCTGCAAAACAGCTTCTCCCATCAACTATTTGTATTATCGCACCTTCATATATTGTTCCATGGATGAGGTATCATATTCTTCAAACAGATGAACTCATGGAGCACCTGCATACTCATTCAAAGATTAGAATGATAGAGTTGCCATATTTTATTAAATTAAAAGCAGAAGAAGATCATGTTCTACATACTCGTGATGCTGAATTACTTCCTATGACTCACGTAATTTCAACCTTAATCTCATATGAATAACAAGAATAATATAGATGGTATCAAGAGAAAACCGATATCTCCGATAAAGAAAGTTTCAAAGCGAAGCATTCCAATTGAAAAAAAACCTCCTGTTGTTCAGGAAATTCGTGATGTTCAATTGCCACGTAAATACAATATTACAAAGGTAAGTCGAGTTGATGTTGATTTAGCTAGAAATTCTTCAAACAGAATACCACCTGTTGAGAAGAATATATCTTCTGTTAAACGAGAAAGAAAAACACCATTTTGGGTAAAAATTTTCATCCCAATTGTTCTTGGACTTACTGCATCAGCAGTACTTATCAATCAATTTGATAGCGCTGTTATCCGTGTTGAGCCAATGGTGAAAAAAGCAGATATTAGTAGAAACATAACTTCAGTAGCTGAAGGGAATTCACAGCAGTTAGAATTTTCAATGATTGCATTCACTGAAACTCAATCAATTGAGCTTGCCCCTGATACTGAGGAGATGTCACAGAATAGAGCATCAGGTACCATTAGAATCTTTAATGATTATAGTACTTCACCTCAAAAGTTATCTCCTAAAACTAGATTTGAATCAGTAGATGGAAAAATTTTCCTTTTGGGTGATGAAGAACTTATCATTCCAGGGAAAAGTGGAGATATTCCGGGAGAAGTTCTTGCAACCGTATATGCTCAAGAACCAGGGGAATCATATAACATTGATGTAACTGATTTTAGTATCCCAGGATTCTTGGAAATTGGTTTAAATGAAAAATACACTGGTATTTATGCTCTTTCAACTCAAGCATTCAGCGGAGGATCTTCAGGAATGGTACCTGCTATTTCAAAAGAACTAAAAGATCGTCAAACAAAGGATCTTGAATTGAAAGTTCAATCTGCTTTAGAAGAACGTCTACTTTCAGAAAAAACAGTGAACATGCAGTTAATTGAAAACAGTGTATCTATTGTTTTCAAAGAACCACGTTATGAAATAAAAGAGGGTGGTAAAAAGGGAACACTATCGGTTTCAGGTAGTATCTTCGCACTACTTCTTGATACTCAAAAATTGGCATCATACCTAGCAATTCAAGAATTAGGTGTACAAAGTCCAGATGAAGTTTCGCTATTAGATGGAACTAATCTAGTTGCTTTGTATACTGGTTTTGGACCAATTAACTATCAATCAATATCATCTGCACAGATTAAGGTTTCAGGTACTGCATATTTTGTTTGGAATCTTAATAAAGAAAAAATTGCAGAAATATTTGCTGGAACACAAAAGAAAGATGTTGCTATTACATCAAAGCAATCAGCTTCAATTGGTTCGGTTCGAATAACAAATCATCCAAGATGGCGGAATATTCTTCCTTTAAATGAGGAAAACATAGAAATACGAGAGATTCCAAGAGAAAAACAACCACGTTAGTGGTTGTTTTTATTGACATAAATAGGACTTCTGTTAGTATCCCAGATATCGCAATGAGTAAGGATAACAAGCAAACAGTTACAGGGACCGTGGTGGAATGTCTTCCTAATACCATGTTCCGTGTTGAAGTGGAAGGACAAGAAGGACTACTTCTTGCCTACCTATCTGGCAAGATGAAGCTATATCGCATTCGTATCTTGGTAGGTGACACGGTTGAGGTATTAATTGACCCTTATGGGGGAAAAGGACGTGTCATCAAGAGATTGTAAGAAGACGCGGTATTTTTTATTTTATTGACGCATTATATATGAAAGTTAGATCAGCAATTAAGAAAGTAACCTCAGGAGATAAAATCGTACGTCGACGAGGACGACTCTTTCGCCTTAACAAGGAAAATCCACGACGAAAAGCACGACAGTAGTTGGTGCCATTTTTTGTGTATTCATTATTTATTAACACGAACAACGAACTTACGATATGAGAATTTTTGGAATTACCATCCCAGATGAAAAACAAGCTCAATATGCATTAACAGCAATTTATGGAATTGGACTCTCACGAGCACAATCTCTTCTAGATGAGGCTGGTATTGCACGAGAGACAAAAGCAAAAGATATTAGCGAAGCTGATGAAAAGAATCTTCGAGACCTCATTGAAAAACTAACCTTAGAAGGAGACCTACGACGAGAACGAGCACAAAATGTGAAACGACTTATCGATATTAACTCATACCGAGGAAATAGACATTCACGAGGACTTCCTTCAAGAGGACAACGAACGAAAACTAACAACCGAACTCGACGTGGAAATAAACGTTCTACTATGGGATCAGGAAAAATTAAGGTCTCTAAGACTTAATACATTACTATTATGGGAAAAAAACGCATTGTAAAACAAAAAGGACAGAAACTAGATAAGAACTTGAAGTCACGTTCACTATCTAAGGTTCCAAAGAAGAAATTGCTACAAGCTATTCTTCATGTTCAATCTACCTACAACAACACTAAGGCTTTAGTTACTGACTTAGAAGGAAACGCAATCATGTTTTCTTCAGCTGGTGCTTTAGGATTTAAGGGAGCTAAGAAAGGTACTCCATATGCAGCTGAAAAAGTAGGAGAAGTACTCGGAGAAAAAGCTCAAATGATGGGAATCAAAGAAGTTTCTGTTGTTGTAAAAGGAGTAGGTTCAGGTCGTGAATCAACTATCCGAGGTTTCGTATCATTCGGAATCGACATTACTCGAATTCAAGACAAAACACCGGTTCCTCATAACGGACCACGTGCTAAAAAGGCACGTCGAGTGTAGTCAATTATCTATATTATATATGTCAAAGATTAAAAAATATAAAATTGCACGACGTCTTGGTTCTGGAGTATATGAAAAAACACAGAGTCAAAAGTTTATGCTTTCAGAACAAAAACGTTCAAAAGCAAAGGCTGGACGTCCAAAGCGACCAACTGACTACGGTCTTTCTCTTATTCAAAAGCAACGAGTTCGTTTCGCTTATGGAGTTTCAGAAAAACAATTTTCAAACTACATAAATAAGGCGTTTGAAGGAGCTAAAAAAGGAAACGTTCCTGCTACAACTCTTTTCAAGTTAATTGAACAGCGATTGGATAACGTTGTGTATCGATCTGGGATCGCAACTACACGAGCATTTGCTCGACAGCTGGTGTCACATGGACACATTCTTGTTAATGGAAAGAAAATGACTATTCCTTCATACCAAGTACGAAAAGGAGATATCCTAAGCATTCGAGAAGGAAGCAAGGATAAGACAGTATTTGCAGAACTATCAAAACAAATGGAATCAAAGAAATCTAATTGGTTGAGCATTGATGCACCAAAAACAACCGTAAGTATTTCAGGAGAGCCAAAGGATCCAGAACCGTTCTTCAATTTCCAAGCTGTTATTGAGTTCTATAGCCGATAGTCCTCTTCATTACTATATCTTCACTAATATCATCTCATCTATGTTTAACCAACACATTGTACTACCACAAAAATTAAAAGTTGTTTCAGAAGATTCTACAAAAGGAGTTTACGAAATTGAGGGCCTATATCCTGGATATGGGCATACTCTAGGAAATTCACTACGAAGAATCATCCTTTCATCTTTACCTGGAGTTTCTATAACTTCAGTAAAAATTAAAGGAGCAGATCATGAATTTGCAACACTTTCAGGAGTAAAAGAGGATGTACTTTCTATTCTTTTGAACCTTAAAAAAGTAAGGTTTGCACTTTCTTCTGATGAAGAAGTGAGTGTTACCCTTAATGTGAAAGATGCAAAGATGGTAACTGCAGCTGATTTTGATACACAAGGAGGTGTTGAGGTAATGAATCCTGAACAATATATTGCAGAAGTAACTGCAAAATCTGCAGAGCTTTCAATTGAGCTTAGATTGGCAAAGGGAATTGGTTTCGTTTCAAAGGAAGACTTTACAAAAGAAGACCTTGAAATTGGACACATTTTAGTTGATGCAATCTTTAGCCCTATCAGAAAGGTAAACTATGAAGTTTCAAACATGCGTGTTGGAGACCGAACAGATTACAACCGTCTTAAGATAAGTCTTGAAACAGATGGTTCAGTTTCTGCAAAAGAAGCACTTGAAGCTTCACTTAAGATAATGATCAATCAATTCAAGAGCATTCTTGATTTGAAAGAACTTGAAGATGAAAAAACATATCACACAGCTTTACGTGAAGATATGAAAGAAGGACGAGATGATATTGATTTCATTAAAGATGAAATCGATGAAGATGAAAAGGTAGAACTTCTTAAAACAAGAGTTGATACCCTTGATCTATCATCTCGAACAGAAAAAGCGCTATCAGAAGCAAGTATTCGAACTCTAGGAGGGGTGGTACAGAAGTCTGAAGCAGATTTATTAGCCTTAGATGGATTTGGAGACAAGAGTCTTGAAGAAATCAAAGAGGTACTCAACACCTTTAAGTTGAGCTTGAAAGATAACTAAGTACTATGAGACACGGAAAGAAAAACAGAAAATTTGGGAGAACAGCAAATGTACGAAGAGGATTTATCCGATCTCTTGCCGTTGCGTTATTGACCCATGAAAAGATAACGACTACTGAAGCTCGAGCGAAGGAACTTCGACCATATATTGAAAAAATGGTTACGAAGGCAAGAATTAATTCTCTTGCAAATCGTCGAATGATTTCAGCTCGTTTAGGTAATCAAGAATCGTTGACTAACAAGCTTGTTGATGAAATCGCACCGCGATATGAATCACGAGATGGAGGATACCTTCGTATTACCAAACTTCCTCAACGACAAGGAGATGCCAGCAAGATGGCAGTAATTGAATTTGTATAACATGACTACTAAGACAGAAAAAAAAGAATATGTGTATGATGCTGATGGGCAAAGTCTAGGACGTCTATGTACAAAGATTGCTATGGATCTACGTGGAAAAAGTGAAGCATCATTTGCTCCAAACGTTGCTCCTGATGTTACTGTTATTGTAAATAATGCATCTAAGGTTAAGTTATCTGATACTCAGCTAAAAGCTGAATACAAGCGATACAGTGGATATCCTGGAGGTTTAAAGCACGAAACACGAGGACACTTAGTTGATCGAAAAGGATACCGTGAGGTATTTGAGAAGGCTGTGTTTGGTATGCTTCCAAACAATAGATTACGAGCAGTTATGATGAATAATCTCATCATTAACGAATAACCCAATACTATATATGGCAACCGAAAAAAAATACATTTCTGCTATTGGGCGACGTAAATCAGCTTCTGCACAGGTTCGAATTGTTCCTGCGTCTAAGATGACTTATGTGGTTAACGATAAAAACCTTGATGAATACTTTACCGTAGGAGAACTACGAAAAGTTGTTCAAGCTCCATTTATGGAAACTGAAAGAAAAGATGATTTTACTGTTTCAGTAGTAGTAAAAGGAGGAGGAATTTCTGCACAGGCAGATGCAATACGTCACGGTATCTCTCGAGCACTAATCAAGTACAACGAGGAATTACGTGGAGGATTGAAGTCAGCCGGATATCTAAAGAGAGATCCACGCTCAAAAGAACGAAAGAAACCAGGACTACGAAAGGCACGAAAGAGCCCAGCTTGGTCAAAACGATAAAAACACCATATGGTGTTTTTTTGTGGTATATTTACAGAGTATGAAAAACATTATTATTATTTTCTTATTCGCAGCATTATCATTTACAACGTATCAACTTATCACTTTAGATAATACAATCCCATCAGGTATTGACCCGGTAGTCGAAGAGGTAGTTTCAACTGATGTTGAAAAAAAGAGGGTGCCAAATGAAAAAATATGTGTTGGAGAGGGTTGTGATGGTAGTATGAGCGGTGATAGTGAATCATATACCGTAGTATCAGTTCCACTTGTAACCAGTACTGGTAACATTGGTTGTGGTGAAGGAATAGTTTTCAGTCCACATGCGGTAAACAAGACAAGCGCAGTGCTTGATGCAACATACAAAAAGTTATTTAGTTTAGAACATGAACCTAATGTTGAATCAGATGATGTTCGAAATGTTGTTGCTTTGGAAAAAGATCTGTTCTACAAAGGAGTGTCTATTGATAATTCAAAAACAGCACGACTACTTCTTGAAGGAAAATCAACCTACATATATAACTGTACGATTCCAACGTTTAGAGCTCAAATTGAGCAAGCTGCTCTTCAATTTAGTACGGTAGATTCTCTTGAAGTGTATATTAATAATAAACTATGGGATTGGTGTGATTTTTCTCAAGCTGACCCAGAAGAAGATGGTTGTGATATTAATCCAAAACATTGGATTGCAACTAAGTAAAAAAAAGAAGATTTAATCTTCTTTTTTTGTAAACCTTCTTTCAAGAAGTGCTTCTGTTCCTGAATCAAGCTTATCCGTTACAATTACCATGAGTTCATCCTCAAGACCCAAGTCTTCTTTCATGTTGATCATCATGTGTTCAAGGGGAAAAGGGGATATCCAAATTGAACTTTTTAGTTGAACAAATTGTGCTTTTTTAAGTATGTATCGAACAGCATCTCGTTGGGTTTTTTGGTCTTCTTTGATATCTAAAATGATAATACGCCAATATCCATCCCATGTAGTTGGAACAAGGTGGTTTCTAGCAGATAATTTAATGTTCCTTAGTTTATGTCTACCCTCAGAAGAAAGACTTAAAAAAGAAGACTGTTCTGTTTCATGCTCATGTAGCATCTCACCTTCAATCATTTGCTTAATAGCCCTATTCACAAGATATTTAGGTTTTACCTTTCTTTCCTCATCTTGATCTTCGATAATGGCTTCCACGTATCGTGTCACTTCATCAGAACGAGCTGCTTTTTTTCCGGAAAGGAAATCAAGAATAAGTTCTTGAATGCTTTTTTTAGACGAATTTTTCATTAAACTTAAATATACATCAAATTCTTATTTTTTCAAGTATTTTTACATAAATTTCATTTAAGTGAAAAACTTGTCAAAATATTGTGGTTGTGTATACTTACTTCGTAACTAAATAGTATATGAGTAAAAAAAATAATCATGAAGAAGTAGAAATTGAATATGAAGATGAAATTGTTGAAGAACATGGAATGAAGGATAAACTAAAACAATTAAGAGAAGAGCTTAAGGAAGCAAAACTTCAATCCCAGGAATATTTAACAGGTTGGCAAAAAGAGAGAGCTTCATTTGCGAATTATAAGACTGAAGAAGAAAAAAAGAGACAAGAACGTATTGCTCTTTTGAAGACAAATCTTGTTTCTGATTTTTTTCCGGTACTTGATAGTTTTGATATGGCGTTTGGAAACAAAGATGCTTGGGAAAAAGTAGATCAAAATTGGCGTATTGGAGTTGAATATATCTATACCCAATTTATGAATACACTTGAAGGATATGGAATTTCAGTTATCGATACAACCCATGTCCCTTTTGACCCTGTTATACATGATCCTGTTGAAAATGTCCCTGTTGATGAAAAGGATGATGGACACATCATTTCAGTTATTCAAAAGGGATATAGAACCAAGGATATGGTATTACGACCAGCAAAGGTTCGTGTAGGAAAGTATGAAAACAAATAGGCTTGAAGTAATGATAGACGCTCCTATTTCATCAGTATTTGAATTCACCTTAGATCCTAAGTACAGAAAATCATGGATTCCAAATCTAGGTGAAGAAACCGTTGATAGTTCTGTAATTGGCTTGGGTACAAAATATCAAAATGATGTCGGTACCTATCTGGTTACTGATTATGAAAAAAATGTCTTTATGGAGCTTTCCTCTACAAAATCAAGTTATATTTGTTCGTATTCATTTCGTGAACATGAAAAGCAAACAAAGATTACCTATTTTGAATATATGGAAGATGGATCAGAACTTGATTCACCAATTTTAGAATCATCATTTACTACATTAAAAGAATTAATAGAAACTAATAACTAATATTACTATGTCAAAAATTATTGGAATTGATCTTGGTACCACAAACTCAGCAGTTGCTATTGTTGAGGGAGGACAACCAAAAATTATCGAAAACAGCGAAGGAAATAGAACAACTCCTTCAATTGCTGCAATGGGGAAGAATAAGGATCGTTTAGTTGGTTTACTTGCAAAACGTCAGGCGGTAACAAATCCAGAAAACACAATCTTTGGAGTGAAGCGTTACATGGGTCACAAGTATGACGATGAAGCTATCCAGTCTGATATGAAAGCATCACCTTTTAAAATATCAAAAGGTGAAAACAACGGAGTTGCTATTACTATGCAAGATAAGGAATATCGACCAGAAGAAATTTCTGCAATGATATTGAAAAAGATAAAAGCAGACGTTGAAGAAAAGCTTGGTGAAAAAGTTACTGAAGCAGTTATCACAGTACCTGCATATTTTGATGATGCACAGAGACAAGCAACAAAAGATGCTGGAAAAATTGCAGGTCTTGAAGTAAAAAGAATCATCAATGAACCAACAGCTGCAGCACTTGCATATGGTTTCAACAAAAAGAAAGATGAGAAAATCGTTGTGTATGACTTTGGTGGTGGAACGTTTGATGTTTCAGTTCTTGAAGTTGGAGATGATGTAGTTGAAGTTAAATCAACTGATGGTGATGCACATATGGGTGGAGAAGACATTGATAGAGCTATCATCAATTGGATTGGATCTGAATTCAAAAAGGAATCAGGAATTGATGTAACTGGAGATGTGCTTGCTTTGCAACGTTTGAAAGAAGCTGCAGAAAAGGCAAAGCATGAACTTTCTAATACCTCAGAAAGTGAAATCAATATTCCTTTCATTACCTCAGATGAATCAGGGCCAAAACATCTTCTTCTTAAACTTTCACGAGCTAAATTAGAAGAATTAGCAGCACCATTTCTTGAAAAATCAATTGAGATTACCAAACGAGCTGTTGAAGCTTCAGGATTTAAAACATCAGAGATTGATGAAATTATCCTCGTAGGAGGTCAAACAAGAATGCCTAAAATTACTGAAATGGTAAAAGGAGTGTTTGGAAAAGAACCAAATAAGTCTATCAATCCAGATGAGGTAGTTGCTTTAGGAGCAGCATTACAAGGAGGAGTGATGCAAGGAGATGTAAAAGACGTATTACTTCTTGATGTAATCCCTCTTTCACTTTCAATTGAAACTATGGGAGGAGTTGCTACAAAACTTGTAGAAAGAAATACTACCATCCCAGCAGAAGCATCACAGGTATTTTCTACCGCAGCAGATAATCAACCTTCAGTTGAAATTCATGTGGTTCAAGGAGAACGTCCTTTAGCTTCTGACAACAAGTCTCTTGGAAAATTCATTCTTGATGGAATTCCACCAGCACCTCGAGGTGTACCGCAAGTTGAAGTAACCTTCAATGTTGATGCTAACGGAATTCTTGAGGTGAAGGCAAAAGATAAAACTTCAGGAAAAGAAAATTCAATTAGAATCGAAGGTGGTTCAAAACTTTCAGATGAAGAAATCAAGCGAATGCAACAAGAAGCAGAAGAACATGCAGATGAGGATAAGAAAAAGAAGGAATTAATTGATACTCGTAATCTCGCAGAAACAATGATCTTCTCAGCTGAAAAAGCACTTAAAGAATATGGAGAGAAGGTTGATGAAGAAACAAGAACTTCAGTTCAAACAGCTATCACTGAACTTAAGGAAGCAAAAGATAAAGATGATAAGGCTGATATTGAATCAAAAACTCAAAAACTTTCAGAATCAATGCAAAAAATTGGTGAAGTTATGCAAAAAGAAGCTGAAACAAAAAACGAAGAATCTTCAGATACTGAAACCGTTGACGTAGAAGCAGAAGAGAAAAAAGAAGAATAATTGATATTCATGGATGCTAAGGAATATTCCTTAGCATCAATGAGCAGCAATACATTACATATGAGCAAAGACTATTACAAAATTTTAGGAGTAGAAAAAGGAGCATCACAAGATGAAATTAAGAAGGCTTTTAGAAAAGTCGCGCATCAATATCATCCTGATAAGAAAGATGGTGATGAAGTTAAGTTTAAAGAGGCAAATGAGGCGTATCAAGTGCTCTCAGACGAAAAAAAACGTGCCTCATATGATAGATTTGGTTCTTCAGGATCAAATCCATTTGGTGGACAACAACATGCAGGATTCGGAGGTTTTGGACAGGGTGGTGCTTCATTTGATTTTGGTGATATTGATCTAGGAGATATTTTTGGATCTGGATTCGGAGGTGGAAGACGTGCACAGAGAAAAGGGGAAGATCTTCAAACAAGGATAACTTTAAGTTTCAAAGAGTCTGTGTTTGGTGTAACAAAGAGTATTAATTTAGAACACATGGTTATGTGTGACACCTGTGAGGGTTCTGGGGCTAAAGATAAGACTAAGGTAAAAACATGTTCTCATTGTGAGGGAAGAGGAAAAGTTCAATCCCAAATGATGGGTATCTTCACTACGGTAACTGAGTGTCCTCGTTGTCTAGGAAGAGGAAATGTTCCTCAGGAATCTTGTTCACGATGTAATGGATCTGGGGTAATGAGAAAAAAGGAAACCGTTGAGGTAACTATTCCATCTGGAATTCAACACGGTGATACTCTCCGTGTAAAAGGAAAGGGAAATGCTATTGAAAATGGAATTGCAGGAGACCTGTTTATTCAAATAATGGTAGAACCTGACAAGGTCTTCAAGAGAAGAGGTCTTGACCTCATTGTTGAAAGAACATTGAAAATCTCAGAAGCTGTTTTGGGGACACAACAACACCTTACTTTGCTTGATGGAAAGGATATTGAATTTTCAGTTCCTGAGGGGACAAGAGATGGTACCACCTTACGTATTCGTAACAAGGGAATTGAAGCTGGTTCAACAAAAGGAGATATTCTCGTACTTGTTTCAATTGAGGTACCTAAAAAGCTAAGTAAAAAGCAACGAGAATTGTTTGAGAATATGCAGAAAGAAGGCCTCTAGACCCTTTTACATTTAACTATAATAGTATATACTTTATGTACATTATTCGATTAAGAAAATACATAACAGATATGAAGAAGTTTTTATACCTTGTTGCTCTTATCGCTATTGTAGTTATCGCAATTTCAGCAATGAATAACAACGAAACTGCTACAGTAGAAGTTGAGAACGATCCTATTGTTGAAGAAACTACAACGGAAGATGCTGCTACTGAACCAGTAACGGAAGAAGTAGTTGTAGAAGAAGCAATGAATGCTGAAACTACCGTTGAAGTTGAAGCACTATAATAAAAAAAACCGTTATCGGTTTTTTTTATTTAACTCCAACGAGAAGAGAAAGTTTCTCAATAATTTCTTGTTTTTGTTTTTTTAGTTCTTCAAAAACTAAACGTTCTTCATCGGTTTGTGATTCTTGAATATAGTGATGTTCAATTCTCCAAAGAGATTTTTGTTCTTGAACAAGCTGATTTAAGATATTAAAAGTATTATTATTCATATAATGTTTTGTTATGTTACTAATATATCTATTATATCACCTATCATGTGCTAGGATGTTACTGTATGAGAGAAATCGTTATTATCTTCCCATTTAACACTCGTGAACAAAAAATCTTAGTCATTGAAGAATATATACATCACTATAACAGATCCTTTTGGAAGTATGTAAGTGGTGGAGTAGACAAAGAAGAAAAAGATTTCATCACCCATGCAAAAGAAGAACTTGCTGAAGAAGTTGGTATGAGTTCTGAGGGTTGGCACCATTTTCATCAATTAGAAAAAATTTTTGGTAATAGAGAAATTCATTTTTTCATTGCTGAAGATCCAATTGAAATGGAAAACCCACAAGAGAATCCAGACGCTGATATCATCCTACAATCTGTTTGGGTAAACTATGAAGAATTTATGCATATGCTTGATACCAAACAATTAATGTGGGATCAAGCGAGTATGGCAGCATTGATGGTATTTAGAAAATACCAAATAAAATAACCGAATATTTCGGTTATTTTATTTACCTGTGTAGTGACGGCTGTTTCTTCGAGTCTTTGCTACTCCAAGCATATCCTTCTTTACTTCTAATCGTTTTACTGTTTTGTGAGATGAAGTTGTCTTCATGTTTCCCACGCTATTTGTTCTTTTTCCCATATGTGATGAGTATACATGTTATTAATAATATGAATAGTGTTTGACAAATACGTATTTTGTACTATTTTACGTTAAACCTTAAATTATATAAAAATGAATATTAGAACAATTATGTACTGCCTAGGCATCTTCCTTTTCACTTCATGTGACTTCTCACCGAGTTCAAATGAATTAACAAATCAAACCTTCAAACAGGTCTTGATGGTCGAAAATCAGGTTTTAGTTAAAGAACTAAATGTTCCTGATGAGTTTAGTATGCAAAAAGTATTTGAAGAAAGTGCTTTAAAGATAAAAAAGCTTATAGAGCAAAAAGCAAATGGCAACATTCAGGGTGTGAAAAGCTACTCATTTATCCTAGATGGCGAAAAAATTTACAAAATTGTAACGTTGTATCAACGTAGCGAAAATGCGATTGTGATAAAAAAAACAGCGTTTAACAATCCTGAAAATTATTACATCACCTCGTACTACCTAAGTGAAAATGGAAAGTTAGTTGATGTTATCCAAATGGATAGTGACAAAAAAATTCATTTTTCAAGATTCGTTGAGATTAAACAGTTTAGCGATTCTTTAGAAAAAGAATTAGGTTTTGAAATTTAATAGACATAAAAAACACTGAGTTACCCTCAGTGTTTTTATAATTGATTCTTTATCTGATTGATAAAATCATCAATTGATATTCCTTTCTGTTGGCCATCTTTTGATTCAATAGTTAGTGTTTGTGTACTTACTTCTTCGTCTCCTATGATAATCCAGAAGGGAAGTTTTGAAGTCTTAGCTTTCCTTACTTTCTTCCCGAATCCCTCATGGTCATCGTTCCATAATTCAACTCTCATACCAACTGATGCAAGTGATGTATATACTTCAGTTGCATATGTTGAGTGAACGTCTGACTTGATTGGAATAATGGCTAGTTGAAGTGGTGCAAGCCAAACAGGAAAATAACCTTCGAAATGTTCAATTGCAAGTGACATGAATCTTTCAAGGGATCCTGCAATCGCTCTATGAATCATCACCGGAGTTTTCTTGTTTCCTTCTTGATCAGTATACGTTAATTCAAATCGTGTCGGCTGAACAAAATCAAGCTGTGCAGTACCCAATTGCCATTCTCGTCCAATGGCATCTTTGAATTGAAAATCCAACTTTGGTCCGTAGAATGCAGCTTCACCTTCTACTCGCATATAGTTTAGGTTATTTTCTTTGGCAATATCCTCAAGAATAGATTCTGCTTTATCCCATAGATGATTGTCGCCAATATACTTATCTAAGTTTTGTGGATCTCGAACAGAAAGTGAAACCCAATAGTTTCCTTCGTGGAACATATCCATCGTGGTGTAGAATTTTTTTATGATGGCTACAATATTATTTACCTCTTCTTTTATTTGCTCTTCGGTACAGAAAATATGACCATCATCTTGTGAAATAGATCGAACACGTGAGAGTCCCATGAGTTCTCCTGCTTGTTCATCACGGTATACCATTGTCGTTTCAGCATACCGTAATGGGAGATCTCTGTATGAACGTGGTTCAGCATCATATATTTGTGTATGGTGCGGACAATTCATAGGTTTCATAACAAATTCTACATTTGATTTTCCGGTAACATGGAATAGATCATCTTTATACTTATCCCAGTGACCTGATGTTTTATATAAATCAGATTTAGTGATATGTGGAATACATACCTGTTGGTATCCGTATGGAGATTGTATTTCATCAATCTTTTTGATTACCAAGTTTCGAATCATCGTTCCTTTTGGAGTGAATAAAGGAAGACCGGAACCTACTTTTTCAGAGAAGGTGAATAGACCTAGTTCCTTCCCAATTTTTCTATGATCTCGTTTCTTCGCCTCTTCTTGCTTTGTTATGTATTCATCTAAATCTTCTTTTGTATCAAAAGCAAGACCATATATACGAGTAAGCATCGGATTGTTTTCATTACCTCTCCAGTATGCACCTGCAACCCTGTCTAATTTCCAGGCATCCATATTGATACTTGAAAAATCGTCAACATGTCCTCCTCTACATAGGTCGGTAAAAGATCCAGAAGTATAGAAGGTAATTTCCTCACCCTTTTCTGCGATTTCTCGAATAAGTTCTTCTTTGTATGGATTTCCTGAAAAGAATGAAAGTGCTTCATCTTTTGTTACCACTTTGTGATCAAAATGCTTCCAGGTATTAGCAATCTTCTTCATTCTTTTTTGAATATCCTTTAAATCACCATCTGAAAGAGGGTGCTTAAGATCAATATCGTAATAGAAACCATTATCGATTGCTGGACCTAGGCTTAAATATGCATCAGGATAGCTTTCAAGTACTGCTGCAGCAAGAAGGTGTGCAAGTGAATGTCTTTTCTTTTCTAATTCGTTCATATGCATATTGTAGCTGGCAATGGCATGCATGCAAGGGCTTATATCATAGTGTATGCTGTATGTATGAACGAAATGAAACACTATCCAGATTCAATATCAATTAAAGGGCTCATACGAAGTTTTCAGAGTGCCTTTCGTGGAGTTAGAGTCTTGTTAAAAAGTGAATATAACTTATATATTCAAATTGGTTTTGCTGTAATAGCGATCGTTGCTGGTTTTTACTACCAAATAAGTTCTGTGCAATGGATGTTTCAAATCATTGCAATTGGTTTAGTAATATATTCAGAATTAGTAAATACCGCGATAGAAAAAATTCTTGATGTTCTCCACCCAGATTATCGAAGGGAAGTAGGGGAAATAAAAGAACTGGCATCAGCTTCAGTTCTATTCATGGTTCTTATCTCAGTTTGTATTGCTTTCATTATTTATATTCCTTATATTTTTTAGTCAAAAATAAAACAACCGAAAGGTTGTTTTATTCTAGTTCTAGTGATGATAGTGATGCATCAAGATCGAAATCTAAATCAGATTCAATAGCTTCAATATCTGTTTCAGGTGAAGTTTCAGAGATTTCTTCAATCACTTCAGCTTCTTGTTCTTCCATAAGGATAACTTGTTCTTCCTCAGGGGTGATCATTTCACCTTCCATCATTTGCCCTGCATTATTATTAGCAAGCAAGATTAATCCACCAGCTACAATAACGATAAGTAGAGCAATAGTTAAATTTTTATTCATATTATGCAGTGTTAGTTATTCCTTTTAATGATGATACTAATGTCTTTGCTTGCTCCCATGCTTGAGCAATCTGTACTTTTGATTTTTCAAAAAGAGACTTTGCATCGTTAAGTTTCGCCTTTACTTCTTCTTCTGTCATGTTTTCACGATCAACTGATTCAACTACAAGGGTAGCTTGGTCAATTAGTGATTCTGCTTCAGCTACTGATGATGATACTGCATCAAGACTTGATTGGTATGATGAAATATCAACACCACGTCCTTCTAGGTCAACAAGCCGAGCCTGAATCTTATCAACAATTCCATATGATCGAGCGATCACAGCTTGGAATCTTTTTGCAATCATCTCATTACGTTGATTACGGATATCTTTCCCAGCTTCTTTAAGTTCAGCTCGTTTCACTTCAGCATCTGCTTTCATGTTTTCACGATGTGCTTTTGCTTCATCGAGCACTGCTTTTCGTTCTTCTTCAGAACTTGCGCTACTCAAAGCTTCTTTTACTTCAACTCGTTTTAATTCACGCTCTTGTTTCCGTTCTTCAATGTATGCGTTACGTTCTTCTGTTAGTTGTGTACGTGCTTGTTGTAACTGTGCACGCATTTCAGTTGCTTCAGTAGAAACTTCAGGTCGTTCTTGTCGTTGCGCATGGACAATAGCTGTCGTTGCAAACAAGGCAAGGGTGGTAAAAATAGTAAGTAATGTTTTCATATATATATTGCATGAGAATAAATCTCACTTCTGTATTATATTATCTGCTAGTAAAAATAACAATGAGTGATTAATTATTGCAATGGCTTAACCCCTTGCATAAGTAAACTTTTCTTTCCATCTTTGTCAGACATTTTTCCTTGAATTGCTATGATGGCATCTTCAACAAGTAGTTCTGCGTGTTCTTTGTAGAGTTTTGGAAAAACTACTACTTCTGCTGATCCTGTAAAATCAGAAAGTGTGATGAATGCCATTTTGTCACCCTTCTTGGTGTTAATTACCTTAACAGTTTCAATGATTCCACCAACAACTACCGTCTGCTCATTTCTAATTTCACCTGTTGATATCATTCCTAAATGATAGCTACTTTTTTTAAACCTATCTCGCATATGATCAAGTGGATGACCAGATACATAGACACCTAGAATTTCTTTCTCCATAGCTAAGCAATCTTCCTTTGAAAGCGGTTCTGTTTCTTTGAGACTTATGTGAGATTGCCCAATGTTTCCAAATAGGGAGGCCTGATCAGAGTGCATACTCTTTACCTCTTTGTTGTACTGAAGAAGTGCTTCAAGATTTCCAAGTAATGATCCTCGTTCTCCAAATTGATCAAGAGCTCCTGCCATGATGAGTGCTTCAAGTGATTTCTTGTTGAAATTCTTGTGACGAACTCTGTTTAAGAGATCTTCAAGTGAGTTAAATTTTCCTGCTCGTTTTCGTTCTTGGATAATTGCATCTGCAATTCCTTCACCAAAATTCTTGATGGTGTAGAAACCGAATCTGATTGCATTCTTCTCATCATTTTGAATTATGGTAAATGAACCAAAGCATTCATTAATATCAGGAGGAAGTACTTCAATGTTCATTGAGGCACATTCATGAATAATTATTGCAATCTTATCAGTATCTCCAGACTCAGCTGATAGCATTGCTGTCATATATTCAACGGGGTAGTTTGCCTTCATGTACGCTGTTTCATAGCTGATACGTCCATAGCTTGCCGCATGTGACTTGTTGAATCCATACGCAGCAAAGGTTTCTATTTGATCCCATAGTTCTTCTACAGCCTGTGGTTTCATTCCGTAATCTAAACACCCTTGCATAAGTTTTTCTTTTTGCTCTGCCATCAGCTCAGGAATCTTTTTTCCAATAGCTTTTCGTAACTTATCAGCATCACCCCAAGTGAAACCAGCAAGGTCAACAGAGATTTGCATTACGTCTTCTTGATATACCAAAATTCCATATGTCGGAGCAAGAATTTCCTTCATTCGAGGATCAAGATATCTAACCAAAGATGGATTTCTCTTTCTTTGAATATATTCAGGTATGAATTCCATAGGTCCTGGTCGGTACAGGGCAATCATCGCATTGATTTCATAAATATTACTTGGTTTCAAGTCAATAATATACTTAGTCATACCGGCACTACCCATCTGAAAGACTCCCATGGTTGAACCTGCTCCAAGAAGATCATATGTTTTCTTGTCATTAAGACTGATGGTATTCAAATCGATATCAATATTCTGTATTTGCTTTACTAAACGAACTGCATCAGCAAGTATTGAGAGGTTTCTAATTCCAAGAAGGTCAAATTTTGGCATATTCACAACACCATCACGATCACCAGTATACATATCGTATTGAGTGATAAGTTTTCCTCCTTTCGGATCAAACTGAACAGGAGAAAAATCATCAACGCGTGTTGGTGAAATAACAACACCAGCAGCATGAACTGAAACGTGACGAGCACATCCTTCAATTTTTTGTGCAAGATCAATAATTTTTTTGACATCAGCTTCTGACTTATACAAAGCACGAAGATCTTCCTCTTCTTCGAGTGCTCTTGCAATAGTCATCGGAAAACCCTGTGACCCCATTGGGATAAGTTTTGCGATCTTGTCACCAAGTTCATACGGATAGTCTAAGGCTCGAGCAACATCACGAACAGATCCTCGTGCCGCCATAGTTCCAAAGGTACCAATTTGTGCCACAGATTTTGAACCATATTTTTCACGTATGTAATCAATCACTTTGTCCCTATGAATATCAGAAATATCAAGATCAATATCAGGGATACCTTTTCTTCCAGGGTTCATAAATCGTTCAAAGGGAAGATCCATTTCAAGAGGATTTACCTTGGTAATGAAATTAAGATATGACACAAGAGAACCTGCTGCAGAACCTCTTGTATTTGTATAGATACCCATTTTCAAAGCAGCTTCTACAAGATCAGCCATAATTAAAAAGTATGAAGAATATCCTTTCGAAGAGATAATACCAAGTTCATATTCTATTCGTTCAACAACTTCCTTTGTCTCTTCCATATTACGATCAGGAATACGACGATATGTTTGTTCTCTTAGAGCTCTGTCATAATCATATCCTTCTGGAATAGGGAAGTCAGGGAAATACCAACTATCAATATCAATCTCAACATTACACCTATCTGCTATTCTTCGTGTTTCTTCAATTGCTTCAGGATAGTCTTTGAAGCGCTCAGCAATATCTTCAGGAGATGCAAAATGAAATTCTCCTCGCATAAATCCACTAGACACTCTGTTTCCTGTGGTTGAAACACCAAGCAGGGTATCAAATGCTTCACGATCATCTGGATGTATATAATGACTATTATGTGTTGCTACTAAAGGAGCTCCTGTTTCTTTTGATATCCTTGCAAGATCTGCATTGATCTCTTTCAGACCATCAATATGATCATTGAACATGATTTCAATGTAATAGTTTTCTTTTCCAAAAATCTCTTGATATTGCAATACTAATTCCTTTGCATGATCATAGTTTTTGGTAAGGATTGCTTGTCCTACTTCACCATATATTGAACCAGAAAGACAGATAAGACCTTCTTTGTATTCCCTTAGAAGTTCTTTGTCCATTCTTGGTCGATAATAGAATCCTTTAATAAAGGATTGAGTAACTAACTTCATAAGGTTCTTGTACCCCTGGTTATCCTTTGCCAAAAGAGTGAAAGGATATCGTTTAGTATCAATACCATGATCCTTCTGTTCCATGCTTCTGAAAGCCATATATGCATCAACACCGATTATTGGTTTGATGTCATACTTCTTGCATGTTTTGTAGAACTCGATAGTTCCGTACATTGATCCATAGTCGGTTAAAGCAAGGGCACTCATGTTGAATTCTTTTGCTTTTGTGACAAGTTCAGGGATTTTCGAAAGACCCTGTAAAAGTGAAAAATGGCTATGGGTATGTAGATGAATAAATGACATATATCTGTAGTATACCAAAAAGCAGGTGTGGTGATATACTTGAACATATGAAGTACGGAAAAATAGTTTTGTACATACTCACCCTTCTTCTTGGTACCTTCTACATATTTTCTTTCAGTGGAGAACCAGAAGGCCTCCAATCTCAATATGAAGTATCCAAAGGGAACTAAATATGTAATAGGTATAGATGAGGTAGGAAGGGGTCCTCTTGCGGGTCCTGTTACCCTATGTGCTTTTTTGGTTCCTGTTTCGAAATTAGCAAAGGTTAATAGAAAACTCTCGGGTATTACTGATTCAAAAAAACTAACAAGGAAAAAAAGAGAGATGTTTGAAAAACTCATAAAAGAAGTAGCTAGCCAAGAAGATATAAAATATGCAATTGCAAGTGTTTCAGCCCAAGTGATCGATTCAAAAGGAATTTCTTTTGGAATACGAAATGCAATATCTCGAACTCTTAAAAAACTGTCTGTTGATCCATTAACAAGTTATGTATATCTTGATGGTAGTTTACATGCTCCAATTTCATTTGCTCAAGAGACAATAATAAAAGGTGATGTTCATAATTGGCTGATATCATCTGCATCCGTTCTTGCAAAAACACATCGTGATATGAAGATGAGGAGATATTCAAAAACATATCCAGAATATGGATTCGATACTCATATGGGATACGGGACAAAGATGCATAGGGAAAACATTAGAAAATATGGGCCTTGCGATATACACAGGAAGACTTGGATACACTAACATTTTTTTAAAATACATATATAATAAAGTCAAGAATTATAAAAATTAAAAAAAATGGATTTTGAAAACAAAGAGCATTCAGTAGGTTTTTTCACCGAAAGCGCTCATGAAAGAAAATCTCCCGATATAGGACATCCATATACCTTACTCATTCAAAGAAAAGATGTCTGGAAGGGAGTAGGTACAACCCAAATGTCACCAAAGCTTGGTGAAAATAAGGTATACCGAATGATCTTGAAACAACATATTGAACATCTTCCTTTGATGTTTCGATATCTTGTATTGTGGTGTGAATTATTCATATCAAGAACTATTTCTGAAAAACTGCTTGTGTTGGCTTTCTTGAAAAAAGCTAATCTATATCCAATTTCTTTTTATTTGGCATACCAAAGGGATGAACAAATAATGAGAAATGTATTTCATGTAACGAGGGTTGTAACTGCTGATTATCGACGAATCAATTCACCACTTGAGTTAACCATGGAAAATCTCTTAGAGATGAAAAAAGAAGAAATAATTTCTGGTAATATTTTTACAGCAGTCATTGCAGAAGAAAATTTATACCAAAGAAGAAACCCAAATGCTGTGCCATATATTGGTTTCAAAAAAATTATGCAAATGAATAAAAGTTGATACTTCGGTATCAACTTTTTACTTGCCAAAATATTGAATGTACGTATACTCTAGTGCATTATGGTAATTCGAATGAGACATACACGTGCACACACAGGGAACAGACGTTCTCATCATGCACTAAAAGCTAATACTATCGTTACTGATGCTGAAACTAAAGTTCCTCATCTACGTCATCGAGCTTCTCTTGAAACAGGAATGTATCGAGGTCGACAGGTAATTGATGTTGTAAAACAAGTAACGAAAAAAGCTAAAAAAGCCTAATATAGGTTTTTTATTTTTATTTACCATTAATTTTGGTACAATCTCCATATGGCAAACCGACAACTGCACCGAACCGTACTATTACAAACACTTTTTGAATGGGATATACGTGGAAAGAATAGTCTTGAAATTCCTCTGTACCTTTCATACATATCAACTGCATTTAATGAAATTCATGATGCTGATCAAAAGGAACTTTCAATGTTCCTTCAAGAGCTCATGAAAAAACAGGTAGTTATTGATGACATTATTGAAAAAGCAGCCCCATCATGGCCACTTGAAAAAATTTCCATTACTGATCGTAATGTACTTCGACTTGGATTATATGAACTGTTGTTTGGAGACAGGGAACAGGTACCACCTAAGGTTGCAATAAATGAATCTATTGAATTAGCAAAACGCTTTGGAGGTCCAAAGAGTGGAAGATTCGTAAATGGAATTATCGGTGCTGTGTATAAAGAAATTGGTGAACCTGGAAAAGAAGATTTCGTAAATCAAAAAGTTCAATCTGTTTCATATGAAGATATGCCTATCGAACAAAAAGGTGCTGCTGTTGTGTACAGTATTGATGCACAGGGAGTTATTAGAATTGGAATGGTGCATGATGTTTTTGGGTATTGGACCCTATCAAAAGGGAGTATCGGAGAACAAGAAGCTGTAACTGATGGTGTTATTCGAAAGATAAAAGAAGAAACAAATTGGGATATAGAAATCATTGCTGATTTAGGTGATAACGAGTACATCGCATATCCACCTGAAAAAGGACCAACACGAAAACATGTTCATTATTTTCTTGCGAAATCACCATACGTTAATCCTACCTTAGGATCACAATCAGGTGGATTAAATGATGTTCGTTGGTTTGAACTATCAGAGATCACTGACCTAACCATCTATGATGATGTTTCTCAAATGCTTATCAAATCAATTGGACTCATTAGTGAAAAAGAAGGAAGAATAGAAAAATTAGGAGCAACAGCACCAAACCTTTCACAGCCTGATATTGATAGTATGAATAGAGATCAACTCGAAGTTCTTGCGCGATCAAGAGGAGTTGAGGAAACTGAAACTATGGATGATATAACCTTAAAAACTAAGTTACGAGAATCATAATATGGAAGCATATCTAACATTTGAATCTTCATTGGGAATTTCTTTTGAAAACAAGCGTTTGCTACAACAAGCCTTTATCCATCGATCGTATATCAATGAAAATAAAGGTCTTGGTCTTGAGCATAATGAACGACTTGAGTTTTTAGGTGATGCCGTACTTGAACTTGTCGTAACTGATTTCTTGTACAAGCAGTATCCAGACATTGATGAGGGAATTCTAACAGCATATCGTTCATCATTGGTACGCACAGAATCAATTTCAGAAGCAGCACGAACAATGGGAATGAATGAGTTACTTCTTCTTTCTAAGGGGGAATCAAAAGATCAGGGAAAAGCTCGTGATTATATTCTCGCTAACACTTTTGAATCTTTTGTTGGTGCTGTTTATTTAGATCAAGGGTATGACGTTGCACGTAAGGTAATTGCTGATGCATTATTTGATAATATTCTACATGTTATTGATAATGGGACATGGAAAGATGCTAAGTCTCGCTTTCAAGAACTTGCCCAAGAGAAATATTCTGAAACTCCACGCTACGAACTAATTTCTGCAGTTGGTCCAGACCATCAAAAGAAATTTATCATCGCCGTATATGTTGGAGAAAAAGAATGTGCACGAGGAACAGGAAAAAGTAAACAAGAGGCACAGCAAGATGCAGCTGCACAAGCATTAGAAAAAGAAGCCTAGTTATTATGGCTTTTTTCTATATATCAACTCATGATTGTGATATACTAGAATATTATATATGCATCTTAAACGATTAGAACTTAACGGTTTTAAGTCATTCGCTCATACTAGTGAATTTGTTTTTGATGTCCCTATCATTGCTATTGTAGGACCAAATGGATCTGGAAAATCAAATGTGGTTGAAGCTATTCGATTTGTGTTAGGAGAACAGTCAGTGAAATCAATGAGAGGGAAGACTGGATCGGATTTGATTTTCAAGGGATCAAAAGACATATCAAAAATGTCTCGTGCACGAGTGTCAATTACTTTTGATAACAAAAATCGAGTTTTCTATATCAATCAAGGTGACACCAAAGAAATTAGTGTAGACTTCGATGAGGTGACCATCGGAAGAGAAGTTTTTTCAGATGGAAGTAGTGTATATCGAATTAATGGTACTGAAGTGAGAATGAAAGATATCCATGAACTTATCGCTTCTATTAACATTGGTTCTTCAGGGCACCATATTATCTCTCAAGGAGAAGCTGATCGATATTTAAATGCAAATGCAAGAGATCGTCGTACATTAATCGAAGAAGCACTTGGTTTAAAGGTGTATCAATATCGATTAAAAGAATCATTACGAAAGTTAAAGAAAGCAGAAGAAAATCTAAGAGAAACTGAATTGTTAAGAAGAGAGATTGCCCCACACATTCGTTTCCTTAAAAAACAGGTTGAAAAAATACAACGAGCTAAAGAGCTACGAGTTATTCTTGAAGAACAGTACCTTGATTATCTCAAACGAGAAGATTTTTATATAAAACATCTTCAAAAAACTTTGCAGCAACAAGAGGAAATTCTTCTTGAAGAAAAGAGAGAGGTTGATATTTATCTTGCTTCTCATCAGCAACAAACAGTAGAGCAGATTTCAGAGGAAAAAGATTTAATGGATGTTGAAAGAAAACTTTCAGGTATTAGACAGCAAAAACAAGAATACCTAAGAGAGATTGGCCGACTTGAAGGAATGATTTCAGTGTTGCAAAAACCAAAGCAAACTTCGGTGAATAAGCAGTTTTCGTACCAAAGAATTGTAACATTCAAAGAAGAGATTCAGGGTATTATAAATACTCTTAACCGTACTGATATCAGTTCACTTACTCATTTCCTCTCTATTCTTTCTGAAAAATTAGATCATCTCATCGGAGAGCATACAGAAGAAACTATCCATGAAGATACCTCGCTTCAGGAATTCCTAGCAAAGGAGAGTCTTTTGAGAGAATCACTTTCTGATATTTCTCTTCAAGAAGATGGCTTGATAAAAGAAATTGTAGGAATTCAAGAAGTAATTTCTAAAAAAAGAATCAAGCAACAAGAAGAACAGAGAGAATTCTTCATCATGCAATCAAGGAAAAAGGAACTTGATGGAAAACAAGAACTTCTCCATTCGAAAAAACAATCACTTCTTCATCGTATTGCTGATCGTGATTTAGAATATCAAGAAGCTCTTGTTTTATTAGGATTAAATCAACTTGAAATACAAGAAACTGATTTCAATGAGGTAACTACAGAATCTCAAACACAGTTAAGAAGAGAACTTGAACGTAACAAGATTCGTCTTGAAGACATGGGTGGAGGAACTGGAATAGAAACAGTTAAAGAATATGAGGAAACAGTACAGCGGGATGAATTTTTGTCGAAAGAAATTGATGATGTACAAACCACTATTACTTCCTTAAATCAGATCATTAATGAATTAAAGGGAACCTTAAATATTGAATTCAATGCTGGAGTAGAAAAAATTAATATTCAATTCAATAACTTCTTTACCCTTATGTTTGGTGGAGGAAAGGCTGTGCTAAAAGAGGTTATTATGAAAAAGAAAAAGTCACCAGAAGAAGAATTTGATACTTCTGAAGACGAAAACCAAGAAGAGTATGGTATTGATATTGCTGTAGAGCTACCTCGAAAGAAAGTATCTGATCTTGATATGCTCTCAGGAGGAGAACGATCATTAACATCAATTGCTTTGCTTTTTGCACTGTCTCAAGTAAATCCACCACCTTTTTTGGTACTTGATGAAACTGATGCTGCCTTAGATGAAGCAAATAGTCAAAAGTATGGTGATATGATTGAATCACTATCAGCATATTCACAACTTATTTTAGTTACGCATAACAGAGAAACCATGAGTAGAGCACAGACACTATTTGGAGTTACGCTTGGTCGGGATGATGCATCAACAATGCTTTCGCTTCGATTAGAGGATGCAGAAAAGTATGCGAAATAAAAACCTAGTTTCCTAGGTTTTTATCATACACCACATGTTCTTTAAGGTAATCAAGAATGTTACGAGTATCCTGCTGGCGTGTATTTGATTGAAGAATCACTACCCCAATATTTTTTATTTCACCATTTGAAAGAGCAATTTCGTAATATCCAATACTTGTTTGTTGAGCAGCATTAGTAAATCCAGTTTTACCTCCTCTAAATTCAGGAAATCCTGATGCTTTGTTAATATTTCTCCAAGTATATTCGTTGATACTTTTTTCAGATAGCTGAGAAATTCCGACTATCTGTGGATAGGTGTTACGAGTAATCTGCATGAAAGAAAAGAGGTCTCTTGCTGTTGAAACATTTTGGATAGAGAGTCCTGTAGGATCTCCAAACCCTGTATCTAATAGCTCGTATGATTCAACTATCTCATTCATACTTGCGATAAAATTAGCCCTATCTCTCTGTTGAGCAATAACTTCACCTGCATCATTTGATGATACTAGCAAAAGAGGGTAAATGAGTTCCCGAATGGTAAGGGTATCTCCGGGTATAAATCTACCTCTGTTTCCTAATACCTCAAGTTCTTTGGGATCAATAGTAGCAATTTCGTTTGGTGGAAATTTTTCTGCTGCAGTAAACGCTGTAAAGTATTTGGTAATTGATGCGATAGGGTATATTTCCTTTGCTTTTCGTTCAAAAATTATCTCTCCTGTATCAAGATCACCTACCAAGAAACTTCGAGCATTAACTGATCCAAGTCTTTCAAGAGACTGTAAATAATATTTTCCCTGAACCTCATCTTCAATATCAAGTGCTGCAAGAAGTTCTTTCTTTTGTCGTTCATATTCTTGAAAAAGTCGGAGATCTTCTTTTGCTTGTTCTAGGGTTATAGGGCTAAGATTTTGTAGATTAAATACTCGTTGAGCAGGGTAGATACGCTGATCTTTAGGAAGAGGAGCTGGATCATAGTCAAGAACAATTTCTTCTTCGTTACCTACTAGATTTGCTGCAAGTTGGTCTTGTATTGGGTCAGATACTTTTTCTTTGGTATTTGTTATTCCGTTATCAAAACCAAAAATAACTGAAAACACAAAAAAGGCTCCAATGAGGAGCAATATTGCCATAAATAATTCACCTATTATTTCTGAACCACTTTGTTTAGCCATATTATTATTAGTATACGATATACAATGGCTATTTACTACTTTCTACTTTAGGAATATCTAATTGATAATCAATTAAGGTACGTTCAAGATCAACTTTTTTGATTCTCATTTTTACTTTGTCACCAATCTTAAATCTCTTATTACTCTTTTTTCCCACAATTGTTGCGGTTTTTTCTTTAAATTCCCAAAAATCATTACCTAAATCTTGGAGTCTAATCATTCCTTCTGAACGTGAGTGTTCCTCTGCAACAAAGACACCAAATTTTGATGCTCCAGTAACTATTCCATCAAACACATCGTGTTGATTTCTTGCTGACATGTATTCAACTTGTTTGAGTTTAATTGAATTACGTTCAGCTGTTACCGCTGACTGTTCTTGTTGTGAACAATGGTTGCACATTTTTTCATGCCATGGCTGATCATATTCTGGTGCTGTTCCATTTAGAGCGTGTTCAAGAAGCCGGTGTGCAAGTACGTCAGGATATCGTCTAATCGGAGAAGTAAAATGACTATATGCATCAAAAGCTAGTCCAAAGTGACCAATATTATTCGTTGTATAGATAGCTTTTTGCATTGAACGAACAATAACTGATTGTAGGGTTTCATAAATTTCAGAACCTTCTGCTTCTTTGATAATTCTCTGAAGAGTTTCAGCAGGGATAATATTATCCTTAAGGGTTACTTGGTATCCTAATAGTGAAAGAAAATCTTTTAGTTTTTGTGCCTTCTCAGGATCAGGAGTATCGTGAACACGGTATACGAAGAAGGGAAGTTCTGTCTTTTTTACCGCAAGCGCAACTTCATTGTTTGCTAAAAGCATAAACTCTTCGATAAGTTTATTAGTATCAATACGTTCTTTTATTTTTACATCAACAGGTTTTCCTTTCTCGTCTAAGATGAATTTAACTTCATATGTTTCAAAGTTAAGAGCTCCTTTTGCATACCGCTGTTCTGTATATATCTTTGAAAGCCTATTAAGCTCTAATAGTTCATGAGCATACAGACCTTCTTGTGCATCAAGAATATCTTGTGCTTCTTCATAGGTGAATCGCTTATTTGAATTAATTAGTGTTCTTCCAAACCATCTATCAAGAACATTTCCATTTTCAGGGTTGATGGTAAATACGGCAGAGTAAGCAAGTTTTTCTTCATCTTGTCGTAGAGAACATAATCCGTTTGAAAGTTCCTCAGGAAGCATAGGAATCGTCCTATCAACAAGATATACCGAAGTAGTTCTTTTCTGTGCTTCTTGATCTAAAGCGGTTCCTGGCCGCACATAATGAGAAACATCTGCAATATGAATACCAATTTCATAATTACCGTTATCATCTTTCTTGAATGAAAGCGCATCATCAAAATCCTTTGCGTCTGCTGGATCTATCGTAAAGGTTAAGGTATCTCTCATATCACGTCTTCCTTCTCGATCAGTGTCAGTAATTCCACGTCGTTCAAGTTCTTGTGCTTCATGCTCAACTGCTTCAGGAAAAGCAAAGTCAAATCCTTGTTCAAGAGCAATTCCATTCATGTGAGCATCGTTGCTTTCAGGGTGCCCAAGATCTTTTTGAATAGTTCCAACTAAAGGATTTCCATATTGCTCTACGACTGCAAATACCTTATTTCCTAGTTTGATAGAAACGCTATCACCATTAGGAATTACAATATCCGGAATCTTAAAATTATCAGTATCAACAATATAGTGATCTCCTTGTTTTTTGAAGATTCCTCCGAAACCAACTTGTGATCGGTTAATTACAGAAACTACTTTTCCTTCAGATTTCTTTTCATCAGTCATTACAACTTCTACCTCATCTTTGTGAAGTGCTGTGTTACTTTCATGTTTAGGTATTTCAATTACCGTATCTTTTTCCTGGGTTTTTACGAAACCAATACCATTTTTCCCAAGAGAATAGATACCTTTAAATGTTGTTTGTATGTTCATACCTGAAAGTATACCACATGTACTTGCTAAATAAGGACGATTTGATAGGATAGCGGTCATATGTTAATGATGAGATTACAAAGAATTGGTCGTCGAAACGAAGCACACTTTAAAGTTGTGGTTATTGAAAAGACCAAAGGACCAAAGTCACAAAAGTATGTTGATATTATTGGTTCATACAATCCAAAGCTAGGGAATGTAACTATTAATGCTGAAAAGGCAAATAAGTGGTTATCAGAGGGAGTACAACCTTCAGATACCGTACGTAACTTCCTAATTAGCCAAGGAATCCTTGAAGGAAGAAAGGTAAATGCATTACCAAAGAAATCTCCTACAAAGAAGAAAAATGCCCCTGAGGTAGAAGAAAAACCAGAACCAAAGGTAGTTGTAGAAGAAGTTAAGGCTCCAGAAGTTGTTGAAGAAGTAACTGAAGCACCAGCTGAAGTTGTTGAAGAAACTCCAGAAGCAAGTGAAGAAGTATCTGAAGTTGTTGAAACACCAGAAGTTGCAGAAGAAGTTTCAGAACCTGGTGCTGAAGAGGTAGAAACACCAGCTGAAGTAGTTGAAGAAGCACCTGAAATAGTTACAGAAGAGTCTTCAGAAGAAGAAAAAGAAGAAACCACCGTATAGTGTGGTTTCTTTTTATTTGGTATAATTTGTGGGTCACATTGTCTTCAGTGTAAGTCAGTGGCGGCACTCACATAGGATGTTCAATGGAGCTCGCACCCACTGGCTTACATTGGAGATAAATAAAAAAATATCTGAAAAGATATTTTTTTTATTTTGATGATATAATTCGTTGTATGAAATCTAAAGGATTTACATTAATTGAACTGCTGGTCGTGGTAGCCATTATTGGGATATTGGCAACGGTAGTGTTGGCATCACTAGGAAGTGCCCGAGTGAGAGCTCGAGATGCTTCAATTAGAGCATCACTTACAGGAATGCGGGCTCAAGCAGAGTTGCAATACCTTGTTGATGGTAATTACAATAATATTTGTGATCCTGAAAGTCAGTCAGGAAAGATGTTTGCAGCAGCACATGCTTTATCTTCCGTCTCTTCAACAACAATGAATCTTTGTGCAGATCAAGATGGATATTTTGGAGTAGTTCCTGGAGGTACTTTACCAACAGGAGATCTAGGAGCTTATATGGGAACGGATTCAAATGGAACTGTTTGGCTTGCTGAAATTCAGTTAAATAGCGGAGGATGGTTTTGTGTTGATTCAAATGGAGCAGCGAATAATGTGAGTACGATATCTCGTGTAGGAAGCCCAATGGATAAGACGTGTAATCCAGCTTCTTAATTGTTATATAAAAAATAAACCATTACGGTTTATTTTTTATTATTTCAAAATATATCTGAGTGTTGAAACAACTCGTACATTCTTATATTCAGGAGAGGCTTGATCCTTGTTGGTGATAGAGAATACTCCTTGATTTGCTCTCGCAAGATCACCTAAAGATGCATCTGAATCTTCAGCAAATTTTTCAGCAGCTTCCTTTCCGTTTGCTATAGCTTCAGCTAACATATCAGATTTAATGCTGTTAAGATCAGTGAATTCGAATTCTATATAGCTGTTGTTGAAGATAACACCATTTTGGATAAGGGATGCAGTATTTTCTGAGCTTGTTCGAAGTAGATCAACTTTGTCAGTATATACTGACATTTGAACACTAGCGTTGTATCGAAATACTGAATCACGATAGGTGTCTTGATATACATTGATAGGTGCTACGTTGAATTCTTCCTCTTGGAATCCTTGTTTGATAAGGAATGATTTAATAGTACTTGTGTTGGTATCAATCTGCTTATACAAATCATCAATATCATTTGATTTTACATCAATTCCAATTGACCAAATACCTCTATCAGCTTTTACGATTCTTTCAGAAAGACCTTTTACTTCAACATATTTTCCTTGATCTGAAAAATTACGAGAGGCACTTAGGAAGAATATTCCTGCAATGATGACCGTTGTGATAATAACAATGTCTTGTGTTCTGATGGTTATGTTTTTCATATACATAGTATACCACAAATAGCATCATCTGACTTGTAAAAAAAAATAACCAGGTTGTGGTTATTTTAAGGGGGATGTTCTCTTGGCGGAGGCGACAGGATTCGAACCTGCGAAGGTATTACCCTTACTTCGTTAGCAGTGAAGCGCTTTCGACCACTCAGCCACGCCTCCGTTGACTATTAAAGCAGAAAATTAGGATTCTGCAAAAGACTTTATGTTTATTTTATTTTTACTGGGGTAGAATAATTTTATGAGGCTTTTAATTATTGAAGATCAGAAAAAAATCAGAGATTATTTAAAAAAACATCTACAGACTGATTTCTTTGAAGTAGATACTGTTGGTGACGGAAAAAAGGGTTTAGAAATGATTCGTCTTCATGATTATGACCTAGTTATTTTAGATAATTTACTTCCAGAAAAGAATGGTGTTGAAGTATGTAGAGAAGCGCGTTCATTTGGAATTCAAACACCAATCCTTATCCTTTCTGTACTCAGCAGTGCAAAGGAAAAAACTGAACTTCTAAATGCTGGTGCTGATGATTATCTTTCTAAACCCTTTTCTTTTGAAGAATTGCAGGCTCGTATGCAAGCATTGCTACGAAGACCCAAAATTATCAAACAAGAAGTATTACAAGTAGGAAATATACAACTCAATGATACTACCAACGTAGTGAGTGTTGGTGATGTTCGAGTAAAACTTACCAGAAAAGAATTTATGCTACTTCGTTATTTTATGACCAATGTAAACATTGTGCTGTCACGATCAATGATCATTGATCATGTATGGGATATGAATGCTGATCCATTTTCAAATACCATAGAGGCTCATATCGTAAGTTTAAGAAAAAAGATATTTGATAAAAAGCATATGGTTATTACCACTATTTCAGGAAGAGGATACAAAATGATTGGCTAGATACTTCTAATATCTTGATCTCCATTAATATCACGAACTTCAAAACCTAAATCTAAAAGTTCTTTCCTTATCGCATCTGAACTATCCCAGTTCTTTTCTTCCCGAGCGATTTTTCGTTCTTCAAGAAGTTTTATAACTGAAGCAGGAAGAGCATCTTCCTGTGTTTTATGTACTGATGATAATCGTAGTCCAAGTACCACATCCATTTTGAAAATGGTTGCAAGCATTTGAGATTGATCCTCAAGCTTTAGTACTTCATGAAATACTGCCAAGGCTTGAGGAACATTCATGTCATCTAAGATAGCTGAAGTGAAGGTGTTCAAAAGATCTGTATGAGGTTCAGAAGGAGATATTGAAGCTAGATCTTTTACTCTATTTACTATTTTCTTGTAACCTTCTTGGGCTTGACTAAGAATTTCAAAACTAAAATTCATAGGAGAACGATAGTGACTTTGAAGACAAAGATATCGATATGCCAAAGGATCAATACCTTGTTCATTCAATGTAGCAAGAGTTATATTTCCACCAGTTGATTTTGAAAGTTTAGCTCCTTTCATATTTAACATACCTCCATGAAGCCAATATGATACATATGGACTACATCCTGTTGCACATTCACTTTGTGCAATTTCATTATTATGGTGAATACTCATTAAATCACTTCCCCCTGTATGAATATCAAATTGTTCTCCTAGATATTTCATTCCCATTCCAGAACATTCAATATGCCAACCTGGAAATCCTTGTCCCCAAGGACTAGCCCAACCATGCTTTTCATCAAACTTCCATAGTGCAAAGTCACTAGGATGCTCTTTTTCAGAATTTACATGAATACGTGATGTTCCTTGATCTCCTATACCACCTAAGGCACCATATGAGGGCATATGTGAGGTTCTGAAATATATTCCATCACTTGTTTGGTAGGTAAATCCACGTACTTCTAACTTTTGGATGATATCAATATCTTCTTGGATATGATCTGATGCTTTTGGAAGATAATGCGGGATATGGATATTTAAGGTATGGAGGTCTTGTATAAATGATTGGGTATATTTTTCAGCTACTGAAAGCATATTTTCAAGAGTGATTTCCATTCCTTCTCGTTTCAATGCCTTTGTCATTTTGTCATCACCTTCATCGCCATCTGAGACAAGATGACCAACATCAGTAATGTTCATTACCTGTTTAGTTGTATATCCAAGAAATTCAAAAATTCTTCGGGTAATATCACCCAAAAGAAATGAACGAAGGTTTCCAATATGAATATGATCATATACCGTTGGTCCACAGTGATACATTGAAATTTCATTATCACGAAGAGGAATAACCTCTTCTTTTTGCTTACTTAGACTGTTGTAAAGTTTCATATTCACATTGTATCATGAGCTTTATTGTATCAGTACTTGTGATACACTCAGACTTATGAGTTTTTTACAAAAAATATTTGGAGATGAAGGATCAAAAATCCTCAAAAGATTAGAAAAGAGAGTACATGAAATTAATGCTCTTGAATCACGAATCGAAGCATTGACTGACGAAGAACTTGCTCTTCAGACTTTAGTGTTTAAAGATCAACTAAAGCAGGGGAGTACTCTTGATGATATTCTTCCTGAAGCATTTGCAACGGTACGTGAAGTTGCAAAAAGAACCTTAGGTCAACGTCACTATGACGTACAACTTATCGGTGGAATGGTACTTCACGAAGGACTGATTGCTGAAATGAGAACTGGAGAAGGAAAAACTCTGGTTTCAACACTTCCGGTATATCTTAATGCTCTTGAAGGAAAAGGTGTTCATGTTGTTACCGTAAATGACTATCTTTCACGACGTGATGCTCAGTGGATGGGGCAAATTTTTGCCTTTCTTGGTCTTTCTGTTGGAGTGGTGAATGACCAGAACAAGTCATATTTATATGATTCAGGTCACCAAGAAGTTGATGAAGAACGTGATGAAATAGGTTCATATCATATCTTCTATGAATTCCTTAAACCATCGACACGAAAACAGGCATATGATGCAGATATTACCTATGGAACTAATAACCAGTTTGGTTTTGATTACCTACGAGATCACACAACACAACGAGTTGATCAGGTAGTTCAACGTGGGCATCACTATGTTGTAATTGATGAGGTGGATTCAATCCTTATCGACGAAGCAAGAGTTCCTTTAATTCTCTCAACAGCAAGTGACAATCCTGCATCGCTATATACAACTATGGATACCATTGCAAGAACCTTGCAAGAGGGTAGTGACTATGAGCTTGATGAAAAATTGAAAGCAGTTTCACTTACCGACATGGGTATATCAAAAGCTGAAAAGGCATTGAATATTGATAATATGTATACCCAAGAACATATTAACTTAGTGCATCATCTTGAAACAGCTGTTCGTGCTCATGCTGTATTTCAACGTGACCGTGATTATGTAATTCAGAAAAATGAAGTACTTATCGTTGATCAGTTCACTGGACGTTTACAAGAAGGACGACGATATAGTGATGGTCTTCATCAGGCACTTGAAGCAAAGGAACGAGTACCGATTCAACAAGAATCTAAGACTCTTGCTTCAATTACCTATCAAAACTATTTTAAATTCTATACCAAGATTTCTGGAATGACCGGAACAGGAAAGACTTCAGAAGAAGAATTTCAAAAGGTATATGGTCTTGACGTTGTAGTTATCCCAACAAACCGTCCAATTGCTCGTATTGATCAGGTTGATTTAATCTATCAAAATGAAAAAGCAAAATTCAAGGCGATTGCAAGAAAAATTAAAGAGAAACAAAAAGAAGGTCAACCAGTACTTGTAGGTACTGTATCTGTTGAAAAGAATGAATTGCTTTCAGCATATCTAAAACAGGAAGGAGTTCCTCATAAAATGTTGAACGCAAAGAACCATGAGCAGGAAGGAGAAATTATCGCTCAAGCTGGAAAACCAGGATCTGTAGTAATTGCAACAAACATGGCAGGACGAGGAGTTGATATAAAGCTTGGAGGAAATCCATGTACCAAAGAAGAACAACAGGTAAAGGATTTAGGAGGATTGTTTGTATTAGGTACTGAACGTCATGATGCTCGAAGAATTGATGATCAGCTAAGAGGTCGTGCTGGACGACAAGGAGATCCAGGAGAAACTCAGTTCTTTGTTTCTATGGATGATCCAATTATGAAAATATTTGGAGGTGACAAGATAAAGACAATAGTTTCTGCATTAGGGCTAGCTGATGATGAAGCTATTCAAAACAAAACTATTTCAAAGCAACTACAAGGAGCTCAGGAAAAAGTAGAAGGATTCCATTTTGATGGAAGAAAGTCTACTCTTGATTATGATAACGTGTTGTCATACCAAAGAAACACCGTGTATGAACGACGACAAAAGATTCTTTTTGGTGATGAAGCATACTTGAAAACTATTGAAGATCGAATTGCAAATTCAGGCACTGAACTACAAGAATTAATTGAAAAGAAACGTGCATCAGCAAATAGGGAAGACTATGTGGAAGCTCTAAGACGTATTTCACTATATGTAAATGATATGCTTTGGATGCAACATCTTCAGGTGATGGACTACACTCGATCATCAGTAACTCTTCGAGCATATGGTCAGCGTGAACCACTCGTTGAATACAAAAAAGAAGGTTTACGACTATTCAATGAAATGCAACAGGCTTTCGATATAAAGGTTGCTGAAATGATGTCCCGAGTTGATATACAAGCGATGCTTGGTGAACCAAAACAAGAGACGGCTACTCCTGAATTATTTAAAGATGAGGATAGTGTAGAGATAATAAAAAATGGAGAAGTAAGAAAGGTAAAGAAAAAGAAACTTTCAAACTATATTGATGCAGGATGGAAAGAGAGATAAAAAACACCACACGGTGTTTTTTATATGATATAATTCATTGTATATGAAGAATAAAGGATTCACCTTAATTGAATTACTTGTAGTTGTTGCCATTATCGGAATACTCGCAACGGTGGTATTAGCATCACTTGGAAGTGCAAGAACAAGAGCTCGAGATGCAGCAATCAAATCATCACTATCAAGTATGAGAACTCAAGCTGAGTTACAGTATCTTGTAGCAAATAACTATAATGATATTTGTGATTTAGAATCACAAACTGGAAAAATATTTAGAGATGCTTTTTCAAAAGCAGGAGTTGGTTCTTCAAGTAATGCTTGTAGAGATAGTAACGGGACCTTTAGTGGAAACACTGGAGGAACACTTATCTCAAGCGCACCGGTGTTTCCAGATGCATGGAAAGTTCGAATTAAGCTAAATGCAGGAGATTGGATCTGTTTAGATAGTACAGGTTCATTGGTTGAAGTTACGACAGCCCCATCATACGATACGGGAAATTCTGACTGTACTACATAAAGAAAACGAGCATACGCTCGTTTTCTTTATTTCCCAAAACAACAATTTTTACAAGACTTAGAATCACAAACTCCTTCACATGAACGTAAGTAAATTACGAGAGAAAGAATTGCAACAATAAGTGCTAAGATGTTAAATCCAACAAGAATGAGTGCCCCAATCATATTTGCAAGAAGTAGTGCTGATGCAATCTTTTCTGTTTTTTTACAAAACAGCATGGTTACAAGGAGCACTTGAGCAATACCTAAAACCATTCTACTTTCATCAGGCATACCAAACATATTAAGTTGATTAAAAAGTTCTACTGACATGTCTGCCCCTGATATTTTTCCAAAAGCTGACATAAGTACAATAACTGCTACCACAACATGTGGTAAATAACATAGGTATTTTTTCATGATATTAAATATAAATTTGATTAATATAAATATCATATCATTGAATAATTATTTTCAATTATTGCTCTTTGTATTTTATATTGTATTGTTTGATAAAACATTAAAAAAATATATATGGTACAGATAATAGTTATACTCGTTATCATTTGGTTTCTTCAAATGTTAAGAGATCTAAGAAAGATGTGGATACGATTAGATTCTCACGCTCGCATTGAAAAAAAATTTGAAATTCTTGTTAATCAGAAATTACTGACCCGTAAGAGAAATTCAATTTTCAATTTCTATGGTGAGATTGGATCAAAAAATCCACAAAAGGTAGTACTTCTTCAATCTGGAGTTCATGGTGGACTTGAACTTTTTGCTATTGAAGTGTTGCTCGATAAGATTGCTAAATTAGATTTAGAAATGTTAGAAGAAAAAAGAATTAAGGTGATTGTTATCCCAATTGTTAATCAATATGGGTTTGATAATTCAAAACGAACTAATGAGAATGGGGTAGATTTGGCTCGTAATAGTGGATATATAACCACACACCTTAATAAAATTCCTTTTGTGGTTGGCTGGTCCTTCTACAATATCTTCATGATTATTCCTGTTTTGTTAACAGGGAAGACTTGGTACAACAAAGGTTTCAATCTACAAAGAGAAACTGATACCTTAATGAGATTGTATAGAAAGAATCTAAGGAAGTATAAAGATAATTTCTTTTGCTTTGATTTCCATACAGGAAATACTTCAGGAGAAAGTAGATTGTTCTTTCAAGAATTGTACAAGCAACCACATGTTTCATTCATCAATACCTTATGCTCAGAAACATCTATGCATATAGAAATGATTGATTATGGAACTGATGGTGGTTTCTTTGAAAAAGTTGCGCTTGATACGGGTATAAATTTTAATGCCTTTACTGTGGAATTAGCAGTAATTGCAAAATATACTCATAAAAAGTATGTCATGAGATACTTTTTCCATACAGTTTTTGAACCTACTGAAAAAGAGTATGAACAACAGAAAAAAGAAGCTGATAAAGAGATAGATAATATCTTTTCATCAGTTATATAAAATACAGAAATATTTCTGTATTTTTTGTTTACAGCATAGTAATTTAAGCTATGATACAAGGTATGGGGATGATCGGCTTCGAAAGAAAGCATCATAACCCTGTTGCATACCTGGTTGGTAGTGAACCAGTCAAAAGACTACGGCTCATAGATGCAGAAAATTCTATTGCTTCTCCTTACTTTAAGGGAAGCCTTGCATACGCATAACAAACCTTGCAGCAAGTGCACCTCAGTACATTGTTCAGTAGTATTGCCGGTGTATCATAATCATTGAACTAGGGAAGAGAAATTGTTTCGATCTTTTCTTGAATTAAAGAAACTCGAGGGTAGTACGCTTATGCTTATTTTTTAGTACTATTCTTTAACAACATAAGATAAGCTAAGTATGTAGATATAGGCTTGTGACCTTACTTCACGCGGGTTCGATTCCCGCCATCTCCACATAGTCGGAACCACTTTCGAGTGGTTTTTCTATTACGTTGAAAATACTGACGATTTCACTGATTTGAGCGTTTTTCAACTAAAATCATTTACCTCTAAAGTATTGACTTTAATGTATATTTATAGTATTGTTTTTTAAAACAATTTAAAAACTATAAATATGATAAAACAAGGTCTAAAAGTTTATCCTGCTGAACCCTACGAGTACGGCAGAATGGGAACCTTTGGAAAAGCAAGTAATATGCTAATTAAACAGTATTGTTTTCCAGACACTTATGATGAAAAAGATCAAATCCTTAGAGCAGATCATGACAGATGCAAACAATGGGATTATGAACACGCAACTGGATGTATTAAAAAGCATACTGGTTGGGGTGAAATGGGTATAGGTGGTTGGGTTGAAAAATCAAATCACGAGAAAGTTTTTGCCTTTTTGAAGGATATTCTTAAAGCAGACGAAAAAGTAGTCTGGACAGGGTATAGAGTAACAGGGTCAGTAAACCGTTCAAATGGTTATCCAGTATTTAGTTTAGAGCTTTTCTCTAAACATCCAGAATCCGATACGAAAGTATATTCAAGAGTAACAGCACCAAATGTTTTACCAGGACCAAGAAATTAAAGAAATCAATAAGCCAGATAATATATTAGATATGTTATCTGGTCTTTTTATATACAATTGACTTTATATAATTTTGTTGTATTATAAAAAACAAATAAGGTCGGAATATTTCTGATAAATAATAACAAAAAAATAAAGGAACCTGATGAAAAAAAATGGAATCATAGGCGTTTTCATTTGCTCTAAGAGAAAATGATGAACCAAACCCATGTAATTTTAGACTAGTTGAAGAGGTTATTCGGATCGCGGAAGAAGAAAAAGAAAATGGGAATACCGTAGAAATCATCGCACAGTGGGAAATAACCAAGGCTCTTAAAACAATGAACTATCCTGTTTCACTGAGTGTCGAGAGATTACCAAATGAATATTCGGATAGTGAAGATGTAATGATTGCTGCAAAAGTATTACTTGAGAAACAAGGAATAGGGGAAGTAATACCTGTTGCTCAATCTTTTCTACATATTATAAAATGTAGAAAGTTGATAAAAAACTCTGGTTTTATTATTTCAAACAAACCTATAAAGAAGATTGGTTTTGATTCCAAATCTGATCAGCAATGGACACGAAGTCCTTTAAGACTGGTAGTTTATGCAATCAAACAAGCTCTTCTTGGAAGTAAAGGAAATTAATTTCCTTACAAAGACTCTAACGTTATTGTGTAGAGTCTTTTTATATATAAAGAGAACATATCTCTCTATCTTTTGTTTCTAAAAATTCATGGTATAGTTTCCTAAACTTAAAACTACATTTGTATGGGAATAGTAGGAACTTTTAGAATTGAAATACCTAAAAATAATTTGCGCAATATGCAAGGAGGCACTTGTGGATACATATATTGTGAAAATTTTCGCTTAGGTAAAAATCTTTTATGTATACCTCTTTGTACTGAAGTATTCTATTCATTGGAAGACATGTATGAATTAAATTATGGAACCTACGTATCTGTGTATAAATTTGATGATGGTTTCAGTTCAGATTCTTTTGAAATTGATTTAACTGAAGATCCAAATTTTGATATCGAAGATTGGGAATTACTTCCAGAAAGTCTGCTTTTGCAGTATGCAAAGAGCAAAGATTGGATTGTATTTAAGAACCCTCCAATATTCTTAGATGAAATTGATAGTTTAGATGAATTAGATAAAGAAAGTCTTCAAGAACATGAAAATGCTAATATTGATGAAAACATCAAAGAAAAGTATGCCATGTCAGTTAGCCTTCAGAATTTAAATCAAGCTGAACTTCAAAAACTGCCTTAGAAGAAGAAAACTATAATTACGCGGCAAAAATTAGAGATGCTTTAGAACACCAAAAGAAAAAAGGTTGATATATATCAACCTTTTTATTTTTAGTAATGTTTCCTTACAATCATCGTATTCACTTCCTTTTTCATGCAACTATATTCAAACCAAGGATTACCTTGATCATCTTCGGGTTCATGTTTTTCACCGCAGTTTTTGCAGGTTTGCATTTGTTTTTTCTTTCTTTTGAAAGGAGTAAGTACTTTTAATAGATTCATAATGTTGTATATGTTTTAGTTTCATAAAATATGCTACCTTCGTATATTGAATTGTCAACATATCTTGTAAAATACAAAAAATGTTGTATAAATATAGAAACTAAAAACTAAATAACATGAAAGAACTAATAAAAACAGTGGATTGGAACCTCAGTAAAACCAACAAAAAAAAGTTTATTGATGAGATCAGAGATGCTTTCCACAACATTGGGTGTGTTGCAATTATCAATCATCCGGTGAACATGGATAACATGAATGAAAACCAAGAATTTTTAAATGGTTTTTTGAATAATATTCGGGGACACTACACGGAAATCTCGATGCCTGGTAACCAAATGCATTCGTTGTTCTTACAATTCCGTAGTATGTACATAGCTTTGTTAAAGCTATTAGCACAAAGCTTAGATTCAAAACCTACACATTTTGTTGAAAAAATGAGTGATTATGATTTAACATACAGGTTTAGTGAACAGCCTATATCATGTGCTTCTTTGTTAACAATATTGTCTCCGAAATCTGAATTTCAGATATGGAATAGAGAAAAATATGTTGATGTACAGTTAGAACCAAATGCAGTGCTTGTTTGTGTTGGTGAGATTCTTGAATATATAACTTCAGGATTCTATCAATCAGCAATATATATAATTGATGATCAATTGGTTCAACAGTTTTCAGGGTTACTCAATCATGGAGCAAGCATCGAAACGTGTCCTAACTACCGCTGGTTAAATCAAAAATCAGTTGTATACAAAACAGTTGGCGATTTTTTAAAAAAGTGAATATTAAAAACAGTACTTCTTAGTACTGTTTTTCATTTGCAAAATGTAATATAATCTAAGTATGGAGGAAATAATTAAGGCAGATATATTTTTCTTCATTACTAGTATTAGCGTCATTATTTCAACCATACTTCTTTCAATATTTTCATACTATGGAATTAAAATTTTGAAAAAGTTTTCACAACTTGTTGACACCGTAGAAGAGGAAGTTGGTGAACTAGTTGAAGACTTCCAAGGAGTACGCAAGGATGCAACCGAAGAAGTTCATGAAATAATTAGCAGTATTGGAAATGGAAGAAAACATATTGAACAGCATATTGTTCAAACCAGTTGGCAGGAGATATTCGGAGCATTATTTATCTCAGCTGCAAAGATTAAAAGATTAACATCAAAAAAGAAATAACATGGAAAATAAAAAAGTATCACCAGCATTAGTAGCAGGAATTATCGCAGCAGGAGCAGTAGGGTATTTATTATTTGGACCACAGGGAAAAAAGAATCGTAAACAATTACAAGACTGGATGTATGATGCAAAAACTGACATTGTAAAACAAGCAAAGAAAGTAAAAGCAGCAACGAAAGAGGAATTTGGTTCAGTAATTGATGAGGTAATGAAGAAATATACTGAACTTAAGAAAGTAAGTAAAAAAGAAGTTCAAGATTTAAAGTCTGAACTTATGGGAAATTGGGATCAGCTTTCTTCACTTCTATCTCATGGAGAATACAAGGAAGTTAAAAAAGTTATCACCGCTAAACCAAAAGCTGAAAAGAAAGTTGTAAAAAAGGCAGCGAAAGCAAAGAAGAATAAATAAAAAAATAACAACCCGAAAGGGTTGTTATTTTTCTCTTAACTCTCGATCAATATCCATATTAATTGACCGTTTTTTCAAGTCTTCTCGCTTATCATATTGATGCTTTCCTTTTGCAATGGCAATTTCTACTTTGATAAATCGTTTCGTTGCGTAAATACGAACAGGAACTACAGTATGTCCTTTTTGTTTGATTGCCTTACGTATATGTTCTAATTCCCTTGTTGAAAGAAGGAGTGTTCTTTTTTGATATGGATCATACGTTTCATACATTAGCTGAGTTCCTTGGTATGGTGGAATGTATGCACTCGTAAGATATGCTCCATGATCATCAACCTTTATATATGCCTCTTTCAGTGATCCATTTTTTGACCTTAATGATTTCACCTCAGCTCCGGTAAGTTTAATTCCTGCTTCATATGATTCAAGAAGGTGATAGTTTAAACCTACTGTTTTATTTACCACTAAATTCATGTATCTAGTGTACCTGAAGGCTTGCTTACGGCAATATGCCTAGGTATACTCAACAGCATGAAGTTCAATATACCAAAACAACCAAAAGGAAAAATGAAAAAGAAGAATCAAGATAATATAAAGAAATTATGGAGCGTGATTCTTATTATCATGATCTATCTTATTGCATCAGATATTATTGCAATGATGAGTACTAATGAAGAGCCACTTCCTGTTTCAGAATTGGTAAACCTTATTCAATTACAAGAGGTACAGGAGATCATCGTAAAGGGGGATATGCTTGACGTTGCCTTGATTCCTGATGAATCAGGAGTATCAGTAACAAAGGAGGTAAAGAAAGAAGTTGGAACAGCTCTGTCTGAAACTTTGGTGAATTATGGAATTACCAGTGAACAGCTTGCAGGTATTTCAATTAAAATCGAAGATCCTTCAGGATTTGCATATTGGCTATCACAGTTACTTCCATTTCTGTTACCGTTGATAATGTTAGTTTTCATTATTTGGTTTTTTGCACGACAGATGAAGGGAAATAATATGAAGGCACTTTCATTTGGTGATTCAAAGGCACAGATGATTGATCCTAAGAATAAGGATAAAAGAGTAACTTTTGATGACGTAGCTGGTAATCAAGAAGCTAAGCAAGAACTTGTTGAAATGGTTGAGTTTCTTAAAAATCCTAAAAAGTTTCTTGATATGGGTGCAACCATTCCAAAAGGAGTTCTGATGACAGGTGAACCAGGAACAGGGAAGACAATGCTTGCTCGAGCGGTAGCAGGGGAAGCACAAGTACCATTTTTCTATCTTTCAGGTTCAGACTTTGTTGAAATGTTTGTTGGAGTTGGAGCATCTCGAGTACGTGATCTTTTCAGGATTGCAAAGCGAATGTCACCGTCAATTATCTTTATCGATGAAATTGACGCGGTAGGAAGGTCACGAGGTGTTGGTATTGGAGGTGGAAATGATGAACGAGAACAAACACTAAACCAAATTCTTGTTGAAATGGATGGTTTTGAACCAAAAGAAAAGGTTATCGTTATGGCAGCTACCAACCGTGCAGATGTGTTGGATAAGGCGTTGTTACGACCTGGACGTTTTGATAGGCAGGTTACGTTGGAACTACCTGATCGTGGGGATAGAAAAAAAATTCTTGATGTCCACGCTAAAAAGAAACCGTTAGCAGAAGATGCTGATTTACAAGTAATTGCAGAACGCACTGCAGGATTTTCTGGTGCTGATCTTGAATCACTCATGAATGAAGGAGCAATTATTGCTACACTTCATGATATGAAAGAAATTACTCAGGAACATCTCATTGATGCTTTAGAGAAGGTTATGGTTGGTCCAAAAAGAAAATCACACCTAGCTTCAGAGCACGAGAAGAAGGTTACAGCATACCATGAGGCTGGACATGCTATTGTAGCTTCTGTTCTTCCTGATGCTGATCCTGTTCATAAAGTAACAATTATTCCACGAGGTCGCGCAGGAGGATTTACCATGAAGCTTCCACTAGATGAACGACGACTTCCAACAAGATCAGTATTTAAAGATGATATTGCAATGGGATTAGGTGGTTATGTTGCAGAGAAAACTATTTTTGGTGACATTACTACAGGACCTTCAAATGATCTTAAAGTAGTTACAGCTACCGCAAGAAATATGGTTACTAAATATGGAATGTCAGATGTTATTGGCCCTATCGTAGTTGATGGTGCAGCATCTCAAACGATGTTTGGAGGAAGTGTTCCCGCAAAGAATGTTTCAGGGGAAATAATGAAAACAATTGATGCTGAGGTGAAAGCTATTATTACTGAAGCTGAACAAAGAGCACAAAAGGTTATTGATGATTACAGAGATGCTTTTGTTGAAATTGCTGAAACATTACTTGAAGTTGAAACATTGGAACAGGAGGCGTATAACAAGATTATTCAAAAGTATGGAATTCCAATTAAAGAATTACCAAAGGCATAGGTATGGGAACAATCATTGATATTCTCTTCAGACTTTTAGGACTTATCCTTGTATTCTGGTTGATTAATGAAATGTATCAGTGGTGGGTTTGGTATATATAAAAAACTACTCAATTGAGTAGTTTTTTTCTTGTACGCCCAGAGGGATTCGAACCCCCAACTTCCGAGGAATAAGCTCGGCACTCTAGCCAATTGAGTTATAGGCGCATATCATCCGGTTACCCGAACGATATATAGCATATCGCATTGTAGAATATGCTCAAGTTATTCAAAGTGGATATTGTAATTTTCCTTTGAAATGATATCACGTAATTCTGGAAAATTATCCAACACTGGATCATGTTTGATGATATCCTGAGCTTCATTTCTTGCAAATTCAACCATTTTGATGTTTTTGATGGCTTCCATAGCAAGGTCTGATATACCCCATTGTTTTACTCCTGCAAGATCTCCAATACCTCGTAGCATCATATCCATTTCTGCTAATTCAAATCCATTCTTCGCGTGCTTAATGGCCTGTAATCGTTCAATTGTTTTTTCACTTTTAGCATCTGCAAATAAGTAGCAATATGCCTGATGATTAGAACGTATTACTCGACCACGAAGCTGATGTAATTGAGCTAATCCAAAACGTTCAGCTCCTTCGATGATGATAGAGGTAGCATTAGGAACATTTACTCCAACCTCAACTACAGAAGTAGAAACAAGAATATCAATTTCATGATTATAGAATTTTTCCATGACCTTTTCTTTTTGTATCTTGGTCATTTTGCTATGCATAATATCAATACGAAACTCCTTATAAACTGTATTCTTTAATCTTTGTGCCTCTGCCTTTACCGAAGTTAATTGCAAAGATTGTTCTTTACTTTGATCTGCTTCCTCGATTCGTGGGCAGATAACATAGGCTTGTCTACCTTCTTTAAGTGATGATCGGATTGATTCATATACTTCTGAACGTGAACTGATATCTGGTGATACAATCTCTGTGATAACCTGTTTTCTTCCTTGAGGCATAGTGTCAATTACAGAAAGATCAAGATCTCCGTATATGGTAAGAGCAAGTGTTCTTGGAATTGGTGTCGCTGTCATGGAAAGAAAGTGAGGAATTCTCTTTTCTTTGGAACCAAGTTTCATTCTCTGCTTCGTACCAAATCGATGCTGTTCATCTATGATGGCAAGAGCAAGATCTTGAAATACTACTTTCTTTTGTATTAGCGTATGTGTTCCTATAACAATCGGAATTTCACCATTTGCAATCCATTTAGTTAATTGAGATCGTGAAATATTAGTCCACGCTTCTCCAGGAACTTTGGAGGGAAATTTCCTACATCCAGATCCTGTTAAGAGTCCAATTTGAATACCAAGACCTTTGAAATATTCAACGAAATTTTCAAAAAGTTGTGTTGCAAGAACTTCTGTTGGTGCCATATATGCAACCTGTAGTCTTCCATAGCTTTGATTTCCTGGACGGTTTGAAACTGTTGCATATGCAGCTGTTGCTGCAACGAATGTCTTTCCGGAACCAACATCACCCTCAAGAAGTCGTGACATTGGATGTGACGATGTCATATCATTGATAATCGCATTAACCGCGTCATGTTGTGCTTTTGTTGGAGTAAAAGGAAAGCGATCGATAAATGATTGAATTGTTTTTTGCTCAACATTGAGTTTGTATGAAAAATGCTTCTGGTATTGCAATCTTCTCTGTTGATTTTTTAATTGAATGAGGAATATTTCTTCAAAGGCAAATCTTTTCTGTGCTGCTTTTGCGTGATTACTTGATTGTGGTGAATGAATCCAAACCAAGGCTGTTTGTAGAGTAGGTAACTTGTATTTTTGAAGAATAAAAGAGGGTAAAGGATCTTCTAATTTATCTAGAATTCCTGATCCAAGAATTTTAATGATACTGTGATATATCCATTTTGAAGTAATCCCTTTTGATTCACGATATATAGGGTAACCGAACTCCTTTTCTTCAGGAGATTCGTTGAATAACGAATCTCCTGTATCAATAGGGAACGATGAAAGTTTTTCAAATTCTGGATTTGTTAAGGTTTTACCATACTTTCCATCAGATATTTTCCCAGTTAATTTAACCATCTGGCCTTCATTGAGGGTTTTTGCAATAAATGCTTGGTTGAACCAAATAATTTTCACCGTGTTATTTTGAAGATCAGTTAATGTTGCTTGAGCAGTAGGAACGTTAGTACGATATGTCTTTTTGATACTAATTTTTGAAAGTACTCCATAAATGGTAACTACATCATCACTATTGCTTTGTGCAATGCTACTTACCGTACTCATATGACTATATCGAGTCGGGAAATAGTAAAGAAGGTCTTTTATCGTTTCAATGCCTAAACGCGAAAGAGCCCTCTTCTGTGTCTCTTGGGTTCGTAGTGTCTCAAATATTTTTGTATCAAGATTAATATTCTTCACTGAAATGTAGTATATCAAATACTCAAAGAAAAATATTAATTTACGCCCTACTTGAAATTAAAAAGCACAAATGTGCTTTTTATGTGAACGATATTTTTTCTTGATCAGTTATGTAGTTGATAATATTCTGAATTGAAAGCTTATCAATATCAACTTGTGCATGTTTAGGTAAGTATGAGATATTCTCCTTGCTTTCATTGATGATAAATATATCTGGATTTGAAAAGGAAACATTCAGGAAGTTAATACTTTGTTTCCCTTTAAATTCATCACAATTTGTACTCATTATAATATGCTTGATATCCATACCGGAAGCTTGTTTAACTGCATCATTAATACATCGAGCATTAATAATATAATAACCTTTTTTATGAAGTAGATTTCCAATAATTTCTCTCATGAAATCATCAGCATTAAGGATAAGTATTTTGGGTCTTGTAGGCATAGATACAGTATACAACACTTTACTATTTTTTTAATGAGCCAGTCTATTGTCAATACCATTTTGCTATGTATAATGGACGCTATTATGAGTACATTTGCAGTTATTGAAACCGGTGGTAAACAATACCGAGTTTCAGAAGGTGATATAATCACCATTGAAAAATTGAAAGGAACATACAGCGAAGGAGATAAAATTGTTTTCGACAATGTATTGATGATTGACGATGGGTCATCATCAACCATTGGGACTCCAACTCTTGCTGATACTACCGTTACCGCTGAATATATTGAAGAAGGTAGAGGTAAAAAGGTTAACGTTATCCGTTACAAAGCTAAGTCACGTTACTTTAAGAAGAACGGACATCGACAACCATTCACATTGGTAAAAGTTACAAAGATTGGATAATTAAAAAACCTCCCAGGAGGTTTTTTTTCTGATATAATTCAGCTATATGAAATCAAAAGGATTCACCCTCATTGAACTATTGGTAGTAGTTGCCATTATTGGAATACTTGCAACTGTGGTATTAGCTAGTCTAAGTTCTGGTCGAG
>Ga0210026_1000067_pt1 | contig 132457 bp, 82 predicted proteins | sample CryGeymeta201509_FD_183977 | JGI IMG/M metagenome (GOLD analysis project Ga0210026, IMG submission 183977) | Groundwater microbial communities from Crystal Geyser aquifers in Utah, USA - Crystal Geyser metaG 2015-09 (SPAdes) (version 2) | ecosystem: Environmental > Aquatic > Deep subsurface >...
GAAATGCTAATTCTGTATCTGTATTTAACACCCCAACTAATGTTACATTCGGGAAATCGAGTCCTTTTGAAACCAATTGAGTTCCGATTAAAATATCATATTCTTGGTTTCTAAATGCTTCTGTTAAATCTCGATGGGCAAACTTCTTTCTTGTTGTATCTTGATCCATTCGTAAAACTTTCGCTTCAGGAAATAATGCAATAATTTCTTCTTCCGCTTTTTGAGTTCCTGCGCCCATAAAGTTTAACTCAGTTGAATTACATTGCGTACAAGGAGTTTTTTCATAACGAGAATAGCCACAATAATGGCAAAGAAAAACACTTTTGGGTTTATGATAGGTTAACGAAACGGAGCAATTAGGACACTCTTGAATAGTTCCACAATCGTTACACAATAAATGCGGAGAATACCCTCTTCTGTTCAGCAAAAAAATGATTTGTTCATTTCTGGATAATGCATCTTTTGATGCTAGATATAAAGCCGCCGTCAATGGACCATACATTGCTTTTTTATACTGTGTTAGATCAGATAATTCGACCTTAGGTAAGGTTGCCCCTTTATGTCGAAGGTTGAGTTCTACTAATTCAAATTTACCTTCTTTTGCTTGTTTCCATGTTGTAAGCGATGGCGTTGCGGAGCCTAGAACTATAGGAATCTTTTCAATAAACGCACGCATAACCGCCGTGTCTCTGCCGTGATAACGTGGTGCAGGATCTTCTTGCCGGTAAGAACTATCATGTTCCTCATCTACTATAATTAGACCAAGATTTTCGACAGGAGCAAACACCGCAGAACGAGGACCAATTGCAATATTTTTGTTACCTGATTTTAATTCATTCCAAGTAAAAAGACGTTCTTGAGGAGTTAAGCGACTATGTAAGACCGCAATTTCATCGCCAAAAATTTCATAAAATCGACGGACTGTTTGTGGAGTTAAGGCAATTTCTGGAACTAATACAATTGCGCCTTTTCCCATTTCAAGACAGGTTTTTATGGCATGAATATAGACTTCGGTTTTTCCACTGCCTGTTATTCCTTTTAATAAATACGTTTGGAAAACTTCTGCGGTAATTCCTGCTTTTATTTGGTCATACGCATCGAACTGTTCGGGATTTAAGGATCTTAAATTATCTGGTTTATGCTCGTAATATTCTTCTGAATAGCTTTTTTCACGTTGCTGCTTTTCTAAAACACCAGCTGATTCTAAAATTTTTAGAGCGCCTTTTGAACAACCCATTTCTTCTAACTCGTGGGTTTTTACAGGTAATTTTATTGTAAGTAATACTTTATAAGCCTCATGCCATTTTAATATCTTATTAGATGAAGCAATAATTTCATTTCCAATAGTTTTTCCCGATTCAGTCCAATTCCATACCATTTCTTTGGCGGTTTCAATTTTAGTTTTTGGAACTTCACGAATCTCTATTAATCTTCTCTCTTCTAAAATGCGAATATCCTCGCTTGTTACCAAGCGAAATTGAGCCATTACCTCTAAAAGCGGTTGTTCACCTGTTTCAAATAGATGTTTTACAAATTCATCTTGAATTGCATTCCCGCTGAGTACTAATCGACCAATTGGTTTCACAACTTTTACACTCTGAAAATTCAAGCCACTTGGCAACATAGCTTGGCAAACTTCACCCATTGAACAATAATAATAGCGATGCACCCAATCTGCTAATTTGAATAATTCTGTTGAAAAAACGGGTTTATAATCTAAAACCGATTGAATAGGTCGTGTCCGAAATGTTGGTTTATCTTGATGTATTTTTAATACAATACCTATCGCAAATCTATTTTGAACAGGTACATAAACCCTCATTCCTTGTTTTAATCCTTGAAATATTTCAGGGGGAACACTATAAGTAAATGGGCGACGAAGTGGTGTAGGAAGTGCAATATCTGCGAAATAGCTCATACCTTAAATTAGAATAAATTGCCAAGTATTAAAACATCGAGCTATTAAATCGATGGGTAATGTGTAGATCACAACTTCGTTCTTAGCATTAAAAGATTCAGTGAAATTTATTAAAAAAATGAATTTCAACAATGAATCCACTCCAGAAATTCGATTTTTTAGGCTTTCAATTTTAGAATTCGCCGAATAGTTTGCTAAAACTACTTTTCGGAATAAGCTCAACCATATCAATTCAAGATTTTTACATTATTTAGACACTGCATTTCGGAATTTATTTAATTCCAACAAATTTATTTATCAAAGAAGAACCCACTAAAAAAATCGATTTATTTTTTTCAAATCGTGCTAACGCCTATACTTATGTTTAACTATTGATTCGAGATTTCATTCAAATAAATTTTGTATTAGCAATCATTTAAAGTTTAATTTATATCTCTACGAGCGCCTCGTTGTATGAGTAAGGTAACAATATCTCTTTTCCCTCTTTGCGTTGCATATAACAATGCATTTCCATCATACATATCTTTATGATTCAAATTTGCACCTCTATCAATGAGCCATTCCGCAGTTTTTGCATCGCCCAATCGAGCAACTTCAATTAAAGCAGTTCTTCCCTGATAATTGGTCGTATTAATATTCACCCCATACATAATCAATTCTACTAATTTGTCTATATCCCCAACTATCGATGCTTGAACAAATAGATAATTCAACTCTTCTATATCTTTATCAGCAAATTCAGATTTAACTGTTTCCTTTTCATTTGAAGTTTTATTTTTACTCTTTTTCATAAAGGTTTTTTTAAACCAATCAATAATAGAAAACTTTGGTTTTTTAGCCTTAGGAGTATCATCCGTTGCCTCAAGATAGTCAAAAGACTCGTCAATTGTGACCGCAGAAGCAGCATCCGCCGTTGAATCAACTTCCTGTGCATGCAGGTGTGGCACGAAGGCTGAAGACATAAGTAACAATAAGAGGATACTAATAATTTTCATTCAGAAAATCGCTTTTATTATACTTGGAAAGAGAATTGAAAAGTAAGCTATTTTAGAATAAAATGATAAATAAACCAATTTTTTCATTACACATAGGTACTCAACGAAAAAATTAGTCATTTTATCGAAAACATTCTTTGTTTCGGGGATACTTAACTCATCTCAATATCTATTATTACTATGTTCAGTTTAAAGTAATTATTAACAAAATATTTTTTTTGATATGGGGGAAATGGAAGTAATCGAAAGCATTTCAAATAAAAATGCTTCATACCTATTTAAAGGAATAGTTAATACGGATAAATACCACGAATTTGTTATATCAATAACGAACTTAACCAATATTGAGGCATACACCTGGCGTATCGATGTACATGAGATAAATTCGAATAGGTTACAGCTTATGCTTTTATGTTTAGTAATTTCTAATCATTTGAGTAGTGCAGATAGAGTAGAGTTTATTTTATCAAAAGAACAGGTAAAATGGATAAAATGGTTTGAACCGGTTTGGTCATCACGAATTAAATATGAGGTTATTTCATGAATTTTATAGAACCTGTAAAAGAACTTTTTATAACCGAGTCTAAAGAGCTATTAGATAGAATTGAACAAGTTTCTCTTGAAATTGAGCTTTTGAAAGACAAAAAAGAGACTTTACGTGAAATGTTTCGTTGTATCCATTCAATTAAAGGCTCTAGTGGAATGTTCGGTTTTGAGACAATCGAATACTTTCTTCATCATTTTGAAAATCTCTTAGACGAATTGAGAAATGACAAATTAGCTGTTAATAGCACCGTTGTTGATATTATTCTGAAGTCAATTGATCATACTCGAATGCTTGTTAACAAACCAGGTCATAATCTCACCCGCTCAGAAAAAAAGCAAAGTGAAGCTTTGATTTCAACCATGAAAGAAATCATGAAAAATGAAGATGTTGCAATCAATGAAAAAGAAGAAACAATCGAACCGATTAAATCTCAGCCAAAAGAAATTCTATCCATCTTAGAAACGCAACCAAACCCTCAAGTCAAAAAAAAATCAATCGAAGGCTGGATTGTTGAAATAACTCTTACAGAGAGTGGTTTAAAAAAAGATTTTGATCCAACTTACATTCTTTTAGAACTCGAAGAAATAGGATGGAAACGAATGACCTTTATTCCAGGTTCTATTCCAGATATTGTAAAATTCGACCCATTTAGACCTTTTGGAAGATGGTTAATTGAATTTGAAGATCATTGCGACCCAGATACTATAGAAGATGTTTTTGCCTTTATAGAAGACGAGTTACGCTATACTATTACTTCCACCCTACCAGAAGAGTATTCAAACCCAACAGACGATGACCTAATCGACTCTTCAATTGATAGTAGTAATCTTACTCAAGTAAATCCTATATCTATTGAATTAGTGCAACATTCCGATTTTGAGCTACAAACTGAACCCCAAACAACCACTTTGGAGGTTGCGAATGATTCTGAAATAATTAAAAAGCCAATTTTGAAAGAATCACGAAAAGAAAATAATCTCAGTAACACTGAAAACAATGTGACTAAATCAATTACAAGCGAGCTAATAGAACTTGTTGATATTGACACAGAAGAAAAGAATGAGCATGAAGAACCTTCTTCGGAAAAAACGACATATAAAACTAATGAACAGCAAAATTCGATTAGGGTAAATGTAACCGTATTAGAAGATTTATTAAATCTAGTTTCTGAATTGGTATTAAATAGAAATCAATTTATGCAGATGGCCCAAAGCACTGATAATCATAAATTGACCAAACACGTTAATCAGTTAAATAGATTAACATCTGAGATTCAAGAAACGGCTATGCGAACACGCATGCAAGCGATTGGAACTTCATGGACTCGCTTCCCAAGAATTGTACGTGATTTATCTGCGGTACTCGGAAAAGATGTTGAGCTTAAAATGGAAGGCGAAGCAACTGAATTAGATCGCCAAGTAATTCAGCGAATTTCTGAACCAATGGTTCATTTAATCAGAAATTCGATTGATCATGGGATAGAAAAGCGAGAAATTCGAATAAAACAAGGAAAAGCTGGGAAAGGTCATATTCGGTTAAATGCTTACAATAGAGGCGGTCATATTATAATAGAGGTCTCCGATGATGGCAAAGGAATAGATTTAGAAATCATTCGCAAAAAAGCTTTAGATCGAGGATTATTAACTAAAGAAAATGCAGAAAAAGCAACGGCTCATCAACTCTATGATTTCTTATTTAGTTCTGGATTTAGTACTGCTGGGAATGTGACCAAACTATCTGGAAGAGGAGTTGGTTTAGATGTAGTAAGAAAAAATATTGAAGATTTGGGCGGCTCTGTTGAAGTGCAGTCTGAAAAAGGAAATGGCTCTCTTTTCAGAATCAAAATCCCTTTAACACTTGCCATTATTTCAGCACTAATCGTAAAAACAGAAAATCAATTTTATGCTATTCCAGAAATCGGGATTCAAGAATTAGTTTGGCTAAACGATGTAAATTACGATAAAGTGATCGATTTGGAAGGCAATCGAGTATTGACATTAAGAAACAAGCTTCTACCACTTGTAAATTTGAGTACTATTTTAGGAGGCTCCGATGAAGTTGAAACTATAAGAGGGAAACATGTAGTTGTTATTCAAAATGGCGATCTAGTTTATGGATTAGTCGTTGATACCGTAGATCAAATTCAGGAAATAGTTGTAAAACCGCTCAATCGTCTTTTAAAAACCATTCAAGTTTATTCTGGAACAACCCTAATTGGTAGTGAGCAAATTGTTCTCATTTTAGATGTAAATGGAGTCGCTATTCAAGCCATGCTGAATCAAGATGAATTCAACAAACAATCTATTCGTGAAATTGAGGAAGATCAGGTTGTGGAGAAAACACTATTCCTCTTATTTCATAGTGGATCATCCCAAAAAGCCGTTCATTTAGGAATGGTAGCACGCCTTGAAATGCTGCCCAAAGAAAAATTAGAATCGGTAGATGGTAGATATGTAATTCAATATCGTGATCATATTATGCCCTTAATTGAATATAAAAACGGAACAATTGATAATGCAGAAGAAACTATTTCCATTATAGTTTTCCAAAATGAGAATATCACTTTTGGTTTAATCGTCGACTATTTTAATGATATTGCCGAAGAAGCTGTTCAGTTTGAGCAAGTTTCAAAACGTGCTGGAATTCTTGGAATGGCTGTTTTAAGTGGAAAATCGACTGAAATTATTGACGTAAATATGTTCTTTGAGAGCTTAAACACATCACAACATAATCTTTCATTAAAAGAAAAAGGCTTTGTTAGTGTTTTATTAGTTGAACGGTCCGATTTTCTTCGAGTACATATAAAAGGTGTTTTACAGGCGGCAGGAATGCAAACTGTTGCGGTAAATTCCCGCAAAGAAGCACTTAAAAAATTAAAAACTCAGGTTTTTCAATTGGTTATAACTGGTTTAGAATTGGCTGATTGCGATGGATTTATGCTAGCAAACTCTATTCATAACGACCCAAGTATGCCTCCTACCTTACTTTTGTCTATTTCATCGCATAATTTGGATGATAATTCACAGAAAAATTTATTCGCAGCTCACATTAGTGGATATGATAAAGATGTCATTTTGGAAACCTTACACAATGTTCTAGATCACAATAGTGTGATTTCGCCATTTTAAACTTTATAGGATTTAAAAAATATGTACGTACTCACCTTTGTTTTAAATAGAACGAGAGTTGCACTACCCGTTGATTTTATTCAAGAAATCTTATTAGAACAAGAATATGTTGATGTTCCTTTAGCTCAGAAAGATATTAAAGGCTTATTCAGTTTACGCGGACAAGTTATAACAGCTTTAGACTTACGAAAAAAACTAGGTCTTTCAGAAAAAAGAGACGGCAGATTTGCAAATATCGTTATAAAACTTGATGAAGAGCAATTTAGCTTAGTTGTTGATGAAATTGGTGAAGTAATGCTTCTTCAAACGAATCAACTAGAACCACTTCCTACAAACTTGCGTGTGAAATGGGGAAATTGGTGTAATAATGTATTTAGAGAACAAGGGGAACTTGTCTTATTACTCGAATTAATGAGTTTACTTGAGACAAGTGCTTCAACACTGTAGCCAAACTTATTTACTTATATGAATACATCTTGCTGACCCTAAAATTTTTTGAACTAGAATTGCTATGTAATTGGAGTGAATAATGGAGAATTCAAATGGATATTTATTAAAACTAAAAGAACAAATCTAGATCGATAATTCAAAATATGGAGCCATCGAATTAACAACAGAAGGAATCGTCTATAAGCGATTAAATTAATTATTCGCAAACAGATAACATCTTTTAGTTCCTGATTTTAAAACAAACAAATAATTAAATCATCACAAATCAAAAACACACTATGGCAAAATTACCATCAAATGCTCCTGAACTTTCTGAAATTGAGCAATTAAAAGCTGAAATTGAGCTTTTGAAAGAAGAAAGAGATCAGTCAAATCGTGAAGTTACATCTGTACTAGCTGCTATAGATGAAATGTGTATTGTTTCACACACAGACAAACGAGGATACATTACTTACGTAAATGACAAACATTGTGAAGTGGCTCAGTATTCAAGAGAAGAACTAATCGGTGCTAATCAGAATATTGTTCGACATCCAGATATGCCTAAAGAAACTTTTAAAGAACTTTGGGCAACAATAGGTCGTGGAAAAATATTTAGAGCACCCGTTAAAAACCGTAAAAAAGACGGTACTCCTTACTATGTTGATGGGGCATTTGTTCCTGTTCTTGGTGCTAATGGCAAACCGATAAAATATCTTGGCATTCGTTACGACAAAACAGAAGAGACTATCGAAAAACAAAGTATGCAAGGTATCGTTGAGGCCATAGATAAATCCTATGCCTATATTGAGTTAACAATGGATGGAACTATTATAGCAGCAAATGCTAATTTTCTTTCCATAATGGGCTACAAATTAGAAGACATTACGGGAAAACATCACCGTATTTTTGTGGAAAAACGCTATGCAGAATCTGAACAATATACAGATTTTTGGAAAAGACTGAATGAAGGCGAAATCTTTACAGATGAATTTTTGCGAATTCATAAATCTGGAAGAACTGTTTACCTACAAGGAGTTTATTCTCCTGTAAAAGACGATATGGGTAGAATTACTAAAGTAATAAAAATTGCTATAGATGTTACTGAACAAGTTAATCTTAGAGAGCAATTAAAAGAAACCGTTTCTGATGTATCTCAAGCATTAACTGAAATGGCGAATGGAAACTTTACGGTCAGAATTAATAAAGAGTATGTTGGTACTTTTAAAATTTTAAAAGATAGTCTGAATACCATGGCTATAAAAGTATCTGATTCAATGAAAACCATGATGATGAGCATTGAATCACTTTCTAGCCAAGGCACTGAGTTATCTTCTACCTCACAGTCCATGGAAGCGGTTGCCGATGAAACCACTCGGCAGGCGCAAGCCGTTGCTGCGGCAGCTGAGCAAGCAAGTAGAAACTTCATGACCGTATCTTCCGCTACAGAGCAAATGAGTACAAGTATTAGGGAAATTGCCAGTCTTGTGCAAAACTCCGATTCAATTTCAAGGGATGCACTGAAACAATCGAACAATACCATCGAAATTGTTAAAAACCTAACAAACTCAAGCGAAGAAATTGGAGCTGTAGTTAAAACGATTACCTACATTGCTCAACAAACAAATCTACTAGCTTTAAATGCTACAATTGAAGCAGCACGAGCAGGTGATGCAGGAAAAGGTTTTGCAGTTGTTGCAAACGAAGTAAAAGAATTAGCAAGACAAACAACTCAATCTGCTGATGAAATTTCAAAGAAAATTAGTGGTGTTCAGTTAGACTCCAAAAATGTGGATACCGCTATCTCCCAAGTTGGGCAAATTATTGGAAAAATTGGTGAAATATCGAGTACAATTTCAGTAGCTGTTGAGGAGCAAAGCATAACAACTGCAGATATTTCGAGAAATGTTCAAGAAGCTTCGAGAAGCACTAATGAAATTTCGGAGAAAATTGCAGGCGTTGCAGATGCTGCTGGAGAAACAGCAAAAGCTGCCATCCAAACAAGTGTAGCTTCCGATGAGTTGCAAAAACTTTCGATTCATATCAGTTCAATTATTAAAACATTCACTGTTTAAAACAGTTTTTAAACCCGTTGATTAATCAATTAACGGGTTTATAACTATACTTTAATCATAAATTTTAGCCCTTATGAAATCGATTCTACATGTTGAAGACGCTGCCACTATGCAAAAAGCAGTTGCTTTTATGCTTGGCGAAAAAAGTATAAATCTGAAGTCTGTTTCAAATGGCAAACTTGCACTTGAATTAATCGATAAACAACATTTTGACGGCATATTACTTGACCTAGATATGCCAGTTATGGATGGATTGGAGTTTTTATCAAAATTTAATGCTACAAAACAAGGAACAATCGTTTTAGTTTGTTCTGCTCGCCACGATGTTAATTCCATTTATAAAGCGATTGAGCTTGGCGCAGCCGACTATATTATGAAGCCATTTACCGAGGATATCTTAATTTCTAAACTAAAACAGCTGAACATACTATGAGACCGATTCAAGTTGCGATAGCAGACGATTCGTACGTAATTAGAACAGTCTTAGAAATGATCATTCGTTCTCAACCCGATATGCTTGTTGTTGCAAGCGTAGAAAATGGTGAATTAGCTCTAAAAGCCGTAGAAGATAAACAACCCGATTTTCTATTATTAGACATCGAAATGCCTGTAATGGATGGCATTACAACATTAAAACATCTTTTCAAATTGAAATCTAAAACCAAAGTTATTGTTCTTAGCAACTTAACTGCTAAACATGCTCCTGTTACGATTCATGCTTTATCTTTAGGCGCAACAGCTTACCTCCAAAAACCTACCACTCAAGGTAATAAACGTAGTATTGAAGAAATCAGCGCTAAATTATTAGATTTAATTCGTTCTCTTTATGGCTCTCCACATGATATTGAAGAAGTAGAACATGCGGTGGAAAATTTTAGACAAATCCATTCAAATGAAGTGTTTACACCAGAAATAGTTGTAGTTGGATCGAGTACTGGTGGACCAAATGCTCTTTCAGTATTTTTAAAAGATATTGGGAAACCCCTGCCTGTGCCTCTTGTAATAATTCAACACATGCCAGAACTGTTTATTCCACAATTAGCAAAACGACTTTCCATAGACTCTAATATGGATGTTCAAGTTGCTGAACAAAATATGGTGCTTCAAAAAGGTGTAGCTTACATAGGGCCGGGCGAAATTCACACAGAAATTAAAGTATCGGATAGTGGTAAATATTATTTCGATTTAGTTGATGGGGCTCCAGAAGTATTTTGTAAACCATCCGTGAATTCCTTATTTAGAACGGCTGCTCGGCTTTTCAGAAAGAAAACACTTGGGGTTATTTTAACAGGAATGGGTGAAGATGGTCTAGATGGAAGTAGATACATTAAAAAATATGGTGGTAGAATTATTGCACAGGATAGCAAAACTTCCATTGTTTGGGGCATGCCAAAAGCCGTTGTTGCAGAAAATTTAGCAGATGAAGTTTTACCGATTGAATCTATTGGTGCTACTGTTTCAAAGTTTTTGAAAAGGAAAGATTAATATGAGCTATTTAAGTGATTCAGCTTGTATTTTAGTCTGTAAATGGGTTGAAAAAAAAATCGGGCTTTTACTTACATTGGAAAAAAAATACCTAGTTGAACACAGATTAGATCCTGTAGCAACAATGAATGGGTTTACCTCTATTGACGAACTAGTTGAAGCTTTAATTAAAGAAAAAAATGGGCTCTTAGAACAACAGATAATTGATAGTCTTGTTACAAACGAAACTTATTTTTTTAGAGATCCTGACTCTTTTGTAGATCTTAAAGAAATGATTAAAAAACTTTATGTAACCAAAAAAGATAAGAAGCTTCGTATTTGGTCTGCTGCGTGTTCAACTGGGCAAGAAATTTATTCTATTGCCATAACCTTACATGACTTACACTTAGATTGGACTGGTTGGACCTTACAATTAATGGGAACAGATATCAGTGAGGCAGCATTGAACAAAGCAAAAAAAGGAATTTATAATCATTTTGAAGTTCAACGTGGACTTCATATCACTCAACTCATAAAATGGTTTACTCAAGTGAACGATAAATGGCAAATTAAATCGCCTTTTTTGAGTTCAATTGAATTTAAATCGCTTAATTTATTGACAGATCCTATCCCATTTACAAAAATTGATTTGCTATTTCTCAGAAATGTTCTAATTTACTTCGATAATCCAGTTAAGAAAAAATTACTTCGAAAAATGAAAGATTATCTTGGAATTTCCGGATATCTCATTTTAGGAGGAACTGAAACGGCTTTTTATCTTAACGATGAAGTAAATCGTTTAAAAGAATATAAAACTCCCGTTTATCAGTTCAAAGATTTGAACGCTAGTACTGGAAACGAAAAAATTACTGAAAATGAATCTATTAAGGTTCAACCACAAAAAGATAACACTATTGGTAATTTGATTTGGCCAACATTTTGAGACAGCTTAACGCATGAATTCTGCATTAATAATTGACGATAACCCAATCAATCAAAAAGTTTTACAACTTTATTTAAAGTCGTATGTGTCGTTTTTAGACTGGGCTTTAACCGCAAACAGTGGGCTTCAAAAGGTACAATCTAAGTCTTTTGATTTCATATTGGTTGATATACATCTACCTGATATGAATGGCATTGACTTGACTATTCAAATCCTTGAAAATAATCTTATCTCAACTTCAACTACAAAGTTGATTGCTATAACTGGAGACCGAAGCGTTGAAGACAATGATGATGCAAAACGAATTTTTGATGGGATTTTAATAAAACCTTTCACTAGGTCAAAGCTTATTAAATTGTTAGGAAATCCTAAATCATTTGATGAAAAACGCATCAATTTGAACTCGGTTATGCCCCTATTGGAAACTCATGCAGATAAAGCGCAATTTTTCTCCTTATTACAAAAAAGTTTACGCCATTATTACGAACAACTAAAAAACCCAAGTGTAAGTGGCAATATTGAAAACTTGAAAAATCTTGTTCATAAAGTTGAACCTGTTTTCAAAATGATTGAACAAACTCAACTTATTGAAGAAGTTCGTAAATATTATTCTCTACCTGATTCTACTCGAATAAAAACGCTTTTTTCATACAGTGAAACCTTACTTCCACTTATTAAAGAATCTCAAGATTTATCTTCAAATCTACTCAAAGAAGTAGGCTAAATTTATTCGTTCGTTTTAAACTAAAAAAGAAGGAGTCCTAAAGCTCATCTTCTTTTTGTTTAGTTTTGAGTAAACTCTGATAGGTTGTTTTCTCCAATTAAATCGATAATTTCACACAATATGAACGATTAAACATGTTGAATTCCAACGTTCTGTTATTGGCCATTTATAAAAATTGGATTTTCACTTATTATGAAACATATTGAAAAGCAGGACGGCCAAATTTTTTTAGCGTTCTATAATGTGATACTACTGCTTCTGTAAATGTCCCATGTTGTTTATACGGAATTCCATACTTATTTGCCGTTTCTTCAACAATATGACTGATTTCTGGATAATGAATACTGCAAATACATGGAAATAAATGATGCTCTATTTGATAATTTAATCCACCAATGTACCAAGACAACACCTTATTTTTTCTAGCAAAATTTGAAGTTGTTAGCATTTCATGAACTAGCCAATGATTCTCAATCGTCATTTCATCGTTTGGCATAGGATGTTCGGTTTCTTCAACAACGTGTGCCAATTGAAAAATAACACCTAATATTAAACCGGCTGTTAAATGCAAGGTTAAAAACCCAATTAACCATTGTAAAAATGTAATATCAAGAAAATATAGAGGTGCAACAATTATGTAAGAGAAGTAAATAATTTTAGTAATAAATAGAATAATCCATTCTTTAATAGGATGTTTTTTATTCTCATACGGACCCAAGCGACGCAGTGAAAACTGTATAAAATCTTTAGCAATTACCCAAAAAATGGTTGCTAATGAATACACAAAAAAAGCAAGAATATGTTGAATTCTATTTATAGCCAAGTGTTTTGAATGGGGTGATAATCTTACTATTCCTGCAATATCTAAATCACCATCATGACCATGAATATTTGTGTATGTGTGATGAATAATATTGTGTGTTATCTTCCAGATATATCCATTTGCACCAAGCATGTCAAATGTAAAGCCTAAAACGGTATTTATTGTTTTATTACTCGAATACGCACCATGAAGCGCATCATGTGAAATGGAAAAACCAATTCCAGCCATACTGAGACCCATTATAAATGATAATAACCACATTACCCATAATGGGAATATTCCCGACATAATTAAAGCATAAGAACCCCAAAATGATGATAAAATAACGATGGTCTTTGTAACCATTGCAGCATTGGCATGTTTCGATAGTTGATTATCTTCAAAATAGGCATTTACTTTTTGTTTGACCTCCATGGTGAAGTCACGGCAAAGCTTGTTGTTAAAAGATATTTTATGATAGATAGCTTTAGACATAAGAATGTTTTTTAGACTTCAGATAATTTATACTTCAATTAAGATATAGAAATTTAAGCTTTTTAGGTTTTCAATCAATTTAAATAATTGATGTAAATATGTCTATTTAGTTCACATTAAGATTAATTTTTTTGCTAAATGGTTTACTTTGTGCTATTCCGAATTCAGAAACTCTTAACTCTAAATCTTGTCTTCCTCTGTTTACGGGGATCATTACCACATTTCCTGAAGCACTTAATTTTCCATTTAAAAACCACTCATAAACCAATGGAGTCCCTTCAGGTCTATTCATTTTTGGTGCTTCAACTTGAACGTATGGATTTGCGGGATTCCATTTTATTTCAATATCTGATGATGGATTTTCAGCATTTAGTTTTGGTAGAACTTCAATCTCATAGGAATAGATTTTTAGCACTGAATCTTTTGGCATCCATGCAAATTCTACGGTTTGTTTACCCGAATCTTTTGCAGTCCAAACCGATATTTTCTTTCCAAATTGAACCAAATAAACATCTTTTGGCAAACTGAAATCACTTGCTTTCAATTCTCCATTTTGGATTATCACTTTTGGTAGTTCGATTTCAGCTTTTGGGGCTTGATTTACTGCAAGATTCAACTCTAGAGAATCGCGAGAATTACTGAGCCCAAGACCATTGTCTTTTATCAATTTCACTTTATAAACTGGCTCTGTAGCTTTAAATTCAGGCTTTGTAAGTAATTGATTATTTAAGAACCATTCTGTTTTTAGTGTTCCAGAATTCTCATAATTCGCGGTTTGAGCTTTTAAAGAAATTGTTTCCCCTGAATGAATTTTATCGGGCACCTTAACTGCCATAAATGGCGCTTCTTTAACTTCAAATTCAAGTTTCTTACTAATCGTTCCCGATTTTATTTTTGAATTATCTTTTAAAATGAGCTCAACACTGTGTTTGCCAGCATTTAATTCTGGAATAAATAATTCTAATTGGCTACTAGATTTTTTCCCATCTAAAACCCACTGATACGAACTGATAAATCCATCAGCATCTTTTGAACCTACTGCCGATAATCGAATTGGTTTTTTAACGGGATAAAGAGTTTTCGTATTCCAAACTAATTCAGGTGGATAATTTATTCGAATCGTTTTTTCCATGCTTGATTGATTACAAGCAGAACTTGATTCAACAATTAGATCAAGCACGATTCTATATTCTCCTGGTGTTTCTGCTTTAAAAGATGTTTTAATTCCTTCTAAAGATTGAACAATAGTATTCTCACCATCATAAACAGACCATTTTACACTAGCTAATTTGCCATCGTAACGAGATGTTGAACAATCAAGCTGAATCATTTCTCCATGATTAATCCACTCTGATACCGTAAATTCTGCATTAGGGCCTTCGATTACTCGTACCGTTGCAGACACTTGACTTGTATTGCTACAAACACCAGTGGAGGAACCTACTACGGTAAGCCTTACTGTGTATAAGCCAGACTTTGTATATAAATGTGTTAAGTTTTTACCAACCCCACTCGTTTCATCACCAAAATTCCATGAGTACGCACCAATCGGGCCATTTGGATCTGTACTTGAAGAACCATCAAATAATAATGGTGAATTCACACAAATGGTTGTGTCTGCAAAATTCATGAATGCCGTTGGTGAACCTGAAATCACAACTGGAATTTGTGCAACTGTTGGATTGTCAGCAATTCCATCAGATAGTTTTAATGTCACAAAATACAAACCCGGTGTTTTGTAAGTGTGATAAGGATTGCTTTCTTTTGATGTACTTCCATCACCGAAATCCCATTCTGTTGTAAACTGATCTCCATCAGGATCGAAACATCTTGCACTTGAAAAAATGATTAATTGGCCAGTACACGATTCAATAAGTGAATCTAATTGAGCTGAAACGGGTCTATTCATAAAAATATCAACGCCCATCGAAGCTTTGCTGTTTTTTAATCCTTCACCGTCATCAATCGTTAATCCAACTTTATGATAACCTCCATTTGGAGCATTCCAGGTAAAAATCGGTTCATTTCTTTTGCTTCCATCAGGTAAAACCCAAGTAAATGTTTTTATGGCACCATCAGCATCGTAACTTTTTGAAGCATCTAAAACAACCGAAAGCTGATTTACTACTAATTTCTTTTCTGAAACTGGAATCGGACGTGCATTTATTCGAATTGTTCCTTTTACTGATTGTTTTGAATTCGCCAAACCTCTGCCATCATCTGCTGTTAAAGTGAAAAAATACGTTCCTGCTTTTGCGAATTTCCTTTTAATCTCTAAGCCTGATTCTAACTTTTCTTCGTTTTCAAATTTCCATTCAAAACTCAAATTTTTATTGTCTTCATCACTCGAATTAGTTGCACTTAGCACAATTTCTTGATCTGGCGATACAACCTTAGGTGTTGCATCCCAACGAGGAATTGGCGGATAATTCACATGAATAGAATGCGAAATTATATCAATAGCGTCATCAAAACCTGAATTATCTTTTACTTTTAAGCGTATTGCATAATCACCCGGCTTTTCAAAAGAATATTTCGGTTTAATTACCGTATCGATTCTAGAATCCAGAAAAAACCACTCATACGAAACTACTTTTCCATCCGAATCTTTGGTTGAACTTGCGTCTAAGGTAAACTCAACACCCGGTGCTACAGTTTTTGGAAACGAGAATGCAGCAACAGGATTATTATTGATCGTAATCATTTTCTTGGTTGAAATAATGGAATTACTCATTCCTTTTCCATCATTAACAAATAATTCGATGATATATACACCACTTCCAGGGTATTCATGAATCAAATCTAAACCATTCCCTTTTGTACCATCTCCAAAATCCCAAGAATAATCTACAATACTATGATCTTGATCGGTACTGTTTACTGCTGAAAGTGAAATAATCGCTGAATTCGATTTATCAACAACTGTAATTTCTGGAACTGGCTCAAAATTAATATGAATAGGAAATTCAATAGATTGATTTGAATTTTCCACTTTCATGCTGTCATCAACCGTAAGTTTAATGAGATAATCTCCTGATTCATTAAAACTAATGAGCCAATTTTCAGTATTTGATGTTCTTCCATCAGAAATTGACCAGGAATAAACGAGTTTATCAGAATCAGGGTCTGTACTATTTGAAGCAGATAAATTAATTTTTTGATTCGGAGCGGCTAATTTGGGAATGGTAAATTGAGGTTTCGGAGCTCCGTTTACTTTATAGTTTTTAGTAATTGTATAAGATGAATTCGTAGTATTGGTCTGATCATCAACAGTTAGTTCAGCTTTATATAATCCATTTGTTTTGTGATCAGCTGAAACTTCAGATTGCTTTCCATCTCCTACTAAACCTTCAATTTTCCATGAATAAGCTAAATTATCGTTATCCGAATCAAACGAAGAAATGGCAGAAAATGAACTTGATGAACCTTGAGCAACAATATCTTGTAATTTTATTTCTACATAAGGTTGCGTATTTACACGAACAAGTATAGTTGTATCAGCAGTTGTACAGGCAGAACCTGTTTCTAAATCATTAATAAGTAATCGAATTCTATATTCCCCTGATGTGGAAGAGTTGAAGCGAAATTGAGCATCTGATGTTCTGAAAATATCATCTGTAAACCAGGCAAATTCTAGTGTTTTACCTTCAGGATCAAATGAAGCAGTAGCATCAAGTAATAAATTTTCAGCAGGAGAAAGTAAGGTTTTATACTCATTTAATTTAATTACTGGAGGTTTATTAATGAACACCGTTGACTCTGTTACCTGGTACAAAGGAGCATAACGACCTTTTAAAGGAATGATAATTCTAACTGGAATATTTCCTTTTTCAACAAACTGATGTCTAATCGTATTTCCTGAGTAGGTTTTTTTTTCTGTCTGCCAAATAGTACGGTTAACATCATATTCGAAACCTCGATTTAGCAATTCTAATTGAACATCTTCACATGATTCTAAGGCTTGAGTTCTAAATAATGCAGGTTGTAACTTGTCGTTTTTTACAATTACAGGTTTAATAATCCAAGGAATTATTCCTTTATTTCCACTTACAACTAAATTATTTAAACGCTGTTTAGATCCATTTACGGTTAAAACCCAGGTATTTGGTATCCCAAATTTTTCTGATTTCCAATCTATACTATCTTTTATTATTTCTCCAAATGCATCATTTATATGAATGTCAGAATCTTCTTGCCCTGTTACTGTAAAAAAACTTGGCGCTGAATCAGAAAAAAGAGGTTTTAATTGAACGGTTTGTTCTGTACTTGTTTTGTACAATCCAATTGATAAATCTAACGATACAATATCATAATCATTTTCCATTGCAGCAGGAAGTCTTACTTTAAAATCGTTAACATCGTCACCTTCATTTGTTTCAACTCGAAGAATCCATCCATTTTTTGAGGTTCCATCATAAGTAAACAATGAAATCCATCTGTTTTTATACAACATTTCACCTGTCACATTAACCGAAATTGATTTTGCTCCAACTTTTTTAGCTGGAAGAATGCTTCCTTTGCCTAATACATAAACCGAATCAAAATCGATAATACTAAACTCGGTTACTGTATTTGCTTCGCCTTGAATTACATCGGCATAACCACCAATTCCTGCATCGTACACTTCAGGATTAGGAAAAACAGCATCTAATGACTTAGGACGAATCCAAATATCATACAAACCTGCTTTTTCACCAGATTCAACTTTAGCTTTTTGTCCTGATATTGAAAAATACACTTCTTGTGCAAAGCTATTTGTAGTACAACTTACTATCGTTAGGAATACAAGTCCACAAAACCGACTAGTCCAGTTCATATTTCTTTTCTGCAATTAGAGTTCCGGTTTGTTTATCAATAAATCGAAGAGTGAGTTCTGTTGATTTCTCCGTTAAAAGCTGTAATGACCATTCGCCATTTTGTCCACATGCAGCTCTAAACACGCGATTATTTGTTTCAGCTTCTGTTGTCAATTGAGGATAAGCTTGACCCGATACAGTTATTAATTCAGCATTTTTAATGGAATTTCCTTTTACAGGAACCGACCATGATAAATCAAATAACTGATTTTCAGACATTTTTACAACTTCTTTTCGAATAGTCGTTTTATTCTCTGAAAAATCCGCAACCGTAAATTCTATAGATGTTTTTTCTGTACTTAAAGAAAAAGAGAGTTCAAATTCTCCCTTGGAGTTCGCTGTAAAAACACCAAGACTTGAATTAATAGTCGCTTTCGGCTCTGTAATCCCTTTAATTATGAACGCTGAATTTGAAGTATAATAAATAGACTCATTTCCGTTTTTAAGAAATACAGCAGGAGCTTGAATATCTTTATTTTTCAATAAACGATATACAGGGCTATCTAAGCCTCTTAGATTTAATTTGTCGAAAGCTCGAACACGAATATAATAAGCGCCTTCTTCAATGTTTTTCAATTCAATACTCGTAGAATTCGCTTTATACGTTTTCACTTTATAAGAAAATGTTGAAGAGCTAGAAACATCAACTTCATAATAGCTTGCATTGGGTACAGCAGTCCATTCTATTTCTAAATCAGGGTTGTAGGTAACCGAATCTGAACGTGGCCATGTTAAAAGTGGCGCTGTTAATAATTTCACTGGTGGAAGTGGATCTTGTCCCCTAACGATAACTGTTCCTTCATCTTTGGCTAATTCAACTTGTTTTGATCCTGCACGAACTAAGGCGTTTCCATCATAATTTGATAGCGTTACCGATTCTTGATCATCTTTTTTTGCCCAAAATTTAGATGAATTTACCGTTGTATTACTTTGAGCAGCTTTTAAAGAGAAAACAGAAGACCTACGTGCTTCGGCAGACATAGAAGCAAGAACGCCACCAGTAGTAATTTCGATTTCAGTATTGGTAGCATTGTATAATTTATCAATAGAAGCGGAACGAACTTGAGCGATGGTTTCAGGATCAACAATTACATAACTACCATCTACAAAATCGAGTTTTGCCATCGATTTTTTTTCCGTTTTTATTCCATCCGCTTCTTTATACAAATCTCCTTTATCCGATTCGTTCCAAGTACCTAGTAATCCTTTCCGCTGTGAAACAGTTCCTGTTTTTTCTGCTAGAATGGCAGCCACTCGTTCTATACGCTTCTTGTTAACCGTTTTAGCTAAATTATTAACTAAATCGGATAATTCAGTTATCGTTTTGACAACCGTTTCATATTCCCCTTCTCGAATAGCTTTACCTAACTCATTTTGTTTATTTTCGGCATCTATTAATAAATCTGGAACAAATACTTTTGCCCCATTTTTTAATAAATCCTCGTAATTCTTATCAGTCTGCTTATTCAGTTTATTTAAATCAACTAATTTTTTTAGCTTAATTTCTGTCTCACTTTTGAGGACAAACTCATTTTTTTCTGCGTCATAAGCTGCTTCTGCGCTCAAAATGGGCCAAAATTGAGCATTTCCTGTAATGCGTAAAGCCTCATCTTGTAGACTAGACGATTTTATACTACGTGACGATGCATTCTCATATTGTTGAGCTTTTAGTGGATTAACGAATCCAAAAAAAAATAAAGTTAAAACGAAAATATATTGTGATTTATACAAAATACTTATTCCAACATCGTATTTATAAGATCGGGAAACCAAAGTGTGAATCGTGTACCAATTGCAGAATTAGAATCTAAGGTAATTTTCCCGCCATGTTTCTCCATAATTTCTTTCACGTAAGCCAGACCAAGTCCTGTTCCAGCTGTTTCCTGATATTCTTTAATTCGATAAAATTTATCAAAAATCTTGCCTTGATGTTCTTTAGGAATCCCAAATCCATAATCAGTTACAGAAATTGTGATAAAACCATTCACTTTTGCAATGCTAACATCAATTTTACGCTTAGGATTACCGTATTTAATGGCATTGGATAATAAATTTTTTAACGCATCGGTTAACAAGATTTCCGAGCCTTCAACAAAGTCAGTTCCCGGTTCAATGGAAATATTCAAATTTAATTCTTTTTGTTGCAATTGTATTTGTAATGAATCTTCAATTTGTTGCAAAATTCCGGGAATAAATAAGGGCGATTTTTCGATGACGGCAGTTTGAGACTCCAATCTGCTTACAGTTAAAAAACGACTAATTAAATCGTCCATTTCTTTTGTACTATTCAAAACATAATTTACATAAGACATTTCTTTTTTCGTAAGTGTTTGTGAATATTGAAGCAATTGTGTAAAACCTGAAATAGACGCAATTGGATTTTTTAATTCATGAATGATAAAACTTATCATTTCATTACGTTTAATATCCATTTCCAATTCTTTGGTCAAATCAACCAAAACAATTAAACTACTTTGTTTTTTGTCCTCTTTATGAAGTTCTAAGTTATGAACTCTAAAGTAGTATCTATTTTTTGATTCTGAGTCGATTTGCCATTCAGAATGATGATTGATGAAAACAACGTTTTCGCGTTCCTCTTTTTCTATTTTAATATTTTTGATTTTAAGACTTTTTATGTTTTCAATTTCATCCCAATTATCAGGAAGAGTAGACAAAGAAAACTCTCCTAAGAAATTTCTCAATTTATCATTCATAAACTGAATATTATCCTCTGAGTCTAGAATTGCTATCATTTCTGAGGCTTTACTCATGAGTAAATTATTCCTCATTTGCTCAACAATTATTTTCTCCACATTTAAGCGCTGATAGCGTAACAATTGAACTCTAATGGCATCCAAAGAATCTGTAACCGGTTCTAATTCAGGTAAACCAACCGATAAAATTGGGGTATTAAACATAAACTGCCCCATTGGTTTTATGTAATTAATTAAAGTCTTTAAGGGTTTATTTAGCACCGATACAATGTACCAACCACCAATACTGAGTAAAATAAATGCAAAAAAGATTACAGTTGTTGATTGCAATATCAGATTTTTAACCGGTTTGGTAATTTCAGATTCACTTATTTCTACCGTAAGTGCATAGGGCAAGAATTGAAATAAACCTGTGGCGGCATAAAACAAATCATTATTTGATGGATAATTAGAAATTTCAATTATTTCCTTAGGCTCGGCTGTTTCGATTCCAATTTTATTCGATTTATTTGATAAAAAGACTTTTCCTCCACTACTAATTAAAACCGTTAAATCATCTGAAATTGATGCATCAAACAATTTTCTTTTTAGAGAAATGTCGTTAATTAGAATATTGATTTCAAAAACACCTGATTCGTTTTGAATTTGCTTATTTACTAGTAAAACTTCTTTCTCGGCAATCCAACGAACATTTACTGAAGGAAATTCTCTAATTGGTAGCATAAGTGTTTTCCACTCAGGCAAAATTTCACTAACAGGACTTTGTTTTTGTTTTACCTCTAAAAACTGTCTTGTTTGTAAATCGGTAATCTTTATGAGATGTATTTCAGGAAAAATTCGAATAAACGTAGATAAAGACTGTTCAGCTGCATTAGAAGTCCCCTCTAATTGATACGATAAATCGTCTGTTAACTTTAACCAATAGGCTACTTGAGAGTCCGCATCTCTTGTTATTTGCTGATTAAACTGACTAAGCTTTTGAACCCGTTCTTCAATTAAAGCTTTTTCATAGGCTGGTTTTATTCCAAACCATGTTACAGACATTGAACAAATCAATATCAACATTACTAAAACTAAAAGGCGCGATTTTAATGACACTAAGCCTCCAAATAAAAAAATTTAAAAAAGTAAAATACGGTTATCAAAGTAATAGAACTATTAATATGATTTTTTAATAGACTTATGTAGAATAGCAAAGAACTGTAAGTAAGTTAACACTATTTTACTTAATTATTCAACTTTCGGTCTTAAACCCTTTGTAAAGTTGGTTAATTTTATAAAGGTGAAATTTGGAAAATAATAAAAACAAGAACCTAATGGCAACCTATTGTTCTTTTTATAGTTGTTTTTTCGTCATGTTGGGCTACAACCCAGCATCTCAGTCTTTAACTTTACCTATTTTATAGAAGTGCTTATGGCGTAAAAACCATAGTTGACTGAGATTGCACTTCGTGGTTTTTCGAATAGTGTCGCTCAACAGAATGACCTTTATTTACAAAAACCCGTAAAGTTTGTTTAGAAACGAAGTCCTAATTTGAGTTATTTAATCCATCATCAATAAGATTTTTTATCGTGGAGAAGCTCATTTAGGATGAGGTTAAAATAAGCTCAGTAATACGTCACAAAAAGATACCATTTCTACTTTTCTCTCGAAATTAAATACGCCATTAAAGCGCAAGTTGGTGCAATTACTGATTCATCAATATCAAAAAAACTATGATGTAATGGGTAAGATGTTTCTGGCGAATTACTAGTTCCAACACGAATAAAAAGAGACGGTCTTACTTGACTGAACCATCCAAAATCTTCGCCACCCATACTCTGTCTAGTTGCTTGTAAATTAGTAAACTCGCCTAATAAGCGGTTTGCATGGTCTGCAAGTTCAGCATTGTTTAACACAGAAGGCGCACCTTGATCAAATTTCAAATTAGCTGTTATTCCATAAAGCATTTCTAATTGGGCAACTGAATCAGACAGAAATTTTTTAATCTGATTTCTATTTTCTTCTGTAACACAGCGTAAAGTTCCAGACAAGGATAGCGAATTAGGCATCACATTGATAGCTTCGCCTGTATGTAAGGTGCAAAAAGTTAAAACAACCGCATCTCTAACATCCGTAATTCTCCCAGCTATTGAGTACCATTGGTTCAATAAGTTGTTCACAATCCATACTAAATCTTTTCCAGTGTGAGGACGCGCAGAATGATTAGAAGCCTCAGTTGATAAATCTAAATAAACTCCATCATACGATGCAGTTTCAGGTCCAGAATTTATAGACAGCCAGCCCGATTTTTGATTTGGATCAACATGTATTCCAAACACTTTATCAACTTGTTCTAAAACGCCTTCTTTAATTAATCTTGGCGCTCCCGAAGGGCTAGTCTCCTCTGCTGGTTGAAAGAAAATTCGAACACCTTTTTTTAAGGGCACGTCTTTTAGTAAAATGGCGATTCCTAGCGCAACAGTAGCATGTACATCATGGCCACACAAATGTGCTGCTTGTGGAAATGCTGAAGCGTAAGAGATATGTTTTTTATCTGTAATAGGCAATGCATCAATATCGGCTCTCCAAGCAGTTCTATACTCGGTCTCAGACCCTAAATCGATATAAAATCCATTTATTCCATCAAATTCTTTTGTAACAACTAAGCCATAAGATTGAGCCATAGCCATTAAATAGGCTTTTGTTCTAAACTCATGCCAGCTAATTTCTGGGTTACGATGTAGAAAACGTCTTGTGGAAATTAAAAAAGACTGAATTTCATCAGCCTTGTTTTTTAAATCATTTAAAGAAACTGTACTCATTAAGGTCTCGGTGGAGGATTTGGTAAGGTTGAACTACTTGAATTTCCGCTAAGGAGTATGGCCGCAGCACCTAAAACCACAGCAGAAACTCCTAATCCTACAAAATATTTAGTATAACTATTTTTTTTCTTATTCGGTCCACCATTATATGCAGCACCAAATATGCCTTTTTTTTCAATTATATAAGGTTGTAAATCAAAAAACATTACTTCATCCATTCCAGACGTAACATACAAATCACGTACTTGTGATAAATAGTTTGGTGTATTTACTTCCACACGGTACATACCCGCCTTTAATTGATAAACACCTGAATCTTTTGTTTGTTTTTTCTTTACTTCAACCATATTAAAGCGATTCAAAATGGTAATTACAGCACCAGGTTCACTCGTTTTTATGGTAATCTTTCCTTTAGGAGTGGAATCAGGGTCTTCTGTAGTTGTTGGAGTAGGTACTGGTTGACTTTTGTCTTGAGCTTGTAAGCTTGAAAATGAACCTTGTAAAATCACAAAAAGCACCACCAATGAAACCCATAATTTGATTTCACTTAAAAATCTACTTAAGTGAGAAGTTGTGTTGATGTGTTGTTTCAGGTTTTTCATAATTGAGTACTAATCTAGTAAAATGATGCTTGTCTGTTTTATTTTACTAATGTCATTTTCTGAACTTTTACAAAATTCTTAGCTTCTAAGCGGTACAAATATACTCCACTTGCTAAATTTGTACCATTAAAATCGAACGTGTACCAACCTGCCTGCTGTATAATATTAACAAGAGTTTGTACTTTTCTACCCAAAATATCAAAAACTTCTAATTTCACTGTAGCAGATTCTGAAAGTGAATATCTAATAACAGTACTTGGATTAAATGGATTTGGATAGTTTTGTTCTAAAGTAAACGACTCTGGTAATAATTGAGATTTAACGTCATCTAAATAGGAAGAGCTACCGATATAAACATCAAATGACGATACAGGTTCAGTTATTTTTAGCGAAACCAATTCATTATTAGGTATGTTAGTCATTACTTTAGTTAGTTTATTTACCAATAAAATCTGATTGTCCTCAGCCAAATGATTCCATTTAGAGGATAATTGAACAATTGAACCACGTTTAGCTTTTAATTCTAGTACGTATGTTTCTTGCTCTAATTCCCCACCTAACTTTCTATCATAAGCGAGCTCAGTATTTTCTTGTGATTTAACAACCATTCCATGTTTAGCAAAACCCAAACGTGGATGAACTCGTTCTAAAACTGGTTCAGAAATAAACTCCGATTGATCCGAATTTTCTTTATTTACTGAAAGTGATTTTGCTAACAATAAAGGTTGAACAAAGTCATGATTTGAATCAAAAACCCATTCTACTTCATTTTTGGAGCCATCAGAATAGATCGCTGTCAATTTCAGATTTGGGATATCACCTAAATCTTGGCGAACACTCATAACTTGTAAACCAACTTGAGCCGATGAGCTATAAGGAATTTGCAATGAGCTTAAGCCAAAAGCTGGATCATTATAAAAATAATAGCCTTTAAACGCTTCCATTACATTTACTTTAGAATACACTTCATTAAAATCATGTAAATCAGAAACAATATCATTTATTTGTTGAGTCAACTCCCAATCAACATTTGTTTGATAGGGATTACTAATGATATTCCAACCAGGGTTTAAAGGTATAGCATAACTGTCTTTAGTATTTGGTGTTAAAGAATGGAAGCCTCTTCGAATAACTAATTCAGATTTTGAAATCACCCAATAACCAAGTCCAGGTGAGAACGCCATTGAAGAATCAATTGGATTGAATTCCGTTAGATAGTTAGTCTCATTACTTGACCCTGTTTCATAAAAAGCTCTCCAATTTTCTAGATAAGTCTCTGTAAATAAATCAACGAATGGAATAGACTCCGAACCTGGCATAGAAATAAGTTTATAATCAGATTGATTTGGAATTCTTATTGAATTTCCAATCTTTGGTGCAAAACTAATAGCCTTTGCAACTGTTTTATTTTCACTTTCTTCAGGATTAACACGTGTTGAAAACGATCGAGCTAAACTCCACTCAGACCTACCCACTTCATCATTTACTCGAACTCTCCAAAAATATTGTCTCTTTGCAGTCAACCCTGTTATCTGAACAGTTAAACCTTGACCAATAGTATCTTTCGAATTAGTAGTAAATTGCGCATTGGTAGAAACTTGAATTTGATGATTCAACACTTCATTATCACCTGACCATGATAAAAATGGAGCCGTTGAAACATTTTTTTGATTAGCTGTTGGGAATGAAAGCACAGGAGTTAAGGCTTTGGTAGTGAAGGTTGAAACAGTTGACCAATCACTGGTTCCGCCTAAATTTGTAGCTCTCACTCTCCATGAATAATTCGTTAAGGGATTTAATTGAACTGTAAAACTTGTGTCAGAAATTGCTGTTTTAGAAGTTACAATAACATCAAATACGGGTGAAAGACTAATTTCAATATCATAAGAAGTTGCTCTTGCCGATTTTCTCCATTTGAAAATTGGTTTTTGATCAACAAATAAATCATCTGCTTGAGGTAGTGATAAAACGGGTTTTTGAGGAGGTTCTACAATTGTGGTAAATGACCAAGATAATCCATCATTAATCAATAAATCTTGGTTTTGAACTGTACTTTGAGCAATGGTTACCGTGTACTCTGTCAAATATTTCAGAGTAGGAACATTGATAGCAATTGTACTATCCGTTGCCATCTCAGTCGATAATCCATCAACTAAAACACCACCTTTTTCACGCATCGTTATGCCACCAGAATTAATCAAATCAACATCTTGATTAAATGTAATTCGAATACTTGGATTACGTGAAACATCAACAGAACGATTATCGGGTAGTATTTTTAAAGCCTCCGGTTTTGATCGAATAGTTTTGAAAGACCAACTTAAGCCTTGATTTCCTAGTAAATCTTCGTTTCTAACCACATTTGCTGCAATGGTAACGGTATAGGTTTTATTGTTTCCAAAAGCAGCATGACTAATCTGTAAGGTTGAGTCAACCAAAGTCGTTAATAATGAACCTACAAGTTTATTAGCTTCATCGCGAATTGTAATTCCTGAATTTGAAGAAAGAGTTATTTCTTGATTGAAAGTAATTGAAATTAAACTATCTATAGCAACTGTTGCTGCGCCATTTCGAGGAGAAACTGAACTAAAAATAGGTTGCGTTTTTATCGTTCTAAAATTCCATGCAAGGGAATCATTTACAATTTTATCTGTATTCGATACTGTTCCACTTGGAACAATAACGGTATAAGTAGTATTGTTTGTAAATGTAGGATGTCCGATTGTAATTGATTTATTAATCAAAAACACATTTAAATTAGGAACTAGTTCTCCAACCTCATTTCGAATACGAACTTTATCCAAATCAACAGTAGAAATATCTTGATTAAACGTTAAATTTACATTGGCATCGACAGCGATTCGAGTGGCACCAGCACTTGGTAATAAAGAAACAACGCTCGGTGGAGTCAATATAGTTCTGAAACTCCATGCAAATTCGGCATTAGCCACTTCATCTAAATTTTGAACTACATTTTCAGGTAAAGTAATCGTATAAGTGGTACTATGATCAAAATCAGGGTGTTCTATTGTTACAGTAACCGAGTCAGTTAAACGTGCAAACACATTGCTAAGTCTAACATTTTGATTATTTGTAATTTTGATTAGATCAAGATTTTTAGCGCTTATATTTTTATCGAATTTTACAGTTACTGGCTCTTGCAATGGAATCGCTCTAACATCGGGTAATGGATTAGTAATTCGAACAAGTGGAACTGATTGAATGGTTGTAAAACTCCAACTAAATTCATCATTTGGCACATTATCAGCAGAGACAACCGCACCTGCTGGTATTTCCACCTCATAAACTGAGTAATTCTCTAATGCAGGGTGACTCAAAACAAGTCGACCATTTTGTATTTGTGCAGATATAGGTGTAAGTGGGGTTTCATTAGTGCCCATTAAAATTTTCACTTTATCGATTTCTGAACCAGCTGAAACTTCTACAGTAAATGCTAAACTTATTTCGGTACTTAAACTAATTCGCTTAGCATCGGCTACTGGTATTGGATTCGAACCATAAGGTATATCTTGAATGGTTAACGTACCTTCTTTAAAACTGATCTCATAATTTTGAGAGCTTAAGCCTTTGGGAATTATAGAGTATGAACCAGGTAAAGTCGCCCCTTGTGCAGTTCCTGAATAGTCTAGATTTCCTGTTAAAAAAGTTTCATCTTCACCACCAACAAATCCTTGATAAATAACACCATTACCACCGCTATAGGCAACATCGTTAACAATGATAACATGATTATTAGCAATTACATTTAGTGGAGCTTTCGAAATAGTAGCCTTTGTCTCCGTACTATCATCACTTAAAATATAATTTTGAGCAAGTCCGCCATTTGTGCCATCTGCAATGGAATACGAATACGCTTTAACAATTTTGTCATCACCAGCATCTTTATCGACAAAAACAACACTTGTTGGTGCAATCAGAACTAGCGTTTCGGTTCCAATCAAACCATCAAGTTCACCTATCTGACTTAAACTTGCTGTAAATGATGCATCATAAACTTTATCCGTAGCACTAGCATTTACAATTTGAATTTCTTTGGCTAAGATAGAAGCTGAAGTAACAGGTGCATCTTCAACAGTTATTGAATAATTTGGAGATTGAGCGCCTTTAATTCGGGCAAAGTTTAATGAAACTAAAATATCTGTTCCGATATTTTGTGAGGCAAATACAGCAGAAACGGTATCAATTTCAGCTGTTTCTCCAGCAAGTAAGCCAGATAATTCTAATTGATCAACAGAGATAATTGCTTTAGTTCCCCCATCATAGGTTTTATTATTAACCTCAAAAGAGCCTACTAATTGTAAGGTCTTTGCTGTGATTGAGCCAGTTGTACTTGGAGAACTCGTTAAGTTAAGCACATAATTTGTAGCATCAGAACCGTTAAGGCTTACATTTTTAATGGTTACAGGAATTGAGGTGCCAACTGAACTTTGATCAAATTCCAATTCAACGGTTGCCATATTTACTGTATCTGATGCAATTTTATTAGTTAATACTAATTGATTTAACTGTAACGAAGCTGATAGTAATCCATCATAAACCTTATTTGATACTAAAAAAGAACCTCCGATAGTTACTTCTCTTTCAGAAATCGATGCTGTAGTTTGTGCATTACTTGTAAACGTATAATTTTGTGCATCTGCTCCTGTTAATATCGCACTTGTTAAATGTACTGTTTTAGCACTACCAACTTTTTTATCTACAAAAGTAGCACTAGGGTCTGTAAACCCAACATCATCATTTAGAATACTACCTTCAATAACTAACGATGATTGATCAATAATTTCAGCATTCACTGATCCGTCGTAGATTTTATCTGAAACAGTAAAATCACCTTTAATTTCAACTGATTTAGGACTTATATCTGCAATTGAAAGTGGAGAACCAGATAAATCAAGTGCATAGTTTGCAGAATCACTACCAATTAATTGAGCTGAATTTATTCTGACTGCTTTCCCAGTACCAACAGATTTAGAAGTAAATGCAGCTTTTATAGAATCCAATGAAACGACTTCACCACTTATAATCCCATTAAGAAGTAATAAAGAAACCTCAGAACTATTCGCATCTGTTAAGCCGTCATAAACTTTGGAATCGGCTGTAAAACTACCACTAATTGTTAAAGGTTTTGGCGTAATTGAAGCTGTAGTAAAAGGCGAATCTGTAAGATTTACAGTGTAATTACTTGCATCACTTCCATTTATAGTTAATGATGTAATAGTAACTTGAATATCAATTTGAGGGTTAATGCTACTAAACTCATACGTTACAAGATCGATAGCAACATCATCTCCAACGACAAGGCCAAATAAGTTTAATTGCGATTCTGTTATCGTAACAGAATGAGTGCCATCATAAATCTTATCTGATGCTTTTATTATTCCAGTAATTCGCAAGTCAAAGGGTATTATAGTAGCTGAAGATGTTGGCGCTGTAGTAAGGTTTAACAGATAATTATCTTTATCCGCACCAACTAATGATCCCGATTTTAATAGAACGGTTTTGTTTTCTCCAGCCGTCTTTGTTTCAAATTCAACCAATAAAGAATTTTCGTTTAAGGAAACATCTTCTGCATTAACTATTCCGTTTAGAACTAATTGAGTTGGGGTATCTAAAATAGAAGCTACAAGTGTTCCATCATATTGTTTATCAAATACAGTAAAAGAGCCACTCAATGTTACTATTTTTGGCGTAATTGACGCTAAAGATGGTGAAACTGTATTTATGGATAAAGTATAATTTATAGAGTCAACTCCAATTAGTTTTGCATCTATCAATTGTACTGTTTTTGAATTTGCAACTAATTCATCAGAAAATTCAGCTTTTAAATAACTTAAAGCAACTTCTTCCCCTTCAATAATTCCATTTAATTCTATTAAGGAAGAATCTATAACAGTTGCTACTTTTTGTGCATCGTACTCTTTATCTGAAACGGAGAAAGTACCGGTTGCATTAATTGCTTTTGGAAAAATACTTGCTGTTGTAGTTGGAGCATCTACTAAATTAGGGGTATAGTTTTCAGCGTTTGCCCCAGCTAATGTTACAGATGTTAATGAAACAGTTTTTAATGCTCCTGGACTTTTTGAATCAAATTCAGCTTCGGTTTGCCCGATACTCACCTCGTCGCCATTTATAATTCCATTGATTGCTAAAGTGGACGAGCTTAGATTTGCAATCGTAGTTGCATCATACGATCGATCTGAAACGACAAAACTTCCTGTCAAAGTAAGTTCTTTTGCTGTTATTGTTGCACTTGTTGTTGGAGCATTTGCAAGATTAAGTGTATAATTTAAAGAGTCAGCACCATTTAAAACAATTTCATGAATGCTTACTTTTTTATCTACACCAATTTTTACATCTTCAAATTGTGCTGTTAACGACTCAATACCTATTTGTTCACCACTTACAATTCCGATTAAATCTAGTAGTGACAAATCATTTATTGTTGCATCTACAGTTCCATCATATTCTTTATTTGAAACGGTAAAACTTCCTTCTAAGCTTAATTCTTTGTGGAATATAGAAGCAGTAGTTGTAGGAGAAGCAGCCGTAGATAAAGAGTAGTTCAAGGCATCATCTCCAGATAATTCAGCTGATTGAATTGAAACTACTTTCGCATTTCCAGGAGTTTTTGTGTCAAACGTGACTAGTAAATTAGCCAAAGAGGCATCATCACCTGCTAATAATCCATTAACACTAATAAAATTACTTGTAATCGTAGCTACAATTGTTCCATCATACGATTTATCTGAAACAGAAAAATTCCCTGCTAGACTAACGGTTTTGGGGCTTATTGTGCCAAGAGTTTGAGGAGCATTGGTGATACTTAAGGAGTAATTTGTAGCATCAGTTCCAGTAAGAGTGGCATTCGTTAAATTGATTGTCTTAGCATTAGCTGCTGATTTGGATTCGAATTCTGCACTTAAATTAGCCAAACTAACATCATCTGCACCAACAACTCCATTTAAAACAAGTAAACTTATATCATTAAGCGAAGCAGAAGCTGTTCCGTCATATACTTTATCAGTAATGGTAAATGATCCGTCAATACTTAACTCTTTAGTTAAAATATTTGCACTTGTTGATGGTGCATTAGTATAGGATAATTGATAATTTCCAGCATCAGCTCCTAATAAAGACGCCGATATTATACTTACTGTTTTTGAATTTCCAACACTTATAGATTCAAATTCTGCCGATGAAACGGTTAATGAAACAGCATCACTCTCAACGAGTCCAACTAAACTCAAACCTGTTGAATTATTTAATTGTGCTGTTTTTGAACCATCATACATTTTATCAAATACGGTGAAAAATCCACTTATACTTAATTCTTTTCGATAAATCTCTGAGCTTGAACTTGGTGCACCCGTTAAATCTAAGGTATAATTCCCTGCATCAGCGCCGCTTAGACTAATTGACTTAATGGTAACTGATTTATTTTGACCAGGAAAAGCATCATCAAATTCAATGCTAATTGTCCCAAGTGAAACAACATCTCCTGCATTAACCCCAGAAAGTTGAAGATTATCGCTTACTCCTTCAGCTGATGTTGTTCCATCATAAACTTTCGGGTTTACTGCAAAACTCCCTATAACGGTTAAAATATCACCCGTTATTGATGCAGTTGTAGTTGGAGCCGTACTTAAATCTAATTTGTAATTTGCCGCATCAGTTCCATTTAATGCTCCAGAAACCAGACGTACTGTTTTATTCGAACCAATTTTTTTATCCTCAAATTTTGCGCTTAGTCCTGTAAAGTCAACATCTTCAGCGCCAACTATTCCATTTATGTTCAATAAAGCTGTATTAACAAGTGTTGCATTATCTGTACCATCATAACTTTTATTCGATACGGTAAAAGAACCTGATAGTGTAAGAGATTTTGTTAAAATGGTTCCTGTATTTGTTGGCGCAGCAACTAATGAAAGAGAGTAATTTTCTGCATCAACGCCATTTAACGTTACCGCAGTAATCGTAACTAATTTACCTGAACCCGGAGTTGCCGTTACAAAATTTGTTGTTATTGATGCAAATCCAACAACATCACCGGAAATAATTCCACTTAAACTGAGTGCATTAACAGATATAGATGCCGAAATATTTCCATCATATTCTTTATCACTTACTGTAAAACTTCCTGCTAAACTTATACTTTTTGCCGTTATTGTAGCAATTGATGTAGATGAACCCGTTAAATTTACCGTGTAATTAGCCGATTCACTCCCAGTTAAACTACTACTTGAAATTGAAACTTCTTTTCCAACTCCAACATTTTTTGAATTAAATGTGGCTTGAATTTGAAATATTTCGACATTATCGGCACCAAGAATGCCATTCAATTGTAATTGACTAAAATCAGTTACGGTTGCGGTAGTGAGTGCATCATATACTTTATTCGCAGTCGAAAAGCTACCACTTAAAGTCAATTCTTTTTGTGAAATTTCAGCCGTTGCAGTTGGGGCTCCAACGAGAGTTAGTGTATATCGGTCGGCATTGGCGCCTGTAAGTGATGCTGCAATTAATGTCGCTGACTTTAAATTTCCAGCATCTTTAGTTACAAATTGTGCCGATAATCCTGAAAGACTAACTTGATCACCACTAATAGTTCCTGACAAGGTTAATAAAGAACTATTTAAAATGGATGCGTCTTGTGTGCCATCATACGTTTTATTCACAACCGTAAAGCTTCCACTAATTGAAAGTTCTTTAAGCGTTATATCTGCTGTCGATTTGGGTGCAGTTGACAAATTAATCGAATAATTTGACCCATCAACACCAGCAAGAGTAACAGATGTAAGAGAAACTTGTTTTCCAACACCTGGCAATGAGGTATCAAATTGGGATTGAAGCGTACTCATTGTTGCATCGTCTCCAGAAACAACTCCATCTAGGCTTAACCCATTTACTAAAATGGTTGCCGTTCTGTTTCCGTCATACACTTTGTCAGATGCATCAAAGGTTCCGTTTAATGAAAGACTTTTAGCCGTAATTGCGGCGCTTCCTGTTGGTGCATTATTTAAAGTGAAGGTATAATTTGCCGCATCCGTTCCGGCTAAAACCATACTAATTAACGTAACAGTTTTATTGGTACCCACATTCTTATTATTGAAGGTGGAACTAGGTTGAGTTATAGTCACCTGATCTGATGATACTTTTCCAACTAATGTTAATGAAGCAACATTTGAAATTGTAGCTGCTGTTGTAGCATCGTATGTTTTATTTGAAATTTTAAGTGAACCACCAACCGTTAACTGTTTTTTAGAAATATCTGCCGTTGACAACGGGGCGCCAGTAATACTTACGGTGTAATTACCTGCATCATCACCTGATAAAAAAGCTTCTGTTAGTTGAACAGCTTTCCCATTTCCTGCTGTTTTATTGGAAAAAACTGCTTTTGGGCTAATTATAGAGACATTCTCATTATTTAAAACTCCAAATAAAGACAAATTTGAGAAATCAGAAATAGTTGCTGTTGTTAATCCATCATAGACTTTGTCGGCAACTGTATAGGTTCCTACTATGGTTAATTGCTTTGTGGTAATATTTGCCAACGCAATTGGAGATGTTGGAACTGTTAATATATAATTACCTGCATCATTTCCTGTAATTGTTGCTGTTTCAAGACTAACTGCTTTTCCTGTTCCAACCGAAGCATCCTCAAACCGAACTGATAAATTTGTAAGCGTTACCAAATCACTCCCTACTTTTCCTAAAAGACTTAAACCTGCACTATTAACTAGGCTTGCAGAAGTTGTTGCATCGTATTCCTTGTTTGAAACCGTAGCTGAACCTGTAATTTGTAGTTCTTTTTGCGAAATTGTAGCCGTTGATGTGGGTGCATTTGTGTAAGAAATACTATAAGACCCTGCATCTGATCCAGCTAAAGTAATCGATGATATTCGAACAATTTTACTCACGCCTACCGTTTTACTATCAAAAGCAAGAGTAACGGACGCTATACTTACTTGATCTCCATCTGAAACCCCATTTAATACTAAATTGTTTTGGTTTATACTCGCACTTGTAGTGCCATCATACGTTTTATTTAATACCGTATATGATCCACTGATGGTTATCTGCGCAGATGCCATACCGCAGAAACCAATTAATAGTAAAAAAAGTGCTGTAACTTTTTTAAACATGAATAAAACAATTATTGACGGTTTGCAAAGTGCTAATGGCTTGGTTCTTCTTAAGAATGTAAAATGTTATAAGTTTCTATTGCAAATGCAAGTATGTAAATAACTTATAACATTTAGTCTTGAAGGTAACTTCAACTATCCAAAGAACGTTCACCTGCAAATTACAGTTAATAAGCTTTACTAAACAAAATGCGTACCTTTTTCTTAACTTCTTCAATTCCCATGTGTTTCTTAAGCTTATTTTTCACTTTTTACACAGGAAAGTTGGGCAAATAATCTGCTTATTGGGAACTTACAAATATAAAACTACTCAATAATACTGTCTTTTTTAAGTAATCAGTTGACTTTTTCCTTTCAACTGTCGATTTATTCCATGTATTTACAACATCTTCCAAGAATTAACACCTTATCGATAAATGATAACAAAAATATTGCTTTTTCTTTGAACAATTTGCCAGTTGATGAAAGGATTTGGTTTATGCAACAAATTGATGCTCGAGCCAAATTAAGGCAAAAACTTCCTTCGTGGATTAAAAACGATGTTGTTTTCCCACCTTCTTTGAATTTAGAACAAAGCTCCTCTGAAATTACAGCAAAAGCTAAACTTGATTTACTCGAAGGACATTCCGTTTGGGATTTAACTGGAGGTTTCGGAGTCGATTCTACCATTTTTGCTCAAGCTCAATTTAAGGTCACTCATGTAGAACCAAATCTATCTTTGCAAGAACTATTCATTCACAATTGTTTCATTTTAGCTCCAAATGCTTCTGTTGAAACGGTTAATGCAAGTTGTGAACATTTTTTAAGTACTTTAACTGACCAATGCGTTGATTCAATTTATATCGATCCGTCTAGAAGAGATAAGACGAATCAAAAAGCAATTTTTTTAACCGACTATTCCCCAAATCTTTTTGATATTCTCCCAGATTTACTTAAAAGAGCTTCAGTTGTGTTGATTAAAGTTTCACCAATGCTCGATATTCACTATCTATTTCATACACTCCCTTCCATTGTTTCTATTTCAATTGTATCCGTAAAAAATGAATGTAAAGAAGTCCTTATCAAATTAAGTAAGGCGTTTAATGGCACTCCGATAATTTCAACCCTTAATTATTTGAATGAATTTGAGGTGCAGCGGTTTTCCTTTAGCTATCAAAATGAAAAAAAATATTCTGATTTAATTGATTTCGAAAACTTAGATAGTGCAACTCCTCATAATAAACCCTTGTTTTTATATGATGTAAATTCTTCAATTCACAAAGCACAAGCGTATGATTTGATAGAAGAAAAATTTAAGCTAACTGCAATTTCTCCCCAAACACACATTTTTTTATCTTCAAATTACATTGAAAACTTCCCTGGTCGATCATTTAAGATTATTAATGTACTGCCGTACAAAAAAAAGGCGCTAGATTCTGCACTTATTAAAGAAGGATTCAATATAGTGCCTCGCAATTTCATTGATTCTGAAGTTACTATTCGCAAGAAATTAGGAATTAAAAAAAACGGCACACATTTTCTGTATGCCGTTAGAAATAAAGAGGAGAAACCATTGCTTTTAATCGGTGAGCCTATACTAGGCTAGGCTAAAACCGATTCTTCAGCAGGTGTGTAAACTAATTCGGTATTTATATCTAGTTTTACTTCATCTTGAACAACTACACCGCCAACTTCGGTAATTCCATTCCATGTTAATCCAAATTCTTTACGGCTGATTTTTCCAGCAATTTCGAATCCTGCAACGTTAAAATTGCCACCAAAACCTTGAACAGTTCCGTTATAAACCACTTCTAAACTTACCGTTTTTGTAGTCCCACGAATAGTAAGATCTCCAATCAAAGTATAATTTTCATCTGATTTTTTTGTAAAGCTTACCGATTTGAATGTCATTTTGGGATGATTTTCAGCGTCAAAAAAGTCTGCAGATTTTAAATGTTCATCACGTTGAGCCTGATTGCTATTAATACTGTTGATATCGGCTTCAAATTCAACGTTTGCGCCATCAAATGAATCACCATTTGTAATTACTTTTCCTGAAAATGATTCGAAATGACCTGTAACTGTTGAAACAACCAAGTGTTTTACTTTGAATTTAATTTCTGAATGTGCGGTATCAAGATTCCAAGTTGCCATGGTAAAATAGTTTAAGTGTTTGGGATTACGTATCGATTTAATAAATCAATATTTAATAGTTTAATATTTAAATATATATAATTTAACATTAAACTATTAAAGATGCAAGTAGAAATTTTAATCCCAATTAAGGCAATAATGTCACTTTATGGTATCGAACGCCTTTGGAATCAGACCAAGCCCAATACCAAAGGCACCACGAAGTGAAATGTCGAAATCAAATTTTCTCTGATTCTAATTTTTTAAACACGAACTCCAGTGACTACAGCTCAAGGGAAAATTCCTTTTTGTTCATAAATAATGGCAATTTTATTAATTGCAGTAATAAATGAAGCGGTTCTTAAATCTACATTAAATTGTTTTCTTAGTAGATTTATGTCATTGTAAGCAACCGTCATGGTTTCTTCTAAGCCTGAGTACACAAGTTCTTTTTCATCGGCACCAAGAGATAAATCTTTTATTCTATCTAATGAAAACGCTTTATTAGACATCTCTTCAATCGCTTTTATTAATTTCAGATAGGATCTTTCTTCATGTCTTTTTTCAATTCTACCGAAACGAACATGACTTAGATTTTTTAACCACTCAAAATAAGATACCGTAACACCACCTGCATTTACGTAGGCATCGGGAATTATTAAAGCACCTCTATTTTTTATAATTTCATGTGCAGCTGCACTTGTAGGGCCATTAGCAGCTTCTACAATTATTTTTGCTTTAATTTTTGACGCATTTTCTTCCGTAAGTTGATTTTCTAATGCCGCAGGCACCAAAATATCACAATCATAGGTAAGCAACTCTTTACTATTTGGCACATTTTGAGCGCCAGGATAATTTAGAATGGAACCTGTTTCGACTCGGTGGGCTACAACTTTATCTACATCTAATCCTTTAGGATTATAAATTCCACCTTCATATTCTGCAATTCCAGTTATTATAGCTCCGCCTTCCATAAAAAACTTAGCCGTATGATATCCCACATTACCTAGCCCCTGAACAATGGTCGTTTTCCCTTCAATTCCACGTGTTAGACCTAAATACTTCATATCTTCCACGTCATCGCAACATTCTCTTGTTCCATAAAAAACTCCCAAGCCAGTTGCCTCTTTTCTTCCATTTATTCCACCTTGAGGAACAGGTTTTCCAGTAACGCATCCTTCACCATTAATATCATTGGTCATTACATTATAGGTATCAACAATCCAAGACATTTCTTGTTCACCGGTTCCATAATCGGGCGCAGGTACATCAACGCCAGGACCAATAAAGTTCTTTTTAACTAATTCGTAGGCATATCTACGAGTAATCCGTTCAATTTCACTTACAGAATAATCATTTCTGTTAATTTTAATTCCACCTTTTGCTCCACCAAAAGGAACATCCACAACGGCGCATTTGTAGGTCATAAGAGCGGCTAAAGCTGTAACTTCATCCTCGTTCACTTGAATTGCAAAACGAATACCTCCTTTTGTGGGAAGTTTGTGATGACTATGCTCAGCTCGCCATGCATGAATGGTTTCAATCGTTCCATCATCTTTTCTTAATGGAAAGGTCATTTTATAAACACTATTGCAAATTTTTATCTGTTCTAATAATCCTTTTGGATGTTTTGTATGTACAGCAGCTCTGTCAAAATTTTTATTGACTTCTGCAAAAAACTTATACTTTTCTGACATATTACACTCCTTTGTAAGCGCTTTTCTGAATATCTAAAATCGATTTGTGATATTACGGTGATTTCAACTCATTCCAAAACATTATTTAACTAGTGTTCTAAACATTTTGTGATTGCAGCTAAGTTTCTAGTTCTCAATTTCTTTTTGCCTGCGTTCTATGCAAAAATTCTTTTAAATTTTAGTTAATTCTCTAATGTTAAGACCAAACAAGAATTCAAGTTTAATGGTTTGCACTGATTCCAACTGTATGGAATCTCCAATTATTTCACCGAAAATTATTTTTCAACTTACGCTCAAAGTTTAATTTGAGAAGGCTCTTTATTTCATCTTTCGGAGTTCGTTTTTGACCTCGCGATAACAAGGGATATTCGAGGATCTAACGTAAGCCCTCTGCAAAAAATATCTTAAGGCACAAAAACGGGCATTATTTGCTCGGAGGTTGAATCTCTGCATTAAGTAAAAGTGTAACCTAAACATTACTTATAGCGAATTTGTTTTTGTTGTGATTTTTAAGCAAGAATAAACATACAGCAATTTGCAAACTTAACTACAGTTTCTAGTCCAAAAGTTGAGTCATTAATTAAGAAAAAAGTGAATCTAGACCGATTCTACTAAACTTTTATATATAGAAAAGCAGAACCGAATTTGAATAGAACTATTGTATAAGAGCGATTTATCTTATATTTCTTGTCACGATTTGGAAAAACTCATGAAGTTTCAGTATTTATTTTTCTTTGTTTACTCTTTTTTATTTTCTTTACAATCAGGTTCTTCTCAACAACTTGAGAGGTCTTCATTATCTACCCTTCCTTATTCCTTAATAATTCAAGAACAATCAACTCCTTTCAAAATCAATTATTATGGTTTAACCTTAGAAATGTTTCCTAGCCAATTTACTATAAGTGGCTCTTTACAAACAAAACTTACTGCAAAAAAAGCCTTTTCTTCCTTTTATTTTAATTTAAGCCAACTTTTAACCGTAGATTCCATTCGGTCCGATCATACTAATTTGATGGGATTTTCTCATCGCAATGATTCTATTCTCTTTCAATTACATTCACCTCTTTCCATTGGTGATTCTCTAATTTTCACGCTTTATTACAGCGGAATGCCTGTTCAAGCCAACAGCGATAGCTTTAGATTTACCAGTAGAAACGGGGAGCCACACATTTGGACCTTATCGGAACCTTATGGCGCTAGAGATTGGTTTCCAGTTTATGATTACCCAAACGTAAAAGCCGATTCTGTTGATTTATGGATTACAGTTCCCAACAATCTTACCGTAGCTTCTAATGGTATATTAGCTGGGAAAACTGAATTAAATGAGAAAACTAAATTCCATTGGAAACATCGCTATCCGATTGCACCTTATTTAATTTCATTAGCCATTGCTGAGTATCAACTTGTTGAATACGATTATACAGACCCTATTGGTAACACGTTTCCCATGCAGCATTATATCTATTCTGATATCAATGCAAATACATTAATGAATGATTTGCATTACACAGACCGTTGTATGGATATTTTCACCCATCACTTTGGGGAATATCCTTTCAAAAATGAAAAATATGGTCATGCCATGTTTAGTTGGGGCGGAGGAATGGAACATCAAACTATTAGTTCAATGATTCGGTTTACACCAGGCTTAGTCGCTCATGAATTAGCTCATCAATGGTTTGGCGATGCCTTAACTTGCGGAGAATGGCAAGACATTTGGCTCAACGAAAGCTTTGCGACCTATGCAGAAGGCCTAATGGTTGAAGCCGACCAAGGAGAGTTCTCTTTCAAAGCTTGGCGTGAAGATAAAATTGAACTCATTACTTCTCTTCCTGATGGTTCTGTGCGAGTTCCTGAATCTGCCTTTAATTCTTTTACGGGTATGGGGAATATAAACCGCATTTTCGACTATCGCTTAACGTATGCAAAGGGTGCGTTGGTTCTTCACATGCTGCGTTACACAATCGGAGACAGTCTTTTTTTTGAAGGATTAAAAGCATATACGAATTCTGAATTTCGATATTCTTCTGTCTTAACTCAGAATTTTAAAAATATAATGGAAGAAGTTAGTGGCAAAAATTTAGCCTCTTTTTTTGAAACTTGGATTTATTCGGAAGGCCATCCCAAATACGAATTAACCGCACGTGGAACTTTTATTCAAGAATTACCCAAACCATTTAAAGTTGATTTACAATTGAATCAGCAACACTCACTTGGTAGTGATATTTTTTATGCTATTCCCATACAAGTTCAAATAATTGGTAGTGGAAAAGATACTGTGGTTACCTTGTATCCTGATTCTCCGAATTTTCAGTATGAGACAACCATTGATTTCAATCCAGAATATGTTCGTTTAGATCCATTTAATAATGTAATTCAAACCACAGAAAACTCTACGTTTCATTTACATACAATAGATGGTATAGTGTCTGAGATCTCCGTTGGTTCAACTTATCCCAATCCTGCTAAAAGTCTCATTCATTTTCCATTATCATTAAACCACTCCAATGAAGTTCAATTTACCGTTTATGATATGAGTGGAAAACAACTCTACGTTTCAGAAAAAACAAATTATCCAACGGGCGAATCAACTTTAGAATGGAATTTTGGGCCAGTAGCTAATGGGGTTTATCTAATAAAAGTTGAAATTGGTGATCGACTATTTTACCGAAGTGCAACAATAATGAAATAAATGATGAACCAACGAAAAGTAGTTTTTCTGCAAAATAATCGGCAATTTTAAATCTTACTGAAAACTAGAGACTCACTCCCCGAATCTCAATCAAGTAAATCCATAAATAACAACGATAATGAAAACACTATTTGGTTTACTTTTCTTACTCTTTTTAACAGAAAGTTCTTACGCTCAATGGACAGCTGACGAATTAGGTGATGAATTTGAGCAATTACACATTCAATTTCCCGACGACTACGAAGGCAAAGTTATTGCAACTTTAGTTCACAGAAAGTCTGAGCTTCCAGATTCCGCCAAAGCCATACTTTATATTCATGGTTTTAGTGATTATTTCTTTCAAAAACACATGGCAGATTATTTCACACAACAAGGATTTCATTTTTATGCAGTTGATTTACGTAAATACGGACGCTCTTATTTAGAAGGTCAAAAATGGTTTAATGTGAGAGATTTACACGAATATTTTCCCGAAATCGATAGTTCTTTAGCCATTATTCAAGCTCAAGTTTCTGGCGAGATTTGCTTAATGGGACATTCTACAGGAGGTTTGATTACAGCCTTATATGCCTCTGAGCATCAAGATTCAAAAGCATTTAGTTCCCTAATTCTAAACAGTCCTTTTTTTGATATGAACTTAGATGCGTTTAGTGAAAATATATTAGTGCCAATTGGTGAATTTAATGGCTCTTTTTTTCCTGATATGGAATTAAAAGGCGAACTTCCTGTTTTTTATAATTATTCCATTCACAAAGATTATTATGGAGAATGGGATTACAAATTCGAGTACAAACCACTAACTGCTCCACCGGTTACATTAGGCTGGATTCGCGCCATCAGACAAGCGCAAAAAACAATTCAAAATGGAATTAAAATTACTCAACCCGTTTTAGTGTTACATTCAGATAAAACCATTTATGATAAAAAATGGTCGGCAGTTTTTTTTACAGGCGACGCTGTTTTAGATGTTGAAGACATTAAAACCTATTCAAAATCCATTTCAGGACAAGTAGTTATGAAAGAGATTCCGAATGCTTTACATGATGTAATCTTATCAAAAAGTCCAGTTCGTGATGTTGCATTTGCTGCTATGAAAGCCTTTATGGAGACAGATAATTAATCAGGAGTTTAGGAAGAGAACTGAACAATAATTTTATTCAAAATCCAAAATAAACAAGGGAGAACTTGATTTAACTCCGCTATGTGAATCTCGAACTTAAGCCCAAATTAAGCAGCGATTCTGGAACAAGCCTAGAAATACGAATTTAATTTTTGAGTCCACTCCAAAAAGTCAATTCTTTAGGTTTATACCCTTCCAAATACTACGAATTCGACGAATAGTTTGTTAAAAACTACTTTTCGGAGTGCGCTCATTTTTACCTTTTTTATTTTAATTTCTTATCCCGAACGTTGGCAACAAGAAGTTTTTCAAAAAAGTACTTACCCTAAATTCATTCGTTTAAAGTAATCAATAGTGGCTGCTTTTACTTTTGGAGATAAATAAATTGCTGAAATCATAGTTGGAATGGCCATTAGCGCATACATACCATCAATAAAATTGATTACAGCGTCTATGGTTGCAACTGCTCCAAAAACAATGGAAAAAACATAAAAATAATTGAAGTAACGAGCTTTACTTGCTCCAATCATAAATGACAAACATTTTCCTCCATAATAGGAATAGGTAAATAAGCTACTTAAGGCAAAAGTTAACACGCTAAGCACCAATAAATAGGTTCCCCAACCTGGCAATGCTTGTTCAAAGGCTTTTACAGTGAGTGTAACACCATTTGCTTCTGAAGTTTTCCAAACGCCAGTAACTAATATTGCCAAAGCAGTCATGGTACAAACGATGATTGTATCAATTAATGGCCCCATCATAGCTACCAAACCTTCACGAACAGGTTCTTTTGTTTTTGCTGCGCCATGAGCTAAGGATTCCGTGCCAATTCCCGCCTCATTTGAAAACGCCGCTCTTCTAACTCCCATAATAATTAAAGAACCTAAAGCGCCACCTAATACGGCATCACCTGAAAATGCATCATCGAAAATGATTCCAATAACTTCTGGAATTTGATCTGAAAATTTGAAAAGAATAACTAAAACACTGAGTACATAGATAATTACCATACTTGGAACTAAACGAGACGCAACCGTTCCAATGCGTTTTATTCCACCAAAAATGACTAATGAAACCAGAACTGAAATGGCTAAACCAACAATCGCATCCGCATAAAAATGATTATCTACACTCGTTAATCCTTGGGGAATTAAGATGGTATCTCGTAAAACTTGAGTTAATTGATTCGCTTGGAAAATGGGTAAAGGCCCAAATAAGCCTGCAACTGCAAATAAATACGCTAAGGGTTTCCAAGCTTTGCTCATGCCTTCTTGTACAACATACATCGGCCCGCCCTGAATATCTCCGTTTGAATCTTCACCCCTGTACATAATCGATAAAGAAGCTGTAAAATATTTAGTTGCCATTCCAAAAAATGCACTTACCCACATCCAAAACAAAGCACCAGGTCCACCCATCACAATAGCAACTGCAACTCCACTAATATTTCCCATACCAACGGTTGATGCCATGTGACTCATTAAAGCTTGAAAATGATTGATATCACCTGGATCATCAGGGTCATCGTATTTTCCCATTAAAACATGAATGGCATGTTTAAAATATCTGAATGGCACAAAAGCTGAGTAAAACATGAAATAAATTCCACCGCCAAGCAGTAAGAATAAAAGGGGTAAACCCCAAGCATAATTACTAAATGCGGCTAAAAATGAGTTTAATGCTTCCAATGAATCTAAATTATTTAATTAAAATTGCAGAAAATGATTAAAACTGATTCGTGATTTTTCAAGTAAAACCTTGTTTACGTTCTCAAATTTTAAATGATGAGTCCAGTCTAAAACGTCGATTCTTTCGAATTACCTTTCCAAATCTTGCAAATTCGACGAATAGTTTGCTACAAACTACTTTTCGTAGTACGCTCAATGAAGAACGTACACTGAAAAGTGACTTTAGACAAAAGGGACGCTGAATGTACTTGATTTAAATGGATAACTATCTTTAAAATCGACTTTTCGAAGTGGGTAAGCAGTAAACTAACTTTTTTGGCTGAATAAAGAACACCATTTCTTTTTTTTGATAGGATGAGTCCACTCCTAAAAGTCGATTCTTTCGATTTTCACCCTTCCAAATCCTACGAATTCGACGAATAGTTTGCTACAAACTACTTTTCGGAGTACATTCATAGAATTTAAAAAAAAGAAATTAGCTAATTGAACTATTACAAAACGCATTGAATCTCGTTTTTTCTTCCAATTCTCAATACATTCCGAAACGTTCTTTTGAAGAAAATAATCGACTATTCTTACGTTTTTGTAAGGCGCTAAACCACAAAAATTTTACGAATTATATGAGCTTCAATTTTCAATTTCTTCAATAAAAAAAAATTATAATACTACTTAACCAGCTTTTTCATTCCGTTTAGAATACAGTTTTATTTTGACTATGTAAACCTATTTTGCCGTTCAATTGATGTTTAGTATCTATAAAAGCCGTTTTTATTTCAAATTCAATTTAATGCTATTAGTTTTGAACATTCTTCAATTCCTCCTAAAACAATCATTTTATCTCCTGCTTTAACTTTCGTTTCTGGAGTTGTAAAACCAATTGATTTGTAAACAGATTGTTTACTATCCTTTTCATGAGGTACTAATCTATTGATACTCAATACATTTATTCCAAATCTTCGGCGCAATTCTAATTCTTTTAAGGTAAAGTCGTTCATCGATTTAGGAACGATGAGTTCAAAGACAGACTGACCGTCGCCGAGTTCCAATAAATCTTTAATACCACTTCTTTGTAAGGAGATTCCCATTCGTTCACCTAATTGTTTTTCAGGATTTAGGATTTCAGTAACGCCAATTCTTCGTAAAATTTGTTCTTGTACGTCTGATGTCGCTCTTGCATAGACTTCTTTCACTCCTGAATTCAATAATTCCATGGCAACAATTACTGTCGAGTCGAATTTTTCACCAATTGCCACAACTGCAACATCAACTTCAGTTATTCCATGCATTTTTAGTTGTCTAACATCAGTTGCATCAAAACAAATTGCATTTAAGGTGATGTGTTTTACTTCTTCCACATTATCCATGCGGTCATCAACGGCAATGACTTGCGCACCTTCTTTTGCTAAACTTTTAACTAGCGCCATTCCAAAAGCTCCAAGTCCTATAATTGCAATTTGTCGGTCCGATTTCATAGTATTTTTATTTGTTTAGAAAAATTGGAGTTAAGCTACCATGACTTCTTCATCAGGATAACGATAATTTTGATTGGTTTCTTTTTTAGCAAAAGCCAATGCGAATGTAAGTAAGCCAACTCTTCCGAAAAACATGGAGGAGATTATAATTAACTTACCAATTGTACTCAATTCTGCGGTAATTCCTCTGGAAACACCGACTGTCATAAATGCTGAAACTTGTTCAAAAAGCAAATCAATAAACGAAAAAGGTTCATAAATACTTATAAGAATGGTTGAAAAAAGTAGAATCATTAAAGCCAAAAAAAGAGAACTAATCGCTTTGAAAATCACAGAAGTAGGAATAGTTCTATTTTTAATTTCAACTCGTTGTTTCCCTTGAATATTGGCTAACATAGCTGCAAAAAGGATATAGACGGTTGTCGTTTTAATCCCACCCGCTGTTGAAGCTGGAGAGCCACCGATTCCCATTAACACCATTACTATTAACGAAGCACCTACTGTTAAAGCACCAAAATCCACAGAATTAAATCCTGCTGTTCTTGTAGTTACACTCTGAAACAAAGACAATAATATTTTATCTGAAACTGAATATCCTGCAAAAACACCATTCCACTCTAAAAATCCAATCAGTAAAGCTCCGCCAAAAATCAAACCGATTGTCATTCGTAAAGTTATGGTAGAATGCAAACTAAACCTGCGCTGAACTTTTGATTTCCCAAAAAGGAAAACGCCCTGAATGATTTCCCAAATCGTTGTAAACCCAAGCCCGCCAGCGATAATTAAAAACATGGTATTCATATTTACACTCCATGATAATGCATTACTAGTATCAGCAAAACTATTAGAAAACAGGGAAAATCCTGCATTACAGAACGCTGAAATAGCATGAAACACAGCAAAATAAAGTCGTTCTCCTGCTTCAGGTATGAGTTCAGCCCACGAAAAATAATAGACTATTACTCCTATAGCTTCAATTGAAACCGTGAACAACACAATTCGCAATAAAGCTAAAGAAACTGCACTAATATCACTTTCTGAAACAATATCCTGCAACACATGCCTTTGATTCACTCCAATTCGTTCAGAAATAAATAAGGCTAAAAAAGTAGCAAACGTGATAATTCCAATTCCGCCTAATTGGATTAATAATAGAATGATTAGTTGCCCAAAAAATGTAAGCTGAACGCTAATATCGACCACGGCCAAACCTGTAACACAAACTGCACTTGCCGACATAAATAAAGCATCAATAGGAGCTAGCCCTTCATTATTCGTTGTGGAAACGGGCAAAGAAAGTGCAATGCTACCAATGATAATAACCACAAAAAAACTACTTAGAACTAAGCGAGCAGGATTTTTTGTTGTAGCAATAATCCTCGGAATAACTTGAATAACCTTGATTAGAATAATAGAAATCAAGTAAAGTTTTACGATTAATAAAACTTTACTTTCTGGATTTTTAATACCGAATTCCTGTAATGTATCCTGAATTAATAAGGCATTATCAAAAATTAAATCGAAGCCTAAAATCAGTGCAATTGTTGCAGCTATTCCTTCAAACCAATGGCTTTTTAGAAACTGAATCGATTTATGCTCTACAAATAAGCGTAAGTAGAATAGAACCCCAAATGAAAGCAAAATTACTTGATTAATATTGAGTACTATTTTCTCTTTTAACTCATACGAACTAAGCAAATATGGTAAAGCCAAACTGAGAATCACAATTCCTATCAATCCTACAGAAAGCCAGCGAAGCCAAGGGTTTACCGATGAACTAAAATCATAATAATCATCTTTAAAAAACTGATACTTTAGTGCTATCCTCTTCAAATTGGATTTAAATAAATAGGAAAACTGAATAAAGTAGCGTTTAAAACGGTATGAATTAAAAAATTCGAACATATTTAAAGGTACATAGAATTACTAAATTGAATAATTTAAGTGTTAATGTAAATTTTCAAAAACGAATACTGCCACCATTTTTTAAAACAATAAACTCATTTTCTGAAATTCCCTTTTTCTCTAGGGTTTCTTTCAATTTTTTAGGGGGTTCATCCATGTCTTCGTCTGCCAAAGGAAATGTTCCCCAGTGCATTCCCACTGATAGTTTAGATTTTACATCTATATGAATTTCTACGGCTTCCTTAGGATCAACGTGAACCCCACCCATAAACCAACGTGGATTATAAGCTCCAATTGGAATACAGGATAAATCAAACGGGCCTAAACGTTCACCTATCACTTTAAAATCGGGTGAATACCCCGTATCTCCTGCAAAATAATAGCGAAAATCGTTTTTTACTAAAACCCAACCAGCCCAAAGAGTTCCATTCCGATTCATGACTCCTCTTCCACTAAAATGTTGTGCAGGAACGCAATGAATTTCGAAATTGGCAAAAGTTGATGAATCCCACCAATCTAATTCTTCTACATTGCTTACTCCAATTTCTTCAAACCAAGCTTTAATTTTTAAAGGAACATACCATTTTGGAGGATTTTCTTTTTGTTTTTCTTGAATCGCTAAAATGGATTCTACATCTAAATGATCGTAGTGATCATGCGAAATGATGATAAAATCAATTTCTGGTAATTCACTAATCTGCATTCCAGACTTAGTTGTTCTTTTTGGTCCGGCCCATTGAACTGGTGAACAACGTTCAGAAAAAATAGGATCCGTTAAAATATTGATGCCTTCATACTGTAATAGAAACGTTGCATGATTAATCCAAACTAAATTCGGCTCACTCTTGTTATTCTTAATGAAATCTACATCTGGTTTTTCAACAGGAATGGCTAAAATTTTACCCCGTTTACCCATTGAACTAAATTGCCATTTCAAAAGTGAGCTAAATCCATGCTCTTCAATGGGATAATTATTCTTAAATCCGTTCTCGGTATGGTGATGTTTTGTCATTTCGGAGGTATTGTTTACTAAAAAAGTTAAAATCCAGATCCAGATGAACATATAATAAAGGTTGATTACTAGAAATTTCTCAAAACGATAACGAATCTTTGTGTTATTGACCTGCCATTTAAACAAAAATATACTCATCAATCTGTAAACTCCATACAACTAATCGTTAATTCAATGAATTCTCTATAGATGTTATTCTAAAACAACGTTCAAGCGAAAACCTCCAAAAGCTTTCAATTACAAGTGGATTCTTGTAAGCTACATCTTATTTTTTTACGTAATTCTTCCTCTAATAACTCAAATTCGGATTTCGTTTCTAAGCAAACTTCACTGGGTTTTGCAAAAAAAGGTCATTCCGTGTCCCAACACGATTCGAAGAACCACGAAGTGCTATCTCTTTCCAATATCTTTTTAGGCCATAAGCTACTTCTTTTGAATAGGCTAAGTTCTAAGACTGAGATGCTGAATCGGGGTCCAGCATGACGAAATGACGTATGTGAAATAAGAACTATATGTTGCGATTATGTTATTGTTTTTATTTTTTTTTGCAAAATTGAATCTTTTTAAAAATTAATAAACGTTACAAAAGATCCAAGTCCGAATTTGAGATAACAATGCTAGTCACGAACTCAGATGATTACCTAAAATAACAAGACATCTTAGTACGAATTCTTCTTTCCAAGCTAAAAATATTTTTTTAAGGTGCAAATAATAAACCGTACTTATTAAAACTAGACTTTATCTTCTTTTCAAAAAAGTTTGTTATATTTGTTTAGATTAAATCAAAATAGACAGATGTTTCCATTAAATACCAGTCCAATAGGTGAAATTATAACTATTCAATGCTTCGGTTGCACTACCGAAGAAGCTTGTCGATTACGAGAACTTGGTTGTATCGAAGGCGCAAGTGCTAAACTAGTATCCAAACAACATCATTTAATTCTTCAAGTTGGGGAGACACGATTGGCTATAAATGGCGAATTAGCAAGTAAAATATTTGTACTACCATTGATTTAAAGAAAGTAGATGATACTTCTTAATCATTTAAATCATTCATTTTACAATTTTAAGCAATAGTGATTAAAGAACCCTTACATATCGCTTTAGTCGGCAATCCTAATACGGGTAAGACTACTGTTTTCAATTCATTAACAGGATTACGCCAAAAAGTTGGTAATTATCCAGGGGTAACCGTAGAACGAAAAACAGGTTCAGCAACAATTAATGGTATTCAACATACCGTGATTGATTTGCCTGGAACCTATTCGTTAAATCCTAAAACTCTTGATGAAACGATTGCGTTCGAAACCTTAATTGGAAAAAACAGTACTGACCCCATACCAGATTTAATTGTAATTATTATGGATGCGAGTAATTTAGATAGAAATCTTTATCTTGCAACTCAAGTTTTAGATCTCGGCCTTCCTTGTCTCATCTTGCTTAATATGATTGATATTGCAAAAGACAGAGGAATTGTAGTCAACCCATTATTGATTAGCAGAAAATTAGGCGTTCCTGTTCTTCCCATTTGCGCAAAAGCTACTAAAGAAGCCTATAAAATTAAAGAAGCTATTCAGTCACATACCTTATCCAACTCTAGCCGATTCCGTTGGAAACCATCAGAAAATATAAAAAAAGCACTCGATATTCTCGAAAATGAATGGATGAAACCTTTTAGTAGAGTTGCTGAACATGCTTTTGTTATTGAATCACTACGTTTATTAAGTAATGAAAAAGCATCGGATTCCTACAAATTACATCCAAATAAAACGGTTTTAGACAAAGCCTTAATAAAAGCAAGACGTATTTTAGACGATTCTGGAGAAAATTGGATGGCCGCTGAAGTATTGGCTCGTTATCAATTCATTGGCGATATTTCAAATGAGGCTGTTGATCGCTATGAGCCGAGAGTTACACTTACAGATCAGATTGATAAATACGTAACACACAAAGTTCTTGGGCCCATCATCTTTGTTGTCTTATTATTGGTTATTTTCCAATCCATATTCTCATGGGCAGAACCTTTTATGGATTTGATTGATTTAGCTTTTGTAGAAGTCGGCTCTTGGGTTTCAAAAACACTTCCATCAGGAATGCTAAATGATTTATTGGTTCAAGGTGTTATTGCTGGTTTAGGCGGTGTCGTTATATTCTTGCCTCAAATTTTATTCTTGTTTTTCTTTATTTCTATTTTGGAAAGTTCTGGTTATATGGCAAGAGCTGCGTTTGTAATGGATCGTTTTATGACAAAAATTGGCTTACATGGTCGATCAGTTGTTCCTTTAATGTCAGGTTTTGCTTGTGCGGTCCCTGGAATTATGGCCACTCGAACCATTGAAAACTGGAGAGATCGACTTATCACGATTATGGTTTTGCCATTTATGGCTTGTTCGGCTAGACTTCCCGTTTATGCTTTAATGATTGCAGCATTTATCCCTCAATCGTATATTATTGGTTTTATTCCACTTCAAGGACTTACTTTTTTTGGATTGTATTTATTTGGAATTGTAATGGGAATTCTTTCTGCCTGGGTGATGAAAAAAGTTTTCAAAACGGGAAAAGGGAGTCCATTTATTATGGAATTACCTAGTTATAAAATGCCAAAATGGTCTTCAGTTTTTCAAAATATGTTTGATCGAGGATGGATCTTTGTAACCGAAGCTGGGAAAATCATTATGGCAATTTCTATAATTCTTTGGTTCCTATCTACTTATCCAAAATATGATATCGGTCAAAGTACCTTACCTGAAGGCGCCACCTTAGAATCCGTTCAGTTAAAAAATAGTTTCGCAGGACAAATTGGCCAACTTATTGAGCCTGTTGTTAAACCTCTTGGGTTTGATTGGAAAATCGGTATTGGCTTAATTACTTCTTTTGCAGCTAGAGAAGTAATGGTTGGAACACTGAATACTATCTACAGTATTGAAGATGAAGGAGATGGAATAAGTACCTTAAAAGAGAAAATGATTCATGATAAATCAGCTGATGGGAAACCAGTTTATTCCGCATTAACTGCCATTTCTGTAATGATCTTTTTTGCTTTGGCTATGCAGTGTATGAGTACACTTGCGATTGTTAGAAGAGAGACCAATTCGTGGAAATGGCCGATTATTATGTTCGTTTATATGACTACGTTGGCTTATTTATGCTCTTTTATCGCTTATCAAGGCGGAACATTATTGGGATATTAATTTATGATTCAAGAAATTATAGCTGGATTTTTAGCACTTGCTGCGGTAGCCTATTTATTCAAAAAGTTTTTGATTAAACCTGGTAAAAAACCAGTTTTTAAACCGAAATCAAATTCTTGTGGGCCGAATTGCAACTGTGGGCATTAGCCTTATATATTATTTACGCTCTCTTTTTGAATCCTCTTTGTCACTCAGTAGTTCTCAGAGTAATTTTAAAATTGAGTCCACTCAAAAAAGTCGAATTTTTCGGACCATTCATATCTTGTTCAATTGCCGATTATTTTGCTGAAAACTACTTTTCTGGTCAACTCAAAATTAGGTTTTTTGAATTAAATTCAACACTTTGCAGCAAAATAACACACAAATTACGTAATCATTAGAGACACTAAAATTGACTCTATTTGTTAATGCTAATTACAATTTTGTATGAAACTTAAATCTCTTTTTTTTATTCTATTTCTGTTCACCTTAACTTCTTGCACAAATTATGTAGGTAACAATTCCGAAATCTCAGATTGTTTAGCCGAAAAAATTATAGCATTCGAAACAAACGCTCCATGCCCCAATGTCTCTGTCAGCCAATATATTTTCCAAGGAAAGATGGTTTACACCTTTGACCCAGGAACTTGCGGTGCTGATATGACTAGTAATGTTTTAAACGAAAATTGTGTTAGTATTGGATTTTTAGGAGGATTAATTGGAAATACTACGGTTAATGGTGAAGATTTTTCAAAAGCCGTTTTTGTTAAAACCATTTGGAAAAAGAATAATTGATTTTATTTGATTGTAGTCCTAACTAAGCTGAAATAAGAATTTATTTTGGAAAAATGACTTAATCATTCACGATTCGCGTCATGATGGGCTTTACCCATCATCTCTGCCAAGTGCCGAAAGAAATTCACATCACGAAGTGTATTCTAAACGCTAAAAGCTGAGTTCGGCTGGCATCCTGAATCAAGTTGAGGATGACCGTTTTTTTTGTCATACTTTACTTGACCAAGCATCTCATTCTAGCTTTGCTACTATCAATCAAATGTCATCTCGCCTGCTTTATTTATCATTTTAATTTCCTTGTCTCCAAGTCCGTCTATTTCAAAATTTAGAATTCCGAGTCTGTATTTTATTCAGATTTCAAAAAACAAGTATTCTAGCTAAATGAACCCTCGAAATTTCGAAACTTAAATGACTTTCTAGATTTTCTACCCGAATCTGAATTAGAAATTGTTTTAGTTTTAAGAGAACTAGTTTATGAGTGTATGCCAATGGCTAAAGATAAGCTTTCATACCATGTTCCTTATTTCAAATTGAATAAAAACGTTTGTTTTATCTAGCCTGCAACTGTGCTTTGGGGAAATGAACAAACCTACTAAGGTGTTCGTTTGGGATTTACTCAGGGTTATTTATTAAAAGATGAATTAAATTACTTAGATAAGAGAAACCGTAAACAAGTGAATTGGCGAGACTTTATTAGTTTGGAAGAAATCGATTCTAAACTGTTACAATCCTAATTATTTGAAGCTAACCAAATTGACACTGAATCCAAGAAAAAAATATGACTATAGAGCTAGTATGCGACCTTATGTATTTAATCAATTTTTTCACCTTATAAAACATTCTTATCCTTTAATTATACCTTAATACTCTTTCATCCGCATAAAATCTGTTTTTATCGAAACATTCTCTGCCCAAGCAAATCTCTGTGTTAAATTGTGAGAAATCAAAACTAATCAATATTAAAAATGGATGATACCTCACTTTTAAGACTTAAAAAAATGGAATCTGTTTATGGATTCATCAAATTGGCTCGAATTGTACTTATCAGTATTCTACTAATTGGTTCGTATATAATTTCAAAAAAACAGGAACAATCAACGTCAAAATCAGTCATAACATTTAACTATATAACCGTTAGTATTCAATAAAGTCATATGAAAGAAATAAATCTCCCCATATTACAAGGTTCTGATGATTGGGTAACACCCTAAATCATTCTACATAAACAGACAATTCTTCTGATATATATGATCTCACATATCAGGAAAATAAAACAGCTCCGAAGCTTACCCCACTTTGCCTTTCAGTCTCATTCCAATAGTCATAAGCAATTTGCTTTCCCGATTGGAACGGATTAGAAGCCAAAACAGATTGAAGTGGTGGAAATCCACAAATGTGAAACGCATCATGATTTGATCTCATTAAATCATAGATTTTATCAGGATTTACTTGAGCTGCCGCTTGTAGGAATTCATAATCAAAGCGTTTGGACTTTGGGAAAATCAGTTCAGCTTCATCATTATCGCCAAACTTTTTCCCTATATGCGATAAATCACCAGATATTAAAATAAAATCGGCTTCTGTGATTACAGATTGCAAAGCTGCACTAAACTCTTTAGCTCGTTTTTCAAGTTCCGAGTCTTTCATATAGAGGGTATCATCAAAAGAGCCTACTAAAATGGGTGTAATTGTAAAATCGTGCTTCCAAATATGACTCGCCCAAACAGCATGCAATTCTAAACTGTGCTCCGTTCTATGTGATAAATCATAATCCGTTGAGCCAAAATCACTTGTCTTCTCAAACAGATTCTTTGTCTTTTCAGTCCCATTTCTTAGAACTCTACCCGGTACAGAATAGTTTTTTTTTGAAAACTGAAAAGGAAAATGATCATATTTTTTATCTAAACCACTATAATGAGAAGTTCCAATTAAATAAACGTGTTTAGGTTTAACCTGTTTTAAGGGGTTAAACGCTTTTCCATAAACCGAAGTATTTACATTGAAATCAATATGAGGTGCATAAAGAGCTTTAGGTTTACTTTCTGTTTTTACTTCTTCACATTGTGCTAAAATATTATCGAAAAAGACCTGTGCTTCATCTGGATCTGAAGGGAAAACAGAGTCTGCACAAATCATTGGTCGAGTGTCTTCTTTTAAGAATAAATCATCAACTTCTTGTTTTCTTAGTTGATAGCCTAAAGAGTTTAATAAACCCAAACGATCCATTTCAAAATAGATTTGTTCAAATAGTGTTAGATCTTCTAAATCTAAACCCATTTGCGCTAAAGCTTCCCATGTTAAATAACCTGTAAAAAAAGATAATAGCTTCTCAATTTCAGCGGGAAAGGCGGTATGTTTTGGAACATAACCCAAACTATCATGAACAAGCAACCATTTTTGATTTTGATGGGTTACTGGTAATAAATGAATATCTCTGCGAATTGATGGTATAATTTTTGGTCTTGATGCCATTTGAACATTCTCCAAACTACTTTATGTTTATTAAATCCCGAAAAACCTTATGAAAAATTCGTTCTCTTTGAATCACCCCTCGAATGTACTAAAAATTGGGGTTTTAACCGCTGAAAACTGCTCAACGACTGTTAACAATTCTTTGTTGGAATCACGATTAGAAGAATGGCTTCAAAAACGAAACGGTTCAGTGCTCAATGAAGCAGAAGAAACGATGCGGGCTGAAGCAAGAAATATGCTACGCTACCAATCCTACAAGCCAACGGGAAGAGGAAAACCAGCTTCCGAATATCTGTTCAGAACCACACAAGAAGGGAATTTTCCAAGAATTAATACTCTTGTTGATATCAATAATTACATCTCTATAAAATATGTTTTGCCCATTTCTCTTTGGGATTTAGACAAAGCTGGCACGAATGAATTTGTATTTAAACCTGGCACCAAAGAGGAAGAATATGTGTTTAACTCAAGTGGACAAACTATTTCTATTGCTGATTTGCTTTGTGGGTATGGTGTAACTGATGGAAAAGAACAAGCCATTTTAAATCCGATTAAAGACAGTATGCATACTAAAACGGATGCAAATACAACAAAAATTGGTGTTGCGATATATTTTCCAGCTACAAAAGTTGAATCTATTCTACAAGCTTGTTTAGATGAATTTAAGGTATTGTTACTAGCTGGTGGAGCAGAAATAAAAGAAAAACTAATTTTGCGTTAAAACTAGAACTCATTTATGTTATTTATGGCGAATGCGTCAATTTAAAGGCAACGTCCTCGCTGTCAACCTTATTATCCCTCTAGTTTAATGCCAACATCTTTTTTAACATTTCAAGTCTTTGCTTTGCTACGTTTTTTTGTTATCAGTGTGGACGCTGACACTTTTTTATAAAGCACCTGCGAGTACACAGGCGCTATGATTTTTAGAACAAATATTTACAAAGTTTCTAATACAGCATCAATTCGGCTCAAAGCAGTTTGAAAACGCTCTCTATCTGTGCCAACTTTTTCTTTATATAATTTAAACTCTGTTTGATTCAATGCTTCATCATTTAAAGAAAATCCATGTTTTTGCAGAATTGGCAATAAGGTTTCTTTGCGATTATTGATGTCATTCATTGTAAGTAAATAGGCATGTTCACAGACTTCTTTGCGCGTAGAAAAACTAAAAATATTATTAAAAAACATTCTGTAATCCGTTGCTGGTGGCTCAAATAAGATTACATCTGACTCAGGATATTTTGTTGCGTAACCCTTAATTCCTGCTTTCATTCTAGAATGAATCATCATTCTAAATGTTTGAGATAGAATATTTGGCAAGCCCTTTTCATTTAAAGATCCAAAATTTTCTTGCGTTTTATCATTATCTAAAGGAACAATTGGGTTAATACCAATTACGAACTTGATATCATCATTAAATGCTGTTGATGCATGGATTGTACGTTTTGCAACTCCATCAACATAAAATTTATTTTCGATTTCAACGGGTGTATAAACACCAGGAAGTGCTGAACTTGCTTGTACTGCTTTTGAAATTGGAATGTGATCGTAGCCTTTTTCCCCAAATCGAATAGTTTTTCCTGAATCTACATCAACGGCAACAATGCGTAATTTGGTAGATAATTTTCTAAAATCATTTGTTCTACCTTCTAAGGAGAAATTTTCTCTAAGGTATTCTTCTAATGCTGAGTTATCAAAAATCCCATTGGGTAACAATTCACCAAATTCAGCTAAGGAACCTAAAAATGAATTATCCTTCATATCTGATGTATAAGCTTTAATCAGATCAAGAAATTTACCCGGAAGTTGCAATAAACGCTGTTTTACTTCTTTTAAATTGGGATTGTATAAAATTTCGGGAGTAATAGGATTAACACCATCTAAACGAGATAAAATTGCAAGACTCATATCTCTAGGAGTTACATCATTAACCAAGTGAGAAGAAATAAGGGCACCGGCACTTACGCCAATGTACATATCCATATCGCATGCTTTGAACCCAACAATAGCATCTTCTAAGGCACAAAGAGCTCCAATTTCATAGACCGCACCTTCAACGCCGCCACCTGCAATAGCGAGACCAGTTCTTTTTCTTTCACTCATACTTCACCGTTTTCTTTCAGCCAAATTAAAAATCCTTGTCTCAGTACTAAAAATCGTTGAGTTTCATTCAATAACTTCAAAATATTTTACGTTCTCTTTACTGAATTGAATTGAAACAAGGAACTTGATTTATAAACTCTTTTCTTGAAATCAACATAATGAAATTACCGATTTCAAGTGAATAAAAATTGTTAAACAAACGCATTGTTTTGCTTGTCAAGTTTTACTCATTCGCTTTTTAATCAATTCAACTTTTTTAGTCATATCGTCTATTTTTGAGCTCAAATCTCGAACTTGTTTATGAGTAGGAATACCAACAGTATTTACAGTATTTTCAACAACTTCATCGACTTTTTTAAGCATTTTATATTGCAAATCTTCTGCTACTTTTACGGTGTTGTCAATTGTTTTTTGAGTAAACTCTTCAGTTTGAGACTTTATTTTATTACCAGTTTGTTTTATTTGATGACTTAAGCGAGCTGTTTCTTCTTCGATTGTTGCAACGGTTCCAAGTCCAAAAAGCCACACATTACGAGCAATATTCTCTAATTCTTTTTTTGAATCTGACATAATCAATACCAATAAAAAAACCGCACTGGTTGGTCAGACTCGGTGCGGCTACATTCAACTTTGGGTTATTTTGCTGCTGATTTCTCAGCAACTGATTTTTTTGAAAGTTCTTCAACTTTTTTAGCTAAAGTTTCTACTTTGCTAATCAAGGTTTTCACTTCGTCGCGGCTTGGAATATCGAAACGTTCTAAAACACGTTTTACTGTATCGTCAATTGTTTCTGTTACTTTTCCGGTTACAGAGTTTTCGGTTTCTTTCGCCATAGATTTTACTGAGTCAAGAAGGGCTTCAATTTCTTTTTTGCCTTTTTTCTCGAATTCTGTTCCTTTTTCAACTAAGGTATCATAGATTTTTACGCCTTCATCTTTAGCAGATGCTAAAGCACCTAAGCCTGCTAACCAAATTTGGCGAGCTGTGTCAGATACGTTTTTTTCCATGTCTTTAATGTCGATTAATGAGGTATTTTCTGATTTTTTTGTCATGAGATTTCTCCGTTAGAGTATTGGGTTATTTTTCAATTTGTTCACTTAATTCTTCAATCATGGTTTCAAGAGCTTTAACCTTGGCTTCCAATTCTTCAATTTCATTGTGTTTTGATGGAGATATCCATCTGCTCAACGAATCTTGAACGAGTCTATCAACTCCTTGTACAACTTGGTCTACGCCCTGATCTATTACTCTACTTCCCCAGCGAATTATTTCGTGTAGCACATCAGAAGGAATTGTGTTATTTCCTTTTTTTCCTTCTTCAAAAATAATTTGCGCTAACACTTGATTGGTTAAATCTTTGCCGGTTTCATTATCAATAATTTCAACAGCTGATTCTTGCCGTATATACTCAGCAACATCGTCTAATGACACATACGATTTAGTTTCTGTGTCGTAAAGCTTTCTGTTGGCGTATCGTTTTATTAATCTTTTTTCCATGAATGATTGTATTTAAACTTGTATAAATATAACGCAATGCGTCATTCAATGTCAAGAGGAAAATGACGCAACGTGTCAGATTTTTGAATTATTTTTATTTATTCATCAATTTTTTACGTAGTCCTAACATAAAACGGACTTTCATTTCAAAGGAAAAGCCATCTTACTCTACTTAAAAAGCAGTTTTCCTTGTTTTTAACTGACTTCTAAAAGAATTACTATTCTTTAGTTATTCGAATTTTTTAACTCATAACTTGAGTCCACTCCAAAAAGTCGATTCTTACTGGTTACACCCTTTTAAATTCTACGAAGATATTGCTAGAAATAACTTTTCGGAGTACGTTCATAACTTTAAAAAATAATTTTCATAACACTGATAATTTGCATTTTTTACATATATTGAACATATATGACTCGCAAGATTATTCATATTGATATGGATGCATTTTATGCTTCGGTTGAGCAACGTGATAACCAAGAGTTACGTGGCAAAGCTATAGCTGTGGGCGGAAATCCAAGCGGTAGAGGTGTTATTGCAACGGCCTCTTATGAAGCAAGAAAATATGGAATCAAGTCAGCGATGTCTTCGGCAGTTGCATTACGTTTGTATCCCAAATTAATTTTTGTAAAACCCAGATTTGAAGCCTACAAAGAAGCCTCAACACTTATTCAAGAGATTTTTTATGAGTTTTCCGATTTGGTTGAACCTCTTTCTTTAGACGAAGCTTACATTGATGTTACAGAAAACAAAATGGAAAATCCATCAGCTACTTTAATTGCTAAAGAGATACGAGAAAAGATTTTTGAACGCACAGGATTAACCGCTTCTGCCGGAATTTCATACAATAAGTTTCTTGCAAAAGTCGCTTCCGATATGAATAAGCCAAACGGAATGACATTGATAACTCCTGAAATGGCAGAAGATTTTTTAGATTCATTACCTGTCGGAAAGTTTCACGGAGTTGGTAGAGTTACGAAAGAAAAGATGAATTTATTGGGAATCGAAAAGGGGTCAGATTTAAAAAAATGGCACGAGGCCGATTTAATCAAACATTTTGGAAAAGTAGGTTCTCATTATTACCATATTGTTCGAGGTATTGATGAACGCAGTGTTCATACCAATCATGTACGAAAATCATTCGGTGCCGAACGCACGTTTTCTACCGATTATAACGATTGGACTTTATTGAAAACAGAATTGGAAGGAATTGCACAGACAGTTTCTGAAAGAATGGAAAAGAAATCGGTAAAAGGAAAAACCATTTCATTGAAACTCAGATATGATAATTTTGAAACTATTACACGAGCGTTTACATTGTCTTATTACACGTCAAGAAAAGAAGTTTTACTCGAACAAGCTGTTCAATTAATAGAACAAACTCAAGCTGGAGATCGAAAAGTTCGCTTGTTAGGAATAGCTGTTTCAAATCTTGATTCTGAAAGAAAAGAAGAGACGGGCATTCAATTAAAGTTTGATTTTATGAAAACGGAAATATGTTGAGAGGTGATAGGGAGTTACTTAATTATGAATTACGAATTATGAATTATGAATTATGAATTACGAATTACACTTCTAGCTTTTACCTTCCAACTTCTAGCTTCCAACTTCTAGCTTCCAACTTCTAACTTCTAGCTTCTAGCTTCTAGCTTCTAGCTTCTAGCTTCTAGCTTCTAACCTAAAAACACTTATCGCGTTGCAGGCCAAATTATTTTTCCTTCTTTATTCACATATCCAAAAGCTTCATCTTGCCCATCATCTGTTGGAATCAAAACCATGAATCGACCTAATTCTTTATAGAAATCATCAACAGCATCAAATTGGGGTGTTACAATTGTTACGCCGTCAATATCTATAAATCCCCATTTCTCTCCTAATTTTACCGCTGCTAATCCTTCAGAAAAGTCTCTCACTTCTTCAAACTGTTCTGCAACAATCATTTCAGCTTTTGAGTTAATGAATCCAAATAAGTTGGATGTTTTTCGCACAGCTGCTCTATCATCATTAAATGAGCCAACACTTACAAACTGAGGAGTAATTTCCATTTCTCCATTTGTATTGATAAATCCCCATCTATCGGAAACCTTTACCGCAGCTAAATTTTCAGAATAGGGCAGCGCTTCTTGATAAATATTTTGAACAATAATATTTCCTTCAGTATCAATGTAACCGTATTTATTATTGTAATGAACCAACGCCCGTTTATTTGAAAAATAAGTATCACTATCGTTGTCAAAGGAATCGATTCCTGCTGGCATTGGAATTTCTTCACCATGTTCATCAATAAAATAATACCATCTATAATTTAAACTTCTAACGAATGATCGTTTATTAGAAAATTGACTTACGTTTCTAAAACGAGGATTAATCACAAATTCAGCTTTTTTATTCATAAATCCAATTCTTCCTTCAATCTGAACGGCTCCATAACCTTCGCTGAAATCTCCTAAGTTCTGATACACGCCATTTCCATCAATTTCAGGCTCTCCTGTTTCATTGATATACATCCAACGCCAATTGTAACGAACGGCTGCTAAACCTTCAGAAAAATTATTAGCCATTTGAAACTGAGGTTCAATCACAATACTACCGGTTTCGTTAATATATCCCCATTCTCCACTCACTAAAACGGGGTAAAAAACTTCTTCGGAATTTGTTTCATTGTTATCAAATAGTCCACAACTAGTAAACAAAACTAAAAGCAAAATAATCGATTTATTCATTTTCATAAATAATTTAAACCTTAACGAGTTGGAAACCATACATACTCTCCTTCTTTATTGATGTAGCCAAATCGTGCATTTTCTTCTGTTCCAATTTGTACTCGTGCAATTCCATTTTGAAAATCTTCTGCGTAGCGAACTTGTTCTGGCATATTAAATGCGAATTTTCCCGTTTTTTTAGCAATATAAAACCATAGATTCCCAATTCGAACGGCTGCTAAATCTTCACTAAAATCACTAGCGCCACTAAATTGTGCTTCAATTTCAAGCTCTCCATCAGTTGAAATAAACCCGTAATAATCTTCAATTTTAACTCGTGCTAATCCTTGGGAAAACGGATAAGCTTCATCAAACTGAACTGGAATCGTTAGCGCACCTTTTTCATTTATATAACCCCAACCTTCGGCGGTTTGAACTGGCGCTAAATTTTCTGAAAATAATCCGGCATAAGCAATTCTAAAAGCGGGACTTAAAATTGTTTTTCCAGTTTCGTCAATATATTCCCAACCATCGGCGGTTTGAACAGCAGCTAAACCTTCAGAAAATTTTCCTGCTTGGCTAAATTTAAATCCAATTGCGGTCTCTCCGATTCTGTTTACATATCCCCAAAGTCCATCTTTTAATACTGCCGCACGATCTTCAGAGAACTGATCAGCAAATTCAAAGTCTTTGTTGATTAGAAAGACTCCACTAGAGTTGATAAATCCGTAATTCTCACCACTTAATTTGGCTGGTGCTAAATCACCATCAAAAATGCCTATTTGTGAAAATTCCGCATCTTTTGTAATCATTTCTTCCGATTCGCTAAGAATTCCCCAACTTGTTCCATTTCGGAATGTGGCGTAACCATTTTTAACAAACCGAGCTTCGTCAAAATCTGGATTTATGGCAATGGAGCCATGATTGCGAATAAAACCCCATTTATCATTGAGTTTTACGGGGTGTAATGTTATTGGCGTTTCTTCTTCTTTCTCTGAGTCGAGCAGTCCGCAGTTTGAAAAAAGCAACATTCCTAAAAGCGTTATTACAGTAATTTTATTTGTCATAGGTTGATTTGATGACTGATTTTGTCTCTTTTCACTTTAATATTTCACATTTGGATTTAAACTAGTGTTTAAAATATCGAATTATAATCGAGTATAATTCCGCGCATTTCTGAATTAGCTGCTTATTTGAAACTCAGTTTCAGATGGTTTATGATTTAATTATTTAACTCATTTATTTTAGCAAAGTCATGGTTTTGGACAGTATTCCACCCGGAGTTTTAAGTCGGTAAAGATACACACCTGAAGCTAAAGCTGAAGCATCAAATCGGATTTCATGGCGACCGGCTGAAAGTTTTTTATCTAAAAGTGTATGAACGAGTTTTCCACGCACATCAAAAACTCCTAATTGCACAAAAGCCGATTGTGGCAAACTGAATGAAATTAAAGTTGATGGATTAAATGGATTCGGAAAATTCTGAAACAAGGTAAAGTCTTTAGGAATCGGATGTCGATTTTCAGTTGAAGTCGCACTTTTTTCGATTAAATCTAAGTGTTCGTAATCTCCCTGTAAAACCTGAGCTTTTGTTTCAGGCTCTAATTCAAACCAATCATCTAAAATAGCAGAATAAATGGAGCGGTAATCCATATTGTAAATCGGATCGCCGGAATTATCTAGATCTGTCAAATTTGCGTGTTCGCCATAAATTCCGCCCTTAACTGGCCCAAAAACCATAACTGGAGCCGATGAACCATGATCAGTCCCTTGTGATCCATTTTCATTTAAGGTTCTTCCAAACTCAGAAAACGTCATGGTTAAGGCTTTTTTATCTAATTCATCTTGTGCCAAATCAGCGTAAAATGCTTGAATTGAAGCGGCTACATCATTCAAATTGTTAGCATGACTTCCTTCTACCCCACCTTGATTATTATGGGAATCGAAACCGCCACGACTTACTACATATACTTTTGTAGGAAGTCCGCCACGAATCAATTTGGCGACAATAGCCAAGCTATTTGCTAAACTTGAATTGGGATAATCTCCAAAATTTTGTGCAGAATCTGCTGCGGTTTGAATCGATTCCAGATATTTAAACGAAGCGTTCGCGATTTTTCGAGTATATGCTAAAGATCGTCCAAAATTGGTTTCAGGTACAGCTTGTTCATCATAAAAACCGCCACGATCTAAGAATTGATTAAACTGATTTGCGCCACCAAATGTCACCCCAAGATTACCGAAGTCACTTTGAAATAAAGAAGCAGGACCACCAATACGAACTCCTAAAGGAAATTCAGGTGGATTTTGAATAAAATCGGGATTATCTTCAACTAAAAAACGACCTGCCCAACCACTTGTAATCGTTTGATTTGAATCACTTCCTGAAACCCAAATATCCGTTGAACGACCATGAGAACGATCCTGATCATGGTAACCAACATTATTCACCACACTCATTTTTCCAGCGCCCCACAAGGTTTCTAAAGGCGACATGGCCGGATGCATCCCGATATCATCACTCAACAAAATTGATTCTTGTTTTTTGATAGCAATCGTTGGGCGTTTTTGATAATAAATATCGTTTGTAACTGGAATAATGGTATTTAATCCGTCATTCCCACCACCTAATTGTAGCAAAATTAATATCTTATCATTATTTGCTGCGCTTAATCGATTCAAAAACTTACTGCGCTTCATGGCTTGAACAGGAACAGAATTGAGTGGTAATCCTGAGCCTAAACTTCCCCAAAAAAGAGTCTGAAGAAAACTTTTTCGAGTCCAATCTTTATGATCAATTTCGTGAGCCGCTCCATCTTCTAATTGAAAACCTTTTCGTTTAGAAGTCTGATTCTTTTTATCTGAATGTTGATGATGTGTACACATTTCTAATTTTTCCCTCTAAAACTAAACATGTTGATAGCTTGGCAATTGAATCAAATACGAGATATACGCTTGTAGCTGAACCAAAAAAGTGGTGGGATAATAACGAGTTCCACCGGCTGCAGTTTCTGAGCGCCATTCATACCAAGGCACAGGACCTAACAAGATTTTAGTCAAGTTTATTTCCTGAATCGATTTACCCGTTAAGTTCGGTTTGAAATCTGGATTGCCAGCAAAATCTTCATCTGTTTCTTGCACATCCGTCAATTCCAAAGGAACAGCTAAAATATGTTCTGCCAAAGTTTTTGAAACGGAAAACGGATCATCAGGATCGGTCATTTTCTCAATTAAGCGAATTGGATTGTATTCTGTTCCTGATTCATTTCTTCCGTACAAAATTTCGGTAAGATTATTCCAACGTGATGGTAATAAATTGGTATTTAACCAAGCATAATGTCCTGGAATTCCATCCGATTTTGGAGGATTATAGCCATCCCAACCAAAAACCGTATCAGGACGCAATAATTCTTCGTTTAGGGCTTGCATTCTGAGACGAATATATTCTTGTAACTGAGCACCGGGCTCAATTTCAAAATGACGAAGAAAACCGAAAAACACTTCTGTTGGACTTTTAATCCGTGCTCCCATGAATCGTTCTTCATAAAAATGAGCGCTAGAAAAGAGTTTATTCAAAACATCAGCAATAGAAAAATTAACTGAAATCATATAGTCGGCAAGGGCTTGAATAAAAACTTGATCAGGCTCAGCAGAAACAAAGAAAACGTACAGTTTGAGAGAAATAAACCAGGCGATTTTGTCACTTTTTTCCGTGAATAATAACTCTACTAATGAATCTAAATTGTAATTCCCTGATTTTCCGAAAACGGTTTTCGTGCCATCATCAAAACGAGTAGAATCGAAAAATCCTGCTAAAGTCGTATTGTTTACACGCCATCCGGTTACTGAGCGAGCAACTTGAGCAATATCTTGTTCGGTGTAATTTGGATTTCCAATTTTATCTGCTCTTCCTAAAGTGAATAATTCTAATAGTTCACGTGCAAAATCCTCGTTTGGGGACGATTTTGAGTTGTTGTAATTATTTAAATAGTACACCATAGCTGAGTTTTTTGCCATGTTATGTACAAAAGGTTTATACTCGCCAAGTGCTCCTGTATGCAATAATTTCACATATTTATAGACATGATTCACATACGAACTTGGTGCTTTTCCTGGCAAATCATTCATATTGTTGTACGAAACAGCAAAAAGATTTGACCAAAAAAGAATCATTCGTTCTAATAATCCGCCTGAATAAAAACGACTCATAAAGCGAAATTGAACATCATATAAATGATCAATATTTCCTGAATTTCCTTTTGTGAACCAAGTTGGGTCGGAAGGTAAAATGGTAGTTTTTGCGGTTTCCAAAATGGCTGAAACGGCCGCTTCTGCCGAACCACGAAGGCGAGCACTATTTACATCAGCAACAGTATTTCCAAAATGAGTTCGTCGAACTAAATGAGCAGCATGTTGCTTAGTCCACGTTCCGGAATAAGGCAATAAAACATCAGAATCTGCGAGCATAAGGTTGATCTAAGGATTGCAGAGAAGAAAAATCTCAAAACGATGTACGAATATACACTTTTTATGTTGATGAGAACTGTGCGATATGCCAAAAGTTTCTACTGCCTTGGCTTGGTTTGAAATTAAATTTAGAATGTAATTTAATAACAATTGAAATATAGCTTTTAAAAACAGCGTTTTTTCACTTTCTATTGTAAGAAACACTTTTAGGTAACCACTTCTAAAATAGTTTATCAGATAAGCTGAATAATCTCTTCAATTTTTTTAGTCAAAATCTCGATAAGCTCTTCGTCCATATATTCATAATCATCTGGAATTTGGAGCGTCACTATCTTTGGAAACCCAAAATTTCTAAACAGACTTTTCAGTTTTTTCTGATGTTCGTTTTCCATCACCAATATAATATCGCTCCATTGTAAATCTTTTTCATTCACTTTATGATTACTCTGAGGACTTAAACCTGCAGAGCGAATATTTATACGACTATCATTTTTGTAAATAAATTCTGCGGTTCTACTTCTTCGTTTATTACGACCACAGATGACTAACATATTGGGTTTGTATTTATTTTCGTTCAAATTACCCTAATTGTTTATCAAACCGCATCAACATCTATACTTTTATAACAGCCAAAAACCTCCACAAAAGTGCAGTTTTCTCTTACGGCTTGCATGGCATATTTGTACTGCTCTTGATTCATATCACCCTCAACATCTACGATAAAATCGTATTCCCAAGGTTTTCCCAATTGTGGACGAGATTCAATTTTTGTCATGTTGATTCCTGCATCTTTCATGATAAACAAAACATCCACTAAAGAACCTGATTTGTGTTTTACGCCAAAATGTAAAGTCGTTTTTAAGGAATCACTCAATGGTTTTTGGGTATAACTTTGATAAGAGAGTAATAAAAATCGAGTGTAATTATTCGGATCGGTTTCAATGGCTTTATTCAAAATCGGCATATCATAAATTTCGGAAGCCAAACTTGAAGCAATTGCTCCAACATGTGTTAAACGCTTTTCTTTTATCAACTGAACAGAACCTGCGGTATCTTCTTTTTCGATGATTTTAGCGCGCTGTTTGTTCAAGAAATCACGGCATTGTTCAATAGCCATTGGATGCGACCAAATTTCACGCAAATCATCAAGCCGAACGCCAGGAAATGCAATTAATTGATGTGAAATGCGCAAATAGACTTCGGCTACTATTGGAATTCGGTATCGAGCTAAGCGATTATAATTGTGCGTAATTGAACCTGCAATAGAGTTTTCTATGGCAACTAAAGCAAAATCGGCGCGTTTTTCGACCACATCCTGAAAGACTTCTTCAAAAGTTGCTCTTTCTAATAATTCATACGAGTGGAATAATTTATTCGTAGCAATGTGATGAAAAGAACCTTTTCCACCTTGTATAGATAGTATCATGGCCGAATGTCTATGTTGAATGATTATTTTTTGAATTAGCGAATATAAAAAATATAATCGGTTGGTAAGGGTATTCCGCCCTGTTCTCTAATAATTTTTGCAATTTGTGCTCGATGATGCTGACCATGAATAATTACATGAAATAAAATATGTTCTAATTCAGTAGAAAATTCTTCCCCTTTTGAATTCGAATACAAAACTTTTCTATCTAATGATTCCGATGTAATAATGGTCTTAAAAAGTGCCGTATTCTCTTCTAGAATGGTAAGAATCTCATCGAGTTTCCACACTTTTTGAAAATCAACTTTAATATTTCGTTGCGGTAAAATTCGAGATAACCAAATCAGTTGAGCATTTATTATGTGTGATAATAACAGATCAGCTGATGTTAGATTAAGTGAGCTTAATTGACTTAAAATGAGTTTATTTGCCCAATTGTCGTAATTAATTCCATCACTTAAAATCATAGTATTTACAAAGAATTATGCGTTCCATTACAGAAGGGAGCCGTTCCAGTCTGTTTACAACCACATAAATAAAAGGTAGTTTCTTCTTCTACTTCAAACTTCAGTGATTTGAATTCGGTTCCTTTATGAGCAGAATCACAAAATGGTTGTTTTTGAGAAAGTCCACAAGTACACCAAGCATATTTTCCTGGTTGTAAAGTAACTTTATAAGGTGATTTTTGAGCTATAATGGGTAATTCTTGATCCATAACGGTGCTATTTTTAAATTTCTAATTCTATGTTAACCTTATGTTGATCAATTATAACCATAATGAATGTGCTAAAAAATTTTATAATTAATTAATTAATCTAGTGCCTTCTGAAAACTGAGAAAACTAAACAATAAATCGGCAATTTAAGTGCAAGTTAGAAGTTTTCAAGGCATTAGAACATGGTTTTTAGAAGTTTTTTAATGGAATTAGTTAACGTAACATTTTTGCGCTCATACAAAATTCAATTTGGGGGTTTTCACCTTTTCAAATGGTATTCATTCGCCTATTATATTACTAAAACGACTTTTCCGTGAACATTTATTCTTTTAAATCAAAGAATTAAGCTAGGCGAATTGGAACAGTTTAGAATCAATTGTATTACAATTTTGAAAACAATCCATAACGAGAATTTGAGATTCAATGTAAGTACACTGTGCATTCTAAACCTATTCCAGCCTTATGTTAATGCCTCTTAAATTAATAGGGATTAACGGTTATGAAGATTGCTCAATTTCAAATTGACCAGATTTTTGTAAACTTGTTTTTCTAACTTCCTAAATGTTACTTTCGATGCACTTGCTTTTTACCTTATTTTTAGGCTTTAATCTGCTGTTTGCTACAGCAGATTCCGATTTTAATCTGGAAGTGGAATTATATGACAGCAATGATTTTGTTTCGGTCTCTCAACAGGTTTATTATGTACAAGACACCACGAATACATGGGGCATTCAAGAAGTCTTAAACCTAGAACAACAAAAACTATTTACTAAAAACGACGAATTAACGATTCAATTCTTAGATAAGGTTCACCATACCTATTGGCTAAAATTAGATTGTACTAATTATAGTGAAATCACTGATTGGGTTTTGGAAATTCCTTTTTCCAAAATTCCGCTCATAAGTTGGTTTACTCTGGAAAATAATAATTGGGTTGAACATAAAGACGGCTATGAAATACTTGAATCTGAACGCGTTTTCAAGTCTCGTTTTCCGGCTACACTTCTTAGATTTACAAAAGGCGAGTCCAAAACAGTGTACATAAAAATTTCGAAATTTAATCTCTCTGTTCCATTACACATCATGAAATTACAAACCTATATTCAACTAAATAGGCAGCGCGATATGACTTTTAGCGTTATAGTCAGTTTGACCTGCTTTATGGTATTCATGATCTTCTTTCTTTTTTATTTGTATCGCTTACCTTCGTTTTTTTTACTGGGACTCTATGCAACAAGCGTTGTTCTCTTATTAATATCATTCGAAGGGTACATTCCGCCTTTGCCTTTTGCTCAACTTACAATGTTTTTTTCAATTCTATTTACCGTTTCATTTTACTCCATTAAAAAACACTCCTTGCAAGTTACCCGTTTTTATTATGGTTTAGCCGTGTATTTCTTTGCCTTTTTTATTCTGAGTATTCTAATGAGATATTCTACCAATAGAACTTTAGTGCCATTTCTATTACAAATAAATTACTTATTCCTATTCACCCCATCACTCTTGTGGCTCTCCTACTTTGCTTGGAAAAAGAATGAATCTCAAGTAAAATTTTATCTGCTTGGGATTACGACTCAACTCGTTTTTATTGCTGCTGAGATTTTAACCATTAACCTAGGTTTTCGTCGATTTACAGTCAATTTAGTTTCTGTTGGTTTTTTTCTTGAAATGGTCATTTTTGCGTTCGCCTTATTAGTGAGAGCTTATAAAGACAGGCAACATTTAATTCATGCACAACAAGTGGCTCAAGAGCAAACTCTTACTACGTTACAAGAAAAAGCGGAACTTATTCAAAATCAAAATAAGTTGTTAGAAGAAAAAGTGGAACAGCGTACGCTAGATTTGAACAATCAAAAAAATGATTTATATCTGGCAAATCTAAAACTCGAAGAGTACAATAAGGAAAAAGATTACATCATGTCGGTAATAAGTCATGATATTCGCTCGCCTTTTACCGGTGTTGTTGGTTTTTGTGAGTTGTTGGCAGATGGTATTCTGGAACTAGATAAAGAACAAATAGTAGATTTTACCAAACGCATTCAAGAAAATGCAGAAGAAGTGCTTACTCTATTCGAAAATTTGTTGGAATGGTCTAATTCTAATCTTAAAGAAACAGAAAAGCTTTCTGAAGTCGTTAACGTTTATGAAAAAGTTGATGAAATTCTCAGAACATATCAATTAAACATTCAAAAAAAAGGGGTAATTGTTGAAAATTTGTGTGACCCAATTGTTTCATTACTTTCCAATAGTATAAATTTTTCGATCATTTTGAGGAATTTGATATCAAATGCCATTAAATTTACTCCCAAAGGAAAACGGATTCACATTAAAACCGAACTGAATCAAGACTATATTTTTGTTTCGGTTTCCGATGAAGGTGTTGGTATTCCAAAAGAAAAATTACAATCACTTTTTGAATACAGTAAATCGAAGTCAACGGTTGGTACAAATAGTGAAAAAGGAACAGGTTTGGGACTTTCTGTGTGTAAAAAATATGTTGACAAACTTGGGGCAACTATTGCTGTAGAAAGTGAATTGGGAAAAGGAACTACATTTACGATTCAATTTTCTATCTAAATAGTTGGGTTTTGCACTTAAGAATCAGTAAACATTTCGTGATTATTGAATTGGTTAAATCCGATATTCGATTCACTTACTAAAAATTCAACCCATCAATTGAGCTAATAATGGCATAATTCCATTTATAATAAATTGAATACCAATGCATAAACTGATAAATCCCATCATTCTAGTCATAACGGTTAAACCCGTTGTTCCTAAGAATTTAGAAAACCAAGGCGCGACTCTCAAAATCAAGTAAGCACAAATTGCTACAATTACAATCGATAGTAAAATGAGTGGATAATCAATTAAGTTTTTTGCAGAAGACGAAAGTCCAAGAACTACGGCAATACTTCCAGGGCCAGAAAGTAAAGGCATTGCCAATGGCGAAAAGGCGATTTCTGGTTTTTCCATTAATTCTTCCACATCTTCATCACTTAGTTTTTTGCCTTTAGTAACAGGATTCAACATAGAAAATGCGGCTTGAATTAACATGATTCCACCAGCTATTCTCATTCCTTCTAGGCTTAAACTGAAAAAATTCATGATGTACGTTCCAGCTAAAAAGAATACACTAAGCACTAAGAACATGAAAAATGTTGCCTTTTTTAATTGCGAAAGTCGATATTCATCAGTTTGAGCAGAAGTTAAAGCTAAAAAAGCGGGAATGGCTCCAAAGGGATTCACGATAGTAAAAATTGAGGTGAAACTCCCGATAAGGATAAATGAAATGTCAGACACGGCGTGCTTAAAAAGGTTGTTTATTTTAGCCCTAAAATTACGAAAGCTTTTAACCTATTTTACTATCTATTTAACGATTTCTACCTTGATTTCGTTGAATTTTGACCGTGAAATTTATTATTTGATTACTTTAGTTTCTAAGAAATTTGTTGAACCGTTCTTCTTTGCATTTTTTGCAGCTCTTTTTTCTTTTAAACTTCTCTCAGGGGCTTTTTTGTCGCTTTTTTGTTTTAGGTTTTTTTCTTTTGGCATAATCGTATTTTTAAACGTTTAAGGATATAAACTTCTTTTAGTTGTATTTAAGTTCAAAAAAAATCTTTTAATTACCTTATTAAACTCTTTTGAATAAATCTAATGTAGTCTAATTCCCTATCCTTTGTGTTATAGTTTTGAAATTAATCTTGAATTAAGTTTTGTAGGGGGAATAGCAGTTTGGATACGAATAATAGGACGATTTACTTTTGAGCTATATTCTTAGTTATGTACTGTTAATAGTACATTTTTAGGTTAATTTTGGGCAAAAATACAACTTTTGTGTTATATACTTTTCAATTTAGCTTTCTGATACTTATGCAAACAAAGAGAAAAGCAAAAGCATGAGATTATACATATTACTTTCATTTTTATTTTTATCAGTATTAACAAGCAAAGCCCAACCAATTTTAGTTACTGAAATAATTATTGGTTATAGTGGAGAGGTTTTTAATTCTGAGATATCAGAAACTAAAAGTGTAACGGCTCTAGGAGTTGGCTATACAGCAGCAGCTCCTTTAGTTACTGGAGTTTTAAACCTATCCAATGATTATTTTTGGAAAATTGGCAACTTTTATATCGTGGATAACTGGGCAGTAAGATTCAATTTTGGAATGGGATACCCAATAAGTATTTATATTAATGGCACAGGTGATTATGGTTGGGGGTTCAAGAAAAGTGAAGACTACTCGTCATTTGGAATGATATTCGGCGCTCGTGCGTTCTTTAATTTAATTGGACCAGGGTGCTTTTCACCAATGGTTGGAATGTCTTTATTTAATGTACACACTAAAATTGGACCGACTTTCGCTGAAATCTCTTATGTTTTACAAGCTACAAAAAATAATTACTTAATGTTTGGATTTATGTACCAAAATGTACCACGTGAGTATGCAGATGAAGGAAAAGGAGCAAAAGGAAATCTTTTCGGCTTATTTTTTAGTTACAATTATTGACTTTTCTCTTAAGAGTATCTAATCGAAATATTCAGAATTAAAGCACACCTTAGAAAGAGTTTAAATCGATAAAATCGGTTTTTGGGTCGCACTCAATAAGTAAAATCAGATTTAGAATCCTGAAACAGCTTTTAAAAAAGTGTTTAATAAATATACATTTAATGCTGAATACTTTAGCAATATTTCCGACTCAATATCAGGTGCATTTAAATTATCGGTTTGAATCTGAATCTTCGTTTTCATTAAACCCCGATTGCTCCATTAATTGCTGACTTATTTTCTTAGTTGCTTTTATTCCCAATTCCTTCAATGACTCGGATCTTCGTACCAAATTCCCTTTTCCAGTTACTAATTTATTCATAGCATCACCATAAGCTTTATTTGTTGAATCAATCGCTTTCCCAACTTTTTCTAAATCATCTACAAATCCAACAAATTTATCATACATAGCGCCTGATTTCTCTGCAATTTCAAGCGCATGTTTAGTCTGATATTCCTGCTTCCAAACCGAATTCACTGTCGATAAAGTTGCTAAAAGAGTTGTAGGACTCACGAGAATTATATTTTTCTCGAAAGCAAAATTATACAAATCAGGTTCGTTCATCATGGCTACATCAAATGCTGGCTGAATTGGAATGAAAAGTAACACAAAATCCGGCGACTGTGTTCCATGTAAGAGTTGATAATTTTTCTCAGTCAAACCTTTTATATGACTTTTAAGAGAAACAAGATGCAGTTTTATGTGTTTTGCTCTTTCCTCATCAATTTCCGCATTTACGAATTTTTCATAAGCAGTTAAAGACACTTTGGAATCCACTATCATATATTTATCATCGGGTAATTTTACAATCACATCTGGGCGAATTAGTTTGTTTTCTTCATTGCGTTCTGTTACTTGAACTTCAAACTCATATCCTTTTCTTAAACCTGATTTTTCAAGAATTCGTTCAAGAATAACTTCTCCCCAATTTCCTTGTGTTTTGGAATCCCCTTTTAAAGCTTTCGTTAGATTTTGAGCCTCAACTGACATTTTTTGATTGAGTTCTGCCATTTGGCGGATTTGTTCTTTAAGCGTAGCACGTTCTTTATTTTCTTCAGAATATGTGTCTTCTACTTTTTTCTTGAATTCATCAATGCGCAAACCAAGTGGTTCTAAAATCTGTTTTAATTGGATGGAATTTTGCTCAGTGAACTTTTTAGATTTCTCATCCAAAATGGAATTGGAAAGGTTCTGAATTTCAGTTTTAATCTGTTCTTTATTCGTTTCAAATTGAATTTTCTGTTGTTCTAATTGAGATTGTAATCCCTCATTTCGCTCTTTTTGCGCCGAATAGTTCCCTGAAAGATCTTGCAACCGCTCAATATAATCAGTCATTTTTTGTTGATTTCGATCAGCAATTCTACTCATTTCTTCTAATTGAAGTGCTAAACTTTCTGATCGTTGTTTTTCAGAAGCTAGCTTTCCTGTTAATTCTAAAATGAGTTGAACTTTAGTTTGAAGTTCAGATTTTATTTCATTGAGATCGGCAGAAATACGTTTATTTTCGTTTTGCTCCCGATTTAAGACAGATTGCAATTGAACCGAATTCGTTTTCGATTTTAACCAAAAAGCCAAAAGTAATACTACTAAAAGCGTTAATATAAATAAACAAACGAACATATCCATAGTTTTTAGATCAATTTAAGCGATTGCGGTGTCAATTTATGTCACTTTTAATTCTACTTTTTTTCAAAATCAATTCAACTATTTCACTCATTATGAAATGTTTAACGTATAATCACACTCTTTTTGAAGATTATGTAAGTTTATCTATAATAGCTTATGTTTTGGAAAGAATCTTACTCTTAATTGGTACTGTTAACGTAAACATAATTATTTCTTCGAGCATTTTCAGTTTTTATGATAATTCATTTCATAAATTGAGAAAATATCTTTGATATAAACCACTTAAAGAGTATTTTAACTTTATTTTTAATTAGTAGGATGGTTTCATATGAAGAATTTGGCTTTAAAATCAATGTTAAGTGCAGTTATTTACTTTTTCTTAATTGCAGGAAGTTCATTTAGTTTTGCTCAAACAAAAAAAACGATTGCCATATTTTCTCCTGGGGATAAATCCAATCTTTTTTGGGCAGAAATGATTAATTTTGGGAAATCAGTAGCTGACAAATTACAAATGGATATTGTTATCTATTACGGGGATGATGACGCAGATATTATGGCTAAAAACATGGAAAGTGCTGCAAAACTACCCGCTAAACCAGATGGCTTTATTTTTCCTTCTATGACTGCCCAAGGTGATCGTTATATAAAAATCGCAGAAAAACATGAAATACCTTCTATTTTTGTCAATATTGGCCTTGATAAAAAAATGACTCTAAGTTCAACACGCAGTTTTAATTCATTCTGCTTGGGTCAAGTTACCCCTGATGATGAAAATGCAGGATATGAATTAGCGAAAACGCTCATTCAAACAGCCAAATCAGCTGGAAAAAAATCAATTAATATTCTCGCCGTTTCTGCACAAGAGAACGATGAGAATGCAGCCCTTAGAGTTAAAGGATTGGAAAAGGCTTTAAAAGAGTTTCCAGATGTTATATTAAGTAGAACTGCGAATACGGATTGGTCTAAAGAGCAAACATTAGCAGCACTTGAAACAGAGAAAGATTTAAAAAAAATTACCATTGTGTGGGCTGCTAGCGATGATATGGCATTAACAGCTAGTTCATTTTTCAAATCAAAGGGTCTAAGTCAAGGAAAAGACGTTTTTATTGGAGGTATCGATTGGACGAATCAGGGACTTCATGCGGTTAAATCTGGAGAACTTACAACATCAGTAGGAGGACACTTTGCAGATATTGGATGGGCATTAATATTATTCTACGATTATATAAATGGAAAAGACTTTGCAACAGAACACACCATTTTTAAATCTGCAATGAAGCCCTTAATAGCGAAAAATGTAAATATTGTTCTAAACGAAGAGGAAAAAGACCGATGGGCGGATGTGAATTTTCGTTCTTTTTCAAAAGTTTTAAATCCTAACTTAAAAGAATATCGATTCGATTTAGTAGTTCTTCTAAGAATGGCAAAATAAATTTGATATCACTCCGAAAAGTAGTTTTTCGCAAAATATTCGGCGAATTTGATGGATTTGGAAGGGTAAAAACGTATAAAATCGAATTTCAGAGTGAGACCATTTATTTATTTTAGGGACTCACTCACTTCAAAAGACAATTTAATGAGTCTATTATAGAAAAATGATGTGAAAAAACTTTGCATAAATCAATGTCTTTAGCAAAGTTTTCTAATTTTCACTTACTCAAATTGAACAACCTCTTATCCAACTTTTCTAAATCTGTTGCCATTGGGGCTTTCATTACGAGCGGTTTTTGTGTTCTTGGATGTATAATTTCTAATGTAAACGCATGCAGCGCTTGGCGATCTAGTAATTCATCTGGTTTTTCCACATAAATGCGTTCTCCGATTATTGGATGACCAATTGCTGAGAATTGTACACGGATTTGATTTTTAAAACCAGTATCTAATTGAACCTCAACTTGAGTTGCAACTGCGTATCTGTGTAACACTTTGTAGGTTAAACGAGCACGTTCTCCGCCAGATTTCTCATCAGCAAGGATGTTTTTAAACTGTGCTTTTATGAGTTTCATGTAGTGAACCAATTCGCCAGTATCCGGCCCAACAACGCCATGAACCCAGCATAAATAGGTTCTAATTGGTTCATGAGACAAAAAGTGTTTTACCATTTTCTGATAAGCCCAACGACTTTTTGAAAACAAAACCACGCCTGTTGTGTAACGGTCAATTCTATGTACCGCTTTTATGGGTGAATCAGAATCTTTTGTGGCCTGATTCAATATAAACTCAGCTGAAATGGCTTGTGATTTATGAATTGGAACCGTTAATAGTCCTGCTGGTTTTGATATGGCAATCAGATCTTTGTCTTCAAATAGAATGGGTAAATCCCAGCCGCCCCAGGTAATTCGTTTACGTCTAGCCATTGTTTAGATTCTCCGCTTGGTCAAAATCGTTCATTAATTCTAGTATAATTCGTTCTTTAGGGTATTTCGCCATGGCGTTAAACAAGAGCATTTTTGCTGAGGCTTTTTCACCTAATTGCCAGGTAGCAGCAGCAAGATTATGGATCATTTCGGGTGTTTCACCACCGTATTGAATACTTTTTTGAACCGTTTCTTTTGCTTGAGCATATTTTCCAGTTTCATATTGAGAAACAAATAATTCGTTCAAAATGCCAACGTGATCGGGCCAAGTTTCTAAAGCGTGTAAATAAGCGTCTTCTGCTTCTGCCCACATTCTTAGTGAGGTACAAAGTGAGCCTAACATAAAATAAGCATAGGCTTTATCATCACCATCAAGGTTTATAATTAGTTCTACTAATTCATTGCCTAAATCATTTAACGCTTTAACAACTGAGGTGCTTACGGCTTCGTCATTATTGGCAACAGCTGTGTCTAATTCTTCCATTAAATCAACTAAAACATCTGATTTTTCAAGAAGATAGGGTTTGATATCCATAATCGAATTTGATTTTTATTTCGAACAAAGGTACGAAATTCAGAGAGTATTATTTTGAGTTAGGAATAAGAATGGTTTTTAGTGATTGGATTTGCTGTTTACTTTATGATTTCAAATACTTTAGGCGTCATTTTGAAACATTTAGATGTGAATTCATAGTAACCTGTTATAAAGTTCTTAATATTGGGATGGAGTTTTTTTGGGTGAAGATGTTTTTTTATCAAGTTTAGCGGAAATATGCATTTTAGAAAAAACTTGTTGAATCGATGTGAAATCAATGTCTAAAGTTTTATTAGTACCGAATGCTCATTCGCATTCAGCCCACCTGCCCCCTTTGATTTTCTTGCCGATTTTTTTGCATGTTATTTTGGCAAAAGGGGAAGTTTTTGCTTTCGAGTAATGCGGAATTTTGAATTTTGGAACAATCTATCGCTTGACCGAAATCCCGTATCGGTGTACGGGAAGACTTTTTTACTTTCTAATGACTTTTACTTCGTAGGTTTTTTGAACTGTGCTACATTCTGTTCCTTTGTCATCAATAATGGTTAAGCGGACTTTGTAGTTTCCAGGTTTTGAATATTGATATTGAACTATTTTACCAAAGGCAATTTTCCCATCTCCAAAATCCCATTCAACTCGAACTAAATCGTTATTTGGATCGAAGCTTTTTGAAGCATCGAATACAGTTAATTCGTTTACTGCGCCAATGCTAATTACATCCGGAACGCTTGCAATAATTTCTGGTGGCCCATTCACTATAACAGTGTGTTTTAATGCTGTTGTACCTGCATTGGTTCCAGTTACATACATCACACGAATGTTATACGTTCCTGCAAAGCTGAATTTCAGATTTTTAGCTTCTGAATAGGAAATACGTTTACTTCCAATAAAAACTTGAACTCTAGTAGAATCATTTGTAGGGAATGTTAGTGATTCTAAAATGTCAATGGGTTGATCAATACAAATTATCTCAGGAAGTTCAATCGCCATATTTCGCAATTCATTTATCCGAATAGTTCTAGATTCACTTACTGTTGAATTTGCAACATGTGAGTTATCGGTGACTGTTAGTGTAATTGTAAACGTGCCTTCTTTGTTAAATTTGTGCGTTACTTTTTTACCTTTAAGGCGCATTCCATCGGAAACAAACCAGTTATAAGAATCAATTTCACCATCAGGATCATAACTATTTGTGGCGTTAAATTCTAGAGCATCACCCGGTAAGGCTTTGTCTGGGGCATCAAAAGCTACAATTGGAGGAGCATTTACAATAACATCCTTTTTTGTTCTACTTACAGCCGAAGCTCCACCGCCACCATCATCTGCTAAAAGTTCTACTGTGTATACACCTGGTTTTGCATACGAATGCGTTACAAATAAACCTTGTTTATCTGTTCCGTCACCCATTTTCCAATAAGCAGCTTTTATCACCTGTTGATCTTTAACGTCTTTTGAACCAGAGAATTGGAATGGAACATTTGGAACTAAAACAGGCATATCTTGAATAGATAAAATGGGAGTATCCTGTACGGTGAGATACATCGTTTTTTCGGAAGTTTTACAGCCTGCTTTTGTTTCTACTTCAACTAATAAAACTATTGTGTAATCTCCTTTTTCTAGCAAGCGTTCAAATTTTGGAAGCTTACCAAATTTAGATTCATCAGCTAGTTCACTAACACCTGCCACCGCACTAGTTGTTACAATCCAGCGTTTTTCGCCAACACTATTGGTCGCTTTTTGATAACTGATGGTTTCTACCGAACCAATTTTCCAAGTTAATTTGTTAATTTCTACACCATCAACTAAGGAAGTACTTGGATCGAAGCGTACTGCCTCTCCTGTTCGAATAGTTTTAGGAATAGAAAATTCTGCTTTTGGTTTTGGGGTAATTGTTACAACAATACTATCAGAATCAGTATTTCTACACGCTCCTGGCATTTCAGTAGTAACCGTTAAGGTAACTTTATAGCTTCCTGCTTTTTCAAAATTATGATTTACTTTGCTTCCACTTGCTTTGTCTCCATCTCCAAAATCCCAACTAAAATTAGTATTAAATAAATCACCTGTTTTGGATTCGGTTCCATCAAAACTTACAAACTCTCCTTCACAGGCTGTAATATCGAGGCCCGCAAAAGCTTTTGGAGCACCAACAACGATTACGGTTTGAGCCATTCTTGTAATGGAATTCTCTAAACCTTCATTATCATTTACCGTTAATTCAATTTGATACGTGCCTTCATTTTGAAAGGTGTACGAACCTTTAGCTTGATTTGCACTGCCGCCATCTCCAAAGTCCCAAGTGTATGAAATCTCTTTTTCATCGGGATCGTACGATTTTGAAGCGTCAAATATAAATTCGTCATCGGTACAAATAGAAACTGGCAACTCTACATAAACTTCTGGTGGACGATTTATGAAAACGTTCACCGTATCGCTGCTTAATGAATTATCTAATCCTTGCTGATCATCAACCGTTAAAACAGCTTTATACGTTCCGCCATAAACATATTTATGAAAAGCCATTGCTCCTTCTGAATATCCACCATCACCAAAACTCCAGAAATATTTTAGCTGATCGCCATCGGAGTCGTAACTTTTGGAACCATCAAAATAAGCTAAAGGTGTTGCTGAACGAATTTCATTTTGAGCTACAACTGCAACGGGTGCTTGATTAAATGCGACTGGAATTAATGCTTGGGTTTCACTATTTGCTTGATCAACTCTATCTCGAACCGCAACTTTTATGTGACTTACGCTTCCAGATAAGACAAACGTTTGTTTTTCTTTCCCCATAATCCATTCATCTCCAACGAAATACAAATATTCTGCAATTTGTCCATCAGGATCATAAGAGGGAGATAAATCAAGTGTAACTTCTTGGCCAGAAATAATTCGTTTGGGGAAATTATACTTAACAACCGGTGGCGCATTCACTTTAATTTCCGTGTTGGCAATTACGTTTGAGCCTTCTCCACCCAAATCATCTTGTACACTTAAACTTACTTGATAAGTACCTGGGCTCATAAATTCATGTGTTACTTCTTTGCCTAAAGAAACTGTTCCATCTCCAAAATCCCAGAAATAGCGAATAATTTCGCCATCAGAATCTGTTGAGTTTACACCTGAGAATAGAACTGGCGAACCGGGTGAAGTATGTTCAGATGCATTGATTACAGGCACTGGTAAATCGTTCACCGTAACTTCAATATCTTTTGATTGAACAGCAGAATAAGTCCCCGAATTGTCAATCATGGTATGCTGAATGGAATATTTTCCAGGTGCTTTAAATGCTGTATTTAATTTTGAACCGTTTACTGTGTTTCCATTTACAATCCAGAACATATCAATTATTTCGCCATCAGGATCGTAACTTTCTGATGCATCTAAAATAACTCTTCCGCTGTTAAACACTAAGTTTTCTGGTAAAACTGCAACTGGAGGTGCATTTACTGTAACTTGAATAGAATCTATACCAAAACCTTTTTGAGAATCGTCGGTTACTTTCATTTTTACATAGTAGGTACCAGGCTTTTGAAAAACATGTTTTATATCCACACCTTTTTGAATAGAACCATCAGGAAAATACCATTCGTAATCTATGATTTTTCCATCGGGATCTCGCGAAAATTTCCCACTAAATGATGCTGGCCTATTTGGAGAAACAATTTTGTCGGAACCTGCCGATGCTATGGGTCGCTTATTTACTCGAATATTTACATAACTTCTATCTTTTGAATTGTACGTTCGTGCATCATCCAAAACTTGCAAAATTACTTTCGTAAAATTATCTGAGTTTAAAGCATAACGAACAACCGAACCTTCAATTAGAGTGTCGTTTCCGATTTGCCAAGCGTACTCAATCAATTCTCCATCGGGGTCCTGAGATTGTGATGCGTCTAGTGTAAATAATTCGCCAATTTGAACTACATCAGGAGCAATAATATTCGCAACTGGAGGACGATTAATTTTCACTTTTATGCTTGATGTTGCCGTTCCACATTCACTATCAGAATCGTCTTTTACGGTTAAAATAACTTCATAAATCCCGTTTTTCGTGTACTTTTTATCGACACGAGCTCCATAAGCACTTGTTCCATCACCAAAATCCCAATGATAGGACATAATTTTACCATCAGGATCGTGCGAAATTGTACCATCGAAAGCCATATTATTATTAACAATATTTGCTCTGTCACCACCAGCCCAAGCAACTGGCGGAATATTTAAAATCACCGAATCTTGAATCTCATACTTTTGTTCATGACTTTCAACCAATGCGCTAACTTCCCAAGTAAATGGTTTATAACCCTTGCCTTCAAAGCGTTTGGTAATTTCATTTCCTGTGATTACTTCTGTTCCAAAAATCCATTTCGTTTCCAGATTACTCAGCATCTCCTGATTAGTTATAATCGTTTCAAACGTGATGGTATTACAGTCATCGCCTGAATAACTTGTTTTGTATTCAGCAACGGGATAATTGGGTTCAACGTAATTTTTGATTGGCAGCTCAATTGGAATTAAAAAATTTTCTTGATCTCTAAAATGCAAACCAACCGTGTTATTAAAATCATTACCAAAGAAATTAAATCGAACTTCCGAAACATTTCCGAAACTGCTCAGAGGAACGATATTTTCAACCCAATTTCCATCACTTGAAGAACTCAAAGGAATATCTCCTTTAAATGGAACTGTGAGCGAAATGGGCATATCGTCCATGTCGAACGTATTTGCATAAAGCTGAGTAACACCTTCAGTATTTAAAGTAATTGCACCCTGAAATTCAGTCCAATTGTAATCTACTAAAGAAGGGATTCGAAGCGATAAATCGTAAACAAACGATCTTGTTGTAGTGGGATTAATTTTTTCAGTTCGTGAATGAGAAAGCGCTAAATCGTAAAAATTCCCATCGTTACCTTTTCCGCCAAGAACTAATAACACAAAACGTTCAAATCCATTTCCTAAATTGTATCCAGACCCTCTTTTTAATTCTAATAAAGTGTACCAACGTGCATTTCCCGCGCCATTTGAACCAAAATAGCGATCTAAAATGACATCATTTTTATCATATTTTAATTCAGGCTGCGTTTTTTCAATTTGACCACCATAAATTTTATTTGCAGAACCCCCTCCCAAAACGATAAACCTGGTTTCTGTATCAAATGCTCCATGTTTTTCATCGTACATTCCGCTGACATCGGGATCGAATACTCTTAAATGAATCTGCTTTTTTTCATCTAATGGGATATCGTAATAAACAGCTTGAAGATTATTAAAATCTCCATTACTTAATGAAGCATCACGGCCAAATGTGGAAAAAAACAACCCTCTTCCCTGCTGTGCGAAGGATTTTCCAGTGAAAATCAGTAAAGAAAGTAGAAGTAATAAATAGCGCAAAACAGGTGAATTTGAAAATGATACAAAGGCAAAATATACTGTTTTTTTTGAGTTTGTGTCTATTTAGAAATGTTTTGAATAGAGCTTTATGGTGTATTTTGAAATGGAACTTCCAAATTTAGACGTTCATATGCTAAACCTGTGCCAAGTTTTGTATGATTTTCGCGATGCGGGCTTTTGTTTGAGATTTACACTGAGTTACTGATAAGTGTTTTATAAAAATTCATCCCGAGCGTAGCCGAAGAATCTTCCGTTTTATGATTTTGGAGTCAATATTCATGAACTCTGCGCTGTGATTTTTTCATCATTGCTCTTTACTCAGTTCTCATTTTGTTTCGAAGATCACTCCGCTACGACTCGTTCGGGTTTCTTGCTTTGGGCGTAATTCTTAGGCTCATCTCCGGTCGAGATGACGATTTTTTTATTTTGCAATCATTCCTTTTTCGGCGAAGAATTTTTTTGCTTTTTCTACGTGATTCCCCTGTACTTCTATTGTTTTCCCATAGGTTGTTCCACCAGCTCCGCATATTTTCTTTAAGCCTTTGGCTAATTCTTCTATTACTTGTGGGTTATGAGGAATATTCATAATCATGGTTACAGGTTTGCCTCGTCGACCTGCTGTGTCTAGCCGTATTACTAATGGATTAACTTTTCCGGGAGTACTCATTTTCTAATTCTTCGTTTTGAATTTTTAATTTGCTCTTTTGCTTGGTTTGGAGTTTTTGTGTTCTTGGTTGAGATTCTGAATTGTGATTCAGGTTAATGTTTTTTTGAAGATTCTTTTGGTGTTTTGAAAGTGATTTTATTCTTTGGCCGAGATCCTGAGTCGGAGCCCAGGATGACGGTTTAATAGAACTTACTTTTGGACTTGGCCGAGATTCCGGGTCTTCGCACCGGATGACTCTTATTAAAATCTGTTGCTTACTCCGAAGACTAACAACGTATTCCAGTCGCCTCTTCCTGTTAGATTATTCATGAAAAAAGGCATTCTTAAAATAAATTGTAGATTGCGTATTACTTCACTTTGTGGTCTCCAACGATTTAATAAACTCAAATCTGAGGCATTATAGGAAAGACCAACAAACATTGAACTTAATACAGGTCTTTCTGAGTCGTTAGTAAATGGATTATCACTCCAGAAATTACCATTCCAACTAGTTCCAATTCCTGAAACAAATTCTAGAATGGTTGGTCTTAACCATTTATTTTTAAACGGCCTCCATTCGTTCCAAATAACAAAACTTGTATGATTATTTCCTGCAACATCAGGGCTTCCAATTCCTTGAACGCCATAGCCTAACAATCCATTTCCACCCATTGGAGAAAAATGAGCATAGTTTGTAAATTCTTTCCTAATATTCGCAAATTCAAACCAAGTATGATTTTTCCATGCTCCTTCTAACGTTGGCCCAGCAGCTGTAATTCGATATTGGTTTGGCAAATCTAATGATCCTGTTGCTACATACATTCCAAATCTTGAGGATAGGGAATTAGTCCAATCGAACGTTTTGTTTGCTGTGAGCGTTCCATAACTTGCGCTATACCATTTACCAGAACTTGCCATTTGTGTAGTTAAACCAATTCCATTTCTTGATGGATCGCCCATTTCATAAGTAATTCGAGAACCAACCACTGCATAACGATCCCATGAATCAAATACATCAATCATTCTATTGGCTGTTTTTTCTTGATGGAATAATGAAAACGTAAATACTCTTCGTTTGGGTGACCATTGTCCGTATTTACCAATGTATTTTTTAAAAATCAATTGGTTTTGAAATACGCCATAATAGCGCATAGCTTCAAAATGTATGGTTGCACTTTTTCCAGAATAGTTTGCGGGTAAGGTCAAACTAAAGGTGTAATCAACATCGGTTCGTTTTACATCATAGTTTTCTAAATTTCCACTTGTTAAGCGCATTGATGCTACATAGGCATATTGATCAAAAATATAGTTACCATACGAGTGAAAACCTGCCATTATGCCTGAATTTTCACCATACCAAAGAGTTGGACGCCAACTTGAGCCATAGGTATTCCAATAGGCTTTAGCCGGTTGCATGAATTGTTTATCATTGGGGAAAGGCCAGGTATTGTTTAATCGATTTACATCAGCCATTCTTAGTGTTGGATCAATTTCTACACGCTTAATTTTTTTCCCTTTTGTTGAAACCTCTAAATCATACGTTGAGTGAGTCCACTGCCAATCTTTTGCAACTTCATAGACATAACTACCTTCAATTTTCTTTTCGCCTCGCATTTGAACTAGGGGAATAGTATAAACAATACTCGTTTCATCATCAAATTCTACAAAAACATCAATTGGCATAGGAAAATCACCTTTACGTTCTAATGTTATTATTGCTTTACCGTCTTGTTTTTTGATTTTTTTGAGCGCATAATCTATTGTATTAGTCGATTTTATCCAATGATTTAAGTACCAATCTAAAACGAGACCAGATTCTTTTTCAACTATATGAATAAAGTCCTCTGGTTTCGGATGTTTGAATTTCCATTCATTGAAAAAACGAAATAATGCTTTTCTCATCACATCGTTTCCAACTATATATCCTAATTGGTGTAGAAAAATATTTCCCATGTTATAAGCAGCTGTACCATAAGCAGCATTGGTATCAAACTCATCAGCATGCGTACTTAATGGTTCTTCAATGCCTCGATATTTTAAGTATAAATAACCACCATAAGCGCCCATTTGAGGGTCACCTGCTTGTTTTAATACATAAGCAGCTGCTTCGTTTGATGCATATTCTGTAAACCCTTCGTCCATCCAAAAATAGTAACTTTCGTTAAAGCCCAGTTGACCGTAATACCACATATGCGTTAATTCATGAGCCGTAACTCCGACTAAAGAGCCCAGACTTCTTTTACCAGTAATCAACGTTGCCATCGGATATTCCATTCCGCCATCTCCGCCTTGAATAACGGTAAATTGCGGCCATTGATATTCTCCAAAATTTTCACTTAAATAATCAATTGCAGTGGCTGTATATGCTCCTAGTTTTTCCCAGTTTTTCTCATTTTGTTCTGCTTTATAGATTACATGAACATCTTTATTATTCGCTGTTTTTCGAATATAATGTTTCATATCGGGATCGGCTACAAAACCAAAATCATGAACATTTTCTGCGATGAAATGCCAAGTTAGTCTATCTTGATTTTCAGGACGATTTAGGACTCCACTCACATTATAACCGTGACCAATTTCTTCTGGATTTTGTAATACGCCCGTTCCGCCTAAAGTGAAAGCAGAATCAATGGTCACTTTTACATCGAAAGTTCCATAAGGAGCATAAAACTCACGTGCTATGTAAGTACTTGTGTGCCAACCATCTTTATCGTATTCAGCCATTTTAGGATACCATTGAGTCATGGAAAAACGAATTCCCTCTGCATTATCACGACCTGAACGACGAATTTGAAGCGGAACTTGTGATTCAAATTCCATATCGAAAAGTACTTGTTCGCCCGGTAAAATAGGCTTTGCCAATTGAACTTCCATAGTTGTTTGTTCAATGGTAAAATCTACATTTTGCCCACCTTGTTTTAAAGATAGAATGTGGTGGTAACCGATTTCTTTTTCATTTAGTTTACTAATTCGGTCACGAACTCTTCTGTCAGGATCTAGAATCGTTCTTGAACGCTCATCCATCATAGAACCAGGTTGAAACGCATTGAAATACAAATGATAGAACACTTTGTTTAAGGTATCGGGTGAATTATTAGTGTAAATAAGATTTTGAGTTCCAGTAAACTGATTTGCTTCTGCATTCAAATCAATATTCATTTGATAATACACTTCCTGTTGCCAATAATCTTTATCCGGTTGCGAATATAGAGTAGAAGAGTTTAATAATAAAAAAAGAAAAAGTGTTGCTACAATTTTCATACAATACACACTATTTTAATTAGGATGAATAGGTTGAATAATAGGAATTGAAGGATTCAGAAACAATGAGAAGCTTTTTTTCTAAAATTTTGAGATTAATATTACTGACTCAAATTCGGACTTAAACCTTTTGTAAAGTTTATTAATTTTTTAAAAGGTTCAATTTTTCAAATAATAAAAACAATAACATAAGCGCAAAATATAGTTCTTATCTCACATACGTCATTTCGTCCCTTAGGTTTAATAAAGCGTTTTGGAAAGGTTTTTGCTAGAAAGTAAGGACTTAAAAAAGCGCACCGTTTACCGATTGATACAGGCGCATAATTACTCGTCTAAGTAAAAATTATAGCATGATTTTATCCTGTATCAATTCATGCTGGACCCCGATCCAGCATCTCAGTCTTAGAACTTAACCTATTTAAAAGAAGTAGCTTATGGTCTAGAAAAAATTTGGACAGAGATAGCACTTCGTGGTTCTTTGAATCGTGTCGGGGCATGGGATATTTTTTTTTGCAAAACCAGTGAAGTTTGTTTAGAAACGAAGTCCGAATTTGTGTTACTGATCCCATAGTTCTGAACGAATAAGATTTAAAGATATTTCTGCTATGGAATAGTCTAAGGCAAGTCGTTTTTTTTCTGGCATCTGACGTTCAACAAGATTAGCTGTGGTTGATGGATATAAAACTACATCAACATCACGAACAAATAATGGCAACGATTTTCCGTAAATAGTTCCTGCTATAATGGAAGTTGTTGGTTTTAGTGCAGACTTTAATTCATCTAACAAAAACGGAATGGTTTCTTCACTTTGTGTTACCAATCCTAAACCTGTTAGCTCAAATTTATTTCCTAAATCTATGAGTAACTGAGGGTTAAATTGATACACTACAGGAATAATATGAATATCCTCAACTTCGGTTTTAAAATATCTTAAATAAGTAATGGGGACAAAAAGGGCATCATGATCTATCATTACATTTGGATCATTCCATGCAACCGCCTCGCTTTTCACACCAATAGCGCGTTTAATAGCTCCTGAAATCATTTGAGCATGTTCGGCATTTATTCCAATTGAGGCGCAGGATTCAAATTTATTGGGCCATTCCATATAAGTGAGCTGCTCTTCGAAAGCCATTTCAATTTCATCTTCACTTAATCCGTAACCTATAAGTTCTTCTAAAACGGCTTTCATACGTTCAGCACCATATTCTAATCGGGCTTCCTTATTTAATGAAGTATGTTGCATTTTAACAACAAATCCGCGCCCACCTGCCGAGGATACTAAACCTTCTTCCTGTAATTGTTGGTATGCTTTTCTTACAGTGTGAAAACTCACACTTAATTGTTTTCCCAATTCTCGTGTTGATGGGAGTGTTTCTTCTACTTGAAATTGTTTGGTTGCAATTAAAAGACGAATTCGATTTGCTATATATTTTGCTGAACTCATTGGATAAAGATAAGGAAATGCTTTGATTGTGGAGCATTCATTGGGAATGGTTTGCAATGGTAGCTTTTAAATTTCAGTGATGTGGTGATCTCTTACTCCGAAACGGGATTTAGGCCGAACTCAACTTCTCGCCACTAGTTCTTCTTGAAATCTTCTCTGCACTTTGTTGTTCTTCCGTCACATCACACTCAAAGTCCGAGGTAAAAAAGGGAGTTTTCTACCTTATCTTGAACTTAAGTTACTTTTCAAATTTCAATAGAGAAAACCAATAGAATTTATAAAGAGCTTATGCAACTTATGTTACTGAAAAGACGCTGTTTAACTGATAAGTTTGCCCAACGTAAAAAATAAGTGTACTCAAAATGAAAAAAAATGTTGGAACGGCTGATAGAATTATCAGAGTTATTCTTGCTGTAGTATTTGCAGTTTTATTTTTCACTAAAACAGTAACAGGCACTGTTGGCTATGTGCTTTTAGCTTTAGCTGCTATATTTTTAGTAACTTCCATTATCACATTTTGCCCTTTGTATTTGCCTTTTGGGCTATCAACTTGTAAAAAAGACTAATTAATTATTATGATTCTATCCTTTATCAAAAAGAATTTGTTTTACGTTTTAGGCGCTTTACTTGGTGGAATTGCAGGTTTTTTTTATTGGCAACAAATCGGTTGTGTTTCTGGAACCTGCGCCATTACATCTAATCCCTACAACTCAACTCTTTACGGAGCTTTAATGGGCGGACTTGCATTTAATTTATTCAAAAAAGAACCTATTAAACAAGAATCAAAACCAACGAGTTGTAATTGAACCATCTTTTTTAACAAATACATCAATATTCAAAAAAATAAACCCATGCAAACAGTTGAAGATTTAATTAGACAAAATAAAGGTACTATTATCGATGTGCGTACTTACGGTGAATTTTTAGGCGGACATGTTGCCGGTTCTAAAAACATTCCTTTACACGAAATTCCAGCTAGAATTGACGAACTTCAAGAATATCCTATGCCTTTAATTTTTTGCTGTGCTAGTGGAAATAGAAGTGGGCAAGCGGCTTATTATTTGCGTCAGCAAGGGTTTGATTGTCACAATGGTGGCGGATGGCTAGATGTTAATTACTTGAAATCTTTATCAAACGAAGACGAAGAAGCTGCATGATTCAGTTTATTAAAGAATTATTCGGCTTAGGACCCAAAGTTGACTTAAGTGATTTAATTCATAACGGCGCTCTTATAGTTGATGTGCGTACAAAAGGTGAATTTAAATCGGCACATGTGGATAGAAGTATAAATATCCCACTAGATCAACTTCAAAAAGAAATAAAAAAACTTAGACCTAAAAAAGACCGACCTATTATTACATGTTGTGCAACAGGAAATAGAAGTCGAGTTGCCAAATCTATTATTAAATCGGCCGGTTATACGGAAGTACTTAATGGTGGCGGATGGATGAAAGTTCAACGATTAATACCATGAATACAATTAAATCCATCATAAATTGGATTAGACCCCGTTGGTTTCGTTTAGCTATCGGGGTTATTTTATTGATTACAGCTGTTCAGGAAAAAGATAACCTGATTGGTTTTTTTGGAGCATTGACTCTTTTTCAAGGCATTTCTGGTAGGTCTTGTTGCGGAAGTTGCGGAACTTCTTCTTGCGAGATTCCTTCTTCTAAAAGTTAGAATTATTTAAAACGAAATTTGTCTAACTCTCTTTTCTTTAATTGACTGTTTTATCCATTTTTTATACATTAAATATTTGCAATTCGCGAATCGCGATTCGCGAATTTAAAAGCTAATTTGAATAGATAATATATGAAAAAGCATAATGGGATGCGCCCCCAAGACATTGTTGTTCTTTTAAAAATAATTGCATTAAAGCATGACAATTGGTTAAATGCGGATTTAGCTCATTCGCTTAAAATCAGTCCATCAGAGATATCTGAAGCATTGAATAGATGTAAAATTGCGGGCTTAATTGATTCAAAGAAGCGAAATGTGAATATTAATTCCTTCTTTGAATTTCTGGTCTTTGGGTTAAAATATGTCTTTCCTACTGAACCTGGAGCAATTGTTAAAGGAATTCCAACCGCACATTCGGCATCACCAATTAATCAACATATAGCAAGTGGAAAAGATGTATATGTTTGGTCTTACGCAAAAGGAACACAGCGCGGACAAGCAATAGAACCACTGTATAAATCCATTCCTCAAATAGTAGAAGATGACCCAGTTTTTTATGAGCTTCTAGTAATAATTGATACTATAAGAGTTGGAAAAGCTCGTGAAATAAACATTGCCAAAGTTGAACTCGAAAAAAGATTGAACTATGCTTAAATCAAATAGTTACATGCTAGAAGCAGTAGCAAATGGTCTAGCCTATTTAAAAGAAGAAATGGTTTTTGCTGGAGGAGCTGTTGCAGAATTATATGCAAGCAATCCCGAAGCTACCGATATAAGACCAACACTTGACGTTGATTGCGTGATTGAAATTCATTCTTATTCGGCTCATACAGAAGTAGAAGATAAACTACGATCTTTAGGTTTTGTTAATGATACCACACAAGGAGCTCCCATTTGTAGATGGAATTATCAAGATATTCTAGTTGATATTATGCCTTCAGATTCTGAAGTTTTGGGATTTAGCAATAGATGGTATAAGGAAGGAATCAAAAGTAAAATTTTAAAAACACTTCCAAACGGAACAGATATTTTTGTCTTTTCACCTGAGTATTATTTAGCTACAAAATTTGAAGCAAATAAAGGTCGAGGGGGGAGTGATTTACGACAAAGTCACGATTTTGAAGATATCATTTACATTTTGGACAATTGTGCTGAACTACTCGATAGTATTTCAAAGACAAATGAAACTGTAAAAATATATCTGAAAGAAGAATGTACTAATCTACTTAATAATAAGGGTTTAGTTGAAGGCATTGAAAGTTCTTTACCTTTTGGTTCTGAAAAAGAGGCTACCGATATAATTATTCAGCGTATTCAAAAAATTGGTGATGTTTAAAAAATTATCATAGTACAAAAGCTGATTTTGGGACTTATATACATTCATATAACCTAGAATCTCTTCTTATTTTGTTGATAATTGCTGTTCAGGAAAAAGATAACCTGATTGGTTTTTTGGGAGCATTGACTCTTTTTCATGGCATTTCTGGTAGGTCTTGTTGCGGAAGTTGCGGAACTTCTTCCTGTGAAGTCCCTTCTTCAAAAAGTTAGAATTATTTAAAACGAAAACAGGACTCACAGTTCTTAAAGGACTGTGAATCCTGTTTTCGCCTTTTTTATCTTTAGCCTTTTACATTTCTAAAGTTAAATACAAATAGGTATCACTTCTTAAAATTCTAAGCATAACTACATCGCCTTTTTTGTAGCGTTTCATCTCTTTTTCGAAGCTTTTTACATCTTCGATTTTATTTCTTTTTACCGAAATAATCACATCACCTTCACGCAATCCACTCCGATATGACATAGAACGAGCATCAATTCCTGTAATTACTACCCCTTTTACATCGTCTTTAATTTCAAATTTACGACTTAGTTCAGAGCTTAGTGTTTGATAATCAAACTTCAATTGTTTACTTAAACTTTCTGATGCTTCTTCTGTTGTTGCAGCAATTGCTGAGCTACCTCTTTCGTCTAAAACAACTGTTATTTTTTTCTCATCTCCATCACGTAAAATTAGAACCTTTACTTTGGAGCCTGGTTTTGTTGAAGCAACTTGAGTACGCAAAACGTGCATGTTTTTTGTTTTTTTTTCATCAAACTCAATAATAATATCACCTTCTTTTAGACCTGCACGGGAAGCTGGAGAATTAGCCTCTACTTGATTAACAATGACTCCGTCTGATGATTTTAAATCTAAAGCTTTTGCAAATTTTGGCGTAATATCTTGCATGTAAACACCAATATAACCACGGCTTACTTTTCCATCTTTAATTAGGGATTCCATAACATTGCGAGCCATATTTATTGGAATACTAAAACCAATCCCTTGATTTCCGCCTGAACGAGAAGCAATAGCTGTATTAATTCCAATTAATTTCCCTTCAAGATTTACTAGAGCTCCACCTGAGTTTCCAGGATTAATGGCAGCATCGGTTTGAATAAAATCTTCATATTCAGCTAATCTTAAATTTGCCCTTCCTCTTGCAGAAACAATTCCCATGGTAACGGTGTGTGCTAAACCAATGTCGAGTGGAGATCCAACTGCAATTACTATTTCGCCAACTCTAAGTTCATCTGAATCACCTAAATCTAAAATCGGCAAATCATCAGCTGACTCAATTTTTAAAACAGCAATATCAGTTTGAGGATCAGTGCCGATTACTTTAGCAAGCATTTCAGTTTCCACATCCATCACTTTAATAAGTAGTTCGTCTGCGCCTTCAACAACATGATTATTGGTTAGAATGTAGCCATCTTTGGAAACGATAACACCGGAGCCTAAACCTTCACGAACTTGCTCTTGAGTAAAACTGCCAGGTCTTCCAAACAATGGTGCAAATGGGTCAATTCCGCGAACTTGAACGGTTTGTTTTGATTTGATTGTCACAACCGCTGGATTCGCTTTTTCTGCAATATTCGCAAGAGCACTGTTTAAGTTTTTTAATGTTTCAGTCGGGTCGGTTTGATAAACGTTGTTCGTGTTTTGAGTTTCTTGCCTTAATTCAATCGGCAACTCCCTACTTGTTTGATCTGCATTGGTAAAATTGGAAAAAGAGAACTCTGAAAAATAAAGAAGTAATAATACAGCCCCTAAGGTTGCGATTCTAAAATAGGGTGTTTTTTTTGAAAACATAGTTTTTATCCTTTTGTGATTGATTTGTTTTTTGCAAAACGTTTTTTCTTTTTCTGATATTGTATGATTTTTTTTGAGAGCTTGTTTTAAACTATTGCTTGCGTTATCTCTACTATTAAAACATTAATTTTTGAGTTAACTCCGAAAGAAGTTTTCGGCAAATTATTCGGCATTTCGCTGGAATGGAAAGGAATCAAACCGAAGAAATCAAATTTTCGGTGTGCGTTCATTTTTTGAATAACTGATTTTCAGTTTCAAACAACCTACTTCGCAATAGTTTAGTTTAAAACTAGTTTACTCTGATTTGTAGTTTTTGATGATTCTATCAACGATTGGATACATTTGAAAAGATGAAATTCGACTAAGTTTTTTTTGAATAGGCTCATAAACTAACATAATATATCGTCAATTGGCTTTGCCATGCATTATGTATCACTGTAATCACAATGACTTTTCTATTTCTTATCAGATGTTAAAATTTTGCGACAATTATCATCCCGAACTCATGTAATTAGTATGAAAAAAATCTCCTAACATTTATTTTTAATTTCTATTCACCTAATTCACAATTTATATGCTTAAATAGCTTAAAATAACTTATTTTCCATTGATGAAAACAGCAATGTCCATTATATTCGGATGTATTTTAATAGTTCAGCAAGCGAATGCGCAAATTGTTTGTTCAGCCAAAGATTCTACAAAATGGGAAGTTTTAAGAGAATTAAAACAGGAATCTCCTCTTAAAACCTGGGAAAAAGTAACCCATTCCTTATTAAATACTCCTTATGTAGCTAATACACTAGAAATTGCAGAAGATACAGCTTTGATTATAAATTTTCTAGGTTTAGACTGTGTAACATTTATAGAATCAACCATAAGTTCCGTTAGAACTTTGCATAATTCTACTAATAATGACTTTACAACTTATGCTGAAAACCTTGAAGAAATACGATATCGTGCTGGAAAACCTCATGGTTATGCATCTCGTTTGCATTACACTTCTGAGTGGATGGAACAAAATGTACAAAAGGGATTGGGAAGTTTAGTAAATGGTAAAAATTTTGAGCCAAAAGAATTCAAATTAAATTTCATGAGTGCTCACTCCGATGCATACCCATTACTAAACGATAAAAATAATTTGGCATCAATAATTGAGATTGAAAAACGCATATCTCCTAAATTGTTTTTTTTACCAAAAGAGAAAATAAGTTTATCTGAAAAGGATTTACATCATGGTGATATGATAGGAATTGTAACGAGAATTAAAGGGCTTGATATTGCGCATACTGGTTTTATTTACAAAAAGAATGGGGTTTCTTATTTACTTCATGCCTCATCGTCTAATGGGAAAGTGGAGATTTCTGAACTTAGTTTGTCAGAATATTTAAAAAAGTCTAAGTCTCAAACTGGAATAGTTGTGTTTCGATGGTTAAATACGATTCCATCTTGATTCTTTTATTTAAGCTCTAATTAAGCTCTAAACTCTGCATTATTAAAAGAAAACAGTACTTCTTTTTAACTTTGCGTTTATTCTGAAAAGAAGTTTTCAGTACAATAATTAGCGATTAAGTACGATTTGGAGTTGAGTCACTTCTCGAAAAGCAATTCAGAGACAGCCTTTTCTAAGTAAAACTATGCAGATTTATATATTTTATTTAACGAGTAACATCTTTTTAATAAATATTCTTCCTTCTGCACTATATCTTATCAGATACATGCCACTTCCTAAATTAGCTGCATTGAAATTCAGTTTATATGAGCCAGGGTTGCGTACTTCATTTACCAGTGTTTGAACTCTTTGACCTAAAATATTAAATAAATCTAGCCTTATATGAGTACGAGTTGCCACATCGTAAGGAATTACCGTGAGTGGGTTAAACGGATTAGGGTAATTTTGACCTAATTCAAATTTTTCTGGTCCTGCGAAAAGCACTTCAATTGGATCATAATAAACTTCTTCACCATCGAAATCGATTTGTTTTAGGCGATAGACGTATTTACCAGCAGCTTGAACATCTATGTCTTCAAAAGTGTAGATTGTTTTTTCAACTGAATTGCCTTTACCCTTTATGAATTGAACTTCTGTCCAAACAGTATCTGTAGGAACTGATGTTTTATTAGGTTCACTTGCATAGCCTAAATATGACTTCATTACCATGAATCCATAATTTTCAGTTTCAGTTGCAGTTTCCCATTCAAGAACTAAATTACCTGTTTTAGAAATTGATTCTTTTGCTTCAAACCGAGTTAATTCTACTGGTAACGCACTTTCAAAAACAGCATCTGAGATAAAGAAATCTTGGCTTCCTGCTAAAATGTTTGGTTCATCATCATTTTTTGGTGCACCTTTTGGAATAGTACTTTCAGCAGTACCGGAACCAATTGTATATCCATTAATTGTAACCGTTTTATTCCCAACATTAACAGAAGACGTAGCAAGTCTTTCCCAGACTGTACCCCCATTATGAACCCATATTTTCAGGTTTCCTTCGGTCATGGTGTTTAATTCATTCGTCGAATAAGCAAAGGTTAGATTTGCGGTAGCTGTTCCACCCGTATAAATTAATCGATAATAACGATACGCTGCATTGTAAGTGTTATTATAAAGCTGATCACGGTAATCCACTTCAACATTAGTCAATCCAGAATTTGCAGTTACTTGAACAACAACTTCATCATTAAAGTTATAGGTTCCAACACCAGTTACAGCTAATGATCTGTTAAATTTCCATCGAACAAAACCAGGGTGAGTTGGTCCTGCATCATTCTCATATCGAGCACCTGAAAAGTTTCCTAAATAATTTGTGAAATAAAAACTACCATTAGTTGAGGACACATTATAAGTAGGACTTCCCGAATTAAAGGTTGTGCCATCAATAGTATGAGTGATATTAGCATTATTTGTTATATAGGAAGTTCCCGTTCCATTTCTGAAAATACTGTTTGAAAGATTATCTACTGCGTCTAAAACACCTGATGCTCCAATAGTAATTCCATTTCCGCCAGAATATTCAAATACCGCATATTGAGCTTTTAATGTTCCATTAATCGTCATTTGCCATCCCGCTGTAGAGGCTCTTCGTGTAATAGTAGCAACGTTACTTGCATTTGTACCAGTAACTCGTAATAAACCACCATTATTAACCACTATGCTAGCATTTTGATGCATTCCAATAGTTGATCCAGCATCAACATAAAGTGTTCCATCAATACTTGTATTATCAACGCCATCACCATAGTCTAATCTTCTTCCATTCAATAATAATGTACCAGCAGTAATGGTTAATGTACCATTTACGCCAGTATTAGAAGATAAACTTACTTGATTTCCACCTGTTTTATTGATGGTTAAGTGATTAAATGATTGAGAATTTGAGGTTAGTGTCATAGAAGATGCACCAGAAAAGATAACTGTCGAGGTTGCAGGAACTACCGTTACGTTTGTATTATTCCAAGTTCCAGGGGTTTCTAAAGTTATACTACCTAAATTTAATGTTCCAGAAACCAGTTCCACATTATTACTTACATAAATATCTGAAGTAAGTGTTGCTGTGTTCGATTTTGAAATTCTAAAATTATAGAAACGCTTTGTGGCTCCACTTCCACCAGCACTAATAGCTTGTGCAACAGTCCCATCAAAAGTTACACGACCAGAACGAGCTGTAAATGATCCATTATTAGTCCAGTTTTTTGCAACTGTAATAGTAAAATTACTCGCCGTAACATCTAATGTACCATTGGTAATTGTTAAGCTACCGTTTACATCTAAATTTGAAGTTAAATTAAATGTTGCTGCTCCATTTAGAGTTAAGTTATTCAATGATGACCCCCCAAATGCAAGAGATTTTATACCTGATGCTGCCGTTAATTCAACAGTTGAAGAGTTACCTAAATTGACTGTTCCAGAGTTCGAATAATTATTACCAACAGAAATAGTTGAAGCAGAGCCATTTGGAATAGTTAAAGTCCCTCCGTTTGTGAAATTCGATGCCAGTGTTAAACTTCTGTTTGTATTAATCACTAAAATTCCACCTACTTGAATAGTTAAACTATTCGCATTTGCATTTCCTGCAGAAATAATTGGATCGTTGGCAACATTTGGAATAATTACATCGATTGTTGCATCAGGAAGAACAAGAGGGACTCCAATTCCATCATTCCAATTTCCTAAGACATTCCAATTTGTGCTTATAGCTCCTGTCCAGGTATATTGAGTAGATGTTGATGTCCAACGAACAGCACCGGTTGCTGCATTATTATCATCAACCTCATAAGTTGGTCCTGCTAATAAACCACTTGCATCTTGGAATGTAATAAAATTTCCTGTGCCACTTGTACCTCTAACGTTATTTGTTGGACCTGAGTTAAATACTATATTAGAAACGGTGCGATTTGTGGTCATACTTAAAATTTCGAGATACCGCCCACCAGCTGTACCATTAGAGAAAGTTCCATCACTAAAATTATTCGTTGCGTGTATGGTAGCACCACTTTGAATCTGAATTCCGTTCGCATTCATGTACTCAAACAAATAATATCTTGCTTGAATTGTAGCACCACCAGAAACTAAAAACGAATAGGTTCCTGTTGTATTACGAGTAACGGTAGCTACATTGGAAGCATCAGTACCAACAACAAGTATATTTCCACCACTTTGAACCTGAATGGTAGCTGTATTTCCCATTCTAATTTGAGAATTGGCACTTACATTTACTGTACCATTTATATTAAAAATATCTGAACCTGTTCCATCACCCATAATTAAATTTAACCCATTTAAGCTAAACGTTGAATTAGAAAGAGTAAAGTTACCATTTACTGTCATTGAATTGGTCAATAAAGAAAATGTGGTTGATGCACCTCCATTAATTATCAAATTATGGAAACTAGAAGCATTATTATTAATATTTGCTGTGCCAGCAGTAGATCGACTAAAAGTAACTGTTCCTACTCTTGGGGTAAAGGTTCCTGTATTTTGCCATTGATTACCAACAGATATTGCATAATTTGTTGCAGACACATCTAAGGTTCCACTAGTAATGTCTAAGGTATTATTTACTAAAAGATTGCTAGATAGATTGTAAATAGAGGTAGAATTTATAGTAAAATTATAAAAGGCAATAGCATCTGAATCGATATTATGAGAACCAGCTACACCATTAAAAATTACAGTTCCACCTCCATTATTAAATAAACCTGAAGTTCCTCTTAACCAACTTCCTGCTACTTTTATACTATCATTTGCAGATGAAGCTGTAAGTGTTCCATTTAGTGTTAAATTTCCTGATATTACTAAATCATCAACTAAATCGACCGTGGTTGCCATTGTTAATGTTGCACCATTATTGATTGTGAGGTTTGAAGCAAGAGCACCATCAACAGAAATAATTGGTTGATTTGTAGCTGTTGCAATAACAACATTTTCTGCACCAGTTGGCACTATACTTGGTCCTGCACTTGCTGTCCAGTTTGCTGCTGTGTACCAATTTGAACTAGTTCCACCATTCCATGTTAATACAATTGGTGTAGGCCAGTTTATTAAATTATTTGGATCATCATCGTACACTTCGCCTGCAAAAACACCTGATGCATTTGTTAACGTAAGAATACCAGATGCTGCAACTACTTTTGTAATGTTAGAAGGAGTTCCACCGGGATTATTTGGGAAATTAACATTATCAATTGTTAATGATTGTGTGTTTTCAATGCGTAAAAATGTACCACTCGCTGTTCCATTGGTAAATGTGCCATCACTAAAGTTATTCGTTGCATGAATAGTGGCAGAACTGTTTATTACAATTCCATTCGCATCCATGTATTCAAATAAATGATATCTTGCATGAATGGTTCCATTTACTTGAAACGCATAAGAACCCGTGGTTGCTCTAGTAACTGTTGCAGGTTGCCCAGGCGCACCAACTACATACATAGAACCTGATGCATTTACGGTGAAGTTTACAGCATTTCCTAAAGCTAGAGTTCCGTTTGCACCTACTTGGAAGGCACCGTCTATAGTTATAATATCAGCAACATTATTACCAAGACGAACTGTGTTACCATTTCCGTTAAAGGTACCTGCTTGTAATTGAAAATTAGCATTTGTTGCAAAATCGTCCTGACAAGTAAATGTTGTTCCTGTTCCATTAATTTGAACGCTATTAAATGTAGAACCGTTAGATCTTATTATTTCAGCTCCTGAAGTTGAAGTAAAAATATACGTACCTGATGTGTTAAAAGAACCACCCGTATTGTCAAATGAGCCACCAATTGTTGCAGTTAGACCATTTACATTAAAATTACCTTGGGCAATGGTTAAATTATCTGTGATTAAAATATTTTGATCATAAACATATACATTTCCAACATCTTTATTTATGGTAAGTTTATAAAATGTTTTAGTTCCCGTTAAGGCTGAACGAATAGTCTGAGCATCTACTCCATCTGATCCGTTAAATATTACATCGCCAAGGCGAGCAATAAAGGAGCCTGTACTTATATTATTCCAATCGTCACCAATTGTAATTGAGTAATTATTTGGGGATACATCTAATGTAGAAGCATTAAATGTGAGATCAGCTAAAACAGTAATATTTCCACCTAATGTTTTCGTATTGGCATTTTGTAAAATCAAATTACCATAAGCAATACCACCTTTTATCGTTTGAGCTGAAGTTCTGCGGTATTCGACATTGCTTGTAGCTGACAGATCATACGTTGCAAAACCTGTTGGAAAATTATTAGCACCAAGAACATAAATTGTCTGATTTCCTTCAACAGTCATTGTACCTGCGCCCGTATGTGTAATTTGATAGATATCGAGGTTTAAACGAGTAAATGTAGTTCTTAACAATAAATTCCCTGTTAAGCTCAGATTTCCACCTAATGTTTTAACGCCTGTTCCAGATAATTCAAGAGCTGCAAATGAAGAAGTGTTTATTGTTTGATTTCCACCATCAAAATTAATTGTACCGGTTCCAGAATAGGTTCCACTATTTGTCCATGTTGCACCTGCAACCGTATGTGTTCCACCGCCGACATTATTAAATGTACCAGAAGCACCAATAGTAACGATTCCATTCATATCGAGTACCGAACCTAAAGCAGCTGAAAGTGTTGAGTTAATTATTAATTTATCATTTATTTGATTCGCACCATTAAATGTCTTAACCAAGGTTCCTGAAACGGTTAATTGATCAAAATTGGCTGTTGTTATTGCTTGATTTCCACCATCTAATAGAAATACCCCATTTGTTGCGTTATTCATAGTTGCTGAGTTTACCAAGTTTCCAGCCAAATAGATGGTATAATTATTCGTTGATGGATTAAATGTACCTGCACTAATTGTCAAATTACCGTTTATATCGAAAATCGCTCCAGTTATTTGGAAATTGGCAGCTCCTGTAAAATTAACATTATTAAATGGATACGTAATTGTAGAATGAGTTATGCTCACAGACCCCGATGCAGCAGTAAAGTTTACACTTGATCCACCATTCGTAAAAATACCATTTGTTCCACGTGTCCAACTTCCAGCAACACTTATTTCACTTGTGGGATCGGAAACTATAATAGTTCCTGCACTTGCACCTGTTCCTAAAATTAAATTCCCATCAACCGTTAAATCAAAACCAGCTTGTAAGGTTAATGAGCCATCTGAAATGGTAATATTTTTACAAACAGCGGCATCTGTTGAAATTATTGGGGCATTGGGTTTTGCAGGAACAGTAACATCCGTAGTAATAAGTGGTATTGTTAACGAACTCCAGTTTGCAGGTTCATGCCAATTGGTATCGAAATTACCAGTCCATGTTGTAGTAGTAATAACAGGCCAGTCAATTTTACTGCCAGGATCACTTTCGTATGTTTCAGAACCTAATGATCCAGAAATTGAACCGCCAAATGTTATTACAGAAGCCGAACCTGTTCTCGAAACATTATTATGAACCCCAACAGTTGGAGTGCCAACGAATCCAAAGTTTACATTATTAATAGTTCCAGCTATTGCAACGGAGTTTGTTGTTAAATAATAATATGGACCTCCAGCAGCAGTAACAATATTCGAAAAGGTACCATCACTGAAATTATTCGTACCGTCAACTGTTGCGCCGTTCGTTAACACTAAACCGTTATTATCTAAATATTCAATTAAATAATAACGAGCATGAATAGTACCACTAGCCGTTATGTTTAGAGCTGTTCTACGTGTATTGTTATAATAAATACTAGTAATTGTTGCAGGATTACCAGAGGAACCAACTACTCGAAGTGTTCCATTCACTGTTAACGTATAAGCTGAATTGTTGTTATCAACTACAAATACTGCATTATCATCTATCTCAAGTGTACCATTAATTGTACCAGATTTACCTGCACCAATATTTGACCCAACTGTTAATTGATTTCCATTTAAATCTAGTGTAGCATTATTGTTTATAGTAAATGCTCTTTCTATTAAATTTGTAGGAGATGTTAAGGTATAAACAGTTACTCCTGATGGATTTACATTTAGATCATAAAATGAACCTCCATTAGTTTCTACTGTTACAGCTCCACCTGCCCCGTCAAATGTTACCGAACCGTTAAAATCATTAAATGTGCCAGTAACAATAAAGTCGCCCCCTACATTTAAAGAATAAGCTGCATTATTAACATCCAATTGTGAGTTTACATTTAAATTACCAAGTACAACCAAATTACCTGTCATATCAACATCACCGGCAGAGTTCAGTGTAAGATTATTGACCTGTAAATTTGCAGGTAGATCAGGATTATTTGCTGTTAACGTAAAATTTGCGGAACTAGAGATTAGCGTTCCACCTATGATAAAGTTTGCACCATTATAACCTAAAGTATAATCAAAAGCGCCCAAATTAACGGTATTGCCACCTGCAATGTTAATAGTTCCATTAATTACAGCACCTTCTGTGGTAAAGGTTTTGGCACCACCTGTTGTGAAGTTTAAACTAAAGAACGTTGTAGTTAAGTTAGTTATAATAGATTGCGCACCGACTCCATTAAATGTTAAGGTATTGGCTGTTTGATTGAAAGTTCCATTATTTGTAAAATTTCCAGCAATTGAAATATTCCTATTTATATCAACTTCTACACCAGGATTTACAGTAAAATTCCCTAGAATATTAACAACATCATTTCCGTCCGTTAATGTTTTAGCACCTGAACCTGCAAATACGATATTTCTTAGAGTAAATAGATTTGATGATGTTTCTCTTAATGTTTGTGCTGTTCCATCAAGTGTTACTGTTGTACCAACGCTAGCAATGTAATTGTTTAATTGATTATCAGCGCCAGATAAATACAAATCGAAACCACCGTCTGCAAAAGTATCTCCACCATTTGTATAGTTTCCTGCAACATACAAATCTCCATCTATGGTAGCTGTTCCACCACCCGAAATAGTTAAATTCCCATAAGATACTCCAGAAAATACAGTTTGATCAGATGCTGAATTCAAAAATGTATTTGAAGTCGAACCCATTGTATAATTATCGAAGTTGGTTGGATAGGCTACTCCCGTTATATCATCTATTGAACAGGTTAACGAACCTCCATTATCAACAGAAAAGGTTTGTACACCACCATTTGCAGTTATTGTATTGGCAAACATTCTTAGGTTTACACTATTTTGAACTGTTAAATCTCCTGTTATAGAAATGTTTGATCCTAAATCTTTCGTACCTGAACCACTTAATATCAATGTTGGCCATTCTGTAATATCTGGATCAAAATTAAAATCTGTAGGGTGATTTTGTTCTACAATCCCACCACCCCAAACAATATTTCGCCCACCAACCGGGAATGCTAAACCTCCAGTAAGAGTTAATTTAAATCCTGCTAAATCAAATTCTGTATCAACATCATTTACGGTTAAATTCCCTAGTACAGTTAAATCACCAAGGGCTGTTTTTGTTTGTAGGTTGCCAGGATTATTTCTTAATAAAGTTAGATTTCCATAGGTAGTGTTATAAATATCTTGATTTGAATTTGAGCGATATTGAACGGTTGAATTCGAGGCTAAACTTAGGGTCTCAAAAGTAGTAGGGAAATTATTTGCAAAAAGTTGAAGAGTAGAACCACCAGCCACAGTAAAGTCATTTGCACCACCGACACCTGTTAACGTAAATGTTGATAAATTGAACGTTCCTGCTGTAAATGCTACCGAAACATCACCGTTCACATTCGAATTATTGGCAAGAGTAATTGTACCACCACTTGAAAATGAAATATCATTAAAAGTTGTTGCAAATGCACCATTGTCTATTGTTTGATTACCTGTACCATCAAATGTTACAACACCTGTTCCAGATTGCGTAAATCCACCTGTTGAAGCATTATTAGTCCAATTTCGCCCTACATATAGATTATTTGTTTGGGCATCAAGAATTGTATTTGCAGATATAATTACATCTCGATTAACATCAACATTTCCCGATAATTGTTTTGTTGCTGTTCCGATTCCTGTTCCATTTACTGTAGTTAAATCATAAAATGGACCTCCAGAAATCGTTTGAGCTGAATTTCCACCCAAATCAAAACTTACATTACCACTTCTTGCATTAAATGTAGTTAATCCGATATTTGACCAATTGCCCCCAACTGTAATGGCATAGTTATTGGAGGAAATATCGAGTGTTCCATCTAATAAGGTAATATCATTATCAACATCTAAAGCAGATACTAATGTGTATGTTGCTCCATTTGCATCAATTTCTAGATTATAAAGTGAACTTGCACCAGTTCTAATAGAATGGCTACCCGTTGACGCATTAAATCGCACTAAACCAGCTGTATGAGAAATGGTACCTGAATTATCTAAATTTTCAGCTAAAGTTAACACTGATCCTCCATCATCTATGGTTACTGTGGTGGTTGTGCCTATTTGAACATTGGTTACAACTGTTAAATCAAAACCAGCTGTTATTGTTAAACCAATTGCAGCGCCACCTTGGGCATCTAAAGTTACACGGTTCGCATTGGCATCTTCTGCACTAATTTCTACTGTATATGCACCAATTATAAAATCATGATTCAGAATTACATTATTAGAGTTGTCAGGTTTTGTATTTCCACTCCAGTTTAAATCATCACTCCATAATGATGAGCCCGCTCCTGCATCCCAATAAACACCACCAGGAAATGTCCAGTCAATTAATACTCCGCCATCATTTTCATAAGCAGCACCAGCTAAGTTTCCAGAAGCATCTTCAAATGTTATGGTTCCTGAACCTGCTGTTCTAGTGACATTGTATGTAGGGCCAACGCCAAAAGTAACATTATCAGCTGTTATTCCAACAATTGTTAAACCAGTTAAGTTTAAGTACTGGTTGCCAGTTCCAGAGTTAAATGACCCACTACTGAAATTATTGGTTGCATCGATGCTACCGCCAGAAAGTGTAATCCCGTTTGTAATTGTGTTAAAAAACTCATAATACAACGCATGAAAAGTTCCAGAGTTTTGAGTAATTGTATACCCCCCAACTCCTCCATTTCGTTCAATTCTTGCTGGATTTCCTGCAAGACCAACAACTCGAATAACACCACCATTATTGGTTAACGATGAGTTATTTGGAAGTTTCAGAATAGCATTTTCATCTATATCGAAGGTACCACCATTTACAGTTACAACACCTGTTCCCAAAAGAGACATGGTTTGTTGGTTAAAATCGAATGTTCCTGTAGTTAATGTAAAACTGTGATTCGTATTTAATGCAAGATTATCTGTTAGCTCATACGTTGCACCAGGAGCATTTACAACCACATTTCTTAGAATTGAACCATTTGTTTCGATTTGATGTGTTCCACTCGTAGCTAAAAAGTTGATATCAGCCAAGGCATTATTCACATTCAATAATGCTCCTGATACTACTGAAAGTGATCCACTTAAATTTAAATCGTAGGTTGCGGTTCTTAGCTCACCTGTAGTAATGGTCAAATCTGAACTTAGGGTTAAATCGCCAACTAAATCTAAGCGTTGACCAGCATTTTTATTTACATTTAAAGTATAAAATGTCGTGCCTCCTGTTGTGAATACACCACTATTCCCATTAAACGTAATAGTCCCATTTCTTGCCGTAAATGTTCCATTAACTGTAAAATCATCTCCAATTGTTAGTGGGTAATTAGAAGGAGAAACGTCGAATGTAACACCCGGGTCAATGATTAAATCATCTGTAATAGTAACACCACCACCTAAGGTCTTTGTACCTGCATTTGTAGCAAGAATTCGATTAAATGATGATGCATTTATAGTTTGATTCGTTCCATCAAAATTTACTGCACCTGTTTGTAAAAAAGAACCATTATTTGTCCAGTCGCCAGACACAGTTATCGTATAACCTTGTGAATTAAATGTACTTCCAAGTTCTATGGTGATATTACCATTTACATCCATTGGGTTGTTTTCATTTCGTTTTGTTCCACTGTTTTGGAATACTATATTTCTAAATGAAATAGGCTCAAGTAGTCGAATTTGTTGTAAATCTGTACCATTAAAATAAACTGTAGCTGCGGCATTTTGAGTCCAAATAGACGTAGCTTCAACTAAGAAATCATCTCCAATATAAATATCAAAATTACCCGTTCTAAATTCATTTAGCACTCTAACTGTTAATGATCTAGAAATTGTAATTTCTGAAGTCATGGTAACTCTTCGCGTTCCAGCAGCTTTATTAACATCTACGGCTCCAAAATAACCATTGGCCATAAAAATGTTTTGATTCCCTGATGTTCCATCAAAATAGAACTCCCCAGATGTTTGATTAAACGTTCCATTGTTAGTCCAATTTCGAGCTACATAAAAGTCAACATCATTTGATGATGCGTCAACAACTACATCTACATCTATTACAACATTTCCATTTATATCAAAATTATCGTCTAAGGTTTTAGTACCCGTTCCTGAAAACGTTACATTGTTAAATAATAAGGTTCCAGCTCCACCAATTTCACGAATAGTTTGGTCTCCGCCATCAAAAATAATTGTAGATGTTCCAATTGTTGTATTCGCATTATCAAAAACAAAATCTCCGGCAACTGTATGTGTGAATGTAGAATAATTGACAAAATAATTACCACCAGCATCAGTCCAATCACCATCAACATTTAACGCAGCAGAGGGTGTTTTTGTACTTGCATTTCCCCAAAATGAAATATTTCCATACGGATTAATTAAATTGGTTATTGTTTGATTTACACCTGTTCCATTGTAATATACCGTACTTGCTAAATCAAACGAATTTGAAGCAAATGTATTTAAGGATGTCTGCAAATTAGTGGTACCAGAGTTACCTAAAATAATGTTTGGGCCAACTGAGAAAACATCTCCAAAATCATTTTGAACCGTAAAGGTATTCAAATCAAATCGAGCTTGGTTTGTTGCATCTCCACCATTGTTTAACAAGGTAAAATTGCCATTTACCGTCAAATTGGAATTTATATCATAAATATAATTTCCTGTTTGAGTATCAGTGTCAATCGTTAGATTGTTAAAGGTGTAGGTTCCAGCTTCAATAATCGAATAATTTGCACCGTCAGAAGCATAAATAGTTACAGATCCAGTTCCTGTACTTGAAAAAGATGATCCTGTATTGTTATAAATTCGATCTCTAAAAACATGATTAAATGTTCCGGCATTTACAATAACTCCATTATTTAAGTCAAAATACAGGGCTACTGTTATATCCCCATCAAATGTTTTAACACCGCCACCTGCTAATTCAAGTTCACCGTAATCTAAATTACCTCTAACAACTTGAGCACCATTTAAATAATAGCGAACTCTTGAGGTTGTACCTAAGGTGTTTGACGCAAATCCAGTTGGAAATCCATCTGCTGCAGCTATATTCAAGGTTGCGGCATTCAGAACAGTTAATGCATTTCCTGCACCAGTGATTGATGCTCCACTATTAATACTAAACGTACCAGAATTAACAGTAAAATTACCACTCATTGTCATGGCGACATTCGTGTTTATGTAGCCACCATTCACTGTTAAATCTGCAGAACCTAAATCAAATGCCTGATTATCATTATCAGATAGATATCCTGTGGTTGTTACTGATCCCTGAAAATTAACTGAACCATCTACTCGTAAACTTGCAAAGGTATGGTTTTGACCAGGTGCAGCATCAGTTACTGCAGCATCAGTATAAACATAAAACAAGTTTGATACGTTTGCATCTCCAGAAATGGTTTTTAAAGCAGGAGTACCATTATCGAAATACACATAAATTAAACTTGTATTCGATAGATTAATTGCTTGAGCTCCAACTCCGTTAAATTCAAGTATTCCTGCGGTTTGATTATAAATACTTCCAGCATTAACCAAATAATCTCCATCGATATACACATTAGCAGCTGTAGATAAGGTGGTATTATTATCAACTTCAAAATTTCCATAAACATATAAATTGTTGTTCGTATTAAAACTAACAACACCGCCTCCATTGAACATAAGATTATTAAACTCAATAGGATCCGTATTAATTGGATTGTTTATTTGTTGAAACCCATTTCCATCGAAAGTAACTGTTGAGTTTCCTGCAACATAAGCTATACTTCCATTTTGAACCCAACTTCCACCAAGTGTATGTGAAAAAGCACCTAAATCAATTTGATTATTTGCTTCTATTGTAACTGTTCCGTTTATATCAGTATTTCCACCAAATGTTTTTGTATAAGCTCCTGAAGGGTTTTCGATAAAAACAATATTATTATAGATTAATGCGCCACCATCAGATTCTTGATGAGCTACTGTTTGATTCGTACCAATGTATTCAACCGTTCCGCCACTTAATGTAATCGTTTCAAAACCTGATGGAAATGTATTTGTGCCATCAATTTGAATCGTTCCTGATGTCATGGTAAACGTATCTGAGGCTCCAGCTCCAGAAATCACTTGCGTTCCAAGATTAACGGTACTCGTATTACTTACTTCAAAACTATTTTGAATTGTGAAATCGGCACTAACAGTAGTTGTACCAGTATGATTAAATGTAACTGTATTAAATTCAATTGAGCCAGAACCAGAAATAACGGATGTATTTCCAGTAAATGTGGTGTTTACTGCTTGTGTGCCAATCGTTTGCCCATCAAATGTTCCATTTACCGTTAAGTCATCGCCAATCGAAAGAGTGTGAAGAGAATTAGTATTTGCAACTAAGTTTCCACCAACTGCTATTACTACAGTGTTTGAAACAGTTAATGAACGAATCGTTAAATCATTCCCAAAAACTAAACTCCCAGAGCCACCTTCACCAATACTCAGTGCGCCAATTGAGTTAGCAGGTGTGACATCAAGGGTAATAGCATCTCCATCTCTTACCAATACAGATGTGGGAATTCCTAATTCACCAGGATAGCCTTCAGCACCAATAGCTCCATAAGGTGCAATATTATCAACGGAGTATTCCCATGAGGCAAGATCGGACCAAACTCCAGAACCAGCAACTACACTTCTATAGTAACCTGTTTGTGCATAGGTAGTTATAGTGGAAAAAAAAATTAATACAAAACTGAAATATTTAAGCATTTTAAGACTCGATGAACACTATGAAAATGATTTTGCCAATAGAATTTGGACTTAAAATTTATGAGAAATAAACTAGAACTTTACGTGTTAAAGCACTATTTCTGTTTATTTTAAATTTTTTTAATAAAGCAAATTAAGATACGACGATTTAGGTATCGACCTATTTTAATACTTTTAAATCATGTTAGATTAACCGTTTTGAATCTAGCAAATAAATTATTTAAATTCACTCATTAAGTAAAATCATTCGTCAAGTTTTTCGATTTATTTATCGATTATTCTGTCCTAGTTTGTAGAACAAACTCCTTAGTTTATTAGGTCATTTTTATCTTTTAATTTAGCGTTTTTTTTTGTTACTTACATAGATTCTTAATTATTAGGCAAGCACTTCTAAATTACCAAGCATAAGTGAGGTTGATTAGGTTTTATGAATGGATTTAGCAACATTTTTGGAATTAAACATATAAATGAGAGCAATTTTAATGCTTTTTCTTATAGAAATCGTGGGGATTTCTCTGTAAATCAAAAATTAGAAAAGATAATCAACGCTAATGGAGCCGCAACTTGGGAATGGGAAATTCAAACAGGCAAAACTATTTTTAATGAACAATGGGCAACTCAATTAGGTTATTCGCTGACTGAGCTCGGAAATTATTCGTTTAAAACATGGAAAGAGCTTGTTCATCCAGACGATTATCCATCAGTTAAATTAACCTTAGATAATTACCTCTCTGGCATAAGTAAAACTTATAATACCATTTATCGTCTTAAACATAAAGACGGGACATGGGTTTGGATTAAGGACATTGGCCAAATACAAAGTCGTGATAAATTCGGAAATCCAAAAGCGATGTCAGGAATTCATCTTAAGGTTACGGCTAGAGAAGAAGCGAAATATAAATTAGTCCAATCTGAGGAACGATTTCGGTTTGCTTTTCATAACTCCTTAGCATCCATGTTTATTATTGACCCTAGAACGCAACAGTTTGAAGATGTTAACAATTCCGCATTAGAGTTTTATGGCTATACGCGTGAAGAGTTTCTTGCATTGAATGTTACGAATCTAAACACTTTATCGGCACAAGATATTGGCAATGAAATAAAAAAACTTATTCATGATGGTAAGCGAAAGTTTGTTTTTCAACATCGATTGTCCAATGGTGAAATTCGAGATGTTGAAGTTTTCTCAAGTGTAATTTTCACCAAAAACTTGCCTTACTTACATTCCATTATATTTGATGTTACAGATAGGAAAAGAGATCAAGAGACCTTAATTACAAGTTTAGAAGAAATATCTTCGTACAAATTTGCTCTGGACCAAGCTGCATTGGTTAGCATGACAGATATGGAAGGAATAATCACTTTTGCAAATGATCGTCTTTGTGAAAAAGTGGGTTATTCACAACAAGAACTTTTAGGACAGAATCATAGAATTATCCAATCGGAATTTCATACAGCTCAATTTTATAAAGAACTGTGGGATACTGTTCTTAGTGGAAAAGTTTGGAGAGGCCATGTTAAAAATAAAACTAGATACAAAAAGTTTTGGTGGGCAGATACTACTATAGTCCCATTTATGAATGATTCAGGTCAGCTTTACCAAATAATTGCCATCCGTTTCGATATAACTAAGCAAAAAGAAAATGAAATAGTACTTGAGGAACGAAATCAATTTATCGAAACAACGATAAATTATTTACCTATTGGCATTTGTGCTATTCAATTAAGCACAGGTCTTGTGACCTTAACCAACCCAACTTTTAATGCTATTTTTGGTTGGCCAAAAGAGACCATAAAATATTTCGATGCTATTTTTGAATTAGCGTTTCCAGATCGAACAGTTAAAAACGAACTTAAAAGCCAATTACTCCGCGATGTTAGATCGAGGAAATTGGAAAATATGCAATGGAATGATATAGAAATTCAAACTCAGAATGGAAGTAAACGCACAATTGATGTTAAAAGCATCCCTTTATTTAATCAAGATTTAATTATAACTGCCATTACAGATATAACAGAAACGAATACTGCTTACGAAGCCGTAAAAAAAAGTAATGAACGCTTCAGTTACATTAACAAAGCAACAAACGATGCTATTTTTGATTGGGATATTGAAAAAGGGTACATTTACAGAGGTGAAGGATATACCCGAATATTTGGATTTGACCAAACAAAAAATAAACTAGAAGATTGGCTCGAAAACATTCATCCTGATGATTCTACAATTGTAAAAAACACATTAAATGAGGTTTTAAATGATAAGAAACAATCGATTTGGATTAAAGAATATCGTTTACTCAGTGCAGATTCAACGTTTGCAAATGTAATTGAAACAGGCTACATAGTTCGGAATTCACGAGGGAAAGCCGTTCGGATGATTGGAGCAATTCGAGATATATCTGAATTAAAAAAAGCTGAATTAGAGCTTAATGTAAGCAATACAAAACTTAAAGAACAAACTAGAGAGCTTAGCCTTTCAAATAAAGAACTGGAACAATTTGCGTACATAGCCTCGCATGACTTACAAGAACCGCTGAGAATGGTCAGTAGCTTTTTGAGTCTATTAGAAAAAAAATATAACTCCCAAATAGATGAACAAGGGAAAAAGTATATTCACTTTGCAACAGATGGAGCAAAACGAATGCGCCAAATTATTCTCGACTTGTTAAGCTATTCTCGAGTTGGGAGAACTCAGTCAGAAACAATTGAGTTAAATTTTAATGAACTCATCGATGAGATTAATCAATTAAACCAAAGTCAATTCTTTGATTCGAATGCTGAAATTCATGTTGGGAACTTGCCAACTCTTCTTATTCCAAAATCACCTATGTTACAATTGTTTCAAAATCTATTTTCAAATGCACTGAAATACCGTAAACATGATTCTAAACCTATTATCTATATTAATTCGATTGAATTAGAAACCGAATGGCAATTTAGTGTTCAAGACAATGGTATAGGAATAGAACCAGAATTTTACGATAAAATATTTATCTTATTCCAACGACTTCACACACGAGACAAATATGAAGGAACAGGAGTTGGATTAGCGATTTGCAAGAAAATTGTAGAGCAATTTGGTGGAAAAATCTGGGTTGAATCAGAGCCTAAAATTGGTTCTACTTTTTATTTCACTTTAAAAAAAACAACTTGAGACCTATAGATTTTCACTCTATGCATGAAGGTATGGCAACTTTTGAAAATTTTGGATTTTTCACCTTTTCCCTCAAATTGATTGATTATTATGATAAATCACACGTTTCAGAAAAGGTTTATTTATACAAAGTATTCAACTGTTTTAAAAAAATGAAAAAAAAGAATATTCTAATAATTGAAGATAATGAAGGCGATGTATTTCTTATTCAAGAAGCATTTGCGAATTTGATAGAAAAATTATCTGTCATGGTTATAAATGATGGTCGCAAAGCAATAGATTATTTGATTTCAATAGAAGAAAAAATTGTTGATAAGCCGATTCATTTAATTATTCTCGATATAAATTTACCACGTTGTTCAGGATTTGAAATACTAAGGTATGTAAAATCGCACCCTAGATTAGCTAGTATCCCAGTTGTCTTCTTAACTAGTTCATCTAATAATAATGACATAATAAGCGCCATGAAGCTTCATGCTAATGCATTTATTACGAAACCCATTATTCTCGATGAGTTTATGAAATTTGTACATGATGCTGCTTATTTTTTCACGCAAGTTCATTCTCAATTGAATTACCATGGAAACTGATACTCATTTAGAAAAAGCAAACCCGAATCTATTGCTTGTTATTGAAGATAATGAGGGCGATTATATTCTAATTTCGGAATATTTATCTGAAATACTCCCTACAACCCAGGTGCGATGGTGTAGCACCTATGCCGAAACAGCCACTTATTTTTTAACAGAAGAAGCCAAACACATAGATGCTATTCTTCTCGATTTAATTTTACCGGATAAAAGTTCTGATGATTTATTAACTGCTTTAGTAGTTTTAAGTGGTGATACCATCCCCATTATAATTCTTACTGGATTAAGTGACTTCAATAAAAGTGTTAAATCATTTAGTTTAGGTGCTAGTGATTATTTAATTAAAGATGAATTATCTCCTGCAATGTTAAAGAAAAGCATTCTTTACAGTAGAGAACGAAAAAAAACGCTTGAAACAATTAAGGAAATGCATAATCAGTCGAATCAACGACTTGAGGAAGAACGAAAACGAATTGGTAGAGAGATTCACGATGAATTAGGACAACATTTGGTTCGTCTCAAAATGGATTTATTTGCTATAAAACATAGATTTACATCCATTGACCCTGAAATATCGACATCTATTGAATCGTCTATTGAAATGGTGAACGACCTTGTTTATATAGTTAAACGAATTGTTAGTGATTTAAGACCACCCTTGCTTGACGAATTTGGCTTACTTACTGCAATGGAATCGTATTTGAACACACTTAACGAAAAGTCAGTACCGACCATAATGTTTGACTTTGAGTACAAAGAAATCCATTTTGAGGATTCTTGGTCTATTGATGTTTATCGTGTTATGCAAGAAGCGGTAAATAATGCAATAAAACATGCCGAAGCAGAATTGATAACGGTATCCTGCGCATTTAAAGAGAATAAACACTTTGAATTAAAAGTTGAAGACAACGGCAATGGTTCTTTTACTACTCAAATTTCTACTAATAGATGGGGAATTATTGGGATGAAAGAACGTGCCTCACGCTGGACAGGCAGTTTAAAAATAGAGTCTGAACCACAAAAAGGAACTTGTGTTACCCTCCTTTTACCCATTGCAACTTCTAATCAACTAGGGTTATGATTAAAATATTAATTGCAGACGATCATTCTCTTGTTCGAGAAGGAATTAAACACATGTTAAATGCTCAAGCTGGAATGCAAGTAATTGCCGAGGCAAAAGATGGGCATGAAGCCTATAGTTTAGCCTTAAAAATGGAACCAGATGTGGCCGTTTTAGATATCAATATGCCCGGAATAAATGGAATTGACTTATTAAAACAACTAAAAACAAGTCTTCCCAAACTTCCCATTTTAATTTTGAGCATGCACCCCGAAGATCAGTATGGTTATCGTGCCATTATGAGTGGCGCAAGTGGGTATTTATCAAAAGAAAGTGCACCAGAATTGCTTATTACTGCCATAAAACGCATTGCTTCGGGTGGGAAATACATTAGTGCTGAAATTGCAGAACGATTGGTTTTCGAGGTTCAGCACGATTATGAGAAAAAACCACACGAACGTCTAAGCGACCGAGAATACCAAGTATTCATTATGATTGCAGAAGGAAAAAGTGTTTCCATAGTTGGCGAAGAACTTCATTTAAGCGTTAAAACAATTAGTACAAATAGAGCACGAATTCTAGAAAAAATGCAATTAAAAAATAACGCTGAATTAATGCATTATGCACATCAACATAATTTAGTGGAGATGTGATTTTTTACTGATTTTAAATTGGTGCGAGTTTTCAAACTCGTGCGAAATAGTTAAAAGGTTACGAAATAACACGAAAAGAGAAGGAGCATTTTCTTCCAAATCACATCCTGATGCGAACGTCCGTTCGTGAGACAACTACTCTAGCGCAAACGTCCGTTCGTGAGACAACTACTCTAGCGCAAACGTCCGTTCGTGAGACAACTACTCTAGCGCGAACGTCCGTTCGTGACAACTACTCTAGCGCGAACGTCCGTTCGTGACAACTACTCTAGCGCGAACGTCCGTTCGTGACAATACAATTTTGACGAAACCCTATTCCTGCTTGTAAAAAAACATACCCATAAAAAAACCGGTGCTGAAAAATCAACACCGGCATACAGGAGAAAGCACATTTAGGATTTTTAATGAGAAGCAAGCAACCATTTTGATGAACCTTTTATCCTGTTACATTTCTCTTCTATTTTACTAAAGTCATTTTAGCTGTTTTTACATCATTTCCAGCTTGAACTGCGTATAAATAGGTTCCACTAGAAAGATTGGCTGCAAAGAAAGGAATTTCATTTACGCCGGCACCGAAAGAACCTTCTGCTAATACGGCAACTTCTTTTCCTTGAATATCATAAACTCTAACAGATACATCGCTACGTTCTGCCAATTGGAAACGAACTGAAGTAGAAGGATTGAATGGATTAGGATAATTTCCCATTAATTCAAATGATTCTACTTTGTTTTCAAAATCTTCGTTTAGAGCTGTACTTGTGGTACTATTTACCAAAACACTTGCTGATTCGCTAATACTTGATAATTGGCCATTTGCAGTTCTAACACTTGGGTTTGAAAGATTAATCTCAAAGTTGTCTGTAATTGCTGCTAATGCTTCAACTTCAATGCTTACAAGTAAATCACCGGCTTCAAGAATTTGTGCTTCTTTAGAACCTAATGCACTAAAAGCAATACCGATTTCTTGAACATTTTGTTGAGTAAAACTGATAAATTGATTCGTTTTTTCCCAATTTGCTGCCCAATTTCCTGCGTTTGTTTCAACTACTTTGAAATATTCGTTTAATGGTCTGCTTGAATTTACTTTAAAACTTAAGCCTGTAATTTCCATACGTTCGGTTGCATATAATTCAACAAAACTGTGATCACCTTTATTCACTGCTTGCATTGTCATTGAAATTACGGATTGAGTTTCAGCATTTTTTACAACTTTTTGGATGAATTCGGACTCAGTTGTTTTTCCGTAATTAGCAATAATTGCTCTTAAATCGTTTTGATTAACCGAGCCTTGTCCATCGGTGTCAGAATAGGTTGCTTGTTCATTTTCCCAAGCGTACAATTGTTGAGCTGCCCATGTTAAAGATGCATTTTTGCGAACATTACCAGTTTCTCCCCAGTAATAAGCTAATGCTAAGACATCTTGTTCATCAACAGAACCGCTGTTATCTGTATCACCAGGCCAAACATTAAGTGCAGCAGGCATAAAAATAGGTACGCTTGTATTGAATTCTGCATTCATGTCTTCCATGTTACTATTTTGGAAGAGTACATTTGTGAACGTGATTTCTTCATTAATTTCAGCGTAGGTATTTCTTGTGAAACTAATCGCTACAACATCACCACTTAAATCTAAATTGGTATTGGTTTTTCCTAAAGCAAATCCGATTGTTCCTGGCATAATTTCACCTTCAATAACCAAAGTTCCAGATTTTTTAGAATCAGCAACGTGAGTTCCAATGTAAGTGAACATTTCAGAATTGTAATTCATCTCGTAACTCATGTAAGCTAAATCACTAGCATTATTTGCTGTTAGAAATACAGTTAGAGTATCTAAACCTGATTGAACAGAAGATTCAATTTGCATTAAGGTTACTTTTTTCACACCAAAACGAACTAAAATACCATCTGCTCCACCAGCTGCATTTAAATTGATGTTTTGTTTATCAAAACTTGCATAAAATTCACCACCAATTAAAATTTGACCATCAGGATAAATAGCTGATTTGTAGGCAAAATCACTGCTAACGCCACCCATTGATGTGGCATAACCGATTTCACCATTGGCAGAAATTTGAGCAACAAACATGTCATAATCATATTGTCCACCAGCAGCTGCTAAAGTATTGTTTCCTAAAATCATAATATCGGAGAAATAACCAGTTATATACACTTCAGATTGATCATTTGCAACTACTACATCACGTACATAATCCCAAGCATTACCACCAACAGTATGGAACCAAGTTAGATTTAGATTTTCATCTATTTTTGCGATAAAACCATCATCGTACCCATTATTGTTTAATACATTGGAGTCATAAGATAGATTTGCGGCAAAATAACCAGCTACATAATAGTTCCCAAATTCGTCAGCTTTTACAGAATAAGCAACATCAGCGGCTGTGCTTCCAAATGATTTTAAATGATCTAAATTTCCATCTTCAGAGTAAACAGCTATATAGGAATCAAATGATCCATAAGAAACTTCTGATAAATTTCCGTCTGTAATATTTTGTTCAAATTGACCAACTAAAACATATTCGTTGTGATCATTCACAGCAATTGAATTGGCAACATCTGAGCCATTGCCACCTAATGTTTTTACCCAAGTTGTATTTCCTTCAACATCGTATTTTACTAAATAAACATCGTTGTGTTGTCTTGTAGCAACAGCAACATCGGTAAACGTTGCAATGGCACTAAACCAACCTGTTGCAATAACATTTCCTTTTAAATCGAAAGTTACATCACTAGGGAAGTCAAAATTCGTGCTTCCTGCTGTTTTTTGCCATACTAAAGATCCGTTCACATCAAAAACGCCTGTTAAAATATCAATATAGCCTTGAGATTTTAAGTTTTGGCTAGCAAAGTTTGCTCCGTCAGAATAAGCAAATGCCGTTGCTACTAGATTTTGATCGTTGTTTAATGCAACAGCGTACCCGTAATCATTTCCTGTACTTGATACTGTTTGTGCCCAAGCAAAAGTTCCGTCTGAATGTAATTTTACTAATGCTGCATCTATTTTACCACCATTTATAAAGCTATGATTGAAAATGGTAACATCGGTTGCATATTCCATAATAAAATAAATGCTTCCATCTGAACTGACAGCCATATCTTTTATTTTATCTTGACCAACTCCATTAACATGTGCCATTAAAGAGAAAGGAGTTTCATTGTCTTGTGCAGTTACTTGGCTAAAGCCTAAAGCAGTTGTGATTGCTACTGCTGCGAATATTGTGTTTAAGGTTTTCATTTGCTTCTCCTAGTTAGTTTAGTGCTTTGATGTAAAGGTAAAACACCAGAAAGCAGGGAAATATCAGCCCAATTGGGAAGGATACCTACGAGTCAGGAACCCTTTTTTGTAGGAATTTGTCTTACAAATTTGTTTATAAAGCCCAGCTTTTAAAAAATTAAGACAATAAAAACAATATCTTAAACACAATATTCATAAAATTTGTTTTAATTGATTTCTCTTTTGTTTGGTTTTGAACTACAAAGCCTACAAAGACAATGTGTACTTTGTGTTTCTTTTTTTTAACTCCCGAGTTCTGGATAAGGATCATTTCAATAATTTTAATTAAAACTCAGAATAAACAATGGAGAACGGTAATTGGATTAAGAAGCACAAGCGGACACTTGCGCTAGTGATGGGGTTAAGAAGCACAAGTGGACACTTGCTCTAGTGATGGGATTAAGTTGCACAAGTGAACACTTGCGCTAGTGATGGGGTTAAGAAGCACAAGTGGACACATGCGCTAGTGATGGGATTAAGTTGCACAAGTGAACACTTGCGCTAGTGATGTTCATATAAGTTATTTGGTCATGCTGGGCCTCGACCCAGCATCTCTGCCTAAGAACCAAACTATTCAAAATGTGCTTGTTGCATAAAAAGATATTCGACAAAGATGGACGCAGCACAAGGGACGTTTTCGCTAGAGTTGAGATCCTACCAAGTAGAATAACTCCCAATAAAAAAAGCAATCGTCCTTTCACTGATGATTGCTTTGATAGTATTGAGGGGTTTTACTTTTGTACTGTCTAATGAACGTTACAATCCCGATTGTGAACTCTAATCATTCTTAATTGGAAAACGCAATGTTACCACTGTGCCATGCATTGGAATACTAAATAGCTCCAATTTTCCATCATACAATTGCACAATTTGACTGACCATTAAAAACCCCAATCGATTGCCGAACTCTGCTTTACCCAGATAATCGAACGTCTGAATTTGCTCTGTAAGCGTCTCGCTCATCCCAATGCCGAAATCGCGAACTTCTAATGCTATTTTATTGTTTATAATCTCTGTTTTCACTAAAATTTTTTGCCCTGCTTCTGAAAACTTTACAGCGTTTACTAGCAATTCTTGCAGAAGCACAAATAAATGTTCATAAGTAACAGGAAGGCTTAAAGCTGAAAAAGTACATTCTAAATCGACTTCTCTTTGGTATGCTTTTAAAATATTACGGCTTGTTTCTTCTATGTATAGAAATTGCTCTTTATTGCCAATGGTGTTCTCTTTACTTAGTTCACTCAATGAGTTTAGTTCAAAATAATAATTGAATAAACTTTTTAACCGTTCTGTATTAGTTTCTATAAGGTCTTCAAAAACCTTTTTGACTTGTAATTTAAAGACTGATGGAATTTCTTCGTTTTGATCCTCATCCATCATATTTTTTAACCAGAAAATCAAATCTTTTGAAAGAATGTATTTAGCAATTAATTGATTTGATTCCATTGCAGAGGGCAAGGAATGTTCGAATGAGGCAATTGGGGAAAGATCAGAACAGTATGTTTTCATTTTGGAACCTCAATGCATTGTTTTTTTGTTTCAAGCTTAGTTTAAGCCAAGCCCCAAACCTTTACTATCAGTCAGATTCTTTTTAACTAGACTACAATTCCTTACAATCAACCACTTTTGTAAGACAAACGCCTACATTTTATACCTCAAAATGCTTAGCTTTTTCAGCGCTTAAGACTGATTTTATCCACCTGCCTTCTCAAGTAATTTAAACCTAAAGATTAAACTGTGAGGGCAACATGAAAACGTACGGTAACACAAAAAAACAATTCAAAGCGAATTTAAGATTTTCGATAATTTTATTACTAAGTCTTATCCCATTCTTAGCAAGCAAAGCTATCGATACCCACTGGACTGGGGCGGTAAACACCGATTGGAATAATTCTGCCAACTGGGATTATGGCGTTCCTGGCATGTTTGATAATGCTGTTTTTAGTGGAATTACGGTATCTGTTTCATCTATTGATGATCTAATCAATAATTTAATTGTTACCGACAATGCTAATGTAACTATTTCTGATTCTCTTACCGTTCTTGGCTCTGTTTCTGTGTATTCAGGAAGTTTAAATCTTGGTAGCCAAGTAATATATGTTGGTGGGTCTGTATCTGGAGCTGGCACAATTACTGGAAATGCAGCGAAATTTACTATTGGTGGCGATCTAAGTATTTCCTCTTTAACTATTTCCGGTTTTGGCGAAATCTACCTTGCAGGTAACTGGAGTATTCCAAATGGTGGTTTTGATTCTGATAACGCGATTATAACCTTTAATGGTGTCGGCAGCCAAACTGTTACCACATCTGCAGATTACAGCATATATTACTGGAATGAAGTTATTGTTGATAAACCATCTGGAACGATCGTTTTTACTTATCCTTTTGATACTCAATCCTTCACAGTTAACAGCGGTTATTGTGAGATAAATCAATTATTTACCGCTTATGTCGATCATTTTATCATTAATGGAGGTTCCACAACTTTAGGCGAAGGAAATTACCAATTTTATGTTCAGTTTGAACTCAATGGTGGAACACTAACCAACAACTCCGCTTATATTCATTTAAATTTTATTGATGCCATACTAAACGGAACAACATGGAGCTTGGAAACCTCTATTACAGAATTTAATACATCCTCTTTGCGAATTATTGGCGGTTCAATTATTCCTGGTAATGCTAATTGGTTATTTAATGGAAATAGTGTGAATCATGAAATAGAATCTCAAATCGATTTTAATCTTCCTAGTGTTCAGTTCAACAAATCAGCTGATGGCTTCAATTTTTATAGTCTGAGTGGAACTATTTCTGCCAATCTTTTTGGAACACTCGATTTTTACAACTATCTAGCAACGGGTGAACGTGGAACTTTATATGCTCCATTAAGCTTAAACAGCGTCAATTTGGGTTATCAATCAGGTTCCGCATTGTCTTATTCAAGAAGTTCTGGCATCCCAATTACAGGGCAAGAATGGCCAAACGGACTCGTTCCAAAAATAAAATTGATTCAAGGAAATGTTACTCTAAACGAAACCAAAACAGCCGTTGATACACTTGTTCGAGTAAATGGGAAAATTATTGGAAGTTTGGAATATGCATCAAAAAATTCTTGCCTAGAATATTCTCCAACTATTTCCGCCGATGTAATTATTGATTCAGAATGGCCAGATTTATATGGGCCTGAAAGTATTAGCATCAACCTTCCTGGATACTCACTAATCGGTTATAGCTCGAAAGCTGTTTCTAAAAACTTTTCTCTAATCAATGGTTCTTTAAACTTAAGTAACCATGGTCTAACAATTAGAGGAACTGCTACAGGAAGTTCTATTTCTGGTTCAGGGTCTTTTCCTGTTGGAACAGATGTAACCATTGGAACATCATCTGCAAGCTCAAAAATTCAAACCCTAACTGGAAACCTACAGTTTTCAAACTTAAACATTGACAAATTTGGCGCTGCAACAGATGAAGATAATACAGTGATTTTAACCAATGGCATTACCTTGTTAACAAACGCGACACTACAAGTCGAAAACGGATTTTTAGATCTTAATGGATTTACTATCACCAAACAAGGAAATAACTCCCTTGTTGTTCAATCTACAATCAAAACTGGTGGTTCAAATTTATTAGAATTTACTACTTATGATGTAAGCTCTGGAATAATAAACTATGACGGTTTATTGGTTGACGAACATATTCTTGCAGGCTTATCCCTTAAAGGAATGATTGTCTCTAACCCTTTAGGTATCGTACCAGAATCAGGAGTTCTCTATATTACTGATTTTATTAATTTTGCAGGTGGAAACCTAGTTCCTTATCTTGGCGGCGATGTTCGCTTAGGTCCAAATGCAGTAATTACTAATGCTAGTTTAACAAACGGTTGGGTTGTAGGAAGCTTACAACGTGAATTCGCAAGCCCTGACACGTTCTCCTTTCCAATTGGAACATTTACACGCTATCGTCCTGCTACTTTTGGCTATTCTATGGAAGAGCAAAGTTTGGCAAGTATTGTGGATATCGAATATTCTACTAGTTCTTTCACCACAGGTTCTGCCCCAACTGGAATTACAGAAATTCGTGAAAACGAACATTATATTCTAACTGAACTTGGTACAAGCCCAGATACACTTTCTTATACATTTACAGGAATTTTTGAAGACCAAAACTTTATTCCTGAAGAAAGGAACCGTCTATTAATACAACAATCAGAATCGCCAACTTGGAGTATAGCTCAAATCGCTTCTGATAATGATATTAATTCTGAAACAAATTCCATTACGATTTCTAATTGTACTTCTTTTCCTCTTTACAACGGAATACTTGCTTTTGGTAAAGGTGATGCAACGGTATTTTTTACTGCAAGTCAAGATTTTGATTGGTTTAATTCAGCAAACTGGAGTAGCGGAACCCTACCAACTTCAGTTGATCAAATAGCTGTTCAAAATGGAACTGTCATTTTCTTAGGTGATAATGACGGAAATGCTGAAACAGAAACTCCCATTCAAAATGTAGCTTCACTAGTTTTAGAAGATGGTGCCGAATTAATTATTGAAGCCTCAAATACCGCATCAACAGCATTAATTATAGGTGATGGAATTGGCGAAGATACCGTTCTAACCGTTAATCCAACCGCAGAATTCACAATAGATGGTGGACAAATAAAATCTGTTGCACTTGCATCTGGTAATGAAAAAATGTGCATTCGTGGTAAAGTGAATATGAATTCTGGACAAGGTTTTGGTAGTGGTTCAGGTGGATTATCACTATCAACTAACAGACAAATTTGGGAAACGGGTAGCATACTAAACTACAATATTGCAGCGGCTTATTTTCAGATTCAATCCTACGGTTTTTTAAATCTTAACCCCAGCACTTTACTAATACTAAACGATAATCTCGAAACTAAAGACGATTTATTTGTAACTGGAGGATTTGTTGCCCTCGCAAATGGCGCAATAAACGGTAAAAGAATTCTAGTCGGAAATAATTTTTGCGTTAAAAACGGTGCAACCTTAATTATGGGACAAGATGATTCTTTTGATAACGAATTAGTCGTTCGTGGAAATTTTAACCGAGAACCATCCGCTACAATTGTTCAACATAATGGAACTATGTTACGACTAGAAAGTGAATCTGCACAAGAATTATGTGCTAATACATCCATTATGGCAAATCTTGGACTTTCTGGTTCTGGTTCAAAAAAAATTAATTGTGATTTAACCATTACGAACGAACTAGAAATTGAAGATGGAATTATTGAAACCGATACGCTAACGATAACAATTGGAACAAGTGTTGAAAACCCAGGAAAAATTAAAATTAAACCAAAAGTTTTAGGCAAAGTGACTCCAAATTATAGTGCAAAAAATGTCAATAAAGGTGGCGTTAACGGTAAAGTTAAAATTTGGATTCCAGCTGATACCATTTCAGACATTGTTTTCCCAATAATGTACAATGGCGAACGCAGAGATGTTGTTATTTCTTACACGGAAGCCTCTTCTGGCGGTAATCTAACCGTTTTGTTTAATGCTAAAAAACCTGAACAAATTGGACTACCTGTGACCGACGAAGATGGTAAAGTTATTAAAAACTTAGATCCAATCGGATATTGGACTGTAAAAGCAGGTGCTGGAATTTCTGGCGGAGTCTATTCCATAGATTTGTATTCTTCTGACTATCTCGGAGTTACCGAACCTAATAATCTTCGCATTCTAAAACGCCCAGATTCCAATAATCCGTGGGAATTACTAGGTGTTCACGAAGACGGCGAAATCAGTGTTGATGGCGAAATCGTTTCAAGAAGAAGACTATTATCTGGTTTCTCAGATTTTATTATCTCTGGTGGCGAAGAGAATCCATTACCAATAGAGTTAACATCATTCGTAGTAGATAAAAACGATATTAATCCTGAATTAAAATGGAGTACAGCAACAGAAAAGAACAATTATGGCTTCTATATCCAAAAAAGCTTTATTACTTCTACTCAGCTTGATACGGTTTGGAATGAAATAGAATTCGTTCGTGGTGCAGGTAATGCTTACGAATCAAAATCCTATTCATTTATTGATAAATCAATACACGAAGCTGGAAAATATCTGTACCGTTTAACACAAACAGACTTTGATGGAATGCAAACCATCTACGGACCAATCGAATTCATTTCAGAAAACCCTGAAGTAACGGGATTTGCTGGCGCCAATCCAAATCCGTTTAATCCATCAACTGTGCTTAATTTCCAAATTTCTAAAGCCGCCAAAGTAACTATTGAATTGTATGATGTTTTAGGCAGATTAGTTAGCAAAGTGCTGAATCAAGAAATGCAAGCAGGAAATTATCAAGTTCCATTTACTGCTCAACAATTATCAAGTGGAATGTATTTCTTCGTCTTAAGAACAGATGGAAGACAATTTGTACACCCAGTTACGCTTATGAAATAATGGTCATATCGACCGGAGATGAGCCAACCATTCAATTTATAAACCAAAAACTCAAACGAATCGAGTGGGGATATCTTCCATTTAAAACCCAACCCTTAAAAAAAAAGAATTAAACAAATTCTATTCCTCAACAAGCAAATGCCTTCACTTCAAATGCCCTCGAAGTGGGGGCGTTTTTTTGAAAAAAAACAATGCCATTTCGCTCCGCGGTGCCTTCGGTATCGACCGGAGATGAGCCAACCATTCAATTCAAAATCCAAATATTCAAACGAATCGAGTGGAGAAACCTTCGCAACAAGATAAAAAATGAGTAAATAGCATTGATATTCACACAATAAATCATAAAACTGAAGATTTCTCGACACGCTCGAGATGACATTTAATTCTTTTTAATTACTATCTAATCTCAATGGAGAAACCTTAGAATTTAAAACGAAAACTCAATCAAACCAAGGTATCAAAAACACGAATTCTCTCCCAATTCGCCTTAAACTTACTAACAAAAGCTAAATGAATAGGATCAGTTTGGTAAGCATCTAAATCAGCTTTTGAGTCCACTTCCAAATGCAAACTCATTCCATATTCATTATCAACTACATTGCGTTCTATACCAAATGGCGCACCCGCTTTTACCCATTTTACCGATTTAATCGTTGATAATTGGCTAAGAATCGCCTCTCTTTGAGCTTCTATTACAGATTCTTCTGTCTCAGCTTTGAAATAAAAAAATACGGAGTGTAAAATGGACATGGTTCTATTACTAAATTCAAAATTTAATTACCCGAAGATATTAGCTAAACATTGAAAGTCAAAAGCAAAAACATTGAATTTAAAGTGTTTCAACCAAAAATTTCCTATTTGAACTCAACAGCACTTTATATACTTTTCTACATGACTAAATTTCAAAAAATACTTTTTACAGCCATTCTTGTTGTCTCTATTGTAGCAGGCGTTTTTTACAAACTAAGCACAAATGAACGCCCATTTAGTGGTTCATTATCCGATTTCAACAGAGATTTAAGCATTCAATCCGAGCAAATTGATTGGGAATTTACACCAACTAATTTTGATACAACGGCATATCTTTTTAAAGCTCACTCATTTCTATTAAAAGCCGACAATACACTTAGTTTTGGTCTTACTATTCCAAAAGCCCCTGTTGTAATTGAATCCATTCTTGGTTCTCAACTAGGAAAACGTATTTTGCAAATCCCTTTTCAGACCATTTCAGAAAAAACCGATTTAGAAATTGATGGAATTAGTATGATAAAATTTAATCCTTTCGAAGCCATAGACTTTTTGATTATTTATGAATATGACGATGGTGTACGTGCAAGACACTCCATCAAATTTGGTATTGATTGAGTTTTCGACTAAAAAGATTTGAAATGCCCCAAGTCACCTTTAGCTAAAATTCCGTTCAAAACCACCACAATTATCTCAAAAGAGGGATTTTCAAACCTAAGTACAGAATGAAATTCATCTTTCAGAACAAAAAACTCCCCCTTTTACCCAAAAATACAATGCAAAAAAAAATCGATAGAATTTTAAAGGGGGCAAGGGGGATTTTTAAAGTTTTACTCCAGAATAATATTCATCTATAAGAATCCAAAACTCACAATTTTTCAAAAATAAAAACACCAAATCTTTTGTCTCTTGCAATAAACTGGCGAATGAGCTTAAACTCATTGGGTCGATCAGTAAACCAAGTATAATTCACACTAGTTGGACGTAACTTTGGTCTGTAAGAATAATGGGAATCCCAAAAAATGATGGTCCCCGATTTTGCTTCATTAATCGTTTCCTCTGTAAGTAAATTTTGATTCCCCCCCTCAAATTCTTGTTGAACTTTTCCGTGATAATAATAAAACAAGGTATGTTGAGTCATAGTTGGTTTTTTAAACAAATCTTGCTCCTCAGCCCAATTCACCACTTGTTCCATAATAGCATCTTGCGATGATTTTCTATACGGTTCAACGGAAGCTATTAAATAAATAAATTGAATACCCAATAGAATTCCCCATTGCATTTTGGATGGTTTAAGAAATAAAAGTGTTACGGTAAAACCAATTAACGTTAGTAGAGCCGTATAATTTCTTTCTTGTGTAAAACCAATATTATTATCGGCATAGCTTAAGAAAAAGAAGGTAACAAAAGCAAATACTATCGAAATAACTAAGGCTTGAATATCTCTCGTACTCGTTTTTATAGATTCAAAACCAAAAGTAGCCATTAAAGCAAAAAGTGGACTAATAACTAACATATAGCGCAAATTTCCACCTGTTGAAGCGCCAATTTTTACTGCTTGCCAATTAAATAAAGCATGTAAGCCAAAATAGACCAGGCTTACCACTAAAATGGGCAATAAGGGATGTTTGAGTTTTTCTTTAATAAAACTTGGAATGGATAACAAAAAACCAGAAAGAACAATTGGACCCGTAATTACAATCATCATTTTGAAATAATGATTAAATCCCAAACGTGGGTAGGCATCTTTATACGTTCCCGCAGTCCCCATCGTTGATGTAATTAAGTAAAGCGGATCATTGGTAGAAAGCCATCCCCAAATGTGTATTAAAACTGGGAAAATCGGTAATACCAAAATGAATTTCCACTTTTTTTGAATAAGTGCATACAAAGCAAAAACAATCGCAATTACATAGAATTCTTGTCTTAACAAGGTCAGATACGATAAGATTAAGCCAACAAACCACCAATCTTTTTTCTCAATTCGATAATAAAACCAACCTGCGACACTTAATAAAAAAGCAGTTGGAATTTCTGAGTAGTTTCTAAATGATAATTGAATCCATAAGGGCTGTGTTGCCATCAAAACAAAAGCAACTAAGGGCATTTTAAAAGAAAGTTGTTCTGCAATTTTGTATGTAAAAAATGCTGTAAATGCGGAAAAAATAGCATTTAAACTCAATACACCAAACGGTCCTGCAAAAGAAGGAATCACATAAATGAGTTTATAGCCCGGTTTAGCCCAGTTCCCTAAAATACTATTAGGATTAAACCAAAATGTTCGCATATTAATAAAATGTGCCGCTTCATCGTGTTGATAAAATCCATCAGAGAAAAATGAATAAACGATATACGTAATGGCCGTTATTGTTGTAACCAAATAAAGCTGAGTGAGAGATAAACTAAGATTTGGAAAAACGGTTTCGATTTTGCTTTTTTTTGACATGTTCGACATCACTTTGTATAAATTTCATTGAAAATATACTACTTAATTCGTTTATCAAGAATGAAATCGTTTTATTTCAGGTTACCCATCAAATATATTTAGCTTTTTCTTGCTTCCATCATTTGCAAAGACACTCCAATTACTCCTGCATATTTAAACAATGCTGCTTCTTTTACTTCTGTCTTTATATCAATGAATGGAATTACTTTATCGGCTTTATGGCAAACCTCTCCACAAAGAATAAATAAATCAGGATTAAATAACTCTTCGTAATGATTTAAAACTAACTGAATTCGTTTTGCCCAGGTTCTTCGTTTAATCCCTTCTTTTTTTCGAACTCTATTAGAAGCTCTTTCATTTGCTCTGATTCCTTGAATTTGTATCAAACCCAATTCACTATTAGGAAACAAGGTTTTTTGATAAAAAATACTCGAAGAAATGATTGAGCCAACGCTCAAAACTATCGTTTTCCCTTTTGCATCAACTCCTGCGCCCTGCTTCATTTCGGCATAAGCAGCCGCATCGTTTCCATTACAAACAAAGGTATCTAAATCTGTTAACTCCTTAACCATAAGTTGTAAATCTGCTTTTTCCCAAATTGAATCCAAAAAAGGGGGCTGTAAAATAATTCCATTCTCAACAGGTCCTGGAAACCCAAAAGCCAGATTTCCTTTCCATTTGAATAATTTTACCAGTTCATGAATTCGACTTAAAAGTTTACTTGGTGAGTGATCTGCAATGGGCAAGGAGATAAAATGTGCATTAATTAATTCCCCACGCTCCGTATCTACTATTCCAGCTCTAAGTTCATCTCCTGTATATTCAATACCTAGTACCTGCATAGCAATGTTAATTAATCTTTTTTTGATGAAATTAAGTTTGTACAAAAATAGGTTTTTTTAAAGAAAGGATTTGAAATTTATACACACTGAATTGATAAATAAGTACAACTTAAACCATCAAAGCCTCACTCTACAATTACTCTAACATGCAAAAAAATAAGGGATTATTTTTGTTGGCTTGCAACATTCATCAGTTACCAGTTAGTTTCATTTTAGACATTAGAAACGAACTTAAATAGTATCAATAAGTCAAATTCGATTTAAACACATCGAAGAGTCACAAAAGACTATTTCTTGTAGGTCAATTAGACTAAGAATTGTGAGTATCCGTGTCAAAAAACCAATCATTTTTTAACTTCGAAGATGATGAGACCACTCCGAAAAGTAGTTTTAAGCAAACTATTTACGCATTTTACTTTATTTGAAAAGGAAAAATATAACAATATCGACTAATCGTAACAGACTCAATTGATTTAAAGCATAATGTTAAAGCAAGTTATAAAACTACGTCTCAAGAGATTTTATCAACATGAATTCGAGTGCCTTTAGATGTGCTAGAATTCAATAAAATCGAATCTTTAGATTTAATTCTAAACCCTTTCCAACCACAGCTTCTACAATAAAAGCGTCTTAGTGGTAATATAGGGCGTACTGTTTTTTGCCAATTACGCGATTTCACACGCACTAAAGGTGAATCACAATTTGGACAAGACGTTGATGCTAGTGTTTTACTAGAACGTAATCGATAGACAATTCTCCATACTATTAATAGAATAAAAAGAATTGTACCAATTATTGCAGCTAAAAGTTTTTTTCCAGAATCACTCGTTATCAATTCATGTAAAAAATTTGTTAACTGATTCATTGTTTCAGAAACTCGATTAACAATTTGAGCAAACCCCTCATTTGCGGTTCTCAAATTCATTACATAAATAACCCCAACTAAAATAAGGGCAAGAAGAGTTCCCTCGAAGTACCAGGATTTATAAAACTTTCTGAACAATACTTTCATAAGATATGAGGCTAAATGAAATGATAGCCAAAGTTAAAGTTTTTTAGTATTTTTTGAGTTCCTAAAATAAACGGATAAATCGATTTTAACAATTCTGCTAATGAAAAACCTTTTTACTTCTGAATCTGTATCTGAAGGGCACCCAGACAAAGTTGCCGACCAGATTTCTGATGCCATTCTAGATGCCATGTTGGCTTCAGATCCTCATTCACGTGTAGCTGTTGAAACGCTTGTAACTACAGGTTTAGCTGTTGTTTCGGGTGAAGTTACAACAAATGCTTATGTCGACGTTCAAGAAATCGTTCGTCAAGTTATTCGTGAAATTGGATATACGAAGGCAAGTTACCGTTTTGATGCTGATTCTTGTGGAGTTATGGTTTCTATTCATCAACAAAGTGCTGATATAGCTCAAGGTGTTGATTCTGATGACACTAAAGAACAAGGTGCTGGTGACCAAGGTATGATGTTCGGTTATGCTTGTAAAGAGACCGAAAATTACATGCCAATGTCTATTCAATTCTCACATAATTTATTGCGCGAATTAGCACGCATTCGTAAACACACTGAATTAATGCCTTATTTGGGCCCTGATGCAAAAAGTCAGGTTACGATTGAGTATGATGATAATGGAGCACCATTTCGTATCGATACTATCGTAATTTCTACTCAGCATGATGCAGGTGTTTCTCAAGAAAAAATTAAAGCAGATATCAAAAAACATGTTTTAGCAACCGTTTTACCTGCTGAAATGATGGATGATGATACCATTCTTCACGTAAATCCAACTGGAAATTTTGTTATTGGTGGTCCTCATGGCGATACCGGCTTAACAGGTCGTAAAATTATTGTTGATACTTATGGTGGACACGGCGCTCACGGCGGTGGAGCTTTCTCTGGCAAAGATCCATCAAAAGTGGATAGAAGTGCTGCTTATGCTGCTCGTCATATTGCTAAAAACTTAGTTGCAGCTGGTTTAGCTGAACGGGCTTTAGTTCAATTAGCGTATGCAATTGGTGTTGCTCAACCCGTTTCAATTAATGTGAATAGCTATGGAACAGGAAGCAAAACAGATAACGAATTATCAGAAATCGTTGCTAAACTATTCGATTGTCGCCCAAAAGCAATTGTAGATCGATTTGACTTAAAACGCCCCATATATCGCAATTCGGCAGCTTATGGACATTTTGGCCGCGACGAATTCCCATGGGAACGTCTCGATTTTGTTGATGTACTAAAAGCAGAAGCATAATTGCTTGCTCAACTTTCTAGCTTAACTTTGCCAAAGTCCTAGACTTTGGCAAAGTTAACAATGTCAGAGTTCCCAACTCTGACATTGTTAACTTACCTAATTATCTTTTTTATACTTCACATGCAGAGCATCAGCCACATTTTGCGGCACAAAATGTTTGAGTTCCCCGCCCCAATAAGCAACTTCTCTTACCATAGTTGCAGATACAAACGTCAATTCTTCATTTGGCATTAAAAAAACCGTATCAACTTTATTATTAAGTCTTCTATTCATTAAAGCCATTCGAAATTCATATTCAAAATCTGAAATTTGCCGAACGCCTCTAATCAAGGTAAATACTTGTTTTTTCTCGCAATAATTTACGAGTAAACCTGTAAACTGATCTACTTCTACTTTCCCCACCCACTCTTTATCTGCAATACATTCCTTAATTAATTTCAGACGCTCTTCAATTTCAAATACATATTTCTTTTGTGTGTTGATAGCAACAGTTAAAATAACCTTGTCGAACATTTCGGTAGCTCTTTGTAAAATATCTAAGTGTCCATACGTAATTGGATCGAATGAACCCGGATAAATGGCTGATGCTGGCATATTTTACTCCTCTGTTACTTCTTCTGTGTTCACTTCATGTGCAAGAAAAATACTTACAACAGTTCTCCCATAAGGTTTGGCAAAAACACAATGGGAATGTGAAGAAAAATCGTGCCTAGCATCGTGTTCTAAAATAAACCAGCCTTCTTCAATTAACCATCCATTGCTTACAACAGCAGTAACCAATTCTGCCATATACGGATAATCGTATGGCGGATCTGCAAAAACAATATCATAAGATGTCGCAAATCCGTTGACAAATCCCCAAACATCAGCTGTTATTACTTTTATTAGTTCTTGAACTCCAAAATTCTTGGCGTTAGACTCAATTGCTAGCGCACATTTTTTATTGTTCTCGATACATAAAGCTTTTTTAGCACCTCTTGAGATGGCTTCAAAAGCTAAGTTTCCAGAACCAGAAAATAAATCAAGAACTACGGCATCTTCTATTCCTTTTCTAACTTCAAGAATATTGAACACACTTTCTTTTGTTCTATCGGTTGTTGGCCGAGTTTCGACCCCTTTGGGTAAAACAATTTTTCTACTTTTCAATTTTCCAGTTATGATGCGCATATATTACAGAAATAGGTTAAACAGAAATATAGGAAGGATAAACCTGTTTGTTTTAGCTTTTTTTGAGTGGCATACAATCCCAATTATTTTTCACAAACTACAGATTTTTACATCTCCAGCGCCAGCGTCTTATCTCTAGCGCCAGCGTCCGCTGGTGAAATAAATAGAATAAGCGTCCGCTTACATCAACAAAACACAAATTACTAAATAGAGATTCCTTCAGCTAAAACACAAAACGTAAAATCTCTCTTTTACCAAGAACCCCAAATACGAAGACGAATGAATTTTAAGCGCTAGAGAGATTTCAAGATTCATTCAACTCAAATTAATCTTTAGGCAACAAATATCAAGATTATTTCAAAACACTAAAGTAAAGAAAGCAATATAGCTGGGAATGCCGCTTCTAAATTAAATCCATACGTTTGTTCATCTGCAGTAACACCAATATCGGTAAGTGTTTCAAAACGATGTATATGAGCAGATTGATCTAAATTTGAACGAATAATTTGAATAAGATTTTCAACATTTGCACCAAACATATACACATTCTCATACATGCCGTTCAGCCATTTCAAATTGTTAGCATAATACAACCATAAATAGGGTAGGTCTTCGGCATCATCATAAGCAATGTTTGTTGCACCCCTTAATTTACCTAATAAATACGCTGAAATAGATATCAAACCAGGAATAGAATGAATCATCATAAATGAACCTTTATCATTATGATGATGTAACCATAATTCACCAAGCTCAAAAGAACTAATATATTCTGCTTCATGAACATGTTCTGATAATCGTTCGTAACTCCTAACGATGCCCCGTTTTCGAATACAGGCAAATTTGTATTCCCGATTACTCAAATCAATCCAACTAATAGATTGTTCGGAACGTGGAATACCTTTCATTATAATAGAAAGATGCGCCTCGCGTTCATCAGGAGTGTCAAAAACTAATTTGGGTAAACTTGTCCAACATTCATGATCGGGAACGGTTGCCACACGAATTTTTTTAACCCCGTATTCTTTTTTTAAACGACCCAATAATCCATAAACAGATGGAAACGTTTCTGGGTCTTGAGTACGAATACTTTTCCCTATATTGAAACTAAAATCAAAACACCCAATGTGATCAACACGATTGGGTGTTTTACTATTTTTTATACAATAATAAAGTTGCTTAGACGAAAAACAAAGACCGAGAGTGGATGACTCTTGCATATTGCTTTGTATTATTGCCAACTTGGAGCGTTAAGAAGGGTTGTTTTCTCTAAAGAACCAATTTTATCATCCGTATCAGCATCTCTTAACAAATAAATATTTGGTCTTATCGTATCATTTAAGGTGTATTCAAACTTTTGATTTGATTTTGGAGACATTACCAATTTATCAAAAGAAAACGGTTCTTTAACAAAACTTAAACCATAAAGACTGTCACCATTTGCCATAATCACTGAATCTCTTTTCAAGAAAGCTACAAGTGAATCAATTTCTTTGGGGAATTTGTCGTTTTTATTTCTGTAATAAATAAGAGCATCACGAACATGAGTCATACGCAAGCGAACACGTTCAATCATAGCTTTACGAGCCATTTCAGCCTTGTAAGGTGTTGTTATTGCATCATAAAGCATATACGCTAGCGCAATGATAACGACGAACAGAACTACACTAATAATATTATTCTTTTTTTCAATTTCCATTTTTCAACCACATTGTTAAACTGTTGATCTCTTTTAAAATTTTGAACAAAACCGAAATCATACCTAATGTTATGGGCTTCTTGATAAGCTGTTTTGTTCAGAACGTTAATATAAAACATTCGGTGTAAATGATACACAAATATGGTAAAAAAATCAGCCTTAGACTACTTTTTTACTAAATGAAGTACACTTTCACTGAGCTGATCTAAACCTTTTGTTCGGTATA